>BNJU01000324.1_pt1 | contig 595253 bp, 732 predicted proteins | sample 8539281 | NCBI WGS metagenome assembly BNJU01 (sample SAMD00202456, study PRJDB9452) | human saliva metagenome | isolation source: human saliva | place: Japan | reverse complement strand
GGAGAAGTTGTTATGAAGCCGCTGGAATCTAAAAATTGAAGCAAAAGAGTGGAAAAATAGTTTACACATATATCATAATTTTAAAAATTGTGCATTCACGCCGGAAGTATTAAAAGTATCAGCTATGTCATCTGATATAAAAATCACTGAGAGTAGAAGGAGTAAAAAATATCCGGTGTGAAGCAAAACGAAGAGGTCGAGGTTATAGTAGGGTAGGTGAAATAGTGAACTATACGGATAAACTACAATATCTGTAACTTTGGGCTTTTGCTTTACGGTAAATAAAAGTCGTCAAAGCCGGTAAAATTAATAGAATTATATCTTGCAGAATAGAAAAGGATAAGTTGTGAAAAATGAAAAAGGATACAAGTTATAGTACCGGTTTTAGCAGTCTTAATATTTTTAATAGTACTTTCAATTTATGTTATACTGCCAAAATTTGATTTTATGTATGTATCAGTAGATAAGCATTGGCAAAAGGAAAAGATAGCAGATAATGATGCCGGTGAAGGCGGAAAAAAACTTAATAAAGTTGTTCAAGGGGAAGACGGTACGTATTTTGTTTATGAAAAACAGGCTGATGTATATGGGAAATAAAAAAATGCAGAAATAAAAGAGATTTGTAAAAATACAAGGGAATATTTCCGGTATTTTAGTAAAGGATAAAAAAATATTTTTTTACGAGAGGAAAGCGGTAACAGTATTTACAAACTGAACACAGATGGAGAGATAATAAGCATTATTTATGCTCCGGGAATAATGTACCTTGAAGGTAATAATATATATACATTAAGTGGAGGTACTGAGTTTGAAAAAAATATGACTTTAATGGGAAAAAGAATTTTTAAAAATGATTTAGGATATAATGGGTTTGATAGGGATAATACTATATTTAATAACTATGTTTTTTTAACATAGATTTTTTTTAAAAAGCAGAAGTTTATGCGCCAAAAATATTATTTATTTGATATTAATAAAATAAAATATAAAGAATATACCTTGCATTTTTTTCAAAAATACTATTTACCACCTGAAATGTGGGATTCTTATTGGAAAGAAGAAGTTATACCTTATGATTTATTTGCAAAAGAGATGGATAAAAAGGTAAGAAAAGGAGAAACAATTGATAGAAATTTGGATAACTATGAACTCCAAAGTATCGAGTTATCAATTGGGGATTTTTTTCAGAGGTTTCAGATGGATATATCTATTTTTCTCGGAGAGCAGAAACTTACTTATAGAGATAAAAAAATTATAAAGATAAGTTATCCGGAAACATGAATGAGTATATAAATACATTTGAAAATGAAGAGTATATAGACGAAATAAAGTGTGAGATAAAACTATATCCTATATGCAGAGTTAAAGTGGATGATATAAAAGAATATTTTAGACAGTGATGTTATCAGCTATGATGTTATAGATAGGCCGTTAAATGGCCGCAATAGGAATGACTTTATTGTTAGTGATAAAAAGGTATATATATCGTATATTGAAGATTATGTTGAGAATAATCAGGGAATATAGAGAATTGCAAATATATGAGATAGACACTGAAACGGGTATATCAAAAGAGGTTTATACAATGAAGGGGATGTCTGCAGATGAACGTATGATAAAAAAATCTTTGTAACAGATAATTATATATTTATTTACAGATATATTGATAATTATGGGAAACTGTGTATTACTCGAGTTAATCGTGACGGCAGTAACGCTGTACTGGTAATAGATGAAAACGGAGAAGCAGTAATGCAAGTGTTGGAGAAATAGAATTATGAGAAAAAATAATATTCACATGGGTAGTAGTGGTTGCTATAGTATTGCCTATATTTGCTTTTGATATTTTACACATTGCCTAAAAATTAACTCCATGTATATCTCATCAGATACATATAAACAGGAAAAATAAATCAAATCAGGATGGAAAAAAACGGTGTAAAAAGTAATCAGTAAAGTGGAGCAGTCAGAAAACGGTATATATTTTTGTATATAAAGGCAGACTTATGTATATAGAAAACTCTGATGGAAATATAAATGAAATCTGCAAAATTACCAAGTGAAATTGTGGGTGTTTTTAGCAAAAGATAATACTGTTTTTTTGCGTGAATGTGATGATATTGCGAGTATTTATAAGGTGAATTCAAATGGAGAAACAGTAAAAATTGCCGATGATTCAGGTAAGATGTATATGGAAGGTGAAAATATATATACATTAAATGTGAGACACGGATTAAGAAAAATATGATTTCAGTGGAAAGATAATTTTTAGCAATAAAGAGGCATTAGATTTTACGACAAGTCATACTATATTTGATGATTACATTTTTTTATAAATTGTATCAAAATGAACGTATAGCTCTTAGTGTTCCACAATATTACAGACTTGATGTAAATAAGATAAAAGTATCTTCTACATGAGGTAAAAGTTTTCGAGGTACTATTTAGAACCGGAGGAATGGGACTCATATAATAGAGAGGATGTTATAGAATATGATGATTTGGCAAAAGAAGTGGATAAAGAAGTAAGAAGCGGAGGAATGTATGATCAAGTAAATGGGAAAGATTCGGATAATTACGACTTACAGAGTATAGAATTATCTGTTTGGAATTTTTCAGATGAAGTAGACGGGTATATTTATCTTTATGGAAATCAGAAAATCACTTATCTTGACAAAGAATATAAAAAGAAAGTCGGAAGAGATGACTTTGGAAGAAGAATACAGTGATGACAACAGAGAGAAGTTTACCTACCAAATTAATGTAAAAGCGGTATTTAGAATCAGTATAGATGAAATAAAAAACAGCTCTAATGAAACTTATGTAAACTATGAGAGAGTAAGTGAAAGCCCGGATATACCGGGAGATTGGAGCAGATTTATTGTTGACAAAAACAATGTATATGTAATAAATGAGGATGAATATACAGATAAAGAAACATATAGAAATCAATATATTTATTCTATAGATGTTGACACCGGATTGAATAAGGAAGTTTATAAAAAGAAGAGGTTTTTTTCATTGGTAATGACTCATCTGAAATATTTGTTACAGATAAATACATATTCATATATGAGTATGGTGATTATGGTGAAAAACAATGTATTACAAGGATAAATCGAGACGGAAGCAACCCTGTGTTAGTAATGAATGAAAATGGTGAAGTTGTTATGAAACCTATTCAATAAATATATGGATACTTTTTATTTATTTTTTTGAAAAAAATATTTTTCATCATAATTTATAGTGCCAACAGAATCCGTGGAATGGAGGGTTTCAATATGAAAAAAAGAAATGGATTATATGTATAAGTATAATTGCTATAGCATATTTTTGTACTGTCATTATGTGATTTTATGTATATTCCTGCAGATAAGTATCCGAACATTATCAGAAAAGATGTTCTTTTCATGACAATGAAAAAGGTAACTGTAAGGAGCATAGGAAGGGTTTGCCAAACAAAAAGAAGGTATATATTTTTTTGTATAGGGGCAGACTTATGTATATGAATAGTGTTGGTACAGAGGTGAAAGAAGCAGGTTTAAAAACAAATAGCATGGATTATACCTGATAATTCGAATATATTCTTTTTGGATAATAGTGTATATGATATATATAAAAGTCAACCAAAAATAATGAAACAAAGCCAATAATTAAGAGAAGTGGAGATAGAATTTATATAGATGGTAGATATATATATAATTATGTATATGATAATAATACAATAAGTAAATATAACTTAGACGGTAAAAAAATCTATTCTTCAAAGATGTATTATGGTCAGTTAATGGCGGAGGTGTTGGTGGTATTATATTCAATGATTATAATATGCGTATGGTAAGGGAGGAACTGTCAAATTATGGTATGGGAGTAGATGTACCATGCCATTATATATTTGATTGGAATAGAGTTAAGTATATGCCAAAAAGTTTTATATACAGTGCATTATTATAAGCAGCCGTCAATATGGGATTATAATAATAATTTTTATAAAATTGGAACAATATGATGAATGGGCAGAAGGTTGGGATAACAAAAATAAGAGAAAAATAAAAAAACAAATTAAGAGATACTGAAAACCGAAATATGGAAGATTATGAACTGGTCAGTATAGGTTTATCCAAACAAAAATCTTGATCACTATAGAGCAGTAGATGGATATATATTTTTATCATGCATTGGAATTTTGTTATAGAGATAAAAACTACAAAAAAATAAAATTTCATTTGACAGTACAGGTGATTTTGATGAAAAAGATAAAACTAGAGTAGAATTTAAAGCCTGTGTTTATGTAATGTTTAGAGTTGATGTTGAAAAATATAGAAAATGCAGGGGATACTTCTCAACTTGAGTATGAAATACTGGATGTGCCGATGTACCCAATAGACACTGATGACGAGATTGAAGTATTTGAAGTAAATGATAATTATATATATAGTATTTCAAATGTGAATAATGCTACAACAAAAGAAATAAAGGTTTTGGTTACAGATATAGAAAAAAAGGTACTACCAGGAATATTTATGATTGTCGGGAATTGAGTGATGATATATATACACGGGGAATATATTGCAGTGATGATTATGTTTTCTTATATCAATATAAAAATAGAGGAAAGCACTACATTGCGTATAATTAGACTTGATAAGGACGGAAGCAACCCTATATTAGTAATGGATGAAAACGGTGAAATTGTTATGAAACCTATTCAATAAGTATATAGAATTATTATTTTTAAATCAGAAAGACTGGGAATAGTGAATGAATTACAAGAAGGTAAAAAAATGTAGATGATGAGATAATTAATCAGGGTAGTATTGAGCAATGAGGGTACATGATGTATTGAGGGATATATATGAGATCAAGATATAAAAATTTTTTTGTGATGATTATAGTTGGGATAATAGCTGTTTTTACATCATATATAACTTTAAATTTTAGGTGGCATTTAGTTTTTAAAGGATAATAAAGTTATTGAATATAAAAGCAGGGTTATTAGATAAAAAAATATAAGAAATTTGACTGTATACATACCTGAAGGTACAACAGAAATTATGGATGATGCTTTTTCCGGTTGTGAGTGTATAGAGAAAGTATATATTCCGGAAAGTGTAAAAATAATACATCGAAGAGCGTTTATAGGTTGTAAAAACTTAAAAGAGATAAATTTACCGGAAAGTTTGGAACAAATAGATAGAGATGCATTTAATGGTTGTACAAGTTTGGAAGTAATAAGAATTCCTGAAAAAAAGTAAAAGTATATCGGGGAATCAGCATTTAGCGGATGTACCACTTTAAAAAGAAAATATCATTGCCACAATCACTTAAAAAGATAAAAGCGATGACATTTTCTGAATGTAAAAACTTAAATAATATAGAGTTCCCACAAAATATTACAGATATTGAAATGGGTGCATTTATGGGATGCGAAAATTTGGAGGTCGTAAAACTTCCCGACACTTTAAGTAATATAGAAGGTTATGTGTTTTCCGGTTGTAAAGCTTTGAGAGAAGTGGATTTACCCAATAATTTAAAGTATATAGATGATGCAACATTTAATGGATGTACAAGTCTCACATCCATATACTTAAGTGATTCTGTTGAAGGACTTGGGTATAATGCTTTTGGAGAGTGTACTAAACTTAGCGAAATAAATATACCTGACAGTACAAGTCTGGTAGGAGCGTATTGCTTTGAAGGTACAGAATGGTATAAAAAGCTACCTGTAGATTCAGAGGGATTAAAATATTATAAACATATATTATTTCAAGCAACTTACAATATGGAAGATGTTTTGGTTCCAACCGAGATTACTGTAATTGCAGGTGGTGCATTTATGGGACATGATGAATTAAAAAGAGTTATTTTATCAGATAGATTAAAGACTATAGGAGTATATGCATTTTCAGGGTGTAGTAACCTTTTATAATATAGCAATACCGGAAACTGTGAGATATATCGGTTCATCAGCATTTTCCAATTGTAAAAGTTTGGAAAATATATCAATACCTGAAAATATCACTCATATATATGGCAACACTTTTGAAAATTGTGAGAAATTTCAATATATAGAACTGCCTCAGGGACTTGAATATATCGGTAAAGAAGCATTTAAAGGTTGTACCTTGATAAAAAACACTGTTATTCCAAAGAATGTAAAGCAAATAGATGATGGTGCATTTAGTATGTGTATAAACCTAGAAAATGTAGAGTTTGAGGGGGAACCGCTCTATATAGGAAATTCTTTTTATGACACAAAGTACTATAATAGCATAAAAGAGGATAAGTATAGCTGCAAATATATCGGGAATCATCTTATAGAACTTGTAGATAAAAAAAGAGGAAAGGTTATCATAAAAGACGGAACAGTCAGTATAGCAAATAACGCATTTTCCAAATCCAAGATAAGAAGAATAGTTTTTTCAAAAGAACTAAAAAAATAATTGGAGAGTCCGCTTTAGGGCATTGCTATAGATTAGAAGATGTGGGGTTTCCGGACGGGATGATATATATATCTAAGTTGTGCTTTATAGATTGCAGAAATTTAAAAAGAGTCTATATACCCAAGTCGGTGGAAGATGTAGGAGAAAGTATACTCTTAGGCTCAGGTAATGTAAAAGAAGTAATTGTGAGTAAAGAAATAGCGGAAAAGATTGATTTTTATGAGAACGTGAAAGTGAGATATATAGATTAGAAGGAGAATAAAAAGATATATTTATCGAAAGGAAGTGCTTATGAAAGACTTTATAGAAAATTTGAGTAATATTTTACCAATGTTACCGAATAAATAATGCACAGAAAGAGTGAGACAGTGAAATTATTAATGGGGAAAATATATGAAAAAAAGGGTGATTATTGCCTTTATGCTTATAATGATTTTTTTATTTCTGCATTACAATATTGTGTAAGAAATATATTATTTGAACATATGGTTATATATAACAGTACTGTAAGGGGAATAAAAAGAGGTATTATAAATAAAGATGAGAAATCTAAAATACTGATTATTCCTGAAGGAGTTAAAAAGTATAGGTACAAGTGCTTTTATAGATAATACAGATATTGAAGAGGTGGTTTTGCCTGAATCGCTGGTTGGTATAGAAGATTATGCTTTTGCGGGTTGTACCGGGTTGAAGAGAATTAAATTTCCACAAGGGCTAAAGAAAATAGGTTCTTTTTCGTTTTTTGGATGTGAGAGTTTAGAAGATATAGTATTTCCGAATTCCTTGGAATATTTAATCGGGGGAAGCTTTGCAGGTTGTGTAAACTTAAAAAAAGTTGATTTTTCAGAGTCAAAAACATATATAGGTTTATGGACTTTTAAAAATTGTACTTCACTAAAAGAGGTACAATTATCCAAAAACTCAAAGGAAATACAGGATGAAGCTTTTTATAATTGTACAAGTCTTGAAAAGATTTATATACCTTTTAATACTCAAACTATAGGAAGTCGAGCCTTTATGGATTGTAAAAACTTGAAAGAAGTTGTCTTAAACAGAGAAGATATCTTGTTGGGGGCGGAAGCTTTTATAAATACTTTATGGTTATCAAAACTTCCGACAGATGATGGATATAAATATTTTTCAAATATTTTAATGGAGTATGAAGGAAATGAGAGGAAGGTAACAGTTAAAGACGGGATTAAAAGTATAGCAGGAGGAGCTTTTTTTGACTCGCCTACACTTGAGGAAGTTGTTCTTCCGGAAAGCTTAACAGTTATAGGGGAGTCTGCATTCAGTTGTTGCAAAAAACTGTCATATATAGATATACCGGATAATGTGGAGTTAATGGGAAATAACGTATTTGAAGCATGTGATTCTCTTGAAAGAATAGTATTACCGGATAAGCTAAGGTCATTACCACAGTATAGTTTTCATCAATGTAAAAATTTAAAGGAAGTGGTGTTGGGATCAGACTTAAAAGATATTTTAGATGGTTCATTTGGTGAATGTGAAAATTTAAGGTCAATTAATTTAAATGATAAAACAAGATATATAGGTGATGGAGCTTTTGAGGGCTGTAAAAAATTGACTGATATAGGTGATTCTTCCGGTGTAAGTGTTGTCGGTTATAATGCATTAGATGATACCCCTTGGTACAGTAGTCAAAAAGAATTGGGCGGATGTAAATATGTAGGCAATGTACTTATAGAATGCTTAGATAAGAAAAAGACCGATATAAAACTTAAAGAGGGTACGACTATGATAGGAGATTTGGCTTTTGAAGGTACGAAAATTTACAGTTTAGATTTTGCAAAGGGAATTAAAATAATTGGAGATAGGGCATTTGAAAATTGTAGTAATTTATCCTTTGCTGTTATACCTGACGGTGTGCAATATTTGGGGTATGATGTGTTTTCATCTTGTAAAAATTTAAGAGAAATTTATGTTCCTGAAAGTGTAGAGCGAGTTCAAGTAGAGGTATTTGGTAACGGCATATTTGATAATTATAAAAATATAGCTGTACCAAATCATTTGAGTGGAATGTTTATTTATAGAGGAAGAGCAAGGATAAAAATACTACTAGAATAGGTGAGAAATGAAAAACATGAAAAAAACAATAAAAGTTTTATTTTTGCCATCATATTAGTGACAATTACATTTACTTTATTAAATATAATAAAGATAGTATCAAGACCCTAAAGTGGTCTATATAGGTAAGCATTGCTTTTCATATTTTTGAAAAAATCCGGAAAAAGGTTTATCTGCCGAAGTCTATAGAAGTTGTCGGAAGCGAAATATTTTTTTAATTGTAAAAAAATTAAAAGAAGTTACTGTAAGTAAGACGATAGCTGACAGTATTGAATTTAATGAAAATGTTAAGTTGATATATATAGAGTAGAGCTATAGAAGTTTTTACTATAGAGAAAACCTGTTGCATAATTTTGATTTAGATATATAAAGAGTAACTGAATTAAAAGAGATAGCATTAGATTTGAATTGGAGGCATATTTGTTGTTTATAATCTACAGCAAAGTACTATTTTTTTGTGATGAGGAGCAGGAGGCATATGAATAGTAAAAAAAGCTAAAATTATCTTTATTGTATTTATAACACTGTTTATTATGTTATCAATATTAATGAATTTAAGAGGCCGGGTTGGTAATAAAAAAAGGTGTTGTACTTAGATATAGAGTTGGGATAATAGAGAGAGTAAAAAAAGGAAATAGATATAACAATACCTGAAGATGTTACGGAAATCGGCAACCGTGCTTTTTGAAAAATAATGATTTAATTAATAAAATAATTATACCTTCAGGAGTGAAAAAAATAGGTGAGTATGCATTTATGAATTGTAGTAACTTAAACGAAGTTAATATAATCGGCTCTTTAGAAATAATAAAGAACGGAGCTTTTTATAACTGCACAAGCTTATACAGTATAAATTTACCTGATAAGCTGGAACAGATAGGTGATTATGCTTTCTTTAAATGTAAAAAACTTAGACATAATAGAATTTCCATCTTCACTTAAAAAGTATAGGTAAATTCAGCTTTTTCAAATACTGCTTTAAAAATCGGTTGAATTACCACAATCGGTAGAAGATATTAAAGACAGTACATTTTCGGAATGTAAAAACCTTGAGTACATGAATTTATCTTCATCTATAAAGAGAATAGGAAATAAAGCGTTTGAAAAATTGTGAAGAGTTAAAAGTTGTAGATTTAACAGATAATTTGGAGCAGGTGGGAGATTATGCATTTTATAATTGTAAAAAGTTTAGAAGGTATAGTATTTCGGACTCACTTAAAAAAATATAGGTGAATTTAGTTTTTCAAGAACAAAGCTCAATGATGTAATTATGCCGGATTCTGTAACTCGGGTTGGTGCTTGTGCTTTTGAATATTGTGGAGAGTTGGAGAACATAAAGTTGTCTAAAAAAATCTTATAAATATTGAGGCAGAAACTTTGTGCGGTTGCTATTCATTAAAAAGAAATAGATATACCTGAGGGAGTCACAGAAATAGGAAATAGTGCCATAAGCAAATGTCATAATTTGGAAATATTGAATATACCTGACAGTGTAGAAAAGTTTGGCTATAAATGCTTTTTCAGAAACAAAGTGGATTGAAAAATATACCTGTAAATGAAGACGGATTAAAAATTTATAGAGATATTTTATTAGAGGCAACTGATATACAGGAAAAATCTGGTAATTAACCCAGATATAAACTTTATAGTCGGAGGTGTATTTCAAGACTTTGAAAAAGCTGGAAAGTATTATTTTACCAAATAATATAAAGTGTATAGAAGAATATACTTTTTCAAAATTGCATTAATCTTAAAAAGTATAGAAATACCCTCCGGTGTGAATTGGATAGGGAGCTTGGCATTTGATAATTGTGAAAATTTATCTAAAATAGAGTTGCCAAGGGAATTGGAGTACATTGGAGAAAAAACATTTGGAGGCTGCAGTTCTCTAAAAAAATAATAATTCCAAAGTACGTTAAACGAATAGAAGTGGGGGCTTTCGGGCATTGCATAAATTTAGAGGCTGTAAAATTTGAAGGCAATCCTGAGTATATAGGGAATTCGTTTTATGGCACAAAATATTATAAAGAGATTGAAGAAGATGAATATGGCTGTAAATATGTACAAAAATCACATTGTAGGTTTTGTGGATAAAGGAAAAAGAGATTATTATAAAGGAAGGCACTGTTAGTATAGCTGATAATGTTTTTTTCCAGTCTTGCTTTTTGAAAAAGTGATTTTTTTCCTAAAGAATTAAAAATATATTGAGGTTTTTGCCTTTTTCGTTTTGTAAAAAAACTTAAGAAGAGTTGAATTACCTCAAAACTTGATATACATAGGAGATTATGAATTTCAATTTTTGCGACAAATTAGAATATATTTATATCCCTGAAAGTGTGGAGGAAATAGGAGAAATGTCCTTTGTAGGCTGTGACAGATTAAAGGAAGTTGTTATGACGAAGGAAGTTGCAGATAAATTATGGTATATCAGCGATAAGAAAGTAAGATATATAGATTAGAAAGCGAATAAAAAAACATATCTTTATCAAAAAGGAAGTGCTTATGCAAAAAAATTGGGTAGTATTTTACCAATGTTACCGAATAGATAATGCACAGAAAGGGTGAAACAGTGAAATTATTAAGGAAAGGATATTTGAAAAAAAGGGTAATTATCGCCTTTATGTTTATAATTATTTTTACTGCCGCATTACAATATTGTGTAAGAAATATATTATTTGAACATATGGTTATATACAATAGTACCGTAAGGGGGATAAAAAGAGGTATTATAAATAAAGATGAGAGATCCAAAAATACTGATTATTCCTGAAGGAGTTAAAAGTATAGGTACAAATGCTTTTATAGATAATACAGATATTGAAGAGGTGGTTTTGCCTGAATCACTTGTTAGTATAGAAGATTATGCTTTTTGCGGGTTGTACCGGGTTGAAGAAAATTAAATTTCCACAAGGGCTAAAAGAAAAATAGGGCCTTTTTCATTTTTTTGGATGTGAGAGTTTAGAAGATATAGTATTTCCGGATTCCTTGGAATATTTAATCGGGGGAAGTTTTGCAGGTTGCGTAAACTTAAAAAAAGTTGATTTTTTTCAGAATCAAAAAAACATATAGGTTTGATGACTTTTAAAAATTGTACGTCACTAAAGGAAGTACAATTATCAGAAAATTTAACAGAAATACAGAAGGAAGCTTTTTATAATTGTATAAGTCTCGAAAAGATTTATATACCTTTTAATACTCAAAATATAGGAAGTCAAGCCTTTATGGATTGTAAAAACTTGAAAGAAGTTATCTTAAACAGAGAAGATATCTTGTTGGGGGCGGGAGCTTTTATAAATACTTTATGGTTATCAAAACTTCCGACAGATGACGGATATAAATATTTTTCAAATATTTTAATGAAGTATGAAGGAAATGAGAGGAAGGTAACAGTTAAAGACGGGATTAAAAGTATAGCAGGAGGAGCTTTTTTTGACTCGCCTACACTTGAGGAAGTAGTTCTTCCGGAAAGCTTAACAGTTATAGGGGGGTCTGCATTCAGTTGTTGCCAAAAACTGTCATATATAGATATACCGGACAATGTTGAGTTAATGGGAAATAAAGTATTTGAAGCATGTGATTCTCTTGAAAGAATAGTATTACCGGATAGGCTAAGGTCTTTACCGCAATATAGTTTTTATCAATGTAAAAATTTAAAGGAAGTGGTGTTGGGATCAGACTTAAAAGATATTTTAGATGGTTCATTTGGTGAATGTGAAAATTTAAGGTCGATTAATTTAAATGATAAAACAAGATATATAGGTGATGGAGCTTTTTGAGGGCTGTAAAAAATTGACTGATATAGGTGATTCTTCCGGTGTAAGTGTTGTCGGTTATAATGCATTAGATGATACCCCTTGGTACAGCAGTCAAGAAGAAGTGGGTGGATGTAAATATGTAGGCAATGTACTTATAGAATGCTTAGATAAGAAAAAGACCGATATAAAGCTTAAAGAGGGTACGACTATGATAGGAGATTTGGCTTTTGAAGGTACGAAAATTTACAGTTTAGATTTTGCAAAGGGAATTAAAATTATTGGAGACAGGGCATTTGAAAATTGTAGTAACTTATCCTTTGCTGTTATACCTGACGGTGTGCAATATTTGGGGTATGATGTGTTCTCATCTTGTAAAAATTTAAGAGAAATTTATGTTCCTGAAAGTGTAGAACGAGTTTCATTTGAGGTGTTTGGTGACGGCATATTTGATAATTATAAAAATATAGCTGTACCAAATCATTTTGAGTGGAATGTTTATTTATAGAGGAAGAGCAAGGATAAAATACTACTAAAAATAGGTGAGAAATGAAAAATATGAAAAAAACAATAAAAAGTTTTATTTTTTTGCCATCATATTAGTGACAATTACATTTACTTTTATTCAATATAATAAAGATAGTATCAAGACCTAAAGTGGTCTATATAGGTAAGCATTGCTTTTCATATTGTGAAAAATCCGGAAAAAGGTTTATATGCCGAAGTCTATATAAGTTGTCGGAAGCGAAATATTTTTTTAATTGTAAAAAAATTAAAAAGAAGTTACTGTAAGTAAGACGATAGCTGACGGTATTGAATTTAATGAAAATGTTAAGTTGATATATATATAGTAGAGCTATAGAAGTTTTTACTATAGAGAAAAACCTGTTGCATAATTTTTGATTTAGATATATAAAGAGGAACTGAATTAAAAGAGATAGCATTAGATTTGAATTGGAGGCATATGAATAGTAAAAAAATCTAAAATTGTCTTTATTGTATTTATAACACTGTTTATTATGTTATCAATATTAATGAATTTAAGAGGCCGGTTGGTAATAAAAAGGTGTTGTACTTAGATATAGAGTTGGGATAATAGAGAGTAAAAAAAGAAAAATAGATATAACAATACCTGAAGATGTTACGGAAATCGGCAACCATGCTTTTTGCAAATAATGATTTAATCGATAAAATAATTATACCTTCAGGAGTGAAAAAAATAGGTGAGTTTGCATTTATGAATTGTAGTAACTTAGAGGAAGTTGATATACATGGCTCTTTAGAAATAATAAATAAAGGGGCTTTTTATAAGTGCACAAGTTTAGATAGTATAAATTTACCTGATAAGTTGGAACAGATAGGTGATTATGCTTTCTTTGAATGTAAAAAAACTTAGACATTATAGAATTTCCCTCTTCACTTAAAAAAAGTATAGGTAAATCCAGCTTTTCAAATACTGCTTTAAAAATCGGTTGAATTGCCACAATCGGTAGAAGATATTAAAGACAGTACATTTTCGGAATGTAAAAACCTTGAGTACATGAATTTATCTTCATCTATAAGGAGAATAGGAAATAAAGCGTTTGAAAATTGTGAAGAGTTAAAAGTTGTAGATTTAACAGATAATTTGGAGCAGGTGGGAGATTATGCATTTTATAATTGTAAAAGTTTAGAAGGTATAGTATTTCGGACTCACTTAAAAAAATATAGGTGAATTTAGTTTTTCAAAAACAAAGCTCAAGGATGTAATTATGCCGGATTCTGTAACGGAGGTTGGTGCTTGTGCTTTTGAATATTGTGGAGAGTTGGAGAACATAAAGTTGTCTAAAAAAATCTTATAAATATAGAGGCAGAAACTTTGTGCGGTTGCTATTCGTTAAAAAGAAATAGATATACCTGAGGGAGTCACAGAAATAGGAAATGGTGCCGTAAGCAAATGTCATAATTTGGAAATATTGAATATACCTGACAGTGTAGAAAAGTTTGGTTTTAAATGCTTTTCAGAAACAAAATGGATTGAAAAATATACCTGTAAATGAAGACGGATTAAAAAAATTTACAGAGATATTTTGTTAGAGGCAACTGATATACAGGAAAATCTGGTAATTAACCCAAATATAAACTTTATAGTCGGAGGTGTATTTCAAGACTTTGAAAAGCTGGAAAGTATTATTTTACCAAATAATATAAAGTGTATAGAAGAATATACTTTTCAAAATTGCATTAATCTTAAAAGTATAGAAATACCCTCCGGTGTGAATTGGATAGGGAACTCAGCATTTGATAATTGTAAAAAATTGAAGAGTATTATGATACCGGAGCCTGTAAAAGAAATAGGTGAGAGTGCATTTTATAAGTGTGAAAAATTTATCTGAAATAGAGTTGTCAAAGGAATTGGAGTACATTGGAGAAAACACATTTGGAGACTGTAGTTCTCTAAAAAAATAATAATTCCCACAAATGTAAAGCGTATAGAAAAAGGAGCCTTTGGAGGATGTACAAATTTAGAGGCTGTAAAATTTGAAGGTAATCCTGAGTATATAGGGAATTCGTTTTATGGCACAAAAATATTATAAAGAGATTGAAGAAGATGAATATGGCTGTAAATATATACAAAATCACATTGTAGGTTTTGTGGATAAAGGGAAAAAAGAGATTATTATAAAGGAAGGCACTGTTAGTATAGCTGATAATGTTTTTTCCGGTCTTGCTTTTGAAAAAGTGATTTTTCCTAAAGAGTTAAAAATATTGGAGATTTCGCTTTTTTTCGTTTTGTAAAAACTTAAGAAGAGTTGAATTACCTCAAAACTTGATATACATAGGAGATTATGAATTTCAATTTTGCGACAAATTAGAATATATTTATATCCCTGAAAGTGTGGAGGAAATAGGAGAAATGTCCTTTGTAGGCTGTGACAGATTAAAGGAAGTTGTTATGACGAAGGAAGTTGCAGATAAATTATGGTATATCAGCGATAAGAAAGTGAGATACATAGATTAAAATGGCAGAAAAATTTTTTTATGATTAGAGGGAGCAAAGTATGAAAAAGGAAGCTTTTAAGTTATTATATGATTTCGATACAAGTATAAGTGTAAACGATGTAATTAATAATGAAATAAAAAAAGAATATCTGACGATATGGAAGGTATTAATTAGGGCCAAAAATAGGGAGCTTGCAATGGTATATAATAGTAAAAAGTATAATAATGTTTTAATTACTTTGTTTATATGTGGTATCTTATGTTATATAATTTTAAATTTTTCAATCTAAATTTTTTTAATTAAAAAAATAATGTTTTAATTAAATACAAAATGGGTATTTCAGCATATATAATGCCAAAGAAGGAAATTAAAAATTCCTGATGGGGTAATGGAAATTGGAGAGAATGCTTTTTAAAAAATTGTTCTGAACCTCAAAAAAATTATTATATCTAACAGTGTAGTTAAAAATTAATTCAGCTGCATTTTCGGGATGTAAAAAAATTTAACAGAAGTAGAGTTGTCGGAAAAATTTAGTAGAAATCCCACTATTTTTGTTTTTGAAAGTTGTGAAAACTTAAAAAAACAGTACATTTAAATAAAAAAACTGGAAAAATATTGGAATAGCTGCTTTTTGCAGGATGCAGTAATTTGCAGTACATAGAATTTCCTGAAAGCATAAAAAAATAGGAGAAATGGCATTTTGCTATACAGGTCTAAAAAAATGTAGAATTACCGGAGGGTTTAATATACTTAGGTGGTGAAGCTTTTTATGGGAGCGATGGATTTAGAAGAAGTAAAATTCCCAAAATCGCTACAGTATATAGATGCAGAAGGTTATCTTTTTGATGAATGTATAAAATTAAATAAAATCAAGTTACCTGAAAGCTTCCATTTGGATATTAAATATGAGTCCGGGGTTATTATAGAGTATTATTAGTTGAATTTATTGAGAGGGCTACTATGAGCAACTATATCGACGAAAAGATTATTCCACTTAAATTAGAACACTGTGGGAATGAAGATGTGTCTCTAAAAGAAGGCTATTTTATAGATGGTAAGCTTGAGATTTTTATAAAAAAAGAAAGACGGAGATGGCTATAACACCGCTTATTTCTACACAGAAGCCGGAGATATCAAAAGCATTATATACAATGATGGGAAAAGTGTGGAGTACACCTACAACAGCTTAAGACAGTTGAGTCAGGTAAAGGATGCACTCGGTACTAAAAATATAGAAGGTGATAAGTTTGGCAGAGCCACAAAGGTAGTGGATTATAGCAAAGATGAAGTAAGTTGGAAAGTATGGTGAGAGATTAAAGACAGAATATCCTGACGGAAGTAGTGTATCATATGAATACGGTAAATATTTAAGACTGACAAGCCTTACGTCAGGAAATAAAAGGGTGGATTATACTTATGACAAAGAGTGTTGGATTGGCAATAGTTGGTAGAGGAATTGTTATGGATAGTGAAATCATTGCTGGAGAGGGACTTGGAGGTGGTGCAGGAGTTGGAATTACATGGTATAAGCAGTTATCAGAAGGATGGGTATATGGGTAAGCCCCAATTAATTGGCATAATCCGAGATTATCATATCCTTTTGGATCTGGATCGTTGATAGCAAATTCTAGTAATTTCTGCCAAAGCAATGTTTAGCATAGGGAGATTAAATGTTTATGATAAGCTTTACAATAAATGGTTCATGTATAACAAATAGAACGACAACAGAAATATGGAAAATGTTTGACAAGTTATCTTTTATGAAATCATTAAAAGGTAAAAGATTTCAAATGATATTACAAGGTAAAAAAAGTGGATTTAAGCATATTGGGTTGTGCTATGTAAAAAGGTAGCATAGAAGAACAAGATAATGTATGTAAGATAGAATATACAATATTTCGGAAATTATATGTATAATTTTATTTATACTCTACATTTCTATTTTTTTGTATACAAATTATATGTAGATATAATGAGAGGGGCTAGCGGCTCTTTAAGTTGTGGAGTAATAATTAGTGTTATACTTATGATCTTACCGGCAATTTTAATTGTACTTGAGAGCAGAAGTCAGCAAAATGTATGTAAAGAAAGGCTACAATATTTGTTATCAGAAGGAAAGACGATAATACTGCTATAGGTCAAGTATGAAGACTTAAAAGAGTCTTATAAGGATATGTCAAAGGACTTTAAAAGACTGCTTCCAATGATGCTTGGTGCCCTGCCTGTCATGGCATGGGTACCGGGTGAAATAAAGAAACTTATGCTGAAACTTAGATGAAGAACTGAAAGATAAGTTTAAAAAGTATATAAATCCAGCCGGTAAAAGGGCAAATGCTTTACAGAATAGGAGAAATTTATGCCGGATATATTGACTTTATTATTAGGGACTTTTGCATCGTATATATTACTTTATGGAGGTTGTTGGAGTATAGATAAAACAGATATAGAAAAAAACATAATAGAAAGATAAAAGCTTAATAAGTATACAAATATATTATTTTTGTGGTCAAGGAATGAAAAAAAGTATATTGGTTAGTATATGTACTTATAATTAGTGAAAGTATAGTATTTATATTATTGTGGATATCATATATAACTAATGCTGAGTATATTTTTTTAAAAATATTATTCAAAATGTATATATACATTTATTTACTAGGAGGACTGATTCTTGTGATAAAGGTTTTTAAAGAAAAGAGTGAAGGATTTTATAAGTGGCAAGATTAGATAAACCCAATTAGAATTCGGTAAAGTACGGTATATCTATAGGAGGAATATCTATAAATATAATAAAAAGACGGCTACTAAGTGGACTTTTGCAATTTAAAGGAAGGAGTAAAGCTTGTGAAGTATGCCTATGGTATTTTTGGGAAATTGGGTATGCGGATGTTATAAAAGAGGAAATCCATAAGAGCAAAAACTGTACAACCGTAGATTAAGAGGTATAGTGTATGAAGAAAAATAGTAATAACAATACTTATATGTTTAATATTTCTTGGTAGTATATGGTTCCTGTATAAAAAGAAATATTGATTATCATATGATACAAACAGTAGAAAAAAACAACCTGATATAGTATTTTTCTGCAGAATTTCACAGTGGAGATAAGGGAACATATAAATATAGTATTGGAAATAAAGACCTTGAAAAAAATTTCAGAGGATATTTTGCAAGAACTGTCATATAGTGAGAATTATGAAACTATTATTGCTGTAAAATGGGAGGATGACTTTCAAGGCTTGGTAGAACTTAATATGAAAGATTATACATATAATCCTATTATAGATTTGGAAACTTTAAATAAATGTGCCAAGAATATAGGCTTAGATGAGATTAAATATAGGTCCTTTGATACAGCTAATATACATATGCCAAAAAATACTTTAAGGACGGGTATACTTTTTTTGGGGAGATTGAGAGATGAACTTTGCTATCTTGTTAAAGAAGATGGTGTTTGGAATATGCATATATTATACAGTTCTGACAATAGGAATTATTGTTATTTTATTGAAGGTGGAGATTCGGAAGATTTATTGTTTGTTGAATCAGAAAAAAAGCATTTCAAAAATATAAAATTGAAAGCACTGATGATAAAAAAATGTAAAAGTGGTTGATGTAGAGAATATATTGCCTACCGAGAATGTGGGAGTACTTGATTTTGATGGGAATATAGATATGACATATAATGAGGATAAAAATAGTCTATTATGATGCTCCGGGAATATGCATATATGATTGTAATATGAAGGAAAAAGATGCGCGTTGTTAATCAAAAAGCTGTTTAGGAAGGAACTTTTAGATATGAAGTTTTCTCAGGATGAGAAGTATGTATTATATACGGTAGGAGATATTCCATTTTTTTGGTCAAGCGGATATAGAATGAGCTTTTTTTATAGTTGATTTAAATACAGGAAATAAGATAAGAACGGTAAAATGGGAAAATGGAGACAGATTTTATGGAATTGATTGGTAGGTATGGTTGATACAATAGTTAAAAATATCATTATTAGCTAAACTGCCTTATGCAAATTTAATTGAAAAAAGAGATATAATAAGACAAATTCAGAATGCTTAGAATTATATTGTCAGAGGAAAGAGTAAAAATATTGGTATATGAAATGCCAAAAAAAGGGTTACAAGATATAAAAAGAGATCTTATGGGAAATATAGTGTCTGTTATAAATGCACTTGGATGATGCAGGTAAATCAATAGCTGCTGCAGCAAAGGAAACAATCTTAAATACAAATGGGGATGGGCATGACAGAAAAGATTATAAATTACTTTTAAATAATTGTGACCAAAATGCTAGAAGATGGATGAAAGCAGGAGGAATAGCAATAGATACAGGAGGACATATAGCACCGAACATGATATATATGTACATGACAAGAAAAATAGACGCGAAGGTAGGAATATATTCAAATGCAAAATATGGTGATTTCAAAGAAGTTTGGGATGAAATACATAAGAGCAAGGATTGTATTACAGTAGATTAAGGTGGATTGTTATGAAGAAAAAAATATAATAAAAAGTATTTATATTTTTGATAATAATCGGGAGTATATATTGCCTTTATACGAAATATAACAAGTATCAGATGCTGAAAGAAATGGATGATAGTATACCTATAGTATTCGCAGCAGAACTTGAAGATGGGAATAAAGGAACTTTTAAGTATAATATAAAAACCGGAGAATATGAAAAAAATTTCAGACTATATATTTCAGGAATTATCCTATAGTGATGATTATAAAAAAAGATTATAGGTGTGATATGGGAGGACAGATTTCAGGGTATAGCAGAACTTGATATGAGGGATAATACATTTAAGCCTATTATAGATTTGGAAAAATTTAAATAGATGTGCCAATGAGTTGGGATTGGATGAAATAAATTATAGTCTGCCAGGTGTTACATATATTCATATACCTAGGTATTATAAAGGAGGCTACACATTTTTTTGGAATGATACAGAAAGAGATATTTGCTATATAGAGAAAGAAAAATAACATTTGGAATATGAAAAATAGTTAACAAAAGTGATTTCAGATGCTATGCATATTTTATAAATGAAGAATCAGACACACTTTTTTTAGAAACAAGTAAAAAAGTTATTCCATCAGAAAACCGGTAGAGGAACTATTATCGAAAAAAAGTTAGTAGTAGTGAAGAAAAGGGAGTATTAGACATAGATTTAACAGACGCTATTGATCCAGATGGACTTATGGATATGCCGGTTGATATGAGCAAGATTGCATATTATGAGGAACCTGAAATATATATTTATGATTTGAATACGGGAAAAAAAGAAACATGTGACAAATCAATATTTATTTAATCAGAACATTATGGAATTGAAGTTTTTCACCGGATGAGAAATATATGCTTTATACAGTAGGTGACAATCCATTCTTTGGTGGTAGTTTTTATAGAAGAACTTTCTATCTTGTTGATATAGAATCAGGAAACAAAACAAAGCTGATTAAATGGAAGGAAGAAGATATATTTTATGGGATTGATTGGTAGTTTGTATAAGATAGAGAGAAGTAAGAGCCTACGACTATGATATTACAGGTAGGCTTGGCTTAAGTTACTCAAAATCAGGAAAAGCAAGAAGCTACAGCTATGACGGGCTTGGAAACAGGATAGGTTTTAAAGAATATGAAAAACAGATAGGCTATGGAGAAGACGGGCTTAAGACCATCTTGGGAGCAAACTTGTCGGAATTGACACCGTCATATGAAGAGAACTATATCCTTGACAGAACAAGGGCATATCACAATCTTTTGCAAAATAAAACTATAAAAAGAGGCAGTCAGGCAATACAAAGCTACATATGGGACTTTAATGTTGCATATATGGAAGAAGGGGAAAAAGAGTTTACCTATCTACAGGATGAGCTTGGAAGTACAATTCGCCTTCTTGAGCAGGGTGGAGAAAGTCAAGCTATATACGGATATGACGAATTCGGAGAAGACACTTATTGCACACAGGGACATTTGCAGCCATTCGGTTATACAGGCTACAGATATGATAAGGTAGCTGATACCTACTTTGCACAGGCAAGAGAGTATGTGGCAGGAGTTGGCAGGTTTGCAGGAGAAGATTGGATAAAGGGAGAGATAAGTTATCCCACTTCATTGAATCAGTATGGGTATTGCTTGGGTAATCCTGAGAAGTTTGTTGATTTAGATGGAAAAACACCGACTATACTTATTGGTGCAGGTATAGGAGCAGTGTTTGGATTTATTGGTGGAGTAGGTTCGGAGATAATAGGAATAGCATCAGGTAATCAGAAGAATATTAATTGGAAAAATGTGTTTGTAGACACTACATCAGGACTTGCAGTGGGTGCAATAGCAGGTACAGGTGTAGGATTGGTGGCATTGTTATCAGGAGGGGCAGCAGTTGGAGCAGCAAATTATACTGCAAAGACAACAATAAATCATGAGTGGAGCAGCAAAAGTTGGCAAGAACATGTGGTTGATGGCGCAATCTCAAGTACTGTTTGGGGTATTTCAGCTGCAGCCGGTGGAACAATGCAAAATCAAATAAGTGAGATATCAAAAATTAATACAATAATTAGTAATGGTGCAAATAATATTGCTTTGGCAAAAGCTGTACAGGGGAGTGCATATATGGGTGGTGCACCCGGAGAGAATATGATGGATGTAGGAAGGTGGCAGTATAAAGAATTTGTTCAGGAAAATGACTGCTGCAAGTATAAAAACGAATTTGTTAACTACAATACTATCATGGTTTTCAGATACAGCATTGAAAGAAATAAAAAAATAAAATATAAAAAAACAAAAACAGTAATATTTCAGATGAAGAACTGAAAGATAAGTTTAAAAAAACATATAAATTCAGCCACTAAAAAAAGGGCAAATGCTTTACAGAATAGGAGAAATTTATGCCGGATATATTGACTTTATTATTAGGGACTTTTGCATTGTATATATTACTTTATGGAGGTTGTTGGAGTATAGATAAAACAGATATAGAAAAACATAATAGAAAGATAAAAGCTTAATAAGTATACAAATATATTATTTTTTTGTGGTCAAGGAATGAAAAAAAGTATATTGGTTAGTATATGTACTTATAATTAGTGAAAGTATAGTATTTATATTATTGTGGATATCATATATAACTAATGTTGAGTATATTTTTTTAAAATATTGTTTAGAATGTATATATATTTTTTTAATAGGAGGATTTATTCTTGTAATAAGGGTTTTAAAGAAAAGAGTGAAAGATTTTATAAGTGGTAAGAGCAGATAAACCCAATTAGAATTTGGTAAAAGTACTGTATATCTATATGAGGAATATCTATCCTATGTGCGACGGAATAGATTAGGAATAGTTTATAGGGAGGTACAAGATTTTAATGAAATGGTATATAGGGTTAGGTGTTATATGTATTGTATTAGTTATATGTGCTTATAATGTGTATAATGGATATGAACAGAAAGATGTAGAAATAGAAACCGGGCTACTTAAGGTCTTTAACGAAAGCAAGTTAGGACGAGAAAAAGCAGGATTATGATTACATAGAAATACTAATGAGAACAGAAGAGGAACTTATGAAATATAAGAACTCATTTGGTTTTCTGGAAGATTTAGGCTATATAGACTGGAAAAAGGATTGTATTATTTTAACTTCATACCCTATTGAAAGATGTACATATAAAAAGAAAAAAATAAACATAATAAATACTATTTATTAGATATACTATATAAAAAAACAAAGATAGGGATATATATGTTTATATAATTACCGGGAAAAAAATACATTAGATATGAAACAGCCGGGATGTATAAAGAAATGGAATTTAAATAATTGTAATTGACCGGTGGTGTGTCAGTCTGAATATGTTCAATATTTGATACGATGCTTGTAATAAAGATTTTGATAAAAAGAGTAAAAGATTATATTATGAGTAAAAAAACAGATAAATATATTTTTAGTATATTGGTTCAGCTATGGAGAGAGTATGTGGAAGTGATAGGAGCAGTGTTTGGGTTTGCGGTGGAACAATGCAATAAGGAGTGAAAAGAACAGTAAGAAATTTAAAAAGATAAATAGATCTACCAAAGTTGGAAAATGCTTTACAGAATAGGAGAAATTTATGCCTGATATATTGACTTTATTATTAGGGACTTTTTGCATTGTATATATTACTTTATGGTGTCTGTTGGGGAACAGATAAAACTGATATAGATAAACATAAGAAAAAAATAAAAGCTTAATAAGTATACAAACATGTTATTTTTTTGTGGCCGAGGAATGAAAAAGTATATTGGCTAATATATATAATAATAATTACTGAAAGTGTCACATTTATATTAGTGTGGATATCATACTTCTTAAATGCAGTATCCTTATATAAAAATATTAATTGATTTGTATATACGAATATATTTATCCGGAATGGTTGTTCTTGGTATAATAATTTTTAAAAAAGAAGAATAAAAGATTTTATAAGTGGTAAGAGCAGATAAACCCAATTAGAATTCGGTAAAAGCAAGAAGCTACAGCTATGACGGGCTTTGAAACAGCAAGTTGTGCCATTGTACCTATATGGCACATTTTTTTTATTTGTGGTAGAATGACATAAAACTGTTTTAAAAAAATAGGAATGGAAATATGGAAGACAATAAAAAAAGATGATAATAAATATGAAAAAAATATGTTATATGTGCAGGAGGCCTGAGTCAAAGACAGGAACCATGATATCAATGCCGGGAGGAATAGATATCTGTCCCGACTGTATACAAAAGACATTCAATTCAATGCAGAGCATGGATATAAGTAAGCTTTCAGGGAGGATGAATATGGATGATATCAAAAATATTGATCTTGGCAGCTTAAATATCCCGAATATGAATGTAAATCCGATACCTGAAAGAGCCAGAGTAAAGAAAAGAGATGAAAAGAGGACAGAGCCTCTGTTTACAATGAAGGATGTACCTGCTCCACATAAGATAAAAGAGATGCTTGATGAATACGTTATAGGGCAGGAGCAGGCAAAGAAGGTCATTTCGGTTGCTGTTTATAATCACTATAAGAGGATATTCCTTGACAAGGACAAGGAAGGGACAAGGATTGAAAAGTCAAATATCCTTATGATAGGACCTACAGGAAGCGGAAAGACATACCTTGTAAAGACACTTGCAAAACTTCTCAATGTACCGCTTGCAATAGCTGATGCAACATCACTTACAGAGGCGGGATATATCGGAGATGATATAGAAAGTGTAATATCGAAGCTTTTGCTTTCTGCAGGCAATGATGTGGAGAGAGCGGAGTGCGGTATAGTATTCATAGATGAGATAGATAAGATTGCAAAAAAGAAAAATACCAATACCAGAGATGTAAGCGGAGAGAGTGTACAACAGGAACTTTTAAAGCTGCTTGAGGGCAGCAAGGTGGAGGTACCTGTAGGTACCAATCAAAAAAATGTCCTTGCACCGATGGAGACTGTAAATACCGATAATATACTATTTATCTGCGGAGGTGCATTCCCGGCACTTGACGATATCATAAAGGAAAGATTACAAAAGAATACAAGTGTAGGCTTCAATTCAGACCTTAAAGATAAGTATGATAATGAAGCGGACCTCTATTCCAAGGTGACTAATGAGGATATCAGAAAGTTCGGTATGATTCTGGAGTTTATAGGCAGACTCCCTGTGGTATGTACACTTTCAAAGCTTGATAAAGAGGCATTCAAAAAGATACTTACAGAGCCTAAGAACGCTATCTTAAAGCAGTACAAAAGGCTTTTGGAGCTTGATGAAGTTGAGCTTGTATTTGATGATGACGCAATGGACTATATTGCACAGCAGGCTATGAAAAAGGATACCGGAGCAAGGGCTCTTCGCTCTATTATAGAAGAGTTTATGCTTGATATAATGTATGAAATACCTAAGGATAAGAATATAGGCAGGGTTATAATTACAAGAGATTATCTGGAACATAAAGGCGCTCCGAATATAGTATTCAGGAATGTATAGGAGGGATTATGTCTGTTATTTTGATACCGATACTGTCCTGTCTTGACCTTATACTCAAGTATGCGGTAGGTTCATTTGATGATAAGGATTTGCCGAGGACATTTGCAAAGAAGATAGAGATAGATAAATTTCACAACAACGGGTTTCCTTTCGGTAAGATGAAGGAAAACCAAAAAGTGGTGAAGTATGTTCCGGTGCTTATCACATCGGTACTTGTAGGTCTTCTTTCATTATTACTTCCTAAAAAGGGAAATAAGATAAAGAAGCTGTCACTATGCCTTATTATTGCGGGTGCGTTGAGCAATATATTTGACAGATTTACCCGCGGATATGTGGTTGACTATATTCGTATCAAGGTGAAAGGTCTTGATAAGGTGATATTCAATTTGGGTGACATTTTTATACTGGTCGGAAGCTTGATGATGCCTTTCGGAACAAAGAAAAAGATAAAAGAAATACCGGTAGATACTAAAGCTACTGAAGAATAATATAGGAGTAATTTTGGAAACGAGTGACATAATACAGTTAGTAATAGTGATTATATTATTGTCTGCTTCAGCATTTTTTTCATCTGCTGAAACAGCCCTTATGACTTCAAATAAGTTAAAAATGAGAAATCTGGCTGATAACGGAAACAAGAGAGCCGCAAAGGTACTTAAGGTTACGGAGAATACCGATAAGATGCTTTCCGCCATACTGATAGGAAACAATATAGTAAACCTTACAGCATCTTCAATCTCAACAACACTTACATTGAAGATATTCGGAAGCAAGCTTGTGGGTATTGCAACAGGTATATTGACATTTCTCATACTTGTATTCGGTGAGATTACTCCAAAGAATGTGGCATCAAAGAATGCGGAGAAAATGGCGCTTGCATATATCGGGGTAATTTCATTTTTGGTTACTTTATTGACTCCGGTAATCTTTATTGTAAATACCGTTGCAAAGTTTGTTATCTCCATATTTAATAAAAACGGTGATGATAATAATGCTGTAACTGAGGAAGAACTCAGGGCGATGGTGGAGTACAGCCACGAAGAGGGAGTCATTGAAAACGAAGAGAAGAAGATGATTGTAAATGTGGTGGACTTCGGCGATACCGTAGCCGGAGATATTATGGTGCCGAGAGTGGATATGGTGATGGTTGATGAAAAGTCAAGCTATGAGGAGATATTGCAGGTGTTCAGAGAAGAAAGATATACAAGAATACCTGTATATGAGGAGACTCCGGATAATGTCATAGGAATATTGAATGTAAAGGATTTTCTTCTTATAGAAGACAAGGAAAACTTCGTTATGAAGGAGCTTTTAAGAGAGCCGCTTTATACCTATGAGTACAAAAAGACCTCCGCACTGATGATGGATATGAGAAAAACAGGCGCCAATATAGTAATAGTGCTTGATGAATACGGTATAACGGCAGGTCTTATCACTCTAGAGGATATGCTTGAAGAGATAGTCGGTGAGATAAGGGATGAGTTTGATGCCGATGAGGATGAGGGTATAACAAAGGTCTCAGATTTGGAATATCTTATAGACGGATCCACAAATCTTGACGATATCAACGACAGAATAGGACTTAGCCTTTCTTCAGAGGAATATGAGTCTATAGGCGGACTTATAATGGAGAAGCTTGGAAGATTACCTGTAGAGGGTGAGATAATCAATTTCGACAATATTGTACTTACTGTAAAGAAGATGGACCATGCAAGAATAGAAAAGGTCTGCCTGAAACTGAAGCAACCTGTAGTTAAGGAGCAGTGATGAAGCAAAAACATATTTTATTTGATTTGGACGGAACTATAGTGAAATCGGACCTCGGTATCACAAAGGGAGTACAAAAGTCCTTGGAGCATTTCGGCATCAATGAAAAGCTTGAGGATTTGAAAAAGTTTGTCGGACCTCCTATGGTGGAAAGCTATACATCCTTTTACGGATTCAGTCTGAAGCAATATGAAGAGGCGCTTTGTGTTTTTCACAAGTATTATAAAGAGTGTCGGAATATTTGAATGTGAGCTTTATGAGGGGATAGAAGAGATGTTAAAAGAATTATCCGCCAAATATAAGCTTTATATAGCCACTTCCAAGCCGGAGTTTGAAGCAAGAAGAGTTATAGAGCATTTCGGACTTGATAAGTATTTTACATTTGTAGGCGGAGCTGACGGAGATTTCAATACTAAGAGATCTACAAAGGCGGCAGTTATAGAGTATGTGCTTGAGTCAAATAAGATAGAGGACAGGGAATCCGCTATAATGACAGGTGATAAAAGTCATGATATTGTGGGAGCAAAGAGCGCAGGTTTAAAGAGTATCGGGGTACTCTACGGCTATGGCGGACTTGATGAGTTTGCAGAGGCAAATTATATTGTAAAGAGTGTTGAAGATTTAAGAGAAATGTTTATATGTTAAAAAAAGGTGACTTGTTAAATATAGGATATTATGATTATGGCCAATATTTCACAGGAAGTCTGGACGGGTTGAGATTCAGGCTGGGCAGAGACCCGCTTGAAAAAGTTAATTTCACACCGAAGGATAAGAGGGGCGAGGCCAAGCTGAAACTGACAGTGTGGCCTGAGCCCTTTAGTTTTGACCATACAGATGATGATAAGAAAAAAGACCATTATTTTGAATATTCAAATGAAGGTATTGAGAATATAATTGCGTTTTTAAACAATGTGGCTGAGATTGTAAAGTCAGGTAAGGAGAAAGCATGGGAGCAATAAAAAGAGAGAGCAGAGAGCTTGCATATGAGGGAACAATAGTAAAGGTATATAAGGATCATGTGGTAATTGACGGTAAAAAGGCAGTGTGGGACTATATACAGCACAACGGTGCGGCTGCGGTAGTTCCGATACTTGATAACGGCAAGATTTTACTTGTGCGTCAGTACAGAAACGCACTTGACAGATATACACTTGAACTTCCGGCAGGTAAGGTGGATGCAAAGGATGAACCCAGAAGAATTTGTGCTTTTAGAGAACTTAGGGAAGAGACAGGCTACAGAGTGGATTCGCCTGATGAACTTGAGTTTCTTATAAGGATTGATACAATGGTCGCATTCGGAGACGAGGAGATAGACATATTTGTAGCCAAAAATCTCAAAAAAGGCGAACAGGACCTTGATGAGGATGAGAGTATTGATATTGAAGAGTGGGAGCTTGATGACTTGTTGGAGCTTATCTATAAGGGAGAAATAAAGGATTCAAAGACTGTGGCTGCTATACTTGCCTATAAGAACAAGTATCAGGTATAGCTTTTATTTATAACCAGGGCAAGAAAACATCTTATTGACCAAGGAATACAGAACTTGTAAAATACTGCTTATTGATGACGGTTATGGCTTATGTATATAGGGTATAACATTTTAACAGATAGTATTAGAAAAGTCAGGTGAATTATGAATATTGAAACATTATGCGTACACAGTCCGAATGAAGATAAAATTGCTCATGCATACGGAGCGATGACGGTGCCGATATTTCAGACGGCTACCTTCTCACATCCGGGAGTAGGAGAGAGTACGGGTTATGACTACTCACGTCAGTCAAACCCTACAAGAACGGAGCTTGAGGAGAGTATATCCGCACTTGAAGGTGCTTATGATACGGTCGCTACATCCACAGGAATGGCTGCCTGCTTGTTGGTATTGGAACTTTTTAATGCAGGTGACAATATAATATCACAGGAAGATATATACGGAGGAAGTACAAGACTCTTTAATACTCTCGGAATAGAGCGCGGCAGAACATTCACATATGTGGATACAACCAAAAAAGAGAATGTACTTAATGCTATAAATGAGAATACCAAGGCAATCTTTATAGAAACTCCAAGCAATCCTACAATGCTTGTCACAGATATAAAGGAGATGGCAGAGATTGCAAAAGAACACGGTCTTTTACTTATAGTAGACAACACATTTTTAAGTCCTTATTTCCAAAACCCTCTAAAGCTCGGTGCGGATATAGTTATTCACAGCGGTACAAAGTATATTGCAGGCCACAATGATACTCTGGCAGGTTTTGTATGCAGTGCAAATGCCGATATTGCGGAAAAAATAAGATTTATGTATAAGACTGTAGGACCGAGTCTTTCACCTTTTGACAGCTTTTTGGTGCTTAGAGGTCTTAAGACTCTGGCGGTGAGAATGGACAGGGTACAGGAGAATGCGTTAAAGATAGCGGAATTTTTGAAAAATCATAAAAAGATTACAAATGTATACTATGTGGGACTTCCCGACCATCCGGGATATGAGATAAACAAGGCTCAGTCAAGAGGTTTCGGCGGAATGATTGCATTTACTACAGATACCGCAAAGACCGCACTTGATGCGTTTGAAAAGATAGAGATAATAAAGTATGCGGAGAGTCTTGGCGGTGTGGAGTCTTTGATTACATTCCCGATGATACAGACTCACGCGGATGTACCTGTGGAAGTAAGAGAGAGACTTGGAATCACAGACAAATTCCTTAGACTTTCGGTAGGAATAGAAAATGCCGATGACCTGATAAGAGATTTGGAGAGAGCGTTGGCTTAGAGGAATATTTTATGTATGATTTTGATAAAGTTATAGACAGGCACGGCACAAACTGCTTGAAGTTCGACTTTGCAAAGGAGAGGGGCAAAAACGGTGACGAACTTTCACTTTGGGTTGCGGATATGGACTTTCAGGTGGCAAAGCCTATAACAGATGCCTTGCAGGCTCAGGTAAACCACGGAATATACGGTTATACCGAGGTGAAGTACGACTATTTTGAAATAGTAAAAAATTGGTTTAAAGACAACTTTGACTGGGATATAAAGAAGGGAAGTCTCGTAAAGACTCCGGGTGTCGTATATGCAATAGCAATGGCGGTAAAGGCATTTACCAAAGAAGGTGAAGCCGTTATTATACAGCAGCCCGTTTACTACCCGTTCAGTGAGATGATAATTGCTAATAACAGAAAGCTTGTCAATTCTCCTTTGGTGTTAAAAGACGGCAGATATGAGATTGATTTTGAGGACTTTGAGAAAAAAATAGTGGAAAATAATGTGAAGCTGTTTATACTTTGCTCTCCTCACAATCCTGTGGGAAGAGTATGGAGTGTAGAAGAGCTTAAAAGAATCGGAGATATCTGTATAAAGCATGATGTGGTGATTTTCAGTGATGAGATTCATGCGGATTTTGTATATGAACCGAATAAGCATCATGTATTTGCTTCACTTGGAGAAAGTTATGCCGCCAACTCGGTGATTGCCACAGCACCAAGTAAGAGCTTTAATATAGCGGGACTTCAGGTTTCAAATATCTTTATAGAAAATAAGAAGCTTCGCGACGCTTTCAGAAATGAGATAGTAAAATCGGGATATTCACAGTTAAACACTATGGGACTTGTTGCTGCAAGAGCCGCATATGAGTCCGGTAAAGAGTGGCTTGATGAAGTTAGAGTCTATATAAGGGATAATCTGATATTCTTTAGAGATTATTTGAAAGAAAATATTGGAGAGCTAAGCTTAATAGAACCTGAGGGAACATATCTTGTCTGGGTGGATTTTAGAAAACTTGGTCTTAGTGAAAAGCAAAGAGAAGACTTGATAGTAAATAAAGCAAAGCTTTGGATAGATTCAGGGCGCTATGTTCGGAGTAGACGGAGAAGGGTTTGAGAGGTTCAATATAGCCTGTCCGAGAGAATATTTGAAGATGGCACTTGACAGCCTGAAAAAGGCGATTTGCGGTAGAAGAGTACAAATAAAAAGTATACTTTTATATTTTGCAAAAATGTATTTATCAGTTGACGAATGTGAGTGCCAGTGATATAATCACAATGTATAAATGGAGAGGTTGTAAACGATCCGGTGTTACAACCTCTTTTTTATAAATATTCTTTAGCACTCTTTTATTATAAGTGCTAACAAAGGAGGATGTATGATTTTAATACCAACATATAATACGGTAGTTTTACCGGGTTCAAAAATATATTTCAGAAAAGATTATTTGCAGGAAGCGGGAGTGGATAAGATATCTGTCGGTGAAAAGGTAACATTTCTTTACTTAAAAGAGTCGAAGGATAGAGATATCACCATGGAGGATGTTTATCCTATAGCGGTGGCAGGTCAGGTACTGTCTGTAGATGATGAAGGCGGTGCCAATTTGGAGGCGTTTAACAGGATAAATGTTGAATATATCGACATTGAAACCCCAAAATGTTGTAGGTGTTCAAAGGCCGGAGATAGATGACTTGGACCCGCAAAGTGCCAATACAATGCTTATAGATCTTAGAGACGAGCTTTTAAACTATGTGACTAAGTTTCAGTGGGGACTTATGGCAAGAGGCTATGTACTTGCATGGAAAAACATGAATGAGTTGATGGTAGGACTGTCACCTTTTATGAATATCACACCTGAAGAAAAGTATGCCGTACTTGCGGAGGATTCCACAAAGGCAAGAGCCGAGCTTATAGCAAAATATGCCAGAGAGTTTATGGCAATCAATGAAGTCAGTGAAGAGGCAAAGCAGGCACAAAAAGAGATTCATGAGAAGGCATACAGAGAGGATGCAATCAAAAAGCAGATAAGTTTCTTGCAAAAGGCGTTGGATGATATGCATCCTGAGAATGTCTCTGAGGTCAGAAAGTTTGAAGAAAAAATAGAAAACTCAGGCATGAACGAGATTGCAAAGAAGGAAGCCGACAATGTATTAAATCGTATGAAGCAGGAAGGTAAGGACAGCCATGAGTACGGTCTGCTCTACAACTATCTTGACTTTGTAACTTCATTGCAGTGGAAGAAAGAAGATCCTAAGGAAATAGAACTTGATAAGGCTATGGAGGTTCTTGACAGAGAACACTACGGCCTGAAAAAGGTAAAGAAAAGAATTATAGAGCAGCTGGCTGTAATGTCACTTAATAAAAGTCAAAGCGGTTCCATACTTTTGTTTGTAGGTGCTCCGGGTACCGGAAAGACAAGTATCGGAAAGAGTATAGCGGAGGCTCTTGGAAGAGAGTATGTGCGTATTTCTTTGGGAGGTATAAGAGACGAGGCGGATATAAGAGGCCACAGAAGGACTTATATAGGAGCTATGCCGGGCAGAATAATGGACGGTATGAAAAAGGCAGGCACATCAAACCCTGTAATGGTACTTGATGAGATTGATAAGCTTGCATCATCTTATAACGGTGATCCTGCAAGCGCATTACTTGAGGTGCTTGACCCTGAGCAAAACAATACCTTTACCGACCACTATATGAATGTACCTTATGATCTTTCTGATGTGCTGTTTGTATGTACCGCCAATTCACTTGATACCATACCGGGGCCTCTGCTTGACAGAATGGAGGTTATAAGATTTACAGGTTATACCGCACTTGAGAAATTTTCTATAGCAAAGGATCACCTGATTCCTAAGGCAAAGAAAAAGGCCGGTATAAGTGATGAGAATCTTATAATAGAAGATGATACAATAAAGGCGCTGATAAACGGCTATACTATGGAAGCCGGTGTGCGCGGACTGAAAAAGCAGATAAGCTCACTTTGCAGATATGCTGCCGTAGAGCTTGTAAGAAATAATAAAGAGATACTGGATGTAAAGCCTGAGGATCTGAGCGATTACCTTGACCAAAGACCTATAAAGCATGAGAGTATCTTGGAGAAAAAGCAGGCAGGTGTGGTAACAGGTTTGGCTTGGACTGCAGTAGGCGGTGAGATTCTCTTTATTGAGACCATGCTTACAAAGGGAAAGGGCAATATAAAGGTAACAGGTCAGCTGGGCGATGTAATGAAGGAGAGTGTAGATATTGCACTCAGCCTTGTGAAGTCTATGTATCCTGAAAAGACAGAAATTTTTGAGAAAAACGATATCCACATCCATGTACCTGCAGGCGCCGTACCGAAGGACGGACCGAGTGCAGGTATCACAATGACTACGGCACTTGCGTCACTTATAAACAATATTCCGGTATCTCCTGAGTATGCTATGACCGGTGAAGTATCACTTCGCGGCAATGTAATGCCTATAGGCGGACTGCCTGAGAAACTTATGGCGGCAGCCAGAGCGGGAATAAAGAAGGTATTTATTCCTGAAGAAAATAAGGACGATCTTAAGGAAGTGGCTAAGGAAGTCTTGGATGAACTTGAGATTATTCCTGTAAAAAAGGTTGAAGATGTGCTTAATATTGTTCTAAAATAAGAATAATAAAATTTTGAAAAGAGGTAGTGTATGCTGAACTTTAAACATGATATCCCGACCAAGTTGTATTTCGGTGAGGGACAGATAAAGAAATTGGCAAGCTCATTGGAGAGATTCGGTAAAAATGTACTGCTGGTATATGGAGGCGGATCAATCAAGAAAATAGGTCTTTATGATGAAGTTATAAAGATTTTAAAAGAAAACAACTTCAATGTCACAGAATGTGACGGAGTGGAGCCGAATCCGAGGATTACCACAGTAGAGCGAGGCGTAGGACTTTGTAAGGAGCATAATATAGATGTGGTATTGGCTGTCGGAGGCGGAAGCACCATCGACTGCGCAAAGGCCATTGCAGTGGGACGCTACTATGAAGGCGATGACTTATGGGAGATGGTAAAGACAAGTTGGCATCTTGCAAAGGCTCTACCTCTTGTGGATATTCTTACACTCAGTGCAACAGGTTCTGAGTTTGATGCAGGCGGCGTAATCACAAATATGGATACTAATGAAAAGCGGGTGCGGTATATACATATCCGTCAGTAAGTATATGCGACCCTACATATACTTTCAGCGTATCAAAGTATCAGACTGCGGCAGGCAGCGCGGATATAATGAGCCATATATTCGAAGGTTACTTTTCAAGGACTATGGATAGCGACCTATCGGACGGTATAGCTGAAACCGTACTTAAGTCAGTAATGAAAAACTGTAAGATTGCACTTGAGGAGCCTACAAATTACTCTGCAAGAGCCAATTTGATGGCGGACGCTTCTATAGCCTGCTCGGGAATTCCGGAGTACGGTAAAAAGGAAACAGGATGGCCATGTCATGCTATGGAACATGAGCTTTCAGCATACTATGACATTACACATGGTGTAGGTCTTGCAATACTTACAATCAGGTGGATGCGTCATATCCTCAATAAGGATGCAAGTGCTACAGAGAGATTTGTAAAATTTGCAAAGAATGTAATGGGGCTTAGCGGTGATGACGAGAGAGCGTTGGCATTTGCAGGAATAGATGCACTTGAGCGCTATTTTAAGGAGACAGGTATACCTATGACTCTTAGTGAACTGGGTATTGACGACAAGCATTTTGAAGCTATGGCTGCTCATGCAAATGTGGACGGATATTTAAAAGATGCCTTTGTTGCACTTACAAATGAGGACATAGTTGAAATATATAAGGCATGTTTATAGTATAAAACACGATTATACTACGAAAACACTTGATTTATTCTCTAAAATACCGTAAAGTATCTAGCGTACTTGGTGAGTTCGAGACCTTCCTCACCTAAAACAAAACTAAAGGAGAAGATATGAAAAATATTACAACCAAGATGATGGCGCAGGGTGCCGTCATAGCAGCAGTATATGTGGTGCTTACGCTTGCATTTGCCCCTATCAGCTTTGGTGCTATCCAGTTCAGAATTTCAGAGGCACTTTGCATTCTGCCATTCTTTACAGTGGCTGCAGTGCCCGGAGTAAGTATAGGATGTCTTTTGGCAAATATACTTGCCGGAGCTGCACTTCCGGATATTATATTCGGAACATTGGCTACACTTATAGGTGCAATATTAAGCTACAGACTCAGAAGTATTTCAAAATGGTTGGTATGTGTACCGCCGATACTTGCAAACGCAATTATTATTCCGTTTGTACTAAAGTATGCTTACGGTTTACTGGATGTGATACCGTATTTGATGCTTACAGTCGGAATAGGTGAGGTGCTTGCGGTAGCTGTTTTGGGAAATTTACTTATGTTAGCTCTTGAACCAAAAAGTTCATTTATTTTCGGAAAAGAAGCGAGAGCCTTTTAGGGCAAAAGTGGTTTAGGAGTGAGAAATAGAGTATGGAGTCGGCTTTTGTCGGCTCTTTTATTTTGCACAATTTTTCTTGCCATATATCGACCGAACAACGGTTTAGGATTGCATGCGGATATTTTAGGATTTATAATGTACTTACAGACGGAGAAAGGAGCCATATAAATAACTTTTATAAATGATCGTTTAGCCATCAAAGTCCCCAATATAAAAAGTTGTAAAAAAGTAATATCTAAAAATTCAATTTTATCTTAGACTTCTATTAGGAGTAAATTCTAATTATTATTCAAAACTAAAACCAAAAGATTTATACATATGAAAAATAAGAATATCATCTGATTGCATAGCACACACTGCTTTAGTGGATAGAAAGAAAGTACATACAGTTGTTTTCTATATTTTATTAAAGACCGTCTATAAGTATATGTAAAAATCAAATATCAAAAAGATTTATCAATGAAAAAAAGTGTCACAGAAAGGCTGAACTAGGTAGCCGAACATTGATAAAAACAAATCAAAAAGAGAAATGCTGTAAGTATAACTGTCAGAACAATAAAAAAAGTTTTGGCAGTTTTTTTAATTCAGTTTATAACTATAATTTTAAACATTTATACATATTTATATTGTATACTAACTACGAACACTATTTATATTTGAATTATATGGAGGCAATGTGAAGAAAAAGGGTTTTGATAGGTATTGTAATAGTCCTATGCGCTGTGCTTGGGATTATATTTTTTTGCCGAGAGATAGAAGAGATAGTCGGTTCAAGTGAGAAAAATATCCGAAGCGCAGATTTATCAGGTAAAGGATGATGAGGTGGCGCTTGTATACAACTACTCATTACAGAAGGCAAAGGCAGTATATAAGGACGGTGTGGTATATATACCTTTGAATTGGACAAGGTCAATACTTAATGACAAGTTTTATTACAGTGGCGATGAAAAAGCTGCTTTCGTACGCACTGCCGACAGAGATAGTATACGCAAATTTTGAAAAATAAAGATAAGAACGGTAAGCCGCTGCTGCTTGAAAAAGGATAATAAGACATATATTTCGATAGAGACAGTAAAGACATATACCGATATTTGGACAGATGTATTCACAGACGGTGATATCAAGAAGATATATATAAATGATAATTTCGGTGAATATGAAGAGGGTAATGTCAAATCAAAGTCGGCACTTAGAGTTGATGCAAGTATGCTTTCAGCAAGTATAGAAAATGTCGAGCTTGAAAAAGACAGCAAGGTAACTGTAGTGGAGCAAAAAGGCAAGTGGGATAAGGTGCTTACAGAAAGCGGTGTTATGGGCTATATAAGAGGAAAGCATCTGAAAAATATAAATAAAGGTAGCAGAGTCAGTAGCTTTGTAAAGCCCGAGTACACATCTATGTCAATGGATGAGAAGGTGGTACTTGGTTGGCATCAGGTTACAGCTGCGGCAGCCAATAAAAACTTTACAAAGGTAGCGGATAATACAAATGGAATGAATGTCATATCTCCTACATGGTTTAAGCTGTCTGATAACAAGGGTAATTATACTTCTATAGCAAGCAAGGATTATGTGGATGCGGCACATAAGAAGGGCTTGAAGGTGTGGCCTCTTATTGACAATTTCAGTGATAAAATCAGTACATTGAAAATCCTTTCATCTTCAACAAGTAGGAAAAAACTTATTGAAAATTTGATGAGTGATACCAAGAAATACGGATTTGACGGAATAAATATAGATTTTGAATATTTGACACAGGACAATGCGCCTCATTTTATAGAGTTTATACGTGAGCTTTCGGTTTCGTGCAGAAACAATAAGGTGGTACTCAGTGTGGATGTGCCGATTCCGGCATCATACAATACATTCTACCAAAGGGCTGAGCTTGCAGAGGTAGCGGACTATGTTATAAATATGGGCTACGATGAGCATTACAGCGGCTCTGATGAAGGCAGCAGTGCTTCTATAGATTTTGTAAAAAATTCAATTACAGACAGTTTAAAGGAAGTACCTAAAGAGAAACTTATCAATGCTGTGCCTGTATATACCAGAGTTTGGACTAAGGAAAACGGTAAGGTAAGTTCAACTGCCCTAGGTATGACAGGTGCATCAAACTGGGTCAAGGAAAATAATGTAAATCTTACTTGGGATGATACTGTAGGTCAGTATGTCGGTCAGATAAGTGTGGGCAGTGCCACCAAGTATATCTGGATGGAAGATGAGAAGTCTATGAAGCTTAAGATGGATGCTGTTAAGGAAGCGGACCTTGCAGGAGTGGCGGTCTGGAAACTTGGACTTGAACCTAAAGAAATTTGGGATGTAATATCATATAAATGATAATGGATATTTAAAAATCAGTGAATAATTATTTCAAATGAAATAAAGGTCTGAATCATATACAAGTAATCTTGTGATATTGATTCAGACCTTTATTATATTATCCTTTTTATATTGTTTTGCCAGAATTTTTATCAAGCTCATCTGAGAAATTGACCGTTTGAAACCAGTACATCAATATCGTTAAAATCTGATACTTTAAAAAATCCTACCGCTTCTTCCTTAGTATTGTCACATAAAAGCACGGTTTTATCGGCATTTTCTATCATACTCTTTTTTACAAGTCCCTGTGAGTCATCTCCCTCAAAAACTCCTTTGGTACTTATAGCCTTACATGACATGAAGGCAAGTTCGGCATTAAAGTTTTTGATAAAGCTTGACGCGAACTCTCCTACAATGGAAAGGCTCTTGTGCTTTAATACTCCCGGACAAAGAAAGCATTTGAGATTCTGAGCATTTGAAAGCTCATTTGCAATATTTATTCCGTTAGTAATGATAGTGATATTTTGTCTCAACTTCAACATAGGGGCCAATTGGCAAACTGTGGAGGATGAGTCAAGAAAGATGACCATATCATCCTTTAAAAGCGGTGCGGCCTTACCTGCGATAAGTTGCTTTTTGTCAAGATTTTCTATTCTTCTCATTCCTATCGGGCTTTCATTGGCGGACTTGACAATTACCGAGACATAGCCGTGAGACCTCTTTACAGTGCCTTCTTCTTCAAGTGCAATCAAATCTCTTCTGACAGTTGAGCGTGAAGCATAGACACGTCTGCAAAGACTGTCTATGGTAGATATGCCGTTGCACTTATTAAGTACGTCCAATATCTGTTTTTTTCTTACATTTGAATCCATAAAATCCTCTTAATATGTCTTTTTATATTGATTGCATTAAAGAGCAAAGCAATCAAAATATAGGTTTGAACAAAAAAAGTTCATATATGAACATTATATCATAAAAATAAAAAGTATTCAAGAATATATCCATATATATTTTTTTATTATTAAATATGATATATTCTAGTTAATGAAAAACATTTTTCGATAATACCTTAGGAAAATGAAAGTAGAACCAAAACTTAGGAAAAGTAAATTATTATTTTAAAAATTTTCCTGATAAAGAGGCCATAACTGACAAATGATTGAAACAAACTTTCAAAGCATAGTTTACGGCGATCTTGAAATTTTATTTTCACGGGGGTGTGAGTTTTCTAAAGTATTATCGACTTTATTATTGAAAGTTGGTGAAGTATGAACAAGGTATTGGCTTTCGATATGGGTGCGACTTCCATCAGAGGTATTGTTGGATATATTGCTGACGGAAAGCTCATCACTGAGGAAGTTATGAGAATGTCCCACAGTATAAAGAACAAAGACGGCAGGTTATATTGGGACTTCGATGCAATTTTGGACAAGATAGTAAATACAATCATCGAGAATGAAGATGTGTCCTGTATAGGTATTGATACATGGGGCGTAGACTTCGGTATGATTGACAAAGACGGAGAGCTTATAGATACTCCTTTCTCCTATAGAGATGAAAAATACTCTATAGGAAGAGAAGAAGCAAAGTCAAAGATAAGTGAGCTTGAGATATTTAAAAACAGCGGTAATCAGATAATGACTATAAACACCGTATTTCAACTTCTCACTCTGAAGAAGCTCAACCCTGATATATACGAAAAGGCTGACAAGCTGCTTATGATGCCGGATCTTATCTTCTATATGCTTACAGGCAAGAAGGTGGGAGAGGAAACCATATGGTCGACTACAGGACTTTACGATATGGGAAAGAAAAAAGTTTCAGATACCATATTTGAAAAGCTTGAACTTAAAAAGAGTCTGGTTCCAGAGATTGTAAAGGCTACAGAGGTGGTCGGAAATACAAAAGATTCAAGGATAGAAGTGTTAAAGAGTCTGAATATAGATGTGATTCCTGTTTGCACACATGATACTGCAAGTGCACTTCTTATGACGGATTCTTTCCTTGATGAAGACAGTATGTTCTTAAGCTGCGGAACATGGTCGCTGATAGGCAGTGCGGTGGATAAATGTATCATAACAGATGAGGCATATGAGAACAATCTGACAAATGAGCTCGGATTTGACTCAAAGCCGATGTTCTTTAAGAATATCACAGGTCTTTATCTGCTTGAAAAGTATAAGTCACAGCTTGAAAGAAGCTTGGAAGAAAGATTTCATTTGATGAAATAAGTGCTTATGTAAACGGCTTGGACAAAAAGCTTCCGACTATAGATATGGATGCGGAGGTCTTTGCAAGAGAAAGTATCGACGTAAAGACTGAGATTGATAAGTTCGTTGAAAATAACAAAGAAAAGGTTCCTGAGGATGACTTTGACTACTTTGCGGTTATTTATGAGAGCATGGTAAATAAGTATATCGAAGTAAAAACCGATATTGAAAAGATTTTACATAAGAATTTTAAAAGAATACATATCATCGGTGGAGGTGCCAAGTCAAGTGTACTTACATCAATGATTGCAAACAAAATGGGCGTAGCGCTAAAGGCGGGACCTTATGAGAGCTCGGCTCTCGGAAATATACTTCTTTCACTATTACATATGAAGGAAGTAAAGGATTTAAAAACAGGTATTGAATTGATCTTAGGATCATGTGAGATAAAAACAGTGGATTTCAAATAAGGAGGAAGTATGAAACATCCAAAAATCGGTATCAGACCTACAATTGACGGCAGATGGGGCGGCGTTAGAGAGTCGCTTGAAGAGCAGACAATGGGAATGGCAAAAAGAGCTGCAAAGCTTATAGAGGACAACCTTAGGTATCCTGACGGAGAAAAGGTGGAGGTTGTTATTTCACCTACAACTATCGGAGGAGGTGCCGAGGCGGCTGTTTGTGAAGAGTATTTTGCAAATCAGAATGTAGTGGGAACACTTACAGTTACACCATGCTGGTGCTACGGAACAGAGACAATGGACTTGAATCCGAACACAATCAAAGCTGTTTGGGGATTCAACGGAACAGAGAGACCGGGTGCTGTTTATCTTGCGGCAGTTATGGCGGCATATGCACAGAGAGGCTTCCTGCATTCTCAATTTACGGAACGGAAGTTCAGGATAAGGATGAAACAACTATCACAGCAGACGTTGCAAAGAAGATCTTGGACTTTGCAAGAGGTGCCGTATCTGTAGGAATCATGAAGAATAAGTCATATGTAAATATCGGTTCGGTATCTATGGGTATTGCAGGCAGTGTGGTAAATGTAGACTTCTTACAGAAGTATCTTGGAATGAGAACCGAATGGGTAGATATGACAGAGGTTCTTAGAAGAATTACACTTGGTATCTATGATCATGAAGAGTTTGAAAGAGCTCTTGCATGGGTAAAGGAATACTGCAAAGAGGGTATGGATATCAATGCAGGTAAGGACTTCCCTGAGATAATCAAGAAATCAAGATATATTAAGGATGACGAGCAGTGGGAATTCTGCGTAAAGCATGCAATGGTAGTAAGAGATATCCTTGAAGGAAATCCGAAGCTTGCCGAAATGGGATGGCATGAGGAGTCACTTGGAAGAAACGGTATTGCAGGCGGATTCCAGGGACAGAGAATGTGGACAGACTGGCTTCCAAACGCAGACTTTACAGAGGCTGTTATGGCTTCAGGTTTCAACTGGAACGGTAAGAAGATGCCGACACCATTTGCAACAGAGAATGATACATTAAACGGTGTAGCTATGATGTTCGGATGGCTTTCTACAGGAAAGGCGCCTATCTTCTCAGACGTTAGAACATACTGGTCACCGGATGCGGTAAAGAGAGTCAGCGGTAAAGAACTTAGCGGATATGCTAAGAACGGTATCATCCATCTTATCAACTCAGGTGCAAGCTGTCTTGACGCAAGTGCGGCAGCTAAGGATGAGAACGGTAACGGAACAATGAAGGAGTGGTGGAACCTTACAGATGAAGATGTTAAGGCATGCTGTGAGGCTACAGACTGGTGCAGAGCCGATTATGAGTATTTCAGAGGCGGCGGTTTCTCATCACACTTTAAGACATCAGCAGAGATGCCTGTTACTATGATAAGAGTAAATATGGTTGAAGGTGTAGGACCTACACTTCAGGTAATAGAAGGACATACATGTGTACTTGATGATGATGTACATAGAATCCTTGATGAGAGAACAAGCAAGACTTGGCCGACAACATGGTTCGCTCCTAAGATCGGAGTAGGTGCTGCAGATTCAGTATACAATGTTATGGCTAAGTGGGGTGCAAACCACGGTGCAACAGTAGAAGGACATGTAGGAGACAGACTTCTTACATTGGCTTCAATGCTTAGAATCCCTGTAGCATTCCACAATATTGAGGACGAGAGAATATTCAGACCGCATTCATTTAACGGATTCGGAACAGCTGATTTAGAGGGACAGGACTACAGAGCATGTGCTTACTACGGTCCGCTTTATAAGTAAAAATTAAATACAGGAGGGCAGTATTGCCCTCTTGATAGTAAAGGGGAAAACATTATGTTGATGGAGAAGGAAAGACTGCTTTTAATAGAGTACGGAAAAAAATTGGTAAAAAGCAGGTCTTACCAAAAGGTACAGGCGGTAACTTAAGTATATTTGACAGAAAGAACGGACATGTGGCAATCACTCCTTCAGGAATAGATTTCTTTGAGATACAGCCTGAGGATATAGTTATTATAGATGTGGACGGCAAATGTAATAGAAGGAAACAGAGTGCCGTCATCAGAGTGGGCAATGCATGTCATGCCTTATAAGTACAGAGATGATATTGATGCTGTTATTCATGCACATACAATGTATGCAACAGTTATGGCATGTCTTAAGAGAGGACTTTGCCTGCAACTCACTATATGATTGCTGTAGCAGGAGAGAATGTAAGAGTGGCAGAAATATGCTACATACGGAAGTCCCTGAGCTTGCACAGAACGCTTTTGAAGCTATGAAGGACAGAAAAGGCTGTTATTTTTGGCAAACCACGGAATACTTGCAGGTGCAAACGATCTTTGCTTAACGCATTTCAATATAATAGAAGAAGTTGAGTACTGTGCCGAGGTTTATACCAAAGCAAAGGCAATCGGAGAGCCTGTAGTATTGCCTCATGAAGAGATGACTTTTGATGGCTGAAAAGTTTAAAACATATGGTCAGAGGGTAAGCATAAAGAAAAAAAAATAGGAGGGAGATTTTATGTCAGCATTACTCACAATGAAAAAAATATAAAGAAATCTTTCTCAGGTGTTGCAGCACTGAAAAAAATGCCGAACTCGAACTTAATAAGAGTGAAGTAGTAGCGCTGATGGGTGAAAACGGTGCGGGAAAAATCCACTCTTATGAAGATTTCTAACAGGAATATATTCAAAAGATGAAGGTACTATAACTTTGAAGGAAAAAGAAGTTGAATATAAAGTCGGTATCTGAATCTGAAGAGGCGGGCATTGCAATTGTTCATCAGGAACTTAATATGATGAATGATTTGACAGTAGCACAGAATCTTTTCATCGGTAAGGAAAGAAAAAAGGGCTTCTTTATAGATGATGCAAAGATGGCGCAAGATGCCAAAGAGCTTTTTAGAAAGCTTAATGTAGATATAAATCCTAATGTAAAGATAGGAAATCTGACTGTAGGAAAGCAGCAGATGGTTGAGATTGCAAAGGCTATTTCAACCAATGCAAAGGTTATCGTATTTGATGAGCCTACAGCAGCCCTTACAGACTCTGAGATTGAAGAACTTTTCAAGGTTATAAACGATCTTAAGGCCAAGGGTACGGGAATAATTTATATCTCTCACAGAATGGACGAAATCAATGTTATCTCGGACAAGGTTATTGTTATGAGAGACGGTGAGTATGTCGGAACACTTGTTACAAAGGAATGCACAAAGGACGATATCATAAAGATGATGGTAGGAAGAACGGTCTTTATGGAGCCTAAGAGCAAGTCCGATGTTGCACCGGATGCGGAAGTGGTTTTAAAGTGTGAGAATCTCAACAGGGGAAAGTATGTAAAAAATGTCTCATTTGATCTGAAAAAAGGTGAAATACTCGGATTTTCAGGACTTATGGGTGCAGGAAGAACAGAGGTTGCCAGACTGATATTTGGAGCCGATCCTATGGATTCGGGAAAGATATTTATCCATGGTAAAGAAGTAAGTATCAAATCTACAAAAGATGCGGTAAACGCAGGTATAGGTTATCTATCTGAGGACAGGAAAGAGATTCGGTCTTCTTGTAGATAAATCTGTAGAAGAGAATACAACAATCGCTTCACTTGAAAAGTTCACAAACGGGTCTTTTTCATAGACGGCGGCAAGGAAAAAGACCGTCAGTGAAAGAGTATGTTCAGGAACTTAAAAACAAAGACACCTAATGTAAAGCAGATTATAAAGAAGCTTTCAGGTGAAACCAGCAGAAGGTGGTTATAGCAAAGTGGCTGGTGAAGGATTCGGAGATACTTATATTTGATGAGCCTACAAGAGGTATTGACGTAGGTGCAAAGAGTGAAATATATGATTTGATGGAAAGATTGGTCAAGGAAGGCAAGTCAATTATAATGATTTCTTCAGAGTTGTCTGAGGTGCTTAGAATGAGCGACAGAGTCATTGTAATGTGTGAAGGCAGAATAACAGGATGCCTTGATATATCTGAGGCCAGTCAGGAGGGAATCATGACATGTGCAACAAATAGACAGGGGGCAAAATAATGAACCTAAAAAAGATTTTTTCAAATCAGCAGGCGGTTGTTATCGCTGCACTGGTATTGATATGTATAGTTTTTTCATTACTGACAAACAAGTTCTTACAACCTACGACATTTACAAATATTTCAAAGTCTGCGTACTATGTAGCGTTTATGGCAATCGGAGTTACCTTTGTTATCGCTACAGGAGGTATTGACCTTTCAATAGGTACGGTAGCCATATGCTCGGCACTTATAGGCGGAACCTTTATGGAAAAGGGCGCACCTATGTTTGTAGTTATACTTATAATGCTTTTAGTAGGCGGAATCTTCGGACTTATAAACGGTATCTTGGTATCACACTTTGAGTTGCCGGCATTTATCGCAACACTGGGAACCATGATGGTATCAAGAGGTCTCGGATCAATAGTATCACAGACAAAGACAATCTCATTCCCACAGGGAAACAGCGCAGGTGCGTGGTTTAGAGAGATATTTATGGTAACAAAGGACGGCGGAGTGTTACCTAAGAATTTCCCTACAGGTTTTATACTTTTAGCAGTATGTGCAGTTGTAATGGCAATAGTACTTAACAAGACAAGACTTGGAAGATATATACTTTCAATCGGTTCAAACAAGGAAGCTACAAGACTTTCAGGTATAGATGTAAAGAAATATGAGACTTTGGCATATGTGTTCTCAGGACTGTTCGCAGCACTGGCAGGACTTGCATATGTAGCAGTATTCTCAACAGCACAGCCTAACACAGGTAACGGCTTCGAGCTTGATGCTATCGCAGGTGTAGTTATCGGCGGTACATCACTTTCAGGCGGTGTAGGTTCAATAGTCGGAACAATTATCGGTGTATTTATTATGACGGTACTTAAAATCGGTTTCCCGTATATCGGAGTACAGTCACACTATCAGCTCTTCATCACAGGAATCATATTAGTATTCGCTGTGTATATGGATATCTTAAATAGAAAAAGAAAGGGTTAATAAGGAGGAAATTATGAAGAAGAGAATTTTGGCAGTTGCAGTAGCAGGTTTGATGGCAATGTCACTTGCAGCATGTGGAGGTAGTTCAGGTAGCGGTTCAAGCGAGGCTGATAAGACAACAGCAGCAGCGGCAGACAGCTCACAGGCTGACGCATCAAAGACAGACGGTGCAGGCGGAAAGAAGATCAATGTGATCGCAAAAGGATTCCAGCATCAGTTCTGGAAGGCAGTAGAAAAGGGAGCAATGCAGGCAGGTAGTGAATTAGGTGCAGAGGTAACTTTCCAGGGTCCTGATAACGAGTCGGCTATTGCACAGCAGATTGAGTATTTGGATGCGGCAATCGCACAAAAGCCGGCAGCTATCTGCTTTGCTGCACTTGATACACAGGCAAGTCTCGGTTCAATCCAGACAGCAATGGATGCAGGTATTCCTATCATCGGTTTTGACTCAGGTGTTCCTGATGCACCGGAAGGAGCTATCAAGGCTAATGCATCTACAAACAACCTTGAGGCAGGAAAATTGGCGGCTGATGAGACATATAGCTTATCAAGGATAAGATTGACGGCGCTTCAGGTACTGTAAGAATCGGTGTTGTTGCTCAGGAGTCAAACTCACAGTCAATCGTTGAGAGAACAAAGGGATTTGTTGAGGAGATGAAGAAGAACATCGGAGAAGATAAGGTTTCTGTAGAGGGACATGACAGCTTAAAGGCTGAAAAGGCTGGCGCTCCTGTAGTTATCGATGTAGGTATCCCTGCAGAAGTTAAGGATGCAGACGGTGCAGCTGTTGCATCAGCTATCTTAGAGAAGTCAGACCTTATCGCAATCTACGGTTCAAACGAGTTTGCAGCAAACGCTATCATCACAGCTAACGAAGGTCTTGATAAGATCGGCGAAGGCAAGGTTACAGCAGTTGGATTTGATGCAGGTAAGAAGCAGCTTCAGGCAATCAAAGACGGTTTATTTGCAGGTAGTGTAACACAGGATCCTGTACAGATCGGATATAAGGCAGTTGAGCTTGCAGTTAAGGCAGCAAACGGTGAGAGCGTATCAGACGTTGATACAGGTGCTTTATGGTACACAAAGGATAACATGGAAGATCCGAAGATTGCTCCATGTTTATATGAATAAGAGGTAAATATGTTAAAAGGTATACCCGAGATAATTTCACCGGAACTTTTAAAATACCTTTGTGAAATGGGTCATTCAGACAGATTGGTCATTGCAGACGGCAATTTCCCCACACATAGTGTGGGGAAGGATGCCCATATCATAAGAATGGACGGTCATGGTGTATGTGAGATATTGGATGCTATATTAAAGCTGTTTCCACTTGATACCTATGATCCGCATCCCGGTAAGTATTATGGAAAAAAAGGTACCGGGAGATACAGTAGAGACTCCTATTTGGGATGAGTTCGAAAAGAAATCGTATCAAAAGTATGATACAAGAAAAGATGCTATCGGAAGCATTGAGAGATTTAAATTTTACGATGAAGCAAGAAAAGCTTATTTGATTATTGCTACATCAGAGAAGGCACTCTATGGCAATATAATGTTGCAAAAGGGTGTTGTGTAATTTTGGTCAGCAAGTGACAGATTATTAGGGGATTCATTATGGCTAACAGAAATCATATTAAATGAAACATCATATCATGGACAGGGTGCTATCTTTAAAGCATTACAGAAGAAGCAAAGCTTAGAGGTTTTAAAGAAAGGCTTTTATCTGTTCGGATCCTGATCTTGATTAAGTTTCAATGTAACAAAAGAAAGGTTACTGATTTACTTGATAAAGAGGGGTCTTGAGTATGAGATTTATTCTGATATTAAGGCAAACCCGACAATTGAAAATGTTCAAAGCGGAGTAGAGGCTTTCAAAAAATCAGGTGCAGATTATATAATAGCTATCGGTGGTGGTTCATCTATGGATACCTCTAAGGCTATCGGAATAATTATTGCAAACCCTGAGTTTGAGGATGTGAGAAGTCTTGAGGGACTTTCACCTACAAAGAACCCTTGTGTTCCTATTTTTGCAGTACCTACAACAGCAGGTACAGCAGCAGAAGTTACTATAAACTATGTTATCACAGATGTAGAGAAGAAGAGAAAATTTGTGTGTGTAGATCCACATGATATTCCTGTAGTAGCATTCGTAGATCCTGACATGATGTCAAGCATGCCAAAGGGACTTACAGCTTCAACAGGTATGGATGCACTTACACATGCTATCGAAGGATATACTACAAAGGGTGCTAACGTTATTACAGATATGTTCAACTTAAAGGCTATCGAGCTTATTGCAAAATCACTTCGTGGTGCAGTAGAAAACACTGCAGAGGGAAGAGAAGGAATGGCTATAGGACAGTATCTGACCGGAATGGGATTTTCTAACTGTGGACTTGGAATAGTTCATTCAATGGCACATGGTCTTGGTGCATTGTATGATACACCTCATGGTGTAGCAAACGCTATTATTCTTCCAACAGTTATGGAATATAACGCTGATGCGGTTGGCGAGAAACTCAGAGATGTGGCTAAGGCTATGGGAGTTGAAGGCACAGAGAATATGAGCGAAGCAGAGTACAAAAAGGCGGCTGTTGATGCAGTAAAGAAGCTTTCTGAAGATGTAGGCATTCCAAAGGATTTAAAAGAAATAGTAAAACCTGAGGATGTAGACTTCTTATCACAGTCAGCAATGGATGATGCCTGTAGACCGGGCAATCCAAGAGATCCAAAGTTTGAGGATATTAAGGAATTATTCTTAAGCTTGATGTAAATTTGTTACCTTCTATATTATTTTAATAAAAGGGTGTATACTTACTTTAGGGTGAGTATATGCCCTTTGTGTTTTACTTATTAAAATGTTATTTACAGATCAGGGCAAATAAATGGAGGAAACTAAATGGAAGTTATAGAAACTCCTTGGAATCGACTGGGTAAATTTATAGAATTGGGATTTGGAATTCCATTTTTTTATAGTAGGGTTATTTTGGTTTTTTTCAAGATAGAAGTGTTGCTTTTTTGTACAATGGTGTTCTATGGATTGTGGTTGGTTTAATACTGTTGTTAAAAGGCAAAAAAATTGATAAATATAAACTTAAAATATTGGAAAAAAAGAAGGTTTGTTTTATGAATGTTTTGTTACCGGAGTTATTCCGATAAATATGATTAGAATTGGCAATTATCTTACAGCCCGAATTAAATATACGTACAACAGTGAACAGTCTGAAATCAACGATATAAGCGGTTGTTACTTGCTTTCTCCATGGGATAGAGTAGAGAACTTTGAGTGCAAGAATTTATATAAAAAGAATAATAATAAACAAAGGATACTTATTTTTGTTTAGAAAACAAAAGATATTTTTTTAAAGTATGAAGTATTATTGTGTTAGGAGGTTATATGGAAAAAGTTTAATAAAAAGATGTCCATACTGTGGAAAGATTATGGAAAGGGGAGAAATTCCCAGAGGTGGAGGGATTCACCTCATGACATCAAGTGGATTCCTGAACACGAAAAAAAGGTAAATGGTATGAGGAGTTATTATATTTTTTTTCTCAGGAAGATGAAGATAAAGTAATAGAATTGACGAGTAAGTATTATCCCAACAATATGGGATGAGAAGAAGTGCATAGCCTACCTTTGCAGGGAGTGCAAAATAATAATAATTGATATTTAACAGTAAGAAGGATTTATATAAGACAATTGACTACCGGTATAATATATAATATATTTATCAGATTATTATGAAAGGGGAGATTATGGTAAGTTATTATAAGAAATGTCCTTATTGCGGCAGAGCAATGGAAAAAGGGGAGTATACTCGGGAAGATATTCGCTTAAGTGGAAGAGTGATTATGAGAAACAGAAGCAGTCTAAACTATATGTTTCAACTTTGATAAAAAAAGATGTAAAACTCTCTTCCGTTTGGGGTGAAATATGTTGTACCGCTTACCTTTGCAGAGTTTGCAGGAAGATAGTAATTGATGTATAGATAGTAGACATATTCTCAAAACAGAGATGTAAAAAAATATCAAAAAAATATAATAAATATTAAGATAAAAATAAATTGCAAAAATTATCTGTATTTGATATAATTGACTAAATCAGATTTGATTCAGGTTAACAGTTCAATGACAGATTATATATATTGAGGAGGTATCAAAATGGGATTTTTTGATCAATTAGGTGATGTTGCAAAGAATATCGGTAAGTCTGCAGGTGATTTTGCAAAGCAGGTAGGGGATAAGACAAATGACGCTTTGGAGATCAGCAAGCTTAATACAAAGATTTCAGCAGAGAATGCTGAGATTGAGAAAGAAAAGAAGAAATTAAGCGATGCACTTTTTGAAAGATTTGCAAGAGGTGAGGAAGTTCCTGAAGAGGTTAAGGAATTTTGTGATAATATAAAGTCACATCTGTTAAATATAGACGGCTTTAAAGAAGAGATAGAAAAAGTAAAAGCTGCCGCAGCAGAAAGAGCAACTAACCTCAAAGAAGAAGTTAACGACAAGGTTGATGACTTAAAGGATGCTGCAAGTGATGTTAAGGATCATGCAGAGGACTTTGCAGAAGATGTAAAGGATGCAGCCGATAATGTTGTAGATGAAGTAAAAGATCATGTTGAAGACGCAAAGGATGCGGTTCATGATGCTGTAGATAATATAAAGGAAGATAACAACTAAAAATATTGATATTTTTTTATGAAAAATTCTTTAAAAATAAAAAGGAGTAAAACTGAAGAGGTTTTGCTCCTTTTTGACATAAGATATAAAGAGTATCTTATTGAGAAACTTTATAATTAAGAGGATTTATTTGCTCGGAATAAATATTTTGGAGGTTTTTTGTGAAAAAAAGATTATTAGCGATAATGGCATGTGCCGTATTGGCACTTTCAGCTTGTGGAAAAGCAAATGTAAAAGAAAGCAGCAGTGCAAGTGAAAGCGGCAGCGATCAGACAACGGTGGCTCAAAGTTCTGAAAACGAGGAGAGCCTCGGTACTATAAAACTTGGAGGACTTAAGGGACCTACAAGCATGGGAATGGTAAAGCTCTTAGACGATGCAAAGAAAGGCAGTCTTTCATACAGTGTATCATTTGATATGGAAGATGCACCTGACGTTATGGCGCCTAAGCTTTTAAACGGAGAGGTGGACATTGCCGCATTACCTGTAAATATGGGTTCCGTACTCTTCAACAAGTCTGACGGCAAGGTGGTAATGCTTAATGCAAGTACACTCGGTATACTCTATATCCTTGAAAAGGGAGATCAGAATATAAAGAGTATAGAGGACCTTAAGGGTAAGACAATTACAGCACATGGTCAAGGTGCAACACCTGAATATTCACTCAGCTATATACTGTCTGCACACGGTATGGACATAAACAAGGATGTAACTATGGATTGGAAATCATCTGCAGATGAGGTATTGGCGGCAGTTGAAAATACAGACAATGCCGTAGTGATGCTTCCGCAGCCTTTTGTTACGGTAGCACAGACAAAGATGCCTGAGCTTAAGACGGTAATAGACCTTACAAAGGAGTGGGATGCTATAGGAACAGGCGGAAAGCTTATCACATCCGGAATATTTGTAAGAAGCGACTTCTTGGAGTCAAACAAGGCACTTGTAGATGAATTTTTATCAAACTACACAGATTCTGTAAAATGGATCAATGAGAATGTGGAAGAAGCGTCTAAGCTTGTAGAAGAAAACGGTATTATAAAAGCACCTGTTGCAGCCAAGGCAATACCTTATTGCAACTTGGTTTCCATCACAGGTGATGAGATGAAAAAAGATGCCGAAGAGTATTTAAAGACACTCTTTGATGCGGATCCTAAGTCTGTAGGTGGCGCATTGCCGGGAGAAGAGTTCTACTACACCGGAAAATAATATGAATAAAAATAAGTTACACAAGATTACAGCAGTGCTTTTGGCACTGCTGTTTTGGCAAACAATTGCGGTGATTTTGAACAGGTCATTTTTATTGTCCTCACCTACAGAGGTATTGAAAGCACTGCTTGAACTTGTACTTAGCAGTGTCTTTTGGACGGGGATGTGGAAAAGTGTATGCAAAATACTTTTAGGATTTTTAACAGGTGCCGGAGTGGGGATATTCCTTGCAGGACTGTCATACAGATCTAAGTTATTTGAAATATATATTTCACCGTATATTATGGTGATTCGCTCCATACCTGTGGCGTCATTTGTAATAATTATACTTATATGGCTTGGAGGTGGGGGATTGTCATTATTTGTATGCTTTTTTATGGTGATGCCTATATTTTATGCCAATACATTGGAGGGGTTGAAGTCTGTGGATGTGAAGATGCTTCAGATGGCAAAAATATTTGAGATGAGTAATAATGCCAAACTTATATATATTTATCTGCCTGCACTTGAATCATTTCTGTTGTCGGCAAGCGTGGCATCCATAGGTATTGCATTCAAGTCGGGTATTGCGGCGGAGGTAATAGGCAGACCCAAAGATACTCTCGGATTTTTCCTGTTTGATGCAAAGATGTATTTGGATACATCAAAGGTATTTGCGATAACATTGACAGTCATCATATGCAGTGCGGTATTTGAAAGACTGGCAGTACTTATGATAAAGAGGTTTTTCTATATGTTAAAGAGGATTTATTGATGAGACTGAAAAATATATGTAAGAGCTTTAAAGATGTAGAGGTTTTAAAGGACTTTAATCTAAGTGTGGATGAGGGTGAGCATATCGCAATTATGGGAAAGTCAGGTAAGGGAAAGACCACCGTTTTGAATATTATAATGGGATTTGAACAGCCGGACAGCGGTGAGATGAATCTACCAAAAGAGATTTCTGCAGTTTTTCAGGAGAACAGACTTTGTGAAGACTTTTGTGCAAGCTCAAATGTATGCTTATTGAAAAGGAAAATAAGAGTCTTGCAAAAGAAATCTTTGATAAGCTTGGAATTGACAGCACAAAAAAAGTAAGTACAATGAGCGGTGGTCAAAAAAGAAGAGTTGCACTTGCAAGATGCCTTGTAAAAGATGCAGAGCTTTATATATTTGATGAGGCGCTAAAGGGACTTGATGAAAAGACAAAAGCTGTGGCTATGACTGTTATAAAAGAGTATACTGATGGAAAAAAAGTGCAATCTTTTGTTACACATGATATAAATGAAGCAAAAGATTTTGCAGACAGAATAGTGGAGATTTAAGTAGCTATGAAAATAAAGTTGGAAAAGTTATCGGAGTTGCATATGGAAGGTATAACTCTTTTTGAGGTCTCATATAAGTATGCACCGATATATGCAAAGAATTATTTTGCAAGAGCGAAGGATGAATTTGTTATTTACTGTATTGACAATGAGAAAAATAAGGGCGTTTTGTGGTTAAAGAATAATGAATATAAGTTTATTCCCATAAATGCAGATGATGGAAGAGGCGCTAACTTTATTGCTTAATACGGATGACGGCATAATTTTAATTACTAAAAGATAAAGGCATGGAAAATGGAAGCGGGACAGTGAAGTATTTACTACGATAAATATAGAGAAACCTTGTATTGCTGAAAAATATAACAGAGATTTCAACTTTGGGGGAGAATGAAAATTATCCTGTTATTTGTCGTGTAAGTGTGGAGGCGATGGCTGCCAACAGCTTTACATTTTTTTAAATATGATAAAGATGAAAAATACTATAAAATTTGAAGATATATTACAGCCGATTTTTACAACCGAAAAATACAATGAAAAAAAGATTTTCAAACTCACTGTCTGAGGTGGACGGGCTTTATTATAAGATGAATTTTTAAATATAACTATCCTCAAATCGGAAGTATGATGATAAAGGATGATGTGATATATGTATTCTTAGAGGCTGATATTGTAAACCCGGCAGGACTCAGTACTTATAAGTATTATTGGTATGTGGAAATAACTAAAGACGGAGTTTATAAAAAGAAAATTTGGGGAGCGGAAAGACTGGATAAACTGCAGGGAAAGCGTGGAGTAAGAGGAAAATTCAGTGCAGATAAGAAATATCTGATATTATCCCCTATTTTTAAAACAGATGAATGGAAGGGTAAACAAAAATTACTGAGGTTCTCAGATTTGGAACTTTTGGATATCACATTGCCAAGAGGATACTCAAAGTTTAGAGTACTGGATATTTTTGATGAGAATGCATTTATCAGTGATGAGGTAGATAAGATAGCACTTTGTAAAATGACGGAAGGGTAATATTTTTGAATAATATAAAGAAAAAAATATATTGTGTATATTGTAGTTGCAACGATTATAGTATACGCAACAGTCAGGTATTTCGGGACTGTAGAGAGTTATATATTAAGGGTGACAAATACATTGATGCCTTTTGTGGCAGGCGCAATTATGGCATATATTATAAATATTCTTATGGATTCATATGAAGATTTACTTTTGAAAAAAATTTCATAATAAAAAAATTATAAGAACTGTATCAATACTATTGTCAATATTTACATTTGTGTTGGTGATAGGGTTGCTTCTGGGTCTTATTATTCCGCAGCTTGTGAAGATAATGTTTTCAATAATGTATACAAATCCAAGTGATATAAAAAAAGATAATTGAAAGTATAAGCAAAAAAACAATATAGTGGACAAGATTGCCGATATAATGAATGTTGATATTAACAATATAGATATTTCAGGTTATGTCACAAAGCTTATACACAGTGTAATGTCAAGTGTAGGAAATATTCTTATGGGAGTGATAAGCGGAATATCGGGATTTTTCAATACTGTAATATCTGTCTTTATGGCGGTGGTATTTGCAATATATATACTTGTGGATAAGGAAAGAATTGCGGTGCAGGGTGATAAACTTTTAAGAGCTTTTTTACCGTCAAAGAGAGATACTGTAATTGATGTACTGAGTATTTTTAATAAAAGTTTCAGAAATTATTTTATCAGTCAGGTAAAAGAGGCGATAATACTTGGTGTACTGCTCTATATTGTGATGCTTATAGTAAGGCTGCCTTATGCATCTTCTATAGCCATATTGGTGGGGGTGACGGCGCTGATACCTGTGATAGGAGCTTATGCCGGACTCTTTATCGGAGCACTTATGATAATTACAAAGTCTTTTTCAAGTATGATTATATTTATCATAGTACATACTATAGTACAGCAGTTTGAAAACAATATAATATATCCGAGAGTGGTAGGAAGCTCTGTAGGACTTCCGGGCATGTGGGTAATAGTTGCGGTAGCACTTGGAGGCAGCCTTTTTGGAATATTCGGAGTATTTGTTGCGGTTCCTGTGGCTGCAAGCCTTTACTTTATTTTAAAAAGAGAAACTCTTAAGAGACTTTAATTAAGAGTATGTAGTTTATGTTAAATCAGTGTTACATTTGCTTGATAAATCGGCTGTAAACCTTTATAATCTTTCTTAGGGAGAGCGAGATATTATGTAATATATCCTGAAAGCAGAGGGTTTTTATGCCAAATACAAAAAAAGACCATGAGTCTGATGAGAAAAATCCTTTTATAAAGCAGACTATTATAGAAGAGAAAAAAGATCAGCGTAAGAGGATTGTCTCGGCAGCTTGCCTTGCTGTTGTTTTTGGAATTGTTGCAGGCCCAAGTACGGCATTGACATCACATATTATAAACAAAAACATACTAAGCAAAAAGACAAAAACCACTATACAGATTCCAAAGGAGGAGACAAGCCTTGAGGGAAGTGAGGAGGCGGAGTCGTCTGAGCCTGTAGAAGATATAGTGGCATCGGCTATAGAAAGTATAGACTTGAGTGAAAAGAACTTGGAACAGATGTATGCCGGTCTAAGCAAGGTTGCGGAAAATAAAGATAATACAATAGTGAAGATAAGTGCAATCACCACAAATACAGATTGGTTTGACAACACATTGCAAAATGAAAGCAGTTGTTCAGGTATAGTAGTAGCAAAGTCCGGTGATAATCTTATTGTATTGACCACAAATATGTCCATAGAGGGCGGTATCAGAGTAGGATTTTTTGACGGCAGCGTGAAAGAAGCAAGTGTACTTGGAACGGACAGCCTGACCAATCTTATGATACTTTCCGTGGATATCTCTTCTATGGGAGAGAAGGTCAAGAGTATAGAACCTATTGTACTGGGAAATTCATATCAGCTGAAGAAGGGCGCATTTATATTGGCTATAGGCAGTCCGGTGGGAGTGTCAAGAAGTCTTGATATCGGCAATGTGACCGCTATTGAAAAAAATGCAAGCTTTTTTGACGGATATGGCAGGGTAATATACTGTGACAAGCATTTGGACAACAGAGGTACGTTTTTGATAGATACATCAGGTGAGTTGGTAGGTGTAATTTCAAATTTGGACGGCGACAGCCCTATATCAATGGCATATGGTATATCGGATTTGAAGATGCTTATTGAAATATGACAAATGGTGTGGGCTCCTCATATCTGGGAGTTCGTGCAATTGATATAGACAAGGATAAGGCACCGGAAGGTATGCCAAGCGGAGTCTATGTCACAGAAGTAAGGGCAGATTCTCCGGCCTACAATATAGGTATACAATCAGGTGATATAATATCCATGATTGGTGACGAGGAAGTGAACTCTATTATAGGGTTTAAAAATATAATGGAAAAAGCTGAAGCCAAACCAAGTGGTAAATATCAAAGTGAGCCGTTCCGGTAAAGATGGTTTTACAGAACTGAATTTTGAAACAACAATTGGTGCCAGGAGCTAGAAGGGTAGAAAATGAAATTTATTGAAAGCTTAAAAGAAGGAATGCATGTTTCAGAGGTTTATCTGTGCAAGACAAAGACAATTGCAATGTCAAAGACCGGCAAAGAGTATGCCAGTCTGAGCCTGCATGATAAGACAGGAAGCATTGATGCGAAGATATGGGATTTATATTCTCCGGGTATCTCTGATGTGGACGCTATGACATTTGTTGTAGTGGACGGTGATGTTACGTCTTTTAACAATGTATTGCAACTTAAGGTGGCAAGAATAAGAGAAGCGGATGAGAAGGAGTATACACCGTCCGACTATGTGCCTGTATCCAAAAAAGATATCGACAAGATGTTTGGCGAACTGAAAGATAAGATAAAGTCGGTAAAAAATCCGTTCCTAAGTAAGCTTTTGACAGCAATCTTTATAGATGATTTTGAATTTCAGACTGCTTTTAAGTCATCATCGGCAGCCAAGACAGTGCATCACGGATTCCTTGGCGGATTACTTGAACACACTTTGGGCGTGGTGAAACTTTGTGAATATTTTTGTAATAACTATGAATCATTGAACCGTGATTTGCTTATAACATCGGCACTCTGTCATGATATAGGAAAGACCAGAGAGTTGTCGGCATTCCCGGCAAATGACTATACAGATGAAGGTCAGCTTGTGGGACATATAGTAATAGGTGTTGAGATATTAAAAGCACATATCGACAAGATTCCGGGATTCCCTAAGAAGCTTTCAAATGAGCTGATACACTGCATATTGGCACATCACGGAGAGCTTGAATACGGTTCACCTAAAAACCTGCGCTTATAGAGGCTTTGGCTCTCAATCTGGCAGATAATGCGGATGCAAAGATGGAGACCTTTATAGAGCTGTTGGCACAGGGACAGGAAGGTGCTACAGGCTGGCTCGGCTACAATAAGTTACTTGAGAGCAATTATAGAAAGACAAGTGTATAATATAAAGTTGATACATATAGACTGATTATCAAAACAGTCTTATAAGTTTAGTTATGGAGATATATGAAAACTGATAATACATTGAATTATAAAAAAGGTGAAATGATAACAGTTGATATAATAGACTTTGGAGAAAATGGCGAAGGCATCGGAAAAACCGATGCCTTCACATGGTTTATAAAAGATACTGTTATCGGAGATAAAGTCATGGCAAAGGTAATGAAAACAAAGAAAAGCTACGGATATGCAAGACTTGACAGTATAGTTAAGGAAAGTCCTGACAGAATAGAGGCTAAATGCCCCGTGGCAAGAAGCTGTGGCGGATGTACATTACAAAGTCTTGATTATAGGGCGGAGCTTAGACTAAAGCAAAACAAAGTGGAAAATCATCTAAAAAGAATAGGAGGTTTTGACCTCTCAAGTGTAGAGATAGAAGAAATTATAGGTATGGAAGACCCGATAAGGTACAGAAATAAATCCCAATTTCCCCTTCGGAAGAAAGAACGGTAAAAACATTACAGGCTATTTTGCAGGCAGAACCCACAGCATTGTAGAGTTTGATGACTGTATTATAGGTATCAAAGAAAATAAGACTGTACTGCAGACAGTTCTTGATTTTATGGAGAAGTACAGTGTGGATGCCTACAATGAGGAAGACACAAGTGGCATAGTAAGGCATGTACTTATAAGAAAAGGCTTTGCTACGGGTGAGCTGATGGTATGCATAGTTATAAACGCTAACAATCTTCCAAATAGTGACAAGCTTGTAGAGAGCTTATGTGCTGCACTGGGAAGTGATTTAAAATCTGTCTCTATCAATATAAATAAAAAGAATACCAATGTCATCTTGGGAGAAAAAACAGTTACTCTTTACGGCAACGGCTATATAGAGGATTATATAGGAGATGTAAAGTTTAGAATATCGCCACAGTCATTTTATCAGGTAAATCCTATACAGACAAAAAAACTATATAGTAAGGCATTAGAGTATGCTGCACTGACCGGTGAAGAAATAGTCTGGGATATGTACTGCGGTATAGGAACGATTTCACTCTTCCTTGCAAAGTCCGCAAAGTTCGTTTACGGCGTGGAAATAGTGGACGCCGCCATACAAAATGCTATAGAAAACGCAAAGATTAATAATATAGAAAATGTGAAGTTTTTCGTAGGTAAGGCGGAAGAAATCATCACAGGTGAATACGAAAACGGAAATATAAGAGATATAGATGTCATAGTGGTAGACCCGCCAAGAAAAAGGTCTTGATAAAGCTTGCAATAGACACAATGCTGAAGCTGTTGCCAAAGAGAATAGTATATGTAAGCTGTGATTCCTCTACACTGGCAAGAGATCTGAAACTGCTTTGTGAGAAGGAATATGAACTTAAGAAACTTACGGTGGTGGACCAGTTTTCCAGGAGTTATCATACGGAGAGTGTGTGTTTGCTGTCAAGAAAAAGATAAAGCGGTATAGTAATTCGCAAAAATTTACAAGGCCTATTATAGAAAATGATAGGAGGTACTGAAAATGGAGTACATAGGTATTGGAATATGCGTGATAGCTGTGGTAGCAATCTGTATATTCATAGTTAAACGAACAAAGAATGCTAAAGAAGCAAATCAAAACGAGGATGTAAAAACTGACGGAGAGGAACGTGCAATAGCTGTTTCTAATGATGCACCGGTAGAATTAGTCATTGAGATGGAAATGCTTCCGGCAGAAACCATCAAGGATAAGAATGCACTTGTTGAAATTACAGACAGCAATTTGCTTGCTCATGTCAACAATCTTGTTCCTGGTTTAGCGCAGGCAGGAAATGCAGTCAATAATGTAGCGCAGGCTGTGGAAGCTGCAAATGTAGGTGTTCTATATAGAGCTATTATTCCTGCAGGTACAAAATTAACAGATTCAAAGGCTATGGAAGGCGCAGTTCGAGGGTTTTATCGTGGAGCAGAAGGAATTCAGGGACATGCCAATTTAGTGGCGGTTGAAGCGCAAAAAGGAACTGCAGTGGTAGCAAACACCGTCGCAGCTGCTATGGGAGTTGCATCGATGGTTGTTGGTCAGTATTACATGACTCAAATAAACGCAGAACTAGGTGCCATTAGTGATGGGATTTCAGAGATACAGAATTTCCAAGACAATGAGTATAGAAGTCGTGTATTTTCTCTCTTAGCTCATGTAAAGAAGATTGCCGATTTCCGGACAGAAATTTTAGAAAATAATGAACTCAGAATATCTAAGATAAATCAGTTAGACAGTCTTGAGGAAGAATGTACTCAATTGTTGGGACAAGCCAATTTAACTTTAGCCAGTTTTGCAAAGAAAACAAAACTTGATTATGAAGAGTATGAAAAAGTCGTCGGTAATGCTCAGAATTGGTTTATGCATCAAAAGTCATTGCTGGATGTTTTGTACAGGATAGCGGATTTGAGGTATACGTTACATCTTGGAGCTGTATCGAGAGAACAATGTATTGCGATTCTTTCAACATATACAAAGCAGGTTCAAGACACACAAAGCATGCTGGCTGCATGGCATGAAGGAACAACTGAGAGATTGAAAATAGATACTGATGAAGTTAGAAGAAAACGAGCAGGATTTGACAGAGTGATTCATTTCCTTCCGGGGGTATTTTATAAAGATTTAAATTATCGTTCTATTGAAAAGAGTACGGCAAACATGATTCGTACGCAGGCTTCCAAAGAGAGCACACTATCAATTGACAAATCAGAGCTGTATTTAGAGGATGTGCAGCTTATTGCTAAGGATGGAAAAATATATTATTTGCCGGAAACGAAAGCAGAATAAAGTAAAAGAACCCTCCCGGCCATCAATGGTCAGGAGGGTTTTGTGCGTCTATGGAGCTATGCATCAACGTCTGTGCTGACATCAGATTTCAGTTCAACGGTGATGCTGTTATCCCGGATGATTATCTGCTTAGCACCGGTGATTCATCAAACTTGGTGAGATGGGATATCTGCTGAGAAATTTAATCCTGATAAAAATCCCATAAAAAGTCCTTTCGGCCTTGTTAGACGTATAAAATTCAAGGTTTCTTCATAGAATATATTTTGCAAATGCTTGCAATCGCAAGCAAAAAACTGATATAATATAGTAAAAAGGAGGTGATACTATGGCAAATACATCCGCTGTTTATGCAAGAATAGATACCAATCTTAAGGATAGTGCGGAAGAGATTCTTTCTCAACTTGGCATTTCGCCATCAAGTGCAATTCAGATGCTCTATAGCCAGATTGTACTGAAGAAGGGGATGCCATTTGATTTGCGTCTTCCTTCTTCCAAACCGTTAGCTGTTGGTGCAATGACCGGAGAACAGCTTGATGCAGAGCTCCGAAAGGGTGTCGATTCTATCAAGGCAGGAAGAGTATATTCTGCTGATGAAGTTGATGAGGCACTTGCAAAGGAGTTTGGTATATGACGGAAGCCTATAAGGTCGGATATTCTGTAGATGCACTTGATGACCTACGAGAAATCTATGCTTATATTGCAAATGAGCTTCTATTTCCGGAAACAGCCGCCGCTCAGGTGGGACGTATCCAAAAAGAAGTCCGTTCCTTGGATTTCATGCCGGCTCGCTATACGTTAGTTGATTGGGAGCCGTGGCATTCTATGAAAATGCATCAGCTGCCTGTAGATAACTTCATCGTCTACTATCTGGTCGATGACGAAGAGATGACAGTTACGGTGGCTCGTGTTATCTATGGTTGTCGTGACATCGAAGGAATCATAAATTCAAATGATTAATAAGAATGGAGCTGTAGGGAAATGGTAGTCATAAAATAGGCGGTGATATGTTTGTCATACAATAGTTGGAATCTTGAACTAAATGAATATATACGCCAAGGTGAACCGGATAAGGTTGAAAAGAGTAATGCATGGAAAACTGCTATCGGGATTCAGTATGTAGATGGACTTAAGCCCTCAAAATATTTGATTGAAACTGCAAAAGATCATATTGAAGATAAAATCAGTATTTCTGAAGCAGACGGGCTTATTGTTAGTTATTATAAAGAAAGAAAAGACCTTCCAATTTTCACCGGTAGAACTACAAAATATTCATCGTAAATTATTTGAAGGTGTACTTAATTATGCCGGAAGAATAAGAGATTACAATATTACAAAAAATGAGTGGGTACTAAAGGGAGATACAGTACTGTATGCATCGTTTTACAGTATTAGGGCTACTCTTGATTACGACTTTTTCACAGAAGAAGTGCTTTTTCCCATAAGGGACTGAATATACATGATTCTATTAGACATTTTTGCTAAATTTACATCAGGTATATGGCAAATTCATCCGTTTGGAGAAGGAAATACAAGATCAACTGCAGTATTTATTATTAAATATTTAAAGACATTTAGACTTACGATAAGTAATGATACATTTGCCCAAAAATTCATGGTATTTCAGAAATGCTCTAGTTTGAGCAAATTATAATAATCTGAGAGCAGGTATTCATGCTACAAGTGAATTTCTTGAATTATTCTTTGAAAATCTTTTAATGGATGCGAAGCATGACTTAAAAAAATAGATATATGCATATTGATTTTGATGGCTCGTGAGAACGGAAAGCGAAACGGAAAGTGTATGGTGACTGTAAGTACTTAATAAAATCTATAATATGATGTGAGCGTCAAAACTCACAATTGTGAAGGCACTTTTTCTGTTGAATCCTTGAAAACTTAACACGAATTGTGCAGGAGATGATTTTCGACGAGATATAGATATATGTCTCCTAGCCAATTGACTTATTTTCTGCCTCGATTTCAGGTCAATACCGGATTTGGAGCATAGTGACATGAGCCCTTCCGGAATCGGAGGAGTTTCCTGAAGTTCAAGGCTGCCACTGCGCTCCCGAAGAAGAACTTACATCGGGATCTTTCTCGAACCGGCATGTGATCTACATTGTAGATGTTCCGCAAAATCGAGGGGGACTGTTTCTACGCCGTTCCTTAACCGTGCAAGTGGTTTGAATTCTTCCGATTTCATCCGTTCTTGAATCCGTGCCTGGTTCGCCATCTTTAGTGAAACAGTCAGTTTGTTGACTCTCTTGAAGATTTTGGAGTGACAGCGTTCCCGAGCCGGGCAGTGGGCACATTTTTCACGGCCGAAGGAGACATTAACCGCACCGGTCGCCTTGTTGTACCAGTTTGACTTTGGAGCATATCCGGTAGGACAACTTATGAGTGCGGTTCCGTCTTCGTTGAAAGCAAACCGACCCATGATCGGATCCGCATCCTTGCCAGTCAGATCCGTTGTTACAAGATTTATGTTCTGCTTATCAGCTGCCTCCACATTTTCGGATCCGCTGTACGCGCCATCTGCTATGATGGTAGACCGTTCATCCTGGTGGCCGATCTTTTCAAGATGCTCCTGAAGCAGTTCACGGTCGCTTTTGTTATTAGCTTCAAACTGATAGTTGGTTACAATGAAGCCGTTTTTCCCAACGGACTCCTCTACATTTGCAACGTAGCCCCGATGCTGTTTGCCGGCTTTCCCGGTGTGTTGCGTTAGTATCTGACGGATTCTGAAGGATAGAAGAATGCATCCCGCCATTTTCCTTTGTGCGGAGACGACACGTCCCGTCCTCAACAACTGTCTGCTCAGAAAGGTAGCGGACAAACAGCTGATAGTCCGTCACACTGTCGAATGCACCACCGCACTTTTCAAGAAGTGCATCGGCATCTTTGAAGAGAACTTTCATGCGGTCCTTGACATCAACGTCGGAGCAGTGGTAGATGACATGGTTGAAATCATTGGGATCATAGTAATGAGCCATATGACCAATCAGATCATCGTGACCGTTCTTATGAAGATAGCTGATCAACTTTGCGATGCAAGTGTAAAGAAGTTCCATACAGCTGAGCCTGCGTATATTTGACTCAATCATAAGGGAGTCCATGCGGCAGATCCGTTTGTCGATCCCCATCATCTTTGCCGCTGACTCTGCAAGGTTTGTAACACAATCATGGTAAAGATCGACGTTATGCGTCGTTTCATAGTTCACGCAGCGAATGCGGAAACGTGACAGAGTTCGGTCACTAATAGGCTGTTCCTCAAAATTTGTCGTATGGAGCGCCATCTGGAACCTTGGATCAAGGAGGATGTTTTCAAGCATCTCGTCTCTGAGTAACCGAACAAGGCCTGAATAATCAAAGCACCAACAATAACGTTAACCGGAGAATTAGGGCGGGAAGCTTTATCTGAATACAAACAGGCAAAGCGCTCTTCATCTATCGCAGGGAAGACATCCTCGGCAAACACTTTAGCCCAGGAATTATTGAGTGCCTTCTGCTCCCGCGGCGTCAGTCCATACATTGTATTAAACATGGACATCTGCTCTGCATCAACGTTGTTTTTTCAGAATGTCATAGGGAAAAACCTCCTAAACCAGATACCCTTATCTGTATCACAAGAAAGTTAGTTTTGGCCTTAAATACGCGATTTGTGTTAAATTTTCAAGGTGCAGATAGTAGCAAGTTAACAGTTACAACAATAGGTTCGTGGGTGACCTTTTGATGCCCACATCATAATATTTCGCAAAAAAACCACGATCATGCTGGAGCATTTCCGCAATGTCACTATGCATAAGATAGGCAGCAAGGCTAAAGCCATGGTTGTTACACCGTCCAGACTCCATACAGTGAGATATGTAAAAGAGTTTAAGCGGCAGATAGAGGAAAAGGGATATACAGACCTTGATGTGATGGTGGCGTTCTCCGGGGAGATAGAGGATGATGGCATCTCTTATACCAAGGAAAAGATAAATAAGACAAAGGAAGGGGAGACTATCAAGGAAAAAGCACTGCCGGATGCATTCCATACAGATGATTTTGGAATGTTGATTGTAACGGATAAATACCAGACGGGGTTTGATGAACCTCTCTTGCATACTATGTTTGTTGATAAGAAACTGTCCGGGGTTAAGGCAGTGCAGACACTTTCAAGACTGAACCGCACCTGCCGGGGCAAGCAGGATACCTTTGTGCTTGATTTCGTAAATTCAACAGACGATATCAAGGCTGCCTTTGAGCCTTATTATGAGTAAACGGTGCTTTTGGAGGAGACTAATCCGAATGCAGTATATGACCTGAAAAATACTCTGGATGAATTTCGCATATATCAGCAGATGAAGTAGATAAGTTCGCCAATATATTCTATTCCGACGAGGAACAGTCTGCCGGGGATCTTGGAAAACTACAGGGGGCTATCAAACCGGCATTAGACAGATACGATGTCCTTGAAATATAAAGACAGGATCTGGTCAGGGCTACTTAGAATCGTTTTAACCGTATCTATGCTTATGTGACCCAGGTCTGCCGCTTGTTTGATAGGAATATTCACAGGTTTAGTGTTTATGCGAAGTTCCTCGCCATGTAGCTGCCCAAAACAGGGTTAGATTGCGTGGATGTGGATGACAAGGTGCTTCTGGAGCATTACAGGCTTGAGAAAGATTTTGACGGAGCCATAGAACTGGAAAGCACAGAGGGTGGCTTGCACCTATTACAGGAGAAGCAGGAAGGCGGGAACAGAAGAAAGATGATCCACTGACCGTACTTATCGATAAGATTAATGACCGTTACAGCACTAATTTTACTGAGATGGATAAAGTACTCGTCCAGATGGAGAATGATTACGCATCGCAGGAGAAGTGGCAGAATTACGCAGAGAAAAACGATTTCAAGACATTTATGCTTCTCTTTGCTAAGGACTTTCCTAATATGGCCGCAAAGCGGTATGAGCAGAATGACGACTTCTTTGTCAGGATGTTCTCTGATCCGGATATGATGCAACAGGTTATGGATATTGTGGGAAGTGTGCTATATGAGAGGCTGAAGAAGGGAAAATAGTCTTGGCAGAGAGAAATATTATAGAGCGAAGGAGCGTTGAGTATGGCGGCGAAAGGAAAAAGTATAGAGATATACCTGATGGATGGTAATGATACGGGGAGATGGTGTGCAAGGCTGTCTCTTACATGGAGCGGCGTTGGGTATAAGATAGGTCACGAGGATATAAAGAAGAGCAAGGACATCGAAGAGCTGCACAATCCCGGTGTTTATTTTATTTTCGGAAGAAACGATGATGAGGAATATGATTATGTCTATGTAGGCGAAGGAGAGGATGTCATCAATCGTATTCTTGGAGACCATACTTTTGACAAGGATGATATTTACTGGAAAGAAGCAGTAATATTTACAGATCCAAGCCCGAATAAAGCGCATATCCAGTGGCTGGAGCATCGCTTTATAGAAGTTGTAAAGGATGCGGGGAGATATACACTGCTGAATAAGGATAGCGGTAAAAAAACAAAGTTGTCTGTTCCTATTGAAGATGCGTTAGAAGATTTCGTAGATAATGCAAAGATTATCATGGTGGCACTAACCTATAATGTGTTCATACCCATGCCTGTTCCGAGAAGTAAGGCAAAGGTAGTCAAAGATTTTTTTACATACACTTTCCCCGATAGTATACATCAGGCAAGGGGCGGGTTTTATGAAGGCCAGTTCTGGGTTTTCAAGGGCAGTTATTTTTCAAGTGATGGAGCGGATTATCTAAGCAAGAGCGTGAAAAAACTGAGAGCAGAACATTCCTCATTCCTCAAAAATGGACAGTAAGGGTCAGCTGAAAGAGGATGTTCATTTCGGCAGCGTATCAACAGCACTTTCTTTTGTTACCGGGAGAAGTATCAATGGCAGGGATGCGTGGCTGAATGGAGAAGGGAAAAGCCTGAATGAGATTGAGGGTATCACAACCACAACGCATAAACAGCCGGTAAAAAAAGATTACGAAATTGTGTCTGATATAGATGTGGATGAAAAGAAACGACTTCATCTTATGAGTAAGAGAATTGCGGCATACGACTATAAGCCTGAACAAGGGTTTCTGATTGAAAAAGGTTCTGAAATGAGCAACTAGGAGCAGGCATCGTGCCGACCGGCGGAGAGGGCATTGAGAAAAGAACTGGTTGACTCCGGGATAGTAAAGGACTGGGTGTTTACACAGGATGTTCTGTTTAAATCAGCTGCCAGGGCTTCTAAATGCATTACAGGATATTCTGTAAATGCGAATGAAGTATGGAGAGACGATAACGATGTTAAGCTGGGAGAGCTTTGATTAAAAGGACAGAACCTATAGAGGAAAATATATGGATGACAAAATAGGATTGACTGACTAGGAAAGACATAAAGCGAGTATCGAACAGATAAACACCTATATTGGTAGCAGATATTCACATTGGCATTATTATGTCGCAGTGAAGTCTATCCAAAAAATACTGATAAACATTGACGATTTCCATTACGGAATTGATAGTGATGACATACAGGATGCTGACAGAGATTATGTGCATCTTGAAATAAAGAACGGTTGGCTATACGAGGCGGTTTCTCATGCAGAGCAAGTCATTGAGGATTTGTTTTCTGTGCTTATGACTTCTAAAGATATAGATACTTTTGCCAAGGATGTTATTCAATACAGTGTAGGAAAGGTAAAAAATTATATATGGGATTTTGATGACGAGAATTTGGAATATGTTGCACAGGAATTTTGTGTGCCTTTTTTCGATGGATGAAGAGTGGGGAAATGCTGAGGCATTCAGTCACTACAAAGAGTCACTGTTACTGATTCAACAATATACAAAAGAGCTAAAGGCATTTCACATCAAATATTATAGAGATTATTGCAGGTATAAGCACGGATTGTCTGTTGGACTTACACCGATGCAAAATCCGCTGATGAAAGAAGATACTGAGCGAGTTGAGGCGATGAAAAGTAATCCTGGAGAAGAGGCTTTATATACCTTCCATAGCGAACCGGTAGACGAATATGAGAAGAAAAATCGGGAATTGCCTGCTATGACAATTTTCCTTAAGCCGGGTATTCAGCCACATGTAAGAGCTTTGCATGATGAAAAGAATTTGCTGTACAGTACTCTACATGTTGTTAATATTATGGAGGTCGTTAAAATAACTGAGAAAGCATCAATTCTTTTAGACATTGTATTTAGAAACATATTAAATAGATGCTCGGAGAAAGAGTATTTTTCGGAGATTGCACTGCCTGTTGAAAGAATGGAAGAATGTGTGATTATTGGATTCCCTACGGAATAAGATTAAAGAGAGGATAGGAACTTGACCACAGCAATCATCTACGCATCTACACATAATGGAAACACGGAAAAACTTGTAAAGGCAATAGCCGACAAGCATCCTGATGTTACCCTGATAGATGCGACAACATCAAAGGAAGTGGATTTGAGCAAGTACGATGTGGTATGCTTTGCATCTGGAATCTACGCTGGGAAGTTCCATCAGTCGGTGCTGAATTTTGCTTCCGTAAATCTGCCGCAGGACAAGGATGTGTTCTTTATTTACACCAGTGCCATGAATACGGATTTCACAAAATCCATAAAGAAAGTACTCGAGAGGAAAAATGCGACTGTTCTGGGGCGTTTTATGAGAAAATTATTGATTCTGTGTAAATATACCCCCCTGAAAGCAACATAGGGTATTTGATGTAATATTTGCCCATGAGAATCGGGGAAAAAGTACAAAATGCGTAATGGGAAGACTGATTGAGAGCTTATCTAAGTAGAAGAACGGTGACGAGGAGGTGAGAGATAAAACTGTTCTTTCGACCGATGTAGCAGTGGATAAAATGTCCTATCTCCGGAGAGAAAATCTTATTAATGAGGAGGAAGAAACCGATGAGCGTAAAGTATCTGAAAGAAAAAATGAGTTTTAAAGATCTTGTAGCTGGAGAAATTACTACAGTCTATACCTGGTCTTATGATGAAAAAGGGAATGTAATCGAAGAAAAATCGGAATTTTACTACCCTGACAGACAGAAAACAACATATAGAACAGTATATGTGCGAGATGATACTGGAATTATTGTAAAAACAGATGTATACGAAAATGACGTATATACTTCTTACGATAATTATACCATGAGATGTCTGGACGATCCGGAAACCATTGAACACTATAAGTTAGATGGAACGAAAACCGGCTATGCCACATTTAAACAAAGTGAGGATGGAATATCGAGGGAAAGGTTATCTTATAATGGTGCGGGGGATTTAGTAAGGCGTGAAAAAATTTATTACGATAGCAAAAATCATGAAATCACCAAGATAATGGAGTCTGATTTTGCGAGCGGAGTTCCGAAGCAGATTAATATTGGCATCTTAGATCCTGACTCAAATCATATAATTGCACAGACACATTTTGATGATGGGAACACTCATGTGATTAGGAACGAGTTATTTAGAGATGAGCATGGAAATGTTATAAAGGTACTTGGATATCAGGATAGTTCAACTGAACCTGTAAATGAAACCATTATTGAGTACAAGACTCTGAATTATGAAGGGTTGAAACTCTCGGATATAAATGCCTTGGGTGAGGAATTGAAACATCTGAAGACTGTCAGGAGAAAGGAAATTTCAGAAAAGTTACGTGCAGCAAGAGAAAAAGGTAACTTATCAGAAAATCCGGAATATGATGCTGCAAAGGAAGAGCAAAGAGAAGTTGAAGATAGGATTGATGAGATAGAAAAACGTCTCAAAGAAATTGCTGTTTCGGGGCAGTAATAACATGTAAAATAATCACCAATGCCATTGTGTTGCGATAACGCATAGTAAATTCGGATAAAATCCCAAAAAGACTCACTTTATCGGCGTACAGGGCATAGCAGGAGGTAAAGATGGAAGACTTTGAACAGAAAAATGAACTTAAATGTGTGCAAGAGATGTAGGCTTTAGATAAAAGCTCTTTCAGGAAACAGGTACTGCATACATTCGCGCAGACTATTGAATTCGGCTATGCGGAGGCAGGCGATTTGAAACGCCTTTCAAAAGATGGACAAGATAAACTTATACAGTCTATCAAAGATAACGGCTTTACCCCACAGGAAACAGATGAGGAATTTATTGAATTTGCTCATGACATCATGGGTCGGGATGTTACATTGACATAAAGAAATACGCCTGTGCGATTCTCTGTTATCAGGATTCTGCACAGGTGATTTTTTCATTATCAGGCTCTTGTACAGGCAATCTGTGTATTATCAGGTTTCTGTACACAGTCAAATTCAACACACCTAATCCGACATTTTCCTTTGAGCAATCCTGAACATCATTGTAATTATCAGCAAATCTCATCGCTCTCATATGCATACAATTCGCTCTTTACCCCTCATCATTCTCCCCTCATAATCTACCTAACTCAAACTTCCCATACCTAAAATGGGTTTAGCACCTTGAAAATTCAATATTTCAGCTAACAAAATAGCAATTTATGCCGATATAGCCTCTGGATGGAGTGCATTTCGCAGATATTTCGGTAATCTTTTCTCAAAATCAGCAGTAAAAAAAGCCAACTGTGCATCACTGAGCTTTAAAATTTCCTGAAGGCTTGCCATTAAAGCATCCATTAGGATACTAAGTGATCTGTTGAAAGTAATATCTGCCATTTCATCTACAAGGAAAAAGAATACTTCTCCTAACGTTCTTTGGTCTTCATTTTTTCTTTGTTCAGTTACAAGTAACATATATCTGGTAAACACAATTGCCACATGAGCAGTCAGCGCATCATATGATAAACTATGACATTCACCGATGAGGTTAAGCATTGATTTACAGGTCTTGAAAAACACCTCGATTTTCCAACGTTTACCATAAATACGGATTATTTCTTATTCAGACAGAGTAGTGTCTGTGCATAGAAAAGCAAGCCGGTCTTTACGATTAGCCTTGTTTCGTACACACACGATCTTAGCAGGAACTTGATTCTCTTTTCCAACAATAACATGAATAGAAAGCAAATATTTGGATTTGCCACGTCGTTTCTTGTTCTTGGAATAGATTTCCTTGATATTTAACTGTTCTCCATTATATAGGTATTTGATACGGTTGCTTTTTTTTTATCATAGCGATAACATCCATGCCTTTACCTTTAATCGCAGTAATCTGTGCAGGGTTTGCAAACCATGTATCAAATAGAACGTAGTCTGCAGATAATCCCAAAGATACAGCAGTATCTAAAAGTGTAAGCATTGCTTGAGGAGCCTTCGTTTGTGCTAACCTACGACGTTTGCCTGCAATGGTTCTGTTATCAAACTCTTTTATCGGTCCAATCAGGTTTGATTGTTTAGAAGATGCAAGAAGGCAGCTGTTCACAGGAATTAAGGAGTTTACATCACTCCAACTTAAGGTAAGCATACGAAAACCTTTCTTGTAGTTCATACTTGTATGATCAAAGACTTTTGAAGCTAACTCTGTTTTCTTGCAACTTGTGCGGTTAAACAAGCTGTCATCAATAATAAAGACATTCTTTCTATTGTCATCTGTAAGCTTCTTAATATCTTTGTTGACGATGTCAGCTGCCAAAAGAGAGGTAAAACGTATCCAGTTCGTTTTAACAGAATTCTGAAAACGGTAAAGGTATTTTTAGAGAATTTCTCTTCGAAAGAACCTGTACGTTGTTGCATATACATACTTTTACCTACAAAGATGTTGCCTAACTTATATCTGAGGATAGATACAGAAGAGACGCACTTCTCTTTGGAGCCATTACATCTATGTAGAAGTTTTCCTATATGATAGTGGGTAAAAAACTTTTGGATACAATCAAGTAATACTTCCTTTTCTGAATGATTCTGTGGTAAAATAGACATGGCATAAATCTCCTTTGGTGTTTTTTGTTTTAGTCAACTCTATTATACCATTTGGAAAGCATTTATGCCTTTTTTATTGGCTGAAATATTGAATTTTCAAGGTTCAACACACCTTATTGGTGTGGGAAGTTTGAGTAATTAACTGTAAGCATAGTTACATTATAATAACATGTAACGGAGAAAGATGGTTGTCGTTAGCCATCTTTTTTTATGTAAAAACTTAGGGAGGGGTGACTCATTTTTAGTTGCTCCTCCCTTTTTATGGCTGCCATTTCCCGACAGCCCCCTCTCAAAGCAATAGAAATAGATGGCATAATATACTCAGACGGAAGATTCCTTTGTTGGGGATTACGGGTCTGAGCTTTTTTACTTTAGATAGGGCGAACAGGAATAAAATATCACTAAATATCAATAAAGACAAAAAAATATCTTGAAAATCGTGGAGATATGTGCTATAGTGTTTAATGGATTGTTATATCATTTAAGAAGTGAGGTGGTTGCATGGAAGACGGATATATCAGTTTAGAGCAAGCGGCAGAATATTTGAATATCAAACCGGTCACATTGAGAAAATGGATAAGAAACCAGGATGATATTCCGGCACATCAAATAGGAAAACTATGGAAATTCAAGAAGGCGGAGTTAGATGAGTGGGTTAATAGCGGCAAAAGTGCAATTTCACAAGATGATTAAAGCCGATTTTATACCCCCTCAAATTGGGTATAATGCTTTGACGTATTATTTGTTATGAAAATCTTGTCCAGATGTGGAGGTTGGCAATGGAAAATACACAAGGAAAGATGGGCTATATGGAACATGCGTTGACTCGTCGAATGGAGTCGGTCACAAATAGCCTTAAGCAAAAATATACATCTCTTTACAATAGAAGAGATTTTGTAAATAAAATTAAGTATCTTTCAAGTTGTTCGAGAGATGAAGCAAGTGCCGAGAAGGTTAAGCTTTCACGGATGTTCATGAAATGCGGAATAGATTCTGCAGACGTAGATGGTACACCTGAATACTATGAACAATTACTTAATGAAAGTGATATACCTAAGCCAAGTCAGATGACACACAGTGTTTATGAATCCTTTTTGAAAGAGTTTACTGAAAATCCATTTCCACTTCCGGAAGAGTACATAGAAAGGATGGTCGATGGAAAAATTGATGAGGAGTGGAAGAATGATAGCTTAAGGGTCAAAATATTAAAAAAATTTGTACGAGATGCGGGTTCTCTTTCGGCTGCCGGATATAGTGATCGTTGTATCAAGGACTATGTTCGAAAGAAAATCGGTAAAAAGAACTTTAACAATGAAGAAATTGTTGAAGTCATTGAAGATGATATATTTATGCTATTAAGAGAAAAGGAAGATGACTATCTGAAAAGTGTTGAGGATGCCAGAAACAACCGTGATTATTGGAATGTCTTAAGAAAAAAACGCGAAAAGGAACTTGAATCAAAATTAGAGCGAGAAATAGGAAACAAGTCTGAGGCGTTTAAGAAAAAAACTTAAGGAAGAAAAAGGATAAGGATCCGGAATACATTAGAAGTGTCATACATAATTGGACTGAAAGGCGTAAGAAACTTGTAAAAGAAATTAGATTGAGGTTAGAAAGGGAGATAGGTAATAAATCAGAAGAATTTCAAAAAAATTGGAAGATGAAATAAAAAAATGATTCTAGGCATATAGAATGTCTAAAAAAATCTAAAGGAAGCAAGAAAGTACATAGACAACGAGAAGAAGAAGAAGAAACAGAAGAGTAATAACTCGCTTAAACTATTGAAAATTGCGGATGATTTAGCTTCTGGCAGATTTGGTAATCCGGATGTTGTGAGAGAAGAAATCTACATATTTTCAATTGTTTTTGAACTTACATATTTTTATAGGAGATCCAGAGGAAATTGTAACCGAGGAAACAAGAACCAGAAATATTGAGAAAGTGATGTTTGGAGATTATTATGCCAACAATCTGATGCGTTATGTATCTAGCAATCATGCAAATTTAAAGAAAGGTGGGGAAATACAGGAACCATCAGGAAAGGGGATTAATTATAAAAAAATTATATGGAGGTTATATTTCTATATTATTTGAGGCGTGTTGATTTAACAGTAATTAAGCGTCTTGAAGGAGTATACTCCATGGCCAAAGAAGTGCATGACAAGTACATGGCAACTGAAAGAGTTAATGCGGAGAAGTTAGATAGAGAAAACATAACTCAATTTTATACGGAGTCCTTCAAATCACTTGAACTTGAGGATGAAGATGAGTTTATTGACTATCTTGTGAAGAACTACGATTGCAGAATAGAGCCTGCTAAAACGCCGGTATTCAATATTGAAGCAGAACAAAGAACAGCGGTGAACGAGTATAAACTATTGCTTGAGGATGCATATGAATCTGGTGTAGATGAAGAAAATTATTTAGATGATGGAATTGTATTCCTTGAGGATGAAATTGATATTAGCAGAATAAAAGAATTTCAAAGTAAACGAGAGAGTGGAACTTTAAATTTTGACGAATTAGACGAAAAAACAAAGTTTGACATTCTTTTGTATGAGGTGAATAGAAATCTTGGAAAAATAAAGACTGAAAGCGATCTTGACAAGGGAATTGTAACAAGGACAGACATTCTCAAATTATACTATCATATGTACATTAATGATTTGAGAGAAGAGAAAGATGCTTGGTTAAGGAGTTTTTCAGAAGTGTATGATGACTTTACCCTTATTGCAAACAAGCATCTTACATCAGCATATCTCAGACCTATTACAGGAAGAGATTTATATGACCTGGTACTGATATATTCAGCGTACTGTAATATTAATGCCGAAAAGCTTATGGATTCTTAGGAAATTTGGAGAAAAGATAATGTATTTATATACTAAAAGAGGAACGTATCATAAAGGAAATGGACTGAAGTCTGGTGATGTTGTATATGGTGTAGATGATGGGACATTAGCTGTTTTAACACTTGCGGATGGGGTTTCCAGCTGTGCGTATGGAGATATTGGGGCAAGGTTAATCACATCTATGGCAATTAAGTATGTACACAACCAATATTCACGCCTTGGATTTCTCCCTAATGAGTGGGCAACAGTGATGTTGAATTCCATCCAGAAAGATGTAAAACATATTGCATCATTGGAAAAGCAACCATATGAGGAGTATTCCTCTACGCTTATTGTTACTGTTGTAGATAGAGAAAAAGGTGAAATGAACTATTGTAATATTGGTGATGGGCTTATTTTGTCCATAAACGATAAAAAATGTCCTGTTATATGCATGCCACAAGGAGACAAAGATGGTTGTCCGGTATTTACAACGAAAGGAATAGAAAACGCAATCGAAACCGGTAGCATAAAACTAAATGGAATCGAAAATGTTCTTATTTGCTCTGATGGAACATGGAATGTTATGTACCGACAAAATATAATGCGTCAAGAAATTAAACAGATTTTGATTAACAAGAATTTTATGGGCTTTAAGGAATGCATAAATTCATTTGATTCAGCAGATGATTGTAGTTTTGCTATAGCAGATGTGAGGAGAGCAGTATGAATAAAAAAGTGCTTTTAAATATTGGAGAAAGTGTCAGGCTTGATTGCAATGATTATGGGCGAACGTTTACTATTATCGATTCTGGTGATAATGCTCCCGGAAAGTGGTATAAGCAGGGTGGTTCTGCTATTTGCTTTGATGCATATTATGTTGATGGTGATGGACTAAATCATTATGGTAAGTTGAAGAAGTTTTATTTATCTGATGAAGAAAAAGACTTTGAAAAGGAAGCGGGAGAGTACATTTCTTCATATGTTAGACTTCGTGAAATCGTATCAAAGAGCGAAGGAAAGTCATCTTTATACTCTTTCGTACCAGAGTTCGAAATTTATTATGATGAGGATAAGTGTCCATACATCTGGACAAATAACGTTCCGATGAAACCTTTGGCGAAATTTGTAATCAGCTTATAATCAGTGAAGTAAGGGTAGAGGATGCTTTATACGAAATTGTTACTACTCTGAAATCTGTAACTGATTGTGTTCGGATTTTACATGAGAACAATTTGATCCATGGAGATATAAATCCAGACAATTTTGGTTTTCATATGCGAGATGGACGGATTCTTGCTGATGCGGTATCCATGTTCGATCTTAACACGCTAAGATACATATGGCAGCCTGCGAAATGGTTTACGTCCCCTTATTATGATGAGATTAGAGGGGGAAGATTTACTTCTTAATCGTGCAGATATCAGAGCACTTGGTGTAACATTGTGTAAATCAATAGGACTTAATGATGTACAGATCGAGGAAGTTAAACATATTCGGGAGAAATATAATAGCCGTAATACTAAAATAGCTATCGAAACCATTGTGAGAGAATCACGAATGTTTTCCTATATGTCTGTTCCAATGGATAATCGGATAATTGGTTCAATCGTAGGAATAATAATGAAGACAGTTACGACTGTACAAAGCAAAATCGTTTCATCGTGTACAAAATTGAATCAACATTTACAATTGCTTGAGACACTTCTTCTGCCTTATTGCACAAAGGATGAATTAGGACGGGGCCTTGGCATTGAGATTGTAAATAAAGAAGCAAGACGTAAAGACAGAATACATGAGGTGTTTCAGTATTTACTTTACAGTCGACCGTTATATAACTGGCAGATCGGAAATGAAGAAGATATATACGGGGTCGTTATAGTCGGGTTTGGATTAGATTCCCAAAGTTTCTTGGATGTAGTACTTGAAACGACTCAATCAATGAATCAGAAGATTCATGTCGATATATGGGGAACGCAGAGGATAAGAGTGAACGCGAATTTTATCTTAAAGAGCGACCGGCGCTTAGTCAGTTTTATTTGATTGATAACAATCGAGATAAATTAACCGGAGATGAATATGGAAACATAGAATTTCATGTAAGGGAGAATCTACCGCTTTTAGATGAAGTCAGTAAAATTATGTCTGGATCTGAGTGTACGAGATATGTATACATTGCTGCAGGGAACGATACAGAGAATACTAATATTGCAAAGGCGTTCTCAGAAATTGTGGCAGACAGAAATATTTCCATAAATGCCCAGTGTGAACTGTGGAAAAAAGACGAGGGTGATATCCATTATGTGCATGCGGAGATGGATGTAAAGGGAAATCTTGATTTTGCAGATATTGAGAGGATGTCATTTAATACCCATTTAGTGTGGTCAGGTTCGCTGAATGCTGATATAGGAGCAAAAAGAAAGGAATATGAGGCAGATTATTATCATGCATCATGTCTTTCTAATGTCTTGTCTATTAAATACAAGTTACATTACTTAAAGATTGATTTCAATGAAGGAGTGTATAAGGCGGCAAATGAGTTTATGGGAAGGTTCCCGGAAGACTCACTTACAAGGAAAAGAATGATTGCTGCGGAGCATCGTCGTTGGGTGACTGAAAAAATTTGTGCCGGCTGGATCTCTATGAGAGTAGAAGATAGTTTACAGTACAACGACACTAAGGATGTGCTGGGTAAAAGACATGTCTGCATTGTCAGAAGTAATGAGGATTTTGGTCTGTTAGGCAAATGGGCAAATCATAGCACATGGGATAATGCTGAAGAATCAGAGATAAAAACTCTTGATGAGCTGGATGCGATGTCAGTCAGGCTTCATCAAGCGTATAGAAAGTATTCAAATACAGATAATCTCGATTCAATATTTGCTGAAAATATTGATGATTATACTATGAGCCTTGCAGATGGAATGGAGCATTTTCAGGAAGTCTTTATTGAATGGATAGAGTGCCTGAGAGAATTATATAACATTTTTTTGGTGCATGAACAGGACTCAGGAAGGGAAGAGTGGACAATATCAGAATATAACATGCTTCATTCAAGATTAATTAAAGAATTGGATGAAGAATGTAAAGAGGACGAATTAAGAAAACAAGCAATAAAAGAGAAGATTGCTATTATTAATAATGCGTTTCAGCCGGTGGCAAGATGCTTGAAATACCACGATTACAAGAAGAATGACACTGATCTGTTAAACAATATACCGTTCATTTTATCATATTCGGATGATATTGATATGGTCGTGCCTGTCGAATATGGTGTATTGACGGCTAATTGGAATGATGTGAAGCCGTCACAATTATTTTCATATGTTGCAGCAGCAACAGTTGTCAATCCAAAGAAACTGTATCTGCCGTGTATTGTTCCGGTGAAAGAAAAGAAGGCGATATCCGAATTGATTGAACAAAAGATAGATTGTTTTAATGATTATTTCAAACGAAAAAGATTACAGACGACCGTTAGATTAGTTAAATGTAATAACAGAATGCCAGTCGAAGAGATTGTAGATGATAAGGAAACGAGCAGATTGCTTTTTGTGGAGGATAATCACAATGATGTAGTTATGTATGGAGATAACGAGACAACAAGAAAAGTATTTCCGTACTCTTTTGATATGATTAACATCACTTTTGACCCTAAAAGAGGAGCAAAGTGGATGAATAGCATAAGAAGGAACGTGGGAATTTCAGCTCGAGATGTTGCGGCTTTTCTGGGAAGAGAAGCAAAAGTTGGAATTCAGCCATCGTTAAGGAGAATTGATAATCGTATACTCTTTGGAATATATAAATCAAATAGGGTTGCTTGGAGAAATTTATGCGCAAAGTTAAAGAAATCTGAAAACAAGAATAATAGTGTTATACGTTTTGCTAAAGTGGCTCATGATACCACAAGTGAAAATGAGGAGAGACGGATTTACATTATTCCGTACACATGCTTTAAGTCGGCGAATGAGATTTTAACGCTGTTTAAACACCATAATATAGTTAGTAGCAAGAGCTGTATTTATCGCTATTCGATAGATGCTTGTAAGATTATTTTGTTTGAAAATAGTGGTTGCGAGGAGGTTTTGAGAAAGGTGTTCTCGAAACATGACATCCTCTCATCAGGATATAGCTTTAACCTAATACAGGATGATGACGAATATGTACTTCGATGTGATAGCTTGAGTATAGAAAATATTAAGTTTAACTTTAGTCAGGATGAACAAGGGGAAGGAATGCTAAGCATTCTAAAAGAACTTCAGAATGCAGGGTTTATTTCGTTTAAGCAGGAAAAGGAAACTTTTGATATTACATATGGAAGCAGTCAAATAAAGTATCTGTTTATGGCAGAAGGAAATATGTTGGAAGTATATACATATTACAAGTCAAAGGAACTTAATTCTTTTGATGATGTAGTTACCGGAATAAAATTTATTCGTCCGGGAAACAAAAATGATAATGGTGATGGGAATGAGATTGACTGCTTTGTCACAAAAGGATTTCAGACGTTAGTTATTGAATGTAAAGCAAGGTCGCTTAAGCGGGGGGGGGATTCAGAAGAATTACTCTTAGGTTTTAAGGAGAAATTATTTGAAGAAGTAAAGAAATATGCGATTAATGGCCGAGGCTTGCTGGTTATAGATAGTGAGACGGGAATACCGAGCGTGGATGACTTTGATAATGTATCTGTTTGCTCAAATTTCAACAAGATAATTAATATTGGACAGGTAGTCAGTGCGCAAATCAAAGAGTATTCATCAATAAGGTAGGAGGAAACCATGAGAAAATATGTACCCAATCCGGTAGACACCAGTGACATTATCCTTCCGGATGAGATGATTGAGCTTACAGAGAAAATTGCCAAGAACACCCATGATGTCTGGGCTGTAGGGAGAATAAAAGAAGGGTGGAAGTATGGCGAAGTGAGGGATGATGCTAAAAAAATTACACCCTGCATGGTGGAGTATGATGAACTCCCGGAATCAGAGAAGGAATATGACAGGAATACTTCTCTGGAGACCATTAAGCTTATATTGAAGCTGGGATATACGATTACTCCGCCAGACTGTTAACTTCTAACTGTTATGTTAGATATTTTTCGGCATATGCGGCTTTAGAGAGGGGGGGTTCTATGTACGATGTTTTCATTTCCTTTAAGAATACCGACGGAAAAGGAAATCAAACAGAGGATTCATATATAGCAGAAGAACTATATAAAGAGCTAAAAAGTCGTTCCATAAATACGTTTTTTAGTAATCATGAGCTTGAACATGACGAATGGTGGCCGGAAATTTGCGAGGCAATTGAGCAGTCTAGAATACTTGTTCTAATAGGTACATCCTTGGATTATGTTCGTGCAGGTCAAGTTAAGAGGGAATGGAGCCTTTTCTTGAATTTGATTGCTAGTGGAAGAAAACCAGGGTGTGAACTGCACGCTTATTGGAAAGACATAGATTTTAGTCAACTTAAAAAAGATGAAAACGAGCTTATATTAAAAGATATTCATGACATTAATGTTTTATCTGTGGCTGAACTATGTGATAGAATTCAAAATCTACTACCCCAAAAAAGTACAGTCAAAAAGGATGTAGATACTTCATATATACCAAAGAACAATAAAAAGAGCGATAGATTTAATTACAGAACGGGATATACAAAACTTCTGGGGAGAGAAGATGAAATTGATTTTCTGAAAAAGTTCTGCACGGACACAAATTATCCTGTTTCATGGACAATTATCAGCGGGAAAGGAGGTATTGGAAAATCAAAACTCTCACACGATTTTTGCAAGATGATGGAACAAGATGGGTGGAATGTGTTTTATCCTGCTCATGCAACAAGTTTTTCTGGTGATGTTTTAGCTAAGACCGATAGAGAATGCTTGATTTGTTTTGATTACGTTAAGTTTGAATTGGATATTATTGAGAGCATTATTCAACTGGCTATTGATAGAAGAATTCGATACAAAATTCGTTTTATATTAATTGAGAGAAATGCAAGTGAGATTATAGGAGGATTTAGTTCTGTAATTAATGAGTATCATTTTCCAGGAGGGGATTTGAAATTATCTGCTCCTGAAAATGAGAAGATATTGGATATAGTTGAAAACTATATTACGAATATTAGTAATGATAAGGTGCTTGGCAAGAAGGACAAGGAGAACATAATGAGTTCTCTAGAGATGGTTGATCCGGGGATTAAAAGACCCCTATTTGCAATGTTTATTGCGGATGCTTGGATTGATGACAGTTTTGAACTTGAAGACTGGAATAGGGAAAGAGCAGTAGGCTACGTAGCAAATAAAGAATTAGATCGAATTCGTAGCGCTGCTTCTGCTTATGCGAAAAATCAAGCAGACAAAGAGCTGTATCTAAAGAGTTTATATTTGTTCGTTTTATTTGCGACTTTTTGTGGTGGTGTAGATTCAAGCAAAATCATTGATACAGTAAAGGAATTAACAGATATTAATGACCATGCGGCAAATATGCTGTTGGACGGAAGCGAACTCAGGATAAAGGATAAAATCAAAGGTATAGAACCTGATTTAGTAGGAGAATATATATGTATTAATATTTTAAATAATTTAAAACCTGAATTGGTACGTCAATTCTTTGAGACGATGTATAAGTCAATGTTTATTGATATGGTTTCATATATTGACAAAATTTATGATGACTATACAGATCCGTTTTTGTCAGCAGATTGGAGTTCGTATGTAACATCCATAAGTATACCGCTGACTTATACATATATAAAAAATAATATGTTCAATGGCTGTGGATTTATCAGAGAGGTTAAATTGCATGACCAAGTGACAACGATTTCTAATGGGGCATTTAGGGATTGTGACCATCTTTACAAGATTAATTTTCCGGACAATTTGGAAATCATAGAAAGTGCCGCATTCCTTAATTGCGTTGCACTTGAAACTGCAATGCCAGATGATGGTAAGGGATGGGTGCCGTCAATTTTGAGTGTTGGTGATCGTGCTTTTAAGAATTGCAGGAAACTGAGGAATATAAAAATACCTAGATCTGTAAAGGAAATCGGTACGGAGATATTTGCAAAGTGTAAAAGTATTGAAGTGGTCGAATTGCCAAAAGACATAACAACAATCCCCCATAATGCTTTCGAAGCATGCGAATCTCTTGTTACTATTATATTTAAGAGTGAATCCAGAGATGGAATAACAATACAGAGCGAGGCATTTAAGGACTGTGTTAATCTGCGAAATGTTAAGAACAGTAATAGAATTACATACATTGGTAAGAGCGGTTTTGAGAATTGCTATTCATTGAGGAATATCATTTTTAGCAAAAAGCTATCAGATTTTGGTGAAGGCGCATTCAAAGGGTGTAAAGGGCTTGAAATAGTTGATTTGAGCTCAACAGGAATAAAAAGAATAAGTAAATCTTTATTTGAAGAATGTGAGGGCATAGAATCAGTAAAACTTTCTTGTGAATTAACACACATCGGGGCGAGAGCTTTCTTTAACTGTTTGAGATTACAAACGATTTGTTTGCCTGAAAGCATTAAAGGGATAAGTGAACTTGCTTTTTCAGGTTGCTGTAATTTAAAATCGGATTCTTTTGGAGATAATGCAAAAAACATAAGATCTTTCGGTGCTTTTACAGTAAAGAATATTGATGATGAGTTCATAGATTTTCTCACTTCATATTATGGAAAGAGGGAAGTTATGATCTCTCGCAACATCACAAGAATTGGAGAAAAGGCTTTTTTTAATGATGCTTATTTAGAAAGATTAATTTGTCATGCTGATGTTTCTGAAATTGGAAAAGAGGCTTTCAGAGGGTGCGCCTGTCTGAAAAAAATTGAAGGGACTTTTTCAGGTGTTAAGAAAATTGGAGAGGGTGCATTTTGGGGTTGTAAAGAATTACAATCATTGCCGGAGGATGCAAATGTAACAAAAATCGAGGACAATTTGTTTAGAAACTGTTCTTCGCTTGAAACGATAAGGGTTAGGTCTGAGATAGAGAATATTGGGAAATATGCTTTTAGTCATTGCTATGAGTTAAAAAGAATACTTTTCAAGGGAAAATGTAGCCAAATATCACTTGCTGCTTTTGAGTATTGCCCTAAATTTATGTTATCTCCGCAATATCATATAAAAAACAAAGGAAAGTTGTTTTATGTTGCAGGTTTTATTTTTAGAAAATTTGACCATGAAGAGATGCATTTTGTTAGCAAATATAGAGAGTGGGAAAATGTAAGTATTCCTTTCTCTTGTGTTGGTTTTTTTGAAAATCCGTTTGAAAACTCAAGAATTATAAAACGAATAGTAGTACCAAAAAGCGTGAGATCATTAATTAAGTATAACTTTGCCAGAATACCATCCTTAGAAAGCATTAAAATTCCTGATTCAATTAAGATTCTTCCTGAAAGCTTATTTGAAGGGTGTAATTCGCTTAAGACCATAAAAATAGGAAGCGAGACAAATTCTTTGCAAAATGGTATTAGAATTGGAAAAAGAATTTTTGCTGACTGTTATTCATTAAAGGAGATGAAACTGCCGCCCGGGTTAAAAAGAATCGAAGATGGTATGTTTTATGGCTGCAAGGGATTAGAAACAATAAATTTTAACGATGGTCTTGAAAAAATAGGAAATCAAGCCTTCTTAGGTTGTTCTTCTATAACCAGTATTGAATTACCATCATCACTACAACTGATAGGGTTTCAAGCTTTTGAGAATTGTGTTCAGTTAGAATGTGTAATTGGATTAGAAAATACGAAGGTAGACAGTTTACCTAACGAGGCATTTCAGGGATGTATAAGACTGAAAGAAATATATTTGCCGATAGGGATGAAGTCGCTAAGCCCACACGCCTTTTATGACTGCCAACATATAGAAAAATTAGATATATTCAAGACAGAAATCGAATATATAGGTATTGCTGCATTCCAAAACTGTTATATGCTGCAGGAAATGGTATTTCCAAGAAGAATCAAGGTCATAGAGAAGTTTTTACTGAAATCGTGTACTCAATTAAAGAAGGTAAAAATTCCACCATCGATTGAGGAGATACATACAAGTGCATTTTTTGGCTGTAATCAGTTGTTGGAAATAGATCTCCACAATAAGCGTAATCTTACCAGAATAGATAATGATGCGTTTGCTGGATGCCATAGGATAGAGAACATAAGCTTACCAGCTGGGCTAAAAAAACTTACGAGGGGATTATTCAGGGAATGTGTATCCTTAAAAAGAGTGGAAATTCCGGATGGTATTCATGATATTCCTGTAGATTGCTTTAAGGATTGCAAGCAATTGGAGGAGATTATTGCATCAACAAAGATTTCATCAGTTCGAGCAGGTGCTTTTAGAAATTGTTTTGGGCTTAAGGATTTGTTGTTTGCCAAGCATGCTAATGTCTGCGAGGTTGCAGCTTTTAGAGGGTGCATAGGTGTTGAGAATGTAGTACTCGATAAAGTTGATACATTATCGCCCGCCGTTTTTATGGGGTGTTATAACCTTAAATCTGTTTCTGTGCCACAAATCAGACAGATTGATAACTATGCTTTTTATGGATGCGTGAACTTGGAGGAAGTCCCAATAGAGAATGTCAGAATGAGGATTGGGGATGGTGCTTTCTGGAATTGCAGTAAATTAAAAAAAGTTATTTTCTCAAATGAAATAAGCGATATTCAACCGTCTGCTTTTAGAAACTGTGAAAGCATTGAGGAGGTAAAATTACCTGTAGGTGTGAACAAGATTCATGCAGCTTCATTTAGGGGAGATAACAGCCTTGCATATGTTTTTATACCTAAAACGGTTTCAGAAATTCATAAATCGGCATTTAGAGATTGTGTAAATCTTGAAGAAGTTAAAGTTGAATCGGAATATGTACGCATAGAGAAAACTGCCTTTGGAGACTGCCCAAACCTTTATTATTTCGATTTTGACGGTTCTATTCAAACTCAGTCCATGGCTTTCAATGGGACTCCAATTGAGGAGGATTTAAAAAAGGATTCTCGAGTAGAATGGATAGAACAAGAAGGTCGGTTAAGATTATCGACAACAAAAACAGGTTCTGAAGGTAATAATATTTCAGCATCAAAAGCAATGGAATTGTTTTTATATTCGGTTACCGATGGTGACATTTCGATTGATAAATATATAGGCAAAAACAAACAGGTAATAATACCAGATACAATCAATGGGCTTACTGTGACACATATAGGGGATGCTTGTTTTGAAGACAGAAGAGATGTCTCGGAGATTGGTCTTCCTATAACTATTGAATCTATTGGAAAGAATGCATTTACCGGTTGTAAATCCCTTGAGCATATTGATGTTCCTACATCTGTACTTCAAATTGGAGAGTATGCCTTTAAGTGGTGTAGCAAATTGGTGAAATTCATAGTACCGCCCAAGGTAACTGAAATTTTACAGGGTACATTTATGTGTTGCTATTCCTTAGAGAGCATCGAACTACATAATAATATAAGACATATTGGAGAAGCAGCTTTTTGGAGATGTGAAAACCTTAGATTGACAATTCCTGAAACAGCGATAATTGATGTAGCAGCTTTTAAGGGGATGGATAAGTCATCTGTCGAATATGGAGGGGTACTTGAAGATAGATTCTTTGAGGAGTGGCCATTCGGCGAAGAAGTGAATAATAAACAATACGGATATGGTATTGTTATTGGTTGTGAATTTATAGATAAGACAAAATGTAGGCTCTTAATACATTTTGACGGTAATGATGTGAGTATGATTTATCCTGAGGCGTTTAAGGAATCCACGGTATTTGTTTTAGAAGAGAATAATATTAGATACCAGGAGTTCGTTGAAAGAACACAGGATTTAATTGAGGTATATGAATCATGAAATACATAAAAATATTTCTAGCATCTTCAATTGTAGAGTTCAAACATGAACGAGAGGAATTTGGTACATTTATAAGAAGACTCAATAACATATATGCTAAGCGTGATATATATTTCGAGCTTATAGTCTGTGAAGATATGACCAAAGAATTGCATAATAAGAGGATGCAGGATGTTTATAATGATGAGATAAAAGACAGCCATTATTTTTATATCATCGTTGGTAAAGAATTAGGAGAAAGAAGTCTTGAGGAATTTGATGTGGCACTGGAGAATTTTATTTCTACTGGTGTTCCTAAAATAATGACGTATTTCTATGAAGTTTCAAGAAATAGTGGCAGTTATTCTAACTCTGTTCAAAGCTTTATGGAGCGATTGGACAAGAATTTAGGACACGATTATAATCTGTTTTCTCATTTCGATTCTATTAAGCTGGACTTTCTTATGAGTATGCATCAGGATCCAGAATTAGGTGCCAACATTTCTTTTGCCGATGGTGAAGCATCACTGGATGGTGTGTCGGTTATGCCATTAACAAATGTTCCTGTTTATGGAAAGAACAAGTCATTGAATGATTTAAGAGCTCAGAAGGAAGAATTAGATTCTGTCTTTTCTGAAATAGCGATTGAGTACGCAAATAATATAAATGATAAATCACTATATGACAAGTTGACAGATGTTAGTGAACGAAGAGCACATGTAGCAGATTCTCTTAGGAAGGCAGAAAGCGATGTTTTAGCGCTTTATACGGATATCTTTGTATTTAAATCCGGAAAACGAAAAAAAACATGGCGTGAGGAAAAGGCGGTTCAACTTGTAGATTCAGGTGATTTTGAAGGTGCTTTATATATATTGCGTGATAACGAAAGAAAAAAGGAATTGTCACAAGCTCAAGATATAATAAGCGGTCAAATGGATGTCGTCAAAGGATATATTCAGGAAAATGTGTTGAGAATAAATACGCTTAGAGCAAGTGGTCTTAATGAGGAAAGAATACATGAAATTGATGAATGTTATGATGAAATTGTAAATTTGGCTGTTCGCTATAATTTAAATGAAGATTATGTTTATGATTATGCAGAATTTTTACTGTGCGAAAAAAGAGATTATGATAAGGCTGTTTTAATTGCGAATAAATTATATGAGACGAATAATCAGGAACATGTTTATTTGGAGGCAATGGTAAGTGAAATTATTGCTGGTGCAATGTTTGATGGAAAGCATGATTTGAAACGTAGTATAGAGTATCGTGAGCGTGCCATAGGATATTTCACAGAATCGGCAAATACGAACAAGTGGGATAGATTGGTATATAATTACGATATGCTTAGTCGAGCATATCGTCTTGCCGGAAAGAAGGAGTTGGGTCTGGACATGGCTTTGAAGAGTTTCAAAATTGCTACAGAAAAGTATAATAGCAAATCATCATTAATAGAGACATATATTCTTTTATCAGGGGCATATTCTGATGTGAATGACTCTGATGGGATGAATAAGTATGCTGATCTTGCATATGAACTGGCATCAGAAATGTATGAAAGAAGCCCTGATGATTATAACACCTTACTCTTTGCTGTAGTATGTAGTTTAAAAGGTAGAATCCTACAGGATGAAAAAAAAAATATCAAGAAGCCAAGGAAAATTATGAGTTATTTTTGAACTTGATTAAGAAATTGTATCAACATGACCCTTATACATCGATGACTGATTTAGAATTTGCTTATTTTGAATATGCTAGGATTCTGTCCAATCTTTATCTCTATCAGGACGCAGTAGAAAACTATCGCAGTTCTGTTGAATTATCAAGAAAATTATGTGAAATCAACCCAGTAAGCGAGACTATATTTTTAAGTTCAAGTCTGCATTGTTATGGTAATGCATTAAGGAATATTTATAGGTTTGAAGATGCACTATCTGTACATAAAGAGGCGGTTACAATCCGCAAGGGTTTACTTGGACGGGATGATGTGCACATTTGTGATGTTTTGTTTTCATCGAGATCTTTAGCAGAGGACTTAAGTGATTTGGAAATGTACGATGAGGCGGACAAAGTCTATCTTGAGTGCATAGAATTATCTGAAAAAAGTGCTATAGAAAATCCGGAGAAATATAATCGAGAACCTATTTTATCTAAAGAAACTATGCATGGTTTCTAAATGATATTGGTAGATCTGATGAGGCAAAACAGATATCTGACTTGCTTCTTGTGGATGAAAGAAATTATTCATCCAATATGCCAATTAGTAAAAAATATTCCCTTGTATGGACATTGAATTGTTGTGGCTATATAGAGTATAAGCTAGACAATTATGAAAAATCAGAAGAATACTTTTTAGAAACTCTTGACATTATAGAAGCTTATTATAAAGGGAACGAAGATGAAGGTGAATTAGACATTTCACGTATTTGTTATAATTTGGCAATGTGCTTATATTCTAAAGGAGATTATGATAGGGCAGAAATCTTTTGTGAAAAAGCCTATGGAATTCGGAAGAGAATGTATGATGCCGGCAGGGAAGAGATGGATAATTACCTTAGAGATGTTTGTGTAATATATGCGAATATCCTTAATAAAATGAATAGCGATAGTAGAGCACAATCACTTTACATAGAAGGACTTGGACTGGCCGAGAAATTGTATGGTATTTGTCCCAAAGCCTTTATTTCTAACTTGGCAGAGGTAAAATTATCTTATGCTCAGTTTTTAATGAAGTTAGATAATGCCGAAGATGCAAAGCCCTTTGCCGAAGAGGCTTTCAATCTGTACCATAAACTAATGGGTGTTTGTGAAAAAATTTATAAAAAGAAATTCAAGGAAGCAAATGAGTTGTATATTAAACTACTATAATTGGTTTATTTAGTTTGCATCTGCTATTTATAAATCAAAACGTGGGAAGGAAAAATGTGAATGATTTCCTTAAAAGTTTTTATAAGCTACAGTAGCAAGGAGATAGATGATGCTTTAAGCTAAAATCTGTTTTGGAAAGTAATGGTTTTTTTGCTGGAAGACACCATATTCCATCCCTCTTGGTAGTGACTATGGAACAGAAATCCCCCCGGCCATTCGGGAATGCGATGTATTTGTGCGTGTCCTTTCAACCGTATCGCAAGAATCACTGCGGGTACCTAAGGAGATGGATTTCGCATTATCGAATCGTAAGCCCATTATTCCTGTACATATAGATAAATCGGATATTGCCGACGCATTCAATTTTAGGCTTAGCAATATCCAAAGAATTGAAGCGTTTGAAAAAGCTTCTGACGCATATGAGATATTGATTGGAAGATTAAAGGCATTAGCTCCTGATGATAGGAATTCTGCCAAGCAAAGGAATCAGACCTCTGTTACTAATGCCCATGTGGCTACAAATACGGTTGTAAGGACAAATGTTTGTTCTATTTCCTTCAATACAATGCCCGGGAAAGAGTATATTTCAGCTAAAGAGACGAATCCAGAGCTGCAATATCGACACGGACCGATTAAAATAAACGGTGAGGATTCATACTGGATTTTAACCACTGTTAACAATATGTGTCCAGATGGAAATATGATTGCCGAGGATGTCAGACTTTCGATGAAAATAAGAAGAATATCTGAGACAGAGGTGACATTGAAGATAATTTGTCAGGTTGCAAAGCCTCAAGTATCCGAACATACTATTAAGGTTGTATCAGAACGGCCGTTTGAATTGGTTTATTTTAATGGTTCTCCATATCTTTATAGTGAATATTACTGATTAAGGGGTGACCGCGGAATGTTACTTACAGATAACATAATGACAGAACAAGGAACATTACTTGGGTTCTGGGAGATTGACGGGAAGATTCCAGGAGGAGCAAATAATGCTGTTACAGTTTCCATTAAGGTGAAAGTCAAGAGATAACAGTCTTCTACAATAATTGCTGACTGCAATAACTTTATATGTTTTAATTGGTGAATTGCTGATGACCTTAGGGTTGTCAGCATTTTTTATACCCCCTGAAATTCACAAAATATCGTCCTGCTATACTGCATATTGTCAAGGGGACAGCAACCACCAAGGCTATGGATTAGAAAACATACCCCCTAAAAAGATGAAAATGACCACGGGTTACAATACATAACATCAGGACGGAAACAGACAGAAAGATAAAAAGGGGAAGCACACAACATTGAAAGCGATACAGCAAAATATACCCCCTGAAAGTCAATGTAGAACCTTGAAGTAAGATAAAACCAACAGATAACACTTCCTATCTGATGAGTGCTGGATGGTGACCAGCCGAAACGGAGCTGTAAACACCTATAACAACTCCGTCATAGGAAATCGCACATTGATAACTGAATATGAAAATTGAATATTGAATCGCCCGGTTGCCGGGGCGTAGAGTTCGGCAACAGCGACCGAAAGTGGCTGAAGACATTCGGGGCAACGCCATACGGAAATTTCAGAAGGGACTATTTGAAACATACCCCCTGAAAAGCAACTAAAGAGATTGACGTAGGATTTATGAGTAAGCCAAACAACCTTTCAAACACAAGGAGGAAAGAAATATGAGCAGAGGATTTAGCCAGCGTGGAGCAGATGGAATTACAAGGCACTACAACAGCAACGGAGTAATGACCGGCTATAGCCAGAGAGGTGGAGATGGGATCACCCGCCACTATAACAACAGCAACAATATGACCGGATTCAGCCAGAGGAACGGATACGGTGGATATAACCACTATGACAACAGAGGCAACAAGAGGAAGAGTTCCTGGTGGTAAGAAGCCAAGCGGGACGGAGGAGTTGGATTTTGCATCAGCTCCTTCGGGATATACCCCCTGAAAAGTAGCAGAGAAAATTGAAGTAGGATATTCAATGTAAACAAAACACCTTTCAAATATAAGGAGGAAAAATCATGAGCAGAGGATTCAGCCAAACAGATGCATACGGGATTACAAGGCACTACGACAGCAATGGAAACATGACCGGCTACAGCCAGAGAGACGGAGATGGGATCATACGACACAGGGATAACCGCAATAATATGACCGGCTACAGCCAGAGGAACGGATACGGTGGATATAACCACTATGACAACAGAGGCAACAAGAGGAAGAGTTCTTGGTGGTAAGAAGCCAAGCGGGACGGAGGAGTTGGATTTTGCATCAGCTCCCTCGGGATATACCCCCTGAAAAGTAGCAGAGAAAATTGAAGTAGGATATTCAATGTAAACAAAACACCTTTCAAATATAAGGAGGAAAAATCATGAGCAGAGGATTCAGCCAAACAGATGCATACGGGATTACAAGGCACTACGACAGCAATGGAAACATGACCGGCTACAGCCAGATAGGCGGAGATGGGATCATACGACACAGGGATAACCGCAATAATGTGACCGGCTACAGCCAGAGGAACGGATACGGTGGATATAACCACTATGACAACAGAGGCAACAAGAGGAAGAGTTCTTGGCGGTAAGAAGCCAAGCGGGACGGAGGAGTTGGATTTTGCATCAGCTCCTTCGGGATATACCCACTGAAAAGTAGCAGAGAAAATTGAAGTAGGATATTCAATGTAAACAAAACACCTTTCAAATATAAGGAGGAAAAATCATGAGCAGAGGATTCAGCCAAACAGATGCATACGGGATTACAAGGCACTACGACAGCAATGGAAACATGACCGGCTACAGCCAGATAGGCGGAGATGGGATCATACGACACAGGGATAACCGCAATAATGTGACCGGCTACAGCCAGAGGAACGGACACGGTGGGTACGACCACTATGACAACAGAGGCAATAAGAGAAGATAACAGAAAGACAGGCGGAGGAGCTGGGCTGATATGCGGCTCCTCCGGATAAAAAGAATCAATATGAAAGCAAGAGAACAAGAAGAACACATAAAAGTAGCAGTTTTTGAAGGATATCCTGGCAAGATGTGAATGCTGGAATACGATCAGAGATTTGATTACGCTCCTATTGTAACTGAAAAGAGGGACATTAGCGATGAAAGAAAACGTATGGACCTGGAGTGGGATATGATTTCAACACTGATTATTGAGAATCCGGCATTATCACGAGTCTTATATAACACTATAGAGATTGGTGAGGAAATTGGTCCGGAGCTATACCAGGTCGCAGCAGAATTGCTGGCATCAGCAGCGTGTGAACGGGATCGAGGAGATGATGCTTGGAAAATATACCCCCTGAAATGAGGTTGAACCAAGTGAGATATGATTTAAGCGTAAACAATCAAAAACAGTTCCTATAAGGAGGAAATAGTTATGGGATACAACTATTACAATTCAAACGGCAAGAAGACAGGTTACAGCAGCAAGGGCTTATTCGGAACCACGAACTACTACAGATCCGATGGCAGGAAGAAGGGCTATTCTGGCACGGACATCTGGGGAAACAAGGCTTACTACGGAAACGATGGACGTAAGAAGAGCTATACCGGAACGGATCTCTTTGGCAACAAGTGCAGGTATGGAGCTGATGGAAAGAAGCAGGGATACTACGGCAAGGATTTATTCGGAAATGACTGCTTTTATGGAACTGATGGTAAGAAGAAAGGTTACAGGCAGAAGAGCTGGTTTTAACCCGGCTCTCTGCTGAAAAGATACCCCCTTAAGAAATGTGCAATGCGTGAGAGATACAATCAGAACTGGTTAACCCATCTGATGAGTGCTGGATGACAACCAGCCGAAACGGAACCGTCTAACCCCCCTTGGTGGTTTCGTCATGGGAAGTCAAAATCCCATACCCCAACTATTCTGGGGCAGATGCTGACAAGTTATTTCAAAAGAAAAGGAGAACATACCATGAGAAAGATGAGCAGAACTGAGAGAAAAAAGGTTGTAGGTGGCGGTTTGAACTGGCAGTGCAGGAAGTGCGGAAGAAGAGGCTGGGGTGTCTTGTCGAGTTTCATACATAACATGATTCCCGGACATCACAGCTTCAAGACCTGGTAAGAGAGCACGCCTTGCCCGGAATCCGGGGAATAGTCCCGGATTCCCGGGTGAGGTGAATATATACAACACCTATCTGATGAGAACCGGATGATAACCGGTCGAAACGGCACTACAGGAAACCGTGATACCGTCATAGGAAATCAAATGATTAAGTATAGCATACGAGGAGGAACCCTTATGAGAATCAGATTACAGCATGATGAAAGCGATTGTGGAGCAGCTTGCCTTGCTATGGTGGCTGAGCATTATGGATATGTAGACTCGATAAGGAATTTCAGAAAACTTGCTAATACCGCTCAGGACGGAGCCGACCTTGATGACATGATTATTGCCGCAGAATCAATCGGATTTGAATCTGATGCATTGGAAGGAGATATCGAGCATCTGATTACAGAGGTCTCTAACGGAGAGATTGTTCTTCCTTTTATAGCGCATTGGATTACCGAGGATAATCTTACTCATTATGTGGTCGTATCTAAAATTGATAACAATGGATTTGTAATATTCGATCCGGCAAAGGGGAAGGTTAGAGTAGTTGTCGATGAATTTCTGGAAAGGTGGGACGGCTGCATTATGACACTTGTCCCTACCGAATCCTTCAAGAAGAAGAGAAACAAGTCAAATGATGTTTTATCTTTCTTTTCTCTGCTGAAAGGCCAGGGAAAGAGATTTGTGGCAATCATCTTAATTTCCGCAATTATATCAGGAATAGGAATTGCTGGAGCTTTCGCATTTCAGCTTATCATCGATCATTCCACTGAAATGGTTGAGATATCAGAGGGCGTTCATGATCACCATGAGCATGATGTTGAATTCCTTACGAATAGTGAAGTTCTGAATGATGCACTTGAGGGTATTTCTGATTTCTTCGGTAATCTAACAGCAGAAGGAGTTTCAAAGATATTCATTTGCCTGATCGGTCTTTATATTATCGCAGGGATTATTCAGTATGTTAGGGGAAGGCTGATAATTGCAATGTCCAAGGAGATAGATTTGAACCTTTCACTTCCCTATTTTAACAGGATTATGGACCTTCCGGGTATCGTCAATCCTTACGAGAAGGACTGGCGATTATATGTCAAGATATTCGGATACCTCGGATATCAGGAATGCAATCTCAGCCGGAACTATAACAATGATAGTAGACACAATGATGGCTGTAGGCTGCGGTGTGATCCTTTACTTTCAGAACTTCCGTTTGTTTCTGATAGCTATGGCAATAATCATAATTTATGCAGCTGTTATGTTTGGAAACAATAAGAGGATAAAGGATTCTAACAGGGTGTTTATGGAGAACAGCGCCTATATTCAGTCATATATGAAAGAAAGCATAGACGGAGTACAGGCTGTCAAGTCGGTAAATGCTTCTGAGCATGTGATAAGTAATATGGCTCATAAATTCAATAAGTACCTTGATGCTGCAATAAGGAAGAGCGGAATAGTTATGGGTCAGGAAGTCCTGGTAACGGTGATTGAGACTGTTGGGATATCGGTAATATTGTGGCAGGGTTTTGCACAGGTAATTTCAGGGGGGATATGGAACTTGGAGCACTGATAACCTTCTATGCTTTGCTGGGATATCTGATTACTCCTGTTAAGAACCTTATTGACCTACAGCCCGTTGTTCAGTCTGCAGTGGTTGCAGCTGAAAGACTGGAAGACATTATGACCATGGATGTTGAGTCAGTTGCCGGCCAGGACATGAGAGAAGCAGGCAATATCAGGAAATGGATGGTGAAAGATCTGACATTCAGATATGGGCATATGGATCCGGTTCTTGATGGGGTAACCCTATCTTTCGATGCAGGTCAGAAAGTGGCAGTAGTAGGGAAAAGCGGAAGCGGAAAAACAACATTGGCAAAGCTTTTTACGAGATTTTATGAACCGGAGAGCGGTGACATCCTTGTAGATGGAGAATCCCTTAGTGGATATTCCGTAGAGTCATTAAGAAGTGTTATTTCCTACGTGAGCAGCGATACAGGTGTGTTTTCAGGGACCATATTGGAAAATCTGACTTTAGGCCTGGAGAGTTTTACGGACGAGGATGTTGAAAAGGTTTGTGAGATAACGAAGATTGATGAAATTTGGATGATGTGCCCGGAGCCGGACTTGGATTAAAGGTTGAAGAGAGCGGAGCAAATCTGTCCAGCGGGCAGAAACAGAGGATAGTTATAGCGAGAGCTCTTCTGCGTAACCCTCAGCTGCTTATTCTGGACGAGGCAACGGCAAATCTTGATCCAAGAATGGAGTCAGAAATCCTTCAGGAAATAGCAAAGCAAAGACCGGATATGGCAATCCTTATGATTACACACAGACTTTCTTTGATGAAATGCTATGACAGGATTATTTATCTGCAGGACGGCAAGACTGCCGGGGAAGGGAAACATGAAGAACTCCAGAATAACTGTGAAGCATACCGCAAGTTCATTGCAGATGAAAATTATACCCCCTGAAATTCGCCGGAAGAACATGGGATAGAATACAGACATAGAAACACAGAGACATAACACAAATGGAGGTAGAGAAATGGCAGAGAAGCTTAACAGGAATGTAAAGATTGTAGCAGATGACGGAATGAAGGATGGGTGGTTCGACATCTATTTGGATTTCTCGGGGAACAGGGAGTATCTCATGCCACACAGGCAGAATGACAGGTTGTATTCCCTACTGAAGGATGGCTTGAGGATTGAGGAGCTTGAAAGAAATGCAAGCAGAGTCATTTCAGATGCTTCTCTGTCAAGAAAGAGACAACTGAGGGGTGACATTAACCCAAGGTTGAAATGTCGTAAGAACTGGGCAAGGAAACTGGAAAATAGCATCGGTCATCTGGTGACTGTGGCGAATGAGTATATCCAGGACATGGCCCGGGTGGCGTAAGGAGGTGCGGATGAAGAAAACATAAAATGTACCCCATTGATGAAAGAACAGAAGCTATTTACAACAAACCAATTTTATTCCTAAAGGAGGAAACGATTATGGCAAACGAAATGATTCAGAGAACTTTTGACGATGATGTAGCACCGAAGATTTTGAATGCAAATGAGAGCCACATGGCCTGTCTGATGCTGCTTGACACATCCGGATCTATGGCAGGAACTCCCATTGAGGAACTGAACAAGGGACTCAACAAGTTCAGGGAGGATGTATGCAAAGATGAGACGACAAAGGAAGTGCTGGATGTAGCGGTAGTGGAGTTCAATTCAGACAAGAGGGTAGTGCAGAACTTTGTGCCGGTACCCTTCATGGATCCCGTGAACCTTGTAGCAGGTGGCGGTACAAACATGAGCCCTGCAATCCGGGAAGCTATCAACATGGTTACCGAGAGATCGAAATTTTACAAAGAAACAGGAACACAGCCGTACAAGCCCTGGATTATCATGATTTCTGATGGTGCGCAGCAGGATGACATTACACAGGTAGCCAGTGAGATTCAGAGCATGGAAGAGGCAGGGAAACTGAAGTTCTTTCCCTTGGCGTAGGAGGATATGATTCAAGCACTTTACATAAACTCTCCGGCCAGAAAGTGATGAAGCTGCAGGGGTATGACTTTACCGGATTCTTTGACTGGGTAAACAAGAGCATGAGGTCTGTGTCGGTTACGGCTCCGGGGGATGTACCACAGGGTGTGCCTCTTCCTGCAAATGTTGATAAGGATACAAACAGCTGGATGGCATAGTGAAAGGAGGCGGAGTCTATGTTTTATGCATATGGAATATCCAGCCAGGGGGCGGACCACATCAGAAATGGTGTGGTCTGCCAGGACTCCCACAAGATAATAAGATGCGGGGAAGATATGATAATTGCCGCTGTGGCTGACGGACTTGGGAGTGAGAAGTATACCGATAAGGCATCAAAACTGGCTGTGCATATATCAACTACATTTTGCCGGAAAAAACTGAATAAGAACAGCTCAAGCAAAGAAATTCTGGAGGTTATACAGAACAGCTTTACTACCTCACAGACGCTCATAGAGAAGCTTGCTCGTAAAGCAGATCATGATATAGACCAGTACGATACCACGTTATCTCTGGCTGTTCTGATAAATGATAGGCTTTATTATGGTCAGTCAGGGGACAGCGGAATTCTTGCAATGGGCACAGATGGAGCCTTTTATCAGGTGACAGAGCAGCAGAGGGATGAGGAAGGAAGAGTGTTTCCACTTATATATTCTGATTGCTGGACTTTCGGAGAGTACGAGAAGCCTGTTGAGAGCGTACTGCTTGCTACAGATGGCATGTTCGAGACCTTCTTCCCTATATACATCAAGGATGAACCTGTCAATATCCATGTGGCATTGGCAAAGTTCTTTATGGACAGAGACAGCCTGAAGTTTGAAGAAACCGGTGAAGAAACTGTACAGAGAAACATGGAGAAGTTTATTGATGAAATCGACAGAAAGCAGGTCAGTGATGACAAGACGATAGTTGTGCTTGTAAACGGTTCTGTACCAAGTACAAGGCAGCCGAAGGAGTACTATGACGAACCTGAATGGGATTCCTTGAGGAAGAAGCATAACGATGCATGGAGAAGAATGGCCTATCCGGATTTATACAAAGAGGAAGATGCAAAACCGGGAAGAAGCCCAGGAAATTCATATAATAGAAGAGGTAGAGCATGATGCAGACAGCAGCAGTTCAGAAAGAGTTGATGGAAATAAGGAAAAAGACGGGACAGATGGTGAATCAAGCCAAAAACTTCCTAAGAGAGGAGACGACGGCAGTAAAGGAGAATCTGTCTATGCTGGTCAGCAGAGAAAGAGCGGAGGATTTACTGGATTCAGCATACGGGACATTATTGGATGGTCTAAGAGACCATTCGGAAAGAATCCTGATTCCTTACCTGATGAAAAAAGAACAAATACAGAAACTTGTGATGAGGGCATCCAGTGATCCTGACTTGTTCTTGTCAACAGATTTAACTGTATGCACTCGATTGCAGGGGTTATGATTTCGCCTTCTTATCTTTATTCACAGGTTGAAACCGAGGCACTTAAATCTGAAATACACAGGAATGCGGATATTATTGTCAGAAACGCCGGGACAGGGAGCGATTATGACAAGGCTCTTGTGGTTCATAATATGCTCTGTGCCAATGTGCAGTATACCGATGACGAGGAATGGTGCAGGCATACTACAGTGGGTTCCCTGGCGGATAAAAAGGCTGTCTGCGACGGATACGCCAAGGCATACAAGCTGATTATGGATAAGCTTGGGATTCCGTGCCTCGTGATTCTGGGAACAGGCGAAAACGCCTCTAAAGGAGAAGAAGGTACTCATGCCTGGAATATGGTTCAGCTGTCCGGACAATGGAGGCATGTGGATGTTACCTATGATACGAGAAAAGACTGGAGAGAGGGAAAATGGTTTGATTACTTTGCATTGACCGATTCGCAGATAAGAAGGGATCACGAATTTGATGATGATGCATATCCATTATCAGAAGGTGCGGATATCAACTACCATGCCCGTTATGGATTTCTGATGAAGGACAAGGCGGCATTCAGGTCGTGCTTCATCAGTCAAATAAAGCAAGGGAATACATCCTTTTCAGTGCGGCTGCCTGATAATATACCCCCTGAAATCGGGGAGAAGAAAATATCGGATATTATAAATGGCACGGCACTGGATGTTGGCAGGAATATTCAGGTAACTGTGACAAGCAACATAAAGCAAGGCGTGTTCCATTTTAAGGTAATGGAGTTGGGACATAGCCTTGACAGCAGGTCAGGAAAAAGGAGGAAACATCATGAAAGTAAAGGGATTGAACGGAACGGTATACTCTATTGAAGAGAATCCAATCAGCAGCGGCGGTGAGGGGAAAATCCACAGCGTGATTTCCGACAACAGCAAGCTGGTGAAGATTTACCATCCCGGAACGATTAATGCCAATCTTGAGAAGAAGATATCATACATGGTTCTTAATCAGCCCAGTTCATCTGTTTTTACACAGATTGCCTGGCCTATTGACCTTGCATACGATGACAACGGAAAATTCTGTGGATTCGTTATGCCGCGCCTGAACATTACAAATGTTCTGAGTGATGTGTATATCTATCCGCCTAAATATAAAATTTCGTACAAGCAGAAACTAATCCTTGCCCAGAACATCTGCGTGGTTATTCATGAGATTCACAAGGCAGGGTATGTTTTCGGAGATTTTAACCCGAGAAATATAGGAATAAACATTAATAATGGTTCGGTAGCTTTCCTTGATACGGACAGCTATCATATTGTGCTGGATGCGTCTAAAGGGAAGGCTTTCAGATGCAATGTCTGTGCTGCCGGTTATGCGGCACCGGAGCTTCTTGGTAAATGCTATGACCATATTGCGAAGCATCCGGGTGATAAGAACAATGCCTACGAGAAGACACCGCTGGATACATTCACAATGGAGACGGATAACTTCGCACTGGCTATCCATATTTTTCAAACTGCTTAATAACGGCTTTACTCCTTTTAATGGAGTGAAGGAAAATGCCACGGCTTCTGTCGCATCACCAGGTACAGGCGATCAGGCAGTATGGCGTGATAATTACTGCTTTAAGCCGGGGAACAAGCCGCTGGCAGTGGCAATACCAAAGCTTGATACGCATCCCAAATATATCGGGGAGCTGTTTACAAGGGCTTTTATAGCAGGCAGGAAGAATCCTGCATCAAGACCCGATGCGATGGAGTGGTACAAGTCACTTGGTAACTACGAGAGAGAGCTTAAGACCTGTGCAGTGGAAAAAACGCATATGTACTCAAAGAAGCTTCATTCCTGCCCGTGGTGTGAAGCTGATGTCAGGTTCCACAATAAACTTAATCCTAATACTCCAATTACTGTACCGGTTTCTGCACCGAAGGCAGCAATATCAAAGCTGATTAATGCTGGAAGCGGGTCAAATTCCAATACTGCTGCTTCGGCTGGAATCGGACAGATGCTGCATTTTAACCCGTTAAAGATAAAAGAAGTGATTGCATCTGTTTTGAATGTGGCAGGATGGCTTGGATTCATAGCAAGCATCATATATGTATGTATGCCTCTAGTAAGCAATGGCTCGATTCATCTGGACGAGACTAATCTGTATCAGATTGATATTAACAGGGACATTATCATTACGGTTTGTGCATTGGCTCTGTTGTGTATTGGAAGTCATTTCAGCAACAGTCCGCATCAGGGACTTGCTGAGGTGCTTTCTTGCGTATGGGGATGGATATTCTGTTTTTCGGCTGCAACGGTTTATTATACGCAGCTTGGTTATAGTACGGCAAATGCCAGCCAGACATGGAAGCTCTTTGGAATCATGATAGTGTCATATATTGCGGCAATGGTTGGCGGTTCAGAGATAGGAGAGACACTGTCCTCAATTGGAAACAAGAAAAGTTCAGGCACGGCTAAAGTGAAGCATAAGTTCAATTTCCACGAGAAAGTCGTGCTTGGGATGATGATTGCAGCCTGTGTTGCCTGTGTTCCACTGCTTATGAACCTACAGCTGTTTTACGATTCCATCAGGCTTTACAACCTGATTCCGATTGCCATATGGGTAGCTCCGGTACTGTTCTTTATCCTATTTAACTTTAACGCCAATGCCAGATTTGGAGAGAGTACAGCTGCCTGGTTCTGCGCAGCCATGTCCACATCGTTGACCGTGCTTGTTTTATGGCTTGGGCACATAGGAGGAGCCAAGGCGATTATCGGCTGGATAGTACTGGCTATACTGGCACTCATTCTGGCGGGCTATCTGTCAGAAGAGATTGACAGCACTGTATCAGGAATAACAGGTGGGCTTCTTACTGTGGTATTCATAGTCGGGGCACATATAGACATGCAGGTGATAGACAAGGGAGTAGCTGCCGTTGGCACGGGTGCGCACTGGTGGATGATAGCGCCTGCTCTTATCACGATGGTGCTTGCTATGGGGACAACTGTAAAGGAAATATCCGGGCATTGATGGAGGTGGCGTATGAAGAGAATTTTTACATTAGCGGTTCTTGCGGCTACATTAGTCCTGACCGGGATCTGGTATACGGATGCAACTGAAAGTCAGCAGGAGACAACAGTGGATGTATCTGAAAATGGAGAGGCCATAAAGGAAAGCTCATTTACAGAAAAAGCTCTCGATCCATATAGAACTGACAGTCTTGTGGGCATAACCTTTGAGGTCCCGGCAGATTGGGTACAGAAGACTAAATCAGAGAATAAGTCAGCAGACGTCTACTATTATCCGGGAGCCTGTCGGCAATACTTACGCACATTATGTCGATGTGTTCTATGTGTCGTTGGAAGACCTGAACAGGGAAAATGTATCCGAAGTAATGCTTGAGTACTATACCAGCGGAAAAATGAGTGATGACGAGGAGGTCAGCGAAAGCAATGTTGAGGAGGTTGCGGGAGAAAATCAGGTTCTCTGTCCATTATACGGAGAAGCAGAAGACAGAGCATCAATGCCTGATTACTGTACATGATTAAGGATTGCTTGTTGTTACTTATGCTGTCAAGGATGACTTTGAGAACATCTATATGGATGTTTATGAAAGACTTCTTCAAAGTATAAATATCCCTGATGGAAAAACGATTTATGAAGAATATGCGGCAGTCAAACAAGAAGATTCCGAGGAATAAAATATGAGGAGACCGTTTATGAAAAGAATTCTCTCAGCGTTTATAGAAGCATCTATGTTTATCGCATGTATTGTATGGGCATACAGGCAGATGCCTGAAATATTTGAATCAGTTCAAAGACTTTGTGTAATTGAGATTATAACTGCCCTTGCAATCTTTGCTGCAAAAGCAATGGAGGTTTTCATTATAGACAAGTTTTGCTATGGATATAACATTCCGGTCAGGGAGGCAATAAATATGGTTAGTCTTAGCGTTGTATTTTTCGTTGCATATCTTGCTATGGAGTATTTCGGTGATATGCCCGTATCAAACCGGCTTTTAATCACTTTAAGCATTGGCTCGGCACTGTCGCATATGTTTATCAGCCATGCTTTAGATACCTGTATAGGCTTAAACAGGACGCAAATTCTGGATATGCTGCATCCACGTTACGAGGATTACGAAGATGATGAAGTGTGCGATAAGGAGAGCTGATGTATCTAAGACATATGGAATCCATGTCTGTGGAACTTTTTATCATGAACTGGGGCATGCCTTTGATTCCGGGTGTAAATGGTGAAATCTTTGAAAGAATCACCCAAATAACGGATTGGAATGATTTCCTGCATATCGGATACGGAGTGTGGTCAGAATTCATTGCCGATTCGTTAATGTATAAAATTGCAGGAGAGGAAAGAAAATTATCACTGCTTTGGGGAGAAGAACCGCTTGCTCATCTTCAATCTTCTGCGAAATATTGCTTTGACAGGTACTGCTTTTCAGTTAAATGGCGACAGCTTTATGACATGGGGCAGTATTTTGCTCTTGGCCTTTTTCTGTTTTGGAAAGATGGAGATTTAGATGCTTCAGATGAGCTACTGGGCATAAGCTGCTATAAGCCGGAGTTGGTTAAGCCTATCCGGGAAATGTTCTATATCCTTGGAGAGCAGATGAATAATCCTAATTTTTGGAGAATACCTGAAAGCACATTGAAGGAGCTTGGCAGCATTTATGCAGAAATGAAGCAATTTTACATAGATGATGACAGGACTGCCTTTGATTTTTTTGATCTTGATGATCTTGGTGTTACTGATGATATTCCGTTCTTTTGAAAGAGGGGAATATATACCCCCTGAAAATGATAAGGCAATATTGATGTAAAGTTAAGATGTGGCAGGTGATTTGACCTGATACAGAGTCTTATTTGAAGGAGGACGGACTATGAGAAATTATTATTCCTATACTGATAGTGGTTGCACTGTTTCTGTCAGGTTGTGCCGGAGAATCGGCTGAGGTTACAGAAAACGCAGAAACCGAAGAAGTGACAGACGAGGCGACAGTTGCAGTTGCTGACGTGGACAGCTCAACTCTTGTGGATGTTGATAGCGAGGATACAACAGAGGAATCTGACGAAACCGAGGATTCTGAGATGTTTGAGGTTGCCGGGATAACTTTTCTCATTCCATCGAACTGTCAGGTTTATCATGCTTCTGAAAAAAATTACATAGGATATAATCTGTATCCTCCGGAAGTAACCGAAAAACCAGTCAAATATTACTTTCAAGTAAGCCTTGTATCAATGGATGATACCGCAGATATATCAGATCCAAATGAGGCGGTTATCAATGTGGCAAGGGTAACAAGGAATATCAAGGGCTGTGAAGATTATACGAGTTCTTTGATAACAGTGAGCGATGCTACATCCATAAGGTATAAATGCCATCTGAGCGAGAGCGGATATACGGAGCAGGGGTGCGTGGTTCCAATATATGATTCAGGGATGATATCTGTTTTATATGGATATTATGACGGTAATGAAGACATCTATGGAGAGGCATACGAAACCCTTATAGATTCACTTGCATTGCCGGAAGAGGAGACTTTTAATGAAAAGTTCCAGGAATTAAAAGAGCAGTATTCTTCAGAAAAAGAGAAAGCTGAATCTGCTGAAGAGTCATCAGGAGAAAAGCAAAGCAAAACGTCTGCAAGCAACACGAAAGCCGATGCTGAACAGGAAAGCAAGTATACGGTTAATTCAGTTCATAACTACTACACAGGAGTATTTTCCGAGGGTGCGCAGTTGTCGGATCAGATTGCGAGTGATATTGCCGCGTCCATTATGGGAAATACTGCATATACAACAGACTTGCAGAGAGTGACCGCCGCAACTGAAATTGTGAAGCAATATTGTGACGCGGATACTTATGGGATGGATACCACGAAATATTACCGGTCTCCCTACGGCGTATTCATAGCCGGTGTATATACATGTGCCGGTTCCACACGTGCACTGGGACGGATACTTGATTATATGGGCTTCGAGTGGCAGCACACCCATGAGAATCAAAACAGGCATCAATGGTGCGTCTTAACCATGGATGGGCAGACAGGGTACGCTGACGGAATAGCAGGAATAGCAGGATATGGGATTATGACTAATGGAATGACCCTGTCGGATGGAAGCATGCTTTATTTTGCAGAGTGAAAAGAATGCGGCATCAGAGAGATGTAATGATTTTTGAATATAGTGGTTTCATTGATATCGCGGAGTGATGAGCCATGCTTGATATAAGGACAAAATTCAAAGAAATATATAATCGCTATCCAAAACTGCAGATATTTTTGACCAATGTCAAAGCTTTTTCTATTCGGCATCAGAGATTATTGATTGTGATAGGAATTATTTCTTTCCTAATAGCATGCGTTGAAGTTCCGCGTGAAATATACAGAGCTGTAATGAACCACAATTACTACTATGACCTTGGAAACCGTGATTACTGGCCAGTACATGACTATTATGGAAACAATGTGAACATCTTTGAATTTGAAAATTTTCTTGAGAACTGTGGTGCGGAGGACATAATAAAGGGGTTTTATTACAAGGAAAACGGTAATACAGCTATCTGTTATGATTTCAATGCTGATGGAACGAGATTTGTACTTGATAACGAAATTCAGGTGTGTTCCGGGAATTATTACAGTCTGAATGTAAGAAGCCGTCTGTCGGTATATGAGGGAGACTTTGTGTATCGAACAGAATATCTGTCGGGTATGGATTATGTTATGGACTATAGAAGTCCCTATGTGGGTGGACAGAAGGATTTTTTTAACATATTGCATGATATTAAAGAAGGAAGTTACAGCCATTCGGAATGTCCGTTTGTAAACTTAGGAATAGCTCATTATGAAGAGAATGGTAACGGATATGAAACATGGCATGATGATGCGTATGAATACTAAAATGATTAATGCAGCAGATAAAGAAAAAATCCGCAAAGGCAAGGAACTTCTGGATAATCATCTCTATGATGAAGCCAGAGAAATCCTTGAGGAATATGCCTATAGTTTCGGCCCATGTGCATTCTGGCTTGGATGTATGTATGAGTTCGCCGAGGGTGTTGAAAAGGATGATGTGCAAGCTATCCATTGGTATCCGACGGCGGTTGATCTTGGTGAGATAAAAGCCTGTTACAACCTTGCTCAAGCATATTGGTGGGGCAGACCCGGGGTTGAACAAGATAAAGCAAAGGCTATAACATATTATGCTAAGGCGGCAGAATCAGGGGATTCCAATGCTCAGTTTCAGATGGGATACGCATATTTTACCGGTATAGGTATCGAAAAAATATCGAAAAAGGGATTCCGTGGTTTGAAAAGGCAACGGAACGAAATCATGAAGTGGTGCAGTACAATCTTGGACGATTTTACCTTTTTCACGCACCAACCGACAGGTTGGATACAAGTAAAGGCTTTGAGTATATGGTATCTTCGGCAAACTCTGGTTATACTGATGCGGAAGTGGTTATGGGATATTTATACTCAGAGGGGATAGGAGTCGAGCAGGACTTCTTTACTGCAAAGAGATGGTTCGAGAAGGCAGCGGACAAAGGAGATAAGGTTGCTTTGTATAACCTGGGTTCTCTTTATTACAATGGCGGTACCGGCATAGAAAAGGATTACAATACAGCCTTTGAATTATGCCTGAAATCAGCCGAGATGGGATATGCTCCGGCACAGGAGCGTCTCTCTTATCTGTATGCAAATGGAGAAGGCGTACAGGAAAACAAGAAAGAAGCTGAAAGATAGATTCAGAAGGCGAAAGAGGACGGAATAAAGACTACCGATTGAAAGAGGGAGGAATAAAAAATGCGCAAGTTAAAGGAGATTACCAGATTTTCAATTGTTATTCTTATGGCTGTTATACTCGTTACGGGTTTATATACGCCAATGGAGGCATCAGCTGCGTATGCATATTATGCGATGCATTATACTGATCCGGTGGATGATGCAGGGAATAGGGCAGAAGTGGTTAGGAATCGGAATGAATATATCCGCTCACTCTTAAATGGTAACTACTATGTTAAACTCTATGGGTTCTGTGACACATCTTATGATATTTACCCGAACTATGCCATTTCGGATAAAGAAAAGGCTGGTATTAAGGCTCAATATAAAAAACTGAATAATAAAACAAAGAAGGTTGTATCCGGTAAAAGTACCGATACGGAAAAGCTAGAGGCTATCCATAGGGTGGGTAACAAGAAATATCTATTACGATATGGATTTTTATTCGGGCAAAGAGAAAACTGTATATCTTGATGTAGGTGATGCTTTTACAAACAAAAGAACGACTTGCTGGGGATATGCTGCGATAGAATCCTATATGCTTCAAAAATGTGGGATTCCAGCAGTGGTTGCCTATGGTAAAACGGTTGATTATTATAACCAGCCGTGGGAGGAAGTGAGTGATTTTGACAAGGCTGCTCATTCCTGGGTGATGGCTAAAATTGACGGTGTCTGGTATAACTGCGATCCGACAGGAGATAGCGGCAATCGCTATGAGAATGGGGAATTCGTTCAGAATATCCGGGAATGGCACTGGTTTTGCTTTCCGGACGATGTCGCAGATAGTAATTATGCGATAAGAGCGATTAACAGGAATGAACTTGACATAAGGAATAAGACAGGATTTTTCAAAGAAAATGGGAAGCTATATTTTTACTATTTCGGAAAGAAAATAAAGAAGAATGCATTCAAGGCAAAAGAAGGATGGAATGAAAATCCTGTGGCCATTTGGCACGATGGAAGAATGGGTTGGATAGTACCGAAATCAATCAGCAAGAAGGGGGTGATTAAGTTCTAAAGATTGTGAATAATGTCAAACATGGTGAAATATACCCCCTCATAATCTACGATAAGTAAACTGCTATCATACGAACATGAAAAGCAGAGGAATGGAAAATGACTTAATAACAGCGAGGCAATAGATGATGAGTCAATATGCGAACGAGAAAAGGTCAGGGAATGTAGATAAAAGATGTATGCGGGATAACTATGCCTGTTTACAGCTACATGAACTGACCTGTTTTCAGTTCTATCGCACCTTGACAACTTCATCTGCATACGCCGGGGGGCCGGCCGGGGGAAGCACGCGATGAGATGAGCGTGCCAACGGAATAGCTTCGGTGGAGTGCAACACAAGCAAAAACATTTCAAGTCAGTTTGATTATATGGAGGTAGTGATATGAATTTATTTCCTTTAGATACAGTAACCGCATTAAAAATGAGCACATTGATTCATCATAAGGAGCAGATTTCTTTGCAGAGCCGCATGTCTACAAGGATGACAAAATGCACATCTTCTTTAGATAGAACAGATTTCATGGGCTGGGAGATGTATGTACCAAAGAAAGGGCTTGTAGAGATGTTTCTGTTTGGCAGTAAGGCACTGTCAAGGGGTGATCTTGAGTGGATAGCTGAAGATACAGCAATTACTGCTAAGGCTAATACAGAGAGAAGCGAAAAGAACCAGAAACACAATGAACTTTATGAAATATATTTACCTGCGTATAGCAGAGCGGGCAGCTCTTCCATCGGATTTGGGGCTTCCGTGAACAATGGCAGCAATGAGGAGCCTGCCAAATGGCCTGTCAGCTACTCTTCACAGTTTGATGAGCTGGTCAGGGCACTTCAGATAACAGGAGGGGCTTTCAGGGCGGTTATCGGTAGCACTAATAATGATGAGAGGCAGTATTGCAGAAAAGAGACCATAAGGAACTGGGATATTTCAGGGCTTGATCCAAGAGATTATACAGGAACCCCCGTCAGGACAAGATTCCTTTTAAGGCTTGCAAAGGCACCATCAGCCAGACTTATATCAGTGATTGAGGAGTCTATCACAGGAATAAAGCTTTCCTATCTTGGCAATATGGAGAATACAGATGTAGTGAATATATGGAACAGCCCACTTTTGGATGCGAGGGTTATGCCTGATTATGCGACAAGAATCCTTATAATGGAGCCTGAGGTAAAAGATGCAATTGTCGGAATTGAGATATGCGAGGAAAAAGTAAAGCCAGTTCCGATGAGTCATAAGAACCCAGATTCAAAAGGTGCTATTACCATAGGCAGGGCTATTGCTTCATCAGGAATAAGAAAAAATGTAACTGTTGGCGACGTTGATCTTCGGAGGCATTACCAGATAGTTGGACAGACTGGAACTGGGAAATCAACGCTCCTTACCACATTGATACTCAGCGCAATTGAGCAGGGACATGGACTTACATTCTTTGACCCCCACGGAAGTACGATAGATACGGTCATTCGTTGTGTTCCTGAAAAGTATGCGGATAAAATCAGAGTGGTAAGGATTGGTGATGTAGATAATCCGGTGCCCCTGAATATATGGGATAGCGATGACCCGGCAAAGGAAGAACGTACAATCAGTGACCTTTGTGAATTGTTCTCTGATATTTTTGACCCGAACAATGAAGGTTTTGTCGGTCCCAGATATGAAAGATGGCTGTCAACATTTGCCAAGGCATCAATTGCATTTCTTGGACGAAGGGCTTCTCTTGAGAGTATAGCAGTGATTTCACAGAGCCAGGATAATATGCTCAAGGTAAGTAAGGCGATTTACAGCAGATATCCTGAGCTGGTTGAAACGATTAAGGAGGAATACGGAAAAGACAAAAGCAATGATTTTCAGGCTACATTAAACTGGTATTTGTGCAAGTTCCAGAGGCTTACATCGGTTGAACAGTTAAGAAAGACTCTGGGAGCAGGCACCAATGCGTTGGATTTGGAACATCTATTGATACGGACACGGTAACGCTGGTAGATATTGAATCTCCTGTGATTGGCACTCACGCTTCCAGAATAGTGGGTACCCTTCTACTCATGAAACTGTGGAATGCGGCAATGGCAAGAAAAGAAAAGGATAGAACCCACATTGTAGTTGTGGATGAGGCGGCTTTGTTTCAGACGAATCCAATGCCGAGAATGCTTGCGGAATCCAGAAAGTTCGGGATATCCATGGTTTTATGCCACCAGCATACAGGACAGCTTACTCAGGAAGTCAGAGATGCACTTGAAGCAAACTCTGCAAACTTCAGCGCATTCAGGTTATCTCCACGGGATGCCGTGTATTCTTCAATGCGGTTTGACTCACAGGATGTTGAAACAAGGTTATCCCGGCTTGATGCGTATAATGCCATAACAACACTAAGCATAAATGGTCTGCAGACAGCACCCTTTACACTGGAGACAATAAAGCCCAAGGTACTTAAAAACGGGGATGAGATTGCCGAGGGAATAGAAAGAAGGAGTATCGAAAAGCTGGTTAAACCTTATGCGTCAAAGAGGGCACTGACTTCAACTGAAATACTTGATTATCTTAACCACCCGGACAAACTTAATCATAACCCTGTAAATGAGATTATACCAAAGCCGGTCAAGAAGGAAGCACCCAAAGAACCGGACTGGCTTAATAAGTGGAAAAAGCAGCGCTTAAAGATGGAAAAAGCCTTATGAAAAACTGTTCGATGAAAGGAGATTTGGCTATGAGAGATGTGAATAAGCTGGACGCAAAAGGACTTAGAAATCTCGGTATTGATTTTAATACCGAGGATGAGATGGACAGGTTCGCAACCCTGATTAGTGATGAAATGGAAATGCGGGTTGGAGATGAAATGACACGAGTTATGACTCCGAAGCAAATAAATGACTTTGAGAGTATCATGGGGAATGATTCTCTTGCACAGGTAGAATGGATCAGAGAGAACTGTCCTGAACATAGGGAAATCTGTGAAAGGGTGAAGAATGAGTTACGGGAGGAACTGCTGAGATTCAAGAAGAAAATCCCGGGTCTGAAGAAAAATGCTGAGCTGGAGTGGAATGGGAATTCTGTCGGAACATTTGAGAATTTAAGTCTTAGAGCTCTCAGGTTATTAGAAGCACAAGGAGTCAGGACATTTGGTGAACTATACTCTATGGATGAAGCCGATCTTGTTCATGTTTTAGGAGAGGAAAACAGGGATTATGTGGTCAAAATGAAGGAGATTCTAAAAAGGAACCGAGAATACTGTCTGCAATATGATTGTGCTCCGATTGACTTACCGATGGATGAGGAGCTGCTTATAGATGATTATTACGACGAAGATGATATATGGCTGTAGGAACCTGCGGGATAATACAAGTGTCACAAAAAATGCATAAATACAGATAGTTAGGGGCTGTCGGGAAATGGCAGCCATAAAAAGGGAGGGGTAACTCAAAATGAGTCACTCCTCCCTAAGTTTTTACATAAAAAAGATGGCTAACGACAACCATATTTCTCCGTTACATGTTATAATGTAACCATGCTCACAGTTAATTCGGGTCTTTGACAGTTTGTTTGCCTAAATAGGCATAAAAAAAGTCCTGTAACCCGCATATAGCCTACACTTCTCTCTTGAAAATTTTGTCAAAATATTTGTTTTAATACATAGTATTTTCTAGTATTTTATGTTATAATAAGATGTGGAGGTTATCTATGAAAGTTACTACATCAAAATCAAAAAATGCAGAGTCCTTCTATATTTCCAAAAGCTTTATAAACGACAAAGGGGTTAGCACCTCTGTAAATGTGCGCAAACTTGGCACTCTTGCTGATTTATTAAAAGAGCATGGACCAACTAGAGATGACGTCATGAGATGGGCTCGTGCTGAGGCAAAACTTGAAACACAGAAGTACAAAGAAGATAAAATAGTAAATTTTTCTTTTAACTCAAGCAAACGACTACAGCCACAGCAACAAGTCTTCTATCGTGGAGGTTACCTGTTTTTGCAATACTTTTATTATAAACTTGGCTTAAACAAAGTTTGCAGAAAGATAAGGGATAAGTATAACTTCAAGTTTGATATCAACTCTATATTATCCGATTTGATTTACTCCAGAATACTCGAACCTTTCAGCAAACGCTCAAGTTACTCTTGTTCTATGGGATTTTTAGAGCCACCATCTTACCAATTACATGATGTATATCGCTCTTTAAATGTACTCGGTAAAGAGTGTGATCTTATACAATCTGAAACTTATAGAAATAGTCATTTAGTCGGAAAACGCAATGATAAGCTTCTTTTTTATGATTGTACTAACTATTATTTTGAGATTGAGGATGAAGATGGCATTAAGAGATATGGCAAAAGCAAGGAACATAGACCAAACCCTATAATACAAATGGGTATGTTTATGGATGGTGACGGCATTCCACTCGCTTTTTCTCTATTTCCGGGAAATACAAATGAACAAACCTCTATTAAACCACTTGAAGAAAAAATTTTAAAAGAGTTTGATTGTCAAAAGTTTATTTACTGTAGTGATGCCGGACTTGGTTCGGAAAAAGTAAGAAAGTACAATCATATGGGTGAAAGAGCTTTTGTAGTTACTCAATCAATAAAAAAGCTTAACGCACAGGATAGGCAATGGGCTTTAGATACTAAAGGATTTAGACGTTTATCTGATGATAAAGTGGTAGATCTGGCAGAAATATCAAAGGATGATGAGACTATATATTACAAAGATGCTCCTTATACACCGAAAGATTTGCCTCAAAGACTTATCATCACATATTCACCAAAATATGCCAAATACCAGAAGTCTATTAGAGAAAAACAAGTTGACAGAGCTAAGTTAATGCTTGAAAAGGGCAGTATCAAAAAAGAAAGAAGAAATCCTAATGATCCGGGCCAGGTTTCTTGGTAGTATTGCGGTAACTGATGATGGTGAAAAAGCAAATGTACATAACTATCTTAATACAGAAAAAATAGATGAGGAAGCCAAGTATGATGGTATGTATGCCATCTCAACAGATCTACTTGACGATAATGTAAGTGAAATACTAAGTATAAGTGAAAAGCGTTGGCAAATAGAAGAATGCTTTAGAATTATGAAAACCGAGTTTGAAGCACGGCCGATATTTTTACAAAGAGCTGATAGAATTACTTCTCACTTCTTAACTTGCTTTTTAGCCTTGATTATTTACAGATATCTTGAAAAATTTTTAGAACACAAGTATACATGCGAAGAGATTCTAAAGACCTTAAAAAGATTTTTAATTTTGCATATATAAAAAAAGCAAGGTTTCATACCTCTATATAAACGAACAGAGCTCACAGATAAACTACATGAGATTTGTCATTTTAATACAGATTTTGAATTTATAACAAAAAAAGTCAAATGAGGACAATACAAAAAAACAAAGTAAAGAAAAAAATAAAAATACTATTTTTTTAAGTTTCAAAACGAAATAAAAAAAGCCCTGAAAGCTAGTAAAACACTGGGTTTCAAGGGCATTTTAAGTTTTGAAACTGTCAAAGACAGGGCTAACGACAACCATATTTCTCCGTTACATGTTATAATGTAACCATGCTCACAGTTAATTATTATAACGACTTTTTTGAAATAGGTCAACAGAAAATCAAATTTAGTTTCTATGCCTAGGGTGAAAAGTTTATTTCCACAACCCCTATGCTAAAGTTGCGTTTAGTCTTACACATATTTCAACTTTTACAATAGTTGCGTTTAGTAGTACAATTCAGATAAGACAGCTACCCGGGAGTTTGACAGCTAACTACTCCCTTTATAAACCTCAAGCCCTTATAAAGACTGGATTTCAGTCTTATTTTTTTGTCAAATATTATGTTATTTTTTTGTAGCTATTTGTAGTTATTTATGGTATAATATGAGCATGGAGGTGGAATGCTATGAAGCTTACTGTAAGTAAATCAAAAAACTCTGCTACATTTTATGTTCAGAAATCTATACGCAAATCCAATGGTTCTGTCACTACAGTTACTATTGAGAAACTTGGAAATCTTGATATGGTTAAGACTAGAGCTAATGGAAAAGATCCTTATATTTGGGCTCAGGAATATGTAGACGAACTTAATCGTAAGGAATATGAGGAACAAAAAGAGATTTTAATAAAATGTTCTCCTTCAAAGCTCCTGAAAATTGATGAAAAACATTTATTTAACTGTGGATACTTATTTCTTCAGAGTATTTACTATTCACTTAAGCTGGATAAAAATCTGTTCTAAAAATTTCAAAGAAATATAGCTTTGAATATGATTTGAACGATATTTTATCTCGACTAATTTTTACTCGTATACTTTATCCATCTTCTAAGTTGGCCTCAAACCGTTCTTCAAAAATGTTTATTGAGCAGCCTACCTTTAATTTACATGATATATATCGTTCGCTTTCTGTTTTAGCTAAAGAAAGCGACTTCATTCAATCTGAACTTTATAAAAATAGCCAAATAATACTTCCACGAAGGAACGACATTCTTTACTATGATTGCACAAACTATTACTTTGAAATCGAGCAGGAAGATGAACTTAGAAAATATGGAAAATCAAAACAACATCAACCACTACCTATCGTAGGAATGGGAATGTTTATGGATCATGACGGTATTCCTCTTGCTTTTGATATTTTCCCGGGAAATAAGAATGAGCAACCGACACTAAAGCCTCTGGAACAAAAGGTAATCGATGATTATGGTATTGATAGTATTATTATCTGTACAGATGCAGGTCTTTCTTCAAATGCCAATAGAAAGTTTAACAACAAAAACTTTATTTGGCGAAAGAATAAGAAGTTTTATAACAACACAATCTATAAAACAACTACCGAAATACTTAAAGGAGTTTGCCCTAGACCCTGAAGGCTGGTCACTACAAGGTGAAACAGGATTATTTAATCTAAATAACCTTGATGAACAGACAGACTATAATAAAGTCTTTTATAAAGAACGATGGATTAAAGAAGACTTATCCGATAAAAAAAGGTCAAAGAAGGTGATAAAGCGTTAGAGCAACATCTTATCGTATCATTCTCCTTAAAGTACAAAAAATATCATCAGAAAATCAGGCAAAGCCAGATTGACCGTGCCAATAAGCTTATTGAGAAAGGGGAATATAAAAGAAATCAAAAAAATCAAAATGATCCACGCCGTTTTATTGCTACCGAAACAATGACATCTTCAGGAGAAGTATGTGACAGAGAGATCCCTTATATAGATTCTAACCTCATAGCTGAAGAAGAAAAATATGACGGTTTCTACGCCGTTTGTACTAATCTGGAGACAACAAGTGCTGAAGAAATAGTTCGTATAAACAAGAAGAGATGGGAAATCGAAGAATGCTTCAGAATCATGAAAACCGAGTTCAGTGCACGCCCTATTTATCTTCAAAGAGAGGACCGTATAAAGGCACATTTCATAACTTGTTTTGCCTCATTAGTAGTCTTTAGGATACTTGAGAAAAAACTTGGAGAACAATATACATGCGATGAAATCATTAACGTACTACGCTCTATGATGATGTATCGTCCGGGAGAAAAGCTAGGATATCTGCCCGCTTACACAAGAACGGCCATAACAGATGCACTTCATGAAGCATTCGGATTTCGTACCGATTATGAAATTTTAACCGATTTGAGTATGAAAAAAGTCTTTCGAGACAGTAAAAAAAGTAGGTAGTTCTAGCTACACTTTTACGAATTAAAAAAGGTCTGAAACCCTTGATATATACGGGCTTCAGGCCTTTTAGCTGTCAAAGACAGGATTATAACGACTTTTTTGAAATAGGTCAACAGAAAATCAAATTTAGTTTCTATGCCTAGGGTGAAAAGTTTATTTCCACAACCCCTATGCTAAAGTTGCGTTTAGTCTTACACATATTTCAACTTTTACAATAGTTGCGTTTAGTAGTACAATTCGGATAAGACAGCTACCGGAAAGGTAGGTACCACTATAACATCTTTAAACTCATTTTCACATTTAACACTTGAAGATAGACGAATTATTCTAACAGGTATTACTAACGGTTCCACTAAGACTGCCATTGCTGAAACTATTGGTAAAGATAAATCAACTGTTTGTAAAGAAATTAAATCACATCGTAAGCTGACATACAGATGCAGCATGCCGCTTGAATGTAGTAACTACAAGAAGTGCCCTTTTGGACGTGAATGCAAAACTGATTGTATACTTTACTCTCCATTCCACTGCAAAAGACGTGACCGCTCTCCCGGTGCCTGTAACGGCTGCACAAACTGGCGTCATTGTCGTTTTAACAAATATAAATATTCTCCGGAAGACGCATGTAATGATTATCGTTATACACTGGTAGACTCCAGACAAGGAGTAAATCTTACGGTTAAACAAGCTAAGGACATTGCTGATGTGATAGCACCTCTTCTTAAACAAGGTTTATCTCCATATCAAATACTTGCTTCGCACCCTGAACTTGGTATTTCTGAAAAGACTTTATACAACTACATAGAAGGTGATGTATTTCATGAAATAGCCGGTCTTACTGCTCTTGACCTCAGAAGGCAAGTCTCTCGTAAAATTTCAAAAAAGAAGTCTAAGGGGTTTTAAGAAAAGGGCTGACAACAAACATCTGATTGGGCGTAACTACAATGACTATAAACAATATATTGACGACAATCCTAATGCTCTTATAACGCAGATGGATACAGTCTATAACAACGAAACTACAGGTCCATTTATCCAAACTTTTAAGTTTATTCCATCAGGCATCCTATTTGCACTCTACCAAACTGAAAAGACTTCCCACTGCTATGAAGAATGGAGTCGATACTTTAGAAAACATCCTTGGCAATGATGTATTTAGAAATATGTGAATGTCTTACTAACTGATAGAGGTTCTGAATTTTATGCAGCAAAGGATATGGAAACAGGTGTAGATGGTACCACACGTACCCGCGTATTTTATTGCGACCCAATGCAATCCGGGCAAAAAGGATCTATAGAAAACAACCACATACAGCTACGGTATATACTTCCAAAGCAGACTGATTTAGTTTCTCTTGGGTTAACTGATCAAGATGCGCTTAACCTCGTACTAAGTCATCTAAACTCAGCACCGGTTGAAAAATTTGGTGGTAAGAGTCCATTAGAGGTAGCATCTTTTATGTATCATAATCTATATGAAAGGCTTATTTCGTATGGCATAAAGGAAATAGAAAAAGATAGGATTGTTTTAAAACCCTATCTTCTAAAAAATAGATAACTCTTATTATAGGTAGCTGTCAAGAGCGTCTCACACAGGTATTTTTACAAGTGGAAGTTAGTCCTACACTCAAAAAAATTCGATTAAAAATCCACTTATTTGTCGTGCCAAAAAAATGACATCTATACAACCAAATAGCCCCCTATAACATTTATATTGTAACAGTTATTGCACCTTTTTAGTAGTATAAATGTTATATTTCTTTGATGCTGTAAGACTAAATGCAACTTAAATATTTTTCACTTTTTAAGTTGAACTAACATTTACACTTCAGCCTTGTTTTTTTAAATAAATATAACAGCTATTATTGCCTTTGTTTTTCCTATCTTTACCCAATACTAATTATAAGGTTACCATTGATTTATTTTTTTATTGATTTTTAGAATTCCTTATTTTTTTAAAAATTATATTTTCTAAATATGATGAACACTATTGAGCAATTTAATTGTTTATCGTATTTAGGAAATCAAGAATTGAGAAAAAGCGGAAAAAAATAGAAAAAAACCCTATACACACGGAAATTATCAAATCTTTTGTTCTGTTGTTCTAAATATTCAATTTTTACCGACTATTAATTGTCTTAATTTCATGTCTTATTAATATCCTCGAGTTCGAGTATCTAAATATAGAAAAGGTAAACTGCTACAATACCTAGTACCCATCTATTTGATTTCCTACTATTCGGAAAAAGCCATTTCAGCTTTTCTATGAGCAAGGATTTTAGCTTCAAGTCTTCTTTCTTCTTTGAGATTTTCTAAGGACTTAAGAAGGTACGCTAAAGGGGATTCACTGTCATAGGATATTCGCTCAATAACGTTAATTATTTCTCGACTTGTTATATAGCCGTCAGAGAGGTATTGTCCTATCATCATTTTTTGTTTATGAGTTAGACTATAATTTTAAAACTCACCAGTGAATAAATCTTGTTGGCAAAATTTACCGTTATATTCATCAGCAATTACCTGCAGGAGAGAATAATATTGAGGGTCAATATATTTTTCGGATTTTTCAATAGATGAGATATTATCAGCTCTAGTAGACGAAGAAAATTCTTTAGAATTTTTTGAGCTCTTTCTAGAACTAGTATATTCACTTAAATAAGTCTCATTGTCTTCAGTATCATTAGGGGCTGATTTTGACACTAGCCTCGTGTTATTTTGACATCCTCCTGGTATAAATTTGACACCACTCTAGATTCTACATGGGAATCTTCAACTTTTTTTGTTATTTTGGGTAAGGAAGTTATCCTTCAATTGACCTAGATATATACGATTTTCCAAGTTCCCAGTCTTGGTCGTTGATTGTTGAACGTCATAAATTAAAACCAAATTGTGTTAATTCTTTTTCATTCTTAACAGAGTAGACTTAGAACAATTTAAAAATATCCATCAGTTTAGAATTGGAATAGACTAAAAACACATATCCATCTTCATCAATCCAATTATTTTTTTAAAAAGACAAACTTAATCTATCTTTTAATACTGCATAGAAGACTTTGGCATCTAATCTCATTTCTTTGTAAAGATCACTCTCAAAAAAAGTATTTTTAGGCAATGCATAGAATCTTTCTGAAGTTTGATATTCATCGACACTTATTAAATTAATATTTTCCATATTATTTTGCCTCACCTACTTTTAACATCATCCCACCTGATTCGGGAAATTTAATTAAATTGAATTGCTAAAGCTCTTTGAGAGACTCTTCGACTTTGGAAGGTGACCAACCAGTATCTTTCATCAAAGAAACAATAACCATGTTTCTTGACTGTCTTTGTTTAGAACGTGTGTTTTTTATAGCTTGATGTCATAAAATATTTTCCTTTCGGGTAGTAAAAAGTAAACAAAAAGGGGCTGTCGGGAAATAAGCATTTCTACTTCCCACAGAACTAAATAAAAATATCCTGACAAATACAAGGCGTTTTTGCTTTGTGACTTTGTCAGGATATTTTATTTTTCTATAATGCTGTCTATTTTTGGGCATAAAACCCCCTTGGCATAAATTTTGCTTTTGCATTTTTTCTTATGCTGTTTTCTCCTGTATTTTCCCTTCAAATTTCTTTTAGTTTTGCATGGAGAAAACGATGATATTTATTTATATTTCTTCCTATTGCAAAAAAAGCATAAATTCTTTATATACCTTATCTGAAGAACGATAATTAAAGCGTCGGAAATCTTCATTCTCTTTAATATCTCCAAAATGACCTTCTGTTTGGATAGAGCGTGTCTGTCGTTTAAGAATGCCTTTTTTTCACTCTGTATATTAGCATGTGACTTCTCTCGAAGCTCTTCCCATACTTCATTGATCTTCATTACTTTATTCTTATCAACATCTTTATCAGGATTATATTTATACAGGCATTTAGGCTTATGTTCACATCCACTACAGTCAAAAACATCCATATACTTCATATGTTTGTGTATAACCGTTCTGTTTTTTTCTTCTCTGTGTTGATATGTCTCAGTTCACGACCGTCATGACAGATATAGACTTGCTCGTCCTCAAATACCGTTGTCTTCATGTTGTAGTATTTACCTATATCTTTACTGTATGCTCGTGTTTTTTTCGCTTTTCATGATCCTGTAGTTTTATATAACTATCTATCTTATTCTCTTCCAGATATAATAGATTTTTTTCTCACTACAATAGCCGCTATCTGCTGTCACTTCTTCCAGTACTTCTCCAAATGCTTTCTTATGTTTTTCAAGGACAGGAATCAGTGTGTTATAGTCTGTACGATCATTACTTACATAACCATGTACAATAAAATAATTCTCTACTGCTATCTGTACATTGTATGCCGGCTTTAGCTGCCCGTTCAGCATATGATCTTCCTTCATTCGCATAAAGGTTGCTTTCCAAATCAGTTTTTGGAGTAGCTGTTTCTATCTTTCCCCATGATTTTAAAAACATTCTTTATAGCCCATTAATCGCTGTCCACAATGTTCAAGTTCTTCATATAGTTGTTGAAGTTTCGGCTTTCTCTTGCCCTTTCCGTTAACAAATGCAATGCCTTCTCCGTCAGCAATAGCCATAAGGTTTTTCTGAAGTTTAAGCAGTTCAAGAGGCGAGCAGTTATCAATCTCTATAATACAGTTATTAGATAACTTTTTATGTTTTTGTAATCTTTCTTTTTCTATTCTTTTCAATAATATCTCTAACTTTATCAATTCCGTCAATTACAAACATTTGTGCATTTCCAAGCTCGTACTTCTCGCCAAATCCGTTATCTTGTAAAAAGAATTATAGTCCGAGTAAAAGCTTATCAATAGAATCCAAAAAGACCTGCAAGATGATAATTAATGCTTCCACGCCATACAAAAAGTATAACGATTAGCATTTGCTTCTATTTTTGTTCCATCAATAAACAATTCTTTTAATGTTACAAGCCCTTCTTTTTGTAAATGTCTCATAAACTGATAGTTTAAATCGTCAAGAATGTCTGAAGTAAGTTTCTTGCCTTTAAATTCATAGAAAGCATCTCTTTTAGGCTTTTTTTGCCCCTAGTAAGCCAGATAAAAGCGATATCTCGTTCACATAAATCTACAATACGATCGATGGAACGTATTCCTCGCATATTTGCATAAGTAATAACTGCATACATCATGATCGGGTTGTACCCTGTTCTTCCCTTATCCGAACAATTGGCTAGCAGTCCGGAAAAATTTAAATCCTCCATAACTTTTTTTAGGGTATAGACAGGATCGTCATCAGGTAAACTCAATTCATAGAAGTTAAAGTTGATTTTCTGTTGACCTATTTCAAAAAAGTCGTTATAATCCCATCTTCAACAGTTGGATAGTAGAAAAGTGGCTCAAAACCCTGTATTTACACAATGTCATTAACTTAACGTTTGTAGCATACTCTTGCAAATAAGGGTATGCTCTTTTTCTTTCACTTTTTCTATTATTAGCTTAAAAAGAGCATAGTTCACCAGTTTAAATCGAAATACTTATTCAGTTTAGAAACTTCGCTTATGTGTATTCGAGAAATTTGCTGCAAGCTGTCCTTTAGTTCTGTGATAATGTCTATCATGCCTTATCGGCACTACATTTTTGCTTATTTCATCATACAATGCCTGTAGTAGCGCTACTTTTTTATTTCCATCTTTTTCTATAAGAATGTATATTAGGTCATTTTTTTCAGAAGTCCGATACTTAGGTTTCGGTTTAACTGCATTGTATGTTTATAATCATTCTTTAGGTGCTCCTGGCTACTTTCTTCTATATCACAGATTATATCTTCCGCAAGATTGCTAACATAAATAGTGCTGTTAATGTCCTGCTCAATAAGCACTGATTTTATCCCTGTGAAATTTTCGATTTTTAATCTGTCTTTCAAAACTTCATAGGCCGTCTCTATACCCCAGCGCATATGATACAGTTCTGCAAAGCATTCCTCTGGAAATTTATCCCGTGGAAGATTAGTAGCGAAAAATTTCTGACTTTCCATCATCTAAACACACCTTTACAAATCTCATTGAAAAGGAATCTCTGCTCATCATGATAGTTTCTTCTTTTTTGCCAATATAATTTCTCCTTCTAGCCTTTGTTAATGTTATGTCGACATCCTCATCATTTGATTTTAATTCTTTCTGTTCAGCCTTATAGTCACTTGTTTTTAGTCTTGCTACAAAATACACTCCATCATCTATAAAAATTCAAAAAAATGCCGGTGTCGAAGGATAACCTCTATCCATAACAACAAGATAGGGATATCTGTTTCCAATTGTATCCTTTATTCCTTTTAACTGTTCCTGGGCTACTCGCATCTCATCAAACTTTACGGTATTAATACTGCTTTCCAGAATAAAGCGATTAAGAACGTCGTAAATACATCCCAGCCCAATCTGAGCACATGGTTTTCCTCCTCTCACTGAGGCACTTCCGTATTTCTCGATGGTTTCATCAGTTGTAGGAATATTTATATCAGATCCATCTGCAGCTAAAATAAGGAATCCTTTATAGGTATATGGTTCTACCTCTTCATCCTGGTAAAAATTTTTATTATGTTCCTGATAAAGAAACTTAAATGCGTCAGGATTTAATTTCATCCTTTGCTTTTAGATAACCTGGTTTAGATATTTCTGTTCCCGGATGTGTTGTTTTCATATAATTTCGCAGCTCCATTTTGAGAGTAAGGCCCTTGCGATTAATCATAGAATACACTAAATCTTCTAGTGGCATCTTTCTACGTCTGACAAGAGTGTTTGTTTTGCCACCACGACATACCTCAAGAAATACATCTGAAAGAATATTATTCTGATCTTTTAATAGTCTATTCTGTGATTTTCTCACTACAACCCTCCAATTATTTAATCCTAATCATAAACAAGACGAGGTTTCTTCTTAGCATAGGCTGTCTTCAAATATGGAATCTGCTCCCCAGTAACTGCACCCAGATTCGCTTTCACTGTCTGCACGACCTTGCCATCAATGTTTGTTTTTCAACAAGGCTGGCATAATAATACTTTTCACCTCTATATTCTTTTTGTAAGTATTTTTTTATAAACATGCTACACCTCGTGATTTTTTTCTCGCTATAAGTATAGCATAATTATCTTTTTTTAAACTATCTTTTTGTAATATTTTTCTCACTACTCTTAAGTTAATGACATTGTGTATTTACAAGGCTTTAGCCACTTTTTTCTTCTTTACAAAAAATGTTGTATGGAACGTCTAGGTTGAAATTTTTTTTATCTTTTTATTTAAATCTTTTGGCTGGTAGTATTTTTTGTCTAACCCAAGGTCCATTATAGCATTTAATGCCGTTAGAACTTGGGAATTATTATATGTCGACATATAGCATACATCCTCTAAGTTAGCTACCTGTATGTTTCTTAAAGTTTTTATAACACTGTCTACAGTGAAGTGTGTCCCATACATGTCAAGTTTCTTTTCCAGAAGTCTATATATAAGGAGTGCTGTGTAACAGATCATAAAGTGTGCTACTATACGTTCTCTTTTTTGATGAAATACAGGTCTGGCTGAGAAATTGGTTTTCATTACTCTGAAGCAGTCTTCTATTTTATATCTGTTTGAGCTGATCTCTAAGATATACTTAGCTGAATCGTTAAGGTTCGTTGCCACTGCATAGAATCCGTCATACTTCTCTTCCTCATTGATAACATCAAGATTAAGCTCATAGGTATCTACAGTTTCTTCGCCTGAACGTGTAGTTGTAGTTCGCTTTATAAAACGTGTTATGTCATTTGCTCCTTTTTTGTAGGCTTCAGGGTCTATGTTTGTAAGGAGTTTTTTTGCTCTTTCAATCTGACGATTACGTACGAATCTTTGATATTCCATCATCTTTCTTGAGAATGAGACAATAATCTTTTGAGGAATTATAGCCTTTGATTTAATCTTCCTAACAGTGCCGTTCTTGCACGTCTTCTCTTCATACAGTCCCAGGTCGAAAGCTTTTATCAGCCGGGTATAATCTTATATATTCTATCTTCATAAAGTGATGCGTTAGACTTGTCAAATCTATCAAAATCTTTCATTTGCTTTATAGTTGCCGGTTTATCATTAGATAATAAGCGATAATCAATATCACTAAACACAGCTTCTTTTAAGGTGTTGGAAAGCACCTTTATAGATTGTGTGACAATAAAAGCTCTACCGCCCATTGAATTAAAGTTCCTGATATTAAAAGATCCTAAGCCTGCATCAGCACAATAAATAAACTTTTTCCCTTTAAACATAGTTATAAGCTTTTGCTCTAAAGGAATAGCAGTGGTTTGCTCACTATCAGAACCTGATGTAATACACATAGACAGAGGTATTCCGTCTTTATCCATAAATAATCCCATTTGCGCAATAGGATTTGGTCTATGTTCTTTACTCACACCATATTTTCTTAAACCTTTAGTTACCTCACCGGTTACTGCGTCTACATAGTCGTCATCATTTGATTCTATTTCAAAGTAATAGTTTGAACAGTCATAAAAGCATACAGAGGTATCTCTCTTTACTATCTTATTACTGGCATCATATAGATGAGAGATATATTCATCGTAATGATTGTACATTATATCAAGCGTACGAAGTATATGTTCATAACCAAAGTCAGGCTGTTCATAATAGTCGGAAATACTTTGATGAGTACCAAGCTTAGAGTCAGGGCTAAGGATTCGCGAATAGGTAAGGAATCTATTTACCTGATTAGGATCAAACTGTATCTTGGCATCTTTTGTGATACTTTTAAAGAATGATCCGATCTTAAGGTCATGATAAATCTGTTGAAGAAAAAAATATCCGATATTTAAAAAGTTTTGACGTTGATACTATATCATCTTGATATGTTATTTTCTCATTAAAGTCAAACTTAAAAATCTAAAAGCTACCGTTTGATTATTTTTTTCAGCTCCTCGTTATATCTTTTGGACCTCCTTTTTAGCATACTCCAGAGGGTCGGTGGTAGTCTTTAAAAAGTTCGGAATGTTTTCCTATACGAACTACATTTTTAGTAGTGGTCTTTTTTTCCATTACGGATTCCTCTTTGAATAAAAATAAGTGGGATCCTTTGATTTTTGTCATACCAAAGCTTCATACTTTATTATATCATATAATACAACAAAAATACAACAATAAAATAAAGAAAATTTGACATCAAGAATCCTTTATTTACAAGGCTTTTAGAGGACTTTTTATACATGACTAAGTGTTGAAGACACGCATAAGTAATAACTGCATACATCATGATCGGGTTGTACCCTGTTCTTCCCTTTATCCGAACAATTGGCTAACAGTCCGGAAAAAAATTTAAATCCTCCATAACTTTTTTTAGGGTATAGACAGGATCGTCATCAGGTAAACTCAATTCATAGAAGCTAAAGTTGATTTTCTGTTGACCTATTTCAAAAAAAGTCGTTATAATAATTAACTGTAAGCATAGTTACATTATAACATGTAACGAAGAAAGATGGTTGTCGTTAGCCATCTTTTTTTATGTAAAAACTTAGGGTGGTGTGACTCAAAATGAGTCACACCATCCTTTTCTTATAGCTGTCATTTCCCGACAGCCCCTGGCTATATAATATCTATAGCGTTGATGGTGAAAAAAATATCTTAAAAATCATAAGGCTGAGAAGGTTAATTTTACTGTCGTTGCTATTCTTTTTTTAGTATCCATATATTTTCTATAGACAACTTGACAAATATTGAATTTTTAATTTATTATTAAATATAAATTCAGTATTGAAATAGAAAAGAGGTGGCTATGGCACAAGTATTAAAAAGAAGAAGTTAGAAATAGAATACTCGAAGCAGCAGAAAAAAAGTGTTTTATAAAAAGGATTATAGAGGTGCCAAATTAACAGAAATTGCAAAAAGAAGCAGATATTCCTGTGGCACTAATTTATACCTATTTCAAAAAAATAAGGAAGTTTTGTTTGATGCAGTAGTAAGTTCTGTTTATGTAAACTTCGAGTCAGCTTTTTAATGAGGAAGAATCTTTGGAAAAAAAGGTTCTGCTTCTGAAAGGTTTGATGAAGTTGGAGAAAAATTATATTCATGAACTTTTTAAAAAGAGCGTAAGAAGTTAATTATTTTAATGGATAAAAGTTCAGGTACAAAGCATACAGAAGCAAAAACAAAAAAACTTATATCGCAAATGCAGGTTCATATTGAAGTAAGTTTAAAAAGACAATCGAAACAGGAATATGATTCAATGCTTGCCCATATTTTAGCCAGTAACTTTACAGAGGGGCTTCTTGAAATAGCAAGGCACTATCAAAGTGAAAAAGTGGGCAAAAAGATATGCTAAAACTTATTGCAAGGTGTTATTACAAGGGAGTGGAATCCCTGTAATCAGCACAAAAAAATAGACTTTGTGTAATCAGCAAAGTCTTACTTTTAAACCTTAATATTGAATTATAATTCAATATTATTCAATTTTGAAAGGAGAGTTGTTCATGCCGGAAAAAGAATTAAGAAAAAAAGTGATTGGAAAAAAATGGTTTAGCGGGTTCACTTCTTGCTTTTAAAAAATAGTATGTGATTTGATACCACAAATCTTACTTGTATATTTGATTAGTTCTTTAATTACAAACAATATTAGTGAGGATAATTTGAAATATATTTTCTTAGAAATCTTTATATCATTTGCATTAAAAGGTGTGTTTTACTATTTTGCAACAAAGGTTGCTCATGAAAAAGCCTATGAAAAATTGACAGAACTTAGGATAGATATTATCGGGCATTTAAAAAAACTAAGTTTGGGATTTTTCAAAGAACATAATACAGGGGAGCTTACCAATATTGTTCAACATGATGTGGAGCAAGTGGAAGTATATCTTGCCCATGGTCTTCCGGAAATAATGGCAGTTACGCTTCTGCCTACCATTATATTCATAGCTATGATTTTTGTAGACTGGCGTCTTGCTCTTGGAATGATTGCCGGAGTTCCACTCATGTATTTGGTAAAAGTTCTTTCACAGAAAACAATGGATAAGAACTTTGCTATTTACTTTAACCATGAAAATAAGATGAGAGAAGAGCTAATGGAATATATAAAAAATATCTCTGTGATTAAGGCTTTTGCTAAAGAAGAGGAGATTAGCGAAAGAACATTAAAAACGGCAAGAGAGTATATTTACTGGGTTAAAAAGAGCATGGGAGCAATTACAATTCCAATGGGACTCATTGACATATTTATGGAAATTGGAGTGGTAATTGTCATGATTTTGGGAAGTATCTTTCTTTATCAGGGGAATATTACAACGCCTAATTTTATCCTTGCAATTATTTTATCATCTGCGTTTACTGCATCTATAAGTAAGACAGCTACATTGCAACATTTCTCTATTGTGTTTAGGGAGGCATTAAAGGCGATTGGAAAAGTTTTAACAGTTCCACTTCCAAATAAAAAGACAGAACAAAGTTTAGAATTTGGAAACATAGAATTTAAAGATGTGAATTTTGCATACGGAAAAGATGGCTTTGAGCTTAAAAATATCAATTTGACTTTTAAGAAAAATAGTTTGAATGCCTTTGTAGGAGCAAGTGGTTGTGGGAAAAGTACTGTATCTAATTTGCTTATGGGATTTTGGGATGCAGACGAAGGACAAATACTGATAAATGGAAAAGACATAAAAGAATATAGTCAAGAAAATATATCAATGCTGATTGGTAGTGTGCAACAAGAAGTTATCCTTTTTGATTTAAGTATTTTTGAAAATATATCAATTGGAAAACTGAATGCAATAAAAGAAGAAGTTATAGAGGCAGCTAAAAAAGCAAGATGCCATGATTTTATTTCTGCTTTACCAAATGGATATGAAACACGAGTAGGTGAAATGGGAGTTAAGTTATCCGGTGGAGAAAAACAAAGAATCTCCATAGCAAGAATGATACTTAAAAATGCACCGATTTTGATATTAGATGAAGCAATGGCAGCTGTTGATAGTGAAAATGAAAGACTAATCGGCGAAGCAATTGACGATTTAAGCATGGATAAAACCATCATTACAATTGCTCATCATCTAAATACGATTAGAGATTCAGACCAAATTATTGTTATGGATAAGGGTGTTGTTCTTGATGCAGGAAGTCATGAAGAGCTGATGAAAAGATGTGAGTTCTATAAGGATATGGTTGAAGCACAGAACAAGGTAGATAGATGGAATTTGAAAGAGGTGGTAACAGAAAATGTTTAGAGAAATGTTAAAACTACTTACAAAAACCGGCAAGAGAGATTTGATTATATCAAGTGTATTCTTTGCCCTTTATGGACTAAGCTCCATAGCCATGATTGTTATCGTATTTTCTATACTGTTCCAAATCTTTGATGGAACGAGCTTAGCAAGCCTATATAAATATTTTATTGCGATTGGATTACTTGTAGTCTTCAAAGGTATTTGTAATATGGTCGCAGATATGAAAAAGCATAGTGCAGGGTTTGATATTGTTCAGCAAATAAGAGAACGTATGATTATCAAATTAAAGAAATTCAGTTTGGGATTTTATACCAATGAACGACTTGGGGAAATCAATACAATTTTACACAAAGATGTTGATAATATGTCTCTTGTTGTAGGACACATGTGGTCAAGAATGTTTGGTGATTTTTTGATAGGTGCAGTCGTATTTATTGGTCTTGCAAGTATTGATTTCAAACTTGCTATTATGATGGCTGTATCTGTTCCGATTGCACTTATCTTTCTATATCTGACAATTAAGCAATCTGAAAGAATTGAAAATCAAAACAACTCAGCACTTCTTGATATGGTGAGCTTATTTGTTGAATATGTTAGAGGAATAACTGTACTAAAGAGTTTTTCAAACAATAAGAGCTTGGATAATGAGCTTATGAATAAGACAAAAAAGTTTGGAGAAACAAGCAAAGCAGCTTCAAGATTCAAGGCAAAACAGTTATCTATATTTGGGTTTTTACTGGATATTGGATATTTAATTCTTTTAATCGCAGGAGCAATATTTGTTGTAAAGGGAAGTCTTGATGTACTTCATTTTATTATCTTTGCAGTAATTTCAAAAGAGTTTTATAAGCCGTTCGCTTCTATGGAACAACACTATATGTACTATGTTTCGGCGATAGATAGTTACAAAAGACTTTCGAGAATTTTATATGCAGATGTAATCCCGGACAAAGTGAATGGAATTGTTCCGAAAGATAATGATATAGCTTTTGAAAACATAGATTTTTCCTATGAAAAAGATGAATTTAAAATGGAAAAATTGAGCTTTTCTATTGCTGAAAAAACAATGACAGCCTTAGTTGGAGAATCAGGTAGTGGAAAGACTACTATAACCAACTTGCTTCTAAGATTTTATGATGTGCATAAAGGGAAAATTACACTCGGAGGAACTGATATAAGGGATATTCCTTATGATGAGCTTTTAGATCGTATCAGTATTGTCATGCAAAATGTTCAACTGTTTGATAACACGATTGAAGAAAACATCAGGGTAGGTAAAAAAGGAGCAACGAAAGAAGAAATTATTGAAGCTGCAAAGAAAGCAAGGATACATGATTTCATTATGAGTTTACCAAAAGCTTATGAAACTGATATTGGCGAAAATGGTGGGCTTCTTTCAGGTGGACAAAGACAGAGAATATCCATTGCAAGAGCTTTTCTAAAAGATGCACCGATTTTAATTCTTGATGAAATGACAAGTAATGTTGATCCTGTAAATGAATCTTTGATACAAGATGCCATTACAGAACTTGCAAAGAATAGAACTGTACTTGTGGTGGCTCATCATTTAAAAACCATTCAAAAAGCTGACCAAATTCTCGTATTTCAAAAAGGAAACTTACTTGAAAAAGGAAAGCATGGGGAACTTCTTGAGAAAGATGGCTACTACACAAAATTATGGAAAGCTCAGTATGAGGTGTAACCATGATTTTGTTAAAAGATGTTTCTTATGCATGGGAAGATGGGCGAACTGCTTTAAAAAATATCAATCTTGAAATTAAAAAAGGTGAATTTGTTTTAATTTCAGGGAAAAGTGGAAGTGGTAAAAGCACTCTTGGAAGTGTAATGAATGGTCTTATTCCGCATTATTATAAAGGTAAAATGCAAGGAAAAGCCTTTGTGTCAGGAAAAGATATAAGCAAATTATTACTTCATGAAATAGGGCATATTGTAGGAACTGTATTTCAAGATCCACGAAGTCAGTTTTTTTACGACAACGACAGATGAAGAAATAGCTTTTTGGGCTTCAAACTATCTGCAAATCAAGAGATGAAATCAAACAGAGAGTAGAAGAAGTATATGCAGAGTTGGATATTGAGGAACTGAAAGGAAAAATCTGTTTTTTTGAATTATCAAGCGGACAGAAACAAAAAGATAGCTATTGCAAGTATCTATGCGATGAATCCAAAAAGTTTTAATTTTAGATGAACCTTCAGCAAATTTGGATATGAAAGCAACATTTGACCTGTTTTTTTAATTTTTGGAGAAATTAAAGAAAAAAAGGAACAACGGTTGTTCTAATTGAACATCGTTTGTACTATGTAAAAGTCTTTATTTGACCGTTTTCTTTTTGATGAAAGATGGAGAAATTGCACAGGATTTGAGTCGGGAAGAAGTTATCCATCTTGAAGGGGAGTTTTGGGATGAAAATGGACTAAGAACTCTTGAATTAGAAGAATACAGGATAAGTGAGAAGAAAGATTCTTATCAATTAAATGATGATAGTATTAGTGGAAAAGGCTTGAAATTTTGTTATCCAAGTATAACAAAGGTTGGAAATAAGCAAAAACAGTACATCTTAAATCATCTTGATTTCAATATGGAGTGCGGAAAAGCTATTGGTCTTATCGGCTTAAATGGTGCCGGGAAAACTACCTTTGCAAGAGTGATTTCAGGACTTGAGAAGATAAAAGAGGGGAAAATATGGGTGGAAAAAGATAAGTCGCTTAATCATAAAGACTTAATGGATATGTCATATTTTGTCTTTCAAGATTCAGACTATCAGTTGTTTTCGGAAAGTGTACTTGATGAAATGCTACTTGGTATGGAGGGTAAAGATAAAAAAGAAAATACTCAAAAGGCAAAGTCTATTTTGAGTGTACTTGGCTTAGACAAATACATTGATAAGCATCCGTTTGCTTTATCAAGAGGAGAAAAACAAAGACTGACAATAGCTTGTGGAATGATGAAACAGGCAAAGATTTTCATCTATGATGAACCAACATCAGGTTGTGATAAAGACTCAATGCTTTCCGTAGCAAAACTGATTGAAGAACAATTGAAAAATGGGATAACAGTTTTGGTAATAAGTCATGATTTTGAGTTTTTAGCAAACACAGTGAGCAAGCTATGGGTAATGGGAGATGGAAAAATAGAAACTGTTTTAGATATGAGTGAAAGTAATAAATTTCTCATATTAGACAAGATGAGAGGAGGTAGAGAGCTTGTCAGATAGAAAAAAACTATAGATCCGAGAATAAAACTTACTTTACTTCCAATTGTTGGATTTACGAGCTTTTTTTATAAGCGATACAATTCTACTTTTTGTATTAATTGTTTTTGCTTTTTTTCTATATTTATATAGCGGGATGTGGAAAAGAGCGTTACGCTTTATCTTGTTTTTTGTGCTTTTATACTGCATAGAGTTAGGGCTTGGAGAGTTTTGCAAAGCAAGCATCGTATTTGCAATATATATGTTTATTTACTTTGCATCAAGAATGACCTTAATTGCTATGTTTGGTGGATATATAACAAAAACTACAAGCGTAAGTGAAATGCTGGAAGCATTAAATAGAATGAAAGTACCCAGAAGCATTGGTATACCTTTTAGTGTTTTGCTTAGGTTTGTACCAACTATAAAAATAGAACTCAAGGCATTAAAAGAGAATATGAAGATTCGAGGAATCGTAACAAGCAGATTTTTCCCATTGCTACATCCAATTAAATATATGGAATATACGCTTGTTCCGCTTTTAATGAGAATGATTAAGATTTCAGATGAACTGTCAGCTTCAGCACTTATTAGAGGACTTGATAGTGATGAAAACAGGGTTATATTAACGGAATTGCGGTTTAGAAAAACAGACTTAATGATTGGACTATTAGGAGCTTTGATGATTGCTCTTGTGATAGTAATACAGAAAATTTATTAGGAGAACTCTTATGAAAAACAAATTGAATGGTCGTGATTTTATTACAATCGGAATTTTTAATGCAATTGGAATTGTCATATACATGGCAGTAGCATTTGCTATGGCAACAACAGTTATAGGAGGATTTATTGCTTCAGGAGTTAGCTTTATGGTAGCTGCTACCGTTTATATCCTTATGGCTGTAAAAGTTAAAAAGAATGGCGTATTTACAATATCAGGAACGCTTCTTGGTTTAATTGCATTGTCAGGAGGACATTTGCCTCATGCAGTCTTTGCTGTAATCGGTGGAATTATATGTGATTTGATTATAGGAAATTATGAGAGCAAGGGACGAATGATTATTGGATATGGGATATTTGCATTAGCAGATTTTTTAGGAACAGTAATTCCTGTACTTTTATTCGGGACAGCTTCTTTTGTGGAAAGAGCATCAAAATGGAAAATGAGTGAAGCGGGGATAAATGAAGCATTATCTTATTTCAAAGTTTCGTGGGCAGTAGGATTTGGCTTGATAACTTTTGTCCTTGCTTGCATAGGAGCATTTGTTGCAACAAGGATACTTAAAAAACATTTTGAAAAAGCAGGAGTGATTTAATCAATCTTTGTTTGTGAGGAAAAATGGATTAAATAATGGAGGTAATTGCTATATATTATTTAGGGTCTGTTATTCATATAGAAAAAAACAATAGACCTTTTTGATACCGGTAATTATCATAAAAAATCAAATTTAAAATATAAGGAAAGAGCAAGTTTCTTTCATTTTAGAGGACTTCTTATGCTTAGGTGCAGAAGTCCTCCTTTTTGCCTGAAAACAAGCAGACAAAAAAGAATGGAGGAAACTTTACGGCAAAAGAGTATTACCTTTATGTCAGAGGACAAAAGGTGAAAGTCAGCGAGCAGATATATAAAGTCTACTGGTGAGAAAAAGAACACGAAAAGTATTTAGAGCAGGTGGACAAGAAAAATCACTCGGACACTTTGTAGAAACACTTGTTGATGAAAGTGGTGATAATGATACTTCAATAGTTTAAGCCGCCTCGTCTGAAACAAGGGGCGTAGGTGAGATTCCTATGTAGCAGCCGATGCACCTACCAATGTCACAGTATGCCGGAGTTTTGGATTTAGATAATCTTCCAAATCCAACTCCAGTAAAAAATATTGAAGATAAAAATAAATTTGACATGGCAAAAGCACAGATTGAGAGAAAGCAATAAAAAGTAATATAATATACCTGATATATAAGTCCAAACCATAATTGGTAAAAAAATATAAAGATATAGAAAAAAAGGATATGGAGGTTAATGCTTAGAATCGTTGTTAATTGATGCAAAAAGCAAAGAAACAGACTATTGAAGCTGAAAAAAACTGACAGGAGATAATATATATAAGGTTCTGATTTATTTTTGATAAACACTACAATGTAATGAATGATGTAGAGCGTAGACAGTTAATTACAGCTCTGATTTCTGAAATATTTTTAAACTTCCCATCATTGAAGAAGATTTAAATATAAGTTTGGACAATGATGAGCAAGTTAGAGAGAAAAATCCTGAATTATAATATTATCCTACAAAAATTTGCGGAGGAGAGAGTGAAGCTTATAGTTATAAAAAGAAGATTGATAGTTGCTTTATATGCAACATTTATGATGGTTATAACTTTTACCTGCAATATTTTATGTATTTCAATGGAATATAACATCCGAGAAACATTTTTTTTATAAGGGAGAAAAAAATTTATATATAACGTTATGGTCTATATATTAGAGCCATTGATTGTAATAGCTTATCTTTATTTTTGTTTATGTAACAACAGCGAGTTTGAGGTTTTTACTTGAAATATAAGGAATTTGGAGCAAATTGTTATTACTTTCATAGAGATAGACTTTATATACATTCCGAATTTTTCACCAATTCTCATAGATAAGATAGAATATATGAAAAATAGTGCGACATGTATATCGAGGAGAATACTTTGTAATTTCAATCAAAACTAAAAAAATAAGATGTTAAAACATAAATTCCGACTGGGTATTGGTGGTTTTATTCGTGGAGATAATAGTGTCTTACTGAAAAAAATTGATAGATGATTTAAATAAACGCGACATTCCCTATACGCTAAAATAGTAAAGCATATCGAATGCGGTGATTCTTTATGAAGTGTATGATGGGCATTTAGTAAATATGGTAATACTTGGTGAGAAGATATTTCAATGACTATTAATAGCTACCAAGCATGATTAAAAAAATAGATATATGCATATTGGTTTTAATGTCCAAAAGTGCTATTCAAAGTGCCAATATGGCACTTTGAAATTTTCTATAATAAATATATTAAAGATAGATGGATAAGATATAAAAAAATAATAATCCATATACCAAAGATATAGAATTTGAATCTATTATGGATGAGAGAATCAGACTTATAGAGATGGTCATGTAAATAGAAATTATTTATAGATTTGAGCCCGTTTTCTAAGGAAAAAGAGCTCACCTGATTAACCCTTCGTTACGGTTATAGTTTAATAAAAGCTATAATATTAAAAAAATAAAAAAATTTTAAAACCATGCAATAAAATGAAGTCCTCGTGCATTAATATAGTGAAAGGGTAAATAAGAGAACTTAAAAATAAAGACAGTATTATCCATATAAACGTCGACGGTGGATGATAAATCTATTAAGAACTTACGACCTTTTGAAAAAAACGCTTGTATTAACAGATTGGTAAAATTATTTTCACTGTACACGGAAAGGATGGAAAATATGAAAAAGTTTAATAAATTAAGTAAAGGTTTTATAGGTGCGGTAACAGTAACTTGCATGTTATTTGCAGCAGGAATGACAGGAGTTCCATATTATGGAAGCAGCTTTGTTGCCAAGTCAAAAGTATCCAAACCATATAAAGCAGCAAAGAAAATAACAGCTGATGAGGCTAAAAGAATTGCGCTTGCACACGCAAAATTGGTGGAAAAGGACGTGACTTTTGTTAAAGTGGAGTTTGAGGATAATAACAGATATGAGTACGATGTTGATTTTTACAGCGGAAATGTAGAGTATGATTATGAGATAGATGCAGTGAGCGGATCAATATTATCAGCTGATAGAGATATTGAAAACTAGGTGATTCCTAAACAGCCAAGTACAGCAGCGGCTAATACTCAATCTTCAGAGATTTCGGTAGAAAAAGCAAAGCAGATAGCGCTTTCACACGCAGGAGTGGGCTCGGCAAAATTTAAAAAGGCTAAACTTGATTATGAAAACGGTGTTAAAGTTTATGAGATCGAGTTCAAAGTTGGAAACTTGGAATATGAATATGATATAAATGTTTCAAACGGAGCTATAATCTCAAGCAGTGTAGAGGTAGATGATTAATAATGGTATAGATTAATAAAGTCCTCCGGGTTTTAGATAAAACATCTAAAGTCCGGGGAACTTTTTATATTGAAAGGATGTAGTTATTAAAAAAATAATTGAGAAATAAAAATATATTAAACTTGTAATTGACGCAGATACAAGTACAAGTTATACTACTCAAAAGTAAACTTAAGAAAGGAAAAAGGTATGGATACTAAATTTTTCAATAGCATTACATATATTGGTTTATATAGAAGAGACTGAAAATGTTGTTACCTCAGAGCTTTTGGCAAAGAGTGTGGGAACAAATGCCAGTCACATCAGAAAAATAATTACATTACTAAAGGATGCGAACATTATAGAGAGTCAGCAGGGAAAAAAGGGAATGAGCTTAAAAGTAAAAGCAGATAAGCTTACATTAGACATAGTATATTTAGCAGTTTATCCGGAGAAAGATCTGTTGCATATTCATGATACAGCAAATAAAGAATGTCCTGTTGGAGCAAATATCAAGGAAGCTTTACTTCCGATATTTGAAGATTCAGAGAAACAGTTACTTTTAAATTTAAAGAACAAAACACTTAAGGCATTAATTGAAGATATGTATGAGAATTATAATTAAGAAGAATAAGTAGAGGTAAAAAATGAGAGCGGCACAGGTAGAACAATATAATAAAAAAATAATATTTCAGTAAAAAAATGGTTAGTTTAGATATACCGGTTATAGGAGAGAGAGATGTACTTGTAAGAGTATCTGCAGCAGGTGTAAATCCGCTTGACAATATGATCTCTCGTGGAGAAGTAAAAATGATAGTTCCATATAGACTACCTACAGTTGCAGGTAATGAATTTGTAGGTGTAGTTGAAAAAGTGGGAGCAAAGGTGTCTAAATTCAAAGTTAATGATCGTGTTTTTGCAAGACTGCCACTTGATAAAATTGGAGCATTTGCAGAATATGTGGCTGTAAATGAGAATGCAATTGCAAAGGTACCGGAGTATCTTTCAGATGTAGAGGCGGCGGCAGTACCATTGACAGCACTTACTATAATGCAAGCATTGGAGCTTATGAAAGCGGAAAAAGGAAAAACTATCTTTATTTCAGGAGGTACAGGAAGTGTCGGTGCAATGGCCATTCCTATAGCTAAGGCAAAGGGACTTGAGGTTATTACAAATGGAAGTGCAGAAAATAAAGACAGAGTTTTAGAACTTGGAGCAAGCAGGTTTATTGATTATAAAACAGAAGACTACAGTAAGTCTTTATCAAATATTGATTATGTACTGGATACTCTTGGTGGAAATGAAACCGAGAAGCAGATGAAGATTCTAAAAAAAGGTGGAAAAATGGTTTCTCTTAGAGCAATGCCAAACGGAGCTTTTGCTAAGAGAATGAGACTCCCGATGTGGAAGCAGATAATTCTTGGCTTTGCTGGAAGTAAGTTTGATAAATTGGCAGGAAAATACGGGATTTCCTATGACTTCATTTTTGTTGAATCAAACGGAAAACAGTTACAGGAAGTAGCTGACTTATTTGAAAAGTTAAAGATAAAGCCGTCTATAGATACAGTATATACTTTGGAAGAGGTGAACTCGGCATTAGATAAGGTGGCAAATGGTCGTTCCAAGGGTAAAACAGTCATTACTATGTAAGGAGATAAGATGCAATTTAAAGAAGTGGATAAATTAAATATAGATGTAAAGGAAGCTGTAAAAAAGCGTGTAAGTACAAGAGGCTTTGAAGAGAAAGCATTGAGCAAAGAAGACAAGAACAGACTTATGGATATTAATAACAGCTTAACCAATCCTTTTGATGTTAATGTCAGAGTACAGTATATCAGCAAGGATTCAGGTGCCGACGGTGTTCAGCTGGGAACCTACGGAACTATTAAAGGTGCCAAAGATTACCTTGCTATAACAGTAAAAGATGAACCTTATGCTATGGAGGCGGCAGGATATCAATTTGAAAATCTGATATTATATGCTACAGAGATGGGACTTGGAACAGTCTGGCTTGCCGCTACATTTAGTAGAAAAGACTTTGAAAAGGCAATGGATATTGGCTCAGATGATTTATTTCCGTGTATCAGCCCGGTGGGATATCCTTCCGAAAAGAAATCACTTGTAGAAAAACTTACAAGAGTAGGGCTTGGTTCAAAAAACAGAAAGTCTTGGGAGAAAATCTTTTTCTTAAATGATTTTGAACATTCTTTATCAAAGGATGATGCAGGAACATATGAACAGTCACTTGAAATGCTAAGATTGGCACCAAGCTCTACAAATGCTCAACCTTGGGCTGTAGTAAAGGAAGAAAACAAATTTCACTTCTTTTTGTGATTATAAGAACAATATAAATGAGGATATGAGAAAGATAAAACATTTGGATCTGGGTATAGCTTTATCACATTTCCATCAAACAGCTATGGCAGACGGATTAACAGGAAATTTGAAATAGAAGATATCAAATTTACAACACCTGAAAAATATGCATTATGTAATATCTTATGTAGCTAAATAAAACAATATATTTGAAAAAGTCTCGGTTTAATTCCGAGATTTTTTTATTGTACAATATCAAGTCTATAAGAGTTTAAGTTACTTCAAAGTAAATTGAAGTTTATTTGAAGTGATATTGAAGTTGACTTTGAAGTTATAATGAAGTAACATTGAAGTAGTTCAAATAAGGAGTGTAGAATATGTTTTTGGAAGAGATAACAGGTGATATAAAGCCGGAAAGTGATAAGCTTGAGTGTAAAGCAGTTTTAAACAGAGAAGATGTCGTTGGTTGGCTTAAAAGTATTGCCGGATTTGCAAATGCATCAGGTGGAGATTTCTATATCGGAGTTGAGGATAAGACTAATAAACTGATAGGTTTTGACAGGAAAGCAGCTGATAATGAAAGAAATTATTTCAATAATCAGGTAAATGAGCATTTGACACCAAGACCACAAATGAAAATTTCGTTTTTAAGTTATGAGATGCGTGGAAATGAACGATTTATAATAAAGGTGAGTATAGAAGAATCTATTATAAAGCCCGTAATTCTAAAAAATATAAAAAAATATTCCGGCTATTTTTTTATGAGGCGTGACGGATTTACAAATGGAGCAACTTATGAAGAAATAATAGATATGAGTGTAAGAAGTAAAAAAATACGCAATATGATATCTTAATATCTGACATTAAATATAATCCTGAAAAATTTTTTTCAATGCTTAGAGAGTTCTATAAGAAATATAATAATGGTAAGACTTTGAAAGATAAGGCATTACAGTCATTAGGTTTTTTTAATGAAGAAGGTTATTTGTCTAACGGTGCAGTTTTATTTCAAGATGATTATAAGGGTAACAAAACCGATGTACAGTGCTCCGTATTTTCCGGATCAAATAAGGGGAGCGACAGAGTCGTTACTATAAATCGATTTAAAGGGAATGTAATAGCGAGTATAAGTTATATTATTGACTTTGTAAATCAAAGAATGAATCATAGTATTATAAAGCTGGATGAAGGTAGAGTAGATATTGATTCATATCCGGCAAGGGCCCTATTTGAAGGTGTAATAAATGCAATTGCTCATAGAGATTATTATCTGGACGGAACACAAATTCAAGTCGATATGTTTAAGGACAGATTGGAAATATCATCACCCGGAGGTTTTTACAGAGGTGAGAAACTTGGCAAAAACATATGATTTATCTACAATTATTTCAAAGAGAAGAAATGAAATAATATCAGGAGTTTTAGTTTTATGTAATGTAATGGAGGCGGCAGGTACAGGCTTTGATAAGATAGTAGAGGAGTATAAGTCGGCGGATGAAGTACATAAGCCATATATTTATTCAAAGTCCGACCACTTTACATTGGTATTGCCGGATCTGACATATGATAGAGGTATTGAAAATAATGATGTACCGAATATCAGCTTTCAGCCTGTTCCACAAGGGACGGAGCTGGATAAAAAGGTACTGTCATTTTGTTATCATAGAGCACATAAGGTCTCTGAGATAGTGGAATACTTGGGAATCAGTGATTCAACATATTTTAGAAAGAAAGTTTTGGCTAATCTCGAAAAAAACGGGTATTTAGAAAAGAGTAAGTTATCAAGAGCGGCGTTTTATAAGACAAATCATAGCATGGTAAGTATTGAATGATGTAGTTTAATATAAGATTATTTATTGAAAGTCAGTCCGGGACAGCTCCGGGCTGATTTTTTATGCATATACCCACTTGTTAGCAAAACCTAACTATGATATAATAATTTTACCGACGATAACGTCGGTAAAGAGGAGGTATACAATATGGCTGCTGCGAAGAGGCTTAGTGAGGCTGAAAGAAAAAAAGAAATTATGGATTCAGCCACAAAAGTAATTGCCGCAAAGGGCTTAGGAAAGGCAACTATGGAAGACATCATCGCGGGAACAACTTTATCAAAAGGAGGAGTGTATCACTACTATGGGAACGTAACAGAAATCTTTAAAGACATTATGATAAGCGGGATTGATTACAGAAACAATATCATTAAGGAGCATTTGGTTGAATGTGAAAGGGTGGTGAGAGTAAGTTTATGGCAAAACAGTTGGTTGATAAAGTCATAGACAACAATCCTTTAACGCCTCTTTATGTTGAGTTTTTGATAGAGAAAAAAAGAAATCCCGAACTGAATAATATTATGGAAGAGCTTCAGGAACAGACAAAGGAAAGATTTAAAGCGATATGGAATTATGACTCAGGATGGTTGTTTGATCCTCAAATTTTTCAGTTTGTTACCGATTTTATGAATGCTCTGATAATGGCTTCTGATGTACTGGATGCAAGAGAAAATTTTAAGAAGAACAGACAGCATTTGGAAGCAATATTTACTTACTTATTTGAACAAGTAAAGGAGAAAATAGATGGGAGTTTATAAGAAATTATTCAGATATGTGCCGAATGAAAAAAATATATCGGATATATGACAATCATAGTATCAAGTATTTCGGCATTCCTGGTGGTTTATGGGTATTATTATATATTTCTACTTCTAAAAAGAAGCGGTAGTAAAGGGAAATTATGAAAACGCAGGATATTATTCTACAAGGATAGTTATCTGTTTAACTATAAGTGCGGTAATGTATTTGGTATCCGGCATTGTTTCACATAAGCTGGCATTCAGACTTGAAACAAACTTACGAAAAAGAGGAATTGAAGGACTTACAGATGCAAGCTTTCGATTTTTTGATCTGCATTCCTCAGGATATATAAGAAAAAAACTATAGATGACAATGCGGCAAAAAAACACATATGGCGGTAGCTCATATGTTGCCGGATAATTCACAGGCATTTTTTTGGTACCGATTTTTGCATTTATACTGGCATTTGCCATAAGTCTTAGAGTCGGAATCGTTATTATAGTTTTATCTGTTGTAAGCGGACTTATATTGATGGGAATGATGGGTAATAAAGATTTTATGAAGCTTTATCAGACTTCACTTGACAAACTGAGTTCTGAAACTGTGGAGTATATCAGAGGCATACAGGTAATAAAGATATTCGGTTCAAAACTTAAATCCTTTAAGGCATTGCATGATTCTATTATGGAGTATTCAAAATATGCTTATGATTATTCTCTGTCTTGTAAAACACCCTATGTCATATATCAGCTGATATTTTTAGGATTGATTGCCATTATCAGCATTCCGCTCAGCTTCTTTTTGACTGATATAAAAGATCCTAAATTTATGGCTGTAGAGCTTATTATGATCTTTTTCTTAAGCGGTGTAATAATGGTCTCTTTTATGAAAATAATGTGGGCAAGCATGAATATCTATAATGCAAATTTTGCCATTGACAGTTTGGAAGAATTATATGAAAAGATGCAGGAGGATAAACTCACATATGGAAACAGAGATCATTTTGACAATTTCAATATTGAATTTGAAAATGTGAGCTTTTCATATGGGGATAAAAAGGTTCTGGAAAACTTATCATTTTCATTAGAAGAGAAAAAAACATATGCCTTAGTAGGGCATTCAGGTTCAGGAAAGTCAACTGTTGCAAAGCTTTTGTCAGGATTTTATAAGGTTGATAAGGGGGCAATAAAAATAGGTGGATATCCTCTTTCGGAATATACAAAGGAGGCAATCATAAAGAATATCTCGTTTGTATTCCAAGACAGCAAACTGTTTAAAAAATCTATATATGATAATGTAGCATTGGCTGATGAAAATGCAGGTAGAGATAAAGTAATGAAGGCTCTCAGTCTTGCAGGTTGTGATGAAATTATTGAAAAGTTTAAAGACAGGGAAAATACAATTATAGGTTCAAAGGGGGTGTATCTTTCAGGAGGTGAAAAACAAAGGATTGCTATTGCAAGGGCTATTTTAAAAATTCACCTATTGTAATTATGGATGAAGCGAGTGCGGCAATTGATGCAGATAATGAATATGAACTACAAAAAGCATTTAAAAATTTAATGCAGGATAAGACTGTTATAATGATTGCCCATAGAATGACAAGTATTAGAAATGTAGATGAAATAATAGTTTTGGAAAAGGGAAATGTAATAGAGCGAGGAGATAATGATTCATTAGTAAAAACCGGAGGGTTATACAGCAGACTCCTCAGTCTTTACGAAACTGCAAATGATTGGAGGGTGTCAAATGAAAAACTACTATAAGAAAAAGATATGCTCTCTCAGAACAGGGTGCAAAAAATCTTACAAAAGCAACGATATATTGTTTTTTGACATATTGTATCAACCTTGGTCCGATGTTTATTTTAATGGGACTTATTAATCAGTTGGTCTTGGGAAATGTATCAAGCACCTTGCAGTATATTGTTATGGCAATACTTACTCTTGTTTTTTTATGTATATTTTATTATCAGAAGAATATGTAAGCCTTTATAATTCCACCTATAAAGAATCGGCAAATTTGAGAAAAGGAATAGCAGAGAATCTGGCACAGCTTCCGCTGGCTTATTTTTCAAAACACGATCTCTCCGACCTTTCACAAACGATAATGTCTGATGTGGAAAGGGTAGAGCATTCTATGAGCCATTCTATACCAAAGGTTGTGGCTATGTGGTTATTCTTTCCTCTGATGGGACTTATTATGCTTATTGGAAACTGGAAGCTTGGACTTGCAGCAATTATTCCCACTCTTTTAAGCTTTATGATCAATCCTTTGGCAAAACAAAAGGAAGTTTCAGAGTACAGCAGATACTTTAATGTGCTAAGAGATAATTCAGAGCTTTTTCAAGAAACAATAGAGTTACAACAGGAGATAAGCAGCTTTAATCAAGCCGACAAGGTGAAGAAAAACCTGTATAAAAAGATGGAGGAGAGCGAGAGGATTCATCTTAATGTAGAGATAGTTCCAATGCTGGCGGTAGGTATATCTTCATCTCTCTCATATATAAGCCTTGCAGTAGTATTGGCTGTCGGAATACAGTTACTTATTCACAATGAGATCAGCCTCTTATATCTGATAGGATACCTGATAGGAGCAATAAAGGTTAAAGAACTTTTTGATGTTTCAAGGGAAGGAATGACCGAAATGTCCTATATTGAACCTGCAATTGTAAGAATAAAGGAGATAAAAAATGCAGCGCTTCAAGAGGGTAAAGATACAGACCTTTCAAGCTACGATATAGAATTTAAAAACGTTTCTTTTGCTTATAATAAAGATGCAAAGGTATTAAAAGATGTGAGTTTTACGGCAAAGCAGGGTGAGGTTACAGCTTTGGTAGGTATATCGGGTTCCGGGTAAAACTTCCGTACTAAGACTTATATCAAGGCTGTATGACTATGATACCGGAAGTATCTTAATAGACGGAAAGGATATCAAAAATATATCTACAGAATCATTGTTTAAGAATGTCTCAATAGTATTTCAGGATGTGACTTTGTTTAATACAAGCATTATGGAAAATATTCGTTTGGGCAGGGAGAGTGCAACAGATGAGGAAGTAAAGGAAGCGGCCAGACTTGCAAACTGTATGGATTTTATCGAAAAATTGCCGGATGGATTTAATACTCTGATTGGAGAAAACGGTGCTGAATTATCAGGTGGAGAAAGACAGAGAATTTCTATTGCAAGAGCATTTCTAAAGGATGCACCTGTTTTGATATTGGATGAGATATCGGCAAGCCTTGATGTGGACAATGAAAAGAAGATACAGGACAGTTTAAATAAGCTTATTAAGGACAAAACGGTTATTATTATCTCTCACAGATTAAAATCAATAGAAAATGTGAATAAGATTGTGGTAATAGATGAGGGAGTTGTTGAGACATCAGGAAATCATGATGAGCTTATAAAAGATTCAAAGGTATATAAAAACTTGATTGAAAAGACAAAATTAGCGGAAGCATTTAATTATTAGGGGGAAGATATGAAAGAGAAAAAGCTGAAAATAAAGGATCTGGTGACTATAGGTGTATTTGCAGTTATATATTTGGTGATTATGTTCAGCGTGGGAATGATTGGAGTTATTCCGATTTTATTCCTGATATATCCTACGATACTGGGTATTGTTAGCGGAACTGTTGTTATGTTATTTATGGCAAAGGTACAAAAACCGTGGGCATTGTTGATATTTGGGATGCTTACACCTATTTTTATGATGGTAGAAGGACATACTTACATTCTCGTTCTGCATGCATTTGTAGTGATACTTATAGCCGAGTTGATAAGAAGAGCAGGTAATTACAATTCATTTAAATACAATATGCTTTCATTTGCGATATTTAATACCTGGATCTGCGGTTCACTTATGCAAATGTTATGGGCAAGGGAGAAATACATTGAGTTATCTATGATGATGGGCAAGGAGTATGTAGATATTTTGATAAAACTTATTACCTATCAGCATATGGCTTTGGTTTATCTTGGTGCTATAATCGGAGGACTTATAGGAGCAAATATCGGAAGAATATTACTGAAAAAGCATTTTATAAAGGCAGGTATAGTTTGATGTATTATTAGGAGGGAAATATGAAAGAGAAAAAGCTGAAAATAAAGGATCTTGTCACTATCGGTGTATTTGCAGTTATATATGTGGTGATTATATTTGCTCTGGGAATGATAGGATTTTTACCTGTTTTATATCTGGTATATCCTGCATTACTCGGTATTGTAAGCGGAACTGTTATTATGTTGTTTATGGCAAAGGTACAAAAACCTTGGGCGGTGCCGATACTTGGAATGCTTTCATTTGCAATATTTAATACCTGGATCTGCGGTTCACTTATGCAAATGTTATGGGCTAGAGAAAAATATATTGAGATAGCAATGGTTATGGGTGAGGATTATGTGAATGCTTTGATAAAACTGGTCACATATCCAAATATGGCATTGGTCTATCTGGGTGCTATATTAGGCGGACTTATAGGAGCGAATATAGGAAGAATATTACTAAAAAAACATTTTATAAAGGCAGGTATAATTTGATGTATTACATCAATGACAAAAGACTAAATCCAAATCCTATAACCAAGTTTTTTGTTGTAGTGTTACTTGGGTTTACTGTAGTACATTCTATAAATCAATATTTGGAAGTAGCTGTTGTATTAGCGATATCTATTATGTATCTTATTAATGGATTTAGAAGAGAGGCAATAAAAAATATACTGGTATTTGGTGTATTGTTCTTTGTACCGAGTTTTAGTGCTTTGGCGAAGCTTCCCATATTTATAATGATGATGCTTTCATTACCGGCTATATGTCGTATGTTCTATCTTCCTTTTGCAGCAGGCAAATTTATGATTAAGACTTCTGATGTCGGAAGTATTATCTCATCAATGGATGCTTTAAAAATACCAAAGGAAGTTTCTGTACCTATAGCCGTAATGTTCAGGTTCTTCCCTTCATTTGCCGAGGAGAAAAATAACATTATGATGGCAATGAGAATAAGGGGAATAGAAACAAAAAATCCTGTTAAATATCTTGAATATATTGCTGTACCCCTGCTTATTATTTCATCAAATATTGCAGATGATATTGCAAAGGCTGCGGAAACAAAATGTATTGCAAATCCTGTAAAGAAAACAAGGTACATAAAAGTAAAAATTCATTTGATCGATTTTATTTATGCTTTCACAATGACAATTATAGTGGTGGGAGGTCTTATATGCTTACGTTAGAGAATCTGTCACTGTTTTACGAACAGGATAAAAAAGTACTTGATGATATCAACTTAATCGTAGCGGACGGTGAATGTGTACTTCTTACCGGAGAGAGCGGAAGCGGAAAATCTTCTATTATAAATTCTATAAACGGACTTGCCTTTGAATATGAAAATGCCAAATTTAGCGGCAACATAAAGGTTGACAATAAAGATTTAAAGGGAATGGAGCTTTATGAAATATCTCTGATGATATCCAGCGTTTTCCAAAACCCAAAGACACATTTTTTCAATGTGGATACAACACTTGAACTGTTATTTTATCTTGAAAACATAGGTCTTGATAGAAAAGAAATGGAAAGTCGTATGGAAGATATGCTAAAGCTCTTTCCTATAAAGCATTTGCTCGGACGTAGCATATTTGATCTTTCAGGTGGTGAAAAACAGATACTTTGTGTGGCGGCCTGCTATATTTCAGGTTGTAAGCTAATAGTACTTGATGAACCTTCATCAAATCTGGATGATAAATATATTGATATATTAAAGGAAATGCTACAGATACTAAAGAATAAGGGAATTACACTTATCATTGCAGAGCATAGAATCTATTATTTGACGGATTTGGCAGATCGAATTATTCTTGTCAGAAAGGGAGAGCTTTTTAAGGAGCTCACAAAAGATGAACTTTTAAACTCTGAAAAGCAACTTGGACTTCGCTCTGCGATAAAAACAAACTTGAAAGCACAAAGTAAGTCGGTCCGAAATGATTTAAATATTAAAAAACTCGAGTACAACTTTAAAGACGGTTCGGGGTTAAAGATAGAAGATATTTCATTTGGTCTTGGAAATATTTACGGTATTACCGGAAAAAACGGCTGCGGTAAATCCACATTTCTAAGGGTAATGACAGGCCTTGATGATAAGGGAAAGAGTGAGATAACATTTAACGGGAAAATCCTAAACAAAAAAGACAGACTGAAAAATTCATCATTGGTTATGCAGGATGTAAATCATCAGCTTTTTACAGATTCTGTAGAGGAAGAAATAAAACTTGGGGTTAAGGATTTGTCACAGGATAGATTAGATAAGGTTCTATTTGGTCTTGAACTTACAGAATTAAAGGACAGACATCCTATGAGCCTTTCAGGTGGACAAAAACAAAGAGTGGCCATTGCTTCAGTTCTATGCAAAAAATCAATATTTATATTTTTTGATGAGCCCACAAGCGGTATGGATTATAAAAAAATATGATAAGAATTTCAAAAGCTGATAAAGGAGATGAGTACTAAAGATAATATTATATTTATTGTTTCCCACGACAATGAATTTTTTTAAATGAAACCGCAGACAGTATACTTTTGCCTTGAGGAATTTAAGATCCCGCATCCAAAAAAATGAAAGTAATAGAATCATTTATTATTAAACAAAAACTTTAAAAAACTGTAGTTTAATATATGATATAATCAAAGAAAACATTGGAGGATACTTTATGGATCGTTTCAAGAAAGTTTATAGGCAGGGAGTATTAGAAATACTTGAAGTTTGGGTTGATACGGAGACAGGTGTAAACTATTTGTTTAAGGCAAACGGATATGCAGGAGGTCTGACAGCTTTACTGGATAAAGACGGAAAGCCTGTAATCACATACAATGGTAAAGAAGAATTGTAAATAAAAACTGTAGCGGAAGGATAGCTTCTACTACAGTTTTTATGCCTATTCCCATATTGTATGCTGTGCTCTCACACCATATTTATCAGGTTTATAAAGTGAATCGAAATTAGCTTCTACACTGTATCTTTTCCATATAACATAGTCGGATGGCTGAATTTCAAGTTTAAATGAAATATCATTCTTTACTTCTTCATATTCAATCGGATGTAGTGAAAAAATATCCGTCAAATCTCTTTCTCTAAAGTCATCTATACTCAGTTTTGAAAGATCTGTATTATTGAATCTGACCTCCGATAAAACCTCACTGTCTGCCGGAATCCTGTAATAAGTTATTGTGCAGTTTTTTAGTTTATTGCTATCTTTTAATGTAGGAGTAACACTTACAAAACCGTAGGATTTATCATCACGAAATATTTCCAAAAGTTCACCATAATAAAAGTGGTCATTACGATTGTTTACTATTTCACTGTCTGCAGATTTTTCTAAGAAGTAAAAGCCGTCAGACAAAAGAGTGGATGCCTTTGTTTCGCCGACAATTATATTGCTTTTATCTATTTGTACTACGACCGGCTTTTCGGGAAAACCTATCATAGATACAAAGAGAGTAAGAGTAAAAAGTGAAATAAACAGTCCGGCTATAACAGCATTTGAAGCTGAGTAGAGTCGAAATATTTTATTTTTATGATTGCTTATAAGTCCTAAGATAAGCTGAAAGAGATGATAAATTATCAAGCTTATTACTGCAAGTCCAAGCTGAAATTTTAAACATCTATAAAGTGACAAGGTAAAATTATTTGTCATATAAAATATAATGCCTATGCAGGAGATATTTGCCAAAACATACACGAAGAAAAATAATAATGCAGCTTTTAGTGCAGCAGATTCGGTAATATCATCATAGTCTATATGTATTCTACCTTGAAAGCCCTGTCCGATATTGTACATCCATTTTGGGACTTCCTTTCCGGTAGTTACTGCAATTACCAGCCTTAAAAACATATAGATTGTTAACATAAAGCATAGTAAAACCAAAAGACCAAAAATTAATGCGAATATAGTAAATCCCATTTTATTCTTCCATTATTCCCAAATAGTATGCTGTGCCCTGACACCATAATGGTGTACTGAGTTATTTTCAAAAAAATCCGCCTCAATGCTATAACTTTTCCACAGTGAGTACCCTACAGTTTGCAGTTTTAAGGTATACAAAGGACTGCGTTTATACTGATGATAATTATAAGGCTTTAGTGAAAAGATATCAGCCAGATCGCTGTTTTCAAAATCCTGAATGCTCAATGATGATAGAGCTGTGTCATTAAATTTTACCTGAGATAAAACCTCACTGTCACCCGGTATCTCATAATATGTTATGGTACAGTTTTCGAGTTTATCTGAATTCTTAAATGTAGGAGTAATACTCATAAATCCATAAGATTTTCCGTCACGAAGCAACTCTACAAGCTCGCCATAGTGAAGTTGGCTGTTTCGTTTATTTACAATTTCACTGTCTGCATCTTTACCGTAAAAGGTAAAGCCGTCTGCTAAAAGAGAGGAGGCTTTTGTTTTGCCTATAACCACAGTGCTTTTATCTATTTGTATATTTACAGGTCTTTCAGGAAGTCCCACCCTAAGCATCCATAGAGTATATACAAGTGCAGTAACAAATATACCTGCCATTACAGCGTTTGTCGGTGAGTAGAGTGGCCTGTAAATTCCCAATATATGAGATACAAAAAATAAAATCAGTTTCACTATGAAATAGAATAGCATTGCTATCAAAACAACCACTACCTGCAAGCCTACACATATATAAAATGCTTTCTTGGAATTTTTGTGTTTGATAATACATTACAAAATAGAAAAAAATATTGGCTAAAAATAAAAACAAAGGATAAAAAAATTGGTATCCCATAATGCTGCAGGTTCTGTAAAATCCTCGTAATTGATATTGATTTTACTTTTAAATCCTTGCCCAATCTTGTACATCCAATTTGGAACTTCAGTATTTGTTCTCACAGCTATTACAAGTTTTACATACATATAAACTGTAAACATAAGAAGCACCAATATAAGAATACCGAGTGCTATTGAAACTATAAAAAAAGGCCATTGTAGCTCCCCTTTTCAAATTAAAAGTTGTATACTTATATTATATCATTTTGTTGTAAAATTTACGATATTTAATACTTTTTATGGGGAGGAATATGGCTGTTTCATATTTTATCTATGTGACGGATAAAGAAAATACTGATTTTAATTTGGATAAGTTTAATAATGACATTAAACAAAGATTTCCTAAAGTCGGCATTTCGGTAAAGGATGATGAGGACTGTCGGTACAATATTTGTTGGGAAGACTACGAGGATGAGTATGAGTTTGAACTTTGGATGCTTAAGGATAGAAGTGTATTCATGATAAATTATTTCAACTCAAAAAACAGGCTCTATGATTATGCAGAGTTTATAAAATGGCTCAGAAGCTACTTCTCTTATGAAAGGGAAGTTTTATTATGTGATGAGGGATATAGTAAAACTATTGTATTAAGTGAGGGAGTAGAGATAGAGGATATTTTGGAGATACTGGAGTAGGGGGATATAAGGTGTAAAACATATATCATTGTTACACGTTAAATAAGTAAAAGGTATTTGTATAAGTATATAAGATTAAAAAAATAATCAATGATAGGATATTGACAAAAAAAGCAATCATAGATGTATCTTGGTTATATAATTTAAAAAAATCATATACTCCGGGGGATAATGTATTGAATATAGAGCGAGAGAGTATAGAGCAATATCTGCTAGAGGTGAAAGAATCTGTAAAAAAAGATAAGTATAGGCTTGATCATAATTCAAGAAGACAGGATAACATTAAGTTATTCTTGGATTATGTTATTGATGAAGCAAAAGTGAAGGAAGTTATACTTGATCTTGATACGCAGGACTTTTCAACAATATTACAGAATGAGCATAAAGGCTTTGAACATGAGAAACTTTATGTATTCGGGAAGGATATTATACTTTTGGAAAGAAATGGTACAGAAGAGAAAACAGTATCACTGTACATCAAATTTAATAAGTTGGAGAACTGTTTTGTGATTGTTATTTCATTCCATGAGCAGAAGTATCCGCTTACATACTATTTCAAGTAATAATTTGGAGGTGACTATTTTGTCAAAGGAGAGAAGGGATTTCTGTATCGAGTGTAGAAAAGAGACGGAATACACTTTACAAAAAGAAGGATATTATAAAAAATATAAAGGATAAGGATTATAATTTTTCAATTACTGTTGCTGTGTGTACGGAATGCGGTGAGGAAATGAGTGTTCCGGGACTTATGGATAAGAATATTCGAGAAATTGATGAGCAGTATAGGAAAGCAGAAGGATTGATATCAATTGATGACATCGAAAGGTTCATGAAAATTTATAATATAGGAAAAAGGACCTCTATCTTTAGCAATTGGATTTGGAGAGGTAACTATTCCCAGATATCTGGAAGGACAGGTGCCGTCAAAAGAATATTCGGATATAATTAAATCTGCAATTTCTTCACCGGAATATATGAAAAAGAAACTTATTGAAAACAGAGAGAGAATAACAGATACAGCATATAGAAAAGCCTATAATGCAGCTGTAAGTATGGAAAGGTTGTTTTCTGTTTCTGATAACATGCTTAGGGTAATTGCATATATTTTTAAAAAGCTGGAAGAGGTAACACCTCTAATGTTGCAGAAACTATTATATTTTACTCAGGGAGTATATTTAGCGTTATATAGGAAGCCTATATTTGTGGAGGATTGTAGGGCGTGGGTACATGGGCCTGTATATCCGGAGGTTTATGAACTGTTTAGAGATTTTAAGTATAATCCTATTGACGATGCACGTTTTGCACTTTTAAGCGGAATGGAAGATACTTTGAAAGATAATGAAAAGAAAGTAATAGAGCTTGTTGTAAATACATTTGGAATATATAGTGGAAAGGTATTGGAGAAGATTACACACAATGAGTCCCCTTGAAGGAAGCACGAATAGGATATGGTGAAAGTATTCCTTCAAATGAGCTTTTGTCAAAAGATCAAATAATGAATTATTATATTCAGACAAATAATAAATATGGAATAGATACAGAAGATGGTCTACGTAAATATATTAATGATATGTTGAATAATATATTCTAAAAAAATCAGAAAAAAACTGAGATAGAATATTTTACAGGTACAGGTGAAAAAAATGATTACAGGTATCGACTACATCTTATATACTGATAAAAAGCGAGGATGCTTTTATAGAAAAAAATAAAAAGAAAAGTATTACATTTTGGAAAAAAATCCATATATTGTCATTGATAATGAAGATGAAACAACGGATATTTTTTTGTTTCTCGAGATGAGGAAATGTTTCGGTTGATGGACGAAAAAGGGCTTTTATATAGATGAATTGTCCGGGGAAGGACCGTTTTTATTGATTTTTTTAACAGCGGATATTCACCAAAGGAAAAATAGAGTTACACTGGTGCTTTCTGAAGAGATTTTTCGAGTCAAAAATTCTCCAAGCAGGTATTCAATTCGATTAAATCTATTTTATAATGTGGAAGGACGGTGAGTTACATTATGGAGAAAAAAGTAGAATTAAAAGAAATTATAAATAAACAAAGAGATTTCTTTAACACAAATGCAACTAAATCAGTCAAATATAGGATTAAGATGTTGCAAAGGTTGAAAGAGGCAATTAGGAACAATGAGGTAGCAATCCTTTCCGCTCTATATAAGGATCTTTTAAAGTCTAAAGCTGAGGCATATATGAGTGAACTGGCAATAGTTTATGCGGAGATAAATGAGGCTTTAAAAAATGTAAGAAAGTGGAGCAGACCGGAGAAAGTAAAAGGAACTATATCTACATTTCCGTCAAAGAATTATGTCTACTCTGAACCATATGGGGTAGTGCTTATTATGGCACCTTGGAATTACCCATTCAACCTGGCTATATCTCCTCTAATAGCTGCAATAGCGGCAGGAAACACAGCCATTATCAAATGCTCAAAAGAGAGTGTTTATACCTCAAAAGTTATTAAATACATTATAAATAAAGCTTTCGGTTCAAATTATATTTTTCTGTGGATGAAGATATAGATTATGATGAGCTTCTAAATCAAAGATACGATTATATATTCTTTACAGGAAGTCAAAGAGTAGGAAAGATTGTAATGAATATAGCGAGCAATAACCTTATACCGATTTCTTTGGAGCTTGGTGGAAAGAGCCCATGCATAATAGATGAGACAGCAAATATAAAACTTGCCGCAAGGCGAGTACTGTGGGGGAAACTGCTTAATGCCGGACAGACCTGTGTAGCAGTTGACTATGTTTTGATACATAGCAGTGTTAAGGATAAGTTTATAAAGTATCTAAAAAAAGAGATAAAGAAAAAGATATCCTAATGCATTAAATAATGATACATATCCCAGAATAATAAATGAACACCACTATAACAGATTGATAAATCTAATAAAAACAGAGGAGAGTATAATAGGTGGCAGAGGTGATGATGTAGTTCGTAGATTAGAGCCTACTATTTTACCTGATGTAGATTTTGACCATGAAATTATGAAGGAAGAGATATTTGGACCGGTGCTTTCAATCATAGAATACGATGATATCAATAATATAATAAGGATAATAAAAGAACATGAGAAGCCTTTGGCATGCTATGTATTTACAAGGGATAAAGATACAGCAAAGCATATTATAAAGAGTATTTCATACGGTGGTGGATGCATAAATGATGTTATACTGCAAGTATCAAATCATTATATGCCGTTTGGAGGAGTAGGAAGCAGCGGAATAGGTTTGTATCATGGAAAATTTGGATTCGATACATTCAGCCATAAAAAGAGTATTGTATGGAGTAATACAATATTCGACTTACCACTGAGGTATGCACCGTTTAATCCACTAAAATTTAGAATGCTGAAAAAAATATTGGAATCATTTAACAGTAAAATAAATTAGTTTAATGGAGATAAAAGATGGCTTATACGAGGGAAAACTTTGAAGAATGGATTATTCTTATAGACTCTAAAATGGAGTATTTTACAGATGCATTTGCGGGGGAGAATAATTTAAAACTTGACTACAGTATAGAGTCGCTGGATAAGATTGAAAATTGGATTCTAGGTAATTACAGTGAGATAAAGGATTTGATAAATGATACGAAGACCTTAGACTATTTGACAGTATACATAGGTGAGACTTTCAGGAAACATATTGGTGGAGAGTGGTTTATAGATTTGAAAAATAAAAAGAATGCATATTATTCTATGCCTGTTTTGACAAGCTCCGATTACATAGGAGAGAGCTATATAGCACCGATGACATTTGCAACTGCATGTATCAACAGAAAAAAGGGCAATTATATAAGCACTATACTGAAAAACTGTTTGGAAGATATGGGAAAGTAGGGTATAATAAGTTAGAAGATATATTGATGCCGGAGCCTTACGTGATCCACATGGGTCGCGTGCGGCTCCGGCAGTATTTATATCTTTATTATCTGAATATAGTGCTAAATGAACTTGTATTATTTTTTTACAAAAGCCTTTTACATCACTGTCTATATCTTTAAGCTTTCCGTTTAAATATTGTTTTAAAGTGCCCGTTCCTTTTGTTTCGTCATAATCAGTTAAGAAATATTTTTTTCGAATTTTTTTCATATCTTGTAAGGAATCCATCATAATCCCTTACATTTTCAGCAACTATAGTATCTTTGCCGTTTTCCCAAATATGATAGGTATCATTATCATCTTCATATGAAGTTTGTGAAAGAGTATCAGTGTATATGATATAAGTCTCAGAACCATTATTTTCTAAATGTGCCGGTGAATAATATTCGCCTACATTTTCATTGATAATATTTTTATCCAGGAATAAAGAATAATAGTTGTTTCCTTCGATTTTTGCTAAATACAACAAATTATCATTTTCCGCTTTGGAGTCTTGTGAATAAGCGAAATCGGAAAAATCTGGTTATATTTTCATTTACAAGCTCAATTTCACCTTTTGTACTACCTTCCCAAAAGCGACTCTCCAAAGCTTCTTGTTTTTTTCAGAGAAAAAATACCAATATTTTGATTTAGAAGGGAGTGCTTCCTGAAGTCTGTACATGTCGTCATTTCCTTCTATATTTTCTATATCTTCATACTCTCCCAGTGTTTCACCATTCTGTTCTACTTTTAGAATGATTTTACCTTCAGAATTTGTTTCTGTATATGCCAGTAAATCTTTCTTTTTCTTAAATTCTACAAAGTCTACAAATGTATCACTGACTAATTCCTCATTGCCGTTAAAGTCAAATCTATAGAGGGATGTCGGTTCATCAGCTTTTGACGCATAGATGACTTTATCAGAAGAATAAGTAACGCTATTATATGGTTCTTTAATACCTTTTACTATTTCCTTTGAGTTTCCGTCTTCCAACTGGTATACTGCATTATCCCTAAAATAGCATATTGAATCAAGATCAAAAGAATAATCGAAAAGAATTTATATTAAAATCTGAATATACTGTATTATTACCTGTATATATATCAATTAAATATAAATTTACCAAGTCATCTTTGCCATAATTACGACTACTATCGGGGACAATTAAAAAGCTCATCCCTGTGCCTCAGAAAGTATGTATTTCATTTCTTCCTTTTCTTTAAATAGAGTGATTGATTTACCTTTTTATAAAAAAACAACTCTTTATTTGAAAGATAAAGTATATCACCATTTTTTTAAAAATCGAATGTACTGTGACCTTGTCAGCTACTTTGGTTCGCTTTGTAGGTGCTTTAGATGTTGATGTATAAAGTGTATAGGTTTCTCCATCATAATCTGAAAATGAACAGAATAAATCGGTGTCTTTACTGTTTGGTGTTATAGAAAATTTTTCCATAACACTTCCGTTAGTTGTACAAGGCCCAAGATCTATAATTTTAGATTTATCATAACGAGCCATATATAGATTGTCTCCCTTTACATAAAGAGAAAACTTATCGGAACTTGTACTTTTTTGAGATTCCGCCTTGGATTTTTCACCTGATGAGCAGGCTGATGCGAATACAATAAAAAGACATGTTACTAAAAAACAGAAAATAACGGGAAGTTTCGATGTGAATTTTTTGAACATAAATTGCACCTCCATAAATTTTTGATTTAATTTTACTATATATTTGTACAAAAAAATCTATTTATAAATTTTTTGCTAAATATACTTAAAAAAATTTTTAGAATTATAAACCGTATGTACTTTTGATTTAATATATTAAAATATATTGTATTTACATCTATGTATGATTATACTAAACAGAAATAAATATTTAATTGTAGAGTATTGATCAGTCAGAGAATATTTATATGAATTAGGAAAGTTGGATATAAAAATGGCTTATACGAAAGAAAACTTTGAAGAATGGATTATTCTTATAGACTCTAAAATGGAGTATTTTACAGATGCATTTGCGGGGGAGAATAATTTAAAACTTGACTACAGTATAGAGTCGCTGGATGAGATTGAAAATTGGATTCTAGGTAATTACAGTGAGATAAAGGACTTGATAGGTGATGCCAAAACTCTGGACTATTTGACTGTATATATCGGTGAGACTTTCAGGAAACATATAGGTGGAGAATGGTTTATAGATTTGAAAAATAAAAAGAATGCATACTATTCCATGCCTGTTTTAACAAGTCCTGATTATATAGGAGAAGTGTACAAAGCTACAATGACATATGCGACGGCATGTATAAATAGGAAAAAGGGCAATTATATAAGTACAATACTGAAAAACTGTATGGAAAAGATGAATATCAGATAATCTGATATAAAAAAAGGAAAGCCGCTTAAGCTTTCCGTTTTTATTCCCATATAGTATGTTGTGCCATAACATTGTAGTATGAAAGACTGTTATCGGAGTTAAAATCAGCTTCTATACGATAGCGTTTCCACATAGAATAGTCATGAGTTTGCAATGTAAGTACAAAATAATAAGGACCTTTCATCTCATCATAATCTATAGGATGCAGTGAAAAAATATCTATCAAATCTTCATTTTCAAAGTCACTAAGTTGTAAATCCGACAGAGTTATATTGTTAAAACTTACAGCAGACAAATCTGTATCATCAGGTGTAACCTTAAATGATGTTACAGTACAGTTTTTAAGTTCATCAGAGTCCTTCCATGTAGGTGTGACACATACATGACCGAAAGACTTTTCACCAAGATACAATTCCAAATATTCTCCATAGGAAAAGTGGTCACTTCGAGTATTTATGATCTCACTGTCTGCATTTTTTCCTTTAAATGTAAAGCCGTTATCAAGAAGAGTGGATGCCTTTGTTGAACCGATAATCACATTAGTTTCTGCTATTTGCACATTTACCGGTTTAGCCGGAATACCTGCTATAGATATAAAAAAAGTGAATGCAAATGAGGCGAAAAACATAAGTACATCCAGCGCATTGGTAGTGGAATAAGAATAATTTGTACGGTATGATGGTATCAAAAAACGTATAAGCGGTCTAATAATTCCGAAAAGTATTATCGCAGCTATAACTATAGGAAACTGCATTTTTAAACAGGAAAAAAATGCTTTTCCAATATTGTGTAATTTGAAATAATTCACACCGGTAACTATTATATTAACTAAAATAATACACACCATGAAAACGCTCGCCTCTATCATTGCGGGCCTATCTGTAATGTCGTCATATTGAACAGCCCTCCTTGTAATCTGGATATGACCTAAAGTATATATCCATTTAGGGAGCTTCTTAAAAGTACAAACAGCTATCAGCAGTCTGAAGTATATAAAAATGGCTAAAATAAAGCATAGCAGTGAAACAGCACCAAAGGCCAATGTAGATATAAAAAATCCCATAATATCCTCCTGTTTGATTACAGATAAGTGGTTATATTATATCATTTTACATAATAATTTGCGATATATTATTGATATTATATCTGTAATGGAATAGTATGTGGTATTAGAGGTGAGAGTGAAAAAGTTATTATTGAAAGTATTGAAATCTATAATGAACTTTAGACGGAAAGGAAATAAAGTATGAATATATTATTACAGGAAAGTGCCGATATTTTAAAAGAATATTTTGGAGAGAGACTGGATAAAATGGTAGTTGAAAGAGCGGTGTTCGGACTGTTCTTTTCAGGAGTAAAATTAAGTACAGGTCATGGAGGGCTTTGTTTTACTCCCGTTAAGGAGATTCCTGAGGCTGTATGCTGTCCAAGCTCCGCGAAGGCAATGCCTCTATCAGGTAAACTCAGTGGAAGGAGCGTAAAAAGTTATTTGGATGATCTTTCACATGCAAATATTCTCAGAAAGACACTGGCCATTGCAACACTTAATGCACTTTCAGCCTGTTACTGGGAGGAAAATAAGAATTTGGAGTATAAAATAGAGTTGGATGTAGACTCTTTTGATGTGATGGAGGTTCACCAAGGCAAAAAAAGTGTTGTAATAGGTGCATTGGTGCCGATGCTTAAAAAGCTTCTTGCGGCAGATGCAGATTTTAAAGTTTTAGAGATGGACTCACGTACTCTAAAGGGCAAGGAGTTGGAGCATTTTGCACCTGCAAAGGATGCGAATATGTATCTGCCTGATTCCGACCTGGATGTTATTACAGGCGTTACTATCCTTAATGATACATTACCTGATTTACTGGCTATGTGTAAACCCGGTGCCGATATTTTGGTCACAGGTCCGACTGCCGGTATGATTCCTGATGCTTTCTTTAAAAGAGGTGTGACTGTGATGGGCGGTATCTTGGTGACGAAACCTGATGAGCTACTTGATGTTATAAGTGAGGGCGGCTCAGGCTATCATTTCTTCGGCAAGAGCGCCGAAAGAATAGTAATTTACAATAAGCAGGGTATGTAAAAAATTTAAGTTTATAAGCAGAAAACGATTTTACGGCCTTAAAGTGCGACAAATTACATTTTTACGGCCTTAAAAGTGTGGTAGAATACATTTTTACGGCCTTAAAAATGTATTCGAATACAATATAAAGGAGTGGCGGCTTCCTACAGGCTTAAAAGTAAAAGCTTTCAAGGGGAAACCGTACGCCTTATAATGTATATTATAGCAGAAAAATACAATATAATAAAAGCATCATTATTGTAGGAGGGACTACATATATGAAGAAAATAATCAGTCTATAAGTGTCCGGATGTAAAGTGTATATACGGAATGAATATGTAGATGCCGGGAAATGAGGGAAGTAAAATATGGGCTATACCAGGGAAAACTTTGAAGAGTGGATAATTCTTATACCTTTTAAAATGGAATATTTTACAGACACATTTGCTAAAGAAAAATAACTTGAAACTTGACTACAGTATGGGGTCATTGGATGAACTGGAAAAAAATGGATCTTAGCTAATTATAAAGATGCCGAAGGGCTGATAAAAAGATAAAAAAACGCTTGATTACTTGACAGTATATATTGAGAGACTTTCAGAAAAATACATAGGTGGTAAGTGGTTTATAGATTTGGAGAATAAAAAGAATGTATTCTATAGTATGCCTGTTTTAAAAAAAGTCCTGAATATAAGGGAGTTACATCCAAATCGCCCTTGACATATGCGACAGCATGCATAAGCAGGAATAAGGGGGATTATATAAGTACAATCCTAAGGAATAATATGGAACATTAGATATATAATTTAAAAACATATATGTATTTTTTTGACATAAGAATTTCAAGTTTATAATGTGTTTGATTTTTGTATACATAAGTATTGTAGATTATATTTTGTCTATGCTATCATAAAGTCATATTGTTCTTATAGTAAAGATTAAAATTTTAGAACATATGGGGAGGAAATGTGGATTTAAATTATATAAAACCTAAGATTTTTGAAGCATTAAAAGGTTACACCGGAGAGCAGTTTGTAAAGGATTTGATTTCAGGTATCATAGTTGCAATTATTGCAATGCCGCTTTCAATAGCGCTTGCAATTGCATCAGGTGTAAATCCGGAACAGGGGCTGTATACAGCGGTGGTTGCAGGATTTTTTATTTCATTTCTGGGTGGAAGTATAGTGCAGATAGGTGGACCGACCGCTGCCTTCGTTATAATAATCTATGGTATAGTGGCTCAGTATGGAATGGCAGGGCTTACAGTTGCCACCATAATGGCAGGATTTATGCTGATACTTATGGGAATCTTTAGACTTGGAGATTTAATAAAGTTTATACCGAAGACTATTACGGTAGGATTCACCTTCGGAATTGCTGTAAGCATAGTGGCAGGACAGATAAAAGATTTTTTCGGGCTTGATATGGGAGCGGTGCCAGCGGAATTTGTGGAGAAGATGATTGCTCTTTTTAAGAATTTTCACACATTAAATATCGCAACTTTTTTAGTAGGTCTCTTGGCATTGCTTATTCAGATATTTTGGCCGAAGGTATCGAAGAAGATTCCGGGATCTTTGATTGCAATTATAGTTACAACTCTAATTGTAAAGTTTGGAAATCTTCCTGTAAAAACTATAGGTGACTTATATACCATAAAAGCCGGACTTCCGGAATTTAGTATGCCGGGGGTAACACCTGAGCTTATATCTCAGATGATATCACCGGCATTTACCATAGCGATATTGGCTGCTATAGAATCTCTCTTATCATGCGTGGTTTCAGATACAATGACAGGTAGTCATCACAGTCCGAATGCAGAGCTTATAGGACAGGGAGTTGGCAATATAATGTCGGCGCTCTTTGGTGGAATACCTGCTACCGGAGCTATTGCAAGAACTGCCGCAAATGTTAAAAATGGTGGAAGAACACCTATTGCAGGTATGATTCATGCAATTACACTTATGCTTATATTGTTATTCTTGATGCCATATGCATCGCTTATCCCTATGAGTTGTCTGGCTGCCATACTTATTATAGTCGGTTACAATATGAGCGGATGGAGAAATGTGGTACATATAATAAAAACAGCACCTAAAAGTGATATTGCGGTTTTATTGATTACTTTATTTTTAACGGTACTTTTCGACCTTGTAATGGCTATAAAGTTCGGTATGATTCTTGCGGCATTTCTTTTCCTAAAGCGTATGTCGGATATTGCAAATGTCAGGCAGTGGGTGGATAAATCAGACTCAGATGAGTATGCACTAAATTCCGACTTTAAGGCTGTACCTAAAAATACAATAGTTTATGAGATTTTCGGAGCATTATTTTTTGGTGCTACAAAAGATTTACTTAATATAGCAAATGAGGACGAAAAAAATGTACTTGTTCTTCGTATGAGAAATGTACCGGGCAATGGATATTTCAGGACTTGAAGCTTTGGAAGAATTACTTGGGATTTGCAAAAAAAGAAATATGACTTTGATATTGTCTCATGTAAATGAGCAACCGATGAAAGTAATGGAAAAGGCAGGATTTATAGAAAAAGCGGGAAGAGAAAACTTCTGTGAGAATATAGATAAGGCACTTGAAAGGGCAAGGACCTTGGATAAGTAGAAAAAATCAATGCTCAAATATATTGATTGAAATTAAGTAAGAGGAGAATATATGAACGAGAACTTAAAAAAGAGAAATGAAATTTTGTCAGATACCGTAATCAAAGGTTTGAAATCCAGAAATATGACAGGGTATTATGCAAAGGATAAGGAAGAAGCTCTTAAGATTGCACTTGAACTTATTCCTGAAAACAGTAAAATCGCTATGGGCGGTTGCATGAGTGCACATGAAATAGGATTGATTTCCACACTTGAGCAGGGCAACTATAATTATATGGACAGGGCTAAGATGGAACCTAGAGAAGCTCTTTTGGCGGCGTATGATGCTGACATATTCCTTTCGAGCGCCAATGCTATGACAGATGACGGAGTACTTGTAAATATTGACGGGAACTCAAACCGTGTATCATGTATATCACAAGGGCCGAAAAAAGTTGTGTTTATCGTTGGAATCAATAAGGTATGTTCAGACATAGACAGTGCTATGAAGCGTGCCAGAAATGTAGCCGCTACAGCAAATACACAGAGATTTGATATAAAGACTCCTTGCAAAATCACAGGAAAATGCTCAGATTGCAAATCCCCCGATACTATCTGTTGCCAGTTTTTGGTAACAAGATACTCTCGTCATGAGGGAAGAATACATGTTATTTTGGTAAATGATAATCTTGGATTCTAAAGGAAGGTTATATGAACAACAAAGAAAAAGCAAATGAATATTTTAGAGAGAACAAATCAAAAATAAAAGATATTGAAAGGCCGGTTTATCATCTTACTCCGGATATAGGATGGATGAACGATCCGAACGGTTTCGTTCTTTAACGGTGAATTTCATTTGTTTTATCAATACAACCCATATGATATAAAATGGGGTCCGATGCACTGGGGACATGCAAAGAGCAAAGACTTTGTAAACTGGGACAGACTTCCTGTTGCACTCGCACCGGATGATGAAATAAAGGGACAGTGCTTCTCCGGTACAGCACTTTGTGAAGGAGATAAACATATACTTATTTATACCGTACATAATGACGGAAAAGAGGAGCAGGCTGTAGAAATCGGTGACGGAGTTAACTATGGAAGTATATCTAAAGAGTCTGTCATAAGAGTGGAACATTTGCCGAAGGGATTTAGCGGTATAGACTTTAGGGATCCTAAAATTTGGAAGGAAGACGGCGTATATTATTGTGTAGTAAGTGCAAAGAATGAAATAGGACTTGGCAGTATATTGCTCTTTACTTCAAATAATCTGATTGACTGGGAATATAAGAATATTCTTTTTGAAAATAACGGTGATTACGGCAAGATGTGGGAATGTCCTGATTTCTTTAAACTTAATGATAAGTATATATTGGTAGTCTCAGTAATGGAGATGCAGGCAAAGGGCAGAGAATATTTTAACGGACATCAGGTTTTATACTTTGTAGGTGAATATGATAAAAAACTCTACAGATTTACCCCTACAGATAAAGCAAGAACATTGGACTTCGGTTTTTGATTATTATGCACCCTCAAAGTCTAAATGCTAATGAGAGAACTCTTTCGGTCGCATGGCTGCATGACTGGGGTAATGATTTAACTCCTGACGGAGCAAAATGGTGCGGTCAGATGACCTACCCAAGGGAGCTTAGGCTTAAGGGTAAGAATATTTATCAGATGCCTGCAAAGGAGCTTGAGAGTCATTATAAAAAAATAAATATAGTACAAGTTTTACTTTTGAACAAAAAAATGATAAATATGTCGATGAGGATTTGAACTCAAGAGTTGCAAGATTTGACTTTGATATTGCAAATGTTGATGCAAACAAGCTTAAGATATTCTTTATGGCTGATGATGAATACAATTCATTTATAAAGATAAATATGAAAAAAAGCAGACAATAAAGTTTTTCAAGGAGATTTTTCTTATCTTTCCAAAGATGCAATAGATGAGAGAAAGATAGATGTGGATATTTGTGACGGAAAGCTGTCTTTATGTGTTCTGATTGACAGATACAGCATTGAAATTTTTTTGTCAACAACGGAAAAACAGGTCTTGACATCAAGGATTTATACACCGCTTGATGCAAATGAGATAAGATTCTTGGCTGACGGTAAGGTCAATATCAATGTATGTAAAAATGAGATAGAGTAATATATAATAAAAATAAATCGCTTATAGTACTTGAACATGATGATACAAAAAAATGTTAATATAATCCCTGTCTTTGACAGTTTTGAAATATAAAACACCCTTCAACCCCCGTGTTTTAGCGGCTTTTGGAGGGTATTTACATTTCGTTTTGAAACCAAAAAAATAGTATTTTATTTTCCCTTACTTTTGTTTTTTTAATTGTTCTCATTTGACTCTTTGTTATAAATTCAAAATCTGTATTAAAATGACAAATCTCATGTAGCTTATCTGTAAGCTCCGTTCTTTTATATAACGGTATAAAACCTTGTTCTTTCACATATCCAAAATTAAAAATCCTTTAATGTTTTTTTAGAATATCTTCACATGTATATTTGTGTTCTAAAGCTTTCTCAAGATATCTGTAAATAATCAATGCTAAAAAACAAGTTAAGAAGTGAGCCGTAATTCTGTCAACTCTTTGTAAGTACACAGGCCTTGCATCAAACTCGGTTTTCATAATTCTAAAGCACTCTTCGATTTGCCATCGCTTTTCACTTATACTTACTATTTCACTTACATTATCGTCAAGTAGGTCTGTTGAGACAGCATACATACCGTCATACTTGGTTTCTTCATCTATTTTATCTGTATTAAGAAAGTTATGTACATTTGCCTTTTCTCCATCATCAGTCACTGCAAGGCTGCTAATAAACCCGGCAGGGTCATTAGGATTTCTTCTTTCTTTTTTGATGCTACCTTTTTCAAGCATTAGCTTAGCTCTGTCAACTTGTTTTTCTCTAATAGTTTTTTGGTATTTGGCATATTTAGGTGAATATGTGATGATAAGCCTCTGAGATAAATCCTTAGGTGTATACGGAGCATCTTTGTAATATATATCCTCATCATCATTTGATATTTCTGCCAAATCTACTACTTTATCATCAGACAAACGTTTAAATCCTTTAGTGTCTAAAGCCCATTGTCTATCTTGTGCATTAAGCTTTTTTATAGATTGTGTAACGACAAAGGCTCTTTCGCCCATATGATTGTATTTTTCTTATTTTTTTCCGAACCGAGTCCTGCATCGCTACAGTAAATAAACTTTTGACAATCAAACTCTTTTAAAAATCTTTTTCTTCAAGAGGTTTAATAGATGTTTGCTCATTAGCATTACCCGGAAATAGAGAAAAAGCAAGAGGAATGCCGTCACCATCCATAAACATCCCCATTTGTACTATAGGGTTTGGTCTGTGTTCCTTACTTTTACCATATTTCTTAATCCCGTCTTCATCTTCAATCTTAAAATAATAATTGGTGCAATCATAAAAAAGGATCTTATCATTGCGTTTTCCTAATAAGTGGCTATTTTTTTATAAGTTTCAGATTGTATAAGGTCACATTCTTGAGCAAGTACATTTAAAGAACGGTACACGTCATGTAATTGGTAAGATGGTGGCTCCAAAAAGTCAAGAACACAGGTGTAACTTGAGCGTTTACTGGAAGGTTCAAGTATTCTTGAGTAAATCAAATCTGATAATATCGCGTTAATATCAAACTTGAAGCTATATTTATCCCTTACCTTTCTGCAAACTTTATCCAAGCCAAGTTTATAATAAAAGTATTGCAAAAACAGGTATCCCCCACGATAGAAGACTTGTTGTTGAGGTTGAAGTCTTTTATTGGAGTTAAAAGAAATATTTACTGTTTTTTCTTCTTTATATTTTTGTGTTTCAAGTTTTGCCTCAGCACGAGCCCATTCCATTACATCATCTCTGGTAGTTCCGTGCTTTTTTAATAAATTAGAAAGTGTACCAAGTTTGCGTACATTAACAGAGGTGCTAACACCTTTGTCATTAATGAAACTTTTAGAAATATAGAATTACTCAGCATTTTTTGATTTTGATGTAGTAACTTTCATAGGGAACCTCCAACCCCTATTATATCATACAATACTATAAAAATACTATATAACAAAAACGAAAAATTTTGACAAATTTTTTTCAACTAAGAAATGTAGGCTATATGCGGGTTGTGAGACTTTTTTTGAAGCTTATTTATGTAAACAAACTGTCAAAGACCCGAATTACGTTTACATTCTTTTATTGATGACTACATAGTCGAGTTTATGATATAATGCACTCTATACAATATTAAGAGAAACTGATTATTGTATAAATAATAAATAGGTTTATAGAAGTTAGGTATATCATATGAAAAAAATAGCAGGTTTAATATTAACGGGAGTTTTATTGACATCAGTAGGATGCTCAAGTACAGCAAATAAGGTAGAGAGTACAAAAGTTGAATCGACTGTATCAAGTGAGAGTCAAAAAGGTACTGCCAAAAAGAGTGATGCCGCTAAGAAAGAAGGCGGATACACACATATTGACATGGAAACCGCAAAACAGATGATGGCAAATGATGACGGTCATGTGATTGTGGATGTAAGAAGTCAGGAAGAATACAATGAAGGACATATTCCGGGAGCTATAGTAATCCCTAATGAGAGTATAGGAACTGAACAGCCGAAGGAATTGCCGGATTTGGATCAGGTGATATTGGTATATTGTAGAAGCGGAAACCGCAGCAGACAGGCATCACAAAAGCTGGCCGATATGGGCTATACCAATGTCTATGAGTTTGGCGGTATTAAGGATTGGACAGGTGAAACCGAAAAAGGCAGTAATTAGTATGGCCGAATATTTGATTAATTATTCGGCATAGCATATGGAGAAAAGGAGGGTAACACTGATTGAAAAGGATAGCTTTCTTCTGTATTCCTGCACATGGTCACACAAACCCCATGCTTCCTGTTGCGGCAAAGCTGGTCAGTAGAGGAAATACAGTCAGGTTTTATTCATTTAATGAATTTAAAAATAAAATAGATGCAACCGGAGCTGAGTTTATATCCTGTGATTCTTATCTTCCAAAGCTTACAAAAATGGAGGAAGCGGAGCTTAAAAATGTATCTGTCACTGAAATGACAATGCAGGGTATTCGTACTACGCTTGCAATGGATATGTTTTTGCATAATGAATTTATGTCATTTAAGCCGGATGTTGTATATACGGACTCTATCTGTTTTTGGGGAAAACTTAATGCATTAAAACATGGTGTACCGATGGTTGTATCCACAAGCACATTTGCTTTTAATCAAATGTCCGCACAGTATATGAAAAATTCACTGAAAGAACTTGTGGATATGATTTTCGGGTTGCCGAAAATATCTAAGGAACTAAAGAAATTAAAGCCGTATGGCTATTATGTTCGAAGCGCCTTATCTTTGGTTCAAAGTGATAATAATACAGATTCAGTCGTCTATACTTCAATACGTTTTCAACCATATGCACAGAGCTTTTCCAAACATTATGCTTTTATCGGTCCATCAGTTTTTTCAAAAAATGAACCTGATAAGGAAAAGAAAAGACCGCTTATTTATATTTCTCTGGGAACGGTTATTAATAACAGACCGGATTTTTATAGCAGATGTATTGAGGCACTAAAGATCAGAATGCGGACATCATAATATCATGTGGTAATACTATGGACCGAGAGGTACTGGGGGTATTGCCTGATAATGTTCAAGTATACCCATATCCCGGTAAAATAACTCTTTTATCCACAGCCTCCAGGGCAATCTTTGCCATATTATGCATTCCGGTTTTACTTGTAAGGTTTTTTACATGGTAACGCACTGTATTTTCTGAAATATGGCAGTCATTTGCCACCTCGGCGTAAGTAAATCCCTTGGCAAAGCTTCTTAACACCGCCAGCTCCGCATCCGTAAGTTCCTCAAACTTTGCATTGCCAAGTGTAATTTCCGGAAAGTCCTCTGAGAATGCTTTTTCGCCGATAGCTACATCATCAAGTATTGATAAGATTCCGGTTTGTATGCTTTTCTTTAAACCAAAAACCTTCACATCCTGAACTTTTTGCCCTTTTTAATAAAAACTTTGATCAAGCATGGATGTCATAATGATTACTTTGATTTTAGGGAAGTTCTCCTTTATTCTCTTTGCAAGATCTAGTCCGGAGACAGCATTCAGACATACATCTATAAGTACAATATCGATTTGCCCGGACTCACAAGCCGGCACTGCATTTTGGGCATCCCTAAATTTGCATATCACCTGATATTTATTTTTCATTTTGGATAATTTAAGCTCCAAATACTCTATTGTAAAAGGTGAATCTTCCACAATCATAATGCCAAACGTTTTTTTCACCTCCCAAGTAAACCTTCATGTAACCGTCCGCCAAAACACCTATGATAAAAAAATTATGGCACATTTGGCATTCCTAAACTTAACGCCTCCTATTTTGTCAAGTATAAATCTGTTGATTTTACCGAGTTTCTAGGGAAGAGAATTTTTAAAGTAAAAACGAAATCACTAACGTTCCTTGTTCATCATTTATATATAGAGGTATCCCTCTTTCATTCAGATAAGCACGAATCCCCAAGATACCTCCACCTTCATTAAAGTCTTTCTTTAGCCCTGTGCCGTTATCAAAAAAATACATATCTTTATTTTATCTTTAAACCTTTCCTGTGTCACGAAAATTTCTGTGGCGGCTCCATGTCTGACAGCATTCATCATAGCCTCACATATGCAAAAATAAAAAACAGATTCATACATTTCCTTAAAGAGATTTTTCTTTGGCAGATGCAAAGTGCAGTGAAATAATGTTGCCAGTTGTGACAATTCTTTTTTCTCATCAACTTTATGCTTTGTGAGAGTATTACCTGTGAGATTTTTTTAATAAGACTTCTCCACATGTAGACTATATTTTCCTTATCTACCGTCTCATCCCCTATCATATACAAATATCCTGCCTGCATACAGTCTCCAAATTCTCTGTGTAATCTCATTTTTAAATTAAGATACTGTGGCTTTGAGTATATATCAGGTTCTGTTAATGTTTTACTGTATTTATTGCCTTCAGAATTTTTTTCAAAGCTTTTTATGTTATATTTTTTTCGTTATAAAGCTCTGTATTCTCTTTTATACTTTTTTTATGGCAGATTAGGCTTACTGACAGCTTTTTTTCCTTCCTTTTTCTTCACTAATTTCCATATATTCACTATTCAAACTTTCTCTCTTTAAAAAGCCATGTGAGAAAGCTTGATTTATTTAAAATCATAGAACTTTCAATAATAAGAACAGCCTTTTGACCGTCATTAATATTTATCTGTACAAACTCAGGCATATACCCTGCCCATTCAAGTAAAAAAATCCAAAGCTTACAGATAAAAAAATGCCGTTTCAGGAAAGACCTCTCCACATCCTTCACATAATTTAAAAAGTTCTGACACCGGGAAACCATTTTATTTTTTTCCAAAAAAACTCCCAAAAAAACAAAGATTTATTTCATCCATAGTGACGGATTCACCGGACTGACAGATTAAAAAAAGATTTACATAGCGTTTTAAAGAACACTGTCAGCCATATCATTTTTCTAAAGCAAAGACTTGATGCATTCCCTTTATCTTTAAATTCATTGAATGCAGATTTAAGGGCTTTAATCTGCAAGTTTAAGTCTTTATTAAGTTTAAATAAAAAGGTACTTTTTGTTTCCGTTCAAAAATATTTTTTTGTGTCATCTTCACCCCCATCAAAAACAATGGATGATTCTACACCAAAAGATAAACTGTAATTTTTTTCTTAACTATTGTATAATTATAATGCTAAAGAGACATTTTAGTCTTATTAAATTTGTTAATATTATTTTACAATATCATTTATCACAGGTAAATATGTCCTTATATTCATTGCTCCTTATAAAATCAATAAATTTAGTCGTCTTGCTGTTAGGAATTTTTCCCTTTTTCCACAGTAATCCGAAATCACTTGTTATTTCAGGCTTAACAGGTATTTCAACAAAATCTCTTGGATTTACTGCAAGAGATGAATACAGGAATGCTCCGCAATTTCCTCCCTTACAAAAATTTAAAAATTGTACCAAGCTGACTCGAGTGCAATAGTACCTCAGGTATAATATTCATTGCATGATATCTTGCAAAAAAATAGTGGAATTTTTGTACAGAATCCGTATTAAATAAAAATTATAGGTTCATCTTTAAGCATATCTAATGTAATCTCTTTTTCATTTGAAAAATCTGTGATTTTTTTGGAAACACAAAAAAACATAGGAATCATTCATGAAAAAAATAAGACTCAAATTTGGAAATATTGTAAAAGTCCATATTTACAAGTGCTACATCCAAAAATATCTTCATTTATTAGATTAGAAGCACGAATCGAGCCATACTCATATAGTTTAACAGGGATATTATAGTTTTTCTGAAATAAGTTAATAATCCTTGGAAAAAAATACTGTACTTATAAGCGGAGGTATGCCTATTCTTATTGCCGGTATATTTCTTCCCATTGACCCAAACTCATCATAGAGTTCATGGCTGTGTAACAGTAGCCCGCTTGCTTTTTGTAAAAACTCCTCTCCTTCAGAGGTTAATGCAATTTTATTCTTTCCATGATTAAAAAGTTTAATATTAAACTCTTTTTCCAAGTCTCTTATGGCAACAGAAATAGTTGGCTGTGTAATAAACAGTTCTGCTGCCGCCCTGGTTATGCTGTGATAGCGACATACCGCACAAAAAAATACTCCAATTGATTTAAAGTCATATCATCACCTTATATTTATTCTAAAAAAATCAGCATGTTATAAACATGAATAATTAAAGTTTATCTACTAATTATTATATCATTATCTGTATTTTAGTATAGTTTATTTTTATACAAACACAAGTTAGAATTAAATGTTCTTTTTTTAGTATAAGTAAACTACAATATGCGTGTAAGAAAAATTTATATGTAGGAGGAAAAAATATGAGTCCGGCAATAATAACATTATTATTTTTGGTATTCGCAATTATAATGTTTGTATCAGAAAAAATTCCTTTAGCCCTTACATCTATGATTGTTTGTGTGGGTCTCGTAGTGACGGGAGTATTAGATGTAAAGCAGGCTTTTGGCGGTTTTATTGATACCAATGTGATACTTTTTGTAGCTATGTTTATAGTTGGAGGTGCTCTTTTTGAAACCGATATGGCAAATGAGATCGGCGGCTGGGTAACAAAGTTTGCCAAAACCGAACGTGGTCTTATTATTGCTATTATGGTAATAGTAGGTCTTATGAGCGGTGTGCTTTCAAATACCGGTACCGCAGCAGTGCTCATTCCTGTAGTTATAGGGATTGCTGCAAAATCAGGATTTAAAAGATCAAAACTGCTTATGCCCTTGGTATTTGTCGCAGCCATGGGAGGTAATCTCTCACTTATAGGAGCGCCGGGTAATCTTATAGCTCAGTCCACACTTGAACCTATAGGGCTTAAATTCGGATTCTTTGAATATGCAATTGTCGGGCTGCCGATACTTATAGCAGGTATAATATTTTATGCAACTATAGGTTACAAACTTCTGCCTGACAATGACCCAGGCAATGAATCGGTTTTTGATGTTGAAAACGATTTCAGCAAGGTTCCAAGATGGAAAAAAATTCTATCCTTAGTTATTCTTGTAGGAACTCTGCTTGGAATGATATTTGAAAAAGAAATAGGTATTAAATTATGTGTAACAGGTTGTATAGGAGCAATTCTCCTTGTAATTACAAAGGTGATTTCTGAAAAGGACGCTATCAAATCCATTGATATGAAAACAATATTTCTCTTTGGCGGCACTCTTTCACTTGCAACTGCACTTCAGGAAACCGGTGCAGGGGAAATGATTGCAGATAAAGTTATAGGTGGATTAGGTGCAAATCCTTCACCATATATACTTACATTTATAGTATTTATAATATGTTGTACTCTTACAAATTTTATGTCAAATACGGCTACAACCGCACTTATGGCACCTATTTGCCTTTCAATTGCGACAGGTATGGGAGCGGATCCAAGAGCAGTGCTTATGGCATGTGTAATCGGCGGTTCATGTGCCTATGCAACCCCTATCGGAATGCCTGCCAATACAATGGTGGTGGGAGCAGGTAATTATAAATTTATGGATTATGTAAAGGCAGGTTTGCCTCTTATATTTATTGCAACAATAGTAAGTATGATAATTTTGCCGATTGCATTCCCATTTTTCCCGGCATAAAAACAGTATAAAGGAGATTGTTATGATTAATAAAAATAATGAAAAGGTACAAAGATTAACTGAAATAATGGCACAATTCGTAGGCTTTACAGCTAAAAAGCTTCCCGATGATGTAATAAATAAACTTGCAGAACTTAGTGATAAAGAAGACAGTCCTATGGCAAAGGTTATTTACGATACAATGTTTAGAAATCAGGATCTGGCAGTGAAATTGAATCGCCCATCATGTCAAGATACCGGAGTTTTGCAGTTTTGGGTATATAAGCCGTATATGATAAAGTCCTAATATACCCCAAACGAAAATGTCCTGTTTATGATAGAATAGTGTTTTATACATTTTATTAAACAGGAGGAACAGACTTATCAGAAAGGTAGTTTTATCAATGAATGAGCAAAAGAAATACGAAGTTATCAAAGGGTTGGCTGACCACCCTGATACCGCTAACAAGAACAGAGCCGCTATGGTACTGGGATGCACCAGGAGGCATATAAATCGTATGTTACAGGGATATATAAAAAGTGGCAAGAAATTCTTTCTACACGGTAACAAAGGCAAAAAGCCGGCCACTACAATCTCCCATGATATTCGTAGACAAGTCATAGACCTTTACAGAACTAAATACTATGATGCAAACTTTGAGCACTATACAGAGCTTCTGAAAAAGAATGAGGGCATATGTATCTCACATTCATCTGTAATGAATATCTTGGAGTCTGAATATATTCTTTCTCCAAAGGCCACCAAAGCTAAACGTAGACGTATTAAGCAAAAGCTGAAAGCTAAAAAAGAAACAGCAAAGACAAAGAAGGAGCTGGCATCTATACAGGCCAACCTGGTAGCCATCGATGATGCCCACAGCCGTCGTCCAAGATGTGCTTATTTCGGTGAACTACAACAAATGGATGCAACCCCATATGAATGGGTACCGGGACAAATATGGCATCTACATTTGGCTATTGATGATGCTTCAGGTGTTGTTACAGGTGCCTGGTTTGACACTCAGGAAACTCTTAACGGCTACTACCATGTATTCAATCAGATACTTACTGATTACGGTATTCCTTATAAGTTTCTTACAGATAGAAGAACTGTATTTACTTACAAGAAAAAAGGTGCCTCATCTGATGATAAAGACACCTATACACAGTTCGCTTATGCCTGCAAGCAGCTTGGTGTGGAACTTGAATCAAGTAGTGTACCTCAAGCTAAAGGACGCATAGAACGTTTGAATCAAACCTTACAGTCACGCCTGCCGGTTGAATTCAGAATCGCAGGCGTAACCGATATCAATAAAGCCAATGAATTCCTTCACTCCTACATAAAAAGAATTCAATGAGAAGTTTGCACTTCCACTTTATGGTATCAAATCTGTATTTGAAACGCAACCGTCTAAGGAAAAAATAAATCTTACTTTAGCGGTTCTGACAGAAAGAACTGTTGATGCAGGACATGCGATTCAATTTGAGAAAAAGTTTTATAAGATGATAGATCATAAGGGAGTGCAGATCCATTATCGAAAAGGAACAAAAGTTATGCTTATCAAGGCTTTTGATAGGTCTTTGTTTGCGTGCGTTAATGACAAAGATATTCATGTGCTGGAGGAAATACCAACACATGAGCGTAAGTCTAAAGACCTGGACGCTGATTACAAAAATCCAAAACCTAGAAAACCTTATATTCCACCAATGAATCATCCTTGGAGAAGAAGTGCCTTTAAAAAATTTGTCCACTCACAACCACACAGAATTGAACAAGATTTAAAAAGTGCATGATAAAAAGCCCCTTTTGTGGGGCTTATAAAATAATTATTTTAGGACATAATCATTTATGCTTGACAGATACCGGAGTTTTGCAGTTTTGGGTAAAATGCGGAACAAGATTTCCATTAATAGATGAGCTTGAAGAACTTCTTCGTGAAGCAGTAATACAAGCTACAGTACATGCACCTCTTCGCCATAATTCTGTGGAAACATTTGATGAATATAACACGGGTAAAAATGTCGGTAAAGGAACTCCTACTGTATGGTGGGATATCATTCCACATTCAGACAAATGTGAGATATATACCTATATGGCAGGGGGCGGATGCACACTTCCCGGAAATGCTACAGTACTTATGCCCGGAGAAGGCTATGAGGGCGTTACAAAATTTGTACTTGACCGTATGACAACATATGGATTGAATGCCTGTCCTCCACTTTTAGTAGGAGTCGGGGTTGCCACATCTGTAGAGACTGCCGCCCTTAATTCAAAAAAAGCGCTTATGAGAAATATAGGTACACATAATCCAAATGAAATGCTGCAAAGATGGAGAGGCTTCTGGAGGAAGGTATTAATAATATAGGGCTTGGACCACAGGGTATGGGAGGTAATTACTCTGTAATGGGAGTAAATATTGAAAATACTGCAAGGCATCCCTCAGCAATAGGAGTTGCAGTGAATGTGGGATGTTGGAGTCATAGACGAGGACATATAGTTTTTGATAAGGATCTGAATTTCACAATAGATACACATACAGGCTTTGATTATAAAGAAGGAGCATGGAGGTAATAAAATGGCTGTTGAGATTAGAGAAGGAAAAAAAATATTAGTTACTCCGGTATCAAAAGAAGATTTAAAAGATATACATATCGGAGATATCATCTATCTTACAGGTGATTTGACAACTTGTAGAGATGTGGCACATAGGCGTGTTGTTGAAGAAGGAAGAGAAATTCCGGTTAATGTAAAAGATGCGGCAATACTTCATGCCGGTCCCATTATACGTCCATTAGGAGATGATAAATATGAAATGGTTTCTGTAGGACCCACAACATCTATGCGTATGGAAAAATTTGAATATGAATTTGTTGAGACTACAGGTGTTAGGGTGATACTTGGTAAAGGAGGTATGAAGGAAAATACTCAAAGAGCCTGTAAAGATTTTGGAGCAATTCATTGTGTCTTCCCGGCAGGTAATGCAGTGGTGGCGGCAGTTGAAGTGGAAGAAATTGTGGAAGCTCAGTGAAGGATCTCGGTATGCCTGAAACATTATGGCATTGCAAAGTTAAGGAATTCGGACCACTTATAGTTTCTATAGATTCATATGGAAGAAACTATTTTGAAGAAAAAAAGGTGGAATATAATAAGAAAAAAAGGATGAGCAGATAGAAATAATAAGCAGACAAGTAGGCTTTTATTAAATAATCTATACTGATTAAAAAAACAACTCAAACTTCAGTGGAGTTTCAAATAAAACATAAAATAATTCGGGATATTTGGTATATAAGTTTTTAATATTAAGGGGCGGAAATATATAACTCTATATATTTCCTAAGCCCCTTTCTTCTATTGACATTATGATTTTTTTAAAAACTTTATCTTTGTATATTGTAATATGTATGTAAGCTATATTAAAGGAACTTGAAAAATATTCTGTATATATGTTAATATAGTTTTAATAATAAAGGGTATAAAAATATACAAATACAATAAGTATATTTGTTATTTTTAGTTTTACTAATAAGTATTTTTAGCAAAAATAAACATTATTAGCGGCTGAAAAATGGTTTTAATAGAGATAAACAATATAAATTATCTGTTGCTGTTTATGTTCCTTTTTACCCGATATGTGATGAGATCTTAGAGTTTGTAGCTTTTTAAGTGTAATGAATAACTTGTACATAAAGTGTTTTTGAGGGGGATCTGATGCCGAAAAAAATGTAAAGAACAAAAAAAGTTGAAGTTGTCTTTATAGTATGTATAACACTGTTTATTATGTTATCAATAGTAATGAACTTAAGAGGGCATTTGGTAATAAAAAAAGGTGTTGTACTAAGATATAGAGTGGGGATAATAGATAGAGTAAAAAAAGGAAATAGATATAACAATACCTGAAGATGTTAGTGAAATCGGTAATTATGCTTTTTGCAAATAATGATTTAATCGATAAAATAATTATACCTTCAGGGGTGAAAAAAATAGATGAGTTTGCATTTATGAATTGTAGTAACTTAAAGGAAGTTGATATACATGGCTCTTTAGAAATAATAAAGAAAGGGGCTTTTTATAACTGCACAAGTTTAGACAGTATAAATTTACCTGATAAGCTGGAAGAAATAGGTCACTATGCTTTCTTTGAATGTAAAAACTTAGACATTATAGAATTTCCCTCTTCACTTAAAAAGTATAGGCAAGTTCAGCTTTTTCAAATACTGCTTTAAAAATCAGCTAAATTACCGCAATTGGTAGAATATATTAAAGACGGTACATTTTCTGAATGTAAAAAAACCTTGAGTACATTAATTTATCTTCATCTATATTGAGAATAGGAAATCAAGCATTTGAAAATTGTGAAAAGTTAAAAGTTGCAGATTTAACGGATAATTTGGAGCAGGTGGGAGATTATGCATTTTATAATTGTAAAAGTTTAGAAGGTATGGTATTTCCGGACTCACTTAAAAATATAGGTGAATTTAGTTTTTCAGGAACAAAGCTCAAGGATGTAATTATACCGGATTCTGTAACGGAGGTTGGTGCTTGTGCTTTTGAATATTGTGGTGAGTTGGAGAACATAAAGTTGTCTAAAAATCTTACAAATATAGAGGCACAAACTTTGTGCGGTTGCTATTCATTAAAAGAAATAGATATACCTGAGGGAGTCACAGAAATAGGAAATGGTGCCATTAGCAAATGTCATAATTTGGAAATATTGAATATACCTGACAGTGTAGAAAAGTTTGGCTTTAAATGCTTTTCAGAAACCAAGTGGATTGAAAATATACCTGTAAATGAAGACGGATTAAAAAAATTTATAGAGATATTTTTATTAGAGGCAACAGATATACAGGAAAAATCTGGTAATTAACCCAAATATAAACTTTATAGTCGGAGGTGTATTTCAAGACTTTGAAAAAGCTGGAAAGTATTATTTTACCAAATAATATAAAGTGTATAGAAGAATATACTTTTCAAAATTGCATTAATCTTGAAAGTATAGAAATACCTTCCGGTGTGAATTGGATAGGGAGATCGGCATTTTATAATTGCAAAAGCTTGAAGGGAATTTTAATTCTGGATTCAGTCAGAGAAATATATGAGAGTACATTTGAGAACTGTGAAAAAATTGTCTGAAATAAAATTACCCACAGAATTAGAATATATTGGTGAACTGGCATTTGGAGGCTGCAGTTCTCTAAAAAAAATAATAATTCCTAAGTATGTTAAACGAATAGAAGCGGGGGCTTTCGGGAGTTGCACAAACTTAGAGGTTGTAAAATTTGAAGGTAATCCTGAGTATATAGGGAGTTCGTTTTACGGCACAAAATATTATAAAGAGATTGAAGAAGATGAATATGGCTGTAAATATGTACAAACTCATATCGTAGGTTTTGTGGATAAAGGGAAAAAAGAGATTATTATAAAGGAAGGTACTGTCAGTATAGCTGATGATGTTTTTTTCGGGCTTGCTTTTTGAAAAAAAGTGATTTTTTTCCTAAAGAGTTAAAAATACATTGGAGATTTCGCTTTTTCGTTTTGTAAGAATTTAAAAAGGGTTGAATTACCTCAAAATTTGATATCGGTAGGAGATTATGAATTTCAATTTTGCGACAAATTAGAATATATTTATATCCCTGAAAGTGTAAAGGAAATAGGAGAAATGTCCTTTGTAGGCTGTGACAGATTAAAGGAAGTTGTTATGACAAAGGAAGTTGCAGATAAATTTTTGGTATATCAGCGATAAGAAAGTGAGATATATAGATTAAATGGCAGACAAATTATTACTTTAAAAAGTAAGAGATTATAGAAGGAGGTAAATATGATTATGATGACAGAATATAAGCAAAAAAATATTTATGTAACAGAAAAAAAGACAGCCATTTTAATATTTATTTTACTTTTTAATATTTTTCCGGTATTGTGATATCGAATTTGTTTATTAAAAGCCGATACACAATGGGAGTGGATAATCAAGCCGGGTTTATATAAGAACATAGCTTTTTTTGGATGGGGATTTATTTAAATTTTTATAAAAAAATGATAAAAAGGTTTGTATTATTGACGCAAGCACCAAAGATATTTATGAATATCCGCTTTTTGAGGATATTGAAATAATGCTACCGCAATCCCACCCGCTTTAGACGGGAGGTTAAGGTAGCAAAAAAATAGATATTTGTGATACAATCCCTGTCTTTGACAGTTTTTGAAATATAAAACACCCTTCAACCCCCATGTTTTAGCGGCTTTGGAGGGTATTTACATTTCGTTTTGAAACTAAAAAAATAGTATTTTTATTTTTCCCTTACTTTGTTTTTTTAATTGTTCTCATTTGACTCTTTGTTATAAATTCAAAAATCTGTATTAAAATGACAAATCTCATGTAGCTTATCTGTAAGCTCCGTTCTTTTATATAACGGTATAAAAACCTTGTTCTTTCACATATCCAAAAATTAAAAATCCTTTAAGGTTTTTAGAATCTCTTCACATGTATATTTGTGTTCTAATGCTTTCTCAAGATATCTGTAAATAAGCAATGCTAAAAAACAAGTTAAGAAGTGAGCTGTAATTCTGTCAACTCTTTGTAAATACACAGGCCTTGCCTCAAACTCGGTTTTCATAATTCTAAAGCACTCTTCGATTTGCCATCGCTTTTCACTTATACTTAGTATTTCACTTACATTATCGTCAAGTAGGTCTGTTGAGACAGCATACATACCGTCATACTTAGTTTCTTCATCTATTTTGTCTGTATTAAGAAAGTTATGTACATTTGCCTTTTCTCCATCATCAGTCACTGCAAGGCTGCTAATAAACCTGGCAGGGTCATTAGGATTTCGCCTTTCTTTTTTGATGCTACCTTTTTCAAGCATTAGCTTAGCTCTGTCAACTTGTTTTTCTCTAATAGTTTTTTGGTATTTGGCATATTTAGGTGAATATGTGATGATAAGTCTCTGAGATAAATCCTTAGGTGTATACGGAGCATCTTTGTAATATATAGCCTCATCATCATTTGATATTTCTGCCAAATCTACTACTTTATCATCAGACAAACGTTTAAATCCTTTAGTGTCTAAAGCCCATTGTCTATCTTGTGCATTAAGCTTTTTTATAGATTGTGTAACGACAAAGGCTCTTTCGCCCATATGATTGTATTTTCTTATTTTTTCTGAACCGAGTCCTGCATCGCTACAGTAAATAAACTTTTGACAATCAAACTCTTTTAAAATCTTTTCTTCAAGAGGTTTAATAGATGTTTGCTCATTAGCATTACCAGGAAATAGAGAAAAAGCAAGAGGAATGCCGTCACCATCCATAAACATCCCCATTTGTACTATAGGGTTTGGTCTGTGTTCCTTACTTTTTCCGTATTTCTTAATCCCGTCTTCATCTTCAATCTCAAAATAATAATTGGTGCAATCATAAAAAAGGATCTTATCATTGCGTTTTCCTAATAAGTGGCTATTTTTATAAGTTTCAGATTGTATAAGGTCACATTCTTTAGCGAGTACATTTAAGGAACGGTATACGTCATGCAGTTGGTAAGACGGCGGCTCCAAAAAGTCAAGAGCACAGGTGTAACTTGAGCGTTTACTTGAAGGTTCAAGTATTCTTGAGTAAATCAAATCTGATAAAATCGCGTTAATATCAAACTTGAAGCTATATTTATCCCTTACCTTTCTGCAAACTTTATCTAAGCCAAGTTTATAATAAAAGTATTGCAAAAACAGGTAGCCCCCACGATAGAAGACTTGTTGTTGAGGTTGAAGTCTTTTATTGGAGTTAAAAGAAATATTTACTGTTTTATCTTCTTTATATTTTTGTGTTTCAAGTCTTGCCTCAGCACGAGCCCATTCCATTACATCATCTCCGGTAGGTCCGTGCTTTTTTAATAAATCAGCAAGCGTACCAAGTTTGCGTACATTAACAGAGGTGCTAACACCTTTGTCATTGATGAAACTTTTAGAAATATAGAATGACTCAGCATTTTTTTTGATTTTGATGTAGTAACTTTCATAGGGAACCTCCAAGTCCTATTATACCACACAATACTATAAAATACTATATAATAAAAACGAAAAATTTTGACAAATTTTTTTCAACTAAGAAATGTAGGCTATATGCGGGTTGTGAGACTTTTTGAAGCTTATTTATGTAAACAAACTGTCAAAGAGCCGTATAATAAAAATAAATCGCTTATAGTACTTGAACATAGTGATACAAAAATGTTAATATAATACATAACAGTATTAAAATCGTTTTGTGATTTTGGAGGTGTTTATGAACTTGATTAAGAAATTATTATGTTCTGTTTCGGCTGTAGCGGTTTCGGCACTTTTGGCGCTACCTGTTATGGCTGCAGATGCACAGTGGAAGAGAAATGATAAGGGATGGTGGTATGAGGAGGCAAACGGAGCATATCCTACCAACCAATGGAAACTGATAAACAATAAGTGGTACTACTTTGACAATATCGGTTATATGCTTGAGAATCGTTGGGTAGGAAACTACTATGTAGGTGCTGACGGTGCCATGCTTGTAAGTACATCCACTCCTGACGGTTACTATGTTGATGCAACCGGTAAGTGGGTAGAGGGCATCAAGAGGACTGTAAATATAAGCAAGAGATCCGGAACAAGCTCAGGCGGCGGCAGAAGCGGCGGTTCAGGCAGAAGCTCAGGTAGAAGAAGTTCAGGCGGATCAGGCGGAAGTTCAGGAGGCGGTAGAAGTTCAGGCGGTTCATCAAGCGGCGGAAGCTCAAGCGGAAGTTCAGCCGGAAGTTCAAGTAGCGGAAGTTCGGGCGGTTCATCAAGTAGTGGAAGTTCGGGCAGCTCAACGGTTACAACAAACACAAATACCGGCAATACAGGAAGCAATACAAATGCAAATACTTCAGGAGGCAATCATCAGGTAGTTACTCCGAATGCATCAAATAATAACAATACAAACACAAGTACAAATACCGGAAATACTTCTGTAAATACACAAAACAATAATGTGGCAAATACAGGTAACAATAACACTCCAAGCACAGTGGTTACTCCTAGTGCTTCAAACAATGCGGCAAATACCGTTACACAGGTTTCAAGTGAGGAGACAAGAGTTATTGACGCGCTAAAGGCAATGGGAGTGAGTGAAAAGGAAGCTAAATTGTATTATATTATCAATGCTTACAGAGAGAGTCAGGGACTGCAAAAGCTTTCATTCTCAAAGTCACTTACAATTGTTGCAAGAACTCATGTATCTGACTCAAATACCTATACGCCTGAAATCAGAGAGATTCAAGAGGTATGCAGGGTAATCTGCACAGCTGGTCAAACCACGGCAGCTGGACACCGTTGGTATACACATCCGATCACGAATATGCAGCCAATATGTGGAGTAAGCCGAGAGAGTTGACTTCCTATACCGGAAACGGATATGAGATTTCTTCATGGTCTGGCGGCAATATAACTCCTGAGGATGCGCTTGATTTGTGGAAGAATTCATCAGGACATAATGCCGTAATGACAACACAGGGAAATTGGTCGGATTTAAAGACTATGGGTGTTGCGATAGACGGAAAGTATGCACATGTATGGTTTGGAAGTGCTGCGGACCCTGCAGGATATTATGATGTGGCAAATTATCAGGTACTCCATCCGTAATGATATAGGTACCTTACAATACGTTTAATAATATAGTGAGGCTGTCAGTTTTGGCAGCCTTATTTTCATAAGGAGTAAAATGAAAAAGCATAAAGGATTTAAAGTTTTATTTTTATGTTTGATAATCTGCATTGTCTTTACCTTTATAGGATGTAGAGGAAGGGCGGCGGTATCGAATACCGAAGTCTCAATGACTGAGGCTGTTGCGGATATTAAAACATCGAAGTTTTCCATGCATTTTATAGATGTGGGACAGGGAGATGCCACGCTCATAGGCTGTGATGGTGAATGGATGCTTATAGATGCCGGAGATAATACAAAGGGTAGTGCCGTGCAGCTTTATCTTAAAAGGCCGGGGTATCAAAACTGAAATATGTTATCGGAACACATCCTGATGCTGACCATATAGGCGGTATGGATGTTATAATTACAAAATTTGACTGTGAGAATATCCTTTTGCCTGATAAAAAAAGTGACAGCAAAGAATATGAAGAATTAATTGATGCTATAAATTATAGAAATTATAAAATTAGTGTGCCTAAAGTAGGAGAAAAATTCACCTTGGGAAGTGCCGACTTTACAGTACTTGGACCGATAAGTAAGGCTGAGAGTAACAACAATAACTCCGTTGTAGTTAAGGTAAAATATAAAGATACTTCATTTTTGCTTTCAGGAGATGCCGAGAGTGAGGAGGAACAGGAAATAGTAGATTCAGGGGCGGATTTAAAAGCGGATGTGTATCACGCAGGGCACCACGGCAGCAATACATCATCAAGCAGCGAGTGGTTAAAGAAAATATCACCTAAGTATGTGGTGATAAGCTGCGGCAAGGATAATACTTACGGACATCCGCACAGGGAAGTGCTGGATGAGTTTAAAAAGATTGGGGCTAAGGTTTACAGGACTGATGAACAGGGAAGTATAGCGGCAAGTTCTGACGGAGTGAAACTGTCATGGAATGTAAGCCCTTCAGATACATGGAAGTCGGGCTATGAAAATGCAGGTACAAAGGATGTCGTAAAAAATAAAGCCGATACAGTGCCTCAAAGGAATATGGCGGAAGATAAAACAACGGAGCCGGGAAACAGTCTTGAAATGACCTATATACTTAACAACAACTCACTTAAGTTTCACTATCCCGACTGTAAATCGGTACCTAAGATAAAGGATAAGAACAAGGAAGAAGTAAAGACTACAAGGGATGAGCTTATAAAAAGAGGTTATGAGCCTTGTAAGATATGCAATCCTTAGATATCTTAGGAGAATATTGTGATATAATGCAATAAATAATATAAGAATACGGAGACTACAATATATGAGCGGAAATAAACAAATTTTACTGGTTAACGATCTTGCAGGTTACGGAAAGGTGGCACTTTCAGCCATGATGCCGATAATGTCACATATGGGATTTGAGATATTTACACTTCCTACAGCACTTGTATCCAATACTCTTGACTACGGAAAGTTTGAGATACTTGATACTAAGGATTATATTGAAAAAGACTGTTAATGTATGGAATGAGCTGGATTTTTCATTTTGAGTCTATAGCAATAGGATTTATCGCATCTGATGAAGAGGCCGATATTTTTGGCAGATTTTTGTGACAAGCAAAAGTAAAAAAGGTACTTTTATATTTGTTGACCCTATAATGGGAGATGACGGCAGACTCTATAACGGTATTGCAAAGAATGCTGTAGAAAACAGAAAGAGACTTCTTAAGTTTGCAAATCTTATAAAGCCGAATTTTACAGAGTGCTGCCTGCTTACAGGCATGGAATACAAAAAAGAGGGATTTTCTAAAGAAGAAAATGAGGTTATGTTGAGAAAGCTTATAGGGGAAAATCAATCTTCGGCGGTTATTACATCCGTGCCTTTTGAGGATAAAAAATACTGCCTATGTTATGATGCAGGTAACGATAAGATTGCATATATTGAATATGACGAGATAGATGTCAGATTCCCGGGAACCGGAGATATATTCTCAGCGATATTGGTGGGAGACATTTTGGGCGGTAAATCACTTTTTGATGCGACTTCTCATGCTATAAAAGTAGTAAGGAATATGATAAATGCCAATATAAAAAATGCGGACAAATATCGCGGCATACCGGTGGAACAGTATCTTGATCTGGTATAGGTTTGATATATGAATATTTTTTTGATGAGATAGATGAAAAATCTGTTCAGACCTCTGACCGGAACCAATAAAAGAAAAATATGCCGATATACTGGCTTTGATTTGGGATAAATGTAAGAGAATGCCTATGTATTCTATAGAAAAAAGCACTGTCTTTGATATGGCGGAGGAATATCTTTTGGGCTTGGGAGAGAGTGTGGAACTTGATATTGAAGAGCAGGAAGAGGTTAGCGGAAATATCTCGGATATGCGAGTGGTGGCAGGCACTCTTATAAGAAGGCTTAGAGATACAGGCTGGATCTTGGAAAAAACCCGGCGAATATGAGGACGAGGATAAGCTGGCTCTACAGTATAAGGTTGTGCCTATACTTAAGTCATTTAAAGAGGTTGTCAGTCCGACGATTGTCACATATAAGGGTAAGCTTTTCAAAATATATTCAATGTTTGAGCATATATCCGAGCAGGGGAGTCCGTATGAAGGCGTATTAAAAGAAGCGTCGGAAGACTTTGACAATCTGAATCAGGCGCTTAGAACCTTGTCGGCTTCAATAGAAGATCATATAAATGAGCTGACTATGGGTAAGAGTCCGCAGGAGATATTGGAATTTTTTGAAAAATATGAAGAGAAGATAGTTGTGGGCTCATATCACAGGTTTAAGACAAACGACAATCTGTTTTATTACAGGTCAAGTCTGTATGAAAGCCTTGATAAATGTGAAGACAGCCTGTTTGACGCACTGGTGCTTGACTGTATGGATACGGAACGCGTAGAGAAAGACATAGCTGGAGTTAAGATAAGAGAACTGATAACGAAGGTTCGCATGGACATTGAAGAGATGGAAGGTCTTATGAGGGCTATTGACGACAGACATATAATCTACAGGATGAGAGCTGTACAAAGAGCGCAGTTTTTGTTGCTGTCTGACGGAAGCAGTAAGAGTAAAATCAATAATATACTGAGGTTTTATGCAAGTACCATAGATTCAAAGGAAGACGGATATAAAGACGATGATACTGTAGGAGCTGAAATCTTTCAGATATTTTGTCAAAACTTTTTTGACAGCACTTCTATTGCAACACCTGTGAGAAAAAGAAAGCCTACACCTATTGAGCTTATGAGTATATTTGAAGAGCCGGATATGGAGCTTGTGGAAAAGAAAAACAAAAAGATGATGGAGTATATAAAGAATGCTTTGACATCTGAGAATGTAAACAGGTTTGCAAGGGATATTCTTGCAGGAAATCATGCCGTGCAGATAAGCTCGGTATTTGAAAAGGATCCTGATACATTTACAAAGATTATAGGATTGTATACATATTCAAAGACATCTGAAAGAGAATACGATATAAGACTGAAGGACAATGTGGTGGAAATAAACGGTGTAAGGTTCAAAGATTTTATTGTTGAGGAAAGAAGATAATGGCGTTTGATATAAAAGAAGAGATAGCCAATTACCTGTTGAACAATTGTTTTTTGATGGGAACTGTGGATACTACAAGAGAAGTACTACTATGTTATAAATCATGAAGAAAGCTTCAGGCAGATTTTTTTTACCTATAGGATATACTTTGGTGGTTCACAGAAATTTGAGGGTTATTCAGCTTATCAATAATCACGGTAGCGGCAGAGTTATATTAAAAAAATATGAGAGTATTATTTTGCTTATACTAAGAATTTTGTATGTAGAAAAAAGAGAAAGTTTGTCCACAAGTGAAGAAATGGTGTTTACAACTGTTGAAGAGATAAAAAAATGAATATGAGAAGCTCAACCTCCCGAGAAAAATTTGACAGAGTATTGTTGGAAGAGTCTTTAAGAAATATAAAAAGATACAATCTTTTAAAGGTTGAGGACAGACTTTCGGATATGGATGCAAAGATTAGGATTTACCCTTCAGTGATGCTTGCCATGCCTGATGTAAATATAAATAAGGCATATGAGGAGACCACTAAAGCTTTTTGGCACAGTATGAAAAACAGCGAAGACGGAGATGAAGAATGATTAGAATGACGAGGCTTCATCTGATAAATTGGCATAATTTTCAGGATGATATAATAGATTTCAAAAATATCACCTACCTTTTGGGGGTGAACGCTGTAGGAAAGACTACAATAATGGATGCTGTAAGGTATTGTCTTACTACAAATAAGGATTTCAACACGGCGGGAAATAAAAAAAGAGCGGAAGAACTCTTTTTAGGTTCGGTACACCAAAAAGCAAAGGGCGGAGGATTCATATCTTCGTCCGGGACATACGGTTTCATATATAGGGATAGAGTTTTTGGATGAGGCTATAAAAAAGAACTTTGTAATAATTGCCCGTATAGAATCTGAGACACCGAAGCAGGATTTAAAGGGGGTATATCAGGACTGGTACATTACAAAACCGGGATTTGTTCTTGAGGATATTCCTTTTTTTACAAAGAAAAAAATGATGCCAAAGAGACCTACATCAAGAGATGCTTTCAAGCTTGAGAATAAGGGCATGGACAGGGCGTCCAATCAGTCGGATGCAAAAAGAAGGATTTGCAGAGTGCTGGGTATAGGCGAGGCAAACTCACCTATCGGAAAGAAGTTTAATGAGGTGTTCCATATGGGCACGGGACTTGATGATATAAAGGATATCAGAGAGTTTATCTATACATATATTTTTGCCTGAGCCTGAAGTGAATATAGAGTTTTTGCAAAAGGACATGATTGAACTTGAGAGATTGCAGGAGATACTGCAGGAGGCAAGTGACAGAGAAGAACTTTTAAAAAGAAATCAATGAAAGAATAAAAATCGGCAAAAAGAACTCCTTAGCAAAGTCAAAAATAAATGAGAGTTTGGTTGCTTATGCAAATCTTCAGGAAAAATATCGAAGAGACAAATGAGAAAAAAAGTATCTTATAGAGGAATGGAATAAAAAGCCTTGAGATGCTTGATAAGAGATTACTTGAACTTTCAGAGAGTGAGAATAAGGCATCAGCTCTTTTGTATGAAGCACAAAAGAGCGGCGGAAGAAAATGTGGAAAAATAAGGAAATGCTCTCACTTGAAAGTGAAAAATAAGAACAATAAACTTGAAAATGAGAAGCTTATATTGGAAGCGGGTATATTTGAAGATGTGCTTCAAAAGCTGTTTTTTCTTATTGACAGGCTGAATAAGGTAGGATTTTATGTCAAAGTAGACGACTCTATAAAAGATGAGAATACTCACAAGGATGACAGGATAAGAGAAATTAAAAAAACAGTGCAAAAGCTTTTTTTGCAGATATGGAAGAAGAAATCAAAAAAATCATGATGCGAAGATAAGAAATGATATTTCAGAGCTTAATGATAAAAGTGATGTACTTTCAAAAAAGATAAAGAGTCTGGAAGCAGGCGTGATGTGTTATCCTGATGAAGCGATATTTGTAAGAGATAAGATAAATGCTTTCTTGAGTGAGCAAAGTAAAAGAGCGGATGCCAAGCTGCTTTGTGAACTTTTATATATGACGGATAACAGCTGGCAGGATGCCGTTGAGAGCTATTTGAATACTCAGAGGTTTAATATTATTGTTGAGCCGGAAAATTATCTTTCGGCAAAAAAGGTCTTTGTATCTCTGGGCGATAAAGTTAAAGGGATAGGACTTATAGATACAAGAAAGATAAAGGAGCCTGAGTACAAGTCTTTGAATGAAGTTTATCTTGGAGATAAGATTGATTCTGAAAATACCTATGCAAAGTCATATGCAAGATATGTTATGAAAAATGTTATTTGCTGTGAGTCCTTGGATGATTTGGAAAATTTTTCAAAGAGTGTAACAAGAGACAGGCTCAGATTCCAAAACTTCTGCTTACAGAGGATGGCAAAAAAAGAACATTTTATAGGTGTGGATGCCATAGCAAAGCAATTAAAGAGTGCAAAAGAAGAGTTTGCAGGCGTCAAAAAAGAACTTACAAGACTTGAAGAAGCCAAGAAAAACTTTGACTCTATTTATAACGGGTATACAAAGTTCAGAGCAGGTGACAACTTCGGAAAGCTTGAGAACTACTGTGAATCAAAGGCAAAGTCAAAAGTACTTTCGGCTAAGATAGAAGATATAGCAAAGAAGATAGAGGAGTTTAAGAAAAATCCTATTCTGCTTGCTATGTATGACAGAGTGAAAGAATGTAAGAAGAACTTAAATGCCGTAAGAGATGAGATAACGGATAACAAGGCAAAAAAGCAAAACATTAATGCTGATATAAACAGGGCAAAAAATTTGCTTGAGGAGCTTGAAGCGAGCCTTTCAAATTTGCAGGATATATACGAGAAAAGTGTAGAGGAGTATCCGGAGTTTATAAATGACGTTGAGAAGAAGTATCAAAATGAAAGAAAATCAAAGAAGGCTTCCGCCATTGCCTACAACTTTTCAAATCGTATAATTCAGGACAATATCGCGTTGAACAACTACTTAAATCAGGAACTTATACCGCTGCAACAAAGATATATGGCTACATATACCTGTGATTACGCTATAGGCCTTGGAGGGGTAAACAGGTATATGCAGGAATTTCTGACATTGCAGAATATAGAGCTTGAAAGACATAAGAGCGAACTTGTAAACGCACAGATAAGATGTAAGGACAGATTCCGTAAGGAAGTGCTGTTCAGAATGAAGGATGATATCTTAAGGGCAAAGCAGCAGTTTAAGCAGATAAATCGTGTTATGGAAAATCTCGAGTACGGTGAAGAAAGCTACAGATTCGGAATTGACAAGAGTAAGGACAGGGAACTTGGAATGTTCTATGATATCATCATGGACAAGGATAATATGCAGATTGACAGAGAAAATGAAATGCTTATGCTTATTGCAGAAAGTAACAAGTCTGAAGTATTTGAAAGTCAGATTGATGATTTTATGCAAAGAATTATGATTGATGTTGAGGAACATGCAAGGCAGAATCTCTCAGGTCAAAAGTCAGGTGCCAAAAGTATGGGAATGTATGTGGATTACAGAACATATCTGGACTATGACATAATTGTAAAATTGTGTGACGGGAAATGAGGTGGGACTTTCAAAGGTCAACGCGGAAGGCAGCGGCGGTGAGAATCAGGCTCCCTTTTATGTGGCTATCTGTGCATCTCTTTTACAGATTTATGAGCAGAGCAAGGAAGGTTCTATAAGGCTTATACTCCTTGATGAAGCATTCAACAATATGACAAGTGACAGAATAGAACCGATGATGAATATGTTTAAAAAGCTTAATTTGCAGCTTGTTCTGATAGCAACGGCTGAAAAGGCTACAGCCATATTGCCGTACTGTGATATTACATATTCTATTGTAAAGTCAGGAAACAGGAATGCGATAGGGGTGTTTGAGAGGATTGAGGATGGACTACATTAAGGATATTTTGAACAGATTGATAGATATGTATGAAAGAAGAGAAGGCTTTAAAAAGGAGCCTTCTTCTTTGCGTGTGATACAGGCGGATATAAAAAAGACCTACCCTGAATATGTGGACAGATACAATCACAATGTGTATAAGGATATCAATACGGCAATAGAAAAGTTGATAAATGAAAATCTTATTGAATCAAAGGCGGATGAGAGCGGAAAATATGAAAAGGTAAAATTAAATGTTGAAAGTATTGCAGAATGCTATAAGAGAGTAAAAAGAATTGATATACCGAAGCAGTGTGAGAAAATAAAAGAGGTTTTGGATTTATTTAAAGATAAAAATCTACCTGTACTGTGCGGTATTATATCCGATTGGAGTAAACTTATATCAAACTATAAAAAAGCTGCCATATGATATAAAAATATGACAAAGAAAGACTTTTTAATATACTGAAAAATACTTGAAGCAATACTTGGGCTTGGTCGTGAGAGCTATATAAGAAATTTTTCAACCGCAATGTTTAAAGACTCCAAGAGATTTCAAAGGGAGTTTAAATCAACTGTAGAGAGTATACTTTTTGATTATACGGATGAGGTTGTGGAAAAAGATAAGATACTTGAGTACTATAACCTCTATGAGAACCCCACATATGTATATATAAAAGGTGATATAGTAATCAAGTTTGAAGATTCGGTTATTTATGTAAGGGAAATTAACGGAGGTATTGCACTCTCAAATTCGGCACTTGAAAAGATAAAGGAGATAAAGGTAATTGCAAAGTCTGTAATCACTGTGGAAAATTTGACCACCTATCACGATGAGGATGAGAAAGACAGTGTGTATATTTATCTTGGAGGTTATCACAACAAATCAAAGCAGGTAGTATTGAAAAAGATATATGATGAGAATAAGCACTGTGAATATCTGCATGAGGGAGATATAGATGTATACGGATTTTTGATACTTGAAAACTTAAAAGAAAAAACAGGAATACCTTTTAGACCTTTGAATATGGGGGTTGATACTTTAAAGAGGTTTTTTGATGCTAAAATATATAAAGAGCTTACAACTTCAGATATCAATATGATAGAGAAAAAGAAAGAAAAGCTTGGGGAGTATAGACAAGTGTTGGAATTTATGCTCTTACATAACTGTAAAGTGGAACAGGAATCCATAAGGGCGGTTGAGATTTTTAAATTAGGTTGATTTTTGCCTGTCAAGTCTGAATTTTTTTATAATAAGTATAAAAACGGCAAAGTGCATAAAAAAATTGTGTTTAAAAATACTTATCCACATTATCCACATTTTTATCCACAAAAAAGGTGAGTTATTGGGTGCCTACGAAGCTTATAAATAGGCTGTTTGTGGGTTATAAACGAAGTTATCCACATTATCCACATTTTATCCCCATATCGGGTAGCTTTGACTTGGTGGATAAATAATAGAGTTTATGAGATAAAAATATATAAAAGTGCAATTTTTTTTCATCAAAAAAATACAATTGGCTAACAACTTAACTAAAAATCACAAAAATTCTAAAAAAATAATGAAATTGACAGTACAATTATAAAATTAAATTGAATTTATAGTAAAAAAAGTGCTATACTATAGCTAAATAAAAAGAAAAAGGAGCTTATACATATGCGTTATACAATTACTGGAAGAAATATCGAAATAACTGATGGTTTGAAGAAGGCGGTAGAGGAGAAGCTTCATAAATTAGGAAAGTATTTTACAGAAGAGACGGAGGCGAAGATTACACTCAGTGTGCAAAAGGAGGCACATAAGATAGAGGTTACCATCCCGACCAAGCAGGGGCTTATCAGGGCCGAGGAAGTAAGCGGGGATATGTACGTAAGCATAGATAAGGTTGAGGATATTATAGAGAGACAGATAAAGAAGTTCAAAAATAAGCTTGTAGATAAGAAGCAGTCAAGTGTATCTTTCTCAGATTTCTTTATGAGAGAAGATTATTCGGATTCTGATGAAGAAGATGAGATAAAGATTGTAAAGACCAAGAGATTCAGTATCAAGCCTATGGACCCTGAGGAGGCGTGCTTACAGATGGAGCTTTTGGGACATGATTTCTATGTATTCAGAAATGCCTTAATTGATGAGATTTGTGTGGTATATAAAAGAAAAGACGGCAAGTACGGTATCATAGAGCCGGAAGTATAAAACACATTATCGGGGCTGTGAAATAAGTCCCTAAAAGAAATAGGACCCTCCGCTAATGCGAAAGGTCCTATTTTTGTGGTAAAATTAACTTGCAATGAAAAATTTACCTAACATTTATTGTAATTCAAAAACAAGGATATTTACCACTGTTTTTTTCAGATTGTTTGGATCTGCTGGATCCTGTTTTTAACGTTTGACAGATTGATAGGAGGAATCGATTTAAACAAGTATCTGACGGATATTCCGGAGTACATAACCGGACGACGCAGATATAATCCGGTCAACATGTTAAAAAAACAGTACTTTTCGGATTTATGACTAGCGGTTACTGCTCTCTGAGAAAAACTGAAGACAACTGCAAAGTTAATATCAGGTTCATGTATCTCATGGATAACCGGACTCCATCATACAGAACCTTTGGATATTTCATCAATAAAAATACTTAAAGATAAGATTGAAAAACATTTTTTTAACGATATCAATCATGCTATCTTTAACGAGGAGCATGTAGATCTGCAACATCTCTACATTGACGGCTCCAAGTTTGAAGCAAACGCAAACAAGTATACCTGGGTATGGAAGAAGGCTACCGAAAAGTTCCGTTACAAACTTTACGAAAAAATCACTGCGGAGATTGAGGAAATTAATGCAGAAATCGCATGGAGTGGGGTGCAGATCACAACAAACACAGAGTATGTACCGGATTATCTGAATGAAATCGTTGAGAAGCTAGTAATTTTATGGGAACTGGATACAAGTACATTTGTTTACGGAAGCGGAAAGCGAAAATCCAAAGAACAGCGTCATTATGAACACTTGACTACTTTCTGTCAGAAACTTCAAGAATACATACAAAAAATTGAAATCTGTGGTCCTAACCGAAACAGTTACTCTAAAACAGATAACTCCGCTACCTTTATGCGTATCAAAACGGATTACATGGGCAATGATCAGCTTCTGCCGGCATATAATGTACAGATTGGTGTAGCAGATGAATATATTGCAGTTGTTGACGTGAACCATTATCGTTCGGATATGGATTGTTTCGTTCCTTTGATGGAGCACTTCAAACAAACTTATGGATTCTATCCCAAATATCCTGTGGCAGATGCCGGATATGGCTCATACAACAATTATATTTTCTGTGAACAGAACGGAATTGAGAAGTATATGAAATTTCCAATGTTTAAAAAAAGGAAACTAAGGATCGAAAAAATATCATGAAGACCCATTTCGTGCAGTTAACTTCAGAATTGATGAGCAAGGAGTCATGAGATGTCCTAACGATAAAGCATTCCATTTTTTATACAGAAAAAATGTGAGGGGAAATCAGTACGGGCGCAAGGAAGAAGTGTATGAATGCGAAGACTGTAGCGGATGTCCATATGCAAAGAAATGTAAGAAGACAGATAAGAATCGAACCGTTCGGATCAATCAGGAACTAACTTCCATGCATCAGGAAGTAATCGAAAACCTGGAAAGTATCCACGGTGCGTTATTGAGAATGAACCGTTCGATACAAGCAGAAGGTACTTTCGGAATTATGAAAAGCAACCGTTGGTACCAGAGAATTGTCAGAAGAGGTATTCATTCAGTAAAACTGGAAGTTTTACTCGTGGCGATAGGCCATAATTTATATAAATATCAGAAAAAAAGACAAGAAACAGAACTGCCGCATAGATTCAAAAAGAATTTCTATGGGGTAGGGGAAGTGTGCTTTTTGCGTATGATTTTAGTCATTTATACACAATAATTGCAAAAAGGGAGATGCGAAAAAAACTCAATCGAGTTTTTCACATCCCCTTTTTATTTGAAAAATAATATCAAAAAAATTTGAATATATATTATAATAAGGTTAGTATTGTGAAAGCATAAAGTGTTTAGCAAGCCATTATTTTGAGGGTGCTTTCTGTGATGTGAAAAGAGCGGCAGTTTGTTTTAAAGGAGGAAAATGAAACATAGAGATATTATAGAAAAAATGACATTGGAAGAAAAATGTGCCTACCTCTCAGGTAAGAATGCCTGGGATACAAGGTCATTTACATCTATAGGGATTGATGTACTTCACCATGCGGACGGTCCTACCGGCGTAAGAAAGCAGGCAGGAAAGGGCGACCATTTGGGGCTTAATGCAAGCGTACCTGCCACATGCTTTCCGACTGCCGCCACACTTGCAAACAGCTGGGATGAGAAGCTACTTGAAAAGGTCGGAGAGGGACTTGGAGCGGAGGCTGCCGCTGAAGATGTGAATGTGCTTTTGGGTCCGGGAATCAATATTAAGAGAAATCCGCTCTGTGGAAGAAACTTTGAGTACTATTCTGAAGACCCGTATTTAAGCGGAAAACTGGCAGCTGCAATGATCAGAGGTATTCAAAGCAACGGAATAGCTTCCTGTGTAAAACATTTTGCCGTAAACTCACAGGAGCTTAGAAGAATGGCGATGGATGCGGTGCTTGATGAGAGAACTTTAAGGGAAATATATATAACCGCCTTTGAGATAGCTGTCAAAGAAGGTCATCCGAAGTCTGTAATGACAAGCTACAATATGGTCAACGGAGTATATGCCAATGAGAACGAGCATCTTTTGATAGATATTCTAAGAAAGGATCTCGGATTTGACGGTATGGTTGTCACAGACTGGGGGGCTTCAAATGACCATGCGCTTGGTGTAAAAAACGGTTCAAGTTTGGAGATGCCCGCTCCGGGACTTGACAGTGCAAGAGAACTCTTGGAAGCTATAAAAGTCGGCAAGATAAAGGAAAGCGATATTGATGCCAGAGTGGATGAGCTTATAGAAATCACTTTGTCAACCAAGAATAAGAAAAAGCCGAAGGATAAGGCAAAGATGTTTGAGGACAATCACACACTTGCAAAAGAGGCTGCCAAAAAGAGTATTGTACTTTTAAAAAATGAGGACAGTATTTTGCCGCTAAACGGTAAGAAAGGTTGCCATAATAGGAGATTTTGCCTTCAATCCGAGATATCAGGGCGCAGGTTCTTCAATGGTAAACGCCACTGTGGTGGAGGATGCAAAGAAGCTTTTTGAAAAGTTGAATATTGATTCAAAAAAAGTGCAAAAACTTGAAAACAGGATAGAATCGAGGCTTGAGAAGGTTGAAGATAAGCTTGATAAACTTGATATGAATCCTACTTATGCAGGAGCAGGCATTACAAAAGTAAATCCTACAAAGGTGGATACGTTACAAAGAATCCTTGAAGAGTCGGATTTGGAAGTGATAGGAACGGCGAGAGGGTATTCAAGGCTTGATAAGGAAGATGATGCCGTTATGACAGATGAGGCGATGACTCTTGCAAGGAAGGCAGACATTGTGCTTTATTTTTTCGGACTGAATGAGGCAAGCGAGTCGGAGGGTCTTGACAGGACACATCTTAAAATTCCGAAAAATCAGATAGATTTGATGGAGCAGCTCTCAAATGAGAATCAAAATATAGTAGGTATTATAAGTGCAGGCTCATGTATTGAGATGCCTTGGGAAAGCATCTAAAGGCTATACTGCACGGCTATCTTTTCGGACAGGCAGGTATGGGAGCGGTGTTTGAACTGCTTACAGGAAAATTGAGTCCAAGCGGAAAACTTGCCGAGACCATAGTAAAGAGATATGAAGATGAGCCGAATGTAAGATATTATCCTTCAAAGGAGAGAACTTCAGAGTACAGAGAGAGCATCTTTGTAGGCTACAGATATTTTACCACAAGGAATGTGGATGTACTTTATCATTTCGGCTACGGACTTTCCTATACGGAATTTAAGTACAGCGATATAGAGGCGGATGATGAAAAGGTAAGCTTCTATATTGAAAATATCGGAAAGGTATCAGGAGAGGAAGTAGCCCAGCTTTATATAGGTTTGAAAAACTCAAATATCTTCAGAGCTAAGTATGAATTAAAGGGATTTAAAAAGGTAGCACTGTCTCCCGGTGAGAAGAAAAAAGTCACCATAAGCTTTGACGACAAGTCTTTCAGGTTTTATAATGTAATGACAAATGCCTTTGAGGTGGAAAGCGGTGAGTATGATATATATATCGGCAGCAGCTGTGAGGATATCAGATTGCAGACCACACTTAAGGTAAACGGAAATGCAAAGGTTTTACCGTACAATAAAAAAGAGCTTCCTTCATACTACAGTGGTGATATCAAAAGAGTAGACGATTCCGAGTATAAGGTTTTACTTGGAAGAGATATACCGGACGGTCATTGGAGCGGTGAGCTGGGCATCAATGACGCACTTTGTCAAATGTATTATGCAAAGAGTTTTATTGCAAGATTTGCCTACAGAATACTGGATAAGAGATTGAAAAAATCATTGGAAGCAGGTGTGCCCGACCTTAATACTTTATTTCAGTTCAATATGCCTTTCAGGGCTATAGGAAAGATGAGTAACGGACAGGTAAGCATGGAGATGGTGGATTCCATTGTGCTTTTGGTAAACGGACATTTCTTTAAAGGAATGTTCGGAATAATATCGGGATATTTTAAAAACAAAAAGGCAAATAAAAAATACAAAAAAGAATTCTTGCAAAGAGAAGATTGAGAAGGTTTATGATGTTTTTAAAGGAATGGATAGACAGCCATCCGAATATATGGGAGTTTATCAAGTTTAATATACTCTCAAATGTGGCAACGGTAGTGAATTTTATCGTGATGTGGATAGCCACATCCGCCTTTACAGGTTTCGGATGGCATCTTATCCCTTTTAAGTTTTTTATATTTAACTATGCAGATAATATTGAGCAAAATCTTGGAACGGCAGGTTTTTTAAGCTTCCTTTTAGCTACCGCACTTGCACAGACTGTAAACTTCTTTGTACAAAAGCAGTTTGTGTTTAAGTCAAATGCAGCTTTTAAGGATGCAATACCCAAGTATATAATTCTTGCCGTAGTTTTGGTTATAGTGTCCGCGGCACTGCCTGCATATTCACAAAAGTTTTTTAGGGATATAGGGGTGAATGCAAATCTTGTACCTACGCTGGCAAATGCACTTAATATCATAGTACAGGTGGTTATCAGCTACCCTGCAATGAAATTTATAGTGATGCCGGAGAAAAAATAAATATATCGGAGGAATATTATGTTAGCTATCAATATGGCGGATGTGGTAAGTGTGATAAAGTCGATTGCTCCACAGCTCATAGCTATAGTGACACTTTTGGTGTGCGCACTTGTAGTTATGTTTATCACAAGGAACAGAGAACTTGCCTTCAAAAAGTTATCAAGGTCGGCTGCCTGGATTCTTTTTATGGTAGGTACAGTTGTCAGTGTCAATATTATGTTGAACGGTCCGCTAAAGACCATGATTACATTGGCAACGGGAAGAGGTGTTATAACTGATAAGTCACTTGATGAAGCGAAGACTTTGGGAGAGGATATCGCAGGAGAAGGAATTGTACTTTTAAAGAATGATTCGGCACTGCCGCTAAAGAAAGGTACAAAGCTCAATCTGTTCGGATGGTCATCTACAAACCCGCTTTACGGCGGTACAGGTTCAGGCGGACTCAACGACTCATTCCCTACAGTTTCACTGATTGACGGTATCAAGAATGCCGGATTTGAGGTAAACGAGGACTTGGTTAAGTTCTATACCGATTTCAGAGCAAAGAGACCTACAGTAGGAATGTGGGGTCAGGACTGGACAATACCTGAGCCTTCAATCGAGCAGTACAAAGAGGCGAATGTTTTTGAAAATGCCAGAAAGTATTCGGATAAGGCGGTAGTGGTTATCGCAAGATCGGGCGGTGAGGGTGCAGACCTTCCAAAGAGCCTTGACCCGAATACCGAGGACAACTTTACGGACGGAGGTACATTCGGTTCAAAGGGCCTTAGATACAGTGACCAAAAGGATGACCTTGATGCAAACAAGAGCTACTTACAGCTTTCAAACAGGGAAGCTGCAATGCTTGATGCGGTGAATAAGACCTTTAAGGACATTGTGGTTATTATCAATTCCGCAAATCCTATGGAGCTTGGATTTGTAAATGATTATGAGAATATTTCAAGTGTGGTTTGGTGCCCGGGACCGGGACAGACCGGATTTAACGCACTTGGAAAGATCTTGGACGGTGAAATAAACCCTTCAGGTAAGACAAGCGATATATTTGTATATGATTTAAAGAAAAGCCCAAGCTATAACAACTTCGGAGATTTTCAGTATACAAATATGGACGAGTTTTCTACAGACGACAGAGGCACAAAGCATAAACCGAGCTTTGTAAACTATGCCGAGGGCATCTATGTAGGATACAAATTCTACGAGACTGCCGCCAAGGAAAACGCTATCAACTATGCAGGTTATGTGCAGTATCCTTTCGGCTACGGTCTTTCATATACCGTTTTCACAAAGGAGATGGGAGAGATTGTCGCAAATGACGGCAAGATAAGTATTGATGTACTTGTAACCAATACGGGAAATGTTGCCGGAAAAGATGTGGTGGAGATTTATTATAATCCGCCTTATAAAAACGGAGGAATCGAAAAGGCGAGTACAAATCTTGTAGGATTCGGAAAGACAAAGCTCTTAGGGCCGGGTGAAAGTGAGACTGTAAAAGTTACCTTCAATTTGGAAGATATGGCATCATATGACGAGAAGGATAAAAAAGCTTATGTACTTGAGGCCGGAACATATGAGATAAGCCTTCAGGAAGATTCGCACAATATCCTTGATACAAGGACATTCCCGATTGAAAAGGATATTGTATACAATGGTGACAACAAGAGAAGCAGTGACAAGGAAGTTGCAACAAACAAGCTTGACGATATGAGAGGAAACTTCACCGTACTTTCAAGAAAGGACAAGTTTGCAAACCTTGAAGAAGCCACAAAAGCACCTACAGATTTTACATTACCTGAGGATAAAAAGGCCGCATTCTTAAATAACAGCAATTACGATGCTTCAAAGTTTGATGTGGAGTCGGATAAGATGCCTACAACAGGTGCAAACAATAAGCTTAAGTTAAAGGATCTTCGCGGACTTGAATATGACGACCCTAAGTGGGATGCTCTGCTTGACGAGATGACCTTTAACGATATGTCAAAGCTTGTAGCACTTGGAGGATATCAGACAGTAGCCATCGGCAGAATAGGAAAGGTACAGACAGTAGACTGTGACGGACCTTCATCTATCAACAACAACTTCACAAAGAAGGGTTCAATAGGTCTGCCTGCGACTATAATGCTTGCAAATACCTTCAATACCGAGCTTGCACATTCATTCGGTGACAGTATAGGAAAGATGGCAAATGAGATGCAGGTATCAGGTTGGTACGCACCTGCTATGAACACTCATAGAAGCGCTTTTGCAGGAAGAAATTTCGAGTACTACTCAGAGGATCCGATACTTTCGGGAAAGATTGCGGCAGAGGCTGTAAAGGGTGCTGCTGACAACGGAGTATATGCTTATATCAAGCATTTTGCATTAAACGATCAGGAGACCAACAGAACATACCAGCTTATGACATGGGCGGATGAGCAGACGGTAAGAGAAGTATATCTTCGTCCTTTTGAAATCTGTGTAAAGGAAGCGAACGCCAAGGCTGTGATGGCGGCTTTCAACCACTACGGAACCACTCCTGCATACGCATCGGACAATGTATTGAATAAAATTCTTCGCGATGAGTGGGGCTTAGAGGAATGGTTTTGACAGACTACTTCGGTGCCGGCGGATACGGATATCTGGATGCAAACAGAGCTACAAGAAACGGTACGGACTTCTGTCTTACAGCTATTGATGCAGGTTTCAACTATGTAAAGGATAAGAGCGCCACAGCAACACTCGCACTCAGAAAAGCGTCACATAATATACTTTACACTACGGTAAACAGCAGAGCATATGCACCTGAGAACTTAAACTTGGGGTTGATGGGATGGCAGATTGCCACTATTATAGTAGATATTATTTGCGCGGCGGCTGTTGTACTACTTCTTATGAAAACATGGAAAAACTTCAAGTTCAGAAAGGAGCTTGAAAGAAGAGAAGACAGAGTAAGTCCTGTAGTGGAAGTTACAGACGGTGACGCCTCGGAGGCAAAATCAGATAAAATAGTGGAAGATAAAAATACAGAAAATGAATAAAGATTGTTTAGCATATAAATTAAAAGAATATGTAAGCTCCGGTATATTGCCTATGCATATGCCGGGACATAAAAGAAAAGTGCCGAAAGCAATAGAAGAGATGATGACGGACATTTACAAGATGGATTTGACGGAAGTGGAAGGCACCGACAATTTGCATGATGCTACAGGCATCATAAGAGACTCTATGGAGTTTGCAAAGCATGTATACAAAAGTAATAAAACATACTACTTAATAAACGGCTCAAGCTGTGGTATACTTTCAAGTATAAGGGCTTGTGCTTGCACAGGAAATTATAAAAATAAAAAGTCATATATAGTGGTGGCGCCCAATGCACATTTTAGTGTATACAACGCTATTGAACTGCTTGATTTGACACCTATATATTTAGATGTTTATTATAATGAACTTGATATCGCAGAAAGCTGTGATATCAAGGCATTAAAAAGTATCTTAAGAGTTAATATAGAAAAAAATATAGTGGCTGCAGTGATAACTTCACCGACTTATGAGGGAGTGGTATCCGATATAGAAAAGATTGCAAAACTTCTGCATGAGGATGATATACCTCTTATAGTGGATGAGGCACATGGCGGTCACCTTAATTATATAAATAATATTGATTACGGCAAAAGTAAAAATAAATTTTGTGTGTCTGCACTTGATTTGGGTGCAGATATTGTGGTGCAAAGTCTTCACAAGACATTGCCGGCACTTACGCAGACAGCACTTTGCCATATACGCTCCGAGATTGTGAGCGAAAGATATTTGGAAGAGTCGTTGCACATATTTGAGACCAGTTCACCTTCATATATACTTATGTCAAGTATTGACGCCTGTATAAGGTATATGGCAAACAGCGATGAGGAAATCAAAGATTATCTGAATAATTTATTTGAATTCAGACGTGCTGTAAAAAAATTAAAACATATACGTTTGTGGGAAGATAAGAATAAACTCGGATATGATTTTACCAAGCTTGTAATATGTTGCGATATGTTTGACGGAGTCACATTTGCGCAGATACTCAGAGATTCTTACAATATTGAGACGGAGATGAGCAAGCTTGATTATGTTTTGGCTTACAGCACGCTTTGTGACGGCAAAGATGATTTTGATAAACTTTATAATGCTTTAAAAGATATTGATAATAACTTCTTATATATGGAAAAAAAGCCTTTGGCAGGTCTTGATAAAAAGTATCTGGGAACGGTTGCCAAGGAAAATATCTACATATATCCTCCCGGAGTTCCGGTGTTAAAAAAGGGAGATATAATGGAGAAAAGACATTTTGATGTCTTGGATGAATATATTAAAAAAGGAAAAAAAGTCTACGGATTAGACTTATAAGATACAATGGGAAAAATTTATTATGTTATGGGCAAGAGTGCTTCCGGTAAAGATACTATCTTTAACAGGCTTCACGATGAATGTCCCAGGACAAAAAAGATTATAACATATACTACCAGACCCAAAAGGAGTGAGGATGTAGAAGGTGTAAGCTATCACTTTGTGGACGAGTCTGTTATAGAAGACTACAGAAGGCAGGGTAAGCTTATAGAGATGAGAACATATAATACAGTTCAGGGAAGGTGGACTTATGCCACAATTGACGACGGTTCGGTGCATCTTGAGAGTAAGAACTATCTTATAATAGGGACTCTTGAGTCTTATAAAAAGATACGAGAGTATTTCGGTGCCGAAAATGTTGTGCCTATCTATATAGAACTTGGTGACGGTATCAGGTTGCAAAGGGCTGTGAACAGAGAGATGATGGAGGAAAAACCCAACTATGCCGAGCTTTGCAGGAGATATTTGGCTGACAGTGAAGATTTCTCGGATGCAAGGCTTGAGGCTGCAGGTATTACCAAGAGATATTTGAATGAAGATTTGAATAAATGTATCTTGGAAATAAAAAAAGATATGGGAATCATATAAGATGAGTGAATTTATTCTTGGAAACGAGAAGGTGAGAAATCATCTGAAAGAATCAATAATAAAAAATACGGTTTCACATGCGTATATACTGGCAGGAGATAAAGGGATAGGTAAAGAAAAAATTGCAAGAGAGTTTGCCATGAGACTTATATGTGAAAACAATCATATCGGATGCGGAAGGTGTCCGTCCTGCAGGCAGTTTCTGGCAAATGCGTATCCTGATTTTTTTTATATGGATGCGGAGAGTAAGGAGAGTATAGGAATAGACAGAATCAGAGAGAATGTCGTATCCGATGTGGCTATAAGACCTTACCACGGCAAATATAAAATATATGTTATAGATGAAGCCGACAAGATGACTGTCGGGGCACAGAATGCACTTTTAAAGACTATAGAGGAGCCGCCGGAGTACGTTGTTATTTTGCTTTTGGTAAGGAATATGAGTCTGCTGCTTGAGACTATAAGGAGCAGGTGTTTGAAGCTTTTATTAAGTCCTGTAAGTAATGACAGGATTAAAGACTGGCTTTGTGAAAACGGAGTAAGTGATGAAATTGCCGGTGTGCTTGCGTCGTACTCAAACGGGGCACCGGGGGTTGCAAAGGCTATGGCGGAGTCGGAGGACTTTGCCTCAATATATGAGAAAAATGTAGAGTTTTTAAAGAATATTTGTGAAGTGGGTATAAATGAGATACTTAACTTTATTGAGGAGCTGAAGAAAAGAACCGGCGGCTTTAAAGATTTTATAAATTTTCTCAGGCTTTGGTATAGAGATATCTGTATCATAAAGCTTACAAAGAAGAAGGAAAATCTTATATTTATAAGAGAAGAAAGCATTATTTTTAGGCTTTCAAGGGAATATACACTGCAAAAGATAAATAGTATAATAGACTTGATAGATGAGACGGAGATTAGACTGAATTCCAATGTAAGTGGGGACACGGTTATGGAATTGCTTTTTATCGGACTTAGAAAATAGGAGAATATGATGAAGATAATCGGCGTTAGGTTTAGGGAAGTGGGAAAAATCTGCTACTATGATCCTGATGATATTGATATAGATGTAAACGACAGAGTTATAGCTGAGACTGACCGAGGTGTGGAATGCGGCAGAGTAATATTGGGGCCCAGAGAACTCAGTGAAAACTATAATAATCCAATAAAGAAGATTATTAAAAAAGCGGACATAGAGGACGTTGTCAGATTTGAGGAAAATCTGAAAAAGGAAAAGGAAGCTTTTGATATATGTAAGGCAAAGATAATAGAACTTGATTTGCCTATGAAGCTTATTTCGGCCGAGTATACATTTGACAATGCCAAGGTGCTGTTTTATTTTACGGCCGAGTGCAGAGTGGACTTTAGAGAGCTTGTAAAGATACTGGCATCTATTTTCAGAGTGAGAATAGAACTCAGACAAGTAGGTGTAAGAGATGAAACCAAGATGGTAGGCGGCATGGGGTCATGCGGCAGAGCGCTTTGTTGTCACAGCTATCTTTCAGACTTTGTGCCTGTATCTATAAAGATGGCAAAGGAACAGAGTCTTTCACTGAATCCGGCAAAGATAAGCGGAGTGTGCGGCAGGCTGATGTGCTGCTTAAAAACGAGGCGGAGACTTACGAGTATTTGAACGGAAAGATGCCGAGAGAAGGAGTAAGTGTACGCACGCCTCTGGGAGAAGCCGGCGTGATAGTTTCCACAAGTGTGCTTAGGCAGACTGTGAAGGTGCTTGTAACCAAGTCTGAGGATGCAAAGGAAATAGAGGAATATTCACTAAGTGAGATAAGGATACAAGCTTAAGCCATGGGTGAATTATTAAGAGAAGAATGCGGTGAGAGGCTTGACGATTTGCAGTGCAACGGGCTTTATCTTATACAGGATCCCGATAAGTTTTGTTTCGGTATAGATGCCGTACTTTTATCGAATTTTGTAAAGGTAAAGAAAAACGGTCATGTTGTGGATCTTTGCACAGGAAGCGGTATAGTGCCTATACTTTTAAGCGCAAAGACCGGTGCAAAAAAGATAACCGGTATTGAGATACAAAGTGATATTGCAGATATGGCAAGGCGAAGTGTAAGTTACAATAAGCTGGATGAAAAAATAGATATTATAAATGACGATATTTCAAATGCGTTAAAATATATAAATAATTGCAGTGTGGACAGTGTCTGTGTAAATCCGCCGTATATGAAGGATACGACAGCTATAAAAAATCCCGATTTACCTATGGCAATCGCAAGACATGAGTTACTTACAGATCTTGAGACTGTAATAAATATTGCAGTAAGCTGTTAAAAGAGAGCGGAAAGTTCTTTATGGTACACAGACCGAGCAGACTTTCGGAAATATTTGCATCAATGAGGCAAAACAGGATTGAACCCAAAAGGTTAAGATTTATCCATCCTTATATTGAAAGTAAGGCAAATCTTGTACTGATAGAGGGGGCAAAGGGTTCGGGAGTCTGGATGGATGTGGAACCTCCTTTGGTGGTATATAAGGATAAAAATGTTTATACGGATGAGGTGTTAAAAATATATGGCAGGTAAGATATATTTGGTGGCTACACCTATCGGCAATCTTTCGGATATGAGTGTCAGAGCTATTGACACTCTGAAAAATGTGGATATCATTGCCTGTGAAGATACAAGAAATACAATAAGACTTTTGAATCATTTTGACATAAAGGCTCCTTTGACATCGTATCATGAGTACAACAAGATAGACAAGGCTTATGAACTGTGTGAGAAGGTAAAGGCAGGTAAGAATATTGCATTTGTGTCGGATGCCGGTATGCCTGCGATATCGGATCCGGGATATGAACTTGTGGATATTGCATACAAAGAGGGGCTTTGTGTTACCGTTATACCGGGAGCAAGTGCCGTGGTATCCGCGCTTGCAATAAGCGGTATCAGTTCAAGGAGATTTTCGTTTGAAGGTTTTTTACCAAGCGATAAGAATGAGAAGAAGCAGATACTAACCGAGCTTTCGGAGGAGAGCAGAACAATAATACTATATGAGGCGCCTCACAGGTTGATAAAGACATTAAAGGAAATTTTTGAGTACCTTGGGGACAGAAGAGCATCTATAGTAAGAGAACTTACAAAGCTTCATGAAGAGGTGCTTAGAGGAAACTTAAGCAATATAATAGCGGACTATGAGTCAGGTAAAGTTGCAGTCAGAGGGGAGTATGTACTGGTAATAGAGGGTAAAAGTCTTCTTGAAAAAAGAAGTGAAAGGCAAAAATCCTTTGAAGAAATCAGTATAAAGGAGCATTTCGATAAATATATATCGGAAGGGCTTGATAAAAAAGAGGCTATGAAGGCTGTAGCAAAGGATAGAGGAATACAAAAAAGGGAAGTTTATAAAGAACTTCTGGGAGAGTAAGGAGATAATATGAGAATCGGAGTAGGAAACGACCATGCGGCTGTAGAGCTTAGAGAGGTTATAATAGAGCATCTGAAAAATGCAGGCCATGAGGTATTTGAGTTCGGAGCTAAAGAAGGCGAAAAGTGTGATTACCCTGTACCGGGAAGAGATGTGGCTGAGGCAATAGTTGCGGGAAAGCTTGACAAGGGCGTACTTATCTGCGGCACAGGTATCGGTATATCTTTGGCGGCGAACAAGGTGCCGGGAATCAGAGCGGCTGTATGTTCGGAACCTTATTCGGCAAAAATGGCTGCACTTCATAATAATGCTCAGATTATCGCATTCGGTGCAAGAGTGGTGGGTTCCGAGATGGCAAAGATGATTGTGGATACCTTCCTCGCTACAGAGTATGAAGGCGGCAGACATCAAAACAGACTTGATATCATCACTGAAATAGAAGAAAAGTACTCAAGGTAAAGATATGGGAATAGCGGATTGGTTCAATTTTGAAACTGCAAAGCAGAAAAAGAAAAAAATGGACAGATATTATAAAAAGCTGTATCCGTTCGGTGAAGAGCAAAAGAGTTGGGAAGAAAACAGGTTAAATGAAGTCTTTCCTAAGAATAAAAAGACAAAGAGCTATCATTTTGAACTTTTGATTCTGCGTGAAAGTATCGCAAATCTTTCAGACCCCGATATATATGATGAGGATGAAGAGCGCCCGAGTCTTGACGAGGTAATAAAGAATTGGAAGGAAAAAGAGACTGTATACAGACTGAAGCCTGAAGAAAAGCAGGCGATAATCGACATCGCACTTGAAGAAATGAAAAATGTTTACAAAAAGTTAAAATATTAAACTAAAAATTTATATATTTTTTTAGTGCTATCAGGTATTTTTGTGGTATAATGGAATACAAAGAATTGTAGTCAAGCATTTTTGCTATAATTTTATACAATAAAATCAATTTAGGGGGTTTTTTATGGACAAAAAGGTATTAACGGTACAGGACATCTCATGTTACGGACAGTGCTCCATTACAGTGGCATTGCCTATTCTTTCGGCTTGCGGAGTGGAGACGGCGATAATGCCGTCCGCTATTTTGTCAACACATACAGGCGGATTTAGCGGATTTACTTTTAGAGATTTGACTGAAGATTTACCGAAAATTATGGAGCATTGGCTAAAGGAGAATATCAGCTTTGATGCGATATATACGGGATATCTCGGAAGTAAGAGACAGATTGATATTGTAAAGGATTTGTTTAACAATCTGTTAAAGCCTGAGGGTAAGAGAATAGTTGACCCGGCTATGGCGGACAACGGAAAGCTCTACACCGGATTTGATGACGCGTTTGTTAAGGAGATGAAGACTCTTATCTCGGTAGCGGATATAATTTTGCCGAATATGACGGAGGCGGCTCTTCTTACAGACAGCGATATAATCCTTGAAAATCAAAGCGGTGAATATATAATGAGCATTATTCATAAGCTTAGAGAGCTTGGTGCAAAGAATGTAATCTTAAAGGGCATCAAGAACATGGAAGGTAAGCTCGGAATTGCCGTATATGAGGGTGAGACCGACAATATGGAGATTTTCTATATTGACAGAATAAAGAAAGATGCACATGGTACAGGTGATTGCTATGCTGCGGCATTTACAGGAAGCCTTATGAAGGGTAAGACTATGAGAGAGGCTGTGGAGACAGCTGCCAAATTTGTTTCAGAGGCTATATTAAAGACTATAGATGATGACAGCCACTGGTATGGTGTAAAGTTTGAAAAGGCTATACCTGTGCTTGTGAGAGAGTTGGATAAATGATAAAAATTGATGTAGGGGATATACTTACATTGAAAAAGCCACATCCCTGTGGCTCATATAAGTGGGAAGTACTTAGAATCGGACAGGATTTGCGACTGAAATGCGTAGGTTGCAACCATCAGATGATGATTGCAAGAAAGAGTATAGAAAAAAGCATTAAATCACAAGAAAAAGGAAAAGATATATAATGAGTATTTTGAATGTGGAAAATTTGAGCCACGGTTTCGGTGATAGAGCTATTTTTGACAATGTTTCCTTCAGAATGTTAAAAGGTGAGCATATAGGACTCGTAGGTGCCAACGGAGAGGGTAAGTCTACATTTATGAGCGTGGTGACCGGTAAGCTCATGCCGGATGAGGGCAAAATAGAGTGGGCAAAGAATGTTCAGATAGGCTATCTTGACCAGCATTCAGTGTTGCAGGAGGGGCTTAGTATCAGAGATGCCCTAAAGCAGGCTTTTGATCATCTTTTTGATATGGAAAAAAGTATGAATGAGATCTGCGATATGCTTACAACAGCTGACGAAAGTGCGATGGATGAGCTTATGGAGGAGCTGGGCACTATTCAGGAACTTTTGATGGCACATGATTTCTATACTATAGACGCAAAGGTGGAAGAGGTTGCAAATGCACTGGGACTTAGCGATATTGGACTTGACAGGGATGTGACCGAGCTTAGCGGAGGACAGAGAACAAAGATTCTTTTGGCTAAGCTTCTTTTACAGAAACCTGATATTTTACTTCTTGACGAGCCTACAAACTATTTGGATGCCGAGCATATAGAGTGGTTGAAAAGATATTTACAGGACTATGAGAACGCATTTGTACTTATCTCACATGATATACCTTTCCTCAATTCGGTGGTAAATATCATATACCATATGGAAAATCAGGAGCTTAACAGATATGTGGGAGACTATGACAAATTCCTTGAGGTATATGAGGTAAAGAAAAAGCAGCTTGAGGCGGCTTACAACCGTCAGCAAAAGGAAAGAGAAGAGCTGGCTGATTTTGTTGCAAGAAATAAGGCAAGAGTCGCAACAAGAAATATGGCGATGAGCAGACAAAAGAAGCTTGATAAGATGGATATAATAGAGCTTGCGGCAGAAAAACCGAAGCCTGAATTTAACTTTAAAGAGGCGAGAACACCGGGTAAGACTATTTTTGAGACTACCGACCTTGTTATAGGATATGATACACCGCTGTCAAAACCTATCAATGTAAGAATGGAAAGAGGTGAAAAGATAGCCATGTTTGGCGCGAACGGTATAGGAAAGTCAACTCTTTTAAAGAGTATACTTGGTCTGACACCTGCACTTTCAGGAAAAACTGTACTCGGAGACTATCTTGAGATAGGCTACTTTGAGCAGGAAAGCGATAATAAGTCAAAGAATACCTGTATAGAGGAACTTTGGAGTGAGTTTCCGGGATTCAGTCAGTATGAGGTGAGATCCGCTCTGGCAAAATGCGGTTTGACTACAAAACATATTGAGAGCTTATTCAGAGTACTGTCAGGTGGAGAGCAGGCTAAGGTAAGGCTTTGTAAAATCATAAACAGGGCGACAAATGTACTGTTTTTGGACGAGCCTACAAACCATCTGGATGTGGATGCAAAGGAAGAGTTAAAAAGAGCGTTGAAAGCGTATAAGGGAAGTATACTTTTGATTTGCCATGAACCTGATTTCTATGAGGATTTTATAACGAGAAGCATAGATTGTAGGGAATGGTCGTTGAGGGTATAATGAGGTTTTAAGGAATATCGTTTCGGTATTCCTTTTTAGTTTTAAAATCACAAAAAATTTCAAAAAATGGGAAAGAAAAATTTCAAAAAATGGGAAAGAAAGGTTGACAGGACAGTGTGTAAGGTGTAGAATAGCGTCACTGTCCTAAAAGACAGAAAAACAAAAACAAACTTTTTTGAAAAATAATAGAAAAACACTATTGACAATAAATAGAAAGTTTGATATTATATCAAAGTTGCTCAAAAAGAACGGCTTGAGTTCAGAAAAAACCTTAAAATAACCTAAAAAAAGTTGTTGACAAGACTAAATGAACTTGATATAATAGCTGAGCTGTTTGAGACAGCGAAACAATGAACCATGATAATTTAAGATTAAACAGTACACACAACCCTGAAAATTCACATATTTCGCATATTTTTCTTAATGAAAGCAAGCGTAGCGAAGCTTGAATTTAGAAAAATAGTGCACCTTGCCGAACGAAGTGAGGCAATGAGTGCTACTTTAGAAATATAATGAGATTTCAGAAAAAAACAACGTTTAGATTCGAGACAGAATTTAAAACCTTTAAAAAAACAGTAGATCTGTGAAAAACAGATGCAAGCTAGCGAGAAGGCTAGATTAAACTTTTATATGAGAGTTTGATCCTGGCTCAGGATGAACGCTGGCGGCGTGCTTAACACATGCAAGTCGAACGAAGCTGCTAAAAGGAAGTCTTCGGACGGAATTTTGGTAGACTTAGTGGCGGACGGGTGAGTAACGCGTGGATAACCTGCCTTATACAGGGGGATAACGGAGAGAAATTTCCGCTAAGACCGCATAAGACCACAGCACCGCATGGTGCAGGGGTAAAATATTTATAGGTATAAGATGGATCCGCGTCCGATTAGCTGGTTGGTGAGGTAGAGGCTCACCAAGGCGACGATCGGTAGCCGGCCTGAGAGGGTGAACGGCCACATTGGGACTGAGACACGGCCCAAAACTCCTACAGGGAGGCAGCAGTGGGGAATATTGGACAATGGGGAAACCCTGATCCAGCGACGCCGCGTGAGTGAAGAAGTATTTCGGTATGTAAAGCTCTATCAGCAGGGAAGAAAATGACGGTACCTGACTAAGAAGCCCCGGCTAACTACGTGCCAGCAGCCGCGGTAATACGTAGGGGGCAAGCGTTATCCGGATTTACTGGGTGTAAAGGGAGCGCAGACGGCGAAGCAAGTCTGAAGTGAAATGCATGGGCTCAACCCGTGAATTGCTTTGGAAACTGTTTGGCTTGAGTGTCGGAGGGGTAAGCGGAATTCCTAGTGTAGCGGTGAAATGCGTAGATATTAGGAGGAACACCGGAGGCGAAGGCGGCTTACTGGACGACAACTGACGTTGAGGCTCGAAGGCGTGGGGAGCAAACAGGATTAGATACCCTGGTAGTCCACGCAGTAAACGATGAATACTTGGTGTCGGGGAGGTAAACTCTTCGGTGCCGCAAGCAAACGCATTAAGTATTCCACCTGGGGAGTACGTTCGCAAGAATGAAACTCAAAGGAATTGACGGGGACCCGCACAAGCGGTGGAGCATGTGGTTTAATTCGAAGCAACGCGAAGAACCTTACCAAATCTTGACATACTCTTGAATAGCTTTGTAATGAAGTTAGTCTTTCGGGACAAGGGATACAGGTGGTGCATGGTTGTCGTCAGCTCGTGTCGTGAGATGTTGGGTTAAGTCCCGCAACGAGCGCAACCCTTGTCGTCAGTAGCCAGCAGTAAGATGGGCACTCTGACGAGACAGCCGGAGATAATCCGGAGGAAGGTGGGGATGACGTCAAATCATCATGCCCCTTATGATTTGGGCTACACACGTGCTACAATGGCGTAAACAAAGTGAAGCGAAACCGCGAGGTCAAGCAAATCACAAAAATAACGTCTCAGTTCGGATTGTAGTCTGCAACTCGACTATATGAAGCTGGAATCGCTAGTAATCGCAGATCAGAATGCTGCGGTGAATACGTTCCCGGGTCTTGTACACACCGCCCGTCACACCATGGGAGTCATCAATGCCCGAAGTCAGTGACCTAACCGTAAGGAAGGAGCTGCCGAAGGCAGGGAGGATAACTGGGGTGAAGTCGTAACAAGGTAGCCGTATCGGAAGGTGCGGCTGGATCACCTCCTTTCTATACATTTTTCACTTAATGAAAACGAGCCGAAGGCGAAGTTTGAATTCTAGTGAAAAAGCAGTTCTTCATACGAACGAAGTGAGTATGATAGAACATCATTAAAGGCTTTAGTAGGGGTTGTGAGTACTGTTTAGTACTAAATTAGATTGGTACTGTTAAAACTTAGCGGTGTCGATGCGCCCGGGGGACACACCCGTTCCCATTCCGAACACGATGGTTAAGACCCGGTCGGCCGATGGTACTATACTGGAGACGGTATGGGAGAGTAGGTGGATGCCGCTGCATTTTTCACTTGATGAAAGCGAGCGAAGCGAAGCTTGAATCTTAGTGAAAAAGTACACCTCATCGAGCAAAGCGAGATGATGGTGCTACCAAAGCATTTCTTAATGAGAACGAGCAAAGCGAAGTTCGAATTTAGAAAAATAGCACACCTTGCGTAGCGTAGCGAAGCAATGGTGTTACCACAAGAGATTTCACATCAGTTATTCCTTTGGAAAGGATGAAAGGTGTTGGAGTTCGAATCTTCAAATCTCATTTGCAGAGAAGTTCTCTGCATGATGTACCTTGAAAACTGCATACCAAACGAGAAATTATATAAATATTTTATAATTAGACATCCGAGGTACTAATTACTAAGTATAATTAGTGATTAGTATTTAATAACAAAAAAATAAATTTTTAAACATAGTGTATGATACACGCTAGTGTCATACATAAACACTAAATCTAAAAAGATTTAAGAGGTTAAACATAAAAGAGCGTAGGGTGGATGCCTAGGCACTGACAGCCGAAGAAAGACGTGACAAGCTGCGAAAAGCTGTGGGGAGAAGCACATATTCAATGATCCGCAGATGTCTGAATGGGGAAACCCACTTGGAAGAACTCCAAGTATCTGTACGCCAATACATAACGTACAGAGGGGAACCCGGTGAACTGAAACATCTAAGTAGCCGGAGGAAAAGAAAACAACAGTGATTGCGAAAGTAGCGGCGAGCGAAATCGTAAGAGCCCAAAACCGTGGTGCGTGCACTGCGGGGTAGAGGACTGCAATACGAGTAAGATATATTACCTGAACCGTTTTGGAAAAGCGGGCCAAAGAGCGTGAGAGCCGTGTAAGGGAAAATATATTGAATCCAGCAGTATCCGGAGTACCACGAGACACGAGAAACCTTGTGGGAAGCAGGGGGGACCACCCCCCAAGGCTAAATACTAGTCAGTGACCGATAGCGTATAGTACTGTGAAGGAAAGGTGAAAAGAACCCCGGGAGGGGAGTGAAAAAGAACCTGAAACCCTATGTTTACAAACTGTGGAACACCGAAAGGTGAACCGCGTACTTTTTGTAGAACGGTCCGGCGAGTTACATGTACAGGCGAGGTTAAGTATTAAAGATACGGAGCCGAAGGGAAACCAAGTCTTAATAGGGCGAAAGTAGTCAGTATGTGTAGACCCGAAACCGGGTGATCTATCCATGTCCAGGTTGAAGTTCGCGTAAAAGTGAATGGAGGACCGAACGCACATCCGTTGAAAAGGGTGGCGATGAGGTGTGGATAGGGGAGAAATTCCAATCGAACCCGGAGATAGCTGGTTCTCCTCGAAATAGTTTTAGGACTAGCCTCGTTATTAGTCTCACGGAGGTAGAGCACTGAATTTTTGCAGGGGGCGTCAAAAGCCTACCAAGAGATATCAAACTCCGAATGCCGGCTAGATGATTGACGGGAGTCAGACTACACGAGATAAGTTGGGTAGTCAAAAGGGAAAAGAGCCCAGACCTACGGCTAAGGTCCCAAAGTGTGTGTTAAGTGGAAAAGGATGTGGGATTTCGAAGACAGCTAGGATGTTGGCTTAGAAGCAGCCATACATTAAAAGAGTGCGTAACAGCTCACTAGTCGAGAGGTCCTGCGCCGAAAATGTCCGGGGCTAAACACAACACCGAAGCCTGGGAATGTAGTAATACATTGGTAGAGGAGCATTCTTAGAGGCGTAGAAGCCATACCGGAAGGAATGGTGGAGTAATAAGAAGAGAGAATGCCGGAATGAGTAGCGAGAAAGAGGTGAGAATCCTCTTGGCCGAATATCTAAGGTTTCCTGAGTAAAGCTGATCTACTCAGGGTAAGTCGGGGCCTAAGGCAAGGTCGAAAGACGTAGTCGATGGATAACAGGTACAGATTCCTGTACTACATATAATCAGAACTGTGGGGACACGGAGACTAAAAACCGAACCCGGGAGGACAAAAACCGGGGCAAGCGAAGTACCTGTATGGGAGGAAAACCCACCATGCAAGGGGAAATCGTTAAGCGTACCGAAAATTAGTAGGGAAGTCGGTTAGGGGAGCCGTCAAGAAAAGCCGCTATTGTGTTATATGTACCCGTACCGCAAACCGACACAGGTAGATGAGGAGAGAATCCTAAGGCCGGCGGGAGAAGCATTGTTAAGGAACTCGGCAAAATGACCCCGTAACTTCGGGAGAAGGGGTGCCACTTTAATAGAGTGGTCGCAGAAAAAAGGCTCAAGCAACTGTTTAGCAAAAACACAGGTCTATGCGAAACCGCAAGGTGAAGTATATGGGCTGACGCCTGCCCGGTGCCGGAAGGTTAAGAGGAGAAGTCAGGAAACGAAGCTTTGAATTGAAGCCCCGGTAAACGGCGGCCGTAACTATAACGGTCCTAAGGTAGCGAAATTCCTTGTCGGGTAAGTTCCGACCCGCACGAAAGGCGTAATGATTTGAGCGCTGTCTCAACAATGCACCCGGTGAAATTGAAGTACCAGTGAAGATGCTGGTTACCCGCGCCAGGACGGAAAGACCCCATGGAGCTTTACTCCAGTTTGGTACTGGGATTCGGTAATACTCGTACAGGATAGGTGGGAGACTTTGAAGCATGGACGCCAGTTTATGCAGAGTCGCCGTTGGGATACCACCCCTGTATTGCTGGATTTCTAACCTGCGGCCGTTATCCGGCCGGGGGACAATGCCAGACGGGGAGTTTGACTGGGGCGGTCGCCTCCGAAAGAGTATCGGAGGCGCTCGAAGGTTCCCTCAGAATGGTCGGAAACCATTCAAAGAGTGCAAAGGCAGAAGGGAGCTTGACTGCGACACCGACGGGTGGAGCAGGTACGAAAGTAGGACTTAGTGATCCGGTGGCATAAAGTGGGATTGCCATCGCTCAACGGATAAAAAAGCTACCCTGGGGATAACAGGCTTATCACTCCCAAGAGTTCACATCGACGGAGTGGTTTGGCACCTCGATGTCGGCTCATCGCATCCTGGGGCTGTAGCAGGTCCCAAGGGTTGGGCTGTTCGCCCATTAAAGCGGTACGCGAGCTGGGTTCAGAACGTCGTGAGACAGTTCGGTCCCTATCCGGCGTGGGCGTAAGATATTTGAGAGGAGCCGTCCTTAGTACGAGAGGACCGGGACGGACTGACCGCTGGTGTACCTGTTGGAGAGTAACTCCATGGCAGGGTAGCTATGTCGGGAAGGGATAAACGCTGAAGGCATCTAAGCGTGAAGCCCCCCTCAAGATGGGATATCTCATGTGAAAACAGTAAGACCCCTTGAAGACTACGAGGTAGATAGGGCCAAGATGTAAGTACAGCAATGTACTGAGTTGATGGTTACTAATAGGTCGAGGGTTTAACCAAAAGATAGGAAAAAATTTATATATATAATCGGAAGCACCGGCAAATCCGCAAGCGAATTTGAGGTGTACTTTCTCACTAAGGCTCGAGACAAGCTCTTCGCCAAGTGAGAAATGCAGTTTGGTAGGCAGTTTTGAAGACACATCTTTACAAATGTTTATTGTATTGATATAATAGATGTATGCGCGAGTGGCTCAGTTGGTGGAGTACGACCTTGCCAAGGTCGGGGTCGCGGGTTCGAGTCCCGTCTCGCGCTCTTTTTTATTTTAGAAGTCTTGTATTTACAAGGCTTTTTGTTTTGCAAAGAACTCTAAAAACAGACTTGAAAATGATTTTAAAATAGCAGGTTGTCTATAAATAAGTACAAATAAGTTTTTTTATTTTTTTATCTTGACATTCTAAAAATTGATGATATACTAAAACAGTAATGATTCTTATTTTTAGAAAGGGATATACATGAAGGATCTAAAATACAGTAGACAAAGGGAGGCTATCTTAGACAACTTGAAGTCTAGAGTCGATCATCCTACAGCTGATATGCTCTTTCAGTCACTACGCAAAGATGATCCTAAGATTAGCTTAGGTACCGTTTATAGAAATCTCGGTTTGCTCACTGAGATCGGTAAGATAAAAAAAAATATCTGATATAAACGGAATTGAGAGATATGATTACAATACCACAGATCATTATCACTTTGCTTGCAAGGCTTGCTCAAAGCTTATTGATTTACCGGCGGATACAATAGTCGGTTTAGATAATATGTTCAAGCATAATGATATCGGAATTGTGGAGAGTCATTCACTCATCTTATACGGATATTGTAAGGAATGTTATCAAAAGATGCTCTATATTGATTCAAAAAAAGCAGTATAGCTTTTGAATTAAGATAATATTTCATACAAATATAGTTACCATTTGATAATTAATTAGTTTAGGAGGAATTTTTTATGTCAAAGTACGCAGGAACAAAAACAGAGAAGAACTTAATGGAAGCATTCGCAGGCGAGTCACAGGCGAGAAACAAATATACATATTACGCTTCAGTAGCTAAGAAGGCAGGTTACGAGCAGATGGCAGCTCTTTACCTTGAGACAGCAGATCAGGAGAAGGAGCATGCAAAGATGTGGTTTAAGGAGTTCCACGGTATCGGAACACCTGAGGAGAACCTTGTAGATGCTGCAGCAGGTGAGAACTTTGAGTGGACAGATATGTATGCTCGTATGGCAAGAGAAGCAAGAGAAGAAGGCTTCGAGGCTCTTGCAAAGAAGTTTGAGCTTGTAGCTAAGGTAGAGGCAAGTCATGAGAAGAGATATCTTCAGCTTCTTGAGCATTTAAAGAACGACGGTACATTCAAGGGAGACGCTCCTCTTGGTTGGAAGTGCCGTAACTGTGGATATATCCATGAGGGTGCTGATGCTCCTACAGTATGTCCTGTATGTGCTCATCCACAGGCATATTTTGAGAGAATGACTGTAAACTACTAAAATAAACTGTAAATAGTATAAAATCTTATATAAATTAGGCTCCTCAAGCAATTGGGGGGCCTTTAATATTTAACAGAACTATAGTCAAATGCAGTAAAGGTGTGTTATAATACTATCTATTGTTTTATGATACATAGGCGGCATGGAAACTTGTCGCGGTTAAAACGAAAAAAATATTTGGAGGTCAATATGGCAGAAGAGACAATGAAGGACTTTGAAAAGGAGCTTGAAGAGTCATATAAAAATATGGACACAAAAGAGGATCCACAGGCAAATAAGTGGGAAGTTTTTGAGCAGATGTTAGCTGATAAGACAGTTTCAAAGGTTAAGATTACAGAAGTGGTTAAGGGTGGATGTATCGCTTTCTTAGAGGAAGTAAGAGGATTTATCCCTGCAAGCCAGCTGTCAAGTCAGTATGTTGAGAACCTTGACGATTACCTAGGTAAGAGCCTTGAGGTTGTAGTTATTACAGCGGAGCCGGCTAAGAAAAAGCTCGTTCTAAGCCACAGAGCTCTTGAAAAGGAAGAGGCAAAGAAAGAAAGACAGGCTAGGCTTGACAGTGTTAAGGTTGGCGACGTACTTGAAGGTAAGTAGATTCAATCAAGGATTACGGTGCATTCATCGACCTTGGTGACGGTATCTCAGGTCTGTTACATGTATCACAGATTTCAAACCAGAGAGTAAAGAATCCTGCAGCAGTTCTTAAAGAGGGTGAGAGCATAAAGGTAAAAGTAACAGGCATCAAAGACGGAAAGATTTCACTTTCAAAGAAGGCACTTGAGGAGAATGTAGAGCAAAAGGATCCTTCAAAAGGATTTAAGTATGTAGAAAAAGGAGTTGCATCTACATCATTGGCAGGACTTTTAAAGGACATTAAGTTAGACTAAGGAGGTTTAAATGGCAGAAAGTAAAGCAAAAGCTCTGCAAAAAGAACTTTCATATGAATATCCGCATATAGCCAAGGTGACTCCTGAGCATATAGAAAAGGCTGCAGAGTTTGCAAAGGGCTATAAGAATTTCTTGAATAAGTCAAAGACTGAAAGAGAAGTTGTAAAAGAGGTTACAAGTTTACTTGAGGCAAACGGATATACAGTCTTTGATCCGAAAAAGAGCTATAAGCCGGGAGATAAGATTTATAAGGTAAACAGAAAAAAGGCGATACTCGCTTCTACAATAGGTACAGAGCCTATTACTGAAGGTATAAGAATCAACGGGGCACATATAGACTCGCCGAGACTTGACCTCAGACCGAATCCGCTCTATGAAAAGAGTGAGATATCTTACTTTAAGACACATTATTATGGCGGAGTAAAGAAGTATCAGTGGGCAACCATACCTCTTTCAATTCATGGAGTTATCTTCAAAAAAGACGGAAGTTTTGTAGAGATAAACATAGGTGAAGATGAAGAAGATCCGGTATTTTATATAAGTGATTTACTTCCTCATCTGTCAAAGAAGCAGGATAAGAGAACTCTTGATGAAGGAATCAAGGGAGAAGAACTTAATATTTTCTTAGGTACATTGCCTTTTGATGACAGTGATGATGTCAAGGAAAGTGTAAAGTTAAAGACTCTTGAAATCTTGAATAAAATGTTCGGTATCACAGAGAGAGACTTTGCAAGAGCGGAGATAGAGTTTGTACCTGCATTAAAGGCAAGAGATGTAGGATTTGACCGCTCACTTGTAGCCGGATACGGTCATGACGACAGAGTTTGTGCATATCCCGCTATAATTGCCGAGATTGAAGCAAAGGCACCTAAGCACACTACACTTACAATTCTTGCAGATAAAGAAGAGATAGGTTCTGAAGGCAATACAGGTTTGGATTCTCACTATGTATACGATTATATAGAGTATCTTTCACAGTGCTTTAATGCGGATGTGAAGGAAGTATGTGAAAAGTCCGCTTGTCTTTCATCAGATGTAAATGCAGCATTCGATCCTACATTCCCTGATGTGTACGAGCCTAACAACTCAGCATATCTCAATAAGGGATGTGTACTTACAAAGTATACGGGAGCCAGAGGAAAGAGCAGTTCATCAGATGCAAGTGCCGAGTTTATGAATAAGGTCATCTCTATTATGGATGAGAATAAAGTGCATTGGCAGATAGGTGAGCTTGGAGCCGTAGATGTCGGCGGCGGCGGAACTATCGCAAAGTTTGTAGCAATGATGAATATAGATGTAGTGGACCTCGGTGTACCTGTTATATCTATGCATTCACCTTATGAAGTAATATCCAAACTGGATTTATACAATACATATCTTGCTTTTAAGGCATTTTATTTATAATTGAAAGGTTTTATTTTATGAGATTAAAGAAGTTAGCTTTGATGAGTATGGTAGTCTTGGCTACAATGAGTGCCTGCGGTGTCAGCAAAAAAGGCGGCACAGACAGTACCGAAGCAAAGACAGCCACAGAGGCAAAGACAGATGAAAAAGCACCAAGTGATTACGGAAGTGTAGAGCTTGGAAATTATATCGGAGTAGAAATACCTAATATAGATACATCTGTAAGTGATCAGGATGTAGATGCACAGATAAATACAGAGTTACAGCAGGACCCTGACAAAGAGCAGATTACAGACAGACCCGTTCAGGAGGGTGATACTGTAAACATTGACTACACAGGAACAAAGGACGGAGTTGCCTTTGACGGCGGTAGCGCAAAGGGTTATGATTTGGTTATCGGCAGCAACAACTTTATTGAAGGTTTTGAGAGCGGACTTATAGGCCACAATATAGGTGAAGATGTACAGCTTAATCTTACATTCCCTTCAGATTACAACAACAAGGATTTGGCAGGTGCCGCAGTAGTATTTGATGTAAAGATCAATTCTATCTCAGTTTCAAAGCCGGCTACACTTACAGACGAGTGGGTAAGCAAGCATACAAGCGGTGCTCAGACAACAGTTGATGCATATAAGGCTGAGGTTAAAAAGCAGATCGAGGACCAGAGAAAGAAGAGCGCCGAGCAACAGGATCAGTACAATGCCTTGACAGCTGTAATGAAGAATTCTACTTATAAGCTTAATGACAAGGCTGTAGATTATGAGTACGATTCAGCTATGGAGCCTATCAACAATATGATCAAGCAGTACGGTATGACAATTGAGCAGTACGCACAGGCATACGGTACAGATGAAGAAGGTCTTAAGGCTAAGGTCAGAGAGCAGGCTGAGAGCGTTGCAAAGGAAAGAGTCACAATAGATGCAATCTATAAGAAAGAGAAGATGTCTTTAAAGGATGAAGATTATCAAAAGATTATAGAAGCAAGCGGACTTACCACAACAAAGGACGAGCTTATAAAAGCAGTATGGCAAGGATAAGGTGGAGCAGGCTGTAAAGTCATACAAGGTTGTAAACTTCCTTGTAGAAAAGGCAAAGAGAAGCGCATCTACCGTAAACTTAAACGGTGAGACTGTAGGCAGCGAAGAAGGACAGACAAGTGCAGAGGCACAGGCGAAAGCACAGAGAGCAGCAGTGCAGCAGAGAGTCAAGCCGAGAGAGCGCTGCAGCAGAGAGTGAATCGGCACAGAGCAGTGAGGCTGCACATTAATGAAAAGCACTTTTTCTTTGATATAGATGGAACTTTGATTGACAATGAGACCAAACAAGTGCCTAAGTCAGCACTTAAAGCTATAAAAGAGGCAAGACAGGCGGGACATTTGACATTTATCAATACCGGCCGTGTAGAGTGTATAATCGGCAATATAAAGAGTCGTTTCCAAATGGACGGCTATATATGCGGATGCGGTACACAGATAGTCGTAGGAGATAAGACCATCTTTGAGAAGAGGGTAGATCATAAAAGAGGCATTGAAATAAAGAAACTATTGAAGAAATTCAATGTTGAAGGTATGTTAGAGGCAAGGCAGGGAATTTATTTTCCTGCCAAACCTTTTATATATCCGGAGATAACTGAGAGAGGTCTGGATGCAATAAGTACAGTTATAGAGCCGTCTGTAGGTGAATTTGACAAGGATGATTATGACTTTGACAAGTTTTGCATATTTGACGATCCCAGATTTTCAAAAAGTGATTTAAAATCGTTCTTTGCCGAGTGCGGCGATTTTGATATTATAGATCGCGGTGCAGGATTTTATGAATGTGTACCGTATCCTTGCTCAAAGGGTGAAGGCGTTTTAAAAGTTCTTGATTATTATAATATAGCATTGGAAGATGCCTATGTGTTCGGTGACAGTATGAATGATTTGCCTATGTTTACCTGTGGTGCAAAGAACAGAATTGTACTTGGTGAGCATGATACCGCATTGGAGGAATATGCGACATTTTTTGCAAAAAAAGTATCGGAGGACGGAATATATTCGTCAATGAAGGAACTGGGTCTTATATAGTTTCATAAGTTTTGGAGAGATTATGTTTTTTAAAGATGTTTGGAAGGATGTAAAGGCTGTAAAGGAGAGGGATCCGGCTGCCAGAAATGCATTTGAAGTATTGTTTTTATATCAAGGTATCCATGCCCTGATTATGCATAGGATTGCACATTGGTTTTATAAAAAGCATATGTTCTTTATAGCAAGATGGATATCACAGGTTTCAAGATTTTTTACACTGATAGAAATTCACCCGGGAGCCGAGATCGGTACCGGAGTGCTTATAGATCATGGTTGCGGTACCGTAATAGGAGAGACGGCGGTAGTCGGTGACAATTGTACACTCTATCAGGGTGTGACTTTGGGCGGTGTGGGTACCGCCAAAGGTAAGAGACATCCTACTCTCGGTAAAAATGTTATGGTAGGTGCCGGTGCAAAGATTTTGGGTTCATTTGAAGTAGGTGATAACGCTTCTATAGGGGCTAATTCGGTACTGTTAAAGCCTTTGGAGAGCGATTCGACAGCTGTCGGAATACCTGCAAGACCGGTTAAGCTGAACGGTCAGGCGGTTGAGAAAAAGCATAAGCTTGCACAGGTAAATGCCGATATATCAAAGCTTGCAGAGACTATCGATATCCTCAATGAAAGACTGAGTCAGATGGAAGAATTGCTTAAGAAAAACGGCATTGATACAAGCAGCTTGGAAAGTAACAGAGATACTACGGAATTTACTGATTGGGTAATTTAATGGAATTGGACATATACAGCAGACAATTGGGAGTCGGGCATTCGATTTCCGACTTGTCTGCTTTTTTAGAAGAAAAAGCATTTGTATACCTGCTTCGTTGCAATGACAACAGCCTTTACTGCGGATGGAGCTCCGATTTATCAAAAAGAGTGAAAGTGCATAATACAGGAAAAGGGGCAAAATATACCAAAACAAGGCTTCCGGTCAAACTTGTTTACTTTGAGGTATATGAAGATAAGATAATTGCGATGAAAAGGGAATACGAGATAAAACAATTGACAAAATTGCAAAAGGAAAGATTGATAAATGGCATTGAAGATATTGTATGAGGATAAGGATATTGTGGTGGTAGTAAAGCCCAGAGGCGTTTTGAGCCAGTCAAGTTCAAGCTTTGAAGAGGATATGGTAAGCCTTTTAAAGAAACATTTGGGAAGGGACGGTTATATAGGAGTAATACACAGACTTGACAAGCCTGTATACGGTATAATGGTCTACGGAAAGAATAAAAAGGCTACAGATATACTTTGCAGTGATCTTAAAAAGAAGAATATAGGAAAGATATACGAAGCTTTGGTGGAAGGATTGCCAAGTGAAGATACAGGCAGGCTTACAGACTTTATAAAGAAAGGAAACAACAACATCAGTAGGATAGCGGATAAACATCAAGGATGCCAAAGAAGCAATACTTGAATATAAGGTTGCAGAGACAAAGCACAGTGAATTAGGAGATATTACAAGACTGAGAATAAACCTGCTTACAGGAAGGCACCACCAGATAAGGCTTCAGTGTGCCGCTCACGGTTTTCCGCTTTTCGGTGATTATAAATACAACAAAAGATTGGCAAAAGAAAAATCGGAATATGATAAAGTACTGACTTTGGCGGCTGTAGAGCTAAGTTTTAATCATCCAAAGACAGGTGAAAATATGAATTTTAAAATAGATGCGGATTTTTAAAAAAATCAGAAAAAAACTATTGACAAAGTGCAATTAAAATGATAAAGTTAGGAAGTACTAACCAAGAGGAATAAATTTCCTTGAAAAATAAAACGGAGGTAGGTATGCCGGTTGAGATAGTAAATAAGCTGGCAACTGATGGTGAGAACAGTGTAGAACTCAGACTTATCATTCAAAATGCCGCAGTGCTGAAGGGGAAAAGGATTTCCGGTATGCTCTTTTTAAATGACAAAGAGTTGGCCAGAATAAGTATGAAACTACATAATACGAATATCAGCTTGATTATCCTTTGTACCTGTAAGAAGCGACATTTGGTGATGGTATACAGAGCAAAAGAGTTGGAAGAACATCTGAGGAGTAAAGAGGTTAGTGACTACCTGAGAGAGTTTGGTTATAGGAGAGATGATTTTATATCAAATCTTATTAGACTGCATCAAAGGATGAACGGCTTTTATAATAAGATGAAAGAGTTTCCACATGAGGTCGGCGTATTCCTGGGATATCCGATATGTGATATAAAGGGCTTTCTTGAGAACAAGGGAGAGAGATATTTACATAGCGGCTATTGGAAAATATACGGCAACTTGGAGGAGACCAGAAAAAAGTTTTTAAGCTATGATGAGGCGAGAGAGATTGCTATTGATGAGTTTTTATCCGGTAGAGAGCTGGAGAGTATAGCTTGTTGATAATAATTTCAGCCTAGAAATAAGGAGAAAAAAATGGATAAAGCAATTATTGTTTATTGGAGTTCAACAGGAAACACAGAGGCTATGGCAAATGCGATAGCTGAAGGAGTAAAGGCTGCAGGCGGAACACCTGAGCTTGTATTTGTTGACAGTGTAAATGTTGACGAGTTACTGGCACAGCCTGCATTTGCTATCGGATGCCCTGCAATGGGTGCCGAGGAGTTAGACGAATCGGTAGATAGCTTTGTAACAGAGATTGAAGGCAAGGTATCAGGCAAGAATATTCTTCTGTTCGGTTCATATGATTGGGCGACGGAGAGTGGATGAGACTATGGGTTGAGCGTATGCAGAATGCAGGTGCCAATATCATAGGTGGAGAAGGCATTATAGCAAACCTTGAGCCGGATGAAGACGCAAAAGCTGCACTCGAGGCGGCAGGAAAGCAGTTAGCTGCATTTTAATTTTAGGTCTTAACATTAGGTTTTCCTAATTTAAGATATGGTAGCTGTTATTTAATATGGGCGGCTATCATATATATCAAGTAAGACTTGAGCAACCTTATTTGATAATATACAGTGTTACACATATTGAAATTTCCTCTTACTTAAAAGACAGGCCTTGAGCAAGCCTGTCTTTTTATTTGGAATAAATATTTATACATAATATATGGTGCAAAACACTTAAAAATCGGCTTAAAATATGAGATTTTACCACTTGACAGTTTACAAAGTCCATTGTATAATGCATCGGAACTAGTTAGATTATGTATTAAATTCGCCACATACGCCGGTATAGTGGTTTTTTTCTAATCTTAAACGAGTTGACAGATTGAAGTTAAAGTTTTGACTTCAAAAATAAAAAAATATAAGGACAGTTTTACTTAAGCAGGAGTGAAATAGAAGTCAAAAATGGAGGAAATATGGCAGAGAAAAAGCATATATTAACTTATGAGGGACTTAGAAACTTAGAGGAAGAGCTACAGGATCTGAAGGTAAATAAGAGAAAAGAAATAGCCGGAAAGATAAAAGAGGCCAGAGAACAGGGCGATCTCTCAGAGAATGCAGAATATGATGCTGCAAGGATGAACAAAAGAGATATAGAGGCAAGAATAGAACAGCTTGAGGCACTACTTAAAAACGCTGAAGTAGTTGTAGAAGATGAAGTTGATTTGGATACAATAGGTATCGGCTGTATGGTTAAGGTACTTGATAAGGACTTTGACGAGGAACTTGATTTCAAAATAGTAGGTTCTACAGAGGCGGACTCACTTGCAGGAAAGATAAGCAACGAGTCACCGCTTGGTAAGGCGCTACTTGGTAAAAAAATCGGTGAAACAGCGGTAGTAGAAACACAGGCAGGTGTTTCAGAATATATAGTATTAGAAATACAAAGGGTATCTTAAGGAGGAAATATGGCAAAGAGCAATGAACCAATGGCAAGTGAGGATTTGAATCACATTTTAAAAGCAAGAAGAGACAAACTTTCCGAGTTACAGGCGGCAAATAACGATCCGTTCTTTATCACAAAGTACGATGTGGACAAGCACAGTGCAGATATAAAGGACAACTTTGATGAGTTGGACGGAAAAAGTGTCAAGATTGCCGGAAGACTTATGTCAAAGCGTGTCATGGGTAAAGCATCTTTTTGCCATGTACAGGACTTAACAGGAAGGATACAGGCATATGTAGCAAGAGATTCTGTAGGAGAGGACGAGTATAAGGCTTTCAAAAAACTTGATATCGGTGATATCGTAGGTGTTACAGGTACGGTATTCAAAACACAGACAGGTGAGATAAGTCTTCATGCTACAGATGTGATACTGCTTTCAAAGAGTTTGAAGCCGCTTCCTGAGAAATTCCACGGACTTACAGATACAGATACAAGATATCGTCAGAGATATGTGGATCTTATTATGAATGAGGATGTAAAGGATACATTCGTAAAGAGATCAAAGATTATAACAGCAATAAGAAAGTTCCTTGACGGTCAGGGATTCATGGAAGTTGAGACCCCTATGCTTGTAAGCAATGCAGGCGGTGCGGCTGCAAGACCTTTCAATACACATTTCAATGCTTTAAATGAAGATGTAAAGCTTCGTATTTCACTTGAGCTTTACCTTAAGAGACTAATTGTCGGTGGACTTGAAAGAGTATATGAGATAGGCAGAGTGTTTAGAAACGAGGGAGTTGATACAAGACATAACCCTGAGTTTACACTTATGGAGCTTTACCAGGCATATACAGATTATCACGGTATGATGGACCTTACAGAAAATATGTTCAGATACCTTGCAGAGCAAGTTTGCGGTACTACTACAATTCCTTATGCCGAGGCAATGATTGACCTTGGAAAGCCTTTTGAGAGAATTACAATGGTTGAGGCTATAAAGAAGTACTCAGGCATTGACTTTGACAGTATAGAGACAACAGAGGAAGCAAAGGCACTTGCAAAGGAAAAAGGCATTGAGTTTGAAGAGCGTCACTCAAGAGGTGATATCATCAATCTCTTCTTTGAGGAGTTTGTAGAGGAGAAACTTATACAGCCTACATTTGTAATGGATCATCCTATAGAAGTGTCACCACTTACAAAGAAAAAGCCAAGCGATCCGAGATATGTAGAAAGATTTGAGCTCTTTATCTACGGTAGAGAGATGGCAAATGCGTACTCTGAGCTTAACGATCCTATCGACCAAAGGGAGAGATTCCAGGCACAGGAAGAAGCATTTGCAGCAGGAGATGAGGAAGCAAATCATACAGATGAAGACTTCTTAAATGCTCTTGAGATAGGTATGCCACCTACAGGAGGTATCGGCTACGGTATCGACAGACTTGTTATGTTGCTTACAAACTCACCGGCAATCAGAGATGTATTGCTCTTCCCTACGATGAAGAGTCTTGACAAGCCGGGCTAATGCAGAAAAATGAAGAGACTTCAGATTCAAATACAGGTTTCTTTACACCAAATGAGAAGATTGATTTCTCAAATGTAAAGATAGAGCCACTTTTTGAAGAGAGTGTAGACTTTGAGACATTCTCAAAATCGGACTTCAGAGCGGTAAAGGTAAAGAACTGTGTTGCAGTTCCAAAGAGTAAGAAACTTTTACAGTTCACTCTTGACGACGGAACAGGCAAGGACAGAACAATTCTTTCAGGCATTCATGAGTTCTATGAGCCTGAGGAGCTTGTCGGAAAGACACTTATAGCTATAACAAACCTTCCGCCAAGAGCAATGATGGGAATTGAATCTTGCGGTATGCTCTTAAGCGCCGTAAATGAGCTTAAAGAGGGCGAAGGAGAAGAGCTTCACCTTATAATGGTAGATAATCATATACCGGCAGGAGCTAAGTTGTACTAAAAATATAGAGAATACGTTCAAAATAGGACTTTTCCTTTTGGAGAAGTCCTATTTATATATAGTAAAAAGTAGAGAAATATATTAAAAATGTTCCATACAAAGATATATAATTGAAAATGAGGAGGATATGCCATTCTCGCTTTTTTTATATAATCATTTTCGTTCTTTATAGTAGTAAAGATTTGGGTTAGAAAGCCTGTCCTCTGCTTCGATGTCTTCTACTTGTAAACAAAGTTCATTTTTTTGAATATTAGTACTTGATATAAATCGGTTAGAAGGAGTTCATCATCTATAGGTGTAAAAAAACTTTTCAAATAGTGCAGTTATCATCATATCACGCTTATATTCCTTAAATTCTCTATCAGTGATTCTAGGAACATTTTTCGTCACGCTCACTTATCTCAAGTGAATCAAGATATTCTATATATTCTATTCTTCTTTCATCTATAGCTTTTTGAATTTCATCATATCGTCTACTATTTTTGATTTCAACTGATTTACTTCGGTCTCTTAAATAGTTATAGAAGCTTTTTTCTGAGAGGAGTACTTGGCGTTGTTGGTATGTAAAGTACATGGTTGTCTTTTTCCCAACCGTTTTTTTTATTCCTTTATCCCATATTCCTGTAGATTTTAAAGTCCTATAGACCTTTTGCCTGTATGTTCCCCATGCATCTTCACCGTCTGTTGGGAGCTGGTATTCTTCAATTATTGAATCTACCAATTCTGCAACGTTATATCTACCCTTTTTCATGATACTTCCTCCGTGTAAATAAAATTGAATAATATGTAAATACATATAACATAAGAGTGAAGTATTTACAAGTAATATATGAATTATATGTATATACAAAAAAACTGTAAATAAAAAAATTTTTTTTACAGTAGTTCTATGATTTAATATAACCATAAGGAACAGGAATTCCTTAAATCTATAAAGAAGGAGAAAGAAATGAATCTTTCATACAAAAAAGCACTCAATAGAATTAAAGCTATTGTAGATGCTTACAACAACCAAACAATTCATATCACGATTGGAAATGATGATTTCGATGCTGAAAGTCATACATATGATTTATCAGCAGTCATGGGAATCATAGGAAATCATATTAATGATGCTTTTCGTGATGATGAAAATCTAGATAATCGCGAAACCCACTGAGCTTGTTCGCAATCCTTATTGCATACAAGGATAGGGGCTGTGAAATAAGTTCCTAAAAGAAATAGGGGGCTGTCGGGAAATGACAGTCATAAAAGAGGGAGGAGTAACTCAAAATGAGTCACGCCTCCCTAAATTTTTATATAAAAAAAGATGGCTAACGATAACCATCTTTCTCCGTTACTTGTTATAATGTAACTATGCTCACAGTTAATTATTATAACGACTTTTTTTGAAATAGGTCGACAGAAAAATCAACTTTAGCTTCTATGAATACATTATGATAGTAATAAATAGTTTGTATCCATAGATGGAGGTTAATTTAAAAAAATTGACAAAGGGCTATATTCATGCTAATATGTATTTACCTCAAAGGTAAATACATAAGAGAGGTAATGCTTTGGATATTACTTACAAGAATAAGAAAAATTGAAAGGGTTTGTACGGATGCCAAAACAGCAGAGAGAACCTATGGTCGAGAGATGGCAGATAAAATACATCAGCGTATAGATGAAATCTGTGCTGTGGACACGGTTGAGATAATGATACAGTTTCATATCGGTAGATGTCATGCACTTAAGCAGAATAGGAAAGGACAATATGCAGTAGATTTGGTTCATCCATACAGATTGGTATTCGAGAAAATTGGTAATGAAATTCAAATAGCAAATATTTTGGAAATTGTTGACTATCATTGATGGTTAGTATTTTAAGTCGGGGAGGTAGCACTATGGTGAGAAGTCGCAGTTACATTGCAACGCCACCCGGAGCGACAATTAAAGAGCAGCTAAACGACAGGGGAATGAGCCAGAAAGAGTTTGCTGCCAGAATGGATATGTCTGAAAAACATATTAGTAAGCTCATTAACGGAGATGTACAGCTTACACCTGAAACAGCAGTCAGATTAGAGATGGTTTTAGGTGTTCCTGCCAAGTTTTGGAATAATTTGGAGTCAATCTATAGAGAGAAGATAATTAAGGCAGAAGCAGAAAATGCAATGGAAGCCGATAAAGAGATGATAAAAAAAAATTCCTTATAGGGAGATGGTAAAATTCGGTTGGATTCCGGATGCCGTAGAATCTAATGAAAAGGTTGTTAATCTTAGGAAATTTTTTGAAGTTGTTGAACTTTCTCTTATCGGAAAGGAGCAGATTACAAGAATTGCATGTAGACGTTTGGCAATTACGGAAAAAAGTGATTTGGCTTTAATGGCGTGGGCTCAAGAAGCAAGGATTAAGGCGCGTAATATTCAAACAGCTTCCATAAATATCAAAGGGTTAACTTCAGTTTTGAATGATATAAGAAACATGACGGTTCTTAGCCCAAAAGAGTTCTGTCCTAAGATAAAAAAATATCTTGCAGACTGTGGTATTGCTTAGTATTTTTGCCACATCTTGAGGGATCTTTTCTACAGGGAGCTTCTTTTATAGATGGGAATAAGATTGTTCTTGGACTTACTGCAAGAGGAAAGGATGCAGACAAGTTTTGGTTCAGCTTATTCCACGAACTTGCACACATTGTTCTTGGCCATGTGGGGCAGACAAACGGTACATCTGAAGATGATGAGAAAGAGGCTGACAGATGGTCAGGTGATACACTGATTGACTCTAAAGACTTTGAAGATTTTAGAAGAAATGGAGATTATTCAGAAAGCCAAGTACTTCAATTTGCAAAGGCACAGGGAATCGCTCCAGGGATAATAGTCGGAAGGATGCAGTTGGAAGGGATGATTAAGTATAGTATGTTAAATAATTTGAAAGAGAAATATGAAATAGTTATTTAAATCTGTTATCAAAAAAACTTTAAAGTGTCGGAAAAATATGGAGATTTGATAATCCGGCAGTAAAAGTTTTAGTCGATGACATTAATAATATATCTAAATTATAATACGGAGTTACTAAATAAAGTAAAAAAACTAAATTTTATGCTAAAAATAAAAGGGCAATCCTATATAGGACTGCCCTTTTAATATACAAATTTCAGGGGGATATAATGAGAGAATTTAAAACCGAATCAACCCTTATTAATGGCAATCTGGCATTGTCTATAGCACCTGCACTAACACCAAACGGTGTAGAGAATGACCCTTTATTTTTCAATGGAGAAATCATCAATCCGACAATTATTTCAGGAGGACTGCTGGTGCTGGCAGATATTGTGAGTACAAGATACTTTAAATACGTACCGGTGGACTTGAGAGACCCTATACTTTCCGCCCAGGGTGACAGACTGAGGGCAGAATGCTTCTCAGCTTGCAACGGTGTTTATGCAAGAATGGATGTATTCCAAAGTGCTTTGGACGGTGACATACTTTATGGTACTACAAATGTGGATATAGGCAACAATTTACGAAAGTCTCTTCTTAATATAAGACAGGGAGACAGATTAAAGTTTAGGATAGGAGATGAAGGACTTAAGACCTTGCACAGTAAAAATCTTGATAACGGAAGTTTACTTACAGATATGGTTACTCAAAGGCCTGTAAAGATGCCTGACAGATGGATAAGAGCACTTGGAAATTGTGCCATGCTGCACCAAAATATGAAATACAAGTTCCATGTAGAGGGAATGCAGGCAAAGTCATTTATTGCAATGTTACCTCCTGTTACAGGAAAGGAAAAATCCGGATGGCTTACACCAACAAAGACAGGTGTAATGTTAAAATCCCGAGAAGAAAAAAACAGCGTATATATCAGCGGTATTCACAGACTTAGTGCACTAAAAAAAGTGATGAGCAATGTAAACTCGATCTTTTTTTACGCACCTGAGAATGATGAACCGGGGCAGATGATGATTGAAGTATGTATGACAGGCGCAAATATTACGCTTAGTTTGACGGCAAAGAGCTATGAAGGGTATTCAGGCGAGGGAGCATTACTTGATTCGCTTTCAACTCCTAAAATACTTGAATGTGCAGACAAAATTGATAATATATTAAACTTTGAATCAAGACTTGATATTGATAAAATATCAAAAATCAATCGGAATAGTAAAAAATGATATGAATGATGCAATGGAGCTGCTTGCCGTTTCAGGAAAGCTCGGTTTTGATGTTCGAGAGAGAGCATTTTTCCATAGGGAATTGCCGGATGATCCGGATAGAGTTCTAAAGGATAATCCAAGGCTTGTGGGTGCAAAGAAGCTGGTTGAAGATACTGAATATATTGATGATAATATATGGCATGTAAAATCAGGGGATACAACTTACAGAGTTATTTTTCCGACAGATGAGAACCTTGAGAATGCAAAATGCACCTGTACATGGTATCTGAAACATCAAAACGGTAGAGGACCATGTAAGCATATTTTGGCAGTAAAACTAAAAAAAGGAGTATAGTATGGCAAGCAAACTTGAAAAAGCGGCAGAAATATATCGTTCTCTTGGTTATGAAGAGACAGATTTTGATGATATCTTAAATCTTGGAATAGGAAGCAAGGAAGAGCAAAAAGAGGCAAGAGAAGGATTAAAATCCGGAGACTGGACAGAGATAAAACAATTATCAGATAATACATATGGATTTGTTTCTGTGGTGGATGTAGATCTTGAAAAGCTTGCAATCTTTGCTATAAGAGTTGGAGTGGATGCCAAGCGAGCTGCAAATATTCTTAGAAGAAGTAGCGAAGTCGCTCTAAAGGCTATTGAGGAGAGAGGTGAGACTTTCGCAATGAACTTTATACAAGCCGCCTGTGCATCAAACAGGAGAATATGGGAGCATTCCCTGTCCGTGCTTGGAATGTTGGCATTAAAACTTGTGCATGAAATGAATCTTGAAATTCCGGAGTCTGTGGAGTATATGAAGGACTGGGCAGCTGCGGCGGCAATTCTTCTGACATCAAAAAGAAAAGACTACAATTTTGATGAGAGATTTGTAATTGAAAAATCGGAAATTTTAAGAAGATTTAATGAGCATATAGAAGCAGGTGTTGCCTTGAATGTGCCTGCAACCGGACCTTTCTCTGATATACTTATATGGGGTGTACAAAATAATCTTATTGCGAAAGATACTGCTATGGAGCAGGTATTTTACGGACTTAGCATTGCACAAAGGCCGGGAGACAGAAAAGAATATGTAAATGTATTGGAACAAATCGGAATTACAGATGAAGAGATAAAATCAAGAGTAGAAACAATTATTCCACTGCTTGGTCTTGGAGAAACGGCAATACTTGAGCGATTTGCACCTGTACTTATAGAGAGTGTTACTGAAGACTGGTTATATACAATACTTATTTCATGCAGTTCTGCCAAGGTGAAAAAAATAAAAAAATTGATTTTAAAGTCTGTTTTAAAAAGGGAAAAGCCTAAGTCGGTAAAAGAGTATGAGGATTGGCTTACATTTTATAAGCAGGATGAGGATAAAAGTATAGCAAAGCTTGCAGAAAGCATTGAAAAGGCTTGGGGACTGGAGATAGTACAGGAAGATATAAAAGAAGAGGTGCAAGGGCTTTGGAGAGAAACACCTAAACTTTGGGAGGTGCCAAGGTTTGAAATAGGAGAAACTTCGCCGGAAAATCTTACAGATCTGTTGGCAGAGATTTCTGACAGAAAAGAATATATTGACGATGTGGTTTTCGAGAGATTTATTGCAATGGCAAATAATATTGCACATAAAAATCCTGATGAAGCAAAAATAAGTCTGTCAGGAATTACAATAAATGATTCAAGCGGTATATGGGCACTTGGAAGATGGGCAAAAAATATCGAGAATAATGTATGTCCGGACAGTAAGACGAATGAATGGAACGGCGAGAAGGAAGTCTTAAAAATCAGGTATAGCGGATTAGTTTATACAAGAAGGGTAGTATTATTTGAGTCAATAGATAAATGGCCATGTATATTAAGTACACCAAGCTATGAGGACCTAAGCATATCTTTACCTGATTTGACAGATAGACTTATCAGGTATAAGAATGAGAATTTTTTATATGTCGCTGAACCGGATTTACAGTTTGCAATTACCAGGCTGGATATTGAAAGTATTACAAAAAGAAGATAAAAAAAGGTTTTTTTGGAAAAAAACAGATGGCTTAAAAATTAAAAAAATTTTTACTTCCTTTGGGAGATTTTTTTAAAAGGATGAAAGTGGAGAAGATATTTTTGCTGAGGAAATAATAAAAGAATATTTAGATGACCCATATGTTGAACCGGAATTTTTATTCGAAAAAAATACATATTGGAGAGTGGACATTGATGTGCCGGAAAGCTTAAAAGCATTTCCTTTTAGACTTTCATGGTGCTATGAAAATATGTATTCTATATTTCCGACCTGGGGAGATTATTCACTTACCGCCATACGAAGAGATAGTGAAGCCTATCATAGTCAGGGTATAAATTTAAGGCAGATAGCAAAAAGGAGAAAGCCTCTTACAAAAGGTGCAATGATGAACTGGATTGCAGCGTGGAGTAACTTAAGTGATGAGAGAGCTGCGGATGTTATTGCGGCAACTCATGAAGCATGGGAAAGAGGACTTCTGTTACCGGGGATTGCAGATGTTTCATACCTGGATTGGAGCGGCGGTACACCGTCAAACTTGGCAAGTCTGGCTTTTGCAATGGATAATATGGCTAAAGACGGTATGCTAAGTCTTGTTTGGAAAGCCGCATGTGATATTGTGGAAGTATCTTTAACGTCGCCAAGAATACTCTCAGGAACAGCTGAGATTGTAAAGTTTATAAGAGATTATCTTGATGAAGTTATTTTTGCGGTAGAAAATAAGCTTGCACCACAAACTGCATTGGAAATAAATGCTGTAAAAAGTCTCGCCAAAAAATCCGGATCTTCAAAGGCTGTAGAATACGCCAAGGAAATAGTGAATAAGCTAAATTCCATTGGAATGGATATAAAAGAAGAAAAACATGATAAAGTACAGAATCAAAATACACCAAATGATTTTGATGAAGTATGGGTAGTATTACCTGAGGCAAAAAATCTAATCAATGATAATGTGAAATTTGATATAAATGTATTTGAAGTAAGAAAAAGGCGATAAAGCTTTTTAGCTTTAATTTACAATTACCGGATATCTCAGACAGGCTGTTTCAAGTATATATTTACGGATGGTTTTACGGAATTCAAAAAGAGGCTCAAATGTCGGGAGCTGTGGCCGACAGCAACGGAAAAATCATAGATGAGAAAGAAAAAGAGCGTATGGCTTCATTATGACCCTGAAAAGAAAAAGGTTGTAGTAAGTAAATATAGAAACTGGAGAGGTGAAAAAGAAGGACCACTTGAGGGTGACTCAACACCTTACTCAAAGATATTTTTGACTATTGCAGTAAGTACTCTGGCACAGGATGGAGAGAGTATTTATGGCGCAAAAAGTCTTTTCAGACAACTGGCGGATTCGGGAGATTTATCTGTAGAGAATTTAAGAGAAATCATGAGAGAACTTTTATTGCATGAGGAGATAAGCCCTGCAAAACTGGTAAGAATAGTTGAGAAAGAAAATAAGCTTTTAAGTATATGCTATGTGATGCTCATAGAGTGTATAAAGTATGCGGGAAAGATGGCTGCAGAGAATAAAAAGCCACCGGTATGGGTAAACAGGGTTTTGGATATCTGTATTTACTATGCTGATTATCTAAGAGAAGCGGTAAATAGAGGATATATTTCAGGAGAAGATGCCAAATGGCAGGGGCTTTTAGAAATTGCAAACTGTACTGCCAAGTCCACTGCAGTGAAGAAGGCAAAGAATTTGGCAAAAATACTGGGGATAGGATGATTAAGGAATGAGAATATCTGATAGTGGAATATATAAAACTCCCAAGGAAGCATTGAAGGCTGTATTTGGTTACGACTCATTTAGGCCGGGTCAGGAAGCTGTTATAAATGCTATTTTAGAGGGCAGGGATATTCTTGCCGTGATGCCTACAGGAGCGGGAAAGTCATTGTGCTACCAGGTTCCGGCTATGTTGCTTTCAGGAATCACATTGGTCATTTCTCCGCTTATTTCTCTTATGCAGGATCAGGTAAAGGCATTGAATGAAGCCGGTGTGGATGCTGCATTTATAAACAGCTCTTTATCTGAAAAGGAGATGCACGATACTTTCAAAAATGCAACGAAGGGTCAGTATAAGATTATTTATGTGGCACCTGAGAGACTGATGAGTGAAGGATTTGTCAGGCTCGCAAAAGATATTGAAATTTCAATGATAACTGTGGATGAGGCACATTGTATCTCACAGTGGGGACAGGATTTCAGACCAAGTTATATGGATATAGCGGAGTTTGTAAATGTTTTGGATAAACGTCCGATTGTAAGTGCATTTACAGCAACTGCCACTCAGAATGTTAGAGAAGATATTATTTGCTCTTTGGGGCTTACCAATCCATATTTTCTTGTAACGGGATTTGACAGGGAGAATTTATTCTTTCAGGTAGATAAACCACAAAGTAAAGACCGCTTTATACTTGATTATTTAGACAGACATAAGGGTGAAAGTGGAATTATATACTGTGCAACCAGAAAAAATGTGGACAGTTTATATACACTATTAAAAAAGCAAAATATATCTGTTGCAAAGTATCATGCAGGAATGAGTATTGAAGAGAGAAAGCAAATGCAGGATGATTTTGTATTTGACTATACAAGTATCGTAATAGCAACAAATGCTTTCGGAATGGGAATCGATAAATCAAATGTCAGATTTGTCATTCACTACAATATGCCGTCAAGTATGGAAAACTATTATCAAGAAGCGGGAAGAGCCGGTAGAGACGGACTCAATTCCGAATGTATTTTACTGTTTTCACCTCAGGATATTATAATTAACAGATTTTTATTGGAACATAAAGATTTTAGTGAAATTGATCCGACGGATGCAATGACAATCAGGGAGAGGGATATTAAAAGACTTCAGATAATGGAGGGATATTGCTATACGACTGAATGTTTGCGCAACTATATTTTAAAATATTTCGGAGAAGATCCCAAAAGGCCATGTGATGATTGCGGTAATTGTCTGCGTCAATTTGAAACTATTGATATGACGGATGAGGCTAAAAAGATAATAAATTGTATCTATGAATCTCGTGGAAGATATGGCAAGAATATAATAATGGATACAGTACTTGGAGCAAAGACTGCAAGGCTGGAAGAAATAGGAGCAAGTAAATATAAATCATATGGGGTTTTGGAATCATCAAATAAAACTCTTTTACGGCGACTTATTGAAGAGCTTTTACTTGAGGGCTATATTCAAACAGGAGAATATCAGATTTTAAAACTTGGAGATATAAGTAAATTAAAGCTGAAAGACACCAAGGTCTTAGTAAAGATAACCGATGAAGATAAGGTTATAAACAGGAAGTTAAAGCCTAAGAAGAATATAAAGGGAATGGATTCACTTACTTCTTCAGGCTTCAAACTCTTTGATAAATTAAAAGAGCTGAGACTTGAAATTGCCAGAGAAGAAAAGATGCCTCCATATATTGTTTTTAATGATAAGACCTTAATTGATATGTGTGCAAAGATGCCTACTACAAAATCCGATATGTTAAATGTCTCAGGTGTCGGAGAAAATAAATACGGTAAATACGGTGAAAGATTTATTGCTGTAATAAAGGAATATGCGAAGTAAATAATACATAAAAGGATAAAGGTTCCTTCCGATTGATCGGAGGGAGCCTTTTTTTTGTGTAGGTATTAACAAAGAATATCGCATTGCAACATAATTTCAATGTGCAAAAATATTGTACATTATTTATGCTATTTTAAATATGCAAAATAAATTGGATGAAGGGATTTCAGTCATGAATAAAGAGGGAGGATAATTGTTGAAGAAATATGACATAGTAATCGGAAAAACAGTTTGGAATTATAAATGGTGAAAAAAATATTATTTTTTTATTAAAAACCGGTAGAGGAGGAACTATAGAAGGTTTTAAAAATAAATATTTGAATATATCCGATTTTTTTATTTAAAAAAATATGGTTATACATTTGTGGTTTCCGCCAATCCTAAAGATTCGGTATGTGATTTGGAGGAAGAAATAAAAAGTGTAGATAAGTATGTAGGAGATTATAAAGAAATATATTTCGTGGGAATTTCAAACGGAGCTTCGATAGGGTGCAGCTCAGTGCAGAAAAAAATTGAAAAAAATAAAGAATGCTGTTTTAATAAATGCACCATTGATGATTAACTTTCATAAAAATAAAAAGAAGGTGCCCAAAATTTTAGAGGAGGGAGGATGTATTTTTTTATATGGTGAAAATGATCCATCATTTCGTTATATTGAAATATTAAACAGCATAAAAAAATACTGCCTGTAAATATAAAAATAATTAAAGGTGAAGGACATGATTTTTTTCAACAGAATCTTTGATATCCGAATTAAATTATTTTTTTGACGGGTTGAAGGCGGAAAAATAAAGGTAATAGAAAAAAATCAGGTTAGATTAGAGGGAGAAGAAAATGAGTGAATTTGATAAAATTATAGGATATGCTGATATAAAGGATGAATTAATACGCTTTTTGTGATGTACTAAAAAAACTTTAAAGAATATAAGAGAATGGGTGTAGAAATACCAAGTGGAATACTTTTTGTATGGGGGAGCCGGGTATAGGAAAAGACTTTGTTAGCTAAGAGCTTTTATTAAAGAAAGCAAAATTAAAACATTTACAATAAGGAAAGATAAACACAGTAGAGAGTTTATTAATAATATCAGAGATATATTTGATAAAGCAAAAGAAGAAGAATTTGCCATAGTATTTCTTGATGATATTGATAAGTTTGCAAATGAGGATGAGTATCACAAAGATGCTGAGGAATATGTAGTTGTACAGTCCTGTATAGATGATTGCAAGGATTCAAATGTCTTTGTTTTGGCTACAGCAAACAGTATATATTTTTTGCCGAATTCACTTATGAGAGCAGGACGTTTTGATAAGGTTATTCAGATGACATGCCCCGTTGGAGATGATGCCAAGAAGATAATAAAGCATTTTTTAAGTAAAAAACAAGTGCTTGGAGATATAGATATAGATGATATATCAAGCTTTATGGAAGGACACTCATGTGCAGAATTGGAAATGGTAATAAATGAAGCCGGAATTTATGCGGTATTTGACAAAAGAACAAAGATTGAGCAAAGAGATATTATAAAAGCGTGTATGCGTTTGATATTTGATGCACCTGAGTCGGTAGAATATATTGACAGTAATATTTTAAAAAAGGTTGCCATACATGAGTCAGGACATGCTGTTATTTCTGAAATATTGGAGCCGGGATCTGTAAATCTTATTTCGATCTGCGGTTACTCAAATAATTCAGGTGGGATAACCTCTGTAAGAAAAACCTGAGGATTATAATTTTTAATGTAGTTGCACAAGAGAATGAAGTCATCAGAAGCCTAGGGAGGTAAGGCTGCGACTGAAATAATTTATGGAACATTTGATCTTGGCTGTGAGGAAGATTTGCATAAAGCATTTGGCTTAGCTACAACATTTGTTGACAATTACTGTGCATATGGATTTGATGCTTTTTGAAAGAGGTAAGTCATCCCAATATTTATTGGAAAAGTAAGGACAGAAAAAGTTGACAAAGAGATGGATAGATATTATAGAAAGTCAAAAGCAGATTATTGCTGAAAAATAGAGGATTTTTTTGATGCCATGGTTCAAGAACTTTTGAAAGAGAAAACACTTACTAAAAAGCAAATTAAGAGTATACGAGACAGTGTAGTGATTAGAGCTTGAAAAAAAGGTTGTAATTATGTAGAATAAAAAGTAATTATACATTATAAACTTAATTGAATAAGTTATTATGAGGAGGATTTATGGGATTTCGATTGATTCTAAAGTGCTGGGACTTAGAGATATAATAAAGGAAAGGTATAGAATACCTATTTATCAGCGTCCATATGAATGGGCAGAAAAAAATATAAATGATTTTTTTGAATACTATTTTTGAAGCATTCAGTACGAAAAGTGAAGTGGATGCCGGAAAATATGAAAAGTCCGTGTTTTTTTGGTACAATACAGTTTAACAAAGAAACTAAAGATGCCAATATACTTGATATTGTTGATGGTCAACAAAGACTTACAACATTTTTTTACTTTTTGTTGGATGTACTTCAAAAAGAGATAATCAAAAAAATCATCCGGGAGAAAATAACAATGATTATAGCAATACTATAGATTCTGAAGAACTCAAAAAGTACTGAGTGAGACTCAAATAAAAAAAGTTTCCTCTAAATATTCTAAAAAAATAAGGAACAGTTAAGGAAGGCTACTTCTGAGTATTACGAACAAGAGTTTAAAGATAAAACGAATTTTTATTCAGAACTTAAAGATTTTGTATTGGATAATATATACTTTGTAATACTGACTACCGAAGAAATGGATCTACCGGAAGTGGTGTCAGTCTTTAATACTATAAATACTACAGGTCTTGATTTGAATGCAACAGATATTTTTTTAAATTAAGATATTATAATTACCTTAGAAAAAAATCGATGATACAGACAACTGGATGAAAGAAATTGCCAATTGTTATAAATTGATAGATGATAGCAATAATGCTCTGGGCTTAGGCGGAAGAAAAAGACCAGACAGAATTTAATATGTCGTGGGTTTTAGATATCTATAAACATATAATTTGTGCGGAATTTGGCTGAGGGATTTTCTGAGGTATCCAAAAAGCAATGAAAAAGTTCTTTGATGAACTTTTCAAAGGAACAAAAGCTTGAGGAGCAAAAGTGACCTCAGTGTTCTGGAGTTTTCAACATTCAAGCATATAGTTGAAGAATTTATTAAGTATTGGCGTTGGATCGAAGATGTAAGGTATAATTGTGAACATCCTGAAATTGCAAAAAGAAATCTTTTCGATTTATATGGTTGAAAAAAACCAGATATAAAAAGGTATTGGACCATACCTTTTGTTGTTGCATATTTTAAGGCTAAAGGAAAAAAGCTGGAGCAATTACTATATAGATTCATTGAGAGTAAATATGTATATGTTTAGATTCTTTTTTAATCTATACCGTTGTCAATGACAGAGTTATAAATCCTGTTCAAAAATAAGGTTTGTGATAAATGCTTTAAGTGGTTTAAGGAATGCAGTACTGATAAGATTATAGAAAATATTGGTAAAGAGTTATTGTCACCGGTACTAGATGAAGATGATAAAACCTGGAAAAAATTTTATGGAATTATAGAATCCGGCTTATTTGATAATGGGAGTAGGGTTCACCTTGTTTGTACACTGACTGCACTTATTGATGAGGTGAATAAAAAGGTAAAAGAAAGTGATATTTATGAGAAGTTTTTCAACTATGAAATGATCAAGGATCCATATGATATTGAACATATTGAGGCAAGAAATAATTTTAAAGATGATAAGGATAATGTGGATAAGTTTAACGGAATAGGTAACTTGACGGTACTTGAGCGTAGTATCAATAGAGGAATCAAAGATAAGCCTGTAAGAGATAAGGCCGAAAAGTACGAGGAATCAAAATATGAAGCAGTCGGAGTATTTATACAGGAGTTTGGGGACAAGTGCAAAGATAAATGGGATATAAAATGTGTCGGAGATAGAGCAGAAGAAGAAATTGAAAAGATAAAGAGTTTTATGAAAGGAGAATAGGATTTTTGTATCAGGGAGGAAAGCTTAGGTGTATGGTATAAGTAATAAAAAGATGTTGAATATGTTCATACTGGAGATACTTCGCAATTATACCGATGAAAATCATTCTCTGACACAACAAGAGATTATAAAGCTTTTGGAAAAAGATTATGGAACGGTATGTGACAGACGTTCTGTAAAGAATAATGTCTTGTTATTGAAAGAATTCGGTGAGAGCCATGGATTTGAAATATCAATGGAAGACGGATACAGAATGATTTTTAGAGAGTTTGATGACGCAGAAATTAGAATACTTATAGACAGTGTTTTATTTTCAAAAGCTTTTTCTTCAAATCAGGCAAAAGAATTGATTAAGAAAATCAGAGGGCTTTCAAGTAAATACTTTAATGCAAAAGTATCAAATATATGTAATATACCTGAACTTAACAAGAATATAAACAGACAAAAACATCTACTCTATAGATAAGATAAATGATGCTATCTCAGAGGGACATAAGATCAGTTTTATATATAATGATATAGGAACCGATTTTAAGCTTCATCCAAGGAGAGAAGAGCGTTATATTGTAAATCCGTACAGGATAGTTGCAAATAACGGGAAATTCTATTTGATAGGAAATTATGACAAGTATGATAATGTAGTACATTTTCGTATAGACAGAATGACTGAGGTGCGTGAACTTGAAGACAGAGTTAAGCCGATGAAAGATGTGCCTGAACTTAAATCCGGGATAAATCTTCCAAAGCATATGGCAGAACATATTTATATGTTTAGCGGAACAAGTACTGCTGTTAAGCTCCTGACAACTAAAGATATGATGTCTGAACTGGTGGATTGGTTTGGAACTGATTTTAGTATTATTAAAAAAGATGAAGACCGGATTACAGTAAGAGTCAACTGTAATGAAAAGGCAATGAAATTTTGGGCACTTCAATACGGTCCTTATGTAGAGGTGCTGGAACCTGAAAGTCTTAGAAATCAAATTAAAGAAAGTATTGCCGATATGTCAAAGAAATACTCGGATTGATAAGGGTAGTTTACGTAAGGCATAAGATAGAAAAGAGAGTGAACCGCTCTCTTTCTATTTTTCAAATAACAAGTTTATCATTTGTTCGGGATTATCTAAAAAAGATTTTGTCACTAAGTAAGATTCCGTTTCCTTATACCCCTTTTTTTCAATTCCCTCTTCATCAAATTCGTATATATCCGAATTTGGATATGCCAAAAGAATTGGTGAATGTGTAACAATAATAAATTGAGAATCTAATTTTTCTAATTCTTTTAAAATACACAACATCGACATCTGTGTTGTGGGAGATAATGCAGCTTCCGGCTCATCTAACAAATATATACCGTTTCCTCTGAAACGATTCATCATTAAAGAACGAAAACTTTCTCCATGTGATTGGGAATGCATAGACTTTCCACCGTAACCATTATAGAAACTATAATCTCCATCTGCAAGATTCTCAATTTCTGTTGCTACATTATAAAATGATTCTGCCCGAAGAAAAAAACCGTCTTTTGCTTTTTTTACCCCTCTTGAAACTCGCATTACATCACTAAGCTCAGAGTGAGTATCTCTTGTAGAAAAACAAAAGTTTCCGGAACCTCCTTCAGGATTAAAGCCTAATGTAACAGCTATTGCTTCTAATAAAGTTGATTTTCCCGTTCCATTATCACCTACAAAGAAAGTGACAGCTTTTCCAAAATCTATCCCTTGAAAATTTTTTACCCAGGGAATTTTTCTCAGATAACTTTCCTTCGGCAATTTATCACATTCTATATCAATTATAGATTTTATATATACCATAAAATAATTCCTCTTTCTATCCACCATAAACTACAGCATAATCTACGTTCATCTGAAGAAGCATCTTCAAAATAGCCTGCAATACTCATAAAGGGCTCATTAGTGCGATTTTTTGAGCTTTGCCACCTTAATTTTACCACAAATTAACGCTCTTTTTTATTAAAATAAATCCAACCGAACTCGTATACTACAGGTTTAATGACAGGTTGGATACTATATAATATACTTAGCTCATAAAAGCAAAGTATGTCTCCTATAGTTCAATGGACAGAATGACCGGCTACGAACCGGTTGATTCCGGTTCGAATCCGGATAGGAGAATAGATATTTTATATCAATTTGATTGTAAGATATCAACTTATATAGGGCAGGTGTCCCGAGTGGCGAAGGGGGCGGACTGTAAATCCGTTACAAAAGAAACACCGCAGGTTCAAATCCTGCTCTGCCCATTATTTTTTATTCTGTGTTAAAAGATATAAGTTTGTAAGAAAATAGTGATATAATAAGTATGTGAGAAATGCTTTTAAAGTATTGAGATTTAAACAGCGAAAGGAGATATTATGGCAGGAGATTTCAGATACGACATAGTAGAGGAGATTGGAGTTTTATCAGAGAATGCAAAGGGTTGGAGGAAGGAGCTGAACCTTATTTCATGGAACGGCGCCACACCGAAGTATGATATAAGAGAATGGGCGCCTGAACATGAGAAGATGGGAAAAGGAGTGACACTTACAAAAGAAGAGCTTGAGGCACTGAAAAAGTTGATAAGCTTTTAAGGAGATAAGAGTATGAATGTTGTGAAATTGCCAAAAAACTTCAGGATGGCTTGTTATGATGTGATGGATGACAAGGAAGGTTCATTAGAAGCAATTGAAAAATTTACAGAAAAGTTTCCGCATCAAGTTGCCGCAGTTTTGGCTGAAGCGGCTTATTTTGACGGGGATTTTTCCAATGCTTTGGACAGAGATATTACAGTACTGCCTTGGTTTGATGAGTGGCATTATTCAAATGTAAAAGATGAGCATATGGCAGCTATGGCTACAGCCGCTATAGTGCTTAACAGGCAAAGTGAGCTTATTGATATATTTGAAAAAGAGAAGATAAGATTACAGAGTGAAAGCGATAATGGTCCTAAAATTTTCTTTATTGATGCAATGATAGAATGTTTAAAGATCGGAGTTATGCCTTGTAATCGTATACGTGGTGATGCAAAGTTTAAAGAGGCAAATGACCCCAAATCAAAGGAAGAGCTTATAAAAGAGGTCAAATTAAAAAATAAAAAGATTGAAGAAGGCAGTGTGGCGTGGAGGACAAAGCTTTTTACATTTTGTCGCCTTCAGGGATATCCGAAAGATGCTCTTGAAATATTTGAAGAAAGAGTGAAATGTAAAGATGAAATGAGCGAACTTGACTACATTGAGGCGATTAAGCTTTACAGGCTCTTTGAAAAATATGATGAGGCAATGAAGATAGTGGAAGAACTTGCAACATCAAGACTTTGGGTGGTTGCGGCTGCCACTCAAGTTCGGCCTATGAGTTTTTCCTAGAGCCAGTTTTATGTCCATATCTGCTTGAAAGCGACAGCTTAGTACGTATTCGCAAAGCGTCAATTATTGATAACGGTAGCTTGATTCGCAAATAAAAAGGCATTCTCTGACAGAGGATGCGCTTATTTTACTTAAAAACAAGTGTTGAAATCACATACAATATTCCGATATGCAGAGGATAATAAATATAGAAGAAATTTTTTATACCCTTTCCTCTTTCACCGTTGTACAGTGCTATCGGAACGGCTGCAAATATCATGATACTTTGAATCCTGTCACCGACAATAAAAATATATGTCGACATTGCAACCAAGACAAGTATCTGAAGTACTCTGCTTTTTCTGAATATATAGAATAAAAGCCCCAAAAGTACAAAGAGGCAGCCTCCCTCAACAGTCAGGATATTTGGAAGATACAAAGAGAATATCGCGATATAACGTACAACATTAGGCGAAACGCTTTCACTTACGGAAAGTACTCCTCCAATGAGCATAGGCAATGTAAGCAAAACAGGTACAAAGCATAGAAGTATCGCACCTATTATCTTTGGTACAGACTTTTTATGGACGCCGTCTACAAATATATCCCAGAATAACATATATAATCCTGTGACAAAGAATGTACTGAATGCATTATTTATAAGTACTACATTATCGTTTGGAAGAATACCCTGCAGTATAAAAGTAAAAGTTGACATAAACCAGCTTGCAATCAAAAGTCTGATTAAATATCTTTTTTTACTATGTGTGTAGTGAAAGCTCTCTGAAGAAGCAAATAAAAACATAGGAAATACAAGTCTTCCCAACATAGTAAGCCACATAGGTGCTCCGACATGTGAAAACATTTCATGAATGTGGTCAATGAACATCAGTGCGGCAGCAATAAGCTTAAGTGTAGTAGCATTTAAAAACTGCCATTTAAATTTTTTGGTTTCCAATAAATAACCTCCTTGAAAATATCGCTATATTGTAATAAAAACAGTAGTACATGTCAATATATGGAAACCGTCAATTATTGCCCGATACGTTGACACAGGAAAGCGGTAGGATTATAATATGGTGATACTTGGAAACAGGAAAACCTGATACGCTAAAGTGTTAAGTTTTGGCTTAAGTTGATACAGGTATAATATAGAAATATAAACCGATATAGTTTTGACAGGATGGTGGTAGTATGAGACAATGTATGGATTCAAGCAGTCTACATCGCAGACTGAAAAAGATAATAGGTCAGGTACAGGCAATAGATAAAATGGTAGATGAAGATGTGCCTTGTGAGGATATACTCTCGCAGATAAATGCGGCAAAATCAGCTCTGCACGGGTGTGGTAAGGTTATACTTGAAGGGCACATCAAACATTGTGTGCGTGACGGTATAGAACACGGAGATGTAGACAAGACCATAGATAATTTTACAAAAGCTGTAGAACGCTTTGCAAATATGGGATAAAAAACAGCTATGTACTAAGCAATAAAACTTAATAATAAGCACATAAAGCCGATATTTAGTTGTTAAGATTAGATATCGGCTTTTATTTTAAACTCTTGACAAACATATACCCATATAGGTATAAACAAAAAGATTGTTTGAAAGAAGGCTTATATGAAAGAGTTTATGAGCAAAATAGAAGATCTTATGGATTTTGGAGGAGTAAAGAAAGATATTATATTCCTTTGTATATCAGGAGCTGCACTTTTTTTCAGTATTACAGGATGGATAAAAGCACCTTTTAATTTGGCGTGGGTTGCCGTTATACTTTGCGGAGTTCCTATAATACTTGAAGCGATAATCGGACTTACAACGGAGTTTGATATAAAAGCGGATGTATTGGTATCTATAGCACTTATTGCAGCTATCTGTATAAGAGAGGATTTTGCAGCGGGAGAGGTAGCCTTTATCATGCAACTGGGAGCATTACTTGAAGACATAACGGTTGCCAAGGCAAGAGCGGGTATAGAAAAGCTTGTGAAGCTTACACCTAAAACTGCCAGAGTTATTGAAAACGGTACTGAAAGAATAACAGATGCGGACGAAGTGAAAAAAGGTGAGATTATAAGAGTGTTGCCCGGTGAGAGTATACCTGTTGACGGTGTTATAGTATCAGGTACGACATCAATAGATCAGTCTGTAAGGACAGGTGAGTCTGTACCGGTGGATAAGAGTGTCGGTGATGAGGTGGCAAGCGGTACAATAAATCAGTTCGGCGTATTTGAAATGAGAGCAACTAAGGTAGGAGAAGACAGCTCTATACAGAGAATGATAAAGCTTGTACAGTCTGCAGATGCAGGCAAGGCAAAGATTGTAGGTACTGCAGACAAATGGGCGACATGGATTGTAGTGGTGGCATTGTCGGCAGCGGCACTTACATGGCTTTTTACAGGACAGATAATAAGAGCGGTTACAATACTTGTAGTATTTTGCCCATGTGCATTGGTACTGGCTACACCGACAGCCATTATGGCGGCCATAGGTAATGCGACTAAGCACGGATTTTTGGTAAGAGAGGGTGACGCACTTGAGAGATTGTCAAAGGTGGATACTGTCGCTTTTGACAAGACCGGAACGCTTACAAGGGGAAAGCTTAGCGTAACCGAGTATAAGAGCGTAGATAATGAGTTTTCGGATGAAGATATTTTTTCATATGCCTGTGCAGCTGAAGCCTTTTCAGAGCATCCTATAGGAAAGGCAATTGTAAACTCATATAAGGAAAAGTTTTCAAACAGTATATACAAATGCGAAGATTTTAATATGACTGTAGGCAGAGGAGTTTCTTCTGTCATAAACGGCAAGAGAGTGATTGCCGGAAACAAAAAGCTTATGACTGACAATAAGATATCTGTAGACTGTGCGGATACAAAAAAGTATGACAATCAAGGCTGTACTGTAATCTATATCGGAATAGACGGAAAGTTTACAGGTTATGTGGTGCTTTCGGACACATTGAGAAGTGAAAGCAAAAATATGATTGACAGCCTGAATGAAATAGGGGTAAGTCCTGTTTTACTTACAGGGGATAATGTAAATGCGGCTACATCCATAGCAAATGCACTTAATATAGCTGAGCATTGTGCGGAGTGTATGCCTGAGGATAAGTTAAACTTTATTGATAACAGGGAGAAATTAAAAGGTTCGGTTTGTATGATCGGTGACGGAGTCAATGATGCTCCTGCACTTAAGAGGGCTACTGTAGGTATTGCTATGGGGGGGTATCGGAAGTGATATAGCTATAGAGGCTGCCGATATAGCGCTTGTGGACGATGAGGTGAAAGAACTTCCACATCTGCTGTCACTCTCAAAGAGGATGATGAACACAATCAAGTTAAATATGTCATTTTCAATGGGATTAAACTTCATTGCAATAGTGCTTGCAATTACAGGTATCCTAAATCCTATAGTGGGAGCGTTGGTACACAATGCGGGTTCTATAGCGGTTATAATAAATTCTTCTCTACTGCTTAGGTGGAAAGGTTATATATAAAAGAGTAGGCGGTTCATTTTTGGACTGCCTTTTTTTTACGATTTAGTATATAATGATACGTGGTCAAAATTTAAATATTTATATGAGACCGATAACCAAATACTGTTATAAAGAGGAGAAAATGAGCGAAAAAGAAAAGATGCTTGCAGGAAAGATATATGACCCTACAGATGAAGAGCTTACAATATTGAGGACAAAGGCACATAGACTTTCACAGCATTACAACACATTATTTGAAGATGATAATTTGAGGAATACTATTATAGGTGAGCTGATACCAAGTAAAGGTGAGGGACTTTATTTACAAGGTCCTATTTATTTTGACTACGGTATCTTTACAAGCTTCGGCAAAAATTGCTATGCAAACTTCAACTTTACAGTGCTTGATGTATGCCCTGTGAATATAGGAAGTAATGTATTTTTCGGTCCGAACTGCAGTCTAATGACACCGATGCATCCGTTAAGGTGGCAGGAGAGGAATATCAAGTTTAAGGATAATAAAACAGCCTATGACGATGAGTATGCAAAGCCTATAAGTATAGGTGATAACTGTTGGATTGCCGCAAATGTAGTGATAACAGGCGGAGTAACTATAGGAGAGGGCTGTGTGATAGGAGCAGGAAGTGTGGTCACCAAGGATATACCTGCAAACAGTCTGGCGGCAGGAAACCCCTGCAAAGTTATCAGAGAGATAAATGAAAAAGACTCGATAAAATATAAAAAAGAATTATTTTGACAGATAGGAAATAAGATGAACAAAGAAATATTAAAGAGTGGTCAATAGATATACTGGTAGATATTATTGCAGGTATATTTATGGGAATAGGAACTTACTGCTTTGCAGCAGCGTTCAAGTTTCCTATGGTGGGATTTACAGGACTTGCGCTGATACTGTATCAGCTTTTCGGCTTACCTGTAGGTATAGGCACTATAGTCCTTAATATACCATTTGCTATAATCTCATATAGAGAGATAGGAAGAAAGTTTTTACTAAAATCAATCAAGTCAATTGTTATAACATCAATAATGATTGATATTGTTGCAAAGTTTGTGCCGGCATATCAGGGAGAGTATATACTTGCAGCCATATGTACGGGAGTTATTTCCGCCACAGGCTATGCACTGATATTTATGAGGGATTCTTCTACAGGAGGAGCGGACTTTATAATGGTACTTATTAATCACTTCTTCCCACATTTTTCACTTGGAAAGATAGCGCTTGTAATAGACTCCTGTATAATTGTACTTGGAGTTGCACTTGTATCAAAGAATGTAAACAGTCTTATATACGGACTTATTATCGCATATCTTGTTGCTACGGTGCTTGATAAGGCGATGGACGGACTTACGGCAGGTAGCTTATTATGATTATATGTGACAAGCCTAAAGATATGGCAAAGGAAATAGCAAGTCTTATAGACCGCGGTTCCACATATCTTAAGGCGGTGGGAAGCTATACCGATGAGGAGAGAGATGTGGTTATGTGTGCCTGCAGAGTAAAGGAAGTACATACCGTACGTCAGGCTGCAAAGAAATTGGATCCGAGATCATTTGTCATAATAATTGATTCAAATGAGGTTGCAGGAGAGGGATTCAGACATTTATAAGGTGAGATATGAATATATTTGAAGAAAAGAAGATAAAAGTGGCGGACGCCGTATTGGCACTTGACCTTGACGGAACATTGACCAACTCAAAAAAGCAGGTAACTGAAAATACAAAGGCGGCCATAGACAGATTTATAGATGCGGGCGGAACTGTAGTACTTGCCTCAGGCAGACCAACATTCGGTGTAATTCCTGTAGCAAAGATATTGGAACTTGATAAAAAGGGCGGTTATATACTTTCGTATAACGGCGGTTGCTTCTTGGATTGTAAGAATAATGAGCAACTGTTTATGAAGGAATTGACACATGAGTATCTGCCTATACTTGAAAAACAGGCAAACGAGTTCGGCATCAACCTTATGACGTACAACGGTGACAAGGCATATGCACTTGATATAGACGAACAGTATTATATGTTGGAGATTACCATAAATCATTTTATCAGAGTAAAGGCAAACCCTTTGACTCCGCAGATTACCTTCCCGGTAATCAAATGTCTGATGACTGCGGACGGTAATTATCTTGCAAAGGTTGAAAAAGAAATGAAAAAATACTGGGAAGGCAAGTTGAATATTGTTCGTTCCGAGCCTTATTTCCTTGAGGTGACTGAAGTGGGTATAGATAAGGCAAGTACTCTTACCGGTATGGTAAAAAAACTTGGAAAGAGTGTTGACAATCTGATTTGTTGCGGAGACGGATTTAACGACCTGTCAATGATAAAGGCTGCAGGTATAGGAGTGGCTATGGCAAACGCACAGGACAAGGTAAGGGAAGCGGCGGACTACATCACAAAGTCAAATGATGAAGACGGCATCGTGGACGTGATAGAGAAGCTTTTTGAGTGGGAAAAATAGGAGGAAGGTATATATGAACAGAGGGAAAAGACCTAAGATAAAAATTACGATTACAGACAGAAGAGGGAAGATGGGTTGTCACAGAGGACACCATGTAGGAGAAGTGTTTGATTATGACGAGGACAGAGGAAAGATTTGTCCTATGGCAATGCACTGTGCCTTCCCGTATATAGATATTTTAAGATATGGCGGAAGCCTTCCCGGACAACCTGAGGGTTGTGCCGAGTTTTGCTGCTCCGATGCGGATGTGATTTTAGTTTTTAAGGCTGAGATGGAAAAATAGCCGTGAAAAAACAGCGTCAGAAAGGTACTTATGTTAGGTAAAACACATTTTTCAGTCGGTATGGCGGCAGGGCTTATTGCCTGCAGACCGCAAAGTTTGTCAATGCTTGTTGCAGGTACTGCAATAGCCGGATTTGGCGGAATTATCAGTGATATAGATGTCGGAACGTCGGATGCACATAATAAGGTGGAGCACATTATCGGATTGGCAGGACTTAGTATCTTTGGGGTAGTGGTGGCAGACGCCTTATTTCATGTTGGTATTTATAACAGATTGATGGCAGACAGCAATATTGCACGTATTATCGTAGGAGTATTGGCGTTTTTGGGTATATGTATATTCGGAATGAGGCAACCGCACAGGTCATTTATGCATTCATTTGCGGCATTGTTTTGTCTGAGCTTTTTTACTTATATGATCTTTCCTGATATTACTCCGTACTTTTTTGTAGGTTTCATATCACATATGGTGATTGATGCTTTCAACGGAAAGAGAGAAAAGATATTTGGCCTTTAGGCAAAGGTTTTGCGCTTCGTATGTGCAAGGCGGACGGACTTGTAAATAAGCTCTTATTTCATATATCAAATATTGCAGTATTTTTACTTATACTTACATCAAGACCGGTGCAAACTACGGCAATGCATATATTTAGTATAATACATTGATATTAAAAGACATCCGAAGCGGTGTCTTTTTATTTTGTAAGTAGAAGGCATTTTTTTAACGGACAGCTTCTTTTTATATAATGTCTTTATAAGAATATATAAAAAAATGTGAGGTAGAGTATGTGGAAAGAGCAAAAAAATACAATGAAACAAAAGAAGTGATACCGAAGGATCAAATTATACTGTCAGGTATAGTATATAATCCGAATCATTTTGATAAAGAGAGAAAAGTGGATAAACCGGTGGCAAGAGAAGACGGAAAGGATGTTTGCGAAAAACTTCGTGATTACAGAAAGCAGCTTGCCGCTATGAACAATATAGAATTTATCAGTGAGGAATGCAGTCATGTAGGACCATGTGCAGGTACCTGTGACAAATGCGATGAGGAAGCGAAGTATTTAAGTGATGAGCTTTCAAAGATACCTGAGGAAAAGCAAAAGCTACCGAGGTTTGAGTTGTAGGAGGGATTATGGGAAAAGTTTATCTGAAAACAAGATACGACAGCGGGATGAAGATGTTCATCCCACACAGCTATAATATTGCAAACGCTATGTACGGATTTAGGGAACTTGGGGCCGAAATAGTTCCGTATCAAAAGATAGATGAGATATATGACAATGTTAGAAGAGAAGATATTGTTTTAGATTATATTGACCAATGTAAAAGTATATTTTTAAAATTCGGTATTGTGCCTGATGTTCCCGACTATCCGGATATTCTAAGGCCTTTTCTTGGCAGAAATATTTGGAAAGATACTATAGACAGTATCTCATCCAATGAAGAAAAGTGGTCGGCAGGATATTTTGTCAAGCCTATAAGGGGAAAGGCCTTTGTAGGAAAGATAATAAGCAGTATATCTGATTTGGTTGGATGTGGAAACTGTTATGAAAATTATGAGGTGCTTGTAAGTGAGCCGCTTGATATATGTGCAGAGTGGAGATGCTTTATTACATACGATAGGATTGTAGATGTCAGACCGTACGGAGTACTGCTTGATCCTAAAAGAAAAAGCTATATGTATCATTATGATGCGAAGGTATTGGAGGCTATGTTGGAATCATTCAATAAATGGGAGGAAAGACCGACGGCTTGCAGTATGGACATATGCGTTACAAAAGACAATAAGACATTGTTGGTAGAGCTTAATGATGCATATTCGCTTGGTTGCTACGGGTTGGCCGGTATATATTATGCCAAGCTGATTTCGGCAAGGTGGAGTCAGTTAACAGGTGTAAAAGATGAGTACCGATTTTAAATAAGGAAGTGTAAGATTGAAAATGAGAAGTAGAGGGTATCCATTCTCTTAATCGCAGCATAAACAAGCCATCTTTCGGTGGCTACTTTAAAAATTGAATATTAAAAGTTAAGGCTATGCAGTTGCTGACTTGATTTTATAACCTTGATTTCTTGCGATGATGATTGCCTGTTCTACCGTGATTTCCCAGTTAGTAGGAGGCAAATCATATTTTCGATAAAGTTCCGCATTATAGTTTTCACCGTTCTTAAGCATATGATATAATGCAGTCAGAAGCATTCTTGCAATGGCAATGATTGCTTTCTTGTGACCGCGACGCTTTTTGAGACGGAGATAGCGGTTGCGAATTTCCGGATGCTTTTTACCGGTAACAACGGCATTTGCACACTGGACCAGTAAAGGTTTGATATAGCATCCGGCCTTGGAAACCCGGACAGATTTTTTCTTCCCTGCACTTTCATTGTTGGTTGGAGTAAGACCGGCCCATGAGCATAAGTGTTTCGCCGAAGGAAAAGCCTCCATGTTGGTACCGATTTCGGAGATAATTCCGATGGCAGTAAAGAGGCTACGGATACCTGGAGCGGTTTGGAGAATGGCAAGTTCCTGCTGATAGGGAGCGGCGAGCGCAAGAATGAGTTCTTCAAGCTCTGCTTTCCGGGATTCCAGGCTTTCATAATGGGCTTTGATCACCTTAAGTTTGCCGACCTGTTCCGGTGTGATATAACCGTCAATAGCGTCACGGAGTTGAGGAAGTTTCTTTTTTAAACTTTTGTAAACAAGGGGTTCAAGGTCAAAAGATGTATCTGCGGGATTTTCCAAAAGTTTATCCAGTATCGCCTGAGCAGATTTGCCGAAGGTGTCCGAAACAACGTTTCCCAACTGGATATTGGAAACCGTGAGACAGTTCTGCAAACGATTCTTTTCGCTTGATTGAAAGCAGGTCAGTTTGAAACGGTAACGCATAAGGTCACGGAGCTGGCGGATGTCAGCGGGTGGCATAAAGCTACCGGCAACAAGATCATGCTTAAACAGGTCAGCAATCCATTTGGCATCTTTCTTGTCAGTTTTCTTTCCACGAATAGCTTTAACATATTTGGGATGAGCAAGGACAATCGAACAGTCATTTTCTAAGATGTTATAAATAGGGATCCAGTATTTACCGGTGGATTCCATACAGACATCCTTGCAATTTCGTTTGAGTAGCCATTGCAACAAAGTTTTCAGACCGCTCGTGTAGGTAGAAAACCGGTGGCTCTCATAAGAAGTAACACCTTTATCGTTCGTAGAAGCGATACAGGCAACTACAAAAGTCTTGTGGACATCAATACCACAACAGATTTTGTAGACGATTTTTAAAGACATAGGGACTCCTTTCAGAATCAGAAGATTCATTAGAGATTATAGGGAGAGACGGCATTGACTGAACGCCTAAGCCATAAACGAGATTGTTTATACAAAGATAAGATTACGTGTTCCATGACACACTTATTTGTGCTTGAAAAGGCGAACAACACATATAATAATGCGGTCATCCGGCAAGCCGGACAGCCCACTCACCTCCCCGTGATTTGTAGTATACCGAGTTCCCTACAAAAAGAATTATAAATAAAAAATAAGCTCAAGGAAACATTTTCATAACGTTTTGTGCCTTGAGCAAAGCGAAAGGAATGGAAATAATAATGAAAATAATAATTACCGATTCGGGATTATTTTGGAATCCTTGGAATCCTGTTTTGAAAAAGTATAAAGACTTTGTTACGGTGGTATGGCTTAGTGGGACGAATACTAATGATGAATATAACAGCTTTATCTGCCCGCAAAAATACTTTGGACTTGGTATGAGTATGGGAGTGGGCAGCATTGTATATAAAAACCTCGAGTCGGAGCTTGACAGGCTGCTTCAGATGATTGGAGTTTATGAAGATGTATTGTTTTTGACAGATAACAGCATAGAAAGTTTATACCCGTATTTGGTAATAAAAAAACAACAGTTGTCGTGTGAATTTGCACCTTTTGGCAAGTCCGGCATGGTATTTTGAGGGTGAAAAAAAGGTTCAGTTGCATAATGAGTTACTGTCGGATTTATCAAAACTAAAAATCTGTCTGCTATGTGGATACCACAAAAATACATATATAACAGATCTAAGAGTATGAAAGATACACTTGCGCAAATAGGAGTATACTATGATGAGTTACTACCTATATTGATAGAGGAAATACCGAAGATAGAAGAGGCATCTTACTTTGATTTATCTTCAAGAAAAATATATACCTCTGGATAAGGGAGTTGGTGTACGGAATATTCTTCAGAAAAATCAGAGATAATAGTATAGAATCGAAAGACAGATATAAAATGGAGGGTGAGGCACCTGTCAGATTGTTTTTTTGATGATAAAATAGACAGATTGGTGGCAAGGATAGACGGAAAGGAAATATGTGATATGTTACGTGATTACAGAAAGCAGCTTGCCGCTATGAACAATATAGAATTTATCAGTGAGGAATGCAGTCATGTAGGACCATGTGCAGGTACCTGTGATAAATGTGATGAGGAAGCGGAGTATTTACGCGATGAGCTCTCAAAGATACCTAAAGAAAAACAAAAAATACCGAGATTTGAGTTGTAGGAGGGATTATGCTTGATGAGATTATGTCGATTTCAAGACTGAGAATGGGTACGGACGGAAAAGGAGTATCAACCTTGGTAGCATTTTTTGACTGCCCGTTAAAGTGTAAATACTGTATAAATGAAGGCTGTCACAGGACAAAGCAACAACTTGAGGTTGTAAAGTATCCGCAGTTTGCTCCTAATGAAGTAATAGACATACTGAAGAAAGATGAAATATATTATCTTATGAGCGGAGGCGGAATGGTCTTTGTCGGAGGTGAACCGCTGCTGCATTCAAAATTTATACATAAAATATGTACTCAGGCAGACAGCAGGTGGGCAAGGAGAATAGAAACTTCACTCAATGTGCCTTGGGATTATATAAAAACCTGTACTTTTATGATATGGACGAGTGGATTATAGACATAAAGGATATCAATGATGATATATATAAAAAGTATACGGGTATAAGCAATCAAAACATGCTAAAGAATCTGCTTAGGCTTGGAAATAGGATTTCAACAGAGAAAATACATATAAGAGTACCGAGAATATCAGGTTATAATTGTGCATACGATGTGGAAAAATCTGTAGAGTGGATAAGAGAAAATATGGCAATAGAACCTGAGGTATTTGAGTATAAGAAAATATAGTTTATACTGATATAGAACTGTGAAAGGAAATTATTAAAATGAGCAGAAAATCTGAAATAGAGCTGACAAATATGTGCCTTATATGTGACGGTAATAAGGTGCTTGTACAGGAAAAGGTGGGAACAAATGGACTCGTGTTTCCGGGAGGTCATGTAGAAGAAGGGGAGTCGCTACTTGAATCGGTAGTCAGAGAGATGAAAGAGGAGACGGGTCTTACTATAGAAAATCCCAAAGTTTGCGGCTTTAAGGATTGGATACAGGAAGACGGAACAAGGTATATTGTACTGTTGTATAAAACACATAAGTTTACCGGAGAGTTGAAATCTTCCAATGAAGGCCGTGTCTTTTGGATAGACAGAGCCGAAATTAACAGTGTCAATCTTATTTGGAATATGAAAGAATTGTTGGAAATATTTGATACGGATTTATACAGTGAATTCTTCTTTAAAATAAAAGACGGCAAGTACAAAGGTGAGCTGCTGTGATGATACATATCTGTTAGGTTATACTTGACCGATATTTTTATTATCAGTATAATATAGTGTATATACATTATATTATAATACACATACAAAGAGGTAAAATATGGAAAATATGGGGATAGTACAGGCGAGAACTCCTGAAGCTTTGAAGGAGAATGCAAATCATATATTAGAGAAGCTTGGTTTAAATATGTCAACATATATAAATATGGCATTAAATCAACTGGTAATCCAAGAAGGTATTCCATTTCAGGTAAAATTGTCAAACAATCCTTATACAGATAGTGAAAAAAATAGATGAGGTAGCGGCAACGCTTCGTATTGAAGGCATGGAACTTAATGAAAAAGATATAGAGATGTTAAGAGATATAAAAAAAGGAAATTTGAGTTTTACAAAAAGCCAGAGAAAAAAATATTAAATGAGGTATAGTATGTCGGATACAATATACTGCTATCCAAATTCAAATGTTTTAGTCAATAAGCTCGGCATATAGGTTAGGTTATACTTATAAAAAATAATTGACAATACAGTTATTATATGTAATACTGTATCGGCAAGGTTAGGAATTACTAACATATATTTATTTTTATGGAGGATTTATGAGAAAGAGATATCTAACTATATTGGCACCGCAGCATTGGCACTTATGATAACAGGATGTGGAAAAGCGGCAGATACATCCTCATCAGCAGAAAGTACTTCGGCACAGACTGAGAGTAAGTCTGAGGCAAGCGCTGAGAGCAAGACAGACATCAGCAACAAGGATTATGTATATGCAAAAATAAATATTCCATATGCAGACTATTACTACGGTGAGATTAACGATATAGCACCTGAGGCAGACCCTGCAAAGCTTACACCGAAGCTTGATGCACCGGATGCGGCTGCAAGTATAAGAAATGAAGGCAATTACGATGCTGTAAGTTCAGCTACAAATAAGAAAGCGGCAAAGTATACAAGTGCGGTTTCGGAAGTTGAAGGAGACGGCTCAAAAATTACCGGAGTAACAGAGGTTAATGTAGCTATTTCAAAATCTCTTTATGAGGCGGCTAAGAAGGCAATAGAGGAAAAGAAAGAGTCTACAAATCCTTTACTTACATTCGTAGGTGAGATGACAGAGACAACAGATACTACACCTGCAGAGTACAAAGTACTTAATTCAGACGGAACATTCTCAAAGACAGTCGGAAACACTGTAAAGAATGATGCAAAGGCTGAAATCACCACTACATCAAAGTACGGAAACTATGAGATAGATATAAAGGACTTGGAACTTGAAGTCGGAAATGTACAGGGTGTTGTAATGGAGACCAAGGAAGGCAAGAAGTATGGTCTTGAGCACCTTCAGAATATTTGGCTTACACCGTCAGAGCTTGCATTTGCAGCGGCACCGTTTAAGGAGGTTCATGGAAATACTCAGTCATACCTTCGTTATCAGGATATTCCGGGACAGACAATCTCAAAGATTACATATCTGTTAAAGGACGCAGACGATATAGAGATAGATACGGATCTTTTCTGCAAGCTTTTAGCACCTGAAAACTACAGTATACAGGGTGATGAAAGTGCAAACTACACTAAAGACGGTACACAGATTCACTATACAATAACATCGGATGACAGTAAGTATGCTTTAGGCAGAATTGTATCAAGAAATAAAGATGTTGATATAGCAAATGTAAAGGATGATAACGGAACACTTAATCTTCCGAAGGAGCTTGTACCGGGTAAGTATCAGTTCATCTTTACAAATGATAAGTATGCGGATTTGAGCTTTACAGCTACAATCAACTCAGGTCTTACAGCAGACAAGTTCCACTTTGAGAACAATACACTTAAGCTGGATGAGAATGAATTAGGACTTACATTAAAAGAATACTTGGATGCTACCACATCTGCAAAGGTAAATGATAAAGAGTATAAGGGCGGCCAGGGAAGAAAGTTCGGAAAAGTGGCATTCAATGAAGACGGAAGCATAAATTTGGATGCAAAATACAGCAATGACGGTAAGGATGAGCCTGTATTCAAGGATGCGGGAACATATAAGATTGAGCTCAGTGCCGACGGATATCCTGACTTGACATTTGAGGTAACAAAGTAATGAGACTTATCTCATGTCTGATAATATCATTGGTATTTTTCTACCTTTTAGAAAAGCCTATAAAAAAACATGCAACATTATTTTACATAGCAACGGTTATAATAAGTGTCCTGTCTGTATTGGCACCGAAGAAGGGATTACCGTTTGTAATTGATTATCTTGTAAAAAATATATTGGCGAGAGGCACCTAGCGGGTGCCCTCTTTATCCTGGTTATGGTGGCTTCGGTATGTCCGGCGGCAAAGCTTAGAGGACTGCTTCTCCGTACCAGAGGCGAGATGGCGATTATAGCGGCACTTCTTACACTTATCCATAATATATCATATGGTAAGCACTACTTTGTAGCTTTGTTTACAAAGATTTCGGATCTGGATGCACCTAGGATATTTGCGGCTGTATTGTCGCTGATTATGATTGTACTTTTGATTCCGCTTACCGTAACATCATTTATGGTTATCAGGAAGAAGATGAACCCTAAGAAGTGGAAGTCATTACAAAGACTTTCATATATATTTTACGGGTTGTTGTTTATACATATATCAATGATATTCAGTATATCCATAGCAAAGGGACATCGAAGTACTTTATTTGACCTTACCGTATATACAATTATATATATCGCTTATCTTATATGCAGAGCAAAGAAATATGAGAAACAAAGAGTGCTGTGTATACTCTTCATGGTTTTGATTTGTGCGCTTTATATTCCTATTGCCGTAATGGGCTTCAAAGGTTCAAAGACTCAAAAAGAGAATGTGACTATAGGAGAGAATGTAAGTACAAAAGCAAGCTCGGATGCGGCCTATAAGGACGGAACTTATGAGGGCAGCGCTACAGGATACAGCGGTCAGATGACTGTTTCGGTTACAGTCTCAGGCGGTAAGATAACTGAAATAAATATAGTTGGTACAGGCGATGATGAGGAGTATCTGATAGATGCCAAGGATGTCATCCCGCAGATTATAGAAAAACAATCCACAGAAGTGGATGCTGTAAGCGGAGCGACACACAGCTCCAAAGGTATCATAAATGCAGTAGCAAAAGCACTTGAAAGTGCAAAAGAATAAAATCAAAGTCTCGGGAAACCGGGGCTTTTTTGTTGTCATGCACTTGTATAATGTATATCTTTTGCTATACTTATGTTAGATAGGAGGTGTGGAAATGGCGAAGGAAAATCTTACATTAAGGATTGATAGTGAGCCGAATGAAACCACATATAATGCTATGGAGTCTGCCAAAAATGATGAAGACGTATATGGTTCTTTTTATATAGGGGGAGCATTATGGAGTTTGAGGAGAAGAAAAAGAGCAAATAAATTATTTATAGTATCTATAATATTATTGGCAGTCGGTCTGTTCGCATACTTTGACAGGGAAAAGTTTAGCGTGGCTTTATTCATTATCGGTTGTATAGCATATAGTGGAGGTGGTATTAGCTATGTAAAGAAAAAGCTGGATGAAAACTATAAGGAAAGATATGAGTCGACTAAAGCTGCAGCAGTTCTGATATGCCTTATGATATATCTTATCGGTGCTGTCGCCCTTATTTGGGTATTTGAGGAAAATGAGAAGAACAAGGTGGAAGATACCAAGCCATATTACAATATATTGGCACCGTCACATGGTACAGGTACAATTAACAGAAAAGAGATGGAAGAATATTTAGATGAAGAACTTTATTACTCAGAATTACGTTCGGCTTATATTACTGATAAAAAGAACGAATGGATAGACGATGTTAATAAATGCTTAGATGATATTGTCGGAGAAAGAAAAAAATCCATAGATATAAAAAAATTGTATAATATTCAAAAAAACGCTTTAAATTTTACAGCTTTTTACTTAGGGGGAGCATTATGGAATTTAAGGAGAAGAAAAAGAGCAAGAAGAAATTATTCACAGTGTCCATAATAATATTGTCGGCGGTAGGTCTGTTAGCATACTTTGACAGAGAAAAGTTTTGCTGGGCATTACTAATTATCGGTTGTATAGCATGTAGTGAGTGGGGTGTTAAATTTGTAAAGAAAAAGCTGGATAAAATCTATAAAGAAGGATATATGTTGACCGAAGCTATGGCAGTTGTTATATGTCTTGTAATGTATATTATCGGTGTTGCCGCCTTTCATCGGATGTATGAGGAAAAAGGAAAGAGAGAGCTGGAAGATATCAAGTCACATTATGATATGGCAGTACCGACATATGGCATAAGTATAATTGAAGGAGAAGGAATGGAAGAAGCTTTAGGGGAAGAACGTTATTCAGAATTCTATTTAATGCAACACCCGGGTAAAAATAAAGAATGGGCATACGGGGTTAACAAATGCTTAGATGATATTATCGGAGACAGAAAAAACAATAGATATAAAAAAATAATTCTAAAATCGCTTTAACTTTTACAGTTTTCACTTAGGGGGAGCATTATGGAGTTCAAGAAGAAGAGGAACAAAAAGAAATTATTCATAATATCCATAATATTATTGGCGGTTGGTGTGTTTGCATATTTTAATAAAGAGAAGGTCTGTTGGGCTTTATTTATTATTGGAGCTATGTTATTTAATAAAACGGGAATGTCACTTATAAAGGAAAAGCTTGATAAAAGCAAAAAAGAAAGATATATGCCGACTGAGGCTACAGCGTTTTGGATAAGCTTTATAGCATTTATTATCGGTGCTTTTTGCCCTTCTTTGGATGGTAGAGGGGAGAAAAAGGTGAAGACACAGGGCCTGAGGTATATTATAATACTGTATTACCTTCAAAAAGTTATGATATGAATGTAACCGATAAAAAGAATATGGAGTTTTCTATAGGTTCCGAATACTATTCATTCTTATACGGGGAAGAAAATCCGGACAAAAAGAAAGAATGGATAGACGGGGTTAATAACAGTTTAAAAGATATTGTAGGAGATGAGAGAGACGGACAGGAGTAGATTTAGGGCTGTTGCATACAGTGCAGCAGCTCTTTTTGATACCGAAAGGCTGATTATCGAGTAGATGTTACAGAGTAAATAAAACTACCTGCATTTAAAATATAAAGCTTTGAAGGTATTTTTTTATCGTACAGCATATATTGTAGAATACGAGTATAATAAAAAAATAACTCGGAGGCAGAAATGAAGCATATAGTTGTAGATTTGGAAATGAACAATATAAGCAATAAATATAAGGACTTTGATTGTACTATGGAGACTATTGAAATAGGTGCTATAATGTTGGATGAAAACTATCAGGAGATATCATCATTCAGAACCTATGTAAAGCCTGAATACAATAACAGAATCAGACCTTTGATAAGCAGATTGACAGGCATTACCTATGATATGGTAATAAACGCTCCTAAGTTTGATGAAGCAATGAAGATGTTTTCAAATTGGTGCTTGGGTGTGAATGACGATATCAAGATATATGCTTGGAGTGAAAACGATTATAAGCAAATCTCAAAAGAGATAAGCTTAAAGAAATATGAACTAAGTTTGGATGAAGAAAGAGTTTATTTGACAGAATGGCACGACTTTCAGGCGGAGTTTGACAAAGAACTTGGATTTGAGAAGCAGCTTTCATTGAAGATGGCGCTTGATATGGCAGGTGTCGACTTCCTTGGAAGAGAGCACAGTGCACTTGATGATGCAAGGAATACCGCTAAGCTTTTTAATATATTCAATGACAGAGAGATGTTTGATTGCACACTGAAAAAGATTGCGGAGGCAATGAAACCTACAGATTTCGGGACATCACTTGGAAGTATGTTCGATTTGTCAGGTTTTGCAGTGGCATAGTTTAAGGATAAAAGATGGATGCTAAGAAGTTTCTTGATTGTATAAACGAAAGATATAAAAGAAATGTGAACAGTGATTTTATTGTACTTGATTCAGCAAGTGAGGGTACAAAGTATAGTGATACTGTGATACCTTTCGCCAAGGGGAGCGATTTCTTTAAGAAAAGAGAAGAAACTCCGAAGAAAATCTATGAGATGATAAATATGTACAGCTATGATGAGTATCCGTGGTATCAAAAGAGTAAGAATTTCTATAAGCAGGGAAAGTTTATGGAAGACTATGAGGATAATTACTATGAGAAGGTGAGAGATTATTGCGGTTACTTGTCACATATCATGAGCTTAATGCCAATCAGCTCAGATCCTACTTTACATGGAGGACAGATATAAGGAAGGGTAATTATAGGAGTACATATACATCATTTATATACCTGTATATCTATGAGCTTCTTTGTGGAATAGGTACAGTATCAAAGTATGACACTATAAATAAGTTAAAAAGAGTTGGAAGAAAATATCTTAAACCTTGAAGGCATAGAAAAACAGTATTCAGATAAAGAGAAACTTAAACAGATGGTATTTTGAATACTCCGTTATAAACGGCTTTAGCGCAGATGAGATAAAAGAATATATAGGTGAAGATGTTTTTAAATGGGATGAAGCGATAGAAATATTTAAAAAGCCCGAAAATCACTCAGATAATGAGATATTTGACGCGTTGAGCTTTTTATTGGGAAGCAGGGTGGCAGGCTCTTTGAGTGTGAAAAAACAAAAAGAAAATATGATATATATTTTTGCCTATGTTTGGAAAGCTATATTAAAAGCAGGCAGTATTGACGGTCAAAGTGTTTTCACACATTGTTTCGGCAGATTGCAAAGTAAAAGGTGGTATCCGCTTGGTAACACTCCATATCTTAAAGAAAGCAGTGAAGGAACTGATTATGTTCTGAACAGTGTAAGGTCTTATCACTACAGTAAGCAGGTGTGGAAGGAAAAATCATACAGTAAAGAATGTTTTGACAGAAAAAAGCTTACCTCGGTATTTCGTGAGATTGACAGATATATGAGAGCGGAGTATAAACTGGGGTATTATCTGAAGGAAAGAGAAGAAGACAAGTGGATAAGAGATTATGTCAAAGAGGCGTTTGATAAGGCTGTTTTAGAGTTAAATAAAACTAAAAAGCAGCAGATAGATATTGACTTTTTTGCTCTAAACAAAATCAGAAGCGATGCGGATATCACAAGGGAGAGCCTTATTGTGGAAGAAGACGAAGATACAATCTTTGATATATCGGATATGACGGATAATGTAAAGACACAGGAAGAAGAGATTGTTAAACCGGATATGCCGACAGATATGGATATAAATATAAGGATTTTAGAATGTATACTGACAGGGGAAGACTATAAGCGTTATATAAAAGAAAACAACCTATTTGCTTCAATTGTCACTGATACAATCAATGAAAGGTTTTTGATGATATCGGTGACAATATACTGGAATGTGACGGCGAGGATATTTATCTGATTGAAGATTATAAAGAAGATATTTTAGATATAATGGAGAGATTATGAGTGACGAGAAAAGGGTACCGAAGCGGATTGCGCAGACACTTATCAATTCGCTAAAGGGCGGAGTGGTGCCGAGAACGGGACTGCCATATATTACAGTAGGAAGAAAGAATGAGATTGAGGCACTACTTCACGATGTGGATATCGTATCGGAGGGAGGTGCTTCGTTCAGGTTTATTGTAGGCAAGTATGGAAGCGGAAAAAGCTTTTTATTGCAGACTATAAGAAACTACGTGATGGATAAGGGCTTTATAGTGGCGGATGCCGATCTCTCACCTGAGCGCAGGTTGCAGGGTACCAAGGGACAGGGACTTGCAACCTACAGAGAACTTATCGGCAATCTGTCCACAAAGACGAAGCCCGAGGGAGGAGCCGTTACCCTGCTTCTTGATAAATGGATTAACAAAATTCAAGCGGAATGCATGGAGGAGAGTAAGTTTCTTCCGGGAAGCGGAGAGTTTTCTTTGGAGGTAGATAAAAAGATTTATTTTACATTATCAAGCCTTTCAGAACTGGTGCACGGATTTGAGTTCGGAAATATTTTGTCAAAGTATTACCATGCCTATGTAGAAGGTGATGACGATATGAAGATGAAGATAGTGCGTTGGTTTCGAGGTGAATATACAAGAAAGACGGACGCCAAAGAGGCGCTTGGAGTCAATATAATAATCACTGACGATGACTGGTATGAGTATATCAAGCTGTTTGCCATGTTTTTCAGACTGGCAGGTTACTCAGGGATGATGATTATGGTGGATGAGCTTGTCAATATCTATAAGATACCGAATGCGATTACCAGACAGTACAACTACGAGAAGATGCTTACAATGTACAATGATACATTGCAGGGGAAGGCGAAATACTTGGGCATTATAATGGGAGCCACACCGCAGACGCTTGAAGATAAGAGAAGGGGAATATACAGTTATGAAGCTCTCCGTTCAAGGCTTGCGGAGGGTAAGTTTTCAAGACCGGGTATGAGGGATTTACTCTCACCGGTTATCAGATTGGATCCGCTCACACCTGAGGAGATGCTGGTACTTTGCGGAAAGCTGGCGGATATTCATGCCGGTCTGTATGATTATAAAAAGACTTTGGATGACAAAGACTTGGGTGATTTTATAAAGCTTGAGTATTCAAGGATTGGCGCAAGTGAGAATATCACTCCGAGAGAGGTTATAAGAGACTTTATAGAATTGCTTGATTTACTTTATCAAAATCCTAATTTAAGTATAAACGAGCTTTTAAATTCGGAAGGTTTTGATTTTGCAAAGCCTGATAATGTGTCTGATAATGCAGATGAGAATTTTGTGGAGTTTACACTATGAATGTGTTTGAGAGATATGCCCCTTTTATCAGGAATTATATCTATGAATCAGGATGGCAGATGCTTAGGGGAGTACAAAATGCGGCAGGCGATGTGATATTTAATACTGATGAGAACTTGCTGCTTACGGCTTCGACCGCTTCAGGTAAAACTGAGGCGGCATTTTTTCCTATACTTACATTGCTTGAGGAAAATCCGCCAAAGAGTGTGGGAGTACTCTATATTGCACCGCTTAAGGCGCTTATCAATGATCAGTTTGAGAGGTTGAGCCATATATGTGAGGAAGCCGACATCAATGTGACAAGATGGCATGGAGATACCACGCAGACGGGGAAGAGAAAGCTTTTAAGAAAACCGTCGGGAATTTTACAGATTACACCCGAGTCGCTTGAATCTTTGATGATAAACAAGCATATGGAAATTGTATCTTTATTTCATGACCTCAGGTTTATAGTGATTGATGAGATTCACTCTCTGCTGCGAGGAGACAGAGGCTTACAGACATTTTGTTTGATAGAGAGGTTATGTAGGGTGGCAGGCTGTGACCCGAGAAGAGTAGGGCTTTCGGCAACTATCGGAAATCCGAAAGCGGCAGGAGATTTTCTGGCTTGTGGAAGCAAGAGAAAGACTCTGATTCCTGAATTTGACAGAGGCAAGGAAAAGTGGAGACTGTCTATGGAGCATTTTTTCAATACGGCTCCACAGGCGGGAGAAGATAAAGAGGAGTATATAAGTGAACCTGAGAGTGATAAGGCGCCGAAAGGAGCAAATCCGGGACTTGCTTATATCTTTGAGCATACAAAGGGGAGAAAATGTCTGATATTTACAAACTCACGTGAGGAATGTGAGGCGGTGTGTCAGAATCTTTTGCAATACTGTGAGGTAAACCGTGAACCTGACAGATTCCTTATTCACCACGGCAATCTGTCCGCGTCTTATCGTGAGAGTGCGGAAGATGAAATGAGGGATGACGAATCGCTTGTTTCGATATGTGCAACCGCGACACTTGAACTTGGTATAGATATAGGCAGACTTGAAAGAGCATTTCAAATAGATGCTCCTTTTACCGTATCGGGATTTCTTCAAAGACTTGGAAGGACGGGAAGAAGAGGTGAGCCGGCACAGATGTGGTTTGTGATGAGAGAAGACCATCCGGAGCCGAGGGCAATTATGCCAGAGATGATACCTTGGTATCTGATACAGGGGATTGCACTGGTGCAATTATATATAGAAGAAAGATTTGTAGAACCGCCAAGACTTGAACGGTTACCTTTCAGCCTGCTCTATCATCAGACGATGTCCACACTGGCATCAAACGGAGAGATGAGTGCGGGAGAGCTTGCATCAAAGGTACTTACACTCTCGGCTTTCAGGAGAATAAGTCAGGACGATTTTAGGAAACTTTTATTACATTTAATTGAGACGGACCATATAAACAGGACCGAAGGCGGAGGACTTATAGTAGGAATAAGCGGCGAGAGAGTGGTAAACAGCTATAAATTCTATGCCGTATTTATGGAAAATGTGGAATACTCGGTGCGCAGTGAATCACAGGAACTTGGAACCATTGTAAAGCCTCCTGCAATAGGCGGTAAGGTAGCCATTGCCGGTAGAGTTTGGGTAGTGGAAGAGGTGGACCACAAGAAAAGGGCAATCTATGTCAGCCTTATAAAGGGGAATATTCCTGCATACTTCGGCGACGTGCCGGGAGATATACATACTCATGTGCTTGAGAAGATGAAGGAAATTCTTTGTACAAACGCTACATATATCTATTTGATGAACAATGCAAAGGCAAGATTATTGCAGGCAAGAGAGTGCTTTGATATGGCAAATTTAAAAGACAGAGTGCTTATACATCTTGGAGGAAATATGTGGGCGATTTTTCCGTGGCTTGGCAGCTACGCATTTTTGGCTTTTGAGAGATTTTTGAAAATACACTGTGCAAAGGAGCTTGGACTTAAGGGATTAAGCCCTGTAAGACCGTATTTTATACAGTTTGGCATGAATGTAAGCGAAAAGAAATTTTATAAAATTGTATGTAAGAAAGCCTGTGAAGACATAGACCCGCTCTCACTTGTATATGAAAAGGAAGTGCCGGTATTTGAAAAGTATGACGAGTTCGTACCGGATGAGCTTGTAAAGAAAGGATTTGCCTACGGAGTACTTGATATTGACGGGATGAAAAAGAGAGTGAGAGAGTGGGAGAAGTTTTTGTAAAGATGTTGCATAGCATATATATAAAATATATAATTGTATTAAATAAAGAACATATGGAGGAGTAATATGGTAGCTACAGAGACAATCACTATCAATGTACCTATAGGTATGTCAAGGTATCTCGTCGCAGCGGATCCCGAGTCTGAACTTAGGAGAAATGCTTTTGCTTTTTATATCCATATATATATAATCAAACAATATCACATGGAAGAGCGGCAGAAATTTTTAGGAGTAAGCAAGTCTGACTTGATTACAATTTATGATAAACTCGGGTATTTGTATTATGATTTGATACAAGATGATTTGAAGAAGATATAAATACCTTTAAGAAGTTAAAGAGTATGAGGTAGAAGTTATGATTGTGGTTTCCGACACAACGCCTCTGATTTCACTCTTAAAAATAGACAAGGTATATTTATTGGAGAAATTATTTGGTAAGATACTTATTCCACAAGCAGTATTCGATGAGTTGGTGATAGATAAACGCTTTATTGAAGAAGCGGATATAATCAGAAATAATAGTTAGATTAAAGTTAAAGAGGTAGGTAGCTTAGAAGCGGTAGATATTCTTAGAAGAGTCACAGGCCTTGATATAGGTGAGAGTGAAGCTATAGTTTTAGCAGATGAGTTAAGTGCAGATGTATTATTGATGGATGAAGCTAAGGGGAGGAATGTATCAAAAGATCTGGGACACAATGTAATGGGAACTATAGGTATAATTATGGTCGCGTACGAGGAAAATTTGCTGACGTCTGAAGATGTCAAAGAATGTATAGAACAACTGAAGAAATCAGGTAGACATATAGGATACAGATATTATGATATGTTGCTTAGTATGATTGACAGCCGGCTGTAATAATGTTTGAGAGGAAGGAACATCGCCTTCCTCTTTTTATATGGATTTTATCATAAAAAAATGCTATGTTATTAAAAGTAGAAAGGTGGTGGCTTTATGATAAAAGCGGTACTGTTTGATATGGACGGTCTGATGTTTGATACTGAGAGGTTGTATGGGAATGCGTGGCAAAATGCAGCCAAGTTACAAGGCTTTAAGATAAGTGATGAGGCAATATTACAGATAAAGGGTGCCAATAAAACTTTGGTATATAAGATATTGAAAGAAGATGCCGGAGAAGGCTTTGATATCGACAAAGGTAGGGAGGCAAGAGAAGAATATATAACAAATCATATAGAGAAGCACGGTATAACCAAGAAAAAGGGTATTGATGAGTTACTCATTTTCCTTAAAGAAAACAATATAAAGACCTGCCTTGCAAGCTCCACAAAGAGAGAGGTTGCACTGAGATATCTGAAAATGGCGGATGTATATAAGTACTTTGACGACTTTACCTGTGGAGATGAGATAGAAAACGGCAAGCCGGCACCGGATATATTTTTAAAGGCGGCAAAAAAGCTCGGCACAGATATAAAGGAATGCCTTGTATTGGAGGATTCGATAAACGGAATAAAAGGCGGATTGTCTGCAGGGGCAAGAGTGATAATGGTACCTGATACCATAGAGCCTACTGATGAGATAAGAGAAAAGGTTGATGCAATAGAGCCTGACTTGGAGGCGGTAATAGAGTGGATAAGTAAGGAAAACAAATGAGAGAAAGAGAGACAAATCTCAAATATATAGTTTTACAGGGACTATATTGGATGCTTTATTGTGTAGGTGCGGGTTTTATATCATTTTACCTACAGGGAAACGGCTTTAACAACAGTTTGATAGGCATAATAACTGCAATATTTTGTCTTATTGCGGTTATATTACAGCCGATTGCAGGGAATATATGTGACAGAATAGAAGTATTGACATGGAAGAAACTTATAATAATTCTTAGTATACCTTATATAATCGTATGCATAATGATGATCTTGATAAAGAACCATTGGACGGTGGCGATACTGTTCGGGTTGATGTATATAATAACAAGTATATACTTACCGCTCATAAACAGTGCATTGTTTGCATATGAAAAGGAGGGAGTAAGTATAAACTTCGGATTGGCAAGGGGGGTGCGGTTCCGCAACATACGCAATACTCGCCCTGGTCATAGGAAATTTGGCACTAAATCACGGAACAAATATAATCCCTGTCGGAGGATTGATTATGATAGTTTTATTTTTACTTATTGTAATCATGATGCCCACAACGAAAAAAGTGATAACAAAGAGAGACGAAGAGAGAACGAATGTCATACAATTTATAGAGAAGTATCCGTATTTTTCTTTGATGGTCTTGGCGGTGCTTTTCATGTTCTTCTCACACAATATTGTGGCTACATATCTTTTGCAAATCGTGCAGTCACTTGGCGGTAACAGCTCCAATCTGGGAACGGCAATGTTTATCCAAGCTGTTGTGGAGATACCTGTTTTGTTTACCTTTTCATATATAATGAAGAAGATAAAGGTCGGAAGTCTTATGATTACAGCCGCATTAGGCTATGTATTAAAGGCGGTTATGTACTTCTCTTCTGTAAATATAGCAATGATTTATATTACACAGTTGTCACAAATTTGCAGCTTTGCCATATTGGCGGCGGCATCTGTGTACTTCACAGGAATGGTGGTAGACCACAAAGACCAAACTACAGGTCAAGCCTTTATGTCGGGGATGGTATCGGCAGGCACAGTGCTGGGGTCACTCTTTGGAGGAGCAATCATTGACCATATGGGAATGAGAGCAATGCTGACATTAAATATTTTTATAACAATAGTAGGACTTTTTATAGCGGTGTGCTCGGTAAAGTTGATAAGGGAGAGGAAAAAGTGTGAGGGAGTGTGAAGTTAGTGATAAGTTTTCGGTTTTGATATCGGTATACTTTAAGGAAACACCAAAATTTTTAGAGAAAGCACTGGAGAGTATTTTGAATCAGACTCTAAAGCCTGATGAGGTGGTTTTGGTAAAAGACGGAATACTCACAAAAGAGCTTGAAGAGGTAATATCTGTAGAAAAAGATAAATTCAATAAAAATAATATAGGCTTCGTATGTGTGCAACTTGAAAAAAATATGGGACTCGGTATTGCCTTACAAAAGGGTCTTGAAAAGTGTAAGTATGATTATGTTGCCAGAATGGACTCGGATGATATAGCTGCAGATACCAGATTTGAATATCAACTGAAGTATATGAATGAGCATAAAGATATATCGGTACTTGGAGGATATATAGATGAATTCAGTGTGGAAGGTGAAGTAATCAGAACCAAGATGATGCCTCTTACATATAAAGATCTATACAAATACGGTAAATACAGAAATCCGCTAAATCATATGACAGTATTTTTTAGAAAAAAAGATGTGTTGGATGTAGGCGGCTATAAACCTTTAAAAGGACTTGAGGACTATTATCTGTGGTGCAGAATGCTTTCAAACGGATACAAAATTGCAAATATCGACAAAGTACTGGTACATGCAAGGCTTGGAAACTTTGAGAACAGAAGAGGCGGTTTCGAGTATTTCAAAACATATATAAAACTTAGAATTTTACAAAAAAAGGCTTAAATATACCAACCTGGCAGAATTTGTAGTTGCTACAATATTGACAGCTTTAATTACACTTTCACCGAAGAATCTTAGGGGAGGACTATATAAAGTTCTTAGGAAAAGCGGAAGATAAGGTTAGAAAGTGCTGTATATATAGGCTTTTAAGTAAAAAAATCCTTTTACATAAAAATGAAACTATGTTATAATGTCAAGCGATTATATATTAAATCAAAGAGATTGATATAAGGAGAGAAATATGATTATTACAAAAAACCCCCTTTCGTGTGAGCTTTTGTGGGGTGGAAGCGATATGGCAAATTTCTATGAGAAATATGGTGGATGTGTGCTTAGTACATCTATCAATAAGTATTGCTATATTTCCATTCATCCGTATTTTAATGAAAATCAGACATTGTTAAAATATTCTGAAAATGAGTTGGTAGACAGTCCGGATCAGATAAGGCATCGAATCTTTAGGCAAGTGCTGACAGACATGGGTATTCATGGTGTGGAAATCTCATCAACAGCAGATATTCCGGGAGGAACAGGACTTGGCTCTTCAAGTACATTTACTGTAGGTCTTTTAAATAGTTTAAATTGCTATAAGGGAAAGTTCGTATCAAAAGACAAATTAGCTAAGCTTGCGTGTGAAGTTGAGATAGAAAAATTGGGTAATCCTATAGGAAAGCAGGACCAGTATGGTGCCGCACTTGGTGGACTGAATTTCATTAAGTTTAATCAGGACGGATCTGTTTCACATGAGCCGATACTTATGGAAGGCAAGACATACAAAGAGCTCCAGAAAAACTTACTTATGTTCTATACAGGAACAACTCGTTCAGCAAATACTATATTGGCTGAGCAGACAAGGAACATAACTTCAGAGGATAAAGCAAGAAATCTTCTTAAGATGTGTGAACTTGCAAAGGATATGAAGATCGCACTGGAAAATAATGATATTTCTTCCTTTGGAAAGATACTTGATGAAGGATGGCAGTTAAAGAAAGAACTTGCATCAGGTATTGCAAATCAGGCAATAGATGAGGCTTATGAGATTGCTATGAAAAACGGTGCTTTAGGCGGAAAACTTTTGGGAGCCGGTGGCGGTGGATTCCTCCTGTTCTATTGTGAGGAAGAAAAACAAGAACAGCTGAAAAAAGCTATAGGACTAAAAGAACTTGATTTTTCATTTGAGAGAGACGGTACAAGTGTAATATATATTGGAGATAAATATTGGAATTAAAGGAGAAAGTATGAAGGTATTAGTTGCAGGTGGCGCAGGATTTATCGGCAGCCATTTGATAGACAGTTTGCTTGCAGAGGGTAATGATGTAGTATGTATAGATAACTTTTTTATAGGTACAAAGAAGAATATTGAACATTTGATTGATAATCCGCATTTTAAATTCTATGAGCAGAATATTTGTGATAGAGAAAAATTGGAGGAAGTATTTGAAAAGGAAAAGTTTGAGTACGTATTCCATTTGGCGGCGAACTCCGATATTCAGGCAAGTGCAAATGACCCTTCAATAGAGTATGAAAATACATACTCAACAACATTTGAATTGCTTCAGGCCATGAGAAAGTACGATGTTAAGAAGTTCTTCTTTGCGTCTACTTCAGCTGTGTATGGTGAAAAGGAAGGGAAAAATGTATCTGAGGATGAGCCGAATCTTCGTCCGATATCATATTACGGTGCGGCAAAGCTTGGCTCGGAAGCACTTATATCAGCTTACAGCTATATGAATGATATTAAGGCTCTTATATTCAGATTTCCGAATGTTATAGGTCCCAGACTTACACATGGTGTTATATTTGACTTTGTGAAGAGACTTAAGGCTGACCCAAGTCACTTAAGAATACTTGGTGACGGAACACAGTGTAGCCTTATATTTATGTACTTGACCTGGTAGAGGCTATAATGCAGTTTAAGGATGTGAAGGATACAGGAATCACACTTTATAATTTGGGAGTAAGTACACAAAGTAGTGTAAAGACAATTGCGGATATTGTGGTTGATAAGATGGGATTGACCGGAATACCTTATGAATATACAGGTGGAAAGGGTGGATGGAAAGGTGATGTACCTAAGTTCCAGTATGACCTTTCAAGGATTCATGCAGCAGGTTGGAAGGCAAAGCATGAGTCTGACGAGTCGGTAGCACTTACTGTAGAAAATGTATTGAAAATGAATTAGAGGTGAAAATGGATTATACAAACAGTATTAAAGATTATATTGCTCTTGAGATAGAGACATTGAAGAAGTTGAATGTAGAAGATATTAACAAGGCTATGAATTTGATGGATGATACCAGAAAGGCAGGAGGAACCATCTTTGTATTCGGTAACGGTGGAAGTTCCGCAACCGCATCACATTATCAAAATGACTTCAATAAAGGTGTAAGTGAGTATCTTTATAAGAAGGGAGAACCGAAGTTCAAGCTTCTTTGCCTTAATGACAATGTAGCTACAATGATGGCTATTTCAAATGATATAGGTTTTGAGGAAGTGTTCCGTTTCCAGCTTGAAGGAGTCATCAAAGAAGGTGATATAGTTATGGCGATATCAGGAAGCGGTAACTCTAAAAATGTGTTGAATGCGGTAGAATATGCGAAGTCTTGCGGTAACAAGATAATAGGAATTACAGGTTATGACGGCGGTAAGCTGAAGCAGATGTCTGATGTTTCACTATGTGCAGATGTTATGAGTATGCAGGTAACAGAAGATATACATATGATATACGATCATCTTATTATGAGTATTTTTTATAAGACATTGGCAGGAAAAGATCATTTAAAAGCATAGGAAAGCGAAGATGGATAATCTTTTTTTAACAGTATTATTGATTGTTGGAATTGTCATATTGGCAATTCCACAATCTGTTTCTAAGACAGTAAAGAAGGCGTTGCCGATATTTTTAGTGTTTTTGGCAGTATCTGCTATAGCTTTCCTTATAAAAGGGCAAGGAAGCAGCACTATTCAGATAGTAGCAAGCAACGATCAAAATGAAAAAGCGGAAGGCAATGAGATTTTTTTGAAAGAAGTCATTGTCAATGGAGAAAGTAAAAAACCTGGTGATATTTTTTCAAAAGGTTGGATTGAAAAAGACGATGGTTTACTTTGGAGAAGCTATGACAGGATAGACGGGATGAAAGACAGCATACAGGCTGAATTTCAAAACGGTGAAGATGTAGTACTTGTACTGAAACAGAACAAATGGCAGGGTAAGGCAAGAATTATATCTGTACAGGGAGACCAAGGATTTGACGGATATACAGATAGTGAGTCTGAAAACTGGATGAACTTTGAAGTAAAGTTAAATGCCGGTAGCACTACATTTTTGACAAGAAAAAATCTTGTACCTTTAGCTGTTATCATTTGGGTATTTTTAGTTGCAATATCCTTAATCTCTAAAAGGTTCTTCCCTGAGCAAAAAAGAGAGAATAAAGACAGACTTATCGGATTGGATCTTTTGAAGATAGTTTCGGCTTTTATGATTATATTGATACATTCGTCAGCCAATATTTATAACAATCATGCTGTTGGTACTTCGGTTTGGTTTAGTGGCGTAATCCTAAACACCATTCCAAGATTTGCGGTTCCGACCTTTTTAATGATATCAGGAGCACTTTTGCTTAAAAACAATACGAAACCGAGAAATGCACTTAGGAAAGCATTATATGCAGGTGTTGCACTTGTAGTGTGGAGTATTTCATATATTTTAGCTAAAAAAATCTTATGGAATGAGGGAAACATAATTTATGATATACTGTCAATTCCATTTAAGATAGGACCGTCAGGTCATCTTTGGTATGGATATTTGATTGTATGGATATATATATTCTTACCTGTATTGAAATCATTGTATGATGCTATGAATGAAAAGGCTTAGACTATACTTTGTCTTTTTTTGGGTTATTTGTACCTGGTGTATTAGATGGAGTGATATCTTGCTTTTTCTATAGATGGAGTTATATTAGAGAGACCGACATTTATTTATATTCATCTTGGCTATATTGCTATTATTTTTTTTAGGTAGGACTATTTATGAAAAATAGAAACAAAAATTGGTGTATTTACAGCAATTTTACTTAGTGTGATAGGATTTGCTATTACAACCATAGTATCTGTTGAAATATCGAAAAAAATGGAACATCAGTGCATACTTTTTTTCTTCGAAACACAAATTTCAAACATTATGTATGCAACCGGAGTTATGTTGTTGTTTTCTAAGATTAAACTTAAGAATTTAAATGGTCTTATCAGGAATGGTATAATATGGCTTTCAAAAATTATCTTTAGGAATTTATTTTAGTCACTCACTTTTGATGTGGGCTATTGGGGAAAAGTATTGATATTAGTGGAATACATCTAAATATCGGAAATTCAATATTTGAATGTATTGCATTTGTGTTTATTACTTTTATAGGTACGGTTATCATGATAGCACCGCTTGCAAATATTCCGTATTTGAAAAAAAGCTTGTTAAGATATCATAGGTGGTAGAGGATGAATATATTTATAAATAAAATAAAACAATACCAGTTCATGTTCAGTGAACTGGTAAAGCGAGATTTCAATAAAAGATATAAAAGATCCGTCCTTGGTATACTTTGGAGTATGATTGCACCGCTCTTTCAGCTTCTCGTTATGAGCTTTGTGTTCGACAGAGTTTTTGGAGACACAATGGAGCACTATACCATATATATGTTTGCCGGACAGCTTATGTTCAACTACTTCAGAGAGGCTACAGACAACGGTATGCAGTCTATCACATCAAATGCAGGTATTATAACAAAGGTAAATGCACCGAAGTATTTGTTTCTTATATCAAAGATAATGGCGGCGTCAATCAACTTCTTACTTACACTGGTAATATTTTTTATCTTTGTGATAGCATATAGGATTACAATCACATGGAAGTTTATATTTATTATCTTTCCGATTGTATGCTTGTTTGTACTTATAGTGGGTACAGGCTTGATATTATCTGCAATGTTTGTATTCTTTAAAGATGTACAGTATCTTTATGATATATTTACACTTGCATTGATGTACTTTTACAGCTATATTTTTACGATGTGAAGATATTTGAAGGAAGTATAGTGGCAAAGCTTATTTATTTGAATCCGGTTTTTGTATATATAAATTATCTTAGAGAGATAGTACTGCATAATACGATACCGTCATTTACATATCATTTATACTGTATATTTTTATGCATTGTTTATACTTCGTATAGGTATGTGGATGTATAAAAAAAGTATAATTATATGTTCTTGTATTATATTTAGGAAGGTACACTTATGAATATGATAGAAGTGGATCATGTCTCTGTAACATATATTCTTGGCGATATAAAAGAGCTTTCATTAAAAGAGTTCTTTATCAGAAAGATGCATGGAGAAGTGATTACAAAAGAATTTAAAGCATTGGATGATATTACCTTTCATGTAGAAAAAGGAGAGCTTTTAGGAATTATAGGTTCTAACGGTTCAGGTAAGTCTACTATATTGAAGGTTTTATCAAATATTATGCCGGCTTCAGCAGGAACTGTTAAAGTAAACGGTGTAGTAGCCCCACTACTGGAGCTGACTGCCGGATTTGATGATGAGATGACTGTAAAGGAAAATGTTTATCTGCGAGGAGCTCTACTTGGATATACCAAGAAATTTATCGATGATAAGTATGATGAGATAATAGACTTTGCAGAGATAAGAGATTTTGAGGATGTAGCATTCAGAAAACTTAGTTCAGGTATGAAGTCGAAGATAGCGTTTTCACTTGCATCATTTGTAAAACCGGATATACTTATATTGGATGAGGTATTGTCTGTAGGCGATATCTCTTTTAGAGCAAAGTCTGAACAGAGGATGAAGGAACTCTTTGACAGCGGTGTTACTACAATTTTAGTTTCACATGCAATAGAGCAAATCAGAGAGATGTGTACAAAAGTCCTTTGGCTTGAAAAAGGTCATATGAGAGGCTATGGCGACACACAAGAGATGTGTGATGAATATGAAGCATATATGAGAGGTGAGCATGCCTAAGGTTACGGTACTTTTGCCGGTATATAACAGTGAAAAGTATATTAAGGAAAGTATAGACAGTATACTAGCACAAAGCTTTACAGATTGGGATATGCTTATATTGAATGAGTATGGTTCAAGTGAGAAATGTACCGAAATAGTAAAGGAATATGAAAAGAAGGATGCAAGAATAAGAGTCATTCAAAATGCTAAGCGCTTAGGGCTTGCAGAGTCACTGAATCTCGGTATTAGAGAGGCAACCGGCGAGTACATAGCCAGAATGGATGCAGATGATATATCGAGAAAAGACAGATTTCAAAAAGAGGTAGATTTTCTGAATTGTCATCCAAATGTGGCTGTAGTAGGTTCATATCAGCATCACTTCGGTGTAGATATCGACTGGATACATAAACCGGCAACTGAACCGGCGCAGTGCAAGTGTAATGCTGCTTTCTTCTGTGATTTATGTCATTCCACATTGATGTTAAGAAAGAGTACTTTTATAGAAAAATAATTTATACTATGATAATACTTATTTAGCGGAAGATTTTGAACTGTGGAGCAGGGTGATTGACTTTGGCGATATCGCAAATATTCCTGAAGTACTTGGAGAATATCGTGTTGGCGAAGATAATATCACTTTAGAGAAGAAGTCAAAACTTCATCTTGAGAGCGGTAGGATAGTAGCAAAGACACTTAAAAAGAAATATAGGTCTTGAGCTTTCAGACGAAGAAAGTGCACTCTTTGATAACTGGAAGAATGACTATTTTGAGATAAAAAGATAAAAAGAAGAAAAAAAGAAGCCTACAGATCATTGAAAAAAATATTCTTATAAAGATTTATGAGAAAAATAGAGAAGTAAAGTTTTTTGATGAAACTGCATTGCTTAGGTCAATTCGTGCGAAATGGGCATGGGCAAGAGGCGGAGAGCCGTTCAATAGGATGGTTGATGTTGTAGGTGGGATAGATTCAATCTTTAGGACAAGATACCCTAACCCATATATAAATCGCTTTTATTATTTTTTTGGAAAGAAAAATAAGGGTATAAAAAGCAAAGATAAAAAAAGATTTTTAAGAAAAATAAAAAGAATTATTCTAGAAGGGAGAAAGCCATGCTGTTAAGTATTATTGTGCCGGTATATCAGGTAGAGAAATATCTGAAAACTTGCATTAAGTCAATGCTTGATTGCCATGGCTTTTCTTATGAAATAATACTTGTTGTAAAGCCTTCATGCGATAAAAGTGAGTACATTGCAAATGAGATACAAAAAGAGTATAGTGACAGGGTAAGGGTAGTGACTCAAGATGGAGACGGACTTTCAAATGCGAGAAATGTCGGACTGAGATATGCAATTGGTGATTATGTAGTTTTTTTTGACAGTGATGACTACATAGATGCTACAACGTTTTCAGGTCTTATGCAAAGCTTGGAGATTAGGATGCCTGTAGACGTGGTTATCTCAGATTATTATATAGTTGGAAATTCCGATAATATCTCACAGGTTGATACTATTGAAGGTGAAGAGCTTATATGTGATAACGGATATCTTGAGGCATTCCTTAAAAAGAGGAGAAACTACTGGAATGTATGGCAGTATGTCTTAAGAAGGACTTTTCTTCTTGAAAACAGGTTGTTTTTTTTGGAAGGAGTTTACAGTGAAGACATTGAGTTTGCTACAGGAATTATTTTGACAGCTAAGAAGTTTGCCTTCTATGGTAAACCGTATTATTATTATAGGATTGGAAGAGAAGGCTCACTGGCCAATAAAGTTACATTAAAACATGTGGTTGACTTGATGGATATGCTTGAAATAAGCATGGCTAGAGCGGATAGTAGTGATGTACATTTGAAGGATGTTATAAGAGATAAACTTTCCTTGCAGTATATACTTTCATTTGTCATGATCTTTGATGTAGATAAGGACGAAAGAAAGAAAGCAGTAGATAAAATAGAAAGTAAGAAACTTTTATAAAAAAATGATAGAAATAGTCTTTTTAAAAAAATGATATTGAAACTAGGTGTCTTAAATGGTGCAAGGGTTTTAATGTCTATCAGGATGATAAGAAGAAGATTTCTTAAGATACATTAAAATTTTAATTTGAATAAATGATATAGGAGGAAATATGGATAAAAGAGAGCCTTTAGTTTCTATTGTGATGCCTATTTACAATTCGGAAACATACCTTGACGAAGCAATACTTAGTATTATTCATCAGACATATAAAAATTGGGAATTGCTTATTATCAATGAGTTCGGATCTAATGAAGAGGGTAAGAGGATTATAAATCGTTATGCCGCTATAGATTCCAGAATTAGATTGATTCAAAATAGTGAAAGATTAGGCATAGCTGAATCGTTAAACGAGGGTCTTAGACAGGCAAAAGGTGAATATATAGCTCGTATGGATGGAGATGATATATCACTTCCGAAGCGAATTGAAAAACAGGTTGGATTTATGGAGGAGAACAAGAATATTCTCCTTTGTGGTGTGCAAGTAGAAGTGTTCGGATCGGAGAAGTGGGATTGGAAGTTAGAGACATACTCGGCTCAGATTAGAACTGATGCATTGTTATATTCTCCATGTGTACATCCTACTATTTTGTTTAGAAGAGATATTATAGATAAGTATAATGTTTTTTACAATAAAGAGTATAAGGCGTCTGAGGACTATGATTTTTTTACAAGGGTTTTGGAATTTGGTGATATTGCAAACCTAAAAGAGGTTTTGTTTAAATACAGACTATACAGTACAAATGCAACCTATATAAATAATAACATAGGATTTAAAAATTTATAGTGATGTTATGGAAAGGCAGTTCCATAAATTAGGACTCGACTTTTTCAAGACAGGAAGTAGATTTATTGTCGGTACATTACTCATTAAAGGGGCTTGAGGGAGTAGAGGTACTTGAGAAAAATGGTAGCATTGGATCTGCTTCTAAAAAAAGATATTTTATGTTTTTATATAATAAGGATAAGAAGTCTGCTCCGTATCTTTTCAAGACATTGCACAGACGTTTTAAAGAATCATATGATTGGTTGGATAATACATGTAAGTACTTTGACAAGAACAAGGCGGAGAGTATATATAAAAACTCTGTATTCTACCATGATGAGTTCTATGTTCAGACCAAGTTTGCAAGTAGTAAGCCAAAAGTTTCGGTTTTGCTTCCTGTATACAATAGTGAAAAGTATATTGCAGAAACTCTATGGTCATTATTTGATCAGACGTTTAGTGATTTTGAATTACTTGTGTTGAATGAATATGGTTCAAGTAAAGAGGGACTTGAAGTTGTAAAAATGTTTGAGGATGATCGTATTCGTATCATTCAAAATAAGGAGAAACTTGGTCTTGCCGATTCATTGAATTTGGGTATTAGAGAAGCAAAAGGAGAGTATCTGGCAAGGATAGACGGTGATGATTTAGCAAGAAGCGATCGTTTTGCTTTGCAGGTGGAGTTTCTTGATAAGAACAGAGAATACGGTTTGGTTGGAAGTCTTCAACATCATTTTGGGATTAATACAGATTATGTTCATAATGTACCAAAGGAGCACAAGGATATTCTTGCAGGACTTATATATGATTGTTTAGTATGTCATTCTACTATCATGATTAGGAAGAAAGCATTTATTGATAATAACTTATTTTATGATAAGGCTAAACAAGCGGAGGATTATGAACTGTGGACCAGAGCTTGTAAAATATTTAAATTCTACAATATTCCTGAAGTACTCGGCGAGTATAGAGTAGGAGAAGACAATATTACGAAGGGTAAGTTGGCGGCACTTTCAAAAGAATCAGGAGAACTTGCCTGTAAAAATATAAAGGAAACGCTTGGAGTAGAAGTACCGGATTCACATATACCTTTTTTTGTCAGGATGGATTAACGAGTTTGAATCTTTAAGTGCAGAAGCATATAAAAAAGAAATAGGAATAGAAAAAAATATTTTGGAGCAAATGTGGGATGCAAATAAGAAAATTAAATATTATGATGCGGACGCATTGCTTAGAGTAATAAATAAGAGATGGAGAAATATTACCAATACATGGGAATATAATAGTGACATGGGCGAGATATTGCCTATGGATAGACTGTTTAAAGTTTATGATGTGTTCGGGAAAAAGATACCGGAGGCAACTGACAGCAGTAATACTGAGACAGAGAAGGTAAGCTTTTAAGGAAAGGATAAAGGATATACTCAGATTTTTGTATAAGCCTTTTAAACATGGTATACAATATAGAATCAGAAGACAATTATGGGATCTTGACGGTCATCTTCATGAATCTACTTATGATATAAAAAACACGGTATGGGATATTGAGAGTAGAATAAAAGACTGTATCATGGAGAATATCGGAGACGATAAAGAATCAAATAGTGGTGAGAGCTTATATGAGCGACTAAATGATTTGGAAGTAAAGATGAATACCATGATGGAATTCATGGAACTTAAACTATCGGCTCAAGAAGTGAAAACTAACAATAATATAGTAAAGTCTAAAGATAGCCTGAGCGAGCAGTTGGATGCAAGAGTATGGAAGGCGGAGACTAATTTAGGTGAACAGTTGGATGCAAGAGTATGGAAAGCGGAGAGTAATCTTGGACAGCAGATTGACGGAAGAATATGGAAGGCGGAAGGGAATATATCCGATTATGTAGATAAACATACAGAGGATATTAAGGTTGAATTTACCAAGGTTCATAGACATTTGGATTTCTCATATTCAGATATTTTTGTATTGTTAGATAAAAATATTGAAAATACATCAGGGGCTATTACATTAGATACTGAATATCCTATTGCGTATGAGAGTAATGACTATCTTGTACCACATGGTACAGTGCGTGATGATACAAGATATCCAAGGTTTATACATGCCTGTGAAATGTATTTTAAAGATAGAGAAAAACTGGCATTTGTAGACTTGGGATGTTCAAGTGGAGGAATTGTACTTGATGCGCTTCTTCGCGGTCATGAGGCAGTAGGACTTGAAGGCAGTGATGAGTCTTTCAAGCAACAGAGGGCACAATGGAGAATAATACCTAAAAATCTGTTTACTTGTGATATAACAAAACCGTTTACTCTGAAAAAAGATGGTAAGCTAAAGGAATTTGATGTTATATCTGCTTGGGAAGTACTTGAGCATATAAAAGAAGAAGATATGCCTATGCTTCTTGAGAACATAAAAAAACATCTTAATAAAGGTGGAATTTTTATAGGTACTATTTCAAATTGGGATGATATAGATGAGGAAACCGGGGTGAACTGGCATGTGAATTTACATCCATACGAATGGTGGAGAGATAGATTTGCTGAAGCAGGATTTGACATTATTACAGAAGCTTTTTCTCCATATGATCTTGCAAGGGGTACAGTAAATCCACCACATGTATACGATCTACCGGCAGAAAAATTTTACTTAGATGAAACATTTTATATAGTGGCAAAGAAGCGAGATTAGGAAATATGAACAGTGAAAAAGAAATGGATTAATAGGTATGAGGGTTATTGCAACTCTTGGTATCGCGCTTTATCATTTTGAACTTAGTTTTCCGTTTGTAGAGGGAAAGCAGTTAATGGTAACTACATATTTATTTGTGGAGTTTTTCTTTGTAATGTCAGGATTTTTGATGACAATGACTCTATCAAGTAAAGAAAGAACCTTGTATAGAGTTATGACAGACAGATTTGTACGTCTATGGCCGGCATATATAATGGGGCTTATTTTACTTCCTGTAGTTTATGCTGTCACGTGGTTTAATGGAGATTATGTGGCATGGTTAAAGGATGGTTCGCACTTGAAGTCATTTATGGTTGAAATATTTATGATTCAATGTACAGGTATTGCTAAATTAGACTATATAAATGTGCCGGCTTGGTATGTATCTGCAATGTTTATAGTAACGCCTATAGTATATATTTTTATAAGGATTAAAAAGGGTGGGTGCAATAATTGCTCCAATTTTAGCGACAATTTTATATATATTGGTCGTCATTATGTATAATTCACCTGATATGACAACAAATGCTTTTATTTTTCACATATATTCCGGTACCGCTGATTAGAGGTCTGGCGGTATGCTTTGTAGGTGTAACTGCATATCATCTATTTTTTTATTTTTTTAAAAATAGTATTATAAACATGCCAAAAAAATTACTATCAATATACTTGAGGGTTTATTTATTATTTGGATGTTTAGAATGTGTGTATTTAGACAGAGTAGTTTAGCTAACTGGTTTATACTTATACCTATTATTGGGATTATAATTTTAATGATGGCAGAAAAATAGAGGTGTGTTTTCAAAAATTATTGGGTTCAAAGAAGTTGGATTACTTTTGCAGAAATAAGTTATAGTTTTTTTATATTATGCAGTCATTTTGCAGTAATTTTTTTCTCTTGTTTTTTTGTCGGATATTGCACAGCCGTATTCCACGATATTGTATTTAATGTTAAATTTTTGGAATGGCTGTAATAGTACATGAAATATTTGAGAGGAGTATTTCTGCTTTCTTAAAAAAATATGTATTATCCTAATTTTAAAGTTTGAAATCAAACAGTTAAGATTAATTGCTAATAATTACATTTAGCTTTACTGAAAAATGCAGTTGCTTAATTAAATATTATGGAGGAGCAATAATGAATATTATTTATTTAGTATTAGGATTCACTTTGATCGTGTTAAATCTAATACTATTTAAAGGTGAAAAAAATAAAGTATTATATTCAGCAATATTTGGAGTTATTATAACTGTGGTAGTGTTATGTATAAATATTTTCTGTTTATTTCCGTCAGATTATATTACAGTTAGGGCATTGAATGAAAAGGATACATCTGCTGAGAGTACATATATAACTGTGCAGAATATAAAAGATAAGAATGATAATATTTTAAGGTATAAAGTTGTAGATGGTAAATGGCTGGATACAAACGGTGGACAAAGATGGGGTGGAGTATCGGTAACGGGACTTACAGATTCGATTACAATAAAAATTACAAAAGGGCAATAACAGGAAAAATAGATTTTTCACGCTACAAGATGGGGAGGAAAAAGCTGCTATCAGATTTAACAGTTCATCTGAAAAAAATTGTCTCATCATATAAAGATTCAGATAATGATGTGATGTCTGTAACGTTACCAAATACAGGAAGTATTACAAAATTAGGTATTTTAAATATACTTTTTACTTTCTGTAGAGTGTTTTATATTAGAGGTGATATTATTTTTACTGTATAGGATTAAAGGTAAGATTATATTATTCATAAAGAGACATCAGTATGAGTGCATTGCTGTTGGAATCGCATTTGTCGGATTTGTTATTATGCTGTCATTTGGAAATTATAAATCCACTTGGATGGATGATTCTGCAACAATGGGAATAGCAGCAAAGAACAGAAGTCTTGGAAATGTAATAGAAACTATTTTAAAAGAGGAGTCTACTACACCACCGTTATATACAATTGCATGGCACTATTTCTCAAAATTAATTCCTGTAGGTGCAGGAGCACTGACTCTGTGGGCCAGAATGCTTTCAATTATAGCAAATACCATAGGTTTTTATGTTGGTGCTATAGTGGTAAGAAAAGGATGGAACAAATATATTGGAATTATTTTTGAAGTATTTTTGATAACATCCAATACATTAATAGTAAATTCAGGGTTTGCCGTCAGATCATATGGCTTTATGGTGCTTATGGCTTTATTCTTGCTATATACTGTTATTAAACGTTTTGAAGATGGTACAGAGAGCAAAAACAAAACAACAGCAATTTATACGGTTGCAATTTTGGCAATTTGCTATACTCATTACTTTGGAATTTTGACTTGTTTAGGCTTTTTTGTATATGAATGCTACCTATTCATAAAGAGGAGATATACATATAAATTTATTTTTTTTCATATATTGTTGCAGGAGCTGTATATTTGCCGTGGCTAGTTGTTAACTATGTGATAACCAGAGAGCAATGGGGAAGTGCATTCTGGATTAGTCCACCTAAATATAGTAGTATTATAGCTATATTAGCATGGCTTGCATCATCTCAGGAGCTGGTAATGTTGTGCGTTATGCTGGGATTCTTTATAACTTTATACAAAGTGAAAGAGAAAAAGAGCCGAAATCAGTCTAAATATAGCATTGATTATAACTATTGCAGTCGAGATAGCGATAGTATTTACATACTCAAAATATATAAATCCGAAGTCGTCTGTATGGGCACATAGGTATTTTCTTAATTTATTACCATACATGCTAATTATAGCAAGTTTTGGACTTGTTAATATGGTTTCTTTTTTTGTTGATGGTAAAATTAAAAAGGTAAGTTTTGTATATGCTGTATTGGCTTTTTTGATATTTGTAAACAGTAATTTTGTGATCCGTATAAAAGGAGATATGGAAGGGATATTTTATCAACCATATAGAGAGGCAGCAGAATACCTTTTAAATCAATCGGATGCAAATTCTCCGGATACATTGGTATTGATTAGTTCAGTGTATTCTACAGGATGGGACTATTACCTAAGTCATAACGGAAAAATTCGAACCACTAAGTTATAAAAAAAGAATTTTGATGGATTGGATATACAAAAATATACGAAAGTTTATTTACTGGATATTCATGTAAAAATTAGATGATAGTAACAGAAAGATACTTGAGGATAACTTCCATCAGATTAGTCAAGATGAGAAGTCTACAGTACAGACCTATATTCGTAATTAATGAAACTTATAATTCCCTAATCGTCAAGTGCTTTATTGATTATTGTAGCTTTTTTTATGATATTTTATTGTTGGTGAAAGAACACATTGAATTTTATAGTTAAAAATTAGAAAAAAAGGAGTGCATATTGTTATGCAAAAGAAATTATGATTATTGCACAGACACCATTTAGAATGTCCTTCTTCGGTGGAGGAACAGATTATGAAGGATTTTATAGGGAGCATGGTGGAGCAGTTATTTCAACTACTTTTGATAAGTACTGTTATACCACTGTTCGTCACTTACCAAGATTTTTTGATTATTCGAATCAAATAACTTATGGAATAATTGAAAGAACTAAGACAATTGATGAGATTCAGCATCCGGCTGTTAGGAATATCATGAAATATTTAGATATGCATGAACTCAGAGTAGTGTATGAAGCTGATCTTCCGGCAAGATCCGGACTTGGAACAAGTTCTTCATTTGCAGTTGGTATGTTGAATGCCTGCTATGCATTGAAAGGAAAATACGCTGATAAAAGAAAGCTTGCAGACGACGCTATCTATATAGAAAGAGTTCTGTGTAATGAAGCAGGTGGCATTCAGGATCAGATAGCGGCATCGTTTGGTGGATTTAATAGAATAGACTTTAGAGATGACGGATATACGGTTACACCACTGGTGTTTTCGACAGACAGAAAGAAAGATTTGAATGACAGGTTGATGTTATTCTTTACAGGTTTTTCAAGATTCTCAAGTGATATCGCCAAGAATCAAGTGAAAGCTACAAAGGATAAGACAGCTGAGCTTTTAGAGATGAAGGCATTGGTTGATGACGTTCAAAAGTTGCTTGTTTCTAAGGCGGATTTGAAGGAATTCGGCAAGTTACTGGATTATACTTGGAAACTTAAAAGAGGTATTACATCAGATATCAGCAATAATGATATTGATATTTTATACAAAAAGGCAATAGATGCCGGTGCAACAGGTGGTAAGTTACTTGGTGCCGGTGGTGGTGGTTTCTTGTTATTCTATGTAGAACCGGAATATCAAGAAAATGTAAAAAAAGCACTTGAGGACTTGGTCTATGTTCCTTTTGAGTTTGAAAATGAGGGAACAAGAATTATGTATTTTAGACCTGAATATTTTGATTTGGAATCTGTTAAGGAAGGTTCATAAGAAAGGAGTAGTATGTCTACAAAAGCGTTAATTACAGGAATTACAGGAATGGTTGGATCTCATCTTGCTGATTTCCTTTTGGAAGAGACAGATTGGGATGTTTATGGTGTATGTAGATGGAGAAGTCCGCTTGACAATGTAGATCATCTGTTGGATAGAGTAAATAAGAAGGATAGAGTATTCTTTGAGTATGCAGACTTAAATGATCAGATGTCTTTATATCGTGTTGTTACAGAAATCAAGCCAAATTATATTTTTCATTTGGCTGCACAGAGTTATCCACAGACCAGCTTTACAGCTCCAATAGACACTTTAAATACAAATATACTTGGAACATGTAGATTGCTTGAGGCGGTTCATGCAGCAATGGTTGCTGATGAGAGTTATAAGCCGGTGATTCATGTTTGTGCATCTTCAGAAGTTTTTGGAAAGATTCCGGCAGATAAAAAACCTGAGGAGGGCATAAATGAGGATTGTCCGTTCCATCCGGCTTCACCATATGCTATTTCAAAGGTAGGAACAGACCTTGTTGGAAGATATTATGCAGAAGCATTTGGAATGACAGTAATGACCACAAGAATGTTTACTCATACGGGACCTAGAAGAGGAGATGTTTTCCATGAGTCTACATTTGCAAAACAGATTGCTATGATTGAGGCAGGTATGCTCCACCTGTTGTTAAGGTCGGAAACCTTAAGTCTCTTCGTACATATGCTGATGTAAGAGATGCGGTTCGTGCATATTATATTTTGGTAACAAAGAATCCAGTTGCCGGAGAATATTACAATATTGGTGGTAGATATACATGTGAAGTTGGAGATACTTTAAATGCTTTGATCAATATGTCACCAATGAAGGATAAGATTAAGGTTGAGGTGGATCCTGAGAGATTGCGTCCTATTGATGCGGATCTTCAGGTTCCGGATTGTAGAAAGTTTACTGCTCATACAGGTTGGGAGCCGGTGATTCCATTTGAGCAGACTATGGAAGACCTTTTGAACTATTGGAGAGATAGGGTAAAAGGTGGACATGAATTTTTAACAAGATAAATTATATGGAAATGTATTGGTCCACAGCTAATACATTTCCTTTGTTTACATAAAAGAAACTCGGTAGGAAGAGATGCTGTGAGCATCGTAGTTATATAAAGGAGTAAGATTGAAAATGAGAAGTAGAGGGTATCCATTCTCTTAATCGCAGCATAAACAAGCCATCTTTCGGTGGCTACTTTAAAAATTGAATATTAAAAGTTAAGGCTATGCAGTTGCTGACTTGATTTTATAACCTTGATTTCTTGCGATGATGATTGCCTGTTCTACCGTGATTTCCCAGTTAGTAGGAGGCAAATCATATTTTCGATAAAGTTCCGCATTATAGTTTTCACCGTTCTTAAGCATATGATATAATGCAGTCAGAAGCATTCTTGCAATGGCAATGATTGCTTTCTTGTGACCGCGACGCTTTTTGAGACGGAGATAGCGGTTGCGAATTTCCGGATGCTTTTTACCGGTAACAACGGCATTTGCACACTGGACCAGTAAAGGTTTGATATAGCATCCGGCCTTGGAAACCCGGACAGATTTTTTCTTCCCTGCACTTTCATTGTTGGTTGGAGTAAGACCGGCCCATGAGCATAAGTGTTTCGCCGAAGGAAAGCCTCCATGTTGGTACCGATTTCGGAGATAATTCCGATGGCAGTAAAGAGGCTACGGATACCTGGAGCGGTTTGGAGAATGGCAAGTTCCTGCTGATAGGGAGCGGCGAGCGCAAGAATGAGTTCTTCAAGCTCTGCTTTCCGGGATTCCAGGCTTTCATAATGGGCTTTGATCACCTTAAGTTTGCCGACCTGTTCCGGGTGTGATATAACCGTCAATAGCGTCACGGAGTTGAGGAAGTTTCTTTTTTAAACTTTTGTAAACAAGGGGTTCAAGGTCAAAAGATGTATCTGCGGGATTTTCCAAAAGTTTATCCAGTATCGCCTGAGCAGATTTGCCGAAGGTGTCCGAAACAACGTTTCCCAACTGGATATTGGAAACCGTGAGACAGTTCTGCAAACGATTCTTTTCGCTTGATTGAAAGCAGGTCAGTTTGAAACGGTAACGCATAAGGTCACGGAGCTGGCGGATGTCAGCGGGTGGCATAAAGCTACCGGCAACAAGATCATGCTTAAACAGGTCAGCAATCCATTTGGCATCTTTCTTGTCAGTTTTCTTTCCACGAATAGCTTTAACATATTTGGGATGAGCAAGGACAATCGAACAGTCATTTTCTAAGATGTTATAAATAGGGATCCAGTATTTACCGGTGGATTCCATACAGACATCCTTGCAATTTCGTTTGAGTAGCCATTGCAACAAAGTTTTCAGACCGCTCGTGTAGGTAGAAAACCGGTGGCTCTCATAAGAAGTAACACCTTTATCGTTCGTAGAAGCGATACAGGCAACTACAAAAGTCTTGTGGACATCAATACCACAACAGATTTTGTAGACGATTTTTAAAGACATAGGGACTCCTTTCAGAATCAGAAGATTCATTAGAGATTATAGGGAGAGACGGCATTGACTGAACGCCTAAGCCATAAACGAGATTGTTTATACAAAGATAAGATTACGTGTTCCATGACACACTTATTTGTGCTTGAAAAGGCGAACAACACATATAATAATGCGGTCATCCGGCAAGCCGGACAGCCCACTCACCTCCCCGTGATTTGTAGTATACCGAGTTCCCTACAAAAAGAATTATAAATAAAAAATAAGCTCAAGGAAACATTTTCATAACGTTTTGTGCCTTGAGCAAAGCGAAAGGAATGGAAATAATAATGAAAATAGCTGTTTTAGGTGCAGGTGTATCCGGTTTAAGTGCTGCCAGAATGTTACACGATAAGGGTCATGAAGTTGTAGTTTATGAGAAATCCAACAATTGGAGGACTTGCAAGAAGTCGTTATGTGAACGGAATGTTGTATGATCCACATGGAGGACATATCTTAAATTCAAAGCATAAAGAAGTAATGGACTGGGTATTTTCCATCTATCCAAAGGAGAATTGGAAATATACCGATCGTAATGCTAAGATTTTCTTTTCAGGTAAGTATGTATCATATCCTTTTGAACTTTCACTTTGTGAATTGGATGCAGATGACGCAGTAGATTGCGTTCATGATTTTGTACTGTCACAGATGGGACCGGAACCTGATAACTTCAAGGATTGGCTGACCTGGAACTTCGGTAAGAGCATTGCAGATTTTTATATGATTCCATATAATGAAAAAATTTGGGCTTACCCTCTCGAGGATATGGGAACAGGATGGATGCGAGGGAAAATGCCTCTTCCAACTAAAAAAGAAATTATTCGTTCAGTAATTTTGAAAGATCCGAAAGAAAGAAAGATGCCGCATTCATCATTCTACTATCCTCTTCATGGCGGTATTCAGTCTATGGTAAATGCGATTGGTGAAGGGTTGAATGTACACACTGATTTTACAATTAAGTCATTAGAAAAGGTGAATGAAAAGTGGAATATAAACGGTGAAGGTGAGTATGATAAAATCATCAGTACGATTCCTCTACCGGAGCTTCCACAAATCATGCAACTTCCTGATAAGATTGTAAAATTGATAAAGGGATTAAAGTATAACAGCTTGACAACCGTGTTGTTTGATTGCCCGAAGACAGATATTACATGGCTATATATACCTTCACATGATTATAAGTGCCATCGTGTGGGATATCAAAGTGCGTTAACTCCATATGCCAATCCTGACACAAACAGAGGTTGTGGTGCGCTTGAAGTTATAGGTACAAGCTTCAAAGTGACTGATGATATAGTAAATGACAATACACTTCCAAAGGAACTTGGATTTGAAAAGATTCTTGACCATCAGTTTTCAGAGTATGCGTATGTTATCCATGATAAAGCATACGATACAAATGTAAACGGAATAAAAGAGTACTTTAAAGGAGATTCTACATTTAATCTTCTTGGAAGATGGGCAACATGGAATTATAAAAATATGGATTTATGTATGCTTGACGCAATGGAACTTACTAAGGATCTGTAGAGGTTGTTATGTATTGTATAATCGGTGCAAATGGATTTTTAGGATCATATATCCTAAAATCCATTTTGAATAAAACACAGGAAAGAGTTGTAGCCTGTTGTAGAGATATTTCCTTAGTAGGAGATACATTAAAGGATGAAAGAATCACATGGAAGAATTTAGATATTTGTGATTTTGATGCTGTGAACAGTTTTTGTAATGAGTATAAAAGTGAAGATAAAAAGATTGTATATCTTGCAGCATATCATAATCCGGATTTAGTGGAAAAGAATCCGAGAACAGCTTGGAATACAAATATCACTGCATTATCTTTCTTCCTTAATGCAATGGAAAATGTCAGTGCATTTTATTATCCGTCATCTGACAGTGTTTACGGGAACAGTATAGATGGAAAAGTATTTAAAGAAGATGATAAAACAAATCCTGTAAATACATATGGAAAGCAAAAAGCTTTGGCAGAAAAAATAGTGAATACATATGGATATCAAGTAGTTCGTTATCCTTTTTTGATAGGAACAAGTCTGTTGTCAGCTAAAAAACATTTTTATGATTATATTGTGGAGAACTTGAAATCAGGAGACGGAATGGACATGTTCAGTGATTCATACCGCTCCACTATTTCATTTAAACAGGCTGCAGATTTTCTTGTGGATTTGATTGAAATGGGAGATAAGCATCCGGTAGTTAATATTTCATCTGATAAGGCCTTGTCAAAGTATGATGTCGGTATAATAATTGCCGAGAAACTTGGAGTAGATAAGAGCTTGGTTAGAGCCATAAAAGTAGAGGACTCGGAAGGGATTTTTGTGGCAAAGAGAGCAAGTTCGACAATAATGGATAATAAGTTGTTGAAATCTATATTCAAATTGGATGAAATAAATCTGGAAATTTAGGGGGAATTGTGGAAACAAAAGAATTTAAAAACGTCTCAATTATTCTTCCGACATTGAATGAATCTTTTTCATTCAATCAAACGGTTGATATTATATTGGAAGAATGTGAACATAAGTATATTAAAGAGTTTATTGCAGTAGTTTGTGACCGTACGCTACCTGAAAGTATAGAGGCTATAAAGAGATCCCAAAAGGTGTGTGAAGAAGTTGGAGTACCACTTCATATCCTATATCAGAAGAGGCCGTTTGCAGGAGGTGCAGTTGCTGACGGATTTATGAAATCTACAGGAAGTCATATACTTATGATGGCTCCTGATTTGGAAACGGATCCTCATAATGTAAAAGATTTTATTGCAATGGGGAAAAGATATCCAAATGATATGGTTACAGCATCAAGGTGGTTACATAAGGGAAGCTTTGCTGGGTATAGTAAAGTAAAGCTTGTTTTAAACTTTTTCTTTCAAAAGATGTTTGCTGTTTTCTATGATGTAAAACTTACAGATATTACATTTGGTTATAGGCTTGCTCCTACTAAACTTATGCAGAGAATAAAATGGGAGGAACTAAAGCATCCTTTCTTTTTGGAAACAGCATTAAAGCCTATACGATTAAAGGTTAAGATACATGAGATTCCTTCCAGTTGGGCAGCAAGACAGGAAGGTGAATCACAAAATTCACTTCTTCAAACTTTTAAATATTTAAAGATTGCTTTCAAGGTAAAATTTGAAAAGAGAAGCGAGCTGATTAATGATTAAAAATTTGTGGTTGAGATATAAAGAATTATTTTTTTATGCTGTATTTGGTGTAGGAGCTACAGTTATCAATATAGTATCTTACAGTGTTTTAGCAAATGCATTTGGAAAGAAATATTTTTTTGATAGCCAATATTATCGCGTGGATTTTTGGCTTTTTATTTTTGCTTTTATTACAAATAAGCTTTTTGTATTTGAAAGTAAGAGCTGGGAAGCTCAGATAGCAATGAAAGAGTTTGTCGGCTTTTTTTATCAGCAAGACTTGCAACAGGTATTTTTAGATACAGTTTTGATGTGGCTTTTTGTTAGCGTAATAAGTTTAGATGATACATTATCAAAGATAATTATCAATATACTGGTTATAATTATAAATTATATTGCAAGTAAGTTTTTTTATTTTTTTAAAAAGGAATAAGACAAAAGGTGTATTCTGATAATGAAAGCACCTTTTATCATATGGAAAGTGTAAATATGTTAATTAATATTTTAAAGCCTGATTTTTACATTTAACGATGACAGAGGAACTCTTGTACAATTGGTACATGAAGGATATAATCAGATAAATGTTGTGACATCAAAAAAAGGTGTTTTTTTCGTGGTGGGCATTATCACAAAAATAAATAGGGAAGTCTTTTATATTATTTCAGGACATTTTAAGTTTACTGCTGAAAAAAAGACGGGATAGTTGAAGAGTATGATTTTAAAGATGGAGATATGTTTGAAGTACTTCCATATGTAATGCATAGTTTTGATTATTTGGAAAAATACTACACTTGTTGCAATGTATGATAAAGGTGTAGAACTGGCTGACGGTGGTATGGATAGTTATATACCGTAATTTATAATTAAATATAGTTATGTTTATTTTTTTAGGAGGTAAGGTGAAAGAGATTAAGCCAATTACAGAAAAATCGTCGAGCATATTTGATATTATTTACTACAGTATTTGCTTTTTGTAGTGCTTGTTAATGCATGGAATTGTGATGATGCATATCATGGGTTTGTAACTGTAAGAAATATTATTAATGGAGATGGATTTGTTTACAATATAGGTGAAAGAGTGAATGTATGTACGTGTCCACTTTTTATACTGATATTGACTGCATTGACATTTATAATTAGAGAGCCTGGTACAGCAGCTTTTATATTATGTACTGCATTCTCAACAGGAGCTTTCTACATAGTTGCAAGTAAGATATGCAAAAATATTTGGCAGGTTATTTTTGTGTTTTTTGCAATGGTATCATCATATTGCTTTATGTCATTTACAACAAGTGGACTTGAAAACAGTTTGATATTTTTAGAATTAGCATGTTTCGTGACAGTATATTCAAAGAATGACGAATATGGTTTTAAAAAGCTGATTTTACTTGCATTTATAGATGCTATGGTGTTGTTTACAAGAACAGATGTTGGATTCATGTTATTTGTACCAACTGCATATGTATTTTTATTTAAGAAAAAGTGTAAAATTGTAGAGATGTTTGCCGCTGGGTTTATTGGATTAATTCCATATTTTATGTGGGAAGTATTTTCTGCTTTTTACTTTGGTTCTTGGTTTCCTAATCCATTTTATGTAAAAGTAGGGACTAGTATACCGGTTGGTTCTTATATATCACATGGAATTCAATATTTGCTGATAAGCTTTATGTATGATGCAGTACTTATTATTCCGATTTTTGTGGCAATAATAGCACTACTATTGAGCAAAAAAATTAAAAGTAAGATATTTGGAGTCGGAATGATTATGAACCTGTTTTGGGTAATATATATGGGTGGTGACTTCATGGTAGGAAGACATTATACAGATTTATTTTTTGTGTCCATTGCATGGATTGTGATTATTATAAATGACTGTCTAAATGACTATACAGATTTGGATATAAAAAAATTAGTAGGTTTATGTATGTTCCATATATTATATTGTTTTTATGTACTATTTTCTCAATAGATAGTAGAGCACATATTGTTAAAGCATTAGTGTATCCTCAAAATTTATATGAATGTGGTGAGGAAAGAGATTATTATTACCCAACTTTAGGTTTAATGCCGAGATTAATAGGGTTTATGGCTACAGGAGAAGATGTTACAGATAATACCTGGCCGGTAGGCGATGATATTAAGGATGCAATAGATAGAGGTGACAAAGGTGTGATAGCAGGTTGGGCTCCAGGTGTTCTTGTGTATAAGTATAATGAAAAATTATACTTAATAGATGGATTAGCATTAGGAGATGGTTTTTTATCGAAATTGCCTTCAATATATACATATCCTGATCCATGGAGGGTTGGACATACAAATAGAGAATTACCGGTTGGATATGCAGATTCTATAAGATATGGAGATAATAGATTAGAAGATCCGGATTTAAAAAGAGTATTATGATATGTATTTAAAAAGTAACTAGAGGCAAGTTATTATCTAAAGAAAGAATAAAGTTGGCATTTAAATTTGCTATGGGTAGATATCAATATTTAATTGATAGATATGTTGAAAAAAATAATCAAAAAAATAAGTATTTTAGATTATTTATCTTTCAAAAAAAGTGTTGGAGGATGTTTATGAAAGAAAGCATTTTAAAGATATTAGATGAACTGCTGGAAAGGTATCCGAGTCTGGTAGGACAAAGAGAGAATATCATTGGAGCATATAAGATTTTGGAGGAGTCTTACTCCAATGGAGGTAAGTTATTGGTAGCAGGTAACGGCGGAAGTGCTGCTGATTCAGAGCATATTGTCGGTGAACTTATGAAGGCTTTTATAAAGCCTAGAAAGTTGGATACTGCACTACAGGATAAGTTAAAGTCTGTAGATAATAATCTTGGCGATGTGCTTGCCCGGAATTTGCAAGGTGCCTTACCTGCAATAGCAGTTACAGGTCATGTCGGACTTTCAACCGCGTATCTTAATGACTGTAATCCTCTACTGTCATTTGCACAGCAGGTGAATGGCTTCGGTAATGAGGGAGATGTATTTCTTGGAATATCAACTTCAGGCAATTCTGAGAATATTTTATATGCTTTGGTAACTGCTAAGGCAAAGGGCATGAAGACGATAGGACTTTCCGGAAGAGACGGCGGCAAGATGAAGGAATTTTGTGATGAAATTATCATTGTTCCTGAGAGGGAGACTTTTAAGATTCAGGAGTTACATTTACCGGTATATCATGCGTTATGTTTGATGCTTGAGGAGAGATTTTTTTAGATTTTAGTGGGTTGATTAGTCAACCCACTTTTTGGTCTCGGGATAAGTGTTGGGGTAGGTTGATTTTATTGATTAGCTTGTTCATCCGGAGGAACTTAAGTTAATATTAAAGAAAAGGTAATATATTTTAGTGCATATTATACAAAGAATATCTCGTAGACACATACTATATGGCACTAATCTTTGTACAATACGATGAAAGTTGTTTTAAAATCTTAAGTATCACTATAACCTATTGTTAAAAAAACATCATAAATAGTATAATAAAAACTATCAAATCTTTTTCGTGGCTTTCGATTTGATATCTGAGGTAATCTATGGAAAATGCACTTTCCACTCTTGTTAATCTAAAATTCTATAAGTTTCTAAAAACCATGGTAGAGTCGGTGCATCGACTGATATGAACGTGACCGCGCAGTCAAGTAGTCTACCCTACTTGGCTGTGTGGTCATGTGTGGATATTTTTATAGAGTCAATTAAATTTCTTTGGTATAATAAGGAGGAGAGAGTATGAATGGTAAAGACATAACACAAAAGATGCTTGAGAGATATAATGATGTATTTGCAGATATAGTAAATGTGTTGTTATTTAACGGTAAAAGGATAGTAGATGAGGATGCGCTTACAGATGCTCCGGTTGACAGTGCGTTAAAGATTGACGGTGAGATACATTCACAGGACAGAGATGTTGCAAAGTATTGGAAGAACAGTCAAATCAATATAGCATTATTTGGACTTGAGAATCAGACTGTACCTGATAAGCTTATGCCGATGAGAGTTATAGGTTATGACGGTGCTGAATATAAGAAGCAAGTATTGGAAGAGAACAGATATAAAAAGAAATATCCTGTGATTACATTAGTGTTATATATGGGATATGACAGGAATTGGAAATACTCAAACTCCTTGTTGGATTTACTGGAAGTAGATGAAAACTTAAAACCTTATGTAAGTGACTACAGGATTAATGTGTTTGAGATAGCATTTTTGGATAGAGAAAAAATAGAACTGTTTAAAAGTGATTTTCGGATGCTTGCGGACTATTTGTATCAGATGAGAACGACTAACAGTTATAAGGGCGATGAAAGTAATATAAAGCATGTAGACGAGATTTTGATGCTGATGTCTGCAATGTCGGGTTTTAAAAATGTTGAGAATATAATAAAAGTGGCACATGAAAGGAAGGTAAGCAATATGAAGGGATTTTTTGAACTGGCGGAAGAGAAGGGTCTTGAAAAAGGACTTGAACTGGGAAGAACGGAAGGCATTGAAAGGGGACTTGAGCTGGGAAGAGAAGAAGGACTTCAACTGGGAAGGACAGAAGGGGCTGATATGGTAAGTGAACTGAATACCATATTGGCGAGAGAAGGTAATTTGGAGAAAATAATAAAGGCGAATACAGATAAAGTATATAGGAATGAGCTTTTAAAGAAATATAGGTTGCTAAGGTAAGATGTTGGCAGTTTTTGCGGGTTGATTATTCAACTCGCTTTTTGGTTCCTGGATAAGCATTGGGGTGAGTTGATTTTAATAACAGACTTTGCTATCCGCAGGCACTTAAATTAATATTAAATAAAAAAAGTAATATATTTTAATGCATATTCTACAACTAAAACAGCTTTTACTATAGGATATGGACTTGATCTTTGTGTAATACGATGAAAGTGTCTTTAAAATCTTAAGTATCACTATAACCTATTGTTAAAAAAACATCATAAATAGTATAATAAAAACTATCAAATCTTTTTCGTGGCTTCAGATTTGATATCTAAGGTAATCTATGGAAAATGCACTTTCCGCTCTTGTTAATCTGAAATTCTATAAGTTTCTAAAAACCATGGTAGAGTCGGTGCATCGACTGATATGAACGTTACCGCGCAGTCAAGTAGTCTACCCTACTTGGCTGTGTGGTCATGTATGGATATTTTTATAGAGTCAATCAAATTTCTTTGGTATAATAAGGAGGAGAGAGTATGAATGGTAAAGACATAACACAAAAGATGCTTGAGAGATATAATGATGTATTTGCAGATATAGTAAATGTGTTGTTATTTAACGGTAAAAGGATAGTGGATGAGGATGCGCTTACAGATACTCCGGTTGACAGTGCGTTAAAGATTGACGGTGAGATACATTCACAGGACAGAGATGTTGCAAAGTATTGGAAGAACAGTCAAATCAATATAGCATTATTTGGGCTTGAGAATCAGACTGTACCGGATAAGCTTATGCCGATGAGGGTTATAGGTTATGACGGTGCTGAATATAAGAAGCAAGTATTGGAAGAGAACAGATATAAAAAGAAATATCCTGTGATAACATTGGTGTTATATATGGGATATGAGAGGAATTGGAAATACTCAAACTCCTTGTTGGATTTACTGGAAGTAGATGAAAACTTAAAACCATATGTAAGTGACTACAAGATCAATGTGTTTGAGATAGCATTTTTGGATAGAGAAAAAATAGATTTGTTTAAAAGTGATTTTCGAATGCTTGCAGACTACTTGTATCAGATGAGAACGACTAACAGTTATAAGGGCGATGAAAGTAATATAAAGCATGTAGATGAGATTTTGATGCTGATGTCTGCAATGTCGGGTTTTAAAAATGTTGAGAATATAATAAAAGTGGCACATGAAAGGAAGGTAAGCAATATGAAGGGATTTTTTGAACTGGCGGAAGAAAAAGGTCTTGAAAAAGGACTTGAACTGGGAAGGACAGAAGGAAGAGAAGAAGGAAGAGAAGAAGGAGCAGATATGGTAAGTGAGTTGAATACTATATTGGCAAGAGAGGGTAATTTGGAGAAAATAATAAAGGCGAATACGGACAAGGTGTATAGGAATGAGCTTTTAAAGAAATATAGGTTGCTAAAGTGAGATGTTGGCAGCTTTTGCGGGTTGATTATTCAACTCGCTTTTTGGTTCCTGGATAAGAATTGGGGTGAGTTGATTTTAATAACAGACTTTGCTATCCGCAGGCACTTAAATTAATATTAAATAAAAAGTAATATATTTTAATGCATATTCTACAACTAAAACAGCTTTTATTATAGGATATAGCCTTAATCTTTGTATAATACGATGAAAGTTGTTTTGAAATCTTAAGTATTAGCACATCCTATTGTCAAAAACGGTATAAATAGTATAATAAAACTATCAAATCTTTTTCGTGGCTTCAGATTTGACATCTAAGGTAATCTATGGAAAATGCACTTTCCGCTCTTGTTAATCTAAAATTCTATAAGTTTCTAAAAACCATGGTAGAGTCGGTGCATCGACTGATATGAACGTGACCGCGCAGTCAAGTAGTCTACCCTACTTGGCTGTGTGGTCATGTGTGGATATTTTTATAGAGTCAATTAAATTTCTTTGGTATAATAAGGAGGAGAGAGTATGAACGGTAAAGACATAACACAAAAGATGCTTGAGAGATATAATGATGTATTTGCAGATATAGTAAATGTGTTGTTATTTAACGGTAAAAGGATAGTAGATGAGGATGCACTTATAGATACTCCTGCTGACAGCGCGTTAAAGATTGACGGTGAGATACATTCACAGGACAGAGATGTTGCAAAGTATTGGAAGAACAGTCAAATCAATATAGCGTTATTCGGGCTTGAGAATCAGACTGTGCCTGATAAGCTTATGCCGATGAGGGTTATAGGTTATGACGGTGCTGAATACAAGAAGCAGGTATTGGAAGAGAACAGATATAAAAAGAAGTATCCTGTGATAACATTGGTTTTATATATGGGATATGACAGAAATTGGAAATACTCGAACTCTTTGTTGGATTTACTGGAAGTAGATGAAAATTTAAAACCATATGTAAGTGACTACAAGATCAATGTGTTTGAGATAGCATTTTTGGATAGAGAAAAAATAGAACTGTTTAAGAGTGATTTTCGAATGCTTGCAGACTACTTGTATCAGATGAGAACAAACAACAGTTATAAAGGAGATGAAAGTAATATAAAGCATGTAGACGAGATTTTGATGCTGATGTCTGCGATGTCGGGTTTTAAAAATGTTGAGAATATAATAAAAGTGGCACATGAAAGGAAGGTAAGCAATATGAAGGGATTTTTTGAACTGGCGGAAGAAAAAGGTCTTGAAAAAGGACTTGAACTGGGAAGGACAGAAGGAAGAGAAGAAGGACTTGAACTGGGAAGGACAGAAGGAGCTGATATGGTAAGTGAACTGAATACCATATTGGCGAGAGAAGGTAACTTAGAGAAAATAATAAAGGCGAACACAGATAAAGTATATAGGAATGAGCTTTTAAAGAAATACAGGTTGTTAAAGTAATATGCAGACAGTTTAGCGGGCTGATGTTTCAGCTCGCTTTTTGATTCCAAGATAAGCGTTGTGGTAGGTTGCTTTTATTGATTAGCTTGGTCATTTGGAGGAGCTTAAGTTAATATTAAAGAAAAGGTAATATATTTTAGTGCATATCACACAAAGAATATCTCGTAGACACATACTATATGGCACTAATCTTTGTACAATACGATGAAAGTTGTTTTAGAATCTTAAGTATCACTATAACCTATTGTCAAAAACGGTATAAATAGTATAATAAAACTATCAAATCTTTTTCGTGGCTTTCGATTTGATATCTAAGGTAATCTATGGAAAATGCACTTTCCGCTCTTGTTAATCTGAAATTCTATAAGTTTCTAAAAACCATGGTAGAGTTGGTGCATCGACTGATATGAACGTGACCGCGCAGTCAAGTAGTCTACCCTACTTGGCTGTGTGGTCATGTATGGATATTTTTATAGAGTCAATTAAATTTCTTTGGTATAATAAGGAGGATAGAGTATGAATGGTAAAGACATAACACAAAAGATGCTTGAGAGATATAATGATGTATTTGCAGATATAGTAAATGTGTTGTTATTTAACGGTAAAAGGATAGTAGATGAGGATGCACTTACAGATACTCCGGTTGACAGCGCGTTAAAGATTGACGGTGATATACATTCACAGGACAGAGATGTTGCAAAGTATTGGAAGAACATTCAAATCAATATAGCATTATTTGGGCTGGAGAATCAGACTGTACCTGACAAGCTTATGCCGATGAGAGTTATAGGTTATGACGGTGCTGAATATAAGAAGCAAGTATTGGAAGAGAACAGATATAAAAAGAAATATCCTGTGATAACATTGGTGTTATATATGGGATATGACAGGAATTGGAAATACTCAAACTCCTTGTTGGATTTACTTGAAGTAGATGAAAACTTAAAACCATATGTAAGTGACTACAAGATCAATGTGTTTGAGATAGCATTTTTGGATAGAGAAAAAATAGATTTGTTTAAAAGTGATTTTCGAATGCTTGCAGACTACTTGTATCAGATGAGAACGACTAACAGTTATAAGGGTGATGAAAGTAATATAAAGCATGTAGATGAGATCTTGATGCTTATGTCTGCAATGTCGGGTTTTAAAAATGTTGAGAATATAATAAAAGTGGCACATGAAAGGAAGGTAAGTAATATGAAGGGATTTTTTGAACTGGCGGAAGAAAAAGGTCTTGAAAGAGGACTTGAACTGGGAAGAACAGAAGGGGCTGATATGGTAAGTGAGTTGAATACTATATTAGCAAGAGAAGGTAATTTGGAGAAAATAATAAAGGCGAATACGGACAAGGTGTATAGGAATGAGCTTTTAAAGAAATATAGGCTGCTAAGGTAAGATGTTGGCAGTTTTTTTGGGGGTTGATTATTCAACTCGCTTTTTATGATATATCGTATTAATATAAAGTATGAGGTAATAATAGAGAAGGTAAGCAATATGAAGGGATTTTTTGAACTGGCGGAAGAAAAAGGTCTTGAAAAAGGACTTGAACTGGGAAGGACAGAAGGAAGAGAAGAAGGAGCTGATATGGTAAGTGAGTTGAATACTATATTGGCAAGAGAAGGTAATTTGGAGAAAATAATAAAGGCGAATACGGACAAGGTGTATAGGAATGAGCTTTTAAAGAAATATAGGTTGCTAAGGTAAGATGTTGGCAGTTTTTGGGGCTGTCGGGAAATAAGTAATTTTACTTCCCGCAGAACGAAATAGAAATATCCTGACAAATGCAAGGCTTTTGGGCTTTGCAACTTTGTTAGGATATTTTGCTTTTCTATGATGCTGTCTATTTTGGGGCATAAAACCCCCTTTGGCTGAAATTTTGCTTTTGCATTTTTTACTATGCTGTTTTCTCCTGTAGTTTTCCTTCAAATTTCTTTAGTTTGGCATAGAGAAAACGATGATATTTATTTATATTTCTTCCTATCGCAAAAAGCATAAATTCTTTATATACCTTATCTGAAGAACGATAATTGAAGCGTCGGAAATCTTCATTCTCTTTAATATCTCCAAAATGACCTTCTGTTTGGATAGAGCGTGTCTGTCGTTTAAGAATGCCTTTTTCACTCTGTATATTAGCATGTGACTTCTCTCGAAGCTCTTCCCATACTTCATTGATCTTCATTACTTTATTCTTATCAACATCTTTATCAGGATTATATTTATACAGGCATTTAGGCTTATGTTCACATCCACTACAGTCAAAAACATCCATATACTTCATATGTTTGTGTATAACCATTCTGTTTTTTCTTCTCTGTGTTGATATGTCTCAGTTCACGACCGTCATGACAGATATAGACTTGCTCGTCCTCAAATACCGTTGTCTTCATGTTGTAGTATTTACCTATATCTTTACTGTATGCTCGTGTTTTTTTCGCTTTTCATGATCCTGTAGTTTTATATAACTATCTATCTTATTCTCTTTCAGATATAATAGATTTTTCTCACTACAATAGCCGCTATCTGCCGTAACTTCTTCCAGTACTTCTCCAAATACTTTCTTATGCTTTTGGGGGGACAGGAATCAGTGTGTTATAGTCTGTACGATCATTACTTACATAACCATGTACAATAAAATAATTCTCTACTGCTATCTGTACATTGTATGCCGGCTTTAGCTGCCCGTTCAGCATATGATCTTCCTTCATTCGCATAAAGGTTGCTTCCAAATCAGTTTTGGAGTAGCTGTTTCTATCTTTCCCCATGATTTTAAAACATTCTTTATAGCCCATTAATCGCTGTCCACAATGTTCAAGTTCTTCATATAGTTGTTGAAGTTTCGACTTTCTCTTGCCCTTTCCGTTAACAAATGCAATGCCTTCTCCGTCAGCAATAGCCATAAGGTTTTTCTGAAGTTTAAGCAGTTCAAGAGGCGAGCAGTTATCAATCTCTATAATACAGTTATTAGATAACTTTTTATGTTTTGTAATCTTTCTTTTTCTATTCTTTTCAATAATATCTCTAACTTTATCAATTCCGTCAATTACAAACATTTGTGCATTTCCAAGCTCGTACTTCTCGCCAAATCCGTTATCTTGTAAAAAAAGAATTATAGTCCGAGTAAAAGCTTTATCAATAGAATCCAAAAAGACCTGCAAGATGATAATTATGCTTCCACGCCATACAAAAAGTATAGCGATTAGCATTTGCTTCTATTTTTGTTCCATCAATAAACAATTCCTTTAATGTTACAAGCCCTTCTTTTTGTAAACGTCTCATAAACTGATAGTTTAAATCGTCAAGAATGTCTGAAGTAAGTTTCTTGCCTTTAAATTCATAGAAAGCATCTCTTTTAGGCTTTTTGCCCCTAGTAAGCCAGATAAAAGCGATATCTCGTTCACATAAATCTACAATACGATCGATGGAACGTATTCCTCGCATATTTGCATAAGTAATAACTGCATACATCATGATCGGGTTGTACCCTGTTCTTCCCTTATCCGAACAATTGGCTAACAGTCCGGAAAAATTTAAATCCTCCATAACTTTTTTTAGGGTATAGACAGGATCGTCATCAGGGTAAACTCAATTCATAGAAGTTAAAGTTGATTTTCTGTTGACCTATTTCAAAAAAGTCGTTATAATAATTAACTGTAAGCATAGTTACATTATAACATGTAACGGAGAAAGATGGTTATCGTTAGCCATCTTTTTTTATGTAAAAACTTAGGGAGGAGTGACTCGTTTTGAGTTACTCCTCCCTCTTTTATAGCTGCCATTTCCCGACAGCCCTTTTTTTGCTTCCGAGATAAGCGTTGGGGTGAGTTGATTTTAATAATAGACTTTGATATTCGGAGGTACTTAAATTAATATTAAATAAAAAAAGTAATATTTTTAATGCATATTCTACAACTAAAAACAGCTTTTATTATAGGATATAACCTTAATCTTTGTACAATACGATGAAAGTTGTTTTAAAATCTTAAGTATTAGCACATTCTATTGTCAAAAAAACAGTATAAATAGTATAATAAAAACTATCAAATCTTTTTTTCGTGGCTTTCGATTTGATATCTAAGGTAATCTATGGAAAATGCACTTTCCGCTCTTGTTAATCTAAAAATTCTATAAGTTTCTAAAAAAACCATGGTAGAGTCGGTGCATCGACTGATATGAACGTGACCGCGCAGTCAAGTAGTCTACCCTACTTGGCTGTGTGGTCATGTGGATATTTTTATAGAGTCAATTAAATTTCTTTTGGTATAATAAGGAGGAGAGAGTATGAATGGTAAAGACATAACACAAAAAGATGCTTGAGAGATATAATGATGTATTTGCAGATATAGTAAATGTGTTGTTATTTAACGGTAAAAGGATAGTAGATGAGGATGCACTTACAGATACTCCGTTGACAGCGCGTTAAAGATTGACGGTGAGATACATTCACAGGACAGAGATGTTGCAAAAGTATTGGAAGAACAGTCAAATCAATATAGCATTATTTGGACTTGAGAATCAGACTGTACCTGATAAGCTTTATGCCGATGAGAGTTATAGGTTATGACGGTGCTGAATATAAGAAGCAAGTATTGAAGAGAACAGATATAAAAAAAGAAATATCCTGTGATAACATTGGTGTTATATATGGGATATGACAGGAATTGGAAATACTCAAACTCCTTGTTGGATTTACTTGAAGTAGATGAAAACTTAAAACCATATGTAAGTGACTATAAGATCAATGTGTTTGAGATAGCATTTTTGGATAGAGAAAAAATAGATTTGTTTAAAAGTGATTTTCGAATGCTTGCAGACTACTTGTATCAGATGAGAACGACTAACAGTTATAAGGGCGATGAAAGTAATATAAAGCATGTAGATGAGATTTTGATGCTGATGTCTGCAATGTCGGGTTTTAAAAATGTTGAGAATATAATAAAAGTGGCACATGAAAGGAAGGTAAGCAATATGAAGGGATTTTTTGAACTGGCGGAAGAAAAAGGGCTTGAAAGAGGACTTGAACAAGGTATTGAAAAGGGAATTGAACTGGGAAGAACAGAAGGAAGAGAGGAAGGAGCTGATATGGTAAGCGAATTGAATACTATATTGGCAAGAGAAGGCAATTTGGAGAAAATAATAAAGGCGAATACAGATAAAGTATATAGGAATGAGCTTTTAAAGAAATATAGATTGTTAAAGTGAGATGTAAACAGTTTTGCGAGTTGAGTGTTCAGCTCGCTTTTTTAGTGAAATGATATTAAAACAGTTCTGTGTAAAGTGGTGGGTTAGGTTTATTTCAGTGATTAGCTTGGTCATCCGGAGGTGCTTAAGTTAATGTTAAAGGAAAAGTAATGTATTTTAATGCACATTATACAAAGGATATCTCGTAGACATATACTATATGGCACTAATCTTTGTATAATATGATAAAAGTTGTTTTAAAATCTTAAGTATTAGCACATCCTATTGTCAAAAACGGTATAAATAGTATAATAAAACTATCAAATCTTTTTTTCGTGGCTTTCGATTTGATATCTAAGGTAATCTATGGAAAAATGCACTTTCCGCTCTTGTTAATCTGAAAATTCTATAAGTTTCTAAAAACCATGGTAGAGTCGGTGCATCGACTGATATGAACGTGACCGCGCAGTCAAGTAGTCTACCCTACTTGGCTGTGTGGTCATGTGTGGATATTTTTATAGAGTCAATTAAATTTCTTTGGTATAATAAGGAGGAGAGAGTATGAACGGTAAAGACATAACACAAAAGATGCTTGAGAGATATAATGATGTATTTGCAGATATAGTAAATGTGTTGTTATTTAACGGTAAAAAGGATAGTAGATGAGGATGCACTTATAGATACTCCTGCTGACAGCGCGTTAAAGATTGACGGTGAGATACATTCACAGGACAGAGACGTTGCAAAGTATTGGAAGAACAGTCAAATCAATATAGCGTTATTCGGGCTTGAGAATCAGACTGTGCCTGATAAGCTTATGCCGATGAGGGTTATAGGTTATGACGGTGCTGAATACAAGAAGCAGGTATTGGAAGAGAACAGATATAAAAAGAAGTATCCTGTGATAACATTGGTGTTATATATGGGATATGACAGAAATTGGAAATACTCGAACTCTTTGTTGGATTTACTGGAAGTAGATGAAAATTTAAAACCATATGTAAGTGACTACAAGATCAATGTGTTTGAGATAGCATTTTTGGATAGAGAAAAAATAGAACTGTTTAAGAGTGATTTTCGAATGCTTGCAGACTACTTGTATCAGATGAGAACAAACAACAGTTATAAAGGAGATGAAAGTAATATAAAGCATGTAGACGAGATCTTGATGCTTATGTCTGCGATGTCGGGTTTTAAAAATGTTGAGAATATAATAAAAGTGGCACATGAAAGGAAGGTATGCAATATGAAGGGATTTTTTGAACTGGCGGAAGAAAGGGTATTGAAAAGGGTATTGAGCTGGGAAGAACGGAAGGGAGAGAAGAAGGACTTGAGCTGGGAAGAACAGAAGGAAGAGAAGAAGGACTTCAACTGGGAAGGACAGAAGGGGCTGATATGGTAAGTGAGTTGAATACTATATTAGCAAGAGAAGGTAACTTAGAGAAAATAATAAAGGCGAATACAGATAAAGTATATAGGAATGAACTTTTAAAGAAATATAGGTTGTTAAAGTGAGATGTAGACAGTTTTGCGGGTTGAGTGTTCAACTCGCTTTTTTAGTGAAATGATATTAAAACAGTTCTGTGTAAAGTGGTGGGTTAGGTTTATTTCAGTGATTAGCTTGGTTATCCGGAGGTGCTTAAGCTAATGTTAAAGAAAAAGGTAATATATTTTAATGCATATTCTACAACTGAAAATAGCTTTTTATTATATTATATAACACTAATCTTTGTACAATACGATGAAAGTGGATTTGAAATCTTAAGTATTAGCACATCCTATTGTTAAAAACGGTATAAATAGTATAATAAAACTATCAAATCTTTTTCGTGGCTTTTGGTTTGATATCTAAGGTAATCTATGGAAAATGCACTTTCCGCTCTTGTTAATCTGAATTTCTATAAGTTTCTAAAAAACCATTTTAGAGGCCCTGTGCATGGGTAGCACTTTTCCTTCATAATATGCAGTCAAGTAGTTACGGCTACTTGGCTGTATATTCAGTATTTCATATAGAACTTTGACAGGGTTGATTATTCAACTCTTTTTTTGAGTCGATTTTATCAAAATTTGCTATTATTGACATAGTATAAGATATGCCTTAGTATTAGAAGAGATTTGTTTTGTGGCCGGGGATGTTAGAGTATGATAAAAGATTGCATAAGAGAGCTTGGCTGTATTAAAACAATATTGACTACATTATGGAGAATAAAATGAAAACAGTAATATTAGCGGGTGGACTCGGAACCAGAATTTCCGAGGAAAGCCATTTAAAACCGAAGCCGATGATTGAACTGGGCGGTCAGCCTATTTTGTGGCATATTATGAAGTACTATTCAACATTCGGTATCAATGAGTTTGTTATATTGGCAGGATATAAACAAAATAAGATAAAAGAATATTTTGCCAACTATTTTGTATATAATTCAGATGTGACCTTTGATATGAAGAATAATAAGATGGAAGTACATCAAAGAAATGCTGAAGATTGGAAGGTTACTGTTCTTGATACAGGTCTTAACACTATGACAGGCGGTAGAATCCTTAGAGCTAAGGAATATCTGAAAGATGAGCCTTTTATGCTGACATATGGTGACGGCGTAGCAGATGTGGATATAGATGCGCTTCGTAAGTTTCATAAGAATCATGGAAAGACTGCGACCATAACTACGGTAAGTTTGGCACAGCAAAAGGGTGTACTGCAAAAGGATGATTCAGGTCTTATTACATCATTCAGGGAAAAGAGTGATGATGATTCAGCCATTATAAACGGCGGATTTATGGTACTTAATCCTAATATATTTGATTATATTACAGAGGGAGATGCTACAGTGTTTGAACAGGGTCCTATGTTAAAGCTTGCAAAAGACGGTGAGCTTATGGGATTTGAGCATGACGGCTTTTGGCAGTGTATGGACACTCAAAGAGAGAAGGAGAAGCTTGAGAGCCTTTGGGCAAGCGGCAAGGCTCCTTGGAAGAGGTGGAGTGAATAATGAATTTTGAAGAGTTGAAAAAAATTTATAACGGTAAAAGAGTGCTTCTTACAGGGCATACAGGATTTAAGGGTTCATGGCTTTCAAAGATATTGATTATGTGTGGAGCAAAGCTAACAGGTTATGCACTTAATCCGCCTACAGATACAAATATTTTTGATATTTTAGGTTTGGAGCGGAGATGAATTCAGTCATTGGAGATATAAGAGACCTTGAACATTTAAAGAAGGTTTTTGATGAGGTGGAGCCTGAGTATGTTATTCATATGGCGGCACAGCCTATAGTCAGGGACTCCTATGAAAGACCGGTATACACTTATGAGACCAATGTTATGGGTACCGTAAATATAATGGAATGTGTAAGGCTGTCAAAGAGTGTAAAGAGTTTCCTTAATGTCACCACAGATAAGGTGTATGAGAATAAGGAGCAGGATAAGGGATATGTTGAGACGGACTTTCTTGACGGATATGATCCGTATTCCAATTCAAAGTCATGTTCGGAACTTGTTACACACAGCTATAAGAAAAGCTTTTTAGCCGATTTGCCGGTTTCTACAGCAAGAGCGGGTAATGTAATAGGCGGCGGAGATTTTGCAAAGGACAGAATAATACCTGACTGTGTAAGAGCGGCCATATCGGGTAAGCCTGTAATAATCAGAAATCCGAATTCCATCAGGCCTTTTCAGCATGTTTTGGAACCTTTATTTATATACCTTGATATAGTTATGAGACAGGCAAAAGACAGAGAGAGGTATGAAGGTTACTATAATGTAGGACCTGACGACAGTGACTGCGTAAATGCAAAGACATTGGTAGAGAGCTTTAAGAGAGCATGGGGAGAGGGCTTTGACTTTAAGATTCAGTCTGACGGCGGACCTCATGAGGCCGGATTTCTTAAGTTAAACTGTGATAAGTTAAAGAAGGTTTACGGATGGAAACCTGTACTTAATGTGCATGATGCGATTGATTTGAGTGTAGAATGGTACAGGGCTTGGAGTAACGGTGAAGATATGGATGCCGTTACACAAAAGCAGATAATAGAGTATTTGAACAGATAAAAGTGGAGGAGAGATGTTAAAAAATAAAACACAGGAAGAGGCTCGAAGAGAGATACTTGAACTGGTAAAGGAGTATCACGATGCTTTTCACAATAAAAAGAAGGAGTTTAAGGAGGGCGACAGGATAACCTACGCTTCCAGAGTTTATGACTCTGAGGAGATGGTAAATCTTGTAGATGCCTCTTTGGAGTTTTGGCTTACGGCAGGCAGATATTTTTATGAGTTTGAGAGTGACTTTGCAAAGCAATTCGGTGTGAAGTATGTATCGCTTGTAAACTCCGGTTCAAGTGCAAATTTGCTTGCATTTATGACTTTGACATCACCTCTTTTAGGTGACAGACAGGTAAAAAGAGGTGATGAAGTAATTACTGTAGCTTGCGGTTTTCCTACCACTGTAACTCCTATCATACAGTATGGTGCTATACCTGTATTTGTGGATGTTACAATACCGCAGTATAATATTGATGTAACAGGGCTTGAGGAAGCACTTTCACCGAAGACCAAGGCTGTGATGGTAGCACATACTCTCGGAAATCCTTTTGACCTTGAGGCGGTATCAAAGTTTTGTAAAAAGCACAATCTTTGGCTTATAGAGGACAACTGTGATGCGCTTGGAAGTACTTATGTTATAGGCGGTGAGAAGAAATTTACCGGAACTGTAGGAGATATAGGAACATCAAGTTTTTATCCTCCACATCATATGACGATGGGAGAGGGCGGTGCAGTGTATACATCAAATCCGCTTTTAAATAAGATAATAAAGTCTATGAGAGATTGGGGAAGGGATTGCGTATGTCATTCGGGACAGGACAATATGTGCGGACACAGATTTGACCGTCAATACGGTGAGCTTCCTTTAGGATATGATCATAAGTATGTGTACTCACATTTCGGATACAACTTAAAGCCTACAGACCTTCAGGCGGCTGTGGGAGTTGCGCAGCTGAAGAAGTTCCCGGGCTTTGCACAAAGAAGAAGAGAAAACTATAAAAGACTTTATGATGCCTTAAAATGTGTGGAAGATAAGATTATTTTACCTGTTCCTGCAAAGAATGCAGACCCAAGCTGGTTCGGATTTTTGATTACCTGTAGAGAGGGAGTTGACAGAGCCAAGCTTGTAAACAAGCTGGAGTCAAACGGTATTCAGACCAGAATGCTTTTTGCCGGAAATCTTATAAAGCATCCTTGCTTTGATCAGATGAGAGCTGAAGGAAAAGGATACAGAGTGGTAGGTGAACTTACCAATACAGACAGAATAATGAATGATACTTTCTGGGTCGGACTTTATCCGGGAATGAGCAATGAGATGCTTGATTTTATGGCAAAGACGATTATTGAGGGTGTAAGAGAATAATATTTTTAAAAGCCGTGTACATTTGTGCACGGTTTTTTACTATATTTGCTATGCAAACATAGATATGATATAATGATAAAAATATTTTAATTGGTTTTTAGTGGGAGAAGGTATGCTAAACGAAGAGAAAATAAGACAGATGACGGAATTAGCATTATTGAAAAAACGAAAGGGCGAGCAGATGTTTGAGATTGATAATTATTTCAGAGAAGACTATGTGGGTAAACATATGCTTAGGTCTTTTTTTGTTTATACTATCTGTTTTGCTCTTATAGTTGTTTTTGGCCGTACTTTATAATTTAGAGGGTCTGATGTCAAGTGTTAATCCTATAGGATTGCTTTTCGGTTATATATATTTTGATATATATATTGGGGCTGCTTACATTTGAGATGATTACATATAGATTTTTTTCAAAAAAATATGACGAGGCACAGAAAGACTTGAAAAATATATAATGACAGATTGAATTATTTTTGAAAAAAAGTTTGACAATAAAGAGAAGTTGCCAAATAACGGAGGTTAGAATGCTACAGCTATATGTGTTCAGAAACATCTTAAAGAGTTTTTACGCGAAATATTATTCGATAATAGATAAAGGAATTAAATATATAATATTGTTTACAGCTATGATGCTTATCAATATGAATCTGGGATATCAGACAAAGCTTGCTGTAATACATATACCGATAGTGTTGTCGGTAATAGGTGCTTTTTTGCCGTATATGGCAGGTGTGGTTATAGTGGCGGTGTTTCTCTTGATACACTTGTTCACGGCATCGTTTGAGTTGGCACTGATTGTGGGAATTATATTTATACTGACAATCTTCCTATATTATAGTTTCGGCAAGAAGGACAGTGTACTTTTGATTCTTGTTCCCATATTTTTTGCAATCAAGATACCGTATGTTATTCCGCTTGTAGTGGGACTTATGGGAAGTGCGGTAAGTATTATACCTATTTTGGCGGGAGTGCTTATTTATTTTACCTGCCTGTTTGCAAAGCAAAACATCGGACTGCTTACAAATACTCAATCTGTGGATATCGCACAGAGATATACACAGGCAATCAACGGTATTTTTTCCAATAAGACTTTGCTTTTATTTTTGATTGCATTTGCACTTGCTACGTTTATAGTATATATGGTACATAAGCAAAATATAGATTATGCGTGGCAGATTGCGATTGCTGCAGGTACCATCACTCTTTTGGTGAGTATTTTTGCAGGAGATTTCATTTTTGATATATCGCTTCCTCTTTTGGAGTTTATAATAGGACTTGTAGTATCTGTAATTTTCGCATATATTTACAACTTCTTTGTATTTTCCGTGGATTATACAAGGACCGAGTATGCTCAGTTTGAGGATGATGATTATTATTATTTTGTTAAGGCTGTACCGAAGATTACTATTACAGCAGCGGACAAAAAGGTACAGTCGTTCAGTACAAAGAAGAAGAACAAGAATAATGGGGGTAGTGAATGAACATAATCACGAGTTTGATGCGTGATGGGCTTTCATATTTTCCACATATTGAATTTTTAAATGTAATTGAAATACTTATTATTGCATACATAGTATATGAAATAATGGCGTGGATTACTAAGACCAGGGCGTGGACATTGCTTAAGGGTTTGCTTATTATAGTAGGTTTTACAATAGCGTCATATTTGTTACATTTTGATGTTATACTGTGGATAATGGGAAGGATTGCGACCATTGCGGTTACTGCACTTATTATAATATTTGCCCCGGGAGCTTAGAAAGGCTCTTGAGCAGCTTGGAAATAAGAATATAATGAATATCTTTGCCTTTGACAGCAAGTCAAGTGAAGACGGTATGAGTGAGCGCACTGTCGATGAACTTATAAATGCGGCCTTTACCATGTCAAAACCGAAGACCGGTGCGTTGATAGTGATTGAGAGAAATGAGAATCTGGCTTACATAGAAAAGACAGGTATATTGATAAACGGTATAGTCTCAAGTCAGCTTCTTATAAATATATTTGAGCACAATACTCCTCTACACGACGGTGCGGTACTGATAAGGGGTAATACTATAGTTTCGGCTACTTGCTACCTTCCTCTTTCAGAGAATATGAGGATAAGCAAGGACCTTGGAACCAGACATAGAGCGGCTATAGGAATCAGTGAGGTGTCTGATTCAGTTACAATAGTTGTGTCCGAGGAGACCGGAAGGGTATCTGTAGCTATTGGCGGTAACTTGATAAAGGTAAATGACGGAGAGGAGCTGAAGAAAGAACTTTCCGTTTTATTGGAAGACGGTAAGGAAGATAAGAAGGTCTCTTTATTGTCGAAGCTGTTGAAAGGAAGAGGTAATGATAAAGACAAATAATCTTGTTTTGAAAATTAGCTCTTTGGCTGTAGCATTTTTGGTATGGATTATTGTGGTAAATGTTTCAAATCCTATAGTGACAAGGAACATAAGTGTACCTTTGAATGTGGTAAATGCAAATATTATCACGGATGCCGGTAAGACATACTCACTGATGGGAGCTAATTCGGTAACGGTAAGCTATGAGGTTCGAAGCAGAGACCAAAGCAGGATATCGGCCTCCGACTTTAATGCATCTATAGACCTTGGAGATATGTACGATATAACAGGTGCAGTACCGATTGCGGTAGAGGTAGTCAATAATAAGGATCTGATAATCGGAGCGGTGGCCTCAAAGCCGAGTATTGTCAGGGTAAGTATTGAGGACCTTCAAAGGAAGGAGTTCACACTTACCACGAAGATTACAGGTACTCCTTCAGACGGATTTTCTGTGGGAGAGGTAAAACTTGACAAGACCAATGTGGTAGTTACAGGCCCGGTATCTGTAATCGGTCAGATAAGTCAAATAGGTGTTGAGATAGATGTATCAGGTCTTGACAGTGATGAGAGCGGAAGAGCCGAGCTTAAGTATTTTGATGCCAACGGCAATGCGTTCGTTATATCGGACAGTAGAGTAAGCAAGAGTTTTGATAATGTAGGATACAGCCTTGTTATGTTGAACGGAAGGACGCTTGTGCTGAATTTGATGTAGGCGGAAGTGCCGCACAGGGTTATAAGTTTACAGGTGCAGAAAGCACTACGAAGTCTATACAGGTAAGAGGACAACCTGAAGTGCTTGAGGGACTTGATTCCATAACGGTTCCTGCAAGTGCACTTAGTGTTGAGGGCGCAACAGGAGATGTGAACTTAACTGTTGATATAAAGAACTTCCTGCCTGCCAATGTTACAGCTGTAGGAGATACCAAAGTGAATGTAACATTAAAGGTAGAGGCGCTTGATAAAAAGTCGCTTACTTTGACAGTGAACGATTTGAATATAGTGGGAGCCAAGCCCGGTGTGGCGACAAGTATTGTTCCTGAAAAGATTACAGTGGTGGTATCAGGACTCAGTGCAAACCTTGAGTCTGTGACCAATGCGGATCTTAAGGCTACACTTGATGTAAGCGAGATGAATGTGGGAAGCAATACGGGAAGTCTTAAGTTTGAGCCTGCTACAGGGCTGAGTGTGGATTCATACACTCCTTTTGAGGTGATTATAGGAAATCATACAAGTGAAAAAAATGAAACAACAACGGCAGCGGAACAAAGCAGCATGGAGACTGCAGCGTCTGCTGAAAATTAGGGGAGGTTTTGCATGGTTTCAGAAGAGTTGAAGGTGATAAATCCGAGCGGTCTGCATTTGCGACCGGCAGGCAGTTTGTGTAAAGAGGCCTTGAAATATGATTCAAAAATAAATATTATATTTAAGGATGCTACGGCAAATGCTAAAAGTGTACTTAGTGTGCTTGCCACATGTGTAAAATGTGGTGATGTAATCACTATTACATGTGAGGGAAAAGATGAGAAGGAAGCAATGGAAGCATTAAGGAATTTGATAAATTCCGGTTTTGGCGAAGTAAAGTAAGTAGAGGTTTACGATGAAGATTTATGGTGTAGGAGCAGCCGAGGGCATAGGTATCGGTATTGCAAAAGTAGTCAAAGAGCAGAGCGTTGAGGTTGTAAAAAGAAATATTTCGGATATTGAGGCTGAGGTGAAGAGTTTTACTGAAATTTTGGAACTCACAAAGGCTGAGACAGAGGAGATGTCAAGGTCACTTGAGAAGAATGCTTCGGCAAAGGAGGCTGAGATTTTGGTCGGACATATCATGCTTATGTCTGACCCTATGCTTATTGATGAAATGGTAAATCTTATAAAGAATGAAAAGGTCTGTGCCGAGTATGCCGTGGAAGAGGTGTGCAATCAGTATGCGGCAGTATTTGCTTCAATGGATGATGAGCTTATGCAACAAGAGCTGCAGACATGAGAGATATAAAGGACAGACTTATTAAGAAGATCATGGGGCTTGAAAGCAGCGACCTTTCAACACTTCCGCACGGAAGTATTCTGGTAGCAAAGGACCTTACACCGTCTATGACTGCCGGACTGAACCCTGAAAATGTACTTGGTATTGTGACTGAGTTTGGCGGAAAGACATCACATTCTGCAATACTTGCAAGGGCGCTTGAGATACCTGCCGTAGTAGGATTGTCTGATTTGCCGCAGGATATTGAAGATGGCAGTGAAATTGTACTTGACGGTGAGAGCGGTGAGGTTATTATACTTCCTAGCGAATCCGAGAAGAGTGAGTATGCAGATAAGAAGAAAAAATATGATGAGGCCAAGAAACTTCTGAAGAAATATTTGACACTTCCGAGTGTATCCAAAGACGGTAAACAGGTGGAGATAGTGGGAAATATCGGAAGCCCTGATGATGTTAAAAAGGTAATAGAAAACGGCGGAGAGGGCATAGGACTTTTCAGAACCGAGTTTTTATTTATGGACAGAGAATGTATGCCTACTGAAGAGGAGCAGTTTGAAAGCTATAAGCAGGTAGCCACAGCTATGGAAGGAAAGCCTGTAATCATCAGAACTCTCGATATAGGCGGAGACAAGGAAATCCCATATATGGGTATTGCCAAGGATGAGAATCCTTTCCTCGGATATCGTGCTATAAGACTTTGTCTTGACAGAAAGAATGATATATATATACCTCAGCTTCGCGCATTACTACGTGCAAGTGCTTTCGGAAATATAAAGATAATGTTGCCGCTTATTACATCAATGGATGAAATAAGAGAGGCTAAATCTCTTATAAAGAATATAAAGGCAGAACTTGATGAGAAGAATATTGCATACAATAAGGATATTGAAGTAGGTATAATGGTGGAGACCGCTGCGGCTTCACTGCTTGCGGATCTCTTTGCAAAAGAGGTGGATTTTTTCAGTATCGGTACAAATGATTTGATTCAGTACACAATGTCTGTGGACAGAGGTAATGTAAAGGTTGCCAATCTGTATTCGGCATTCTCACCTGCAGTACTAAGAAGTATTAACAGAGTCATCACAGAGGGCAAAAAGGCGGGAATTATGGTAGGTATGTGCGGAGAAGCCGCAGCCGATCCTTTACTTGTACCTGTACTTTTGGCTTGGGGTCTTGATGAATTCTCCATGTCGGCTTCAAGTATATTAAAGTCAAGGCAGATAGTTTCACTTTGTGACAGTAAGGACTTAAGGGAAAAGGTTGATAAGGTGCTTGAGATGGGATGTGAGAGTGAAATAAAAGATTATTTGAAAAAAATATCAGAGGAGCTTGGATGTTAATATATCTTGTCGGCAGTCTGTTGGCTTATTTACTTTCCCGGACGGGGCTATATGCCCTGTCCGGGATTGTTCAGATTATAGTGGCGCTGTATCTTTATATTAAAGAATGCAGATATTCAAAGTCCTTGATAAATCTTCGAGGAATATTTTCATTGGCATTTGTAGGCGGAGAGGGACTTTCGGCAATGAAGCTGTCACATTTGGCAAAACCTTGGAGTAATACTACATGGATATGTCTTTGTCTGGCTTTCGGATGTTTTTATATGATGTTTGAATGGCTGGAGAGATATCTTGGAAATCCTTATAAAAATAAGGAGGCAAGAGTCATAGAAAAGAGTAATGAAAACAGACTGTATATATGTATAGTGATGCTTGCAATGATTTCAGTAGTTGCATTTAATGTAGAGGCTATAAAGCTTGGATTTATACCTTTTTTCTTAAGGGGTGTACCTCATGCATATTCATACTTTCATATCTCTGGAGTACATTATTTTACGGTAAGCTGTATCCTTGTGCCTTCACTCAGCATAATATATCTAAGTGAGGAGAAGGATTTAACTGCTGTAAAATGGGTATTTCTTGTATTTGCAAATATTGTGGCTATGCTGATACCTATACTCTGTGTGTCAAGGTTTCAGTTTATGTTTGCGGTACTGATGGCCTTTGTCACCTTGCTTATTCTAAAAAGAGAGAAGATAAAACCTCTTTATTTTATAGCGGTTGTACTGATTATTGTACCGGTATATCTGCTTTTAACAGTTGCAAGAAGCCACAATGTGGAGTATCTTAACGGCATCTTTGAGATGAAATACAATCTGCCTATTTTTATTACTCAGCCTTATATATATATTGCAAACAATTATGATAATCTTGATACCTTGATTAAGGAGTTGCCTAAGCACAGCTTCGGACTTAAGGGGCTTTTCCCGCTTTGGGCTCTTTCAGGGCTTAAGTTTATATACCCTAAGCTTGTGGATTTTCCGATCTTTGTAAATAAGACCGAGCTTACGACGGTGACATTGTTTTATGACGCTTTTTATGATTTCGGTATAATAGGTGTGGGAGTATTTTCAGCCATACTCGGAGCGGTAAGCTTTTTCTTTGAAAAGTGGATAAGGAGTACAAGGCACGCCGTTTTTTATATGATATATGCACAGTGGTTTGTATATCTGGCGTTGTCGTTTTTTACCACATGGTTTTCAAATCCTGCCACATGGTTTTATTTTATTGTAACAGCGGTGATATTTTTTATTTGTGAACAAAGGGGTAGGTAAGTTATGGACAATATGAGCGTTTTGGACAGGCAATATAAGGAAATGACTGAGACTTCCGTGGAAAAGCTCATCTTGCGACTCAGCGTGCCTACTATAATAAGTATGCTTGTTACCAATATCTATAATATGGCGGATACATTCTTTGTAGGAAAGCTTGGAACCAGTGCTTCTGCCGCTATCGGTATAGTTTTTTCGCTTATGACTATAAATCAGGCACTTGGATTTATGTGCGGCCACGGATGCGGCTCAAATATATCAAGAAAGCTTGGAAATAAGCAGGGCGATGAGGCCATCAAGTTTGCTTCTACGGGATTTTTTATGTCACTGCTTCTTGGTGTGCTTATAATGATTATCGGTATAATATTTATGGAGCCTCTGCTTAGGATAATGGGCAGTACGGATACTATAATGCCTTATGCAAAATCTTACGGTATATGTATACTTTTGTCCGCTCCTTTTATGACAGGAAGCTGTGTTTTAAATAATGTTCTCAGATATGAAGGGAAAGCCGCCCTTGCAATGGTTGGACTTACTCTTGGAGGTGTGTTGAATATTATAGGAGATCCGATATTTATATTTGTACTGAATATGGGTACTTTGGGAGCAGGCATATCCACTGCGGTTTCACAGGTTATAAGTTTCTTTGTTTTGCTTTTAATGTTCGGAGGAGACAGGACGGTATCAAGGCTTAGATTTTCAGCGATTTCGTGGGATATAAAGGATATCCTTAATATATTGTATACAGGATTGCCGAGTCTTATCAGACAGGGAATGATGAGTGTATCTACAATGGTGCTTAACTATATGTCGATGCCATACGGTGATGCCGCCATTGCAGCCATGAGTATTGTAAGCAGAGTTTGCAATTTTATATTTGCCATCGCGCTTGGCATATCACAGGGTTTCCAGCCGGTGTCGGCTTTCAACTTCGGTGCGAAGAAGTTTAAGCGTGTAAAGAGGGCATTTACATTTTGCTGTGGGCTCAGTATGATAATCCTCGGAGTTTTAAGTGTGCTTTCACTTATTTTTTCAGGTCATATAATAGGGCTGTTCAGAGACGATGCAGATGTTATAGGGGTTGGAACTTTTGCACTGAGAGCACAATGTATAGTCTTATTTGTATCACCTATTACATTAGCAGCAAGTATGATGTTTCAGGGTGCAGGTGAGAACCTCGCTTCGTCAATAGCATCTTTTTTAAGAAGCGGAATTACCTTTATACCGATGGTTGCCATACTTCCAAGGTTCTTTGGAATATATGGAATACAGCTTGCTCAGCCTGTGGCGGATGTGATTTCGTTTGTTGTCGTAATGCCTCTTATTGTAAGGTTCTTTAAAAAGATAAATGCATAAATTTCATTGTATAATATTGACAATTTTTAAATTTTAAAGTATAAAATAATAAAACCGTTGATTGGGAGAAAAGAAATTAGTTACTTACAGAGAGTCGGAGGTGCTGAGAACCGATAGTGATGACGATTTTTATATGGACCCATGAGGGCGAGGTGAAAGGAAACAAGTAGCTAAGACGGGTGCTCCCGTTACCGGGCAGAAAATGTGTCGGCATTTTTGTAGAGTGAGTATTTTTACTAATGAAGGTGGTATCGCAGGCTTTGCTTGTCCTTTGGGATGACAAGGCCTTTTTTAGTGCGTAAGTCACTGTGGGTAAATCTACTCCAATATCGGATGCCTAAGGAGGAGAAATGAATTTAATAAAGAAACTTGGAATTATCGCAATTGGTGCAGTACTTATGGCAGGTTGTACACCGAAGTCTGCAGTAACACAGAGCAGTGACAGCAGCACCGTATCAGAGAGTTCGGCTACAGAATCATCTAAAACAGAGGCTGCAGCCGCAGATACAAACAAAGATATGAAAAAAATAGGTGTAATACAGCTTGTAGAGCATAAGTCGCTTGATATAATATACAATTCATTCAAAGATGAATTAAAGGAACTCGGTTATGTGGACGGTGAGAACGCAAAGATTACATTCCAAATGCTCAGGGAGATATGGCAAATATAACAAGCATTGTGCAGGGATTTGAAGGAGATAAGCAGGATGTAGTGGTTACTATTGCAACACCTGTAGCACAGGGAGCTATGAGCCTTACAAAAACAACACCTGTAGTATTCTCAGCGGTAACAGACCCTGTAGGTGCAGGTGTACTTACAGATATGAATGCACCTGACAAGGGAATGACAGGTACAAGTGATGCCGTAAAGATAGATAAGATAATGGACCTTGCACTGCAGATTACTCCTGATGTAAAGAAGGTAGGATTTATCTACAATCCGGGAGAGGATAACTCTGTAACCAACTTAGGCTTACTTGAGAAGTATACAAAGGAGAAAAATCTTGAACTTCAAACAGTAAGTATCTCAACAAGTGCGGACCTTCAGACAGCGGCAGCATCACTTTTTGAGAAAGTGGATATGATCTTTGTTTCAAATGACAATACGGTAGCGGAGGCGATGCCTATACTTACATCAGAGGCAATCAAGGCTAAAAAGCCTGTATATGTAGGTGCAGATTCAATGGTAATGGACGGAGGTCTTGCCACAGTAGGTATTGATTATACGGACCTTGGAAAAGAAACCGCTAAGATGGTGGATGAAGTACTTAAGGGTAAGCCTGTAAATGAAATCCCTGTAAAGGTTTTCAAAGATGATCTTTTCATATATGTAAATACAGATACGGCAAAGGCACTCGGTATAGAGATACCTGACAGTATCAAGAACGATAAGAAGTTTGTTGAAATCAAATCAAATAAGTAGGAGAAAAAATGACATTATCAACATTACTGGGCAGTATTGAATTAGGACTGATATTTGCAATATTATCATTGGGACTGTTCATAACTTTTAGGATTTTGGATTTGCCGGATCTTACTGTAGACGGAAGTTTTGTGACAGGGCTTGCATACAGTGCGGTATGGGCGGTAGCTAAGAATCCGCTTATGGGAATTATAATGGGAGTACTTGGAGGAATGCTTGCAGGCATTGTGACAGGTATACTCAATACAAAATTGAAAATACATGCTATACTTGCCGGAATATTGACCATGACAGGATTGTATTCCATAAATCTGTTTGTAATGGGTGATAAGCCGAGTGTTTTCTTCTATGGCGAGAAGACGATATTTACTCCTTTCGAGGGCAAGTTCTTTCTTGCAGGTGTGGATATAGGAAAACTGGTATTGCTTTTGATAATAGTGGCTGTTTTAGTAACCGTACTCAAATTGTTTTTGATGACACAGATAGGTCTGTCACTTCGCGCTACAGGTGATAATGAGGCGATGGTCAGAAGTTCAAGTATAAATACCGATGCTATGAAAGTATTGGGATTTGCACTTTGCAATATGCTGGTAGGACTTTCAGGCGCAATATATGCACAGTACAATATGACGGCTACACACACATGGTGTGGGAACAGGAATGCTGGTACTCGGACTTGCAAGTATTATAATAGGTGAAACCGTTATAGGCAAAAGAGGTATGTTAAGACACCTTATTGCGGTGGTAATAGGCGCTATAATATATCGTATAATGCTTGCAATTGCATTCGGCCTTGGCTTACCTGCAATATATCTGAAGCTTTTCTCGGCTGTAATAGTAGTACTTGCAATCAGTATACCTTTGATAAAGCCGACATTGCTTAGATGGAGGAAGATACATGCTGGAAATTAAAAATATCAATGTTATATTCAATAAGGATACTGTAAACGAAAAGAAAGCGCTGTGTGATCTGAGTCTTACATTAAATGACGGTGATTTTGCTACCGTTATCGGCAGCAACGGAGCCGGAAAGTCCACTATGTTAAATGCCGTAGCAGGTAATATAGAAGTGGAGAGCGGAAGGATATACAATAACGGAAAAGATATTACCTATATGAAAGAGCATAAAAGAGCAAGGTTTATAGGAAGATTATATCAGGATCCGCTAAAGGGTACAGCTCCACATATGACCATTGAGGAGAATATGGGACTTGCCTACAGCCGAGGTAAGAAGATAAGATTCGGATTCGGTGTAAGAAAAAGTGACAGAGAGTATTTCAAATCTGTCTGTGCGAAGCTTGGCATAGGGCTTGAACACAGGTTAAAGAATGAAGTGGGAGGCTTAAGCGGAGGACAAAGACAGGCGCTGACACTTTTGATGGCGACTATGGAAACTCCGGAGTTGCTTTTACTTGATGAGCATACTGCGGCACTTGATCCGAAGACCAGTAAGAAGATAATGGAGATAACAAACAGGATTGTTAGTGAAAATCATATTACAACGCTGATGATTACACATAATATCAGGGATGCACTGATTTCGGTAATAAGACCATAGTTATGAACAGCGGTAAAATACTGACCGTATTGGAGGGAGATATGAGAAAGAATATGACAATCGCGGATGTGATGAAGTTGTATTCGGGAACAGATGCGGTGCTGAGCGATAAGATGATACTTGGTTAAGATATAATAAAAGGACTGATGTCTCATACATGACTGTATGAAACATCGGTCCTTTATTTTATTCTCCGGGTCCTACAAGTATAGGTGATGCCTGACCTCCGGGCCCTTCGGTTGATACTGAAGGGCCGGGACTTGCATGAGGTCCGTCATTTTTCGGAGCGGATACTCCCGGACCGTGCAATACATCCGAATCATCGTCGCTCTTTGTAGGAGGAGTTGATTTTATATGTGCCGGAGGAGCGGTGGTCTCAGGAGTGACTACCTCTGACGGCTTTTTTTTCTTATTCTTTTTATCGGTTTTGCTCGGTGTGATAACAGGGCTTGGAGACTGAGTTGCCGCGGTATGGTCATCACCCGGTGCCACGCCGACAGTGACATTGTTGTTTTGTCTCGGTGTGACTATAGGGTGGTTACTGTTTGCTGCCACACCGACATCCTGATTGTCGTCAGTACCCTCACTTGGTGCGTCTGAACCTATTATAGGGTTGACACCGCCGTGTATATTACAGATGGCACTCGGTGCAGCATACTGTGAGTCGTCTGTTGGTGACTGTCCGCTTGGAACTATAAGTGCAACCTTTGTAACGGTACTCGGGCAGTTTTCAGTAGGCAAAAGACCGGTTTCGCTACATACCGTCACTGTAGTGTGGTGATCGCATACCTCTGTAGGCACAGTTCCTTTGGCAAAATATTCCGTATATGTGGAATCTCCTCTAGGGTCGTGGTCACACACTCCCGGGATAGGCAACTTACCTGATTTTCTGCATACTACGGCAGTCTCTACGGAGTCCGGTACAGGGAAGCCTATATCTTGTTGCCCCTCAGATACCTTGGTCATTATCTTTCTCCAGATATCTTTGTGGAAGCTTGTTCCTCCGTTATCGGAAAGTGTCTGATTTTCGTCACAACCTGCCCATACACCTGCTGTGTAATATGGTGTGAAACCTACAAACCATACATCCACATTGTTGGATGTGGTACCTGATTTACCGGCGACACTCATATTGTCAAGATGTGCTCGGGTAGATGTGGAGTTTACATTGATTCCGCTGCTTGCAAACTTCCTGTTGTTCTGAGTGGATGCCGCCATTGCATCAGTAAGCAAAAATGCGGTGGAATCCTTTATAACTCTGTGTGTTGTAGGAGTAGTGTTGTCAAGGATTGTCTTGCCGTTGTGGTCTACAATCTTTGTAAAGAACATCGGTTTTGTATACACACCCTGATTTGCAATAGTGGCAAAGGCGCCTGTAAGTTCAAGATTGCTGACACCCTTTGTCAGACCTCCAAGTGCAAGTGAAGCGTTATAATCCTGATCGGTAAGTGTGCTTATACCGAAGTCTGTAGCGTACTGTACGCCGACTCTCGGAGTAACAGTCTCCATAAGTGTCTTGAGCGCAACTATATTCATAGAATATACGATACCGTCACGAATGCTTGACCAGCCCAGATACCCCTGTTTGTCATACCAGTTCTTGAAAGTTTTATCTCCCAATGTGTACTCGGCATCGTAGTAAGTGGTTGCCAGAGTGTTGCCGCTTGTATCAAGTGCAGGCGCAAAGGAAGATATTACCTTGAATGTGGAACCCGGCTGTCTTGTGGTGTCGGTGGCTCTGTTAAGTGAGAGAGAAGAAGTCTTTTCACCTCTACCGCCGCTTATTGCCTTTACAGAGCCGGTCTTTTGATCCATAAGTACAAAGGAAACCTGCGGCTCCAAGACTGTCTTTACGCTTTCACCTAATATAGTATCTCCGTCTTTTAATATAGATAACTTATATTTTTCGGCATCCGCCTTGGCGGCATCCTCGGTCGGATAGAGTCCGTCAAAGCCGTCATGCAGTGTTTCTGAGTGGTATTTGTTAATATCCTTTTCAGAATAATTATGTGTGTTCTTCTCACTGTCTGTGACAGTAAGTCTGTATTCAAGTGAGTACTTTGTGTCCGGATAGTTTGCAGGGTTGTTTACTTCACTGTCCACTATCTGCTGCAAGTTAGGGTCTTGCGTGGTGTATATGGACAAACCGCCGCTGTACAAAAGATTATGTGCCTGTGTCTCGGTATATCCCATCTCATTGATAAGAGACTGTGTAACCTGTGAGATCAGCGCATCTGTAAAATAACTGTAAGGGCTGTTCTTTTCCTTTGCCATCGTATTTACATTTTGAATTCTTGAGTATACATCATCTGCAAGAGCCTCTTCCTGTTGTTCCTTTGTGATATAGCCCTGCTCATACATATACTGTAAAATAATCTTTCGTCTTTCGGCATTGGCAGCCTGACCTGTGATAGGATTGTACTTGGTAGGTCCCTTTGTAATTCCGGCTATTACAGTTGCTTCCGACAATGTAAGATCCGATACGTCTTTGCCGAAGTATCTTCTTGCGGCAACCTTTACACCGAGAGAGTTGCTGCCGAGGTTGATGGTATTGAGATAGTTTGTAAGGATAAGCTTTTTATCCATCTGCTTTTCAAGCTTTACAGCCAGATACATCTCCTGGAACTTTCTCTCAACCTTCTCGCCGAAGCTTCTTTCTCTACCGCCGTTAAACACATTGTTTTTTATAAGCTGCTGTGTGATAGTGGAGCCTCCGCCTGAAGAGCTGTTACCTGTTATAACACCGCTGACCGCTCTAAGTATCGCTCTGGTGTCTATACCTCTGTGCTTCCAAAATCTTGAGTCCTCTATGGAAACGAAAGCATCTATAAGCACCTTAGGAAGTTCATCATAGGTGGCTTCTTCACGGTTTGAGCCTGCCATTACAAGTGTGTCTGTTACCTGACCTGCCGAATTGTATACTGTAGTGGCATATCCGAGAGGAACAATGCTGTCTACGTCCACCTCGGGGGCATTGTCTATGATACCTTTTATCATACCTATACCCATTGCGCCTCCCAAAACGCCTATAACCAACAGTGAAAGAAAGAATGTTTTAACCGCCTTAAATATGGCTTTATTTATATATTTTCTTTTCTTTGAACCGGAGGATTTTAAGCTTTTTCAGGAGCCTTATTTTTCATTCTCTTTATTCATTATTTTTTTCCTTTTCAAAACAAATTTTAAATTAAGAGCACTCACCCTAGATTATACAACATTAGTTCAATATAGGCTATCAGCTTTTAAATAATCTTTATCTTTTATATGCTGTTTTTTAATTATAAAAAGGTACCCTTACGGATACCTTTAGAAATATTTATTGTTTTGACTTGATCATTGAACGCTTTCTGAGTGTAGGATCAAGAATTTTCTTTCTGATACGTAGATTCTCAGGTGTTACCTCCAAAAGCTCGTCGGTATCTATGAACTCAAGCGACTCTTCAAGGCTCATAACCTTAGGTGTAACAAGTCTTAGCGCCTCGTCCGCACTTGACGATCTTGTGTTTGTAAGCTTCTTTGTCTTGCAGACATTGATCTCGACGTCCTCGGATTTTCCGTTCTTTCCGATGACCATACCTGCATATACTTTTTCACCGGGTCCGATAAAGAGAGTACCGCGCTCCTGTGCATTGAAAAGTCCGTATGTAATGGACTCGCCGCTCTCAAATGCGATAATGGAACCTGTCTTTCTGTAGAACATATCACCCTTGTAAGGTGCATATCCTTCAAACTCGGTATTGAGAATACCGTTTCCCTTGGTGTCGGTCATGAACTCACCTCTGTAGCCGATAAGACCGCGAGACGGGATAAGGAATTGAAGTCTTGTATATCCGCCATGTGTCGGACTCATTCCCTGAAGTTCACCCTTTCTTGAAGTAAGCTTTTGGATAACCGCACCTGAGAACTCGTCAGGAACATCTACAAATGCAAGCTCCATAGGCTCCTGCTTTTGATTTCTTTCATCATAGTGATAAATAACCTCGGCCTTGCTGACAGCAAACTCAAATCCTTCTCTTCTCATATTCTCAATAAGAACTGAAAGGTGAAGTTCACCTCTGCCTGATACCTTAAAGCAGTCAGGAGACTCTGTTTCCTCAACTCTAAGGCTGACGTCCGTATTCAGCTCTCTAAAAAGTCTTTCACGCAGATGTCTGGATGTAATGAACTTTCCTTCTCTTCCTGCAAGCGGAGAGTCGTTTACCATAAAGTTCATTGATATGGTAGGTTCTGAAATCTTCTGGAAAGGTATTGCCTGAGGATTGTCAACTGAAGTCAGTGTATCTCCGATATGTATATCCGGAATACCTGAGATAGCCACTATTGAACCGATCCTTGCTTCGCTTACTTCACTCTGTTCAGTCCTTCGTACTCATAGAGCTTACCTATCTTAACCTTTTTCATCTTATTGGGGTCGTGGTGATTGACCAAAGCCACTTCCTGATTTACTTTGATGATACCGTTGTCCACCTTACCTACACCTATTCTACCTACATATTCATTGTAGTCGATTGTACTGATAAGTACTTGAGGATCCGCATCTTCATCACCTGTAGGTGCAGGTATGTGCTTGATTATAGTCTCAAATAAAGGCTTCATATCCTCGTTGGTGTCATTTACATTGTATCTTGCCCAACCGCCTCTTGCACTTGCAAAAAGGAAAGGACAGTCAAGCTGATGCTCATTTGCATCAAGATCAAGTAAAAGCTCAAGTATCTCGTCTACAACCTCTTCAGGTCTTGCTTCATCTCTGTCACATTTATTGATAAGGCAAAGTACCTCAAGGTCAAGCTCAAGAGCTTTTCTTAGAACGAACTTTGTCTGAGGCATGGCACCTTCATAAGCGTCAACCACCAAAACGACACCGTTTACCATCTTTAGAACACGCTCCACTTCTCCTCCGAAGTCCGCATGTCCCGGTGTATCTATAATATTGATTTTTACATCACCGTAGTGTACGGCGGTGTTCTTTGAGAGAATGGTGATTCCTCCTCTCTCTCTTTCTATATCATTTGAGTCCATTACTCTTTCGGCCACTTCCTGGTTCGCTCTGAAAACACCGCTCTGCTTTAGAAGCTGGTCAACGAGTGTAGTTTTACCATGGTCTACATGGGCGATAATGGCAATATTTCTTATATCTTCTCTTGTTGTTATCATATATACTTCCTCATAAAAATTTACAAATACTTATTATAGCATTGTTTTATGGGATTTTCCATATATAAAATTTTACTTGGATATTGAAATTACTTAAATATAATGCTATACTTACTGTACTATGATAGATAATACAGTTAAAGGAGAAGCCTATGATTGTGATTGACTCAAGGGATAAGAGACCTATCTATGAGCAGGTGGTAGACAAGTTGTCCGATCTGATGCTTATAGGGGTATTGTCTCCGGGAGATAAGCTTCCGTCTGTGAGAAGCCTTGCAATGGAGCTTTCAATAAATCCTAACACTATACAAAAGGCCTACATCGAGCTTGAGCGAGAAGGCTATGTATACAGTGTAAAGGGTATCGGAAGCTTTGTATCGGATATGGATAAAATAAAGGAAAATAAGAAAAATGTCTTGTTCAATGAACTTCGGGAGCTGGTAGACAAGTCAAAGAGACTTATAGACAGAGATGAATTTTGGCAAAAAAGCGGATGAGTTCTATAAAAAGAAGGAGGAAGTATGATTGAAGCAAAGAACTTAAGTAAGAGCTTTGAAGATATCAAGGCGCTTGACAGTATAAGTGCAACTATAAGAGACGGAAATGTCTTCGGACTTATAGGAACCAACGGTGCCGGAAAGAGTACCTTTTTAAAGATACTTGCAGGAATATTAAAGCCTGAGAGCGGTGAGATACTTATTGATAACGAGAGCGTATTTGAAAATATAAATGCAAAAGAGAAGTTTTTTTATATCTCTGATGAGCAGTATTTCTTTGCAAATACCAATGCAAAGGAAATGATGAAGTTTTATTCATCCGTATATAAAAACTTTGATACACTCAAGTGCGAAAAAGCTTCTGGCTGCACTTGACCTGGGTATAAACAGAAAGATAAATACCTTTTCAAAGGGAATGAAAAAGCAGCTTTGTATTGCACTCGGAGTGGCGTCAAATACCAAGTATCTGCTCTGTGATGAGACATTTGACGGACTTGACCCTGTTATGAGACAGGCGGTGAAGAGCCTTTTTGCAAAGGAGATGGATGAGAGAGGTCTGACTCCTATAATAGCCTCACACAACTTAAGAGAGCTTGAGGATATCTGTGATCATGTAGGACTCTTACATAAAGGAGGAATACTTCTTTCAAAAGATGTTTCGGATATGAAACTTAATATTCATAAAATACAGTGTGTATTTGAAACTGATTTCGATATGGACAGGTTAAAATCGCTTGATATTATGCAGATGAAAAACAGCGGACGTGTGTATACAATCACCGTCAAGGGAGAGGAAGAAGAGATAAGGGCTAAGATGGAAGAGTTTCATCCGGTATTTTTTGAGATTATGGATCTTAGCCTTGAGGAGATATTTATAAGTGAAACGGAGGTCTACGGCTATGACATCAAAAAGCTTATTTTTTAAACTGCTTAAGGAAGATTTTAAGGTAAGGATTTGGACACTTGCCGTCAGCATTCTGATATTCTTCTTTTCACATATTGTGGGAACCGCAATGATGTTAAGTATGTACAAATACAACAGGGCATTTTCAGAGCCTACGGATCTGTTAAGTTATAAGGTGGAGTTTGTACAAACTTTCTACAGCTATATAGGTATAAAAAATCCGCTGTTTGCGTTTATATTTGTAGTATTGGCGGTGATTGTGGCTATGTCCGGATTTTCATATCTTTATTCAAAAAAGAAAGTCGATATGTACCACAGTCTGCCTGTAAGAAGAGAAGTGCTTTTCTTTGTAAAAATACATTAAACGGAATACTTATTGTAATTTTGCCTTATATTGTTTGTTCATTTATTGCAAGCTTACTTGTACTTGTAAATATGGGTGATGCCGGTATTATTGTAACGACATTTTTCTCTGTGGCAGAGTGGATATTGCTTTTTATATTCAATTATACAATAGTAATATTTGCAATAATGCTCACCGGAAATATGCTTATCGGAATATTGGCCTGCGGATTTTTAAACTTTTATGCACCGGCTTTTTCACAGTTGATAAGCGGATATGAAAGTACATTCTTTGATACATACTATGAGGTTGGGTTTATAGCGGAAAAAGTTTTACTTAAACTTTCAGGTATTATGGTTATATTCGGAGTGTTTGACGGAAGACTCCGTGAAAAGATGCTTATAGCCGTAGTCGGCAGTATAGTTTTGCTTGTAATAAATTTACTTTTATATAAGAAGAGAGCATCTGAGAGTGCCGGTAAGAGTATAAGCTTTAATATAATAAAGCTGCCGATAAAGTTTATGATTGTAATCTTTATGAGTATGCTTATGTACCTGTTCGGTTATGAGATGATGAGTAACAGTATTGCATGGGGGGTATTCGGGGCAGTCTCCGCCGGAATTATCACACATTGTATAATGGAGATAATATATAATCAGGACTTTAAAAAGATTTTTGCAAAGAAATTACAGATGCTCATATGTATAGTTATTTCTTTATTTATCGTGGCGATATTTCAGTTTGATATATTTGGATACGACAGATATATACCGAAGGTAAGTGATATAAGCAGTGCCGCCGTAGTATCCGATTTTTTGGAGAGCAATGCATCACAGTATTTTAATAAAATGGGTTTTCATAACGAAACAAGGTATGATTCAATTACAAATATCGAGTATGCAAGTGACAATGATATAGAATCTATGCTTATGCGAGAAATGAATATAAAGGATAAGGAAGCGGTTGTGGCACTTGCAAAGCTTGGAGTAGCCAATTTAAGCAGTGAATGGCGTGCGGACAGTATATCAGAGCGTGTACTTATATCATATAAGCTTAAATCGGGTAAAAAAGTGCAAAGAGTCTATAATATTGATTTTGATGCCGCTATAAAAGAGCTTTCAAGTATATATGATGACGAAGGCTACAAAACGGGAATGTATCCGATACTCTCGGAAGACTCAAAAAATATAGTAAGTGTGGACTTTAACGGTATAAAAGATAATGATAAGCACCTGACATCTGAAAACGGAGATTTGGCTAAGCTTACAGAAGTTTATAAGAAGGAACTTATGAGCCTGAAATATGATACAAAAGTAAAATCATATCCTTTTGCATCTATAAGATTCAATGATGACGATGCACAAAAGATTTTGGATGCGGCATATAAGGACAGAGGAAACTACAGTGATTATTCACCTGACAGCAAATATGCGGATTTGATGGATGATGTGGGATATTATCCTGTTTACCCTGAGTTTAAAGAGACAGTTGCCATGCTTAAGGAAATGGGTGTGGATGTAAAGGAAAAAATGTCTGTAGAGGATATTGACAGAATAGAGGTAAGTGAGTTTAATCCTGAGCAAATAGAAACGTACTATGATTCATACAATGAAACCGGAACCAAGGTATTTACTGATGCTAAGGATATAGAGGAGATACTTGATAAAGTTGTAGTATGTGACAGCCCTTATAAAGAGGATTTGAATGAGGATGTAAACTTTAATGTATTGATCTATCTAAAGAGCGATGTAAGTGATGCCCACGGAGGCGGCTTACAGTACCACTTTAAAAGAGGAGATATACCTGAAAATGTTAAATAAATAAAACGTGGCGGTATCAGATACTGAAGCCGCCGTTTTTATTTTAAGGTTGTTTTCCCATATAAGCAAGTATTCCGCCGTCCACATAGAGTATATGTCCGTTTACAAAATCTGATGCAGGGGATGAGAGGAAAACTACAGGGCCTGCGAGGTCGGCAGGGTCTCCCCATCTGTTGGCAGGTGTCTTTGCAAGTATAAATGAGTCAAAAGGATGTTTGCTTCCGTCAGGCTGTATCTCACGAAGAGGTGCGGTCTGTGAGGTTGCAATATATCCCGGTCCTATACCGTTACACTGAATATTGTACTGACCGTATTCAGAAGCTATATTTTTTGTAAGCATCTTTAAACCGCCTTTTGCCGCAGCATAGGCGCTTACAGTTTCTCTTCCAAGCTCACTCATCATGGAGCAGATATTTATTATTTTGCCGCTTCTTCTCTTTACCATGTTAGGTAAAACAGCCTTTGCCATAATAAAAGGTGCTATAAGGTCAACATCTATAACCGAGTTAAACTCATCCACGCTCATATCTGTCATAGGAATTCTTTTTATGATGCCGGCATTATTTACCAAAATATCAATTTCACCGATATTCTTTTCAATATCGGCTACCATCTTTTTTACATCGTCCTCATTGGTTACATCACATACATAACCTTTTGCATCAATATTTTCTTCTTTATATGCTTCAAGACCCTTTTTCAGTCCGTCCTGTGAGCTGCTGTTAACTACTACATTTGCGCCTGCGCCAGAAAGTGCCTTTGCCATTGCAAAGCCTATACCGTGAGATGCACCTGTAACAAGTGCGATTTTTCCGTCAAGTCTAAAGCTGTTTAAAATATTTTCCATTATCTTAAGTCCTCATTCTTTATAACATCCATATCGTCAAATGCCTGATTCTCGCCGCCCATTGCCCAGATAAATGTATAGTTTGATGTACCTGCAGCTGAATGTATACTCCATGAAGGAGAGATAACGGCTTCTTCATTGTGCATTACAATATGTCTGGTTTCGTTAGGCTCGCCCATAAGATGGAAAATAACATTGTCCTTTGGAACTTCAAAGTACATATAAATCTCCATTCTTCTTTCATGTGTATGTGCAGGCATTGTATTCCATACATTACCCTCGTCAAGCACAGTCATACCCATGGAAAGCTGAGCGGTTTGAAGGACATCAGGATGTATAAACTGATTGATAATTCTCTTATTGGAAGTCTTATTATCTCCAAGAGGCTTCTTGGCGGCATCCTTTATTGATATAAATTTTGTCTTATATGAAATATGTGCCGGAGCACTTACCATATAAAACTTTGCAGGATTGCTTTTGTCAAAACTTCTGAATGTAACATTCTTTGTACCCTTTGTAATATATAGGCAATCTTTATAATCAAGTGTGAAGGTTTCATCGTCTGCTACAATTTCACCCTTGCCTCCTATATTGAAAATACCTATTTCTCTTCTTTCAAGAAAGTAGCTTGTACCGAAGTTTGACCAAACATCGATGCCCTTATCTATGGAGACCGTCTCATTTACAGGCATACAGCCTAAAGTTACCATTCTGTCCACATGTGAATATACTGCAACTACAGTATCAGGCTGATAAAGATCCTGAATAAGGAATTCATCTCTTATTTCGTCTGTGGTGTAAAATTTAAAGTCTCTTTGATTTGCCGAATAACGAATGTCCATAATATCCTCCTTTAATATGCTATAAACATTTCACCAAATTTGTTGCTTAATGCCGCATTGACCCTCTCAATACCGCCGTAAAGATGCTTTTTAACTATCTCCTCTATCTTTGAGGTATCTCGGTTTTTAATTATTTCATACATCTGCTTATGCTCAAGTATTACCTGCTCGTAGTTTTCACATTCAAGCATATCCAGCATGCAAAATCTTGTGTAATTGGAGTCGGATTTTCTTATTTGCTCCCAAAGATAGGTATGTCCGGTCTTCTTATACCACAATTCATGCATGGATAAATCTGTCTCCTTGAATTTATCAGGCTTAAAGTTTTTGGTATTTTCATAGCTTTTTGTAAGCTTGATAACGCTCTTTTCAATCTTTTTAATATCGCTCTCTGTTGCAATGGCGATGAAGTCTTTAAGTACCATGCTCTCAAGGGCAAATCTTTCATATATGATCTGCTTTACAATTTCCATATTTATCATGGATACTCTTGAACCGCTCTTTGGAACTATATCTACAAGTCCCACGCCTGCAAGTCTTGAGAGAGCGGAGCGTATCGGAGTTCTTGAAACATTATACCTTGTACAAAGGCTGTTTTCACTTATAAGCTGTCCCGGGCTTAAGCTTAAGCATCAATATATCGTTTTCAATTTCCGAATAAATATTTTGAACGGTAGAAATACTCATACCCCCTTTCAGACACAAATTAACCTTGTATGCAAGCATTGTTTTATGCTATGATTAACGAGTTTATAAGACCATAATATAACGGATATTTTAATAAGTCAATCAAAAACTTGTATCCAAGATTTAGATAAACTTGTATCCAAGAAATAAAAAATAAGGAGAAATATATGGGCGGATTTTTTAATTATGACAATCCTGTATGGAGATTTGTCGGCAGAATATGGGACTTGTTTATTCTGAACCTGCTTTGGGTGATATGCTCCATACCGATAGTAACTTTCGGAGCGTCCACAACTGCTATGTATTACTGTACACTTAAGATAGCAAAGGACCGTGACAGTGGAGGAATGTTTACAATGTTCTTTCACAGCTTCAAAGACAATATAGGGCAGTCCACTATCATTTGGATAATAATGGCTTTTATAGGAGGTATACTGTTTTTTGATATAAGGTTTTTCAGCTTTTATTCACCTATACATAATACTGTAATAAGAATGATAATATTTACTGTTACCTGCTTTTTAATACTTTTTGTGGCTGTTTATATTCCTGTATATTCCCTATACAGGCAAAAGTTTATCAATTGATAAAGCAGACTTTCAAGCTGGCGCTTTTCATGTCGATAAAGCACCTTGTAAGAACAATAATCATATTGGCGGGAAGTTTAATAATACTCATAGCGGTATATTATCTGATAATGAGACTGCCGGGAGTTATGTCCATGCTTGTGCTGATACTCGGTTCCGGAATATCTTTGTTTCAGGCAAGTCAGTTCAATATGGTCTTCGATAAATATATAAATGAGGATAATGAATAAAAATATTGTACTGATTTTTAGACATTTTTGTTATTTTATTAACTAATCTTAAAAGCTTGTATTGTGTCTTTTTTTTTACTATACTATAGATATATGAGCTCGGATGAGCTTTTTGTTGTGCAAATAAGCACAGGTTAAATATAAGCTATATGCTGTAAGAACAGAAAGGGATATGTCATATGTCAATGATGGATCAACTAAGAGAGAGAGCAAAGAAAAGTAAGAAAACTATAATATTGCCGGAGTCAATGGATAAGAGAACCTTTAAGGCAGCCGAAACAATCTTAAAAGACGGTTTGGCAAACCTGATAATCATCGGAACACCACAGGAAGTGGAAGAGTATTCAAAGGGCTATGATATCACAGGAGCGACAATAATTGATCCAAATACTTATGAGAAGACACAAGAATATGAGGACCTCTTTGTAGAGCTTAGAAAGTCAAAGGGACTTACTCATGAAGATGCAAGAAAGCAAATGCTGAGCGACTATACAACTTACGGATGCCTGATGCTCAAGGCGGGAGATGCTGACGGTCTTGTAAGCGGTGCATGTCATTCAACAGCCAATACACTTAGACCTGCATTACAGATAATAAAGACAAAGCCGGGTACAAAGCTTGTTTCAGGATTCTTCGTAATGGAAGTTCCAAACTGTGAATTCGGAGAGGACGGTGTATTTGTATTTGCAGATTGCTCACTTGAGCAAAATCCTGATCCTGAGAAGCTTGCAGCTATTGCACTCTCATCAGCTGATAGCTTTAAGTTCCTTGTAGGAAAGGAGCCTAAGGTTGCAATGCTCAGCCACTCATCAAAGGGAAGTGCAAAGCATGACGATGTAACAAAGGTTGTAGAGGCTACAAGAATTGCAAAAGAGCTTGCACCTGATCTTTGCCTTGACGGAGAGCTTCAGCTTGATGCGGCTATCGTTCCTGAGGTCGGAGAAGCTAAGGCGCCGGGTTCAAATGTGGCAGGATATGCAAATGTACTTGTATTCCCTGATCTTGATGCTGCAAACATCGGTTATAAGCTTGTTCAAAGACTTGCAAAGGCAAATGCTTACGGACCTATGTGTCAGGGTATTGCAAAGCCTGTAAACGACCTTTCAAGAGGATGTTCGGCTGAGGATATTGTCGGTGTGGTTGCAATCACAGCAATTCAGGCGGCGGGAGAAGATAAATAAATTAAACACGAGGAATGGAGTTTCTTATGAAAAATATTTTGGTTATAAACTGTGGTAGCTCATCACTTAAATATCAGCTTATAAACATGGAAAATGAAGAGCCTTTGGCAAAGGGATTGTTTGAGAGAATAGCAATACCGGGATCAAAGCTTTACACATGAGCCTATCGGCAGAGACAAGTATATCATAGAGAAGGACGTAAAAGATCATACAGAGGCTATTGCTTTAGTATTTGAGGCACTTACAGACAAAGAGCACGGTGTAATAAAGGATGCAAGTGAAATCGCAGCTGTCGGACACAGAGTGGTACAGGGTGGCGTTAAGTATCCTGATTCCGTAGTTATTGACGATGAGGTAAAGGCTGAGATAAAGAAGTATCAGATCTTGCACCGCTTCACAACCCTGCAAACCTTATGGGTATTGAAGCTGTAGAAAAGGCAATGCCGGGAATTACAAATGTAGCCGCTTTTGATACATCATTCGGTATGGGAATGCCTGAGAAAGCATATAAGTATGCTATTCCAAGTGAGTACTATGACAAGTATCATATCAGAAGATACGGTTTCCATGGTACAAGCCATATGTATGTATCACATGAGGCTATTGAGTTTGCAAACCTTGATAAAGACAATGCAAAGGTAGTGGTATGTCACCTTGGAAACGGTGCATCAATATCTGCATCTATAGGCGGCAAATGTATAGATTCATCAATGGGTCTTACTCCTCTTGAGGGTCTTATTATGGGTACAAGGTCGGGAGATATCGATCCTGCAATAGTACAGTATATCTGTAACAAGGAGAATAGAAGCGTTGACGAGGTATTAAATATCCTCAACAAAAAGTCGGGTGTACTCGGAATGAGCGGAGGTATATCATCAGACTTCAGAGATATTGAGAATGCCGCAGCAGACGGAAATAAGCTTGCCGAAGTTGCACTTGAGGCGTTCAGATACAGAATTATCAAGTATGTAGGTGCATATATAGCCGCAATGGGCGGAGTGGATGCTATCTGCTTTACAGCCGGTGTAGGCGAGAACGATAAGGAAACAAGAAGAATTGTAGGAAACGCTTTCGGATATCTCGGTGCAAAGATTGATGATAATGCAAACAATGTTCGCGGTAAGAGAACTATGATTTCAACCCCTGATTCTAAGGTTAAGCTTATTCTTATGCCTACAAATGAGGAATTGGCTATAGCAAGAGATGCTTACAGATTGGCTAAAAAATAATATTGACAAGTGAAACCTTTACCATTATAATAAAACAAGTTTTGTGACTCGAGATAAGGAGGTGAAAGAATGTCAATTTGTCCAAAGAATAAAACATCTCGCGGTAGAAGAGATAATAGAAGAGCTAACTGGAAGATGTCAGCTACAAGTCTTGTAAAATGTCCTAAGTGTGGAGAGTTAATGCTTCCTCATAGAGTTTGTAAGGCATGTGGTTCATATAACAAGCGTGAAATAGTAACAGTAGACTAATATTCTACTGATCGGATTAACAGGGTTGCTACTTGGTGGCAGCCCTGTTATTCTATTATATATAAAGTTAACAGCTTATGTTTCACAATCCTAAACGCAGCTATGCTTAAAAGCTTCGCAGGATTTTACGCAGCCTGTGGAACTCGTTTGTTCGCTTGAAAAGCAGCGAACTGCACTCAGACAGGTCCTCGGCTGCTGAATCCTGTCTCGCTTTTTGCGCACAGCTAAACGCTACAAGGATTGTGAAACGGTAAGCTGCAACCATAATAATATAAGGTAGGAGTAATTATATGAAGTGGGAGAAGTATACTCTTATTACAAAGACTGATGCGGTGGACATTATAAGTGCATCGCTTGGAGATATAGGCGTGGAAGGTATTGAGATAGAAGACAATGTACCTCTTACAGCCGAAGAGACAAAGGGAATGTTTATAGATATTTTACCTGAACTTCCAAAGGACGAAGGCATAGCAAAAGTAAGTTTTTATCTGGATTCGGAAGCGGACAATACAAAGCTTTTGGAGGATATCCATAATACATTGGAAGAACTTAAAGAGTTTTGCGATATAGGTGACGGCGTGCTTACAAAGTCCGAAACTGAAGATAAAGACTGGATAAACAACTGGAAGCAGTATTTTAAGCCTTTTTATGTGGGCGATATACTTATAAAGCCTACCTGGGAAGAGATACCTGAGGATGCAAAGTATAAGACACTTATACAGATAGATCCCGGTACGGCATTCGGTACAGGTTCGCATGAGACCACCAAGCTGTGTATACTGGCACTTGAGAAGTATCTTAAGACAAAGCCTGAAGCCAAAGTACTTGATATAGGTACAGGAAGCGGAATACTTGGAATCGCGGCATTAAAGCTTGGAGCGGAATGTGTATTCGGAACGGACCTTGACGATATGGCGATAGATGCGGTCATGGAAAATATGATAAGCAATGAAATAGGTATGACCGAGTTTGTAGCGGTGTGCGGAGATATCCTGACCGATGAGAATATAATGGATATGGCAGGCTATGAAAAGTTTGATATAGTTACAGCCAATATTTTGGCTCCTGTTATAATAGAGCTTATAAAGACTGTAGCAAAGCATATGAGAAAAGGCGGAATATTCATCACATCCGGAATAATAGATACAAAGGAAGCCGATGTGGTGCTTGCTTTTAAAAAGAGTGAGGATTTTGAAATCATCGAGATAAACCACCTTGGAGAGTGGGTAAGCATCGTGGCAAAAAAGAGGTAATAAATGTATCATTTTTTTGTGGAAGAAGAGCAGGTAAACGGCGAAAATGCGTATATAAAAGGCAGTGATGTAAATCATATAGTAAATGTTCTCAGGATGAAGGTCGGAGAAGAACTTCTGATCAGTGTAAAAGGAGATTGGGATTATCTTTGTAAGATAGAAAAGACGGAAGCTGACAGGGTAGATTTGAAAGTGCTTGAGAGCATGGAACAAAGAGAACTGCCTGTAAAGATTACATTGCTGCAGGGCATTCCAAAATCAGACAAGCTTGAAATGATAATACAAAGGCTATAGAACTGGGTGTAAGTGAGATAATACCTGTAAAGACAAAAAGAGTTGTGGTAAAGATAGATGAAAAGAAAGTCGACGCTAAAATAAACAGATGGAATGCTATTGCAGAGAGTGCGGCCAAACAGTCAAAGAGAAGTATTGTTCCGAAAGTATTAAAGCCGCAGACTGTCGAAAATGCACTTGAAACGGTAAAGGACTATGGTGTAAAATTATTACCTTATGAGAATGCACAAGGTATCAAAAAGACCAGGAGTATACTTGAGAGTCTGGACACCAAAAATAATATAGCCGTTTTTATAGGACCTGAAGGCGGATTTGAGGAAGCTGAAGTAAAAAAGGCGACAGACTTTGGGTTTGATGTGATTACACTCGGTAAAAGAATCCTAAGGACGGAGACAGCCGGACTTGCATTGCTCGGTAATATAATGATCAGATTGGAAGAAGAATAGATGGACGCATATTTTGACAACTCGGCTTCTACAAAAGTAAGCGAAAAAGCCATAGATATAATGTTAAAGACTATGAGGGAGGACTATGCAAACAGCAGCGCGAAGCATATAAAAGGCGTAGATGCCGAAAAATATGTAAAGGATGCCGCTGAAACAATAGCAAAGACTCTCAAAGTTAAAAAAAGTGAGATAATCTTTACATCAGGAGGAACCGAGTCCAACAATATGGCGCTTTTAGGTACAGCCATGGCAAAAAAGAGACTTGGAAAGCATATAATAATATCGGGAATAGAGCATCCTGCCGTATATATGCCGGCGACATTTTTGGCGGAAGAAGGATTTGAACTGACTGTACTTCCTGTAGATAAAACAGGAAGAGTTGACCTTGAGGTATTAAAAGAAAGTATCAGAGAAGATACAATACTGGTTTCAATCATGTATGTAAATAATGAAATCGGTGCTGTGGAGCCTGTAGATGAGATATCAAAGATAATAAAGAGTAAGAATGCAAATACTCTCTTTCATGTAGACGCAATACAGGCATATACAAAATTTAAAATAAATCCTAAAACACAGGGAATTGATATGCTTTCCGCATCAGGACATAAGTTCCACGGCCCTAAGGGAGTCGGATTTTTATACATCGACGGCAATGTGAAGATAAATCCTATTATATTCGGAGGCGGACATCAAAGAGGTATGAGAAGCGGCACATTAAATACAACAGGAATTGCCGGAATGGGAGTTGCCGCAAAGGAAGCCTATGACGAGTTTGATAACAGAATTGAAAAGATAAAGAGCCTTAAAAACTTTATTATGGATGAACTTGAGAAAATAGACGGAGCCATATTAAATACCGGCAGAGGCGATAACTTCGCACCGCAGATTATAAGTGTATCTTTTGAAGATATTCGTGCGGAAGTATTGTTACACGCCTTGGAAGACAGAGGTATATATGTTTCAAGCGGTTCGGCATGCTCTTCAAATCATCCGGGTATATCGGGAACGCTTAAGGCTGTAGGTATAAGAGAAGATTTATTGGATGCTACCATAAGGATTTCCTTATCCGAGCTCAACAATATGGAGGAGGCAAAGTATCTTATAGATAATTTGAATGAGCTTTTGCCGCTTCTTAGAAAATTTGTGAGGAAATAATGAAGTACAAATCATTTTTAATTAAATACGGTGAAATAGGTGTAAAGGGTAAGAACAGATATATGTTTGAAGATGCCCTGATGAAGCAAATAAGAATTGCATTAAAAGAAGTGGAAGGCAAGTTCTTTGTATCAAAAGAACTTGGAAGAATATATGTGGATACCGACGGAGATTATGACTACGAGGACACTATAGACAGACTCAGTAAGGTATTCGGAATAGTCGGCATCTGTCCTATGGTCAGAATAGAGTCAAAGGACTATGAAAATCTCAAAAAAAGTGTGGTTGAATATGTGGATGAAGTGTATCCGGATAAGAACTTTACATTCAAGGTGGATACCAGAAGAGCGGACAAGAGTTTCCCGGGTACTTCAGAGAGTATCAATGCAGACCTTGGAGAGGTGATTTTAAACGCGTTTCCTGAGATAAAGGTAAATGTAAGAAAGCCTGATGTGCTTATCAAAGTGGAGATAAGAACCTTTATCAATATATATTCACTTGAGATAGCGGGACCCGGAGGAATGCCTATAGGTACAAACGGCAAGGCGATGTTACTCTTATCAGGCGGAATAGACTCGCCTGTAGCGGGATATATGATTGCAAAAAGAGGTGTGAGAGTGGAAGCGGTATATTTCCACGCACCGCCTTATACTTCTGAGAGAGCAAAGAGAAAGGTAATAGAGCTTGCAGAGATTGTGGCAAGATACAGCGGACCTATAAACTTACATATAATCAATTTTACGGATATTCAGCTTGCAATATATGAGAACTGCCCACATGAGGAACTTACAATCATCATGAGAAGATATATGATGAAGATTGCAGAGAGAATAGCTGTGGAAAACGGCGATCAGGCGCTTATAACAGGTGAGAGTATAGGACAGGTGGCATCTCAGACAATACAGTCGCTGCTTACTACCGATGCGGCAGCCACATTGCCGGTATTCAGGCCGCTTATAGGTTTTGACAAGCAGGAGATTGTGGAAATTTCGGAGAAGATAGGCACATATGAGACTTCTATACAGCCATATGAGGACTGCTGTACAATCTTTGTGGCAAAGCACCCTGTGACAAAACCTGCACTTGAAGGTATTGAAAGGTCTGAGAAGAGTCTTGAAGGAAAGATAGAAGAACTTTTGGAAAGGGCGCTTGAGACTAAAGAAAGAATTTTGGTAAAGGCGAAGTAATAAAAAATCCGGCAGATATATCTGCCGGATTAAAAAAATATTATTTGATGATATATGGAGAGAGTGCCTCAAGTATCTGCTCTACATTATCCTCAGCGTGAATGTTAAGATCGATAGGCTTTGATAAGTCTAAGCTGAAGATACCCATTATTGATTTTGCATCTATAACATATCTTCCTGAAACTAAGTCAAAGTCTACATCGTACTTAGCCAATTCGTTAACAAATGACTTTACTTTGTCGATGGAATTAAGGGAAATTTGAACTGTTTTCATATAATCCTCCATTGTAAAAAATATTGTGTGAATGCAACAAACACATAAAAGTATTTGCACATTAGCTTCTGCCTATATCCTATATAAATTTTATAGTAAAGTCAATGACATTTGAAAAGTTAGAAAGGATTTTTATGAAAACAGTTGCTTTTCACACACTGGGCTGTAAGGTAAATACATATGAAACGGAGGCTATGCAGCAGCTGATGGAGGCTGCAGGCTATAGATGTGTGGATTTTAGTGAAAAAGCGGATGTATATATTATAAATACCTGCTCTGTGACAAATATTGCAGACAGAAAGTCAAGGCAGATGCTTCACAGGGCGAGAAAGATGAATGAAGATGCCATAGTTGTAGCGGCAGGTTGCTATGTGGAGTCCGCAAAAGAAAAAATTGATGAGGACTTAAGCATAGATATTATTGTAGGAAACAATAATAAAAACGAGATTGTAAATATAATAAATGAATATTTACAGGATAAGAATGAAAACAGGTTTATAATTGATATAAATAAAAATACCGAGTATGAAGAGTTCAATATAAGTAAGATAAACGACCATACCAGAGCCTTTATAAAAGTGCAGGACGGCTGCAACCAGTTTTGCTCATACTGTATTATTCCTTTTACAAGGGGCAGGGTACGAAGCAGAAAGATGGAAAATATCATAGAAGAGGTAAAAAAGCTTGCATCTTCAGGATATAAGGAAGTGGTACTTACAGGTATACATCTCTCATCATACGGAGTGGACTTTTTGGATGAGTCATACAATAAAAGAATGGAGTTGCTCACACAGACCGAGGAAAGTGACGAGGAGTTTGTCACAAAGAACGAGCTGCTTAATCTGATAGAAAATATAGCAAAAGTGGACGGAATAGAAAGAATTCGTATAGGCTCACTTGAACCGAGAATTATAAAAGAAGGATTTATAAAGAGCCTTAGTGAAATAAACAAGTTTTGTCCGCATTTTCATCTTAGTTTACAGAGCGGATGTGACAAGACTCTAAAGAGTATGAACAGAAAGTATACTGCAAGTGAGTTTTATGAGGGAGTAGAGCTTATCAGAAAGTATTTTGACTCTCCTGCAATCACTACGGATATTATTGTGGGATTTCCCGGGAGAAAGTGAAAGAGATTTTGAAGAGAGTAAAGCCTTTGTAGAGAAAGTAAAGTTTTATGAAACTCATATTTTTCCCTACTCCGTAAGAGAAGGCACAAAAGCCGCACATATGCCGCAGGTGGACGGCAATGAGAAGGCAAAAAGGGCAAATATATTGAATGAAATAAATTTGGCCAATCAAAGAGAGTTCAGAAGTCAAAGAATCACAAAAGTTGATGAGGTACTTTATGAGGAGACTTTTACATTGGACGGAAAAGAGTATTATACAGGTTATACAAAGGAATATGTAAAGATTGCCGTTTTAAAGGACGGACTTAATACAAACGATATCATAAAAGGTAAAGTGGTTAAGTTTTTGACTGATGATATATTGTTGATGGAAAAAGAACAAAATAATGTATAAAGGTTTTATTTTCTGAACTTTAAAAATAATATTGCAATATAACCTGCAATCGTGATAGAATAAAACTTATTAGAAAAGGAAGCGTGATAAGATGGATGTTCAAAATACACAATATTTTAGGGCAGTACAAGAAAATAAGATGGATGTCAAGGAAGTGTTGAAGCTGGTTTATGAGGCTATGACAGAGAAGGGATATAATCCTGTAAATCAGATAGTCGGCTATGTGATGTCAGGAGATCCGACTTATATCACGAGTCACAAGAGTGCAAGAAGTCTCATTATGAAGGTTGAGCGTGATGAGATAGTGGAAGAGTTGTTAAAAAGTTATATTGAGAAGAATCTTAGCTGAACTTTTTAAGATGAATCATAAAGCCGCGTGATGGACCTTCTGAGGCTGGGTCATACAATAAAACATATTTTAAATATGGGTAAAATGTATGAAGAAGTTTGCTTTGAAGGTAGGCTTCTTTTTTACAGTTTGGAGAAAAAGTGGATTTGAAAGATAGAATCATGGGACTTGACTATGGCTCAAAGACTATCGGAGTAGCTATAAGCGACTCATTGGGGCTTACAGCGCAGCCGTTTGAGACCATTGAGAGAGATAAAGAAAAATAAGCTCAGAAGATCCTTTGGCAAGGATTGCCAGGATAGTGAAGAAAAATAATATAAAAGAAATAGTGGTAGGACTGCCTATAAATATGAACGGCAAGAGCAACGAGAGAGTGGCTCTTACAATGGAGTTTGTAGAGAAGCTGAAAAAAAGAGTGAACGTTCCTATTGTGATGCAGGATGAAAGACTGACTACGGTGGAAGCGGATGAGATACTGGATGAGTCCGGTGTGAAGAAGGAAAATCGAAAGCAGTTCATTGATATGGTGGCGGCCGGTATTATTTTGAGAGAATATATGGAGAAGAAGAAATGAAAAACGATATGGTATCTTTTTTGTCGGAAGACGGTGAAAATATAAAACTTAGTGTTTTGGAAGAGACCAAGATAAACGGAATCAGCTATATACTTGTGACAGACAGCTTTGATGGCGAAGACGGCGAATGCTATATTATGAAGGATATTTCAAGCGATGATTGTGAGGACGCCAATTATATATTTGTAGAAGATGAAAACGAGCTGGATTCGGTATTTGAGATATTTGAAAAGATGATGGATGATATAGATATTGTTAGATAATTTATATCTGTTTATATATTAGATTTAGAAAGGAATAAGTTTTGAACGAGAATGAGAAAAATCCTTTGCTGAATATGCAAAGAATAATGCAGGAAAGCAAGGAACTGAGTGAAGCAAGCACAAATGAATTTGGAGACAAACCTGAAAAGAAAGTAAAAAAAGAAAGAACGGTTAACGCCAGATTAAAGCATGAGCAGGGCACTAAAAAAAGAGCGACTTCAAATGAAGAGAATACAGCAGAGGTCCTTAAGGCAAACACTACAGAAGAAAAGCCGCTTGAAAAAAAGCCTGTAAGAAGAACCGGAACAAGAAAAGCAAAGACTGCCGAAAGCAAGAGAGATGCAGGTATAAGTGAAGTATCCGAAGAGATGAAAAAAACAGGGGCAAGATATGTGGCTCCTGACAGAAATGTACCTTCTTTGGCGGAGCAGGTATCAAGCATACTTATGGAGAATACCAACAAAAAAAGAAGGGGCAGGGCAAAGAAGGCAAGTAAGAAGATAAAGATAATACCGCTTGGAGGACTTGAGCAGATCGGTATGAATATCACCGCGTTTGAGTACGAGGACAGCATCATGGTGGTTGACTGCGGACTGGCCTTCCCAAGCGACGATATGCTTGGAATAGACCTCGTAATACCTGATATAACATATCTGAAGGACAACTATCTTAAGGTAAAGGGATTTTGTATAACACATGGTCATGAAGACCATATCGGAGCGCTGCCGTATATATTAAAGCAGCTTAATGTGCCTGTCTACGGTACGAAGCTTACCTGTGCGCTTATTGAAAAGAAACTTAAAGAACATCAGATAGACGATACGGCAAAGCTGAATGTGGTAAAGTACGGAGATACGGTAAAGCTGGGAGATTTTAATGTTGAGTTTGTAAAGACAAATCACTCAATAGCGGATGCTGCGGCACTTGCAATACACTCTCCGGCAGGTACGATTTTCCATACAGGTGACTTTAAGGTGGACTACACACCGGTATTCGGAGACCCGGCCGACCTTGGAAGAATGGCTGAGATAGGAAAGCAGGGCTGTCTTGCAATGCTTTGTGACTCCACCAATGCCACCAGACCGGGATTTACAATGTCCGAGAGAACTGTGGGCAAGACATTTGATATGATATTTGCAGAGCATAAGGACAGCAGAATAATCGTAGCGACTTTTGCTTCAAATGTGGACAGAGTGCAGCAGATAATCAACACGGCATATAAGTATGACAGAAAAGTGGTGGTGGGAAGGCAGAAGCATGGTAAATGTCATAGGAACCGCCGCAGACCTCGGATATATAGATATTCCTGAAGGAACACTTATTGATATAGATCATTTGAGAGATTATCCGCAGGAAAAGACGGTTATTATCACTACCGGAAGTCAGGGAGAGTCAATGGCGGCACTCTCAAGAATGGCTTCTTCCCATACACAGAAAGTGTGAGATAGTGCCTGAGGATGTTGTAATTATGAGTTCAACACCTATCCCGGGAAATGAAAAAGGCCGTTTCAAAGGTTATAAATGAGCTTTCTATGAAGGGGTGCCGAGGTAATCTTTCAGGATACTCATGTATCCGGACACGCCTGTCAGGAAGAAATCAAGCTTATGTACTCACTTCTAAAGCCGAAGTTTGCACTGCCTGTACACGGTGAGTACAGACATCTTATGGCGGGAAGAGGACTTGCCGAGGCGGTAGGAATCCCAAGTGAGAATGTACTTATAATGTCAAGCGGTGATGTTGTGGAACTTGGAGAGGATTCATGTAAGATAGTAGGTCATGTAGAGGCCGGCGGAGTCTTTGTAGACGGCCTCGGAGTAGGCGATGTCGGAAATATTGTACTTCGTGATAGGCAAAGCTTGTCACAAAATGGTATAATAATAGTGGCAATGAGTCTTGAGCATGGAACCAACAGACTTTTATCAGGTCCCGACATAGTTTCAAGGGGCTTTGTATATGTGAGAGAGTCTACCGATTTGATGAACGAGGCGAGTGCAGTGGTAAGAGAAGCTGTGGCGGATTGCCTTCACGCCAGAATCACGGACTGGGCTAAGATAAAGAATGTGGTAAGAGATTCTTTGAGCGAGTTTTTGTGGAAAAGGATGAAGAGAAATCCGGTCATATTGCCAATAATAATGGAGGTACATTAAAGGGTACTAAATGAGCAAAGAAACTACATCTAAGAGGAAGACAAAAAAAAGAGTGACTTCTTTTTTGGGAAGAATTGTTACATATATTCTTGTGCTGATAATGCTGGTAGGTATACCTTTTTCTTATCAGTTCGGACACAGTATATTTTATGCGTCAAGTGTGGACTCACCACCGGGCAGAAATGTTGAAGTGACTGTAGAGGAGGGGACGAGTTTTAAGAAACTGGCGGATGAGCTATACAGTGTGGGAGTCATAGAAAATAAGTTTTCCTTTGAGATACAGGCCAAATTTTTGATATCAGAATGCATTCGGGTGAGTATACATTCAACACCTCACAGACATCCAGACAGATACTGGAGATGATTGACGACGGTGTTTCGGAGAATAATAAAAATGATAACAAATCCTAAAGTACTGGAATATCTGGATATCATTTCTCCGGTGAATTCAAAAGCGATAGAAGAGATAAGGGCTGAGGCTAAAGGAAATTATATACCGATTATAAAAAGAGATACCGAGAATCTTTTGAAATTCGTATTGAAGATGCAAAATCCCGGTTCTATTTTGGAAATCGGTTGTGCTGTCGGTTATTCAGCTGCGGTTATGCTTGAAAACTCCGATGCGGATATAGTGACTGTTGAAAAAATGCCTGAGAGGGTGGAAGAAGCTAAAAGAAATATAAAATATGCTGATTTTGAAAGCAGAGCAAGTATATTGGAAGGTGATGCCGGTGAGATACTTAAGAGTCTGGCGGATAAGGGTGAGAAGTTTGATTTTATCTTTATGGATGCCGCCAAGGCGCAGTATATCACTTGGTTGCCTATAGTAAAGAAACTTTTAAAGGAATCAGGAATGATTTTCTCGGATAATTGTTTGCAGGAGGGAGACTTGTCGGAGTCTTCCTTTGCAATAAGAAAAAGAGACAAGACAATACATAAGAGAATGAGAGAATATATATATCTTCTTTTGCATGATGAGACTTTGGAATCATGGATATTTTCAATAGGAGATGGAGTTTTACTGAGTAGAAGCAGGAGGTAAATTGAGGAACTTGGAACTTTTGATACCGGCAGGCAATCTTGAAAACCTGAAGGTGGCAATAGATTACGGTGCCGATGCGGTATATATAGGCGGTGAATTTTTCAGCCTCAGAGCAAAGGCAAAGAATTTTACAAAAGAGGATATGAAAGCAGGTATAGAGTATGCTCACAGTAGAGGCAAAAAGGTCTATGTAACGGCAAATATCCTCGGACATAATGATGACTTGGAGGCGGCAAGGTCTTACTTTAACGAGCTTAAAGAGATTGGACCGGATGCACTTATCATATCGGACCCCGGAATATTTACCATAGCAAAGGAGGTATGGCCGGAGGTTGAGATACATATTTCCACACAGGCCAACAATACTAACTATGCTACATATCTTTTTTGGTGGAAGCTTGGAGCAAGCAGAGTGGTTACAGCCAGAGAGCTATCACTTGAGGAAATAAGAAAGATAAGGGAAAATATACCTGAGCAGATGGAGATAGAGACATTTGTGCACGGTGCTATGTGTATGTCATATTCAGGCAGATGCCTGCTCAGCAACTTCTTTACGGGAAAGGATGCAAACAGAGGTGAGTGTACTCACTCATGCAGGTGGAAATATTCGGTTGTGGAGGAGAAAAGACCGGGTGAATATATGCCTGTATATGAGAATGAGAGAGGTACATATATTTTCAATTCCAAGGACCTTTGTATGATTGAGTATATCCCAGATTTGATTAAAGCGGGCATTGACAGCTTTAAGATAGAGGGCAGAATGAAAACGGCACTCTATGTTGCTACAGTGGCAAGGACATACAGAAAGGCTATAGACGACTACCTTAAGTCGGAAGAAACTTTTAAAGAAAACCTTGAGTGGTATAAGTCCGAGATAGGAAAGTGTACCTACAGAGAGTTTACCACAGGATTTTTCTTCGGTAAGCCTGACAGCGATACACAGATATATGACAGCAACACCTATGTAAAAAACTATATTTATATAGGTACCGTGAATGAAGTGGATAAAGAGGGCAGAGCAATCTTTAATCAAAAGAACAGATTCTTTGTAGGTGACAATATCGAAGTTATGAAGAAAAACGGTGAGAATATATCACTGAAGGTGGAATCTATAGAGAATGACAAGGATGAGAAAATGGAGAGTGCTCCACATCCTTTACAGCTTTTGAAGGTGACATTTGATAAGCAGGTAGTGGAAGAAGGAGATATACTGAGAGTTTATAATCCCGAAAGACAGTAGTGGAGGTATAATGTTTGCATTTATACTGGCGGTATTATGTGGGATATATGGAACAATTGTTATTTCTATGACAGGCTTTGTGGAATTACAAAGTTATATATGGTATGGATTTGCATTTGTATTTTTTTGCTTTAGGCAAACTGATCAAATTTTATCTAAATAAGAGAATTCCATTGTGGTCTGTGGTATCTGTCTATACTTTGGCGACTCTTGGGGTTCTCATTTTTGTTATAACTTCTATAGCTATAAGCCTTTCGTTGCCGAATAACGATGAACCGGGACTTGATTTTTTGATTGTTCTGGGTACAAAGCCGGATTTGGAAAAAAAGGGAAGCGAATGTAAGTACAGGCTTGATAAAGCTATAGAATATATTGATAACAATCCGGATACCATAATAGTTATAAGCGGCGGAATCGGAAGAGACGGTAAAACGGAATCCGTAGTGATGGCGGATTACCTTATACAAAAAGGTATAGACAGAAATAATATTTTGGTTGAAACACAGTCACATAATACAAGAGAAAATTTAATATATTCAAAGGCGCTTATTGACAAATACAGTGCCGATATAAAGAGAAGTACAGATATTACAATAATAAATGATATGGGTCCGGTGCTTGAAGTAGAGGACAAGCTGCAGACTATAGGTATTTTGACAAATGATTTTCATATTTTCAGATCAATGCAAATTGCATGGATACACACAGTTTTTTTCCTATCAGTGCAAGATCTAACAAAGTTTTATATTTACATATGTTGGTAAGAGAGACATTTGCAATTTTTAAATACAAATTTTTTGAATATATATAAGGAGGAACAGATTGAAAACTTACGATATTGAAGAACAAGTAAATAATATAAAGAAATTATCTGCATATAATGTAGTTGAAATATCAGATATAGATGAACTAAGCGCAAAGGCGGCAATACTTGAGCATAAGAAGACAAAGGCAAGAATTTTTGCATTGCTTACAGATGACAACAACAAGGTATTTACTATAGGATTCAGGACTCCTTCAAAAGATTCCACAGGAGTAGCACATATTTTGGAACATTCGGTGCTTTGCGGTTCAAAGAAGTTCCCAGCAAAGGATCCTTTTGTAGAGCTTGTAAAGGGCTCATTAAATACCTTCCTTAACGCCATAACATATCCCGATAAGACTGTATATCCGATAGCGTCCTGCAATGACAAGGATTTTGACAATCTTATGGAAGTATATCTGGACGCCGTATTTTATCCGAATGTGTATACGGAGCCTAAGATATTTAAGCAGGAAGGTTGGCACTATGAAGTGGTGGATGATAAGGGAAACCCTGACGAGAACGGAAATATTATCTTAAACGGTGTAGTATACAATGAGATGAAGGGAGCTTTTTCAGCTGCCGACAGTGTGCTTGAAAGGTCTATTACAAAGACACTTTTTGAGGGCCACTCATACGGTGAGGAGTCCGGAGGAGACCCTGATGTTATACCTACTTTGACATATGAGAATTTCCTTGATATGCATTCAAAGTACTATCATCCGTCCAATTCATACATTTATCTGTATGGAGATATGGATATGGCAAAGAAGCTTGACATGATAGATAAAGAGTATCTTGATAAGTTTGAATACAAGTTTGTGGACTCGAAGATAGAAGAGGTAAAGCCGCTTGAGAGTGTAAAAGAGAGAAACTTTGAATATCCTATTACCGAAAATCAGAATGAAGAAAATGCCACCTATCTTTCATGGAATACTCTTGTAGGAGGGGAGCTTAACCCTATAGTATATATGGGCTTTCAGATACTTGAGTATGTTTTGATAGATGCACCGGGTGCACCGCTTATGCAGGCTCTTATAGATGCAGGTATCGGAGAAGATGTATACGGCGGATATGCAAACGGTATATATGTTCCTTATTTCGGTGTGACCGCAAAGAACAGCAATCTTGACAGAAAGCCCGAGTTTTTGGCTGTAATAGAGGGTACATTAAGAAAGCTTGCATATGAAGGACTTGACAAAGAGGCTATAAAGGCGGCTATCAATGTATTTGAGTTTAAGGCAAGAGAAGCGGACTACGGATCATATCCTAAGGGACTTATGTACGGACTTTCAAGCTTTGATTCATGGCTTTATGACGCCGATCCTACAATGCATCTCAGATTTGAAAATATCTTTAAGACACTTAGAGAAGAAGTGGAAAACGAATACTTTGAAAACATTATAAAAAAGCATCTGCTTGACAATAAGAACACGGCAATAGTTACTATGACACCGAAAAAGGGACTTACCACAAAGAAGGATAATGAACTTAAAGAAAAGCTTGCCAAGTTCAAAGATACATTGTCAAAGGAAGAGTTAAAAAAGATATACGAAGATACAATAGCACTGAAAAAGTATCAGTCGGAGCCTTCAAGTGAAGAGGCGCTGCTTAAGATTCCGCTGCTTAGCAGGGATGATATAAGCAGGGATGTGAAGATGCCTGAGTTTGAAGAAGACAGTGTGAAAGTTTGTGACAAAGATATAAAGGTGGTACATTCCAAAGTATTCACTGCAGGTATCAACTATATGAAATTTATCTTCAACATTGATTTTGCAAATGAGGAAGAGATAAAGTACCTGGAACTGCTAAAGGAGATACTTGGATATATTGATACGAAAAAAGAAACATTTGCCGCATTAGCCACCAATATAAACTTAAATTCAGGCGGTGTATCATACTCGCTTGAGGCTTATGCTACAATGCAAACCCTATTGATTTTACATTCGGATTTTGTGTAAACGCAAAGATTTTGTACGGCAAGGAGCCTTGGCTGTATTCAACAGTGGCCGAGGTACTTACAACATCAAAGCTTGAAGATAAGAAAAGAATCAAAGATATAATAGCGGAAGTACTGGCAGGCAAGGACAGATTGGTTTCATCAGGTCATATGACCGCACTTACAAGAGCAGGTTCATATATTTCAAAAGAGCTGCTTTTTAAAGATTTGACAAAGGGTATTGCATATCTTAAATTCCTTGAGTCGATTGATATTGAAAAAGACTTTGATAAGCTCTATGAGAAGTTGAGTTCGTTGTCCAAGAAGGTATTTAATGTAAACAATCTTTTGATACATACCATATGTGACGACAAGGGATATAAGCACAGCTTTGACGGAGCTAAAGTACTTATTGACAGCCTTGAAAAGGAAGATATTAAAAGAGAGAGAGCAAAGCTTTTGCCTGAGATAAAGAATGAGGGATTTGAAACTTCGTCAATGGTAAACTATGTTGCAAGATTCGGAAACTTCGTAAATCACGGCTTTAAGTATACAGGAGTACTGAGAGTGTTCAAGGTGTTGTTAAGCTATGATTATCTTTGGAACAATATCAGAGTAAAGGGCGGAGCATACGGATGCAGTGCGGTATTTTCAAGAAGCGGAAATGCGGGTTTTGTATCATACCGTGACCCGAATGTGGCCAATACAAATAAAATATATGAGGGCATAGTTGACTATGCAAAGAACTTTACTGCAAATGACAGAGAGATGACAAAGTCCGTAATAGGTGCTATAAGCGAGATGGACACACCTCTTACACCTGCCGGAGAGGGTATGAAAGGACTTAGCGCATACTATTCAAAGGTAAGGCATGAGGATATGCAAAAGGAAAGAGAAGAAGTCTTAAATACAAGTGAAGCAGATATAAGAGGCTTGGTGCCGCTTATAGAGGCTGTACTCAGTGATAGTCTTATCTGTGCTGTCGGAAATGCGGACTTAATAGAAAAGGACAGTGAAATGTTCAAAGAAGTAAAGCACCTTTTTAAGGATTGATAGGAGAAGATATGAAATCAGGTTTTGTCGCTCTTATAGGGAGACCGAATGTAGGAAAATCAACATTGATGAATACGCTTATAGGACAAAAGATAGCTATTACATCAAATAAGCCGCAGACTACAAGAAACAGAATACAAACAGTATTTACAGATGAGAGAGGTCAGATAGTGTTCCTTGACACTCCGGGTATACATAAAGCCAAGAACAAGCTTGGAGAGTATATGGTGAAGGTCTCTACAAGAACCTTGCGTGATGTGGATGTCGTGCTTTGGCTGATAGAGCCGAGTACCTTTATAGGAGAGGGAGATGAGCATATATTTGAGATACTTTCAAATGTGGAAGTACCTGTAATACTTGCCGTCAACAAGATGGACTCATTGAAACGAAAAGAGGATATGCTTGAGGTAATAGCAAAGTACTCGTCAAAGATGAAGTTTGCCGAAATAGTACCTGTGTCAGCACTTAAGGGTACAAATACGGATGAACTTTTAAAGGTTATATTCAAATACCTTGATGAAGGTCCTATGTACTATGATGAGGATACTGTCACAGACCAGCCTATAAAGCAGATAGCCGCAGAGCTTATCAGAGAAAAGGCACTCAGATTTTTGCAGGATGAGATACCTCACGGTATCGCCGTGGAGATAGATACTTTCAACTACAGAGACTCGGGCGATATTGTGGATATTGAGGCCGCTATAGTATGTGAGAAGGAATCACATAAGGGTATCATTATAGGTAAGGGCGGAAGTATGTTAAAGAGAATAGGCAGCGCCGCCAGAAAAGATATAGAGAACTTACTTGATTGCAAGGTGAATTTGAAAGTATGGGTAAAGGTCAGACCGAAGTGGAGAGACTCTGATGTGCAGATGAAAAACTTCGGCTACAATCCGAAGGATTTATAATGTGAGAGAGAATATAGAATTGACAGGCATTGTGATAAAATCAATGCCTGTCGGCGATTTTGACAGAAGAGTCACCATATTTACAAAGGAGAGAGGTAAAATCTATGCCTTTGCAAGAGGCGCCAGACGAATCAACAATCAGATGATGGGATATGCAAGGATATTTGCCTACGGTAAGTTTAAGCTTTTTGAGGGCAGAGATTCATACAACATAATCAGTGCGGAGATAGCCAACTACTTTGAAGAGATAAGTGACGATATTGAAAGTACCTGTTACGGAACATATTTTTTGGAGATGCTTGATTATTATACAAAGGAAGCACTTGCGGATATGGAGAGTTTAAAGCTTATATATTATACTTTGCTTGCTCTTACCAAAAAGTCCATCCCCAACAGACTGGTCAGGAGGATATTTGAACTTAAAATCATGGCGCTAAACAGCGACTACGATCCGAATCCGAAGATGAATGATAAGACCGCATTATACACATGGGAATATATTATCTGCACAAAACCTGAGAAGCTTTTTACCTTTGTGATAACACAGGAGGCGCTGCTTGAGATAGAAAATACTCTGGATTTTATGATGAAAAAGTATATAGACAGACATTTTCACTCTTTGGATATTTTGAAGGATATTTTATAAACGGTATTGACATTTGAAAAATATCTGATAAAATAATCCGTGTTCGGCAAAGACGCCTATATAGGGAGTCTTTGCCATTTTTTGTAAACAGCTATATTTTACTTTGTGAAAATATAAGCCTAGGAGGTAAGATTATGTCATATGTAGAAGAGATTTTAGAAAAAGTTGTAGCAGCCAACCCTAATGAGCCGGAGTTTCATCAGGCGGTTAAGGAAGTTTTGGAGTCACTTAAAGTGGTTGTAGACGCTAACGAGGAGCTTTACAGAAAGAACGGTATTTTGGAGAGACTTGTAGAGCCTGAAAGAATTATCTCATTCAGAGTTCCGTGGGTGGATGACAAGGGAAATGTACAGGTAAACAAGGGATATCGTGTACAGTTCAACAACTCAATCGGCGCTTACAAGGGAGGTCTTCGTTTCCATCCTACAGTAAATCAGTCTATACTTAAATTCCTGGGCTTTGAGCAGGTACTTAAGAACTCACTTACAGGTCTTCCTATGGGCGGAGGAAAAGGCGGTTCAAACTTCGATCCTAAGGGAAAATCCGACAGAGAAGTAATGGCATTCTGCCAGAGCTTTATGAGCGAGCTTTATAAGCACATCGGAAAAGACACAGATGTACCTGCAGGTGATATCGGTGTAGGCGGAAGAGAGATAGGTTACCTCTTCGGTCAGTACAAGAGACTTTCAACATTGTTTGAGGGTGTTCTTACAGGAAAGGGAATTCCTTTCGGCGGTTCTTTAGCAAGAACAGAGGCTACAGGTTATGGCCTTGTATATATCCTTGATGAGATGCTTAAGGCAAACAACAAGGAGCTTAAGGGTAAGACAGTTGTAGTTACAGGTTCAGGAAATGTTGCTATCTATGCAATTGAGAAGGCACAGCAGCTTGGAGCAAAGGTAGTTGCACTTTGCGATTCAAACGGTTATGTATATGATGAGAACGGCATCCAGGTAGATGTTGTTAAGGATATCAAGGAAGTTAAGAGACAGAGAATCTCAGAGTATGCAAACAGAGTATCTTCAGCAAAGTATACAGAGGGAAAGGGAATCTGGAATATCAAATGTGATATCTATCTTCCTTGCGCTACTCAAAATGAGCTTGACCTTGACGGTGCAAAGGCACTTGTAGCTAACGGTTGCTTTGCAGTGGCAGAGGGTGCAAATATGCCTACAACTCTTGAGGCAACAAAGTATCTTCAGGAAAACGGTGTACTCTTTATGCCGGGTAAGGCTTCAAATGCAGGCGGTGTTTCAGTTTCAGGTCTTGAGCAGAGCCAGAACGCTATGAGACTTTCATGGACATTTGAGGAAGTTGACGAGAAGCTTAAGGGCATCATGAAGGATATCTTTACAAAGGTTGACGATGCCGCTAAGAGATACGGTCAGGAAGGCAACTATGTTGCAGGTGCAAATATTGCCGGATTTGAGAAGGTTGCAAACGCAATGATCTCACAGGGAATTGTATAATATATTGTACAAAATTAAATACATAAGCATTTAAAAGCCCTTTTATGAGGGCTTTTTTTTAATTCCTATTGACTTACTGGGAATTAAGCTTTAAAATCCCATTATGCAGGTAACAAGGATAATCTGTTACAAGATTACCCATGCTCATGGGATAAGTGAAAGGAAAGATCAATGTCATTATTAAATGTAAATAATTTAACAGTTTCCATAGAAGATGATGAGAATTTAAAGGAGATTCTTCATGGAGTAAATATAGAGATAAACAAGGGTGAGACACATGTACTTATGGGACCTAACGGTGCCGGTAAGTCAACACTCGGTTATGCTCTGATGGGTAACCCAAGATATATCACAGAGGGCGGAGAGATTATATTTGACGGTAAGAATATAGTTGACGAGTCTGCGGATAAGCGTGCAAAGGCGGGAATGTTCTTATCATTCCAAAATCCGCTTGAAGTACCGGGTCTTCCGTTAAGCAGCTTTATAAGAAATGCTGTAGAGGCTGTCTCAGGTAAGAGAGTAAGAATGATGCAGTTCAAAAAAGACCTTGAGAAGAATATGGAAGTCTTAAATATGGACAAGGATTACGCCAATAGAGCTTTGAATGTAGGTTTTTCAGGCGGTGAGAAGAAAAAGGCTGAGATTTTGCAGCTTCTTATGCTTTCACCTAAGCTTGCGATACTTGATGAGACAGATTCAGGACTTGATGTGGATGCCGTAAGAACAGTTTCAGCAGGTATCAAGGAATATCAGAAGAAAAAAGACGGTGCTCTTCTTATAATTACTCACAGTACCAGAATACTTGAGTCGTTAAAGGTTGATTATACACATATTATGGTGGACGGAAAGATAATAAAGACAGGAGATGCTTCATTGGTTGACGATATCAATGAAAACGGATTTGAAAAGTATATTCAGGAGAGCAAATAATGAAGGAAAAGACATATGTAGAAGACATCAACAGGAGTATGTATGACTTTAGAAATGAAGATACGGACAACTTCAAGATAGCTGCAGGTCTTACACCTGAGCTTGTATCTCAGATTTCTAAAGAAAAGAACGATCCTGCTTGGATGCAAAATTTCAGATTACAGTCATTACAAATATATAATCAGATGGAAGTTCCGCCGTGGGGTCCGTCTATAGAAGGTCTTGATATCGACAACATTGTCACATATGTAAGACCGAATACAAATATGAAAACCAAGTGGTCGGATGTGCCTGAGGATATCAAGGATACATTTGAAAAGCTGGGTATTCCGCAGGCAGAGAGAAAGTCACTTGCAGGTGTTGGTGCTCAGTATGACTCCGAGCTTGTATATCACAATGTAAGAGATGAAGTTTCACAGATGGGTGTTGTATATACCGACCTTGAGAGTGCAATGCACGGTGAGTATGCAGAGATGATTCAGAAGCATTTCATGAAGCTTGTAAAGCCGAACGACCATAAGTTTGCGGCATTACACGGTGCGGTATGGTCAGGCGGTTCATTTGTATATGTACCGAAGGGTGTTCATCTGGATATTCCTTTGCAGTCATACTTCAGACTTAATGCAAAGGGAGCAGGGCAGTTTGAGCATACACTTATTATCGTGGATGAGGGCGCCGACCTTCACTTTATCGAAGGATGTTCGGCACCTAAGTACAATGTGGCCAATCTTCATGCAGGATGTGTGGAGCTGTACGTAGGAAAGAATGCCAGACTCAGATATTCAACTATAGAAAACTGGTCAAAGAATATGTACAACCTCAACACAAAGAGAGCCGTTGTGGAAGAGGGTGGAAGAATCGAGTGGGTTTCAGGTTCGTTCGGTTCACATGTATCATATCTTTATCCTATGAGTATTTTAAAGGGTAGAGGTGCAAGAATGGAGTTCACAGGAATCACATTTGCGGGTGAAGGACAAAATCTTGATACAGGTTCAAAGGTTGTACATGCGGCACCTGACACATCATCTGTTATAAGTACAAAGTCAATATCAAAGGCAGGCGGTATATCCACATTCAGGAATGCGGTAGTGGTATCTGAAAAGGCAAGTAATTCAAAGTCGTCGGTATCATGTGAGTCACTTATGCTTGATGATATATCACGCTCGGATACAGTACCTGCAATGGATATAAGATGTGCAAATGCGGATGTAGACATGAGGCAAGAATAGGTAGAATCAGTGATGACGCCGTATTCTATCTTATGAACCGCGGTATCAGCGAGGAAGATGCTAGAGCAATGATAGTAAGCGGATTTGCCGACAATGTATCAAAAGAGTTGCCGCTTGAGTATGCTGTAGAGATGAACAATCTCATTCAATTAGAGATGAAAGGAAGTATTGGTTAATGAAAGATATTGTTTTAAATAAGATACCGGTCCTTACCTGGAGATGGCTTAAGATGAATGAGACTGCTATTTCAATACCAAGTGAAACCGGCAGCGCAAATATAAAAGTATTAAATGAGAATGCAAATAATGAACTGTCAAGTGAAAATATCGAAAAGATGAAAGCACTTCCTACAGGAATGGGCGAGGCTATGTCAGAGCTTATGAGTGAGGACAGTGAGGATATTATTATAAATACACTTACAGGACAAGTTTCAAAGACTCATATAAATATATGCAGAGAAAAGGAAAACCTTTCAAAGGTAAGAGTATATATCTATGCGGCGGAAGGCAGTGATGTAAGTGTATGGATGGATTACTCATCAAATAATGAAAATGAGGGTGCACTTGCAGTACAGACTTTGGTATTTGCCGAAAAAAATGCAAAAGTGAAGCTTTATCAGGTAGGACTTCAGTCGGACTGTGATATCTCACTTAATGATATAGGTGCAAATGTTGACAAGGACGCTTCATTTGAACTTGTTCAGCTCTTACTTGGCGGTAAGAAGATATTTGCAGGAGCAAGAGCAAGCCTTGTAGGTAAAAGAAGTGAGTTCATATCAGATCTCGGATATTATGGTAAGGCCGAAGATCAGATAGATCTTAACTATGTGGCTGACCATATAGGAAAATCCACAAACTCAAAGATGATAACTTCGGGAGTACTTAATGACAATTCAAGCAAGCTCCTGAGAGGTACAATCGACTTTAAGAGAGGTGCAAAGGACGCTACAGGTGAAGAGAGTGAAGATGTACTTCTTTAGGTAAGAATATCCACAATCAGAGTATACCTGTAATACTCTGTGCCGAGGAAGATGTAGTGGGAACGCATGGTGCTTCCATAGGAAATCTTGATGAGGAGATGCTTTTCTACCTTACTTCAAGAGGTATGGACAAGGAAAGTGTTACAAAGATGGTAGCCAGAGCAAGAATAGATGCTATAGGCAAGAAGCTTGAGAATGTGGCGCTTGAAGAGAAGATAAATGTTTATCTGGGAGGTAGCGAAGATGAGCAAGAGCGTATATAGAGCCGACTTTCCGCTTTTGGATTCAAGTGATGTAATATATATGGACAATGCGGCTACTTCACAAAGACCACAGGTAGTACTGGATGCAATGAACGAGTTTTATAAGCATCACAATGCCAATCCTTTAAGAGGAGTATATAAGCTCAGTGTTGAAGCTACCGAGGATTATGAGAATGCCAGAGCCAAGGTGGCAAAGTTTATAGGCGTAGCCGGAAGTGAAGAGATAATCTTTACAAGAAATGCTACAGAGAGCCTTAATCTTGTGGCATACAGCTACGGTCTTAACAATATAAAGGCCGGCGATGAGATAGTTGTAAGTATACTTGAACATCATTCAAACATGCTTCCGTGGCAAATGGTGGCAAAAGCTACAGGAGCCAAGCTTGTATTCCTTGAGTGCGAGGAAGACGGTGAAATCACAAAGGCTGAAATAGATTCAAAAATAAATGAAAAGACAAAGATTGTAGCTTGTACACAGATTTCAAATGTACTGGGCATTCCTACACCTATAGAGTATATAATTGAGAAGGCTCACAGTGTGGGTGCAATAGCGGTTGTTGACGGTGCACAGAGCATACCTCATAAGAAAATAGATGTAAAAGCCTTGGATGCGGATTTCTTTGCATTCTCAGGCCATAAGCTTTGCGGACCTATGGGCATCGGTGTACTCTACGGTAAGAAAGAGTTGCTTGATGCTATGCCTCCTTTCCTTAGCGGAGGTGAAATGATAGAGTATGTTACAAGAGATTCTGCAACATATGCCGAGCTTCCGCACAAGTTTGAAGCCGGTACTGTAAACGCGGAAGGTGCTGTAGGTCTTGCAGCGGCCATCGACTATATCGAGAGCATAGGATATGAGAAGATAGAGAGTATCGAAAGAGAGCTTAGTGAGTATGCTATTGAGGTTCTTTCAAAGAATAAATATGTCAGAATACTTGGTTCAAAAGATCCAAAGAAGCATAGCGGTATAATAAACTTTATACTGGAGGGAGTACATCCGCATGATGTATCGACAATCCTTGATTCAAAGGGTATTGCGGTAAGAGCCGGACATCACTGTGCACAGCCGCTTTGCAGCATCTTAAGATAAATTCAACCACAAGAGCAAGTCTTTCTTTCTATAACACGAAGGAAGAGATAGATGCACTCTCAGCTGCTCTATCAGATATAAGAAAGGAGATGGGATACGATGAGTGATAACAGAGCCTTTTATAATGAAATTCTGACAGAACACAATTTAAGACCTTATCACAAGCATGATTTGCCTGATGCAAACCTTGTACTTGACGGTGTCAATCCAAGTTGCGGAGACCATATCACTTTAAAGCTTAAGGTTGATGATGACGGCATAATAGAAGACGGAGCATTTGTAGGTGACGGATGTGCCATTTCACAGGCTTCAGCGGATATAATGCTTGATATGATAATAGGCTTGAAAAAAGATGAGGCCATGAGACTCTCCGATATTTTCTTGCGTATGATAAAGGGAGAGGCGACTGACGAAGAGATAGACGAGCTTGACGAGGCCGGAGCCTTAAAAGATATCTCACATATGCCTGCAAGGGTAAAATGTGCAGTACTTGGCTGGCATACAATGGATGAGTTGTTGAAATAAAATATAAAATCTATGAAAAAATATACAAATTATAGTGCAGATACTTTACAAATCCAAAATAAAGTATTATGATTAACGAAAAGATATCTTCAGGGCAGGGTGAAAGTCCCTACCGGCGGTAAAGCCCGCGAGCCTATGGCATGATCCGGTGAGATTCCGGAGCCGACAGTACAGTCTGGATGAAAGAAGATTTTGATACGGTTAATTTGCAGATAAATGTATGTAGTATCAAGGCTCTGAGATGGTGAACCATTTCAGAGCCTTTTTAATATATTTATACGGCATAAATAACAGTTGTCACCACCCCTGGAAATATTTTCAGGGGATTTTTTATACCCAAATCTCTAAAAAGAAAGAAGGGATAGAGTTGACTGATAAAGAATATATGCACAGAGCAATCAGTCTGGCAAAAAAAGGAGAAGGATGGACAAATCCCAATCCTATGGTGGGTGCTGTGATTGTAAGAGACGGAAGGATAATCGGAGAAGGTTATCACAAAAAATACGGTGAGCTTCATGCTGAAAGAAATGCTTTTGCATCGCTTAAAGAATCTGCAAAAGGGGCAACAATGTATGTGACAATGGAGCCCTGTTGTCACTATGGTAAGACTCCGCCATGTACACAGGCAATCATTGAGCACGAAATCGGAAAAGTTGTAATAGGTTCTAAAGATCCGAATCCCAAAGTGTCAGGAAAAGGTGTACAAATCTTAAAAGAGGCAGAGATCAGTGTAGTGGAGGACTTTTTGAGAGAAGAGTGTGACAAATTAAATCCCATATTCTTTCATTATATTAAGACCAAAATGCCCTATGTGGTGATGAAGTATGCCATGACCCTGGACGGAAAGATAGCTACAAAAACAGGAGAATCAAAATGGATTACCGGAAAAGAGGCGAGAGAGGAAGTACAGCATATGCGCCATAGGTATATGGGTATTATGGTCGGGATAGGAACGGTACTTGCAGACGATTCGATGTTAAATGTCAGAGTAAAGGATAAGAAAAGCCCTGTACGAATTATATGTGACAGTAAGCTCAGGATCAAAGAAGACAGTCAAATTGTAAAAACCGCTTTTAATCAAAGAACAATAGTGGTATATGCCGATTCACAAAATACTCAGGAAAAATTAGAAAGATTACATTCCTTAGGGGTGGAGACATTATATTGCCCGGATGAGAGCAATCAAATAGATCTTAAAAAACTGATGATATATCTTGGAAATGAAGGTATTGACAGTATTCTTTTGGAAGGTGGTGGCACATTAAATGAAAGTGCCGTAAGAGCGGGAATCGTAAAAGAAGTACAGGCTTTTATAGCACCGAAATTATTCGGAGGTGTAAACGGTAAAACTCCTATAGAGGGTATCGGTATAAATCTTCCTTCGGAGGCTGTGAGACTGAAATATACAGGTATTTGTCAAATCGGTGAAGATATCAAAATCACATGTAAATTGTATGAAAGAAGGGGAGGAATAATGTTTACAGGCATAGTGGAAGAACAGGGAGAAATCGCTTATATCAATATAAGAGGGGAATCGGGAAGTTTGGAAGTGAAAGCAAAGAAAGTACTTGAAGGCACGAAAATCGGTGACAGTATTGCGGTGAACGGAGTGTGCTTGACGGTTGCAACTTTACTTCCTGACGGATTTAAGGCTGATGTGATGGCGGAAACTGTCAGAAGAAGCAGTTTTAAAAACTGTAAGAGAGGAAGTAAGGTAAATCTTGAGCGTGCAATGGCCGCAAATGGGAGATTCGGAGGCCATATAGTGAGCGGACATATTGACGGTATCGGAGTAATCAGCTCCATGATTCGTGAAGAAAATGCAGTTTGGGTGTCAATTGAAACCTCACATGAAATACTGCATCTGATTGTGGAAAAAGGCTCCGTTTGCATTGACGGAATAAGTTTGACGGTGGCAAAAGTTGGTGAAACAGGTTTTAAAGTATCTGTAATACCGCATACAGGAGAAGAAACAACACTTTTATCAAAAACATCCGGGAGATATTGTTAATCTTGAAAATGATGTAATAGGAAAAATATGTAGAGAGATTACTTGGAAATAAAAAAGAAAAAAAGGAATCTGAAATTACAATGGAGTTTTTGGAGAAATTCGGGTTTTAGAACAGGAGGATACTATGGAACAAAATAATAACTACAATACGGTTGAAGAGGCGCTTAAAGATTTGCGAGAAGGAAAAATCATTCTGGTTACGGATGACCCAGACAGAGAGAATGAGGGCGATATGATTTGCGCGGCGGAATTTGCCACACAAAAAAATATTAACTTTATGGCGACCTATGCAAAGGGACTTATATGTACACCAATGAGTGAAGAAATCGCCGAAAAACTCAACTTTCCTCCAATGGTTGCCGAAAATACCGACAATCACAGTACTGCATTTACGGTTGCGATTGATCATATAGATACAACTACAGGTATTTCGGCAACGGAGCGAGCCTTTACTATTATGAAATGTGTGGATGAGAACTCAAAACCGACAGATTTTAGAAGACCGGGACATGTATTTCCGCTTATTGCAAGAAGAGGGGGAGTTTTGGTTCGCAACGGTCATACTGAAGCTACAACGGATCTTATGAGACTTGCCGGTTTGAAAGAATGCGGTGTATGTTGTGAGATAATGAAGGAAGACGGAAATATGATGCGTACGCCGGAACTTTGGGAGATGGCAAAAAAACATAATCTTACATTTATCACAATCAAAGATTTACAGGATTATATAAGAATACATGAAAAACATGTAAAAGAAGAGGCGGTTGCCGACCTTCCGACTCAGTATGGCGATTTAAAATGCACGGATATATAAATGACATTACCGGAGAACATCATATCGCATTGGTAAAAGGTGATATAGGAGACGGAGAAGACGTGCTTTGCAGGGTACATTCGGAGTGTTTGACAGGGGATGCATTCGGTTCACTAAGATGTGACTGCGGTTTACAACTTCAGACAGCTATGAAGCGTGTGGAAGCTGAGGGCAGAGGTGTTATTCTTTATATGAGACAGGAAGGCAGAGGTATTGGCCTGATAAATAAAATAAAAGCATATGCACTCCAAGAACAGGGCTATGATACTGTAGAGGCCAATGTAAAGCTTGGATTTGCCCCGGATCTTAGAGAATATTGGGTAGGAGCTCAAATTTTATCAGATCTGGGTGTGAAGTCTTTGAGACTTTTGACCAACAACCCTGAGAAAGTATACGGTCTTGGCGGATTCGGAATCAAAATCAAGGAAAGAGTTCCGCTTGAGATTAAGCCTCAGAAGCACGATATAAAAATATATGAAGACAAAAACAGGAAAAAAATGGGACATATTTTTTTAAAGAGATAAATTTATAAAAATTTTTGATTATTAAGGAGAAAAAAATGAAGAACATCAATTTGTTAGAAGGAAAACTGGTAGCACCTGAGGGAATGAGAGTAGGTATTGTAGCGGCAAGATTCAATGAGATTATTGTGAATAAGCTTTTAGGTGGTGCAGTTGACGGCCTTATAAGGCATGGAGTTAAAGAAGAGAATATCACGGCGGCATGGGTACCGGGCGCTTTCGAGATTCCTATAACGGCACAAAAAATGGCTGTTTCAAAAAAGTATGATGCAATCATTTGTGTGGGCGCTGTTATTCGTGGGGATACTTCTCACTATGATTTGGTATGCAATGAATCTGCTAAAGGAATTGCACAGGTTGAGCTTGCAACAGGAGTTCCGGTATTATTCGGAATTATCACCACAGAGAATATAGAGCAGGCGATTGCACGTGCAGGCAGTAAGGCAGGAAACAAAGGATATGATTGTGCATTGTCTGCAATAGAGATGGTAAATCTTATAAAGCAGCTTTAAATAGTTAATAAAAAATATCTCCTACCTTGAAAATGGCAGTCATTTGTGGCATACTTATTTTTGATGTCTTAATGTAAAAGCCCGGGACAGGTTTATATCTTTTGATGTAGTTTTACTTGTTACATTGCTTCGATTTGGGGCATATGAAATTATATAGAAGAGGAGTGCTCATGAAAAAGGGATATCTGATAGCTATAATGATGATATTATTTTTATCCGGCTGTGGCGGTAAAAAAGCATATTCATATAATCCTGATGAAAGTTCTATATTTATATCTAAAGACGGCACATTAAAGTCGGCTTTTGGTGCAGAAAAAATAGATACTAAGGCAAAAAAAGTGAAGAACTTAAAGATTTTTGCAAATGCGGAAGTGGAGGATTTTAACAAGCTTTAATTCCGCAAATCAGGTAAAACTGGAAGAAGCCGGGATAAAGAATGATATTGCAAAGGTGGTATTCTCATATACTTCATATGAGTGTATGCAGGAATTTGCAAAGTTTACTCAGGACAACAGCTTTGATTTGAAGTCGCTTGATGTGTATAAGCTTAGTGATGTGGACCTTTCAAAAATGGATTCCATAAAAATACCTGACGGAATAAAAGGCGATTATATTGCCGTAATAGACGGCAAGGCTGATGTGTATACAGACGGTAAAATCACATATGTATCAAACAACATAGAATTTAACGATAATACTGCCAAGGTAGATGGCTTTAATTATATCATTTTTAAATAAAGGAGATATTCATGGACTATAGCATGGAAAAAATCATAGCACTGGCAAAGTCAAGAGGATTTGTATATCCGGGTTCAGAGATATACGGAGGTCTTGCAAATACCTGGGACTATGGTAACTTAGGTGTTGAATTAAAGAATAATGTTAAAGCTGCCTGGTGGCAGAAGTTTATAAAGGAGTCACCATACAATGTAGGTGTGGATTGTGCTATCTTGATGAACCCGCAGACATGGATTGCTTCAGGACATTTGGGAAGCTTCTCGGATCCTTTGATGGACTGTAAGGAATGTCATGAAAGATTCAGAGCGGACAAGATAATAGAAGATTATATGCAGGAAAACGGCATTACTATAGAAGGAAGTGTGGACGCATGGTCAAATGACGAGATGAAAAAGTACATTGACGAGCACGAAATAGCTTGTCCGACCTGCGGTAAGCACAACTTTACAGATATCCGTCAGTTCAACCTGATGTTTAAGACTTTCCAGGGTGTAACTGAGGATGCCAAAAATGTGGTTTATTTAAGACCTGAGACAGCACAGGGTATCTTTGTAAACTTTAAGAATGTACAAAGAACTTCAAGAAAGAAAGTTCCTTTCGGTATAGGACAGATAGGTAAGTCATTCAGAAATGAGATTACACCGGGTAACTTCACATTCAGGACAAGAGAGTTTGAGCAGATGGAGCTTGAGTTCTTCTGTAAGCCGGGAACAGACCTTGAGTGGTTTGACTACTGGAGAGGTTTTTGCAGAGATTGGCTTATAGCACTGGGTATCAAAGAGGAGCAGATGAGACTTAGAGACCATGACAAGGAAGAACTCAGTTTCTATTCAAATGCTACAACGGATATAGAGTTTTTATTCCCGTTCGGTTGGGGCGAGCTTTGGGGTATTGCGGATAGAACGGATTATGACCTTAATCGTCATCAGGAAGTTTCAGGACAGGATCTTTCATACTTTGACGATGAGACAAGTGAAAGATATATCCCATATGTCATAGAGCCTTCACTTGGAGCGGACAGAGTAACTTTAGCATTCCTCTGTGCGGCATATGACGAGGAGACACTTGAGGGCGGAGATACCAGAACGGTTCTTCATTTCCATCCGGCACTTGCTCCTGTAAAGATCGGTATTTTACCTCTTTCAAAGAAGCTTAATGAGGGTGCTCTTAAGATTTCTGAAGAGTTGTCAAAGTATTACAATGTAGAGTTTGACGACAGAGGAAATATCGGTAAGAGATATCGTAGGCAGGATGAGATCGGTACACCGTTCTGCATCACTTACGACTTTGATTCCGAGAATGACAATGCTGTAACTGTAAGAGACAGAGACAGTATGGAGCAGGTAAGAGTACCTATCTCAGAGCTTAAGGCTTATTTTGAGGACAAATTCAGATTTTAAAATTTAACTTATTTTGAGTAGAGCTTTAACTTCACATTTGTGGAGGGAAGCTCTAATCAACTTTAAACAGGTAGCGAAAGGAATAGATTATGGCACAGTATAATCATAGTGCAATAGAGAAAAAATGGAAGAAAAGATGGGAAGAGCATCCTATAAATGTAGATGACGGAAAGAAGCCTAAGTACTATTGCTTGGATATGTTCCCATACCCTTCAGGATCGGGACTTCATGTAGGACACTGGAGAGGATATGTAATATCGGATGTATGGAGCAGATATCAGGTATTAAAGGGACATTATGTAATCCATCCTATGGGTTGGGATGCATTCGGACTTCCGGCGGAGAACTACGCTATAAAGATGGGAGTTCATCCTGCAAAGTCTACAGCCGAGAATGTAGCCAATATCAAGAGACAGATAAATGAGATTGCCGCAATATATGATTGGGACAGAGAGGTAAATACTACAGATCCTAAGTTCTACAAATGGACACAGTGGATATTTGTTCAGATGTTCAAAAAAGGTCTTGCATATGAGAAGGAATTCCCGATAAACTGGTGTCCTTCATGTAAGACAGGTCTTGCAAACGAAGAGGTGGTAGACGGAAAATGTGAGAGATGCGGAACTCCTGTTACCAAGAAAAACCTTCGTCAGTGGATGCTTAGAATTACAAAGTATGCAGACAGACTTCTTAATGACCTTGATAAGCTTGACTGGCCTGAGAAGGTTAAAAAGATGCAGTCGGACTGGATAGGAAAGAGCTACGGCGCAGAGGTAAACTTCAAGGTGGACGGAAGCGATGACAATATAGTTGTTTATACTACAAGACCCGATACTCTCTACGGTGCTACTTTTATGGTACTTTCACCTGAGCATGAGCTTGCAAAGAAACTTGCTACCGATGATCAAAGAGAAGCTGTTGAGAAGTATATTTTTGACAGCTCTATGAAGTCAAATGTAGACAGAATGCAGTCAAAGGAAAAGACAGGTGTATTTACAGGTTCTTATGCAATCAATCCTTTAAACGGTGCAAAGACACCTATCTGGCTTTCAGACTATGTTTTGGCCGACTACGGTACAGGTGCTATTATGTGTGTACCTGCACATGATGACAGAGACTTTGATTTTGCAAAGAAGTTCGGACTTCCTATAGTTCAGGTTATCGCAAAAGATGGTAAAGAAATTGAAAATATGACAGAAGCCTACACAGATGCGGTAGGTACAATGATAAATTCAGGTGACTGGAACGGTATGGAAAGTGCCAAGTTAAAGCTTGAAGCTCCGCAGATGATTGAGGAGAAGGGATATGGTAAGAAGACTACAAACTACAAGCTTCGTGACTGGGTATTCTCAAGACAGCGTTACTGGGGTGAGCCTATTCCTATAGTACATTGTCCATGTTGCGGAAACGTACCTGTACCTGAGGATCAGCTCCCTCTTGAGCTTCCTAAGGTGGAGAGCTATCAGCCCTACCGGAACAGGTGAGTCACCGCTTGCAGCTATTGACGAGTGGGTAAATACAACATGTCCTGTATGTGGCGGACCTGCAAAGCGTGAGACAAACACTATGCCGCAGTGGGCAGGTTCAAGCTGGTATTTCTTAAGATATGTGGATCCTCACAATGATAAGGAACTTGTAAGTAAGGAGATGGCGGATAAATACCTCCCTGTAGATATGTATATCGGCGGTGTTGAGCATGCCGTACTTCATTTGCTTTATTCAAGATTCTATACAAAGTTCTTACATGATATCGGTGTGGTTGACTTTGATGAGCCTTTCACAAAGCTTTTCAATCAGGGTATGATAAACGGCAGTGACGGACAGAAGATGAGTAAGAGTAAAGGAAATGTGGTTTCACCTGATGATCTTGTTCGTGATTATGGATGTGATGCTCTTAGAATGTATGAGCTTTTCGTAGGACCGCCTGAGCTTGATGCCGACTGGGATGACAGAGGTATCGAGGGTGTATCAAGATTTTTAAATAAGTTCTATAAGCTTGTAATGGACAATAAGGATAAGAATGTAGAGGCTGACAGAGAGCTCTTAAGAGTTCGTGCAAATCTTATCTCGGATATTGAGCAAAGATTCAATTCTTTCAGTTTAAATACAGTTATCGCAGGCTTTATGGAGTACAATAATAAGCTTAACGAGCTTAGCAAAAAGAACGGTGTGGATAAGGAAACTTTAAAGGCATTTGTTATATTGCTTGCACCTTTTGCACCTCATATAGGTGAGGAACTTTGGGAAGCGCTTGGAGAAAGCGGCTCGGTATTCCATGCACAGTGGCCTACATTTGATGAGAGCCATAAGGAAGTGGATACAATAGAGGTTCCTGTTCAGATAAACGGAAAGACAAAGCTTGTTATTGAGCTTGATGCCAATGTAAGCAAGGAAGATGCTATAGAGGCAGGTAAGAAGGCTTTATCAGAAGCCGGAAAGCTTGAAGGAACAATAAGAAAAGAAATTTATGTTCCGAAGAAGATTATAAATATAGTGGTTGGATAAAACAATTAAAGCGACATTTAACCGACATTCAAACCGACATTTATATAATATAAACCGACATTATATTGTCGCATTCTTAAAATAATAATGTAAAAGTATAAAAAAATCTTGGAATCGGCGTTTGCCGGCTCCAAGATTTTTTTATTAAATAATTACCAATTAAACATTTCAATTGCCTTTATAATATCAGCAGATGTAGAAGGGTTTTCTTTAATCTCATTTATCAGTGATAAAAAGTTATTATGGAAAGTGCAGCTTGCATCATTATAGCAACGGTGTATCATCCATATATTATGAAATGTAGGATTTTTCTTTACCGATTCAATCAGTGCTTCTTCATAGCCCTTTTTGTAAAAACTTTTCTACAAAGTGGACCAATTCTCCGGGAGATCCGAAGTCGACACTTGGGTTTTGTGATATTATATCCAAGATAGGTTTCACAAATTGGAACGGGTCGGGATACTCAAGCATTGCATCTATTATTTCATTATCAATATAATACTCTTCATCAGGTATCACTGCTGTCTTTAGTGCAGTGATTATATCATCTTTATTCATAATTTTCATATTTACAATTTATTGAAATCCTTTTTTAAAGAAATTCTTGAACTCAGCTACTTCAGCAGATGATTGAGTGATTGAAACTGAATGTCTTGCACCGGCAGTTATACCCGGTTCATATGTCACAGGAACAAATTGCAGAGAAACTTCAGAATTTCCTACAAAACAAAAGCCTAGAGATGTCTTTGTAAAACTCTCATTTGCTTTATTAAATACCATTGCATCTCCATACTCTGTAAGTTCGGCATTTACAGGAATAACTACAACTTCGCCTTCCTTGTACCCTACAATAAAGTTACTATGTCTTGTAACCTTAACTATAACAGCATTGGTACAGTTTTCCATATGGCAATAAATCAGCTTGTAATCATCACCGTTTGCAACACTGCTGTTAAATATTTCTCTCATTCTGGCTTTGTTCTTACGATTTTCCTCGTCAGTTGCTCCCATAAAAGCCTTTTTAAACAAATCCATTAACGCCATAATAATCTCCATTCCGTCATCACAAGTGATGGCATAAATATATTAATGTCTAAACCAGGGTATGACCCTGTTGACATGTTTACAATACTCTGCATACTCTGTGCCGAATTTTTCAAGTAACCATTTTTCTTCTGTCTGCTTCATCAATATAGTTAAGAATATATAAAAAACTACCGGAAATATAAGCAAGTACACATTATGTGTCGTTATCAGAACACCTGTGCATACACATAAAAATGCAAGATATATAGGGTTTCTGACAATGGAATATATGCCGGTTGTTACCAGATTCCCACTGCTTATCTCTCTACTTATTCTTTGAATAATTACAGCATATATCCATACTGCGACTCCGATAAAAATAAGCAGAAAGCCTATAATTATCGCTACAGGCTTTAAGTATGGAAGCTCTCCGCCATTTAGAAATCCTTTCTTTTTTAAGAAAAGTCCAAGGACAGTTAGAAGTAAACAACTGACGGCATAAATAGGACCGACACCGAAAACAGGTAATGTATTCTTTTTCATATAATCCCCCTTTATATAAACTGTTTATACATTGAATCTAAAGAGTATCACATCTCCGTCCTGTACTACATATTCTTTACCTTCTATACGAACAAGTCCTTTTTCTTTGGCGGCAGTTGTAGAACCGCAGTCAAGAAGATCCTGATAGTTGATAACTTCAGCTTTGATAAATCCACGTTCAAAGTCTGAGTGAATCTTTCCTGCCGCTCCCGGAGCCTTTGTGCCTTTCTTTATAGTCCAGGCCCTGCATTCATCCTCACCGGCTGTAAGATAGCTTAAAAGCCCAAGCAGATCATAGCTGGCTGCAATAAGCTTATCAAGACCTGATACGGAAATTCCAAGAGCATCAAGATATTCTGCTTTTTCCTCATCATCAAGCTGTGAAATTTCTTCTTCGATGGCTGCACATACAACAAATACCTTTGCGTTTGATTTTGCGGCATATTCTTTTACCTTAGCCACATACTCATTTGACGCACCGTCATCAGCAAGGTCATCCTCAGCTACATTTGCGGCAAAGATAACAGGCATATATGTGATAAGTCCTAGTGACTTTACGAATGCTAAGTCCTCTTCATCAGAAGATGTATAGCTGCTTGCCATATTGTCATTTTCAAGTATATCCTTGAGTTCCAAAAGAATATCAAGCTCATGCTTTAAGGCTTTGTCATTCATAGCAGCTTTTTTAGTCTTTGCAATTCTTCTTTCCAAAATCTCAATATCGGAGAATATAAGTTCAAGATTGATAGTTTCTATATCTCTTATCGGATCAACACTTCCCTCTACATGGATGATATTTGAATCATCAAAGCATCTTACCACATGGATGATGGCATCACATTCACGAATATTTGATAAAAACTGGTTTCCAAGACCTTCACCCTTGCTGGCACCTTTTACAAGACCTGCGATATCTACGAAGTCTATAAGTGCAGGTGTAACTTTCTTTTGTATTATATAATTTGCCAAGTTCCTTTAATCTGTCATCCGGCACCGCTACAACACCTACATTAGGGTCAATAGTAGCAAAAGGATAGTTTGCGGCAGTAGCACCTGCCTTTGTCAATGAGTTAAATAATGTACTCTTGCCCACATTTGGCAAGCCAACGATTCCTAGTTTCATATAAAAAAACCTTCTTTAAAAATATTTTTTTGTTTGAATAAGTATATTCACAATAAAAACCTGAATAAATATCAGGGTTAACCTGTTATATTTTAACATATAGGTATATAATTTAAAAAGAGTAAAAGCAAGGAGCTTTTTGTGGAAAGGATGACCGGATGAAATTGCCGTATGGAGCAAATGAAGATGATTTTTGAAAAATATAAAAAAATAGTTTCAGAATTTACAAATAATGACAAGAATTTAGATGAATCTACATTAGAAATAATGAATATAGTATATTCTACCGGGGGCGATTATTCGGATGAAATACTACTTGAGTATGTAAAAGCTTATTTTAATATGAACAGTACAAATTAGAATTTATTGAGGAGATGACTATGAAAAAGATTTTTGTAATGGCCATTTGCATTGTATTGATGTTTGCACTTGTAGGTTGTGAAAATGGTAAAACTGCAAATGTGGTTATTGATTATGGTACTTCTTCTATCTACACAAAAGCGGATATGAATGCTGCGATAGAGGTTATAAAAAAGCAATTTAATTCGATGGATGGTTGCGAATTGCATAGCCTTTCCTATTCGTCCGATGATGATTGTAATAATTCTGAATGCATCAAATGGATGAACGATTTGGAAGAAGCAAATGACAACAAAGAAGTTTTTACGCAATGTATTATGTTTAACAGCAGTTTCCGTTCTCCTAAAAATGGTGGCGGAGCTTGGGAAGCCAATGAAGAGTATACTTGGTCGTGGTGGTTGGCTCGCAGTAAAGGCGGAGCTTGGAAATTAATGACCTGGGGATATTGATGCCACTTGAACATCTGAATCCCAGTTTAGCAAGATATGGTTAAATTCAAACTTTACAAGGAGGAATTTTATGGATGTAATACAAGCGTTTCTTGATGGTGTTGCTATAGCGGCTATTTTTAACGGGGCGGTAGCTACCTTGGTACTCATTAATCCAAGATTCTTTTTTAATTCTTATCCAAAGGACATACAAAAGGCTGCACCCGAACAAATGACAAAACAGGAGAAGAAGATAAACAGGATATTAACCGTTTTCATTGTTGGAATTTGTTTTGCCTATTCGACAGCAAGCGTTTTACACAAAGGGATTACCGGTTTTTGGAATGTGTTTTGGACGGGATATATTCAGTGGAGCATATTAAACTTAGGTGATTTTTTCTTGTTAGACTTTCTGTTGTTTCAGGGAAAGTATAAAAACAAAATTGTCATCCCAGGAACAGAAGGGCACAAGGATTATGAATTTAATAACTGGATGAAACATTTGGCAGTTGTTGAACATTTTCTAGTGATTCCTTTCTTATTTATTCCGGTTGTATCGGCAATTCAGGCTTTGTTTATTGGTTTTTTAGGAAGATAAGCAAGGAGCTTTTGTGGAAAGGATGACCGGATGAAATTGCCGTATGGAGCAAATGAAGATGATTTTGAAAATATAAAAAGAATAGTTTCAGAATTTACAAATAATGACAAGAATTTAGATGAATCTACATTAGAAATAATGAATATAGTATATTCTACCGGGGGCGATTATTCGGATGAAATACTACTTGAGTATGTAAAAAGCTTATTTTAATATGAACAGTACAAATTAGAATTTATAGGGAGAGAACTATGCGAGATTGTATCGTACTTTTAGGTAGAGCTGGTCTCGAATATCATGATGAACAAGGAATAAAATATTTTGTGGATTCGGAATTATGTATGGGAGATGAATATGATTATGCTATATATGTTGACAGTATAAAACATATGGATTCAGATATAAGTTTAAACACTAAAGAAAAAAATTCAAATCGCAGAAAAAAAGTATTGCTTCTGTGCAAGAAGAATGGAATTAAACCTCAGCTATTTTTACGATAATTTAAATTCCAGTTTGTAGGGATAGAGGTGGTTTTATTTGTCTAAAAATATCGAATAGTATAAAGTAATATAACGTTAAGAAAAATTGTCGTGGTCACATTATTGCGAACTGTTTACTTATATTCCAAATAAAGAATAATTAATTGCACAGGTAGAAGCTGTCTTAAATGAGTGGCATAATTTGAAAAAAATAATAATTTATAGAAAAAAACTATAAGAGCTTTTTTTATGATAAGGAGAAGCCAATCAATGAACAGAATATCAACAGAAAAAAATTATATAATCCCATATACGATTCTCTTTCCATATCTGAGAAAACAAGAATTATTAAATAATCTTGCCGATACCTATGATTTGGAAATACTTTGTTTTAAAGAATTTTGCAACTTTTAATAAATCTACATATACAGCAGAGTTTAGATCAAAAGATGGTATAGAATTTATATTTGTTCCCGGTGAGAGTGTTAAGCTGGGAATTGACTTTAAAGGTAGAAAGCCTTCTAAAATTTTCAATGAAGAAAAATTTATATTATCTCGCATACTCATTTATAGATGAGTATGAAGATGACAGTCAGGACTTTATTACAGAGAAGATCAAAAGAAAAAGCTTGAAGATAATGAATTTATATCAGCAATAGAAGACTATCTTAATAACAATTTCAGTAAGGAGGAGACTATTTTAATACATCCTCTATTAGTCCAAAAGGACTATAGTGAAACCTGCTGGAAGGATATTTCGGATGATGAACTTAAAGAAAACAAAGAATGGCAAGCAAAGATTGAAGATGCCGAAAAGAATGGCGTATCTGAAATAACAGTTTATAAGAGTATTTGTCTATATAGAGAAAATGAAAGTTGGCATGGTAAAGTTTATAGAGAAACCACATTTAAGGAGCTTTTACAGGATATAACAGATAAAGGCTATTTTCTTCCGACAAAAAGGGAGTGGGAGTATTTGGCAGGTAAGGGCTGTAGAACTATCTTTCCTTGGGGCAATAATATGGATTTTTCCATGAAGCTTAGACATATGGAGTGGACTGATAATGATGATGAGTACACTTTAGAAAAAGAAAACTTCTTCGGGATTTATATAGCGGAAGATCCGTATTGCAGAGAGATTGTATATGATGACGGAGTGTTTTCATATAAAGGCGGAGACGGAGGACGCAATATATGTGGAGGAATGGGGACTGTTTGGGGATATTTCCCGGTTTCGCCATATTTTGAAAATAAGGATGAAAAGACGGGTGAGTATATAAATGGAGGTTATGATTTCTTTAGAAGAATTATAAGGATTATGAAAAGGTAGGAATATCAATTTATGAAGACAATTATAAAAGAGTTATTGTACTTATTTTTGATATTAATTGTACAAATGTTGGTTTTTATGTATTTTTATAAAAACGAGGATGGACTATAAAAGAACTGGTATCCAACGATGCCTTTATAATATTTTTGGAGAGCTTATGTGGTATGCAGGATATTTGTTCATAATGTAAAAAAACATAGGGTGTTTTTTTCTTTGCAAAGTTTTTCGTGTTAATTTCTTTAATATATTTTATACCGATTTTCGCTGTCATATCCCCTCCGATATGCTATACTATGAAAATAAAAATATTTAGGAGGTTATGATGGACGTTTCGTTTCCACATTTGGGGATTTATATAAAACATTTGGTAAATCATATCAATATTTTCGGCTTCAGGATTGCCTTTTACGGGATAATCATAGCACTTGGAATGCTTGCAGGCATCAATATGGCCTGTGCGGATGCCAAAAGAAGAGGGCAAAACCCTGAATTGTATCTGGATTTTGCAATGTATGCCATAATATTTTCGATAATAGGTGCAAGAACCTATTATGTAATATTTGAGTGGGATATGTATAAAAACGATCTTTTGCAGGTATTCAACTTACGAGCAGGAGGGCTCGCAATATACGGAGGTGTGATAGCTGCGGTAATCACACTTATAGTATACTGTAAGGTAAAAAAACAGTCATTCTTTTCTATGGCGGACAGCGGAGTTTTGGGACTTGTTTTAGGTCAGATTATTGGAAGGTGGGGTAACTTTTTCAATGCGGAGGCATTCGGAGGGTATACAAACTCACTTTTTGCACTAAGGTATAAGCTTGATATAGTAGGCTCCGGAATGTTAAATGATAATGTACTGAGCCATGTTATGGATATAGACGGAGTGAAATATATTCAGGTTCACCCTACATTTCTTTATGAGAGCTGCTGGAATCTTTTGGTGCTTGTCTTTATGTTATGGTACAGGAAGAGAAAGAAGTTTGACGGTGAGGTATTCTTTATCTATCTTGGAGGATACGGACTTGGAAGAATGATAATAGAGGGACTTCGTACGGACAGCCTTTTGTTGCCGCATACAAATATAGCGGTATCACAGTTACTTGCAGGTATATGTTTTATAGTTTCAATCATATGTATAACAGTGGGAAGGAAGAGAGTAAAGAATGCGACTGAATAAGTTTTTGGCAAGCATAGGGGTTTGCTCAAGAAGAGAGGCTGACAGAGCCATAGAAGCAAACAGAGTCATGATAAACGGCGAGACGGCAAGCCTCGGTGCAACGGTAGGAGAGGAAGACCTTGTAAGTCTTGACGGAAAATATATTGCGACAGGTAAAGATGTAGAAAAGGTAAAGCCTATAATCATCGCTTTTAATAAGCCTGAGGGTGTAGTATGTACCACCTCTGACAATGACGGCGCAATGAATGTGGTGGACTATATAGGGATGAAGGAGAGAATCTATCCTGTGGGAAGACTTGATAAGGACTCAAGCGGACTTTGCTTCTCACAAATCAGGGGGCGCTCACAAATACCTTATTAAGGGCGGCAAATTATCACGAGAAAGAGTATATAGTAAAGGTAAACAAGGATATAGATGACGAGTTTATAGAGAAGATGTCAAACGGTATCTATCTTTATGAACTTAAGACAAAGACCAGAAAGTGTAAGGTTAAAAAATTAAATAAAAACACTTTCAGCATTGTGCTTACTCAGGGGCTTAACAGGCAGATAAGAAGAATGTGTGCGGCCTGCGACAGAAAAGTACAAAAGCTCAACAGAGTCAGGATAGTGAATATAAAGCTTGAAGGTCTGGCGGTAGGAGATTATCGCAACTTAAGTGAAGAAGAGACCAAAAGATTGTATAAGGAACTGGGGATAAGAGATAATGGATAAAAAGGCGAGAATCAAAGAGTTGGTGGAAATCTTGAATAAGGCAGCAAAAAGCTACTATGTGGATGCGGTTGAGATAATGCCGAATATTGAGTATGACAAGCTGTATGACGAACTTGTAAAACTTGAAAAAGAAACAAATGTTGTATTATCCAATTCTCCTACTCAGAATGTAGGCTATGAGACGGCAAGCGAACTGCCGAAGAAGGCACATGAAAGCCCTATGCTTTCACTTGATAAGACCAAAAGTGTGACTGAACTTGAGGACTGGCTGGGTGATAATGAGGCGCTGCTGTCTTGGAAGATGGACGGACTGACCATCGTACTCACATATAGAGGCGGTGAGCTTGTAGAGGCCGTTACAAGAGGAAACGGTATTATAGGTGAGGTAATCACAAACAATGCAAAGAACTTTCAGAATGTTCCGCTAAAGATTGAATATAAGGGCGAGCTGATACTTAGAGGTGAGGCTGTTATAAAATATTCGGACTTTAAGAGAATAAACGAGAGCATCAGCGATGCCGATGCCAAGTATAAAAACCCGAGAAATCTTTGTTCAGGCTCTGTAAGACAGCTGAATCCGGCAGTTACAAGGGAAAGAAAGGTATATTTCAATGTTTTCAATGTTGTAAAGGCTGATAATATAGACTTTGAAAACTCCAAGGCAAAGCAGTTTGAGTGGGCAAAAAATGAGGGCTTTGATGTGGTGGAGTATAAGTTTACAAACAGGGCGTCACTTGCAAATGATATAGCTGATTTTGAGTCAAGGATAGTAGGTAATGATATTCCGTCTGACGGTCTTGTGCTTTTACTTGACGATATTGCACTGGGTGAGAGACTTGGAAGTACCGCAAAGTTCCCAAGAAATGCTATGGCATTCAAATGGAGTGATGAAAGACAGACTACAAAACTAAAATATATCGAATGGAGTCCGTCAAGAACCGGACTTATAAATCCTGTGGCGGTATTTGAGCCTGTAGAACTTGAAGGAACTACAGTCTCAAGAGCAAGTCTTCACAATGTAAGTATCTTTGAAGAGCTTATGCTCGGTGTGGGAGATGAGATATCAGTCTATAAGGCAAATATGATAATCCCGCAGGTATATGAGAACCTTACAAAGTCAAACACAGAAAAAGTTCCGAAGATATGCCCTGCCTGCGGAAAGGATACCACAATAAAAAAGGACAATGAGTCAAAAGTACTTCTGTGTACCAATCCTGACTGTCAGGTAAAGCATATCAAGCAATATGCCCTGATGGCATCCAGAGATGCACTCAATATAGACGGACTTTCAGAGTCCACACTTGAAAAATTCCTTTCAAAGGGATTTATAAAGAGTGACAGTGATCTGTTTCATCTTGATAAGTTCAAGGGCGAAATCATAAATATGGACGGTTTCGGAAAAAGAAGCTATGAAAAGTTGATAGCCGCACTTGATGAAGCTAAAAATACTACCGTATCAAGATTTCTCTATTCACTTGGCATAGCGGGAATCGGAAGTGCCAATGCAAAGATGATTGCAAAGTATTTTGACAATGATATTGACAGAATAATATCTGCAAGTAAGGACGATTTGCGCAAGATAGAGGGAATCGGAGAGGTGCTTGCAAACTCAATAGCGGATTTTTTCAGGTCTGAGAAATATTGAAAATATAGAGAGTCTGAGAAAGATTTTGAAATTTGAAAAAGAGGAAAGCGTCGGCGGTGATAAATTATCGGGAAAGGTATGTGTAATCACCGGTTCGCTGCAACATTTCTCAAACAGGAATGAATTAAAGGAGCTTATAGAAAAAAACGGAGGTAAGGTGTCAGGCAGTGTGTCAAGTAAGACAAACTACCTCATAAATAATGATACCGCCTCCAATTCTTCAAAGAATAAAAAGGCCAAGGAGCTTGGAGTGGAGATAATATCTGAAGAGGATTTTCTGAAGCTTTTGGAATAATGATTTTTTGTAGACATTGTCTACCGGGAAAGAGGTATTATGCCGATAAAAATACAGAAAGAATTACCTGCAAAGGCGATACTTGAATCTGAAAATATATTTGTTATGGACGAGGACAGAGCTATATCACAGGATATTCGTCCTTTGCAGATTTTGATACTTAATTTGATGCCTATAAAGGAGGATACGGAGACTCAGATACTTAGAGCACTCTCAAATACTCCGTTACAGGTGGACTGTTCATTCCTCATGATGAAGAGCCATCAGTCAAAGAATACAAGCCAAAGTCATTTGAATAAATTTTATACATTCTTTGACGATATAAAGAATGAGAAATATGACGGAATGATTATCACAGGTGCGCCTGTGGAATGTATGGACTATGACAAGGTCAATTACTGGGATGAGCTGTGTGAGATAATGGAGTGGTCAAAGACTCATGTCACATCCACTCTTCATATCTGTTGGGCCGCACAGGCGGGTCTTTACTATCACTTCGGTGTGCCTAAGTATGACAGAGCCGAGAAACTTACAGGCGTTTTTACACATGAGATTTTAAAGAAAAAAGTACCGCTTGTAAGAAGTATGGACGATTATGTTAATTGTCCGCATTCAAGGAATACTGAGGTCAGACTTGAGGATATATTAAAGCATCCTGAACTTGAAGTGCTTGCAAAGTCTGATGAGGCCGGAGTGCTTTTGGTACTCAATGAATACGGCAGCGGTTCACAGGTCTTTATACAAGGGCATCCTGAGTATGACAGGATGACTCTTAGCAATGAATATCACAGAGATGTGGCAAAGGGACTTAATCCTGCGCTGCCGAAAAATTATTTTACAGACAATAATCCGTTTTCAAGGCCTGTGCTTTGTTGGAGGAACTTTTCAAATACACTGTATGCCAATTGGCTAAACTTCTATGTGTATCAGAATACTCCTTACGAACTGAGTAACAACTTTGATTGGGTAATATAGTATATATTTTATAAATAAGTTCAAAGTGGTTTGATTTTATGATAAAATATGATTAAGCTTTCAGGCGGATTGTAGAGTAATACCGCCTGACAACGGATATTTTAAGTTTAAAGGAGTATGGCTATGAGCGGAAAATATGTTGCTTATGTAGGTTCTTATTCATATACCGGTAAGGCAAAGGGAATCACAATATATGATGTGAATCCGGATAAGGGTTGTTTTGTAAAAAAAGGTGAAGTGGATGTCGACAACTCTTCGTATGTCATTAAGTCAAGAAATCAAAAGGTATTGTACTCTATAGCGGATGAAGGCATAGTCTCATTTAATATATTGCCTGACGGAGGGCTTGAAAGACTTAACAGTGTGAAGATAAACGGAATGAGAGGTTGTCATCTTTCTACAGATGTTGACGACAAATATATCTTCGTATCGGGCTATCATGACGGAAAGATTACAGTGCTCAGATTGCATGAAGACGGAAGTGTGGGAGATATAGTGGATGAGGTATATCACAAAGGACTGGGCTCTATTGCGGAGAGAAACTTCAGACCTCATGTAAGCTGTACCAGAACAACACCTGACGGACATTTTGTAATGGCGGCGGACCTCGGCATAGACCAGGTAAAGATATATCACTTTGATGACAAGGATGAGACACTCAATCTTGTAGATATGATTTCATGCAAAATCAATTCGGCACCGAGATTTTTTGAGTTTTCAAAGGACGGAAAGTATCTGTATTTGATGTATGAAATGAAAAATGTTATAGATGTGTTCTCATATGAAGCCAAACCGGGATGTAGAGTACCGAGTATTGAAAAGATTCAAACAGTACCTACAACAGGCAGCAGTAAGTCATCAGAACTGACAGCCGCAACCGCACTTTCATTTAGCGCCGATGATAAGTTCATATTTGTATCAAATGCAGGAGATGAATCGGTTTGCCTATATGAAAGAGATGCGGATACAGGTCTTTTGAAGGAGAAGATGTGTTTGCCGATAAGCGGTGAGTATCCTAAGGATATAGCGGTTTTTGCAGACAATAAGCACATAGCATCTATAAATCATGAGAGCGGAACCATTACATTCTTTAAGATAGATTATAAGACCGGGCTGATTGTAATGTGTGCCAACTCGGTAAAAGTAAATCAACCGAATTGCTGTGTCATAGTGGAGGTTTAATGGCAGGTTCAAGTTTTGGGAAAAGTTTCAGAGTGACAACATTCGGTGAGTCACACGGAGCGGCATTGGGCGCGATAGTGGACGGAGTACCTGCAGGTATACTTTTATGTGAAGATGATATCCAAAAGTACTTGGACAGAAGAAGACCGGGTACAAGCAGTGTGACCACTTCAAGAAATGAAAGCGACAAATGTAGGATTTATTCAGGCGTATTCGGAGGATTGACTACCGGTACACCTGTTATGGTAATGATAGAAAACACTTCACAAAGATCACAAGACTATGATGAATTGGCTATTACATACAGACCCGGACATGCAGATTTCGGATATGATTCAAAGTACGGATTCAGGGATTACCGCGGCGGAGGAAGAAGCTCGGGCAGAGAAACAATCGGCAGAGTAATAGCCGGTGCGATAGCGGCAAAGGCACTTGATATGCTTGGAATTAAGGTGCAGGCATTTACACAGAGTATAGGAAATGTATATGCAAATTCACTGAATTTGGATGAATGCAGTGAAAATGCGGTATATATGCCTGACAATGAAGCAGCTGTGAGAGCGATAGAACTTATAAAAGAAGCTAAGTCCGATAAGGATTCGCTTGGAGGTATCATAGGATGTATAGCTACAGGTGTGATGCCGGGGCTTGGTGAGCCGGTATTTGATAAGCTTGATGCAAGACTTTCAGCCGCTATTATGAGTATCGGTGCCGTAAAGGGTGTGGAGTTCGGCGCAGGATTTCATGTAAGCACTATGACAGGTTCACAAAACAACGATCCTTTTTATATAGATGAGGACGATGAAGGGCTGCATATCAGAAAAAGGACGAATATGTCGGGCGGTATATTAGGCGGTATCAGTGACGGTTCACCTATTATTATCAATGCGGCGGTGAAACCTACTCCTTCAATTGCCAAGGAACAGGACACTGTAAATGCAATAAATGAAGAAGTGAAGCTTGAAATAAAGGGCAGACATGACCCTGTGGTTGTGCCGAGAGCGGTGGTAGTAGTGGAGAGCATGGTTGCAATCACGCTTTTTCGATATGGTACTTGAAAACATGAAATCAAGAATGGACAATGTACTGAAGATATAAAAAAATAATTTTTATATAAAAGAATGTTTAGGGGGCTTTTAATCACAATCTTTGTATGACAGGATGCAGTGCAAAGGTTTTGTTTAAAAAGCCTCGAATATTTGGAGGAGGTTTTATGAAATGGTATGACGGTGCGGTATTTTATCACATTTACCCTATAGGAATGACGGGAGCGCCAAGGACAAATACTTTTTGAAGCGGGTGAGCACAGGCTTAATAAGTTGCTTGACTGGTTGCCGCATATAAAGGCAATCGGCTGTGATGCAATATATATCGGTCCGCTTTTTTTGAGTCTGTGGCTCATGGTTATGAGACGGCGGATTATAAGAAGCTTGATTCAAGGCTCGGAGACAATGATGACTTAAAAAAACTTTGTAAAGGTTTGCCATGAAAGTGGTATAAAGGTTATAGTGGACGGAGTTTTCAATCATGTCGGCAGAGAGTTCTTCGCTTTTAAGGATTTGAAAGAGCATAGAGAAAAACAGCGCTTACAGAGACTGGTTTAAAAATATACATTTTGATTGGAACAATGACTACAATGACGGCCTATACTATGACAGCTGGGACGGACATGGTACCCTTTGTAAATTTGAATCACCAAAAATCCGGCGGTAAGAGAGTATTTTTTGGATGTGGCAAGATTTTGGATAAGTGAGTTTGACATAGACGGAATAAGGCTTGATGCGGCTGATGTACTTGACTTTACATTTATGAGAGAGTTAAGGTCGGTGACTGATTCATGTAAGCAGGATTTTTGGCTTCTGGGAGAAGTTATCCACGGTGACTATACTAGATGGGTAAATAATGAGATGCTTCATTCGGTAACCAACTATTGGCTGCACAAGGCTCTTTATTCAGGACACAATGACCACAACTATTTTGAAATTGCACATACCGTAAAACGCTGCACAGATATGGGAATGCATATCGCCAATGCTTTTTATAACTTTGTTGACAACCATGATGTGGCAAGAATTATCACAAAACTTAACAACAAGGCACATTTCTTCCCTGTTCATGTACTTTTGTATACATTACCGGGAAAGCCGTCAATATACTACGGCTCGGAGTTTGCAATTGAGGGCGAGAAGAAACCTTATGCGGATGAAATTCTTAGACCTGAGCTGAAGATAGAAGACTATAAGGATGCCGTTAATACAAATGAGAATACAAAAAGGATTGCAGCTCTTGGCAATATGAGACTTAATAATCAGTGGGTAGGAGAAGCAGGCTACAGAGAACTTTTACTGACAAACAGACAGTATGCGTTCTTAAGAGAATATGGAGATAAGAGACTTGTTGCCATAGTAAATAATGATGACAATAATGCCGATATCCATCTTAATATCGGCGGCAGATTCACTGAACTATTCTCAGGGGAGACAAGAGATTTTGACGGAAATATGCATGTAAATATCGCAGGTAATTCAGGTCAGGTTTGGATTTCGGATAATTGATATTTTGAAAGGCAATACAAATGAAAAAAATTATAATAACGGTTGTAGTGATATTGATTTTGGTTATCATTGCAATCTATTGCAAGTTCGTTCTGGGGCTTGCGTCACAGATGGCAGACCCGAAGGTCTCAACGTTGGAAAAGGAGATGTCTTGGGAGAAGGAGCATAAGCTTTGGGGAGATTATGACGATTATGAGAAAGAGGATTATATAGTAAAGGGCCTTAATGACTATGATCTCCATGTAACCTTGGTAAAAAATCCTATACCTAGTGATAAGTATGTGATAATCAGTCACGGCTTTAAGTCAAACAGATACGGTGCGGTGAAGTATGTGGATTCATATATTGACCTTGGATTCAACTGCATTATCTATGATATGAGAGATCATGGTGAGAATGCGAAGGCGGCAGTAAGTCTGGGCCAGTTTGAATCTGAGGACTTATATAAGCTTATTGAAGACACATATAACAGATACGGCAATATAAAGCTTGGGCTTCACGGTGAGTCAATGGGTGCAGCGACTTCGCTGATGGTGCTTGCTAAAAAGCCGAAGGTGGATTTTGTGGTGGCGGATTGCGGTTTTGACAATCTTTACGATCTTATTCACACAAGCTACAGTGTGGCAAAGGTGGGCTTTGTATTGCCGAGTGTAAATGCGGTTATGAAGTTAAGATACGGATATGATATGAAAAAGACTTCTCCAAAGGATGCTCTTGTCGGAAATGAAGTACCTGTATGCTTTATACACGGCGAGGCGGATACCTTTATTTTGCCTGATAATTCACAGGTAAACAAGGCTGCCACAGCTGGTTATTCAGAGCTTCATTTGGTACCGAATGCGGCACATGCACAGTCAAGAGAAGTACTTGGCAAAGCTGAGTACAGGGGTATAATCGGTGATTTTTTGAATAATATAAACTTTAAATAAAGATTTTTGAGATTAAAAAATATCCTGACAAGCAAAAGGCATTAGCACTGTGACTTGTCAGGATATAAAGTCTCTCTAATAATGGAACTTTACATTATTACTCTTTAGTATAGCTGTAATCAAATCAAATTTATCTTTTTTTGTAAATCAATAATTCTTTAAAAATATTGGTCGGCTATAATGCTGTCGTATATATTTACAAAGAAAAAAATGGAAACAAACTATCTTCTTTAAAGTTCATGATTTTTCTCAAATCAAGCATACTTGTAGTCCCTTTTTAATCTAATCAAAGATGGTTTTATCTCTATTAGCCTAAAGCCCAAATCAAATGCCAGATTTATAGTGTCAATTTCATTATTTAAGCAATCAAGTTCTATTTCCTTTTCTTCATATAAAAAAATAGTTTCAATACCTCAACAGGTAAATTTTTTTATCTTGCAGGTCATCAATTAGCAAGAAATTAACTGTTTTTTTCAGCGGTACTATTTGATAAATCATTATTCATATATACACATATCTTTCTTACGATACCAAATTAGTGAAATTCTACATTATGACGATTCAAGATATCTACAGTCAAATCAAACTTTTTCTTTTTTTATAAACATAATTTTCTTTAGCATAGTGTCCAATGAATATTTCGTCCTTAATAAATAGGGAGAAAAAAACGGTAACAAATTTTTCTTCTTCATCTTCTTCTGTAATTTGAATAAAACTTTTTTTAGACTTACGATTTTATCTAAATCGAGCATAACTGTAGTCCCACTAAGTCTGATTAAGAATTGCTGTATCTCAATTACTCTAAATCCCAAATCAATTGCCAGATTTATAGCATCAATTTCATCATTCCAGCAATTTAGTTCCACTTCTCTTTCTTTATCTAAAAAAACAGCTTCAATACTTCAAGTAGCCAATCATTATCTTGCCAGTCATCAAGCTCAAAAACTATAGTATTTTTATCAACAGTTTAATCTCCTATATAAAATTGTCTATTATAAAACTATAGGAGTAAGATATAACAATATAGTTGTAATTACAGCTGCAACACTTCACCATACAGTCTATCTACACCCGCTATATTTATAAATACATAATCTATGAAGTTTTTTTGAAATTTTGTAATAATCCACAGCTATCAACAATGCATCAAGGATTGATAAAAATACTTAGTATGATTTGTACCGAGATATATGTTCTCATTCCCTCAAATTCACTAAAAGCCTTCGGTATTTAGGAATAAATAAAATCGGAGATTTTACTTCCGTTAAGTATACATATAACCAGTAATATCAGTATAACGACTTTTACAGACAGGCTTAAATTAAGGTTAAAATTATCAGTTTTGTTCATATAATATAAATCCCCCTTTACAATAATACAAAAATAATTTACGCATTACTGACTTCAATATATCATAGCAAGTATTAAAATACAATTTAAAAAAACATAAAAGAAAATGATAAAAAGCTTATTTTGTCGGTTTAATATAACTTTACAGATTTATTTATGCATAGTGACTTAAAAATTTATTCGGTATAATAGTAAAAAAATTGAAAAGATAAATAAAAAAATAAAAGTGCTTGACAGTTGTTTAAGATAATGTATAATATTCTTTGTTTAATAACACTAAACTTTTTATTTAGAAATAGTGTGCAACACAAAGAAAGGCTTTTTATGGATATCGGTTCAAAACTGAAAAGACTCAGAGTGCTTGCAGGGCTTACACAAGAAGAGCTTGCTGATAGAGCGGAATTGTCCAAAGGATTTATTTCGCAGCTGGAGAATAATATTACTTCACCGTCTATAGCAACTCTTCTTGATATTTTGCAATGCCTCGGAGTACAGATAAAGGATTTTTTTGAAGAAGAAACCGAAACACAGGTGGTTTTTACAGAAGAAGATTACTTTATCAAAGAGGATAAAGAACTAAACAATACAGTCAAATGGATAATACCGAATGCACAAAAGAATATGATGGAACCTATACTGCAAATCATAGAGCCGGGAGGGCTTACATATCCTGACAATCCTCATGACGGTGAGGAGTTCGGATATATTCTTTCAGGCAGTGTGGAGATACATAGGGGAAGTGATGTGTACTCGGCGAAAAAAGGAGAGTCTTTTTATTTTACATCGGATAAAAAGCATTATATCAGCTCAAAGCGTGGTGCAAAGCTTATATGGGTCAGCACACCGCCTAATTTTTAGAATATTTTGGAGGAAGTATGGGTACATCCCTTATTGATTTGGAACATATCTCAAAGAGTTTTGACGGAGAGATTGTTTTAGATGATTTGAATTTATCAATTAAAGAAAACTCATTTGTAACTTTACTGGGGCCGTCAGGCTGCGGTAAAACTACCACCCTTAGGATAATAGGTGGATTTGAACAGGCGGACAGCGGCAGAGTAATATTTGACGGCAAAGATATATCGAATATTCCGCCCAATAAGAGAAACTTAAATACAGTATTTCAGAAGTACGCATTATTTCCTCATATGAGTATTGCAGAAAATATAGCATTCGGACTGAAGATAAAGAATAAGCCGAAAGCATATATTGATGACAAGATAAAGTATGCACTGAAACTGGTAAACCTTGACGGCTTTGAGAAAAGAAGTATAAATTCACTCTCAGGAGGTCAGCAACAAAGAATAGCTATAGCAAGAGCCATAGTAAATGAACCGAAGGTACTTTTTACTGGATGAGCCGCTGGGGGCCTTAGACCTTAAGTTGCGTCAGGATATGCAGTACGAGCTTATCAGACTGAAAAAAATGAGCTTGGCATTACATTTATCTATGTCACACATGATCAGGAAGAGGCGCTTACAATGTCAGATACCATCGTGGTTATGAATCAGGGTTATATTCAGCAGATGGGTACACCTGAGCAGATATATAACGAACCTGAGAATGCCTTTGTAGCGGACTTTATAGGAGAATCAAATATAATCGGAGGAACCATGCTTCAGGACAGGCTTGTAGAGATATTCGGTGCAAAGTTTGCCTGTGTGGATGAGGGCTTCGGCACCAATAAGCCTGTAGATGTGGTGATAAGACCTGAGGATATCGACCTTGTAGAGCCTGAGAAGGGAACTTTAGTAGGCAGGGTAACTCATTTGATATTCAAAGGAGTACACTATGAGATGGAAGTTACCACGCCGAACGGCTATGAGTGGCTGGTACATTCTACAGATATGTTCCCTGTAGGCAAGGAAGTCGGCATCAGTGTGGACCCTTTTGATATACAGATAATGAACAAGCCTGAGTCTGAGGATGAGGAGGCTGTGGGAGTAAATGAATAAAAACTTCAGAAAAGTGTTGGCATTCCCGTATATTCTGTGGATGATAGGTTTTACAATAATACCTCTCTCACTTATCTTTATATACGGACTGACCGATAAAAGCGGAAGCTTTACACTGTCAAATGTGCTCGCGATATTTGCAAAAGACCACTTTAAGGCACTTTTGCTTTCAATAGCACTTTCTATTATCAGCACTGTGATATGTCTTGTAATGGCATTCCCTTTGGCGCTTACACTAAAGGGTAAGAAACTGAATAAGGGAAGTTTGATAGTATTTATATTTATTTTGCCTATGTGGATGAACTTTTTGCTTAGGACTTTGGCATGGCTTTCACTTCTTGAAAAGAACGGAATTATAAATACGATTTTAAACTTTTTGCATCTACCGAGTTTAAATATCATCAATACACCTGCCGCCATTGTGCTTGGTATGGTGTATAATTATCTGCCTTTTATGGTGCTGCCGATATACAATGTACTTGAAAAGATTGACGACAATACCATAAATGCCGCCAGAGACCTCGGTGCCAATACAATGCAGACTATAACAAAGGTTATAATACCTCTTAGCATTCCCGGTATTGTCAGCGGTATCACAATGGTATTTGTACCTGCACTGACAACATTTGTTATCAGCAATATCCTTGGCGGAAGCAAGGTGCTTTTGATAGGAAATGTAATAGAGCAGGAGTTTACAAAGGGCAGCAACTGGAATCTGGGTTCCGGACTTTCACTGGTTATGATGATTTTTATACTTATCAGTATGGCGTTTATTGCCAAGTATGACAAAGACGGGGAGGGTATGAGCGTTTGATTTTTTCAAAGATTAGAAGAGTACTTGGTGATATCTACCTTGTATTCGTATTGATATTTTTGTATGCCCCGATAGCTACGTTGGTGATTTTAAGCTTCAACACTTCAAAGTCAAGGAACAGATGGGGCGGATTTACACTTGATTGGTACTCTGAACTTTTTAAGAGTGCAACGATAATGTCGGCTTTCAGAAATACACTTGTAATAGCATTTTTATCGGCACTTATTGCCACGCTGATAGGAACTGTAGCCGCTATAGGTATCAACAATATGAGAAAAGTACCTAAGACTGTGGTAATGGCGGTCAACAATATTCCGATGCTTAATGCGGATATTGTAACAGGTATCTCTTTGATGCTCGGATTTATCGCATTCGGCATCAGTCTCGGCTTTAAGACGATTCTTATAAGCCATATAACTTTTAATATTCCGTATGTATTGCTTTCTGTAATGCCGAAACTTAAGCAGACAGAGAGAGTTACATATGAGGCGGCTCTTGACCTTGGAGCTACGCCGCTTACGGCATTCTTTAGAGTGGTATTCCCGGATATATTCCCCGGAGTAATCTCAGGATTTTTACTTGCTTTTACAATGTCACTGGATGATTTTATAATAACACATTTTACAAAGGGTGCAGGTATAAATACTATATCCACTCTTGTATATTCAGAGGTAAGAAGGGGTATAAAGCCGAGCCTTTATGCACTCTCCACCATTATATTCGGTACTGTTTTGATTTTACTTATAGTATCAAATATTGCACAAAATAAAATAAATAAAAGAAGATAAGAGGAAATAAGCGTGAAAAAGAAATTTGTAAGTACAATAACATTGATGAGCCTGCTGTCTGTGGCGGTATTATCAGGATGCGGCAAAAGTGATGCCGGTGCCAAAGCAGGCAGTGCAGGAGAATTATATGTATATAACTGGGGTGAGTATATTGACGAGAGTGTCATAGAGGAGTTTGAAAAAGAAACCGGCATCAAGGTTGTCTATGATATGTTTGAGACCAATGAGGAGATGTATCCTGTAGTTGAAGCCGGCGGAGTTGTCTATGATGTGGTATGTCCTTCAGACTATATGATTGAAAAGATGATAAAGAATGATATGCTTGCAGAAATTGACTTTAACAATGTTCCGAATGTAAAGAATATCGACCCTAAATATATGGAGATGTCAAAGGCTTTCGACCCTGAGAATAAGTACTCGGTACCGTATACATGGGGAACTGTGGGTATACTTTATAACACTTCCATGGTAAAGGACGATATAACAAGCTGGGGAGACCTTTGGAATCCCAAGTATCAGGGAAATATCCTTATGCAGGACTCTGTAAGAGACGCTTTTATGGTGGGTGAGAAGTTGCTCGGATATTCTATGAATACTACAGACAAGTCGGAACTTGAGAAGGTAAAGGATAAACTTATAGAACAAAAGCCTCTTGTTCAGGCTTATGTTGTGGATCAGGTTAGAGATAAGATGATTGGCGGTGAGGCTGCTATAGGAGTTATCTATTCAGGTGAGATGCTCTATGTTCAAAATGAGGTTGCAAAGGCCGGCGGAGACTTTGAACTTAAGTATGTGATACCGAAAGAGGGTACCAATGTATGGATTGATTCATGGGTAATTCCGAAGAATGCAAAGAATAAGGAAAATGCCGAGAAGTGGATTGATTTCTTAAACAGACCGGAGATTGCAAAGAAAAATTTTGAATATATCACATATCCTACACCGAACAAGGCTGCATATGATTTACTTGATAAGGATTTGCAGGAAAATACGGCGCTCTTCCCGACAGATGATATGCTTAAAAACAGTGAGGTTTATAAGTATATAGGAGATGAAGGCGACAATCTTTATAATGAGCTTTGGAAAGAAGTGAAGGGTAACTAAAGACATCCCACAGGCTTTTTTGTCTGTGGGATGTTTTTATATGTGTAAAAAATTTTTTATATTTATTGCACCTGTTTTATTCAGATAATCAAAGAGGGTAAGAAGCAACATTGCTATGGTATAGAATAATACTACAAGCAGGTGGAATTTATGGCTTATTGAAAGATATCCTATATACTCTCTTATAAGTGCATTGAGTGTGAAGTACCACTTTGTCTTTGAGCCGTAGCCTATACAAGGTATATTCAGCTTTTTTGCAAATACCAAGGCACGGAATACATGATAGGAAGTGGTAACAAGAGCAATCTTAGGATTTTCCTTGTCCATAAGTTTTGAAGAAAAGAGAAGGTTTTCATATGTGTTTTTTGACTTATCCTCTATAATAATCTTTTCCTCGGACACTCCGTTTTGCTTAGCATAATCCGCCATTGCAACTCCTTCGGGAATATCTTCGCCCGGTCCCATTCCACCTGATAATATAAGCTTGGCATTGGGATTATACTTTAAGAGCTCTATTCCCTTATCTATTCTGCTTGCAAGAAGCGGTGTAACCCTCGTTCCCTTAATACCTGAACCAAGCACTATAATATAGTCAAGATTTTTGGCTTTACCTATATGAATCAGATTTAAGATGGCTGAAACACAGTACATTGCCATCAAACAACAGGTATATAAATATAAAACTGAGTATCTCATAAATAATGTTGGCAACCAATACAAGAGGCTTTTCATAAATATTTGCTGAAGATAGTGGCATAATCAAGGGCCATACAAATATATAGATAACAAGTGCGATTGAAAATGCCAGTGACAGCACATTATTTAATCTTAAGCCCTCTTTTTTCAGTATAAGTATTCCCTGTATAAAGTAAGTAATGATTAGTATAAACGGAAACAGTGCAACTGCTATAATAAATATTATTCCGCCAATTATTACCAAGTGATATAAAAAATCAGTCCTTTGCAAAAGCTCGGAGTAATAAAAAAGTGAGAACAGTGCTGTAGCACCTATAGTAATTAAATAGGTCAAAAACAGTACTCCTGTTATCATTCCTCTGGGTTCTTTTCTCATATGAGTAATAAATACAATACTCATAAGGAGAAAAGGGAGAAAAGCTATAAATTGAATCATAATACCTCTTTTTTAAACAAACATTACTCTGTCAGCAATATTCTCTTTTTCCTTAGGATCAGGTTCTGTTACAATTCCGCCAAAAGGCATTTGTGCAATTAACTTCCATGACTTAGGAATTTCAAACATTTCTTGCACAAGGCTGTCGATTACAGGATTATAGTGTTGTAAGTTTGCACCGATTCCAAGTTCTATGAGACCTGTCCAGATATTTATTTGCAACATACCGTTTGCTTGATTTGCCCAAACAGGAAAGTTATCTGCATATGTCGGGAACTTTTCTTGCAGTGCTCCCACAACTTCTTCATCATAAAAATAAAGTATTGTACCTGCAGCCGCCTTAAAGCCGTCGATTTTTTCACGAGGGACCTTGCCTTCAAAAGTATCAAATATTCTATCCCAAAGCTCATCCTGTTTCTTATCCATAACTACAAGTACACGAGCACTCTTCATATTAAAGGCATCAGGTATCAGTTCAGTGATCTCTTCAATGACCTTTTTAACTTCAGATTTTGATACCGGAAGATTCTTGTTTAAGTTATAGTAAGTCCTTCTTTGTTTTAAATTATCTATAAGTTTCATAAAATCTCCAATCTATTCCAATATAATAAATATGTGTGCAATATGGAATATCCGATTATTATAGTCTATTTTTTTCAATTATTTTAAAAGTAAGATACTTTTAATATATAAAGCAATATATAAAGCCGGGTTTTTATTTTTTTGGTTTGTGATATAATATAGTTGTTACCATATGTTGTTTGCCGGGAATAAAGGAGGTAGTATGGAGTTTATAAAAAAAGGCATAAAATGTTTCTTATAAATACACTTATTAATATCATTTCTTTTGTTACAATTTGTATTCCTATGAATATATGGCTATATAAGAAATTAGATTGGTATAGAATAGGTAAAAAGTGCAGTTTACGTTTTTCGGAATATGGTTCGGAGTATCTGCAATAGTTGCTGCTATAAAATATTATGTAGATAAGGATAATAAATGATTTTCAGCCATAGCCTAAAAAGATTGTAAATGTTCATGAAAAAAATACTTTATTTGAACCATGTAGTGTAATCTCATATGGTAGTCAAAAATACTTTCCTCTCGTATCTATTTGTATCTGAGTTTGAGAGTATTGTGCGTGTGTTCTGATAGTGATACCGGTATAGTTTTAAATTTTTTGAGGTATCGAGATTAGTATGGGAAATGTATTTGAAATTTGAATAAGAGGATAATGAAATGGATAAAACAGATGAAATGATGTTTGTAAATCATGAATCCCTTGTAAAAAAGATTTATATTATTAGGGGACAGAAAGTTATGCTTGACTTTGAATTAGCCGAAATATATGGGTATGAAACGAAAAATTTCAACAGGCAAGTCAAGAATAATATTGAGAAGTTTGAAGGCGAAGATTTTATGTTCAGGCTCACAGAAGAAGAAATGCATGACTTGAGGTGCAAAATTTTCACCTCAAGTTGGGGTGGTACAAGATACCTTCCTTATGCTTTTACTGAGCAGGGAATTTATATGCTGATGACTGTACTAAAGGGTGATCTTGCAGTAAGGCAAAGTAGAGCTTTAATTCGTACTTTCAAGCAAATGAAAGACTATATCGTAGAAAACCAAGGATTGATTGGGAAAAGAGAGTTTTTGCAGCTTTCGATGCAGATTACAAGTAATGTCGTGGAAATGCAGGATTTAAGACGAGCTTTAAGAGATGTGGAAGATAAGGTGGCAGGATTAGTAGATAATTTAGGGAATGTTGTGCATAAATCTGAACTGTCCGACTTGATTCTTGACCTTAGCAATCCTCAGCTCAAATATGGATTTTTACTCTTAAATGGACAGCCCATCGAAGCAAATCTTGCTTATAAGGACATTTACAGAATAGCGAAAAAGAGTATTTATATCGTTGATAACTACATCGGAGTGAAAACTTTGGTCTTGTTAAAAGATGTTCCTTCATCGGTAGAGGTCATTATATTCAGTGATAACATCGGCAAAGGACTTCATACCCTTGAATATCAGGATTTTTGTGAGGAATATCCGTTTAGAAAGATAACATTCAAAAAATCCGGTGGAGAGTTTCATGATAGATACATTATTATCGACTGGAATACCGAACATCAGAGAATCTATCATTGCGGAGCATCTTCCAAAGATGCAGGACAAAGAATTACGAGCATAACGGAAGTGGTTGATCAGATGATTTACACTGACCTTATCAATAAGCTCTTAAAAAATCCGGTTTTGAAGTTAAGATAGAAGTAAAAGCGGATTATGTATGATTATAATGGGGAAAATTTTATATAAAATGACAATATATAATCAAAAATAAAGGGAATGTGAAAAAACCCGATCGAGTTTTTTCGTATCTCCCTTTTTGCATTTAGCTCAGAGCCACATCCAGTGCCATCATCACTGTAAATCCGAAGGCAAATAATATAACTCCTATATTTGAATGTTCCCCTTCACTCATTTCAGGGATAAGTTCCTCTACTACAACATAAATCATAGCACCTGCCGCAAAGCTTAGAAGATATGGCATCACGGGGATAAAAATATTTGATGCTACAAGCATTATCAGGGCTGCTATAGGAGTTATAGAATTAAGGAGAACACTTCATCACTATTTTATTTAGTGAAATATGTGCTTCTTAATTCTTTTTTATTTGAAAATTAAGGGAAAGGAGGTAATCGTGAGGAACTACGAGAAAATAACCGCCTTGTATGAAAGGTTAAGTCGAGATGATGAACTACAAGGCGAGAGCAATTCGATTGTCAATCAGAAGAAAATCTTGGAAGAATACGCAAAGAAAAATCATTTGGAGAACATCATACATTTTACAGATGACGGAATCAGCGGAACACAGTTTGATAGACCGGGATTTATGGCAATGATGAACGGAGTCAATCAAGGAAATATCGGTTGTATCATCGTAAAAGATATGAGTAGACTGGGCAGAGATTACCTCAAAGTCGGTGGGTGTATGGAAATACTAAGACAAAAGGTAGTTAGGCTCATTGCCATAAACGACAATGTAGACAGCTTTTACAAAGACGATGGTTTTACTCCATTTCGAAACATTATGAACGAGTGGTATGCGAGAGATACCTCAAGGAAAATCAAGTCCACCTTCAAAGCAAAAGGCGAAAGCGGAAAATACACAGGAAGCAGCCCGCCCTATGGACATATCAAAGACAAAGACGATAAAAATCAGTGGATTATAGACGAAAAAGCGGCAGAGATTGTCCGAAGAATATTCCATCTGACAATGGACGGAAAAGGACCCTATGCCATTGCAAGGATATTAGAAACCGATAAGATAGACATACTCGCCTATCATCAGCAGAAATTGGGATATGGACTACATCAAAGCAAAGTGTTTGAATATCCGTATCGTTGGTGCAGTTCCACGATTGCAAGTATCCTAAAAAACAAGAATACTTAGGGCATACCGTCAACTTCAAAACCAGAAAGCATTTCAAAGACAAGAAAGTAAATATGTATCTGAAGATAACTGGCTCATCTTTGAGAACACCCACGAGCCGATTATCGACCAAGAAACCTTTGATAATGTGCAGAGAATACGAGGAAATGTCAAACGGTATCCCGACGGTTGGGGCGAATACCATCCCCTTACAGGATTGATGTATTGTGCTGATTGTGGTAGTAAAATGTATGTTCACAGAACGAGCAACTACAAAAATATCCCCTATTATACTTGCAGTGCCTACACAAAAGTACCTTGTGGAACACTTTGTCCCTCCGCTCACAGGATAAAAGAGGAAGTGGTATTAAATCTCATTCAAAGCACCATACAAGACATTAAGAAAAGACTTGATGAAGATAACGAAGCCTTTCTCCATTCCATTCAAAACGAAATGGAAGAAAGCGAGAAAATGGAAATGGAAATGGAAAAGAAAAAGACAAGACTCACAGATAGTACAAACAGGCTTAAGGAACTGGAACGCTTAATGTGTCGAATATATGAAGATATGATACTGGAGAAAATACCGAATACCCGATATGAAATCTTAAATAATCAATATGAAACCGAGCAAGGGGAACTCAGTAAAGAAATCGATGGGTTGGAGAAAGCCATCAAGCGATACGAAAAAGAAACTGATAGAGCCAAGAAGTTTATCCGGTTGATTGAACGCTATGATAACTTTGATGAGTTGACACTGACTATCATCAACGAGTTTGTAGAAAAAATCTTAGTACACGAACGAGATCGAAAAGGTAGTCAAACCGCCAATCAGAAAGTCGAAATCTACTTCAACTTTATCGGCAACTATGAACCTCCGAAAGAAGAATTATCCGAAGAAGAAATGCAGAAATTAAGGGAGGAGGAAGAAAAAGAACGGGAAAGAAAAGACAGGCTTCATCAAAACCACCTCAATCGTAAAGCAAACGACAAGCAAAAAGAATATGAGGACAGATACAAGGAGAAAAGGGAGCAACTCAAACAGGAGAAACTTAAAACGCTGAAAAAAAGCGGAATACCACTAAGTGAATATAAAAAGTTAGTGAAAAAAGAAGCCTAATTATAGACTTCTTTTTTTCACGCACTCAATGTAACAGATCTTATCGAATTACAAGTTATGTTTTGTTATATTTTTTTAATAGATTGCTGATAGAACTCAATTTTATCATCTAAATTTTGAAGATACTCAGTCCATTTTAGTTGCTGTTCTAAAAACATAATTCCTGTGTAATTGGAGAATTTGTAATCGTTCAGGCATTGTAATCGAGCCAACATATCGTAACTCGGAATAATGTTGAATATCTTTGATAAGCATTCCTGTTTCTTTCAGCCGTCTTATAAATTTTATCCACTCTATATCGCTTTCTTTATAATATCTCCTACCATTTTTGTCTCTATCTACTTTGAGTAATCCTTTTTTTCGTAGTAACGAAGGGTGCTTGCTGGAAGATTTGTTTTATTTGCAATTTCGCCTATTTTTCATTGCAGATGACTCCTTTCCTAATTTTTTTAAAAATTCATAAGTAAAAGAACTTGACTTAAACCAAAGTTTAAGTAGTATAGTCATATTATAAAAGAAGAAAGGAGGTGAATTCAAGTGAAAAAGTAAACGATTTGAAATAGGTTTAGAACAATTACAAGAAATTGATGGTGTGGGTGGCGAAAAAGTTATACAAACATTAGAAGATATTGCTCCAGATTTAGGAGAATATATTATCGAATTTGCATTTGGAGATATTTATAGTAGACAAGGACTTTCTTTGCAAGAAAGAGAAATGATAACTATCACAAGTTTATTGACATTAGGAGGGTGCGAACCACAATTAGAAGTTCATATTAATGGATCTTTAAATGTGGGAATATCTCCGGAAAAAATTATTGAGACATTTATTCAGTGCATTCCGTATGTGGGTTTTCCAAAAGTCTTAAATGCTACATTCGTTGCAAAAAAAATCTTTTCTGAAAGGAATCTTACTTTAGGTAGTAACACAAACGACGAGAGGTAATATATCACCAATAAAAAATAAAGAAGCTATGTGGAATGAAATAACGAGTGATTTTTCACTGATTTTTTGCTGAAAAACCAAAAATCATAATTTTTGAAAGAGGACTATTTACGCCAAAGTGTAGAAGTCCTCCTTTTTTATGCTCGAAAACCAAAATTAGAGAGCAGAAAAAGGAGGATTATACAATGGATAAAAAAGAATATTTCCTTTATGTCAAAGGAAAAGAGGTTAAGGTAAATGAGGAAATATCCAAAGGTTCTGTATGATGGAGTCCGGTTATCCATGAGATACATGAACCTGATATTAACTTTACAGTTGTCTTCCAGTTTTCTCAGAGAGCAGTAACCGCTAGTCATAAATCCGAAAAGTACTGTTTTTAACATGTTGACCGGATTATATCTGCGTCGTCCGGTTATGTACTCCGGAATATCCGTCAGATACTTGTTTAAATCGATTCCTCCTATCAATCTGTCAAATGTTAAAACAGGATCCGGCAGATCCAAACAATCTGAAAAAAACAGATCCAAACAATCTGAAAAATACAGATCCAAACAATCTGAAAAAAACAGTGGTAAATATCCTTGTTTTGAATTACAATAAGTGTTAGGTAAATTTTTCATTGCAAGTTAATTTTACCACAAAAATAGGACCTTTCGCATGAGCGGATGGTCCTATTTCTTTTAGGAACTTATTTAACAGCACCTGTTTTTTAGCTCAGCGCCACATCCAGTGCCATCATCACTGTAAATCCGAATGCAAATAATATAACTCCTATATTTGAATGTTCCCCTTCACTCATTTCAGGGATAAGTTCCTCCACTACGACATACATCATAGCACCTGCCGCAAAACTTAAAAGATAGGGCATAATAGGAATAAAGAATGCGGATGCGCCAAGCATTATCAGGGCTGCTACAGGTTCTACCGCACCTGAGAGTATACCGTAGAATAGTGCTTTCATTTTACTTTCTCCTTCTGCATGAAGGGGCATTGATATAATGGCACCCTCAGGGAAGTTTTGAATAGCGATACCAAGAGAGAGTGCGAGAGCGGCTCCAGCAGATATACCGAGGTTACCGTTTAAAAATCCTGCATATACAATACCTACAGCCATTCCCTCAGGTATATTGTGAAGAGTCACGGCAAGCACCATCATAGTGGTTCTTGCAAGTTTACTCTTTCGCCCTTCAGCCTTTGCAGCATACATATGCAGATGCGGAATAATGTGGTCAAGCAAGAGTAAAAATAAAGTTCCCGCCCAAAATCCTATAAAGGCGGGTAAAAAGCTTAGTCTGCCGGCACCGCTACCTTCCATCTGTTCGATAGCAGGGATAATAAGACTCCATACGGATGCAGCTACCATAACACCTGCCGCAAAACCTGTAAGTGCTTTTTGTACTGCTTTACTAAGTCCGTTTTTCATAAACAGTACGCAGGCGGCACCCAAAGATGTGCCTAAAAACAATTTGCAATACCAATAAATACGAATAAATTAAATTGTACAAAATACTTTGAAATGCTATTCAATACTCTTTTTATAGTAGCTTATCTCGCTTGTGATAATAAAACCGAGTTCTTTATATATCTTATACGCCGGGGTGTTTTCAAGCAGCAGCTGCAAATGTATTTTTGTTTTTCTAAGACTCTTTAAATAGTAAAAGTATTGTAGTCATAGACAGTTTGCCAAAGCCCTTTATTTTGGTACTCTTCATATATATTAAAGCTGTGAAAAATATATATCGTCGGTGTTGAATGTAAAGGTATAAAAGCAAAACGATCCTATTTCAATATCGGATTGGAATATATAGTAAATATCATCTTCTCTTACTATATCAATATCAGAAACAGGTTCGGCATTGTATGAAGAAAGGTCAAGTTCCATCATGGTTTCTGTACATTCATATGTAAGTGACAGATTTTTGGCTGTTTTTACGGCAGGAGAGTAGTTTCTTTCACAGATAAATGAGATATCACAATCTTTATCAAGGTCATTACAAAGATATGTATAAGCGGCCTTAAAATATCCTTTGCATCTGTTTAACATATCTGTATATGCGATGGCTTCATATGTATCTGTATCTATCTCAAACAGTGCAATTACAGACATTAACTCCTCATTTTCAAAACAGAGATAGTAAGTACATCTGTCGTCACTAAAGTCAAAGTAGAGAGGAAGATGTTTGACCTCATCCTGTGATTTAACTATATTATTTATCTTTTCTATATAAGATTGTGTAAGTTCCTTTGTTTTTATTATATTCATCTCAAACTCCAAGTGCATTTATTGAAATAATGCGTGTTTATGTGTTATACTTTCATAAATACATTATGCCCGAAAGGGCCTTTAGGAGAAAATATGATTGCAAAACTTATTGAAAAAATCAAGCAAACAAATGCCCCTATATGTGTCGGGTTGGACCCGCTTATTTCACATATACCTGATTATATATTAGATGAGAAAATAAAGAAATACGGAAAAAGCACAAAGGCCGTGGCTGAGGCTTTCTATGACTTCAATATGGCTATAATAGATAAGACATATGACCTTATTCCGGCAGTGAAGCCGCAGATAGCCATGTATGAGGAGTTCGGTATAGACGGAATGATTGCATATAAGAATACAGTCGAGTATGCAAAGAGTAAGGGTCTGATTGTAATAGGTGATGCAAAAAGAGGTGATATAGGTTCAACATCTCTTGCCTATGCCAAGGCCCATATCGGAGTAAGTGAGATTTTGGGCGAGAAAGTGTCGGGATTTGATACGGATTTTGTTACGGTAAATCCGTACCTTGGAACAGACGGTGTAAAGCCTTTTATAGATGTGTGTAACAGTGAGGATAAGGGTATCTTTGTACTTGTAAAGACATCCAATCCGTCAAGCGGAGAGTTTCAGGACAGGTTGATAGACACTACACCTCTTTATGAGCTTGTTGCAAATAAGACCTGTGAATGGGGTGCTATGAGTATGGACGGAGAGTACTCAAATGTAGGTGCGGTTGTAGGTGCAACATATCCGAAAATGAGTGCAATACTCAGAGAAAAGATGCCTCATACATTCTTCCTTGTACCGGGATACGGTGCACAGGGAGGAACCGCAGAAGATTTAAAGCCTTGCTTTAATAAAGACGGACTTGGTGCAATAGTAAACTCTTCAAGAGGAATCATAGCCGCATACAAGCAGGAAAAGTATTCTTCACTTGACTTTGCGGACGCATCAAGAGCGGCTGTAAAAGACATGATAGCAGATATAAACAGAGTATTATAAAGAGAGTAAGATGACAAAGATAATGGACAATGGGAAGGTGATTTCCCAAGATGAATTAAGTAAGGATATTTTTTCCGTTTGGATAAAGACAGATATAGCAAAGGACACTCTTCCGGGGCAGTTTGTAAATGTCTATACAAAAAATCCTTCCAAGCTTTTGCCCAGACCTATAAGTATATGTGAGGTCGCTAAGGATTCTATAAGGCTTGTATACAGAGTAACAGGTGAGGATACCGGTACAAAAGAGTTTTCAAAGCTTAAAGCGGGAGATGATATAAAGGTTTTGGGATCGCTGGGAAACGGCTTTCCCACAGATTCGAAGTCAAGCATACTTATAGGCGGAGGTATAGGAATACCGCCTATGCTTGAACTTGCAAAGAATCTTGAAGGTGAGAAGATAATAGTACTCGGTTTCAGAGACAGTGATACATTCCTTGCAGATGAACTTAAGCAATACGGTAAGGTCTTTATCGCTTCTGAAGATGGAAGTATAGGTACAAAGGGAAATGTTCTTGATGCAATAAGAGAGAATAATTTAAAGGCCGACAGAATACTTGCTTGCGGACCTACTCCGATGCTTAGAGCAATAAAAAAATATGCATCTGAAAAATAATATAGAGTGCTTTTTATCATTGGAAGAAAAGATGGCATGCGGTATAGGGTGCCTGTCTGGCTTGCACCTGTAATTCAAGTGAGGTAGATTCTCACTCCAAAGTAAAGAATAAAAGAGTTTGCACCGAAGGTCCCTGTTTTCAATGCTTTAGAGGTGGAACTATGATAAGTACAAAAAGTAAATATTGCAGGTGTGGAGTTTAAAAAAATCCGGTAACGGTTGCCAGCGGTACCTTCGGACATGGTGAAGAATTTGCGGACCTTGTGGATATAAATAAGCTCGGTGCGGTTACTACAAAAGGTGTGGCAAATATTCCTTGGGAAGGCAATCCGACACCAAGGATTGCGGAAGTCTACGGCGGAATGTTAAATGCTATCGGACTTCAAAACCCGGGAGTGGATACCTTTATAGAAAAGAGATTTGAAATTCCTTAAGCAAAAGGATACGAAGATAATTGTAAATGTTTGCGGCAGAAGTATTGAAGACTATATAGAGACTGTGGAAAGACTCTCAGATGAGTCGGTCGATATGCTTGAAATCAATATTTCCTGTCCTAATGTATCACATGGCGGTATTGCTTTCGGTACAAATGTTGACAGCGTAAGAGATATTACAAGTCAGATAAAGGCACATTCAAAAAAGCCGGTTATAATGAAGCTGTCACCGAATGTTACAGATATTACAGAGATTGCAAAGGCGGCTGAGGATGCAGGAGCTGATGCGCTTTCTCTTATAAACACTATCACAGGAATGAAGATTGATATAAATAAAAGATGTTTTGCTATTGCCAATAAAACAGGAGGTATGTCCGGACCTGCTATAAAGCCTGTTGCACTCAGAATGGTATATCAGGTGGCAAATGCTGTGAAAGTGCCTGTTATAGGTATGGGCGGAATAGCTACGGCTGAGGATGCTATAGAGTTTTTGCTTGCCGGTGCAACTATGGTAAGCGTAGGAACGGCAAATTTTTTCAATCCGAATGCAGGTATAGATGTTGCAAAGGGTATAGAAGAATATCTTAAAAAAAACGGATTCAGTGATGTAAATGAGATTATAGGTCTTGTAAAGTAAAGAAACGGAGAGAGAATGGAAAATTATAAAAAAGAATTTATTGACTTTATGATAGAGTGTGAAGTACTTAAGTTTGGAGACTTTGTTACAAAGAGCGGCAGAAAGACACCTTTCTTTGTAAATACAGGGTTTTACAGAACAGGTTCACAGCTTAGCAGACTTGGAAAATACTATGCAAAGGCTATAAGAGGTGCTTTCGGAGACGACTTTGATGTTTTGTTCGGACCTGCATACAAGGGTATTCCTCTCAGCGTTGCAACATCTATGGCACTCAGTGATGAGGGTGTGGATGTGAAGTATTGTTCAAACAGAAAAGAAGTAAAGGACCATGGAGATACAGGTATTTTGCTCGGTTCTCCTATAAAGGATAAAGACAGAGTGGTCATAATAGAGGATGTTACCACTGCCCGGAACTTCTATCGAGGAAACTCTGCCTATAATAAAGGCACAGGGAGATGTGAACGTACTCGGACTTGTAGTAAGTGTTGACAGATGTGAAAGAGGCAAGGGTGAGAAGTCCGCACTTGTAGAGATAAGTGAGAAGTACGGACTGAAGACTACAGCCATTGTTACAATGAATGAGGTGGTTGAGTATCTCTATAACAGAGAGATAAACGGCAAGGTAATCATTGATGATAAGTTAAAGGCGGCTATTGACGACTACTATAAGATTTACGGTGTAAAGTAAAGACAGGTGAAAAAATGGAAAAGACATACAAACTTATGAAATTTTGTGGCGGAGTGGGTATTGCAATCGGAGTGGTAATGATAGTTGTAGGTGTTGCTACAGGTGTGATGTCCATTGTGAACGGGGCAAGGCTGCTTGTCGGAAAGAATCATATAGAGTTTTGATATGAATAAACTTAAAGCTAAGTTTAGATTTTTGGGTCAGGTGTTATTCACATTGTATATTTTAATTCTATGCTATTTCCTCTTCTTTGCCGAGGGCTTCGGAAGAGGAATGGCGGTGGAAACCCATGGATATAACACCGTACCTTTTCTTGAAATCAGAAGATATATAGATAATTTTTATAAACTTGGTATGATATCGGTGCTGAATTTAGGCGGCAATATACTTGCTTTTATGCCTTTCGGATTTTTCAGACCGATAATAGGCAAAAGAAAATGCGGTTTCTTTAAAACATTGATAGAAGGCTGTTTACTCTCATGTATTGTGGAGGTGATACAGCTTTTGACCAATGTTGGCAGCTTTGATGTGGACGATATTATTTTAAATACATTGGGAGTATTTTTGGGATATATCGCGTTTGTGCTGTGTAAGATTATCATATGGAGACGTGAATGAGATTTTTTAAAAGAAAAAGAATAGGAACGCCTTTTAGAAGAGAAGAAAATATCTTAGACTCCGACAGATTTTTGGCGGCTGAGGATAAGGTAAAGTTTGCTACAAGCAGAAGTGATATGGTCGACTATATGAGAAGACCTTTTGCAAAGGATGCAAAGTTCGCACTGTTTATGGATTTGGTTGCGGTAGTGCTTTTGGTATTTGCAATCAGGAAAGTGGTGGAAAATCAAGGGGCACCGAGTACACAGGTGTCGGCCTTTGCACTTTGCTCGTTTTTATTTGCAGGAGCGGGATTTTATTACTCTATGAAATCTTTTAAAGACGGAGTGGCCAGAAAATCACTTTCGGTGATTACAACATTGATTGGAGGAGTTTTATTTTTACTATGGTTTTTGATATTTATTCTTGGGATAAGAGGGTAATAGTTGAGAGAATAAATCTTGCAATGGACAGGATATCTTTGATAAGAGCGGAAGAGGATATCAAGTTTAAGGACTTTTTTGCTGAGCTTGCATCATTTTTGGAAAAAGTAAACGATATCAGGCGAAAAAAAGAGAGCGGTGAGTTTGAAGCCTTAAGCTTTGAAGAACTTAAAGATATGCAGGATGAGCTTTTCTATGACTTGAGAGAGGATATTTATGCAGGCTCTGTATACAATCCGGATGTATTGGAGAAGTTGTTTGATAAAGACTTTGTTTCTCCTTTATTAAGTTTGGGCTTTGAGGTGAGAGCCGCACTTATTACAGTGTATGAGGGAGACCTTGAGGGTTTGTAAATATACTTGAGCTGTTCTTACAAGTCTACGGCATAGCTATGGAAGGTGGAAGCGCAAAAGAGATTGCGGATGCTATATATTGGTACGCTTCAGATTATCTGGATGTAACTGCAAGAAAGAGAATTATTGAAAGTTTCACCACTTCTAACAGGTTCTTTTATAATATCATAATGAATGACGATCTGTCGGATCTTAGATATCTTTTCAAATTCGGAGAATACATAGGCTCAAATGAGATAAATACAGCAAAATATTTGAATTCACTTGATAATGAGACTGTCAGACTGTGTGCAAAGACTTTTGTGGACGGCTATAGAGACGGTTTTTTTGCAATGCAAAAAGACATATCAAAGAGAAGTGTTGTATCACTGATTTATAATATCGGATTTGAGAGAATAGTAAAAGAAGCTGTTATTTTCTTTGAAGATATGGGATTTGAAGTGGTGTTACAAAGAAAGCCGTACAGACTTGCAGATATGTCACCTGTAAAAAACAGAGGGATATGCAGCGGCGGAGTAAACAGACAGTTTGAGTATGACCACAAGTTTGATATGAATATCTTTACAAAGAAGGCATACCTTGACAGAAAGCTTGAAGTGAGCAAGCAGACCTTTGAAGAAATAAAGGAAAATATGTCAAAGTACGGCGGTCCGGCTTTGATGGAATCCTTCGGCGAGATGGAGTTTTTGCCTGTAAAGAAAAAATGTGCCAATGCATTTGGTGAAAAACAGAACAATCTGATGACAAATTACAGAAATGAACTGATGCTTTTGCAGGATGAGTATATTGATACTTCAGGTACGGCATTTTGTATAATAGCTTGGCCGCTTCCAAGTATTGCAGAAGATGAAAAGATTTATTCAAATATTTTTGATGATATTATAAGAATCAATACATTGGATGTAACAAAGTATAAAGATGCACAGCAAAAAATTATTGATGCGCTGGATAAGGCGGATACGGTAAGTATAGTAGGCGGTGAGGGTAATAAGACATCTCTTACCATAAAACTACATGAGCTTAAAGATGCGACTAAGGAGACTAACTTTGAGAACTGTGGGGCGGATGTAAATATTCCGGTGGGTGAGGTATTCACATCACCTGTGCTTAAGGGTACTGAAGGCACGCTTTTTGTAAAGGATGTATTTCTTTCAGGTTACCACCTTAAGAATCTTTGTATAAAAGTTGTGGACGGAATGATTGAGGACTATACCTGTGAGAACTTTGAAAGAGAAGAAGACAATAAAAGAATCATTGATGATGCCGTTTTAAAGGGGCATAAGAGTCTTCCGATGGGTGAATTTGCCATAGGCACCAATGTGATTGCATACAATGTGGCAAAAAAATATGACATTTTTGAGAAAATGCCTATTTTGATAGCCGAAAAGATGGGACCGCATTTTGCTTTCGGTGATACCTGTTATTCACATGAAGAGGACAATATTACATATAATCCTGACGGTAAGGCAATCATAGCAAGAGATAATGAATGTTCCATAATAAGAAAGACCGATATCAAAAAGGCATACTTTAACTGCCACACCGATATAACAATTCCTCTTGCGGAACTGGGAGATATATATACCAACGAGCCTGACGGCGCTCACACATATATTATAAGAGACGGAAAGTTTGTGCTTGAAGGTAGTGAAATATTGAATGAATAAAGGAGGAACTATGAGCAAAGTAGCAATAGTGATGGGCAGTGATTCCGATTTGTCGACAATGAGAGCGGCGGGAGATTTCCTTACAAAGATGGGGATAGAATATGAGTACAATATAATATCCGCACACCGTGAGCCCGATATATTCTTTAAATGGGCAAGAGAGCTTAGAAACAGAGGTATCAAGGTGGTGATTGCAGGAGCCGGAAAAGCTGCACATCTTCCGGGAATGTGCGCGGCACTTACACCGCTTCCTGTAATAGGAGTACCTATAAAGACATCAGACCTTGGAGGAGTGGACTCACTTTACTCAATAGTACAGATGCCGGGAGGTATACCTGTGGCAACCGTGGCAATCAACGGAGCGAAAAATGCGGGAATACTTGCAACAAAGATGCTGGCTTTAAATGATGAAGGGCTTTTTGATAAGCTTGAAAAATTCAGTGATGAGATGGCAAAAGAAGTTGAGGCTAAGGACGGTAAGTTAAAGAGTGTGGGAGTGGATGCTTTTTTGAAGGGCTAAACTTCATATAGCAGTTGTTTCTTTGTAAGTTTTTGTTTTGTATATTGGAGGTAATATGGATTACAAGAGTGCCGGTGTGGATATCGAAGCAGGTTATAAGGCTGTAGAGTTGATGAAGGAGCATGTGAAGTCGACTATGAGAGCCGAGGTCCTTGGAGGGCTTGGAGGTTTTTCAGGTGCATTTTCACTCAGTAAGATTAAGGATATGGAAGAACCTGTGCTTCTTTCAGGAACCGACGGAGTAGGTACCAAGCTTAAGCTGGCTTTTCTTATGGACAAGCATGACACTATAGGTATTGACTGTGTAGCTATGTGTGTGAATGATGTGGCCTGTGCAGGCGGTGAGCCTCTATTCTTCCTTGACTATATAGCTTGCGGTAAGAATGAACCGCAAAAGATAGCCACCATTGTAAAGGGAGTTGCAGACGGCTGTGTACAGTCAGGTGCCGCATTGATAGGTGGAGAGACTGCAGAAATGCCGGGATTTTATCCTGTGGATGAATATGACCTTGCAGGCTTTTGCGTAGGAGTGGCGGATAAATGTGACCTTATAGACGGTAAGGACTTGAAGGAGGGAGATGCACTTATCGGTATTGCCTCAAGCGGAGTACATTCAAACGGCTTTTCCTTGGTAAGAAAGGTCTTTGATATGACAAGACAAGCACTTGATACCTACTACAAAGAACTTGATAAGACTTTGGGAGAGGCGCTTTTGGCTCCTACAAAAATCTATGTGAAGGCATTAAAGTCTGTAAGAGAGTCGGGTGTAAAGATAAAGGCCTGCTCACATATCACAGGCGGCGGATTCTATGAGAATATTCCGAGAATGTTGACGGAAGATAAAAGAGCGGTAGTGAAAAAAGATTCTTATGAAGTACCTGCCATATTCAAGCTTATGGCAAAAAAGGGAAATATAAGTGAAGAGATGATGTACAATACCTTCAATATGGGACTCGGTATGGTGATAGCGGTAGATAAAGGTGATGTTGAAAAAACTTTGGATGCAATAAATAAGGCCGGAGAGAAAGCCTTTGAAATAGGATATATTGATAAAGGAACAAAGGGTGTAGAGCTTATATAGGAGAGTCTATGTTTGATATCGTATGTTTAGTTTCAGGTGGCGGCACCAATCTTGCCGCCATTATAAAGGCAATAGAAGACGGCAGTATAAAAAATGTAAGAATAAAGTCGGTTATCTCAAACAATGCCGATGCCTATGCGCTTGAAAGAGCAAAGAGTGCAGGGATAGAGAGTAAATGTATATCGCCGAAGAGCTTTTCAAACAGGGATGATTTTAATAAGGCACTGCTTGATGAACTTAAGAGTCTGAATCCCGACCTTATAGTACTGGCAGGATTTTTGGTAAATATCTCAAAAGATATAGTGGATGCATTTGAAAATAAGATAATCAATATACATCCTTCACTGATACCGAGCTTTTGCGGTAAGGGCTACTACGGACTTAAGGTACATGAGGCTGCATTAAAAAGAGGTGTCAAGGTAACAGGTGCCACAGTGCATTTTGTAGATGCCGGAATAGACACCGGTAAGATAATAATTCAAAAGGCGGTAAATGTATTGCCCGGTGATGATGCTAAGACCTTACAAAGACGAGTGATGGAAGAGGCTGAGTGGATTATTTTACCGAAAGCTGTTGAAATGATTGCAAATGGAGAAGTTTTATGAAGATATTGGTTGTAGGCGGCGGCGGAAGGGAACACGCTATCGTAAAGAAATTGGCACAGAGTAAGAAAAATCCTAAAATATATGTAGCACCGGGAAATGCAGGCACGGAAGAAATTGCAACAAATGTTGCAATATCCGTTATGGACTTTGACTCACTTGCCGACTTTGCAAAGAAAGAAAAGATTGATTTGACCGTAGTAGGTATGGACGACCCGCTTGTAGGCGGTATAGTCGACAGGTTTGAAGCTGAGGGACTTAGGGTATTCGGTCCGAGAAAGAATGCCGCCATATTGGAGGGTTCAAAGGCGTTTTCAAAAGACCTTATGAAAAAATACGGTATACCTACAGCGGCATATGAAAACTTTAACGATCCGCAAAAAGCAATTAAATATTTGGAAACGGCAAATTATCCTATAGTTTTAAAGGCTGACGGACTTGCTCTTGGTAAGGGAGTGCTGATTTGTAAAACTTTTGAAGAAGCAAAATCCGGTATCGAAGAGCTTATGATTGATAAGAGTTTCGGTGACGCCGGAAATACTATAGTTATAGAAGAGTTCTTACAGGGCAGAGAGGTGAGTGTACTTTCATTTGTGGACGGTACTCACTATGCCCTTATGACTTCGGCACAGGACCACAAGAGAGCAAAGGACGGCGACGAGGGACTTAATACAGGCGGAATGGGAACCTTCAGCCCAAGTCCTTTCTATACCGAGGAGGTAGACAGATACTGTAAGGAGAATATCTATCAAAAGACTGTGGATGCTATGAGAGCCGAGGGCAGAGAGTTTAAAGGAATTATCTTCTACGGACTGATGCTTACAAAGAGCGGTGTAAGGTGCTTGAGTACAATGCCAGATTCGGAGACCCTGAGACGCAGGTAGTGCTTCCTAGGATGGAAAATGACATTATAGATGTATTTGAGGCATGTATTGACGGATGTCTTGATAAGATTGATCTTAAGTTTGAGGACAATGCGGCAGTCTGTGTAGTACTTGCAAGTGACGGTTATCCGCTTAAGTATGAAAAGGGTAAGAAGATAACGGGACTTGAAAACTTTGAAGGAAAGACTGATATATTTGCATTTCACGCAGGTACAAAAAAAGTAAACGGTGATGTGCTTACAAACGGAGGCAGAGTTTTAGGCATTACGGCAACGGCTCCTACTTTAAAAGAGGCAAGAGATAAGGCCTATGAGGCAACAAAGTTAGTAGAGTTTGAAAACAAATATATGAGAAATGATATCGGAATGAGTATAGACTCTAAAGATTGACAGTACAGTTTGTATTTGTTAGACTAATGAGAAAAATAAATATTGTTTATTAGTACTTTCGGTTTTTTAAGCATCACTAAAGACCGGTACTATTGTATCCGAAAAAGGAGAAAAAGCAGTGGCAAGAATCATAGGGGAAGGCATCACATTTGATGATGTATTATTGCAACCGGCATATTCGGAAGTTATAGGAAATCAGATCGATATTTCTACATATTTAACAAAGAATATTAAATTAAATATTCCTTTGATGAGTGCAGGAATGGATACAGTTACAGAACATAGAATGGCAATAGCCATGGCCAGACAGGGCGGTATCGGAATAATCCATAAAAAAATATGAGTATTGAGGAACAGGCAGGGTGAGGGTGGATAAAAGTAAAGCGTTCGGAAAAACGGCGTTATTACAGACCCTTTTTATCTCTCATCAAAGCATACTCTTTTTGATGCCAATGAACTTATGGCCAGATACAGAATTTCAGGAGTTCCGATAACCGAAGGAAAGAAATTGGTAGGTATCATTACCAACAGAGATTTAAAGTTTGAGGAAGATTATACAAAGAAGATATCGGAGTGTATGACTAAAGAACATTTGGTTACGGCACTTGAGGGCACTACATTGGAGGAAGCCAAGAAAATTTTGGCAAAAGCCAGAGTGGAAAAGCTTCCGATAGTTGATAAAGACGGAAACCTTAAGGGACTTATTACCATAAAGGATATTGAAAAGCAGATAAAGTATCCGAATTCCGCAAAGGATTCGCAAGGCCGACTGCTTTGCGGTGCGGCACTTGGAATCACGGCAAATGTGCTTGAAAGGTGTGATGCGCTTGTAGCTGCAAAGGTGGATGTTGTGGTACTTGATTCTGCACACGGACATTCAAAGAATGTAATAGATTGTGTTAAGAAAATCAAAGAAAAATATCCTACTCTTCAGGTCATAGCGGGAAATGTGGCTACAGGTGAAGCCACAAAGGCACTTATAGAGGCAGGTGCCGACTGTGTCAAGGTCGGTATAGGACCGGGTTCAATATGTACCACCAGAGTCGTGGCAGGTATAGGTGTGCCGCAGATAAGTGCAATAATGAACTGCTACGCCGTAGCCAAGGAATACGGTGTTCCTATTATTGCGGACGGCGGAATCAAGTTTTCGGGAGATATTACAAAGGCACTTGCGGCAGGCGGAAATGTATGTATGATGGGTTCACTGTTTGCAGGATGTGACGAGTCTCCGGGAGATTTTGAACTTTATCAGGGCAGAAAGTATAAGGTTTATCGCGGTATGGGTTCACTTGCGGCTATGGAAAAGGGCAGCAAGGACAGATATTTCCAGACCGACGCGAAGAAGCTTGTGCCTGAGGGTGTAGAAGGCAGAGTTGCATATAAGGGGCTTGTGGAAGATACGGTATTCCAGCTTCTTGGAGGTCTTCGTTCAGGTATGGGCTACTGCGGTGCAAAGGATATAGTTACATTGCAGGAGAGCGCACAGTTTATAAAGATAAGTGCGGCATCTTTAAGAGAGAGTCATCCGCATGATATACATATAACAAAAGAGGCACCTAACTATTCATCAGAGGAGTAAAACATGGACGCAACATTAGTGGTTATGGCGGCAGGCATCGGTTCAAGATTCGGCGGCGGCATAAAGCAGCTGGCACCTGTAGGACCGGGCGGTGAGATTATAATGGACTATTCAATATATGACGCAAAAGAAGCGGGATTTAACAAAGTGGTTTTCATTATACGCCATGATCTTGAAAAAGATTTTAAAGAGATTATCGGAGACAGAATAAAAAAATATATAGATGTGGACTACGCTTTCCAGGAGCTTGACGACTTGCCAGAAGGCTTCACCTGTCCGAAAGACAGGACTAAGCCGTGGGGAACAGGACAGGCACTGTTATCTGTAAAAGGACTTGTAAATGAGCCTTTTATAGTAATAAATGCAGATGATTACTACGGCAAAGAGGGCTTTAAGGTAGTGTATGACTATATGAAGAATCATATGAAGGAAAACGGTGAGAAGCTTGACCTTTGTATGGCGGGGTTTGTTTTAAAGAACACGCTCTCAGATAACGGCGGAGTCACAAGAGGAGTTTGTAAGGCTGATGCGGACAACAAGCTTGTAGATGTGACTGAAACCTTTGATATAGAGTTAAAGGACGGCGTTTTGAGTGCTGTGGATGAGAACAAGCAAAAAAGAGATGTGGATTTGAACGATATTGTTTCAATGAATATGTGGGGGCTTACACCGAAATTTTTGGATATTCTTGAGGAAGGCTTTCCGAAGTTTTTAAAGAGTATGACAAATGAGTTAAAAAGCGAATACCTACTGCCTTCAGTGATAGATGAAGCAATCAAATCCGGAAAGGCGAGTGTTGAGGTATTAAAGAGCCACGATAAGTGGTTCGGAGTAACCTATAAAGAAGACAAGGAGCTTGTTGTAAATTCGATAAGAGCCTTAGTGGACAAGGGAGTATACCCTGAAAAAATATTTAGTTAAGAGGAAATTATGTCAAAGCTTAGAACATTGATATTGGGTCATAAAAACCCGGACACAGATTCAATTTGTGCGGCTATCAGTTATGCCGATCTAAAGTCAAAAACTGAAGAGGGGGAATTTTCACCAAGGCGTGCCGGAGAAATCAATGAGGAAACCAAATTTGTATTAAATTATTTCAAGGTTAAACCGCCTAAAGCTTACTGAGAGTGTCAAGACCCAGATAAAGGATATTGATATAAAAGCATACAAAGGGTGTTGATAAGAATATTTCATTTAAAAAGGCATGGTCACTGATGCAGGAACTTGATGTAGTGACCTTGCCTGCAGTAAATGAGGACGGCGACCTTGAGGGAATAATATCGGTAAGTGATATTGCAAACTCATATATGAATATCTATGACAGCAGAATACTCGCAAAAGCAAATACCAGATATTCAAATATCATTGAGACTTTGGACGGCACTTTGGTAGTTGGAGATGAAGAAGCATACTTTAATGAAGGCAAGGTGGTAGTGGCAGCCGCAAAGTCCCGATATGATGGAGTTTTATATCGAAAAGGACGACCTTGTAATACTGGGTAACAGATATGAGATGCAACTTTGCGCTATTGAGATGGGAGCGGCCTGTATAATAGTATGTGAAGGTGCAGGTGCTTCAAAGACTATTCAAAAGATTGCAAAAGACCACGGTACCACAGTTATTACAACTGCATATGACAGTTTTACCGTTGCAAGACTTATCAATCAGTCCATGCCGATAAACTACTTTATGAAGACTGAAAATCTTATTACATTTGAAAATGAGGATTATCTGGATGATGTAAGGGATGTAATGGCAAATGTAAGACACAGAGACTTCCCTGTTCTTGATAAGCACGGAAAGTATCTGGGTATGTTTTCAAGAAGAAACTTACTTGGAGCCAAGGGTAAGAGAGTTATAATGGTTGACCACAATGAAAGAAGTCAGGCGGTGGACGGAATCGAGCATGCAAATGTACTTGAGATTATCGATCACCACAGACTGGGCACCATAGAGACTATCGGACCTGTTTATTTCAGAAATCAGCCGCTTGGTTGTACATCTACCATTATCTATCAGATGTATCAGGAAAAAGGAGTTGAGATACCGCCGAATATAGCCGGTCTTATGTGCTCCGCAATCATTTCAGATACATTGCTTTTCAGATCGCCTACCTGTACGGCCGTTGACAAGGCGGCAGGACTTGCACTTGCAAAGATTGCAGGTATAGATATAGAAAAGTATGCAAATCAGATGTTTGCATCGGCAAGCAACTTAAAGGGAAAGACTGACGAACAGATTTTCCATCAGGACTATAAGACATTTGCACTTGGAAAGAGTACTATAGGAATAGGTCAGATAAGCTCGCTCAATGAAGAAGAGTTAAGTGAGATAGAAAGCAGACTGATGCCTTTCCTTATAAAGCTTCACGAAAACAGCGAAGAAGATATGATGTTCTTTATGTTGACCAATATATTGGAGCAGTCTACAAGACTTATATGTGTAGGTCAGGGTGCTATGTCACTTGTAATGAAGGCGTTCAGACTGGAAGAGGGAAGTTATGATGTCAGCGATGCGGGGGTTATAGAACTTACATCGGTGGTATCAAGAAAGAAACAGCTTGTACCGAGTCTTGTAGTGGGAATACAGATGTAGGAGAGATATGGGAAGAAAGACTAATATTACATTGATCGGTATGCCTGCATCAGGTAAATCTTCTGTCGGAGTGGTTTTGGCTAAGAGACTTGGAAAAAAGTTTGTAGATACAGATATAGTGATTCAGGAAAAGTACGGTAAACTTTTAAAGGAGCTTATAGAGGAGCATGGAGATGACGGCTTCAGAGAAATAGAAGATGAGGTCAATGCTTCACTTGATGTGACGGACAGTATCATATCTCCCGGGAGGCAGTGTGGTATACGGCGAGAAGGCCATGGAAACATCTGAAAGAAATCAGTGTTGTGATATACTTGGAACTTTCATATACCGCTATAAAGTCAAGACTCGGAGATTTGAGGGAAAGAGGAATCACTTTAAAAGAAGGCCAGACTTTAAAAGACCTCTACCTTGAGAGAACACCGCTTTATGCAAAGTATGCGGATATCACAGTCAACGAGATGAAAAAAACTTTGTCAAAGACCATTGATGAAATCTGTGAGATTTTGGGTGAAAAGCCGAAGAAAAAAAGAAACTTTAAGAGTAGAAGGTTTCCAAAAAACAAGAACGGCAAAGAAAAGAATGTAAGAGATAATGGCGGCAGATTAAATAAAGATAAATCTAAAGAAAAGACGGCAAATGAGAAACTTTCAAAGGATGTATCAAAAAAGGAAAGATTTGCCAAGAACTCTGCATTACAAAAAAACAATAAAAAAACAGATAACAATCAAAGAAAAAAATAAGAAGAGATATTTTTAAGAATAATGAGAATTGATTTTTAAACCGGGAAATATGTTGTATCCGGTGCCGGTGGTAATGGTAAGTTGTGGCGACGGTGAAAGAAGTGATATTGTCACAGTGGCTTGGACAGGTACCATATGTACAAATCCGCCTATGGTGTATATTTCTCTTAGACCGAGCAGATATTCGTATGATATAATAAAAAAGTCACGTGAGTTTGTCATCAATCTCACAAATGAAAAGTTGGCAAAGACGGCAGATGAATGTGGCGTAAAAATCAGGTAGAGATATTGATAAATGGAAGGTTATGAAGATAGAGCAGTTGCCATCAAAAGTGGTAGCTGCTCCGTCTGTTAAGGAAAGTCCCGTATGTATAGAGTGTAAGGTGGAAAACATCTTGGAGCTCGGTTCACATCATATGTTTATAGCAAAAGTGGTTGCTGTGAATGTGGACGGAAAATATATGGATGAAAAAAACAAATTTGACCTGACAAAAGCCGACATGGTAGTATATAATCATGGAGAATACATAGGGCTGTCAAAGGTACTCGGTACTTTCGGTTACAGTGTGAAAAAGAAGAAAACAAGAAAATAAGATAAACCCGGGAGGCATGATTTTGAAAGAAATTAGATTTGATGATATAAAGCATATATATTTTTGCGGTATCGGCGGTATAAGTATGAGCGGACTTGCAAGAGTACTCTTGGAAAAGGGCTTTGAAGTGAGCGGCTCCGATACAAAGGCAAACAACAGGACAAAGGATCTTGAAGACAGAGGCGTAAAAATATTAGTAGGACAAAAAAGAGAGAATATCGGCGATGATATAGACTTGTTTGTATATACGGCTGCCATACATAAAGACAACCCTGAGTTTATTGCGGCTAAAGAAAAGAATATAAAGATGATGACCAGAGCAGAGCTCCTCGGCTATGTAATGTCAAAGTTTAAAGAGAGCATAGCAGTAAGCGGTACACATGGAAAGACCACCACAACCTCTATGTTGTCATATATATTACTTGATACAAAACTTGACCCTACCATCTCTGTAGGAGGTATTGTAAAGAAGATAAAGGGAAATATTTATATAGGTAAGGGTGACACATTTGTTACGGAAGCCTGTGAATATACAAACAGTTTCCTTGAGTTATATCCTACAGTAGGTGTTATATTAAATATCGAAGAGGATCACCTCGATTTCTTTAAGGATTTGGACGATATCAGGAACTCTTTTAAGAATTTCGTAAAAAATACAAGTCCTGAGGGTTGTATAATAATAAATGACAAGATTAAAAACAACAGAGAAATTACACATGGGTTTGAGGGCAATGTAGTAAGATACGGAACCGAAAACAGTGACTGCTATGCAACAAATATAAGATACGACGCTTTGGGTTATCCTACATTTGACCTTGTACATAAAGAAGAGACATATGAGGATGTAAAGCTTTGTGTAGGAGGAAACCACAATATATACAATGCCTTGGCGGCTATTTGTGTTGCCTTTGAACTTGGAGTAAGTATCGAAGATATAAGAAAAGGACTTTTGGAGTTTAAGGGTGTGGACAGAAGATTTGAGGTCAAGGGAAAGCTTGACGGAATCACAATAGTTGACGACTATGCACATCACCCAAGTGAAATATCGGCTACATTGAATATTGCAAAGAGATATCCTCATGACAGACTTGTTGTGGTATTCCAGCCGCATACATACACCAGAACAAAGGCATTCTTTGACGACTTTGCAAATGTACTGAAGAATGTGGATGAGGTAATAATCGCAAAGATTTATCCTGCCAGAGAGACGGATAATCTCGGTATGAGTTCAAATCTTCTCTCAAAGAGGATAAATGAACTCGGCGGAAATGCTACAAGTTTTGAGACTTTTGATGAGATAGAAAATTATCTTTTGGAGGAGCTTAAAAAGGGTGATTTGCTTATCACCATGGGTGCCGGAGATATCTTAAGAGTGGGCGAGTTTTTACTTGGAAAATAATTTATAAAGTTATAGATTTAAAACAAAGGGAGAGCTATGAAGTACGATTTTTTAAAGGCGGACATAACAAGTATTGTAAGTTTGCCGTCAGAATTTATAGATAAATATATGCTAAAGGCAAACGGCGATTATATAAAAGTGTATCTTTTTATGCTGAGAAATGCTGACAGATTGATAAATCCCGAGATCATAGCTGACGCCCTTGAACTTACCATAAAAGATGTTGAAAGAGCGATAGCGTATTGGTGTAAAATCGGTATACTGATTGAGAGGGAAGAAAATATCGCAAAGCTCGGCAAGGAAGACGACTTTGAAGAGATTCTTCTTACAAAGAACCTTCCTTCTAAAGAAGAACTTGAAGAGGCAAGGCGTATCTTAAAAGCCGCAAATGAAATCTATAAAAGAAGGCAGATAAATAAAGAGGCGGATGAAAGTACGCAGGAAGGTGAAAGTGAGTCGGACATAACAAAGAATGAGTCAGAGGCTTTAGAGGAGATACAAACAGAGGAAAGAGTCGAAGAAAAAGTTGAAGAAAAAGAAGAACCTGTAATTGACCCTCCTAAACCTGAGCCTCCTAAGCTTCCTGACAGAAGTCTTGTGGATTTGACAAAGTTAAGAAGTGATGAGGACTTTCAGGAGCTGGTTTTTTGTGTACAGACATATACGGAGAAGATCTTTACACCTACAGATACCGAGAAGCTTGCTTATCTTTATGATGTTATCGGAATGTCAAAGGATCTTTTGGAATATATAGCGGAGATTTCCGTACAAAAGGGAAAGAAGAATATCAGCTATATTGAAAAGATAGCACTTTCTTTACACGAAAAGGGAATTACCACAGTGGAGGAAGCCAAAGAGGACAATGTAAAGTTCTATAACGAGAACAGAGCGGTGCTTAAGGCGTTCGGAATTTATGACAGAGTTTTGGCACCTGTAGAGTCAAGGTTTGTAAAGAAGTGGTTTGATGAGTACTGCTTCAGCCCTGAAATAGTGGTGGAAGCTATCAGCAGAACCGTACTCAATACTTCCTCACAGAGCTTTACCTATGCGGACGGTATACTTACCAGATGGTATAAGGAGAATGTTCGCACACTTGCCGATATAAAGGCACTTGATGAGAAGCATGGCGAGAAAGTAAAGAGTACAAACAGACCGGCAGGAGGAGCTTCCACATCCAAGTTCAACAACTTTGAACAAAGAAATGACAATATAGACTCCGATATGCAGGATAAGTTTATGAATGAGCTGAACAAGCTGTAGTGCAGCTGTAAAGGAGATATATGGCTATAGACAATTCCTCATATAATGCAATAATGAGAGAATATGAAAACATAAGAGCAAACAACAGGGCTGCACAGGTCAGAAGAATAGAGGAGGTATATGAAAAGATACCCAAGATGAAAGAACTCAATTCTTCAACCGGCAGCCTTGCGGTATCAAGGTATAAAGAAAGCTTAAAGTCCGGAGGTTTTTCAAGTATCAATCTTAAAAAAGATATTGATGATATTAAAAAAAGAAAAGAGATACTTTTAAAAGAAGCCGGTTTCCCTGTAGACTATATGGAGATGGAGTACGATTGCAACGACTGTAAGGATACAGGTTATATAGAGGGTAAGAAATGCCACTGCCTGCAGGCAAAGATAAGAAAGCTTTTATATGCGCAATCGAACTTGGAACATATAGTGAGTAAAGAAAATTTCGACAACTTTTCGTTTAAGTACTACGATGATAAATATCTTTTGCCTTCACAAAATATTACAAATGCCAAGTATATGGACGGAGTAAAAAAATTCTGTGAAGCGTTTACGGATAAATATTTTAACGCCGACAGAAATAAGAATGAAGTATTTTCAAACAAACAGGGTGAAAACGACAGAAGAAGTATTGTATTTAGCGGAAGTACGGGAGTCGGAAAGACTTATCTGAGCAACTGCATAGCAAAAGTACTGCTTGACAGATACTATTCGGTTATTTATCTGAGTGCCAAAGAGCTGTTTGAGACCTTGGTAAAGGTAAATATAGAAAAAAGTGAAGAACAGAAGTATTTGCTGCTTGTAAAGGAAGTTTATGAATGTGATATGCTTATAATTGACGATTTGGGCTCGGAACTTTTCAATCACTTTACAACCAGTGAATTTTTCCATATAATAAACCGTAGGATTAACACCGAAAAATCTACTATAATATCGACAAACTTAAGTCTTGACAAGATGAGAGACACCTATAGTGAGAGAGTTACATCCCGTATAAGGAAAAGTTTCATCTATATCAGGTTGTACGGAAATGATATTAGAGCAAGGTTATGATGGAGGAAAAATGCTATACGAAGATAAAAAAATAGATACTGTTCCTGTAGTCCGCTTGGGCTTATACCGCTTAAGGGTATGGAGGAGTTCACAAAAAAAGTAAATAATTACCTGGTTGAATGGCGTAAGGAGAGAGAAAGTGAGCATAAGGGTACACTTTTATTCTCTGAGTACGAAAAGGACAACTATATTATAAAATCAAGCATATCAAGGTTCGGCTCGGGTGAGGCAAAGGGAACTATTGAGGAGTCTGTAAGAGGCGACGATTTATACTTGCTTGTAGATGTATGTAATTATTCTATGACATACTCACTTTCAGGAAAGATAAATCATATGTCACCTGACGACCATTTTCAGGATTTGAAGAGAATCATTGCGGCAATAGCCGGAAAGGCAAGAAGAATAAATGTAATAATGCCTTTCTTATATGAGAGTCGTCAGCATAAAAAGACAGGCAGAGAGTCACTTGACTGTGCATTGGCACTGCAGGAGCTGACAAATATGGGCGTAGAAAACATCATAACATTTGATGCACACGACCCGAGAGTACAAAATGCAATTCCTCTTAAGGGATTTGAGACCGTTCAGCCTATATATCAGTATACAAAGGGACTTTTAAAAAATTTCCCTGACCTTCAGGTGGATTCAGAACATATGATGATTATTTCACCTGATGAGGGCGGTATGAGAAGAGCCATCTACTTTGCAAATATGCTTAAGCTGGATGTGGGTATGTTCTATAAGAGAAGAGACTACACCAAGGTTGTAGACGGCAGAAATCCGATTATCGCACATGAGTTTTTGGGTGCGGATGTAGAGGGCAAGGACCTTGTAATAATTGACGATATGATATCATCAGGAGAGAGCGTACAGGAAGTGGCAAAGGAACTCAAAAAGAGAAAAGCAAGAAGAGTTTTTGTATGTGCCACATTTGGACTCTTTACAAACGGATTTGCAAGATTTGACCAGTACTATGAGGACGGTATTATAGACGGTATATTTACAACCAACCTGGTATATCAGTCGCCGGACCTTTTGAGCAGACCTTATTATCACAGTATTGAGATGAGCAAGTATGTAGCGCTTATTATTGACAATCTGAACCATGATTCCACTATAAGCGGCCTGTTGACACCTACAAACAGAATCAACAACTTCTTGGAAAAGGTAAAAAATAAATAAGATATAAGGTTTTGGATTATGAGAGTAGTGATATGTGATGATAATCCAATAGAACGAAACAATTTGTTAGAAATCGCCACACATATATCAAAGTCTGAAGGCTATGATGCGGAGTTTGAGGTATTTGAAACCGCCAAGCAGATGCTGTTTGAACTGGAAGATAAGTTGGAACTTATTGATGTTATGTTTTTGGATATAAATATGCCGGGACCTGACGGTATGGAGGCAGCATCAAAACTTCGTTCTAAAGGATATATCGGCGAAATAGTGTTTACTACAGTCTCAAAGGAACATATATTGAGAGCATTTGATGTAAGAGCTTTTAATTATATTGTGAAGGGTGAGACTGAAAGCACCAAGACTGTAAAGATAATAAAGGATGTTTTTGAGACGGCATCCGAAAAGTCAAAAGAGTATATGCTCTTTACAGGTATAGGTGAGTATAGGAATATCGCAATCAACGATATAAAATATTTTGAAGTTAGAGGAAAAATAATAACCGTGTACTATGGAAGCAAAAGTTTTGAGTTTATTTCCACTATAGGAAAGCTTGAGAACTTGTTGTTTACAAAAGGTTTTATACGAGTGCACAGATCATTTTTAGTAGCATTGCAGTATATAAAGACATTCGCTTATGACGGACTTACACTGATGGATCACAAGGAGATTCCGGTTGGAAGAAAGTATTACGGCGGATTGAAAGAGGCAATGAAAGAAAATGCAGTAGGGTGATAGAATGAAAAAACAATATAAAGCGATGGGGGCGTTGGCTCTTGCAACGGCGTTTATAGCGATAAACGGTGTAATTGCCGATGCGTCACCGCTTGGGACTAATAACTATTATGTCGGAGCGAATGTACATACAGGCAGCAACGCTGCACATGATAATACAACGGGCGGTAATGAAATACCCAGGACAGCAGATGATACACATGGCGAGTGGGTGATTGTAAAGGAGCCTACATATACTGAAGACGGACTGAGAAAAAGAGGATACACATCTGATGACGGAGTTTTTCATGTTGAGTTTGAAAGTATTCCGAGACTTATGCCAACGCCGGTTTTACCTGTAGTACCGCCACAACCTGAGCCTTCACAGCCGGAGGAATCACAGCCGTCAAGGCCTACGGATAATTCCACAAGGTTTGAAAATAATAAACATCACGGCGGTTCAAAGAAAAAAAGAAATGTTGAATCTGCAAATAATAACGGTGATACTAAAACTTTGAGTGATGAAACACTGCCGTCAGAAAGTAAAGCGGCCACACAACAGTCTGTAGTCGGTACTGTGAATACTCTCAGTGATGCCGACAATAAAAATATAGAAAAGAACTCTGAAGGTAACACCGGAAAGAGTAAGGTAAGTGAAAGAAGAACCGAAAAGTTCATGTTTCACAAAAAGGAAAGTGCTAATACAGATAAAAAAACCCCGGATTCAAAAGTCGGTACATTAGAAAAAACGGATGAGTCAAAGGTGACTGAAAGTACAGCCTCTGTAGAAACAAAGTCTGTACAAAAACAAGATAAAAATAATACAAAAGCAGTGGGAAAAAAGGTTGACGCCACACCTGTTCAGGCTGAAAGTGCGAAGGCTTCAAGAAGCTTTAACGGATATGACGGTGTTACAATCTTTGCTGCAGGTGCATATACATGGTGGATTGCGATTGTACTTTTGCCTATGATAGATGCATTCAAATGGATAAATAAGAAGAGAAAAGAAAAATCGAGGGGCAATGTTAATAAGAAACATAGTTGAGATTGCATTGATTGTTATATTATTCATTGTAGGCATCATTATTTACCTTTATTTAAAGAGAAGGATTGATGACGCCGAATCTGATCTTGTAATCAGAAAGAAAAAAGAAATTAAGGAAGATATTGAGGATTAAATAAAAATGGCTAAGGAAAAGAAGCTTGTAGAAGAGATTACTTCCATGGACACCGATTTTGCCCAGTGGTATACGGATATTGTACTTAAGGCGGAGCTTGTGGACTACACCAGTGTAAAGGGTTGCCTTGTAATAAGACCTGCCGGATATGCTATATGGGAGAACATGAAAAACGAGATAGACAGAAGATTTAAAGAGACAGGCATTGAAAACTGCTACCTACCTATGTTTATCCCTGAGAGTTTATTGCAAAAAGAGGCCGACCATGTGGAAGGATTTGCACCTGAGGTGGCTTGGGTAACATATGGCGGAATGGAGAAGCTTGACGAAAGACTCTGTGTAAGACCTACTTCAGAGACTCTGTTTTGTGACTACTATTCCAGAGTTGTAAAAAGTTACAGAGATCTTCCGCAGCTTTTGAACCAGTGGTGTTCAGTAGTAAGATGGGAAAGACTACAAGACCTTTCCTTCGTTCCAGAGAGTTCTTATGGCAGGAAGGACATACCGTTCACGCTACCGCAAAAGAGGCACATGACAGAACCGTACAGATGCTTGAAGTGTATGCGGACTTCTTTGAAAAAGACCTTGCAATACCTGTTATAAGAGGTGTAAAGACAGATAAGGAAAAGTTTGCAGGTGCTGAGGCTACCTATACGATAGAAGCGCTGATGCATGACGGTAAGGCATTGCAGTCAGGTACAAGCCACTACTTCGGTGACGGCTTTGCAAAGGCTTTTAATGTAACATTTACAGACAAGGACAATCAGATTAAGCCTGTATTTGAGACATCATTCGGTATGACCACCAGAATAATAGGTGCCGTAATAATGGTACATGGTGACAATTCAGGGCTTAAGTTGCCTCCTCATATCGCACCTGTACAGGTAAATATCATACCGGTAGCGGCACATAAAGAAGGAGTACTTGATGCGGCAAACGCTCTTTATGACAGATTGAAGGCAGCAGGTATAAGAGTAAAGCTTGATGACAGTGAGAAGAGTCCGGGATTTAAGTTTGCAGAGTCCGAGATGAGAGGTATTCCGTTAAGAATTGAAATCGGACCTAAGGATATCGAGAACAATCAATGTGTATTCGTCAGAAGAGATACCGGAGAGAAGAGCTTTGTTTCACTTGACAATGTTGAAAGTGACGCTAAGGAATGCCTTGAAAATATTCAGACAAATATGTATGAGACTGCACTTGCACATAGAGACGCACATACATATGAAGCAAGAACTATGGAAGAGTTCAAGGATATCGCAGACAATAAGCCGGGATTTATAAAGGCTATGTGGTGTGGTGACAGAGCCTGTGAGGATAAGATTAAGGAAGTGGCAGGTGCCACCTCAAGATGTATGCCTGAGGCACAGGAGCAGATAAGTGATGTATGTGTTTGCTGCGGCAAGAAGGCAAAAAAGATGGTATATTGGGGAAAAGCATATTAAGGATGATAATTGATTTACCTAAGAATGTTGAAAATATCATAGGGAGTCTGGAGGAGCATGGCTTTGAGGGCTTTGCGGTGGGAGGCTGTGTAAGAGACAGCCTCCTAAAAAAGACCCCTAAAGATTGGGATATCACTACAGATGCGCTTCCTGTCGATATGAAGAAAATCTTTAAAAAGACATTTGATACGGGCATTGCACACGGAACTGTAACGGTACTTATGGACGGAGTGGGATATGAACTTACCACATACAGAATTGACGGTAATTATTCAGACGGCAGGCATCCTGACAGCGTATCGTTCAGTAAAAATCTTTCAGAAGATTTGTGCAGGCGAGACTTTACCATCAATGCGATGGCGTATTCAAATAAAAAAGGTATTGTAGATTTATTTGACGGCAGGAAAGATTTGCAAAACGGTATCATAAGAGCTGTCGGTGATGCAAAAAAGAGATTTGATGAAGACGCTCTGAGAATGCTTCGTGCGGTCAGATTTGCAGCACAGCTTGGGTTTAAAATAGATGACGATACATTTGAGGCCATAAAAGAAAAAGCGAAGCTTTTATCAAATGTCAGCAAGGAGAGAATCTTTGTGGAGCTGAACAAGTCGCTTAACGGAGATTTTGCACAAAATATCAAAATGGTCTATACAAGCGGACTCTACAGATATATCGGAAAAGAGTTTGCAAAGCTTGATAAAAGTATATATGATTTTTATCCGAGAAAGTTTCCGAATAAGAAACATATGTACTGGGCCGCATTTTTGGAGAATATTGACAATGTGGAAGCTGTAAAGAAGATACTCTTTGAACTTAAGTCGGACAATGCCACAAGGAATAATACATATCTGCTTGTAAAAGAGTTGAAAAATCCGCTGCCAAGCTCGGATGAGGATATCAGATGGTCGTTGCACAGAATCGGAGCGGATCTTTTTTGTGACTATATTGAAATTTTAAAGAGTGATAAAAAGAATGTAGATATTCTTGATAAAATAGATACTATAGAGAACAGGTACAGTCTGATACTGAAGGAAACCATGCATATGAAATCAGTATGCTTGATATTACAGGCAAGGATTTGATGGATCTCGGTATCTCAAAAGGTCCCAAAATCGGTGAGGTTTTGGAATTTCTTTTAAAGAAAGTGATAGAAAAATCCGCTTAACAATGAAAAAGTCGAGTTTGTTAAGATTGGCAAAAGAATTTATATAAAAAACTGCGATTTTACTCGCAGTTTTTTATTTATTATTCTTTCTGATTTCAACAAGCTCCTTCATTTGATCCAAATATTTCTTGTTGAGTCCCGGGTTACCCTTAATCATATTTCTGATAAAGAATGACATCACTTTACCTATTTTCGGGAAGTTGAGGTTATACTTTTCTCTTGCCACTTCATATCTGCGTTTTAATTCAAGATATGCGGGTGATTTTGAAGCCACTGAGCTTGAAAGTGAGGAAAGTTTGTCATCAATATCGGCTTTTAATACAGCCAGAGTTACTTTGCCGCCTGAGATATATTCATTGGCTCTGTTTACCTGATTGGATACGCTGTCTCTTATACTTGTGAGCTTGCTCTGAGTTTCACTGACAAAGCCCTCAGCCATACCTGTGAGTTTAGCTCCGACTTCTCCAAATTCGGACTTGGCTTTCATAAGAGTTGCATATGCTCTGGCAAGACTGAATGCCGCCCTGACAGATAGAAGCAAATCTGAAAAAAATATAATACTTATAATAATTACGGATGTTTTCAGTGTGGTCTTAGCCAATGATGAGACAAATTTATATACATTGACCTGCAAAAAATCTGTAAGTGCAACGGATAAAAATCCCCAGGCTATAGATGTGGAAAGTGATATATAGCCGTTTAAATTAAGCTTATGGTCACTGTAGTCCCAATATTTTACTTTAAAAAGTTTTTCCATAATATAACCTGTGATATATTCAAGTACGGTGGCGGCAATCATTCCGGAAAAATATACCTCTAAGATATTTCCCTGAAACGAGTCTGTAATTATAAGTACAAATATGGCGCCGAAGGCATATATCGGTATATAAGGTCCTCTAAGGAATCCCTCTGTTTTCAAGTCTTTTGTTTTTGATACTTGCATAGCCGCTTTCAAAGCACCAGCCGAAAAAACAATATATGTAAAAAAATGCAATCCACTGCAGTAAAGTATATTTTGTCATATCCGCCTCCAATGTAGTAATGATATCATAGAGGGGATGTATCTACAAGTTATTAAAATTCATAAAAATATTTTTAAAAATTACCAACAAAAGCTTTATTTTTATGCTATAGTATGATATCAGGGGTCGGAAAGTTTTGAAAGTGAGAGAATATTATAATAGGCGTAATGCCTTTAAAGAGAAAGTAGATATATGAAAGTAAGTATATGCTGTATTACCTATAACCACGGTAAGTATATTAAAAAGGCTATAGATTCTTTTCTGGCACAGAAAAGGGATTTTGATATAGAGATTTTGATAAATGATGATGCATCCACAGATGATACTGCGGATATTATAAGAGAATATGAAAAAAAGTATCCTGATATTATAAAGCCGATTTATCACGACGAAAATATGTATTCAAAAGGGGTGACCAATCCCAGCGGAGTATATAACTTTCCAAGGGCAAGCGGTGAGTACATAGCCATGTGTGAGGGAGACGACTACTGGTGTGACGATGAAAAGCTTAGGATGCAGGTGGAGATTCTTGATAAGAATAAGGATATAAGCTTTTGTTTTCATGCCGCCAAGGTTGAAAATCTGGACAACACTTTTTCGCCGGATCTTATAAGACCGTATGAGAAAAGTATGCGAATCACTGCAAAGGAAGTGATAAATAAAAGAACACACTATCCTACAGCATCGCTGCTGCTTAGAAGTGAGTATATGAAGAGCCTGCCGCAGTACTATTTTGACTGTAAGGTAGGTGATATTCCTATGCAGATAATCTCTGCAAAATACGGTGACGCTTACTATATTGACAGAGTGATGAGTGTATACAGAATGGGAGTGCCTACATCTTGGACGGCTTCACAGTTTAGCGGAGACTATAAGAAAAAGCAGGAAGATTACTATCAAAATATGAAGCGGATGTATGAGGCATATGATAAGGACTCGGACTACCGCTTTCACAGTGAGGTGGAGGCTGCCAAAAAGAGACTGCGTTTCCTTACCTATGTAAATGTAGAGATTTTAAAAATATTCTTTCAAAGCGGTACAAAAATGAGTATAAGGAGCTTGATTTCAGAGAGATATTTTTTATAAAGTTTGAGTATTTTTTGCCGGGTGTATACAATCTGGTAAGAAAGACTGCATTAAGTTTAAAAAAATAATTTGGAGGTATATGGATTTTTTTAAAAAGATAAATTTTATAAAAGTATTAAAGATTGCAATCGGTACCGGTATTGCCATAATAATTTCCGAATTTTTGGGATTAAAATATGTAAGCTCGGCAGGAATCATAACACTGCTCAGTATACAGGATACAAAGAAATCCACCATCAAGATTGCATTAAAGAGAATAGCGGGATTTGTAGTCTCAATGTGTATAGCCTTTGTTACATTTAATCTGATAGGCTATAATGTGCCTGCATTTATCTGTTATCTTTTAGTCTTTGTATCTATATGTATAGCCTTCGGAATGTATGAGAGCCTTTCGCCTTGTGCGGTATTGGTCACACATATAATGTCCGAAAAGTATATGAATATAGGCGTTGTAAGAAATGAAGCACTGCTTATGCTTATAGGAGCTTCAGTAGGTATAATCTTAAATATGTATATGCCGAGAAACCTTGCACATATAAGAGAGTATCAGGCAAAAATAGAAGATGAGATAAGGATTATACTTGATAAACTTGTGGTATTCTTAAAGGATGAGAAGGAAAAACTTGAGTATGATTTTGATGCCTTGGAAAAGATAATAGATGACGCCGTTGCAAAGTCATATACAGACAAAGACAATATACTCAGCTATGACTTGAAATATTTTATCGACTATATGGAGATGAGAAAATCACAGATAATGGTTTTAAGATATATCTTTATGCAGGGAAGCGATATGCACTCAAGACCTGCACAGGCAAGAGATATAGCCGATTTTTTACAGAATTTGATACCTAAGCTGCATGAGTCAAACAATGCCGTGAATGCACTGCTTGACTTATACTTTGTCAAAGAAAAGCACAGATCAAGTGAATTGCCGAAAACCGTTACTGAGTTTGAGGACAGAGCCACATTGCGTTCATTATTGGTAAATATCGAGCAGTTTTTGGAGATAAAAAGAGAGTTTGTAGAGAATATAAGCGAAGAAGAAAAGAAGATGTTTTGGAAGTAGGAGATACTATGGCAAAAAAATATTATGCGGTGAGAGCGGGAAGAAAGACGGGAGTATTTACAACCTGGGATGAGTGTAAAAGCGCCGTGAGCGGATTTTCAGGTGCCGCATACAAAAGCTTTACAAATAAAGATGATGCGCTTGACTTTGTAAATGCCGGTGTAAAAAAGGGTAATGATGATAAAGAGGATGAAAAACAGTCGGAGGCCTTTGCATATGTGGACGGCAGCTATGACGATACCACAAAGTCATATTCCTACGGAATGGTGATGATGCACGGAGAAGAGGAGCTTCACTTTTTTAAAAAGTTTGAACAAGATGATATGAGCGATATGAGAAATGTTGCAGGTGAGATAGAAGGCTCTATGGCGGCTATGAAGTATTGCATGGATCATAATATAAAGAGTATCAGTATTTTCTATGACTACGAGGGAATAGAAAAGTGGTGCAACGGTGACTGGAAAGCAAAAAAAGAAGGTACAAAGAGGTATGTAAAGTTTTATGAAGATGCAAGTAAGCATGTAGATGTGGACTTTATAAAGGTAAAGGGGCATTCCGGAGATAAGTACAATGATTTGGCGGATGAGCTGGCAAAGAAAGCACTGGGACTGATATAAAAAAATCGGAGAAAAACTCCGATTTATTTGCAGTATTCTTTTCAAAAAGACCGAGTCTTTTAAAGACCATGTCATAACCGTCGTTGCCGTAATTTAGAGAACGATTGACTCTGGAGATAGTGGCTGTAGAAGCACCTGTTTCTTCAGCAATCTCAAGATAAGTCTTCTTCTCACGCAACATCTTTGCTACCTCATACCTTTGAGAGAGTGAGAGCAACTCATTTACGGTGCAAACATCCTCAAAGAAGGTATATAATTCTTCTTTATCGTTTAATGTAAGGATGGCGTCAAATAGATGGTCTACCGCGTCTGTCCTAATCTTGTTATTCATAACTAATGCTCCAATCAAATAATACTTATATTTTAGCATTGTAACTTGTAAAAGTAAAGTTTGGACAAAATAATATTTTTAGTGATTTACAGTTAAAAAAATGGTATCATAATATAATATTGTTTAAAATCGAATAACCCTAGGAGGAATTTATAAAAAAATGACAGATACTATATTGAGTTTGGAAAATATCGAAAAAAGTTTTGACGGAGATAATGTTTTAAAAAACATCTCTCTTGATATAGGCAGGGGAGAGTTCGTCACTCTTTTGGGCTCAAGCGGATGTGGAAAGACCACTACAATAAGAATAGTTGCAGGTCTTTTGACACCCGACAGCGGCAAGGTGGTATTAAACGGCAAAGATATTACAATGCTTGCACCTGAAAAAAGAGATGTAAACACGGTATTTCAAAACTATGCTCTTTTTCCGCATATGAATGTGGAAAAGAATATCGGATACGGATTGAAATTGAAAGAAAAATGCCTGCAAACGAGATAAAGGCTGAAGTGGAAAAGGCACTTTCACTTGTACAGCTTGAAGGATTTGAAAAGAGAAATCCGTCGCAGCTTTCAGGAGGACAAAAACAAAGAGTGGCAATAGCCAGAGCCATTGTAAATAAGCCGAGTGTGCTTTTACTGGATGAGCCTTTGGGAGCCCTTGATCTTATGCTCAGAAGACAGATGCAGACTGAACTTAAAAAGCTTCAAAAGGCACTTGGAATAACCTTTATATACATCACACATGATCAGGAAGAAGCCCTTAATATGTCGTCAAGGATAGTAGTGATGAGAAACGGCAATATTGAGCAGATCGGTACTCCGAGTGAAGTATATGACACTCCGAAGACCGCATTTGTAGCCGAGTTTGTAGGCGGAGCGAATCTGTATAATGACGGAAAAAGACTGTTTGCAATAAGATCCGAGCATGTAAGACTCGGAGTGGGAGACTATGACGGAGTGGTTGTAGAAAACAGTTTTACGGCAGGACTTTCCAAAGTAAAGGTAAGATTAAAAGACGGACAGGAAATCACATCATCACATATGGGTATGAATATAAATCTGAAAATCGGAGATGAGATAAGTATCGGCTGGGATAAGAACGATATGGTGGAGGTACAAGGTGAAAAATAAAAAGATAAAAGAATATCTGCTTAGAATACCTATATACGCTTTCACACTGCTTTTTGTAGTGTTACCGCTTGTATATATGGTGGTAATCAGCTTTTTGACCAAGGCAAGTACATGGGGATTTGACCTTACACCTACACTTGACAATTATAAGAAGGTATTTGAACCTTTTTATTTGAATATATTTTTGCAGTCCTTAAAACTTGCACTGGCTTCTACACTGCTTGTTATACTTATAGGGTATCCTTTCGGATACTTTATGGGAAGACTTGATATGAAGTGGAAGAGAAGGATGATGATGCTTCTTATGATACCGTTTTGGACAAGCGGACTGATAAGGCTGAACGGATGGATTATTATCTTCAGAAGCAACGGTGTACTTGACAAACTTTTGATGTTCCTTGGAATAACAAAGTCACCTCTAAAGCTTTTATATACGTATCCGGCCGTACTTGTAGGTATGGTATACTTTTTGCTGCCTTTTATGATACTGTCGGTGTACTCAAGTGTGGAAAAGATGGACTGGAGTCTGATAGAGGCTTCAAGAGACTTGGGTGCAAGCAAAATGGAGGCATTCCTTACAGTTACGCTAAGACTTACAATGCCGGGATTATTAAGCGGAGTGGTACTTACATTTGTGCCGAGTATGGGACTTTTCTATATTTCAGATATTCTTGGCGGAAACAAGATAGTGCTTATAGGCAGTGTGATTGTGGAGCAGCTGACAAAGCTTAGAAATATTCCTTTTGCGGCGGCGCTCAGTGTGATACTGATGTTGCTCACCACACTATTCCTTAGGATATATAAAAGAATTTCAGGTACAGGAGAATTGGAGGGATTATTTTGAAAAAGGTATCAAAAGCTGCCGTTATATTTTTGGCTGTAATAACTGTTTTAAATTATCTCCCTATTATTTTGACTGTGGTATATTCTTTTAACAAGTCAAAGCTTTCAAGCGTGTGGGAAGGTTTCTCGCTTGACTGGTATAAGATGCTTTTAAGAGACGGAGATATAAAGAAAGCACTTTTAAACAGTATAATACTTGCGTTTCTTGCATGTGTACTTGCCCTTATAATAGGTGTGAGTGCGGCACTTGCAATGAGAGGAAAGAAACTGTTTATTGACGATTTTATAAGTAATTTTGCATCTCTGCCTATAATGATTCCGGAGATTATCCTCGGAATGGTTTTTATGGCTATATTTTCATATATGAACTTGCCTTTCGGCTTTGTGACAATGACTATTGCACACGCCTCATTCTGTGTGCCGTATGTTTCCTTATTTTAAGAGCCAGACTTATGGGAATGGACTTATCGCTTGAGGAGGCGGCAAGAGACCTTGGCGCAAGTGAATTTGAAACTTTCAGAGATGTGACATTACCATATATATTGCCGGGAATTGCATCGGGATTGTTATTATCGTTTGCAATGTCGTTTGATGATGTGGTAATATCTATATTTACTACCGGTCCTTCTGTGAATACTCTTGCAATTAAGATATACACAAAGATGAAAACCGGTATTACCCCTGAAATAAATGCTCTTGCTACTGTTATCTTAGTGATTACCGTGCTGATCATATTTATTTCAGAAAAAACAAGGAAAGATTGACTTTTCAACAACATTTATTTGGAGGTAATTAAATGAAATCTAAGGTATTAGGTTTGTTAGGGCCTTGGTGCGATACTTGCACTTACAGGTTGCGGACAGAGCGGCAACAGTGCCGGGGCTTCTTCACAGGCTCAAAGCAGTGAAGCGGGTAAGGCTGACGAGAGTCTTAAGGGAACTACACTTAATCTGTATACTTGGGACGGTATGTTCCCACAGGAAGTGTTGGACGGCTTTACAAAAAAGACAGGTGTAAAGATAAATTATACCAACTTCGACTTGGATGAGACAATGCTTGCAAAGCTTGAAGAGACCAAGGGCGGTGACTATGATGTGGTTGTGGCAGATGACTATATAGTACAGCTTGCTATCAAGGACGGTCTTGTAACCGAGCTTGACAAGTCAAAGATTTCCACATACGGCAATATCAATCCGCTGTTCCAAAGCAAGTTCTATGACCCTGATAACAAGTATACTCTGCCTTACGGTGCAGGAATTCCGTTGATTGTATACAATCCTGAGACTGTAAAAACGGAGATTACAGGTTATGATGATCTTTGGAAACCTGAGTTGGCAGGAAATGTAGGTATTGTAGGAAATTATCGTGTAATAGACGGTATTGCACTGAAGACTTTAGGATATTCTTTCAATACAAATGATTTGACACAGATACAGCAGGCAGGAGATAAGCTTATGAATCTTGCTCCAAACATTCGTCTTATCAATGACAACAATCTTCAGGACTATTTGTTAAGCGGTGAGGTAGGAGCCGCATTTATGTATACTTCACAGGTAACTCAGGCACTTAAGGCAAACCCTGAGCTTAAAACGGTTTACCCGAAAGAGGGTCTTGGCTTCGGTGTAATGGCAAGCTTCATACCTTCAAAGGCACCGAACTCGGCAGCGGCTTATGCGTTCCTTGACTATATCAATGAGCCTGAAGTTGCGGCAAAGTGCTTTGAGTATATCGGCTACTTTGTTACAAACAAGGCTGCAGAGCAGTATGTATCCGATGACTGGAAGAATCTTATAGTATTCCCTGAGGATAAGGTTTCACTTATTGAAAACGGAGAACTTATTGAAAATATCAGTGATGAGGCAAATGAGCTTCACAACAAGATTTGGGAAGAGTTCAGACAAAAAACAAACTAAATTCAGACAAATTAGGCATAGCCCGCTAAAGGGCTATGCCTTTTAAATTACATCAATCGTCATCTTCATGTATAAGTTCGGTTGTCTGATTTTGCGGTGGGAATATTATAGAAAATACTATGAATCCGATAAACGCAAATACCAGCCCCGGGATAATTGCCTGACTGAAGTGAAAGCCGAACAGATAACCCTTTGAAATATGCTCAAGGTATACGACAACAATCGTTCCGCAAAGCAAAGAAGCGATAGTACCGGCTTTAGACGCTTTCGGCCAGTAGTGTCCGAGTACATATGGGAAGAAGGAGCCTGCCGCACGGAGTGTGAAACAGAACATCAATATGGATACGATACTCTGTGTATTAAAGAGTGCGATAAACATTGAAAGTACTCCAACTATAATCATAGTAATCTTGGTAACATTCATGACTTCATTGCTGCTTGCCTTAGGTCTGATATATATTTTGTAAATATCGTTGGCAAATATTGAACCTGCTCCCAGAAGGTCCGAGTCGGAACTTGACATTGTGGCTGAAATTACACCTGAGAATAGCAGTCCGCAGATAATTGCAGGCATTGTGCGAATCGCCAAGATAGGCAGAGCGTATCTTGCACCTACAGCCGCAAATTCACTGTCCGAGAATTTGCCCATATTTATAAGAGCCAGAACTATAATACCGAGTACTGTAGGGATAAAAGCGTAAATAAAGTTAATCAGAGCCGCAAGCCAAGCACCCTGCTTTGCGGCGGTTTCATTCTTGGCGGCATAGAAACGCGATACGGCTTCCTGACCTACAGAGAAGGTTCCGACATACATTATAACCAGTGAAACAATTCCGAACAGATCATATTTTGCAAAGATATTCATAGTCTCTTTAGGAACATTTGAAACAACCGCATTCCATCCTCCGGCATACCCAAGCGCAAAAGGTACTGCGGCAAGCATACCTAAGATAATCAAAAATACCTGTACAAAGTCGGTTAAGGTTACACTCCAAAGACCTCCCATAATAGAATAGATGGTCACGACCACAGCCACTATAATAACTGAAACTTTATAACTGAGTCCAAGCATGGTGGAGAGAATAACTGAAGAAGCGATAAACTGTCCTGCAGTAAGTCCTACCAGCGGAAGCAGCATTATAATTGCGGTTATAAGCCCCGACTCCTTACCGTATCTCCTGCGAAAATACTCCGGAACCGTTTTTACTGTGGCCGCACGGAATTTCGGAGCGACAAATGACAGTATAACAAAGGCAAGTCCCATAGTGATAATGTACCACGCCGCACTTAAACCGTATCCCGACATACCGTTTTGTACTACGCCCAGAGAACTTCCTCCTCCGATTTCGGTTGCCGCCAGAGTTCCGGCCATAAGCAGCGGTCCGAGTCGCCTTCCTGCAACCATAAAATCCGTGTTACTGTTGATCTTTGTGGATGAGTACCATCCTATAAAGAGCATGGCAATCAAATAAACTACTACAACAGCTGTTACAATCCAATTTGCACCCATAAAATAACTCCTTTCTGTATTAAATTGTAGATACAACTCCCTTTACTTAGTATTCTAATAGAGAAATGATTGAAATACAAGCAAAAAAAGACCATGCAAAAGTTAAACTTTCACATGGTCTTTATTAGGTTTGATTATTTACCCTGCATTATCGGGTCTGTCGGGTCAAAGTGCTGTGAAGCAGGTATCGGCTGCTCAATAGCGTCTTTTTCTACAGGTCCCTTTGTAGAGTAGTCTGTGTATACAGTTACAGGTGTTCCCATAGGTGTGTTGTAGTAAACCCAAGCCGCATCACCTGCACGAAGTCTCAAACATCCGTCAGATCTTGCATCGTCCATATAGTTGTAGGTAGCAGGGTCAAGTCTGTTTGAATCTCCCTTGTCATAGTAGATAAGTGAGTGAATGATATAGCCGTCCTTAAATCTTGAAAAGGAACTGGCAATATACATTGTCATGCATTATTTTCCATCTGTATTTTTACATATGTCTTGAAGTTACCCTCAGGTGTGGCAGGTCCGTTGGTTGACATAAATGTCTTGAACAGGGATGATATAACCGTTGTCACCGTCCTTAGCCATTACATACATTGTCATGGTAGCCTTGTTGAACTTAATCTGATAAGAACTCTGAAGCCCCATGATAGGCTCAAGATCCTTTACAACGGCGCCTGTATTCTCATCAAGGTAGTACTTGTATCCGTCAATATACTGCCATCCCTTTTGCTTTGCACCGTCTTTGAAATAGTACTGGTCATTGTTGTAGAATGCCCATCCGGTATATGCGTTTGATGATGAGTACTGAACCTGTCCGTCCGCATCAAGGTAAGTTCCCTCATATACAGGAGCTTCCATAAGTACCTTTGTAGGCTCAGTAAACTCTGTCTGCTTATCCCAAAGAGTAAGCTTAAGAGCTACGATATATCTGTCCGTACCGATAGTACCGAGAGTCTGACCGTTCTTTGCCCAGTCAAGTACAGTACCGTCATTTAAAACAGCCTTATAGTAAAGGTCGCTTCTTACACCTGTGTAACCCTTTACTCTGATCTGAACCGCCTGAACTTTATTCTCAGGATCAGTATTGTTTTCATTCTCCTTTGAGTTCATCCAGTTTGACCAACCGGTCTTTATATTGTAAGTTCTGAAATAATATCTGCCGATACCTGAATGGTCTAAGAACAGATTGTTGAAGCCGTCCTTAGAGTAAGCGTGAGCACTTGTATTTGATTCTGCGGCGGATATATCCTGACCTGCAGCATTTCTTAAAACATAGTGAACCATCTGAGTCTCACCAAGTACAGGCTCAGGGTTTGTATTTCCGTTACCTACATTACCAAATCCCGCATTGGCAACCACACTGTCAAGGTCCAAGTTTTCCGGAACTGTAACATTGTTTACGGTAGACGGTATATGCTCGTTAGGTGATGATACCTCACCTGTACCGGCGTTACTGGAAGCAGTATTTGATGTATCCGCACTTGTGCTCTCGGCAGCGGCAGTTGTTTCAGCTGAAACAGAAGCTGTAACATTTCTTCTTATTGTTGTTTCCGCAAATGCACTTGTTGCAAGTGATGAAGATATCATCAGCACAGATGCAAATGCAAGTGAAATTCTTTTTAAATGCATATTTCCTCCTAAAAAAGAACAAATTAGTAAAAATCACTACGAATGTGAATTATAACATATAAAAAGATTTTGTTCAATCGAAATTTAATATTACAGAAATCTTTCATTGATTGACAAGTGTAATAAATACCTGCAGGAGTTATAGTTTATTTCTATAGCGGATTGCGGAATTTGGTTAAAATGAGTTATAATACTTTGCAAATTGCTTATGGTTTAGGAGGAAATATGGATAAACTTTATTGCAAAGGGGGAGGTTGTACCGCAAAGCTGGGTGCAGGAATACTCAGCCATATACTTGAGAGATTGCCGTCACAAAATTTCGATAAAAATCTTATAGTGGGGTTTGATTCAAAGGACGATGCGGCGGTATATAAATTAAGCGATGATATAGCCTTTGTACAGACTTTGGATTTTTTTCCGCCTATGGTTGAAGACCCATATACCTTTGGACAGATAGCTGCTACAAATGCACTGAGTGATGTATATGCTATGGGAGGTGAGGTAAAGACCGCACTTAATATAGTATGTTTTCCGCAAAGCAGTGATTTGAATATACTTGGTGAGATAATGCGCGGTGGACTTGAAAAGGTAAAAGAGGCAGGCGGAGTTTTGGCAGGCGGTCATTCCATAGACGACACAGATGTAAAATACGGACTGAGCGTTACCGGGGTTGTAAATCCTAAGAAGATATATTCAAATAATACAGGCAAGGTGGGAGATAAGCTGATTCTTACAAAGAAGCTCGGAGTGGGAATCATTTGTACCGCCGCAAGGATAGGTGAGAGTGACGAAAAGACATTGAATGAGGCTATAGAGTCAATGACCACCTTGAATAAATATGCCTGTGAAGTCTCAAAAAATTATGATATCCATGCCTGCACAGACGTTACGGGATTCGGATTCTTAGGGCACCTTTTAGAGATGATGGATAATGATAAATCCTGTGTGATATATGCGGATAAAGTGCCTGTATTTGAAGAAGCCAAAGGCACTTGCGGATGAGTTTTTGATAACTGCAGGAGGTCAAAGAAACAGAAACCATGTAGGTGAAAAAGTGTTTTTTGACAATATCCCTTTTTCAATGGAAGAGATTTTTATTCGATCCGCAGACCTCAGGGAGGTCTTATATTTTGCAGTAAGTGCGGATGAGGCCGACTCTTTATTGGAAGAACTCAAAAAGATAAATCTGCCGGCTTCAATAGTCGGAGAGATAATAGAAAAAACAGATGTAGCTATAAAAGTAGTGAAGTAGAAAAGAGGTAAATATGATAAAAGTAAATGCATTAGGTGACGCTTGTCCGATACCTGTAGTAAAGACAAAGAATGCTATCAAAGAACTTGGCGGCAGCGGAGTGGTTGAAGTAAGTGTAGACAATGAGATTGCAGTACAAAACTTAAACAAGATGGCAAAGCAAAAAAACTATGAATTCAGCTATGAAAAAAAGTCGGACAACGAGTACATTGTTACTATGGGTGTGAAATGCCGAGAGCAAAGCGGATACAAATATAAATGTATCAACTACACAAAAGGATGAAATAAGTCTGAGAGAGACAATAGTTGTGATTGACTCCGATAAGATGGGAGACGGAGATGAAGAGTTTAGTAAGACTCTTTTAAAGGGATTTATATATGCGTTAAGTTCACAGGATATTCCTCCTGCAAAGATAATATTTTATAACACAGGTGTCAGAATGACTACAGAGGGTTCACAGAGTATTGAGGATTTGAAGGTACTTGCAAATGCCGGAGCAAAGATTTACTCATGCGGCGCCTGCTTAAATAACTACGGATTGACAGAAAAACTGTGTGTTGGAGAGGTCTCAAATATGTATGATATCGTAGGTTATCTGCTTAATGCCGACCTTGTAGTGAGACCGTAATGATTTATTTTGACAATGCGGCTACCACATTCAAAAAACCGAAAGAAGTGATAGATGCTATAAACTATGCTTTGCTTAACTATACAAACAGCGGAAGAGGAGCATATAGAGCGGCACTTGACTCAGGCAGAATGGTATATGAAACCAGAGTCAAGCTGGCTGCTTTTTTTGGAAGCAACGACCCTTCAAAGGTTATATTTACATCCAATGCTACGGAAGCACTAAATATAACATTGTTCGGGCTGCTTCATGCAAAAGATCATGTGATAAGTACAGTAACCGAACACAACAGTGTACTCAGACCTCTTTATAAGCTGGAGAGTAGTAAAGGCGTAAGCATTGACTTTGTGGGTATAGATGAATGCGGCAGATTAAAATATGATGAATTTGAAAAGTATATTCACCCGAATACAAAGGCAATAGTCATCAATCACATATCAAATGTATCGGGTGAGATTGCGGATATAGAATATGTAAGTAAGGTGGCAAAAAAGCATAATCTGTATCTTATAGTTGACGCCTCACAGAGTGCCGGAAGTATAAATATAGATATGACCAAGCTCGGTATTGATATACTTTGCTTCACAGGTCATAAGTCACTGTTCGGGCCCGGAGGTACAGGAGGCATAGTAATAAACGGCGATATCCTGCTTGATACTTTCAAGGTGGGAGGAAGCGGAGTGCAGTCATTTAATAAATGTCAGCCAAGCGAGTATCCTACCAGACTTGAGGCGGGTACATTAAATATTATGGGGATTGCAGGGCTTTTAGCAGGTATTGAATTTATAAATAAGGTCGGCAAGGAAAATATCCATAAAAAAGAGATGCGGCTTATAAAAAGATTCTATGAAGGAATAAAAGATATTGAAGGAATCAAGTTTTATTTTGATACAAATTCTTTAGAATGTGAGCCTGAAAATATAAGGCATGGAAGTATTGTATCCTTTTAATCTTGGGCAAAAATACCTTCAGCAGACCTTGCAGACTGTCTGGGAGAGGACTATGACATTGCAATAAGAGCAGGTGCACACTGTGCTCCTTTGATACATGAGGCCTTTAATACTAAAAAGGAAGGTATAGCCAGATTCTCATTCTCATACTTCAATACCGAGGATGAAGTGGATGAGGCGATAAAAGCGATAAAGGAGATATCTGTAAGCTTTTAGTTGATTAGGGAAAGGATAAAATGAGAGAGAAAAGTTGGAAATATATAGTAACATTTCAGACGACTACCGCCGCAATGGCGTTTGAGAGTCTGTGTTTACAAAAAAAGAGGTTCGGGAAGGCTCATACCTGTTCCTAAGGAACTCTCGTCAGGTTGCGGACTTGCATGGTGTGTGCCTTTTGAAGAGGCTGATGTTGTGGATGAACTTATAAAGAATGAAAAAGCCTCAGTATGACAAGGCAAGCAAGGTATGGCATTAACCTAAAAAATATTGTGATTTTTCACAAACGGGAAATCTAAAAAATATTTAGGTGCATATATAGTGAATAATATTTGTGTTGATTTTAACACTCAAAAAATGATATTATATAAAAAAAGAAATAAACAAGAGCGAAGTTTTTTTATACGAAATTATGTAAAGAAAGTTTTTTTATTAGACAATCGAATCAAGATTAGTCTAAAATATAATAAGCACTTCACATTTGCGAGGTGCTTATATACTTTTTATCATAGTTTATTTTAGGGGAATTTATTATAGATCCTTAGTATATTATCTCTGCGGAGGTATAAGATAAATAATATCTTTTTAAGGAGGATTATGAAATGAGTGTAAAGTCAAGTAGTCCGGATGTAAGTATCGAGAATATTTACAAGCTGGACGGTAGGGTTCCTGTTGCAAAGGCGATTCCTTTCGGTTTGCAGCATGTTATGGCGATGTTTGTATCAAACTTGGCGCCGATAGCAATGGTGTGCGGAGTTGCAAAGCTGCTTGGAAGCGATCAGGTAGGAATCGGCGGAGTGGAGCTTGCAAGACTTTTACAAAGTGCAATGTTTATTGCAGGTCTTGGAACACTGATACAGCTGTATCCGGTGTGGAGAGTGGGAGCGAGACTTCCTGTAGTTATGGGTGTGAGTTTTACCTTTGTGGCGACTCTGACCTATATAGCCACGAATTTTAATTATCAAACGATGATAGGTGCGATAATAGTCGGCGGATGTGTGGAAGGTTGCTTGGGACTTACATATAAGTACTGGAAGAGAATAGTATCTCCGATAGTTTCGGCCTGTGTAGTTACCACTATAGGTTTTTCACTGTTATCGGTAGGCGCAAGGAGCTTTGGAGGCGGATATGTGGATGACTTCGGAGCACCTAAGTATATGATAGTAGGTCTTATAACATTGCTTTCATGTATTATATTCAGCGCGCTGGCAAAGGGATTTGTAAAGCAGCTTAATGTAATGTTCGGTCTGGTAGTAGGATATATTACATCTTTTATAGTTGGAATAATTACTATTAAGCAACTGTTTGAACAGTTTTCTACGACTATAAACGAAGTAGGATTTATAGCATTGCCGAGAATACTTCCGTATAAGCCGGTGTTCAATATAAGCGCTATTTTATCAATAGTAGTTGTATTCTTTGTATCTGCAGCCGAGACAATCGGTGATACTACAGCTGTAGTTGCAGGAGGTCTTGACAGAGATATCACTGAAAAAGAGATTTCAGGTTCACTTGCATGTGATGGATTTTTGAGTTCGGTATCCGGACTTCTTGGATGTACACCTATAACATCATTCTCACAGAATGTAGGTCTTATCGCTATGACAAAGGTGGTAAACAGATTTACCATAATGTTCGGTGCATTGACACTTATATTGGCAGGACTTTTCCCGCCTATAGGTGCGTTCTTCTCAACATTGCCGCAGCCTGTACTTGGAGGTTGTACAATAATGATGTTCGGTACAATAGTGGTAAGCGGTATGAATATGATCGGCAAATGCGGATTCAACCAGAGAAATACAATCATTGCCGCACTTTCTATAAGTATAGGTATAGGATTTACACAGACACCTGATATATTCAACTATTTCCCTAAGATAATAGCTGATATATTTGCAGGAAACTCTGTTGCAGGTGTGTTTGTACTTTCAATGATTATGAACTTTTATTTTACCCTAAGGATATGGATGTAAAGAAATTGGCAGGGATGTAAATGATGATTTCATTAGTTGGTGGTGGTGGAAAGACCACCACCATGTTTTTATATCGGTAACTTTTTTTGCAAATACGGGGAAAAAAAGGTGATTATCACCACTTCCACACATATAGTAAAGCCTGAAAAAAATTTGCAGAGATAAAATCGGCAAAGGAACTTTGCAATATCGCATTTGGAGAGTGAGCCTGTAGTTGTAGGTATAGATGAGGGAAAAAGCTTTCTCACTGCCTTTATCCGAACTTGAGAAATTTAAAGATTATGCCGATATTGTTCTTGTCGAAGCGGACGGAGCAAAGAGGCTTCCGATAAAGATACCGAGAGAAGAAAAACGAGCCTGTTATACCTGAAGGCAGCGATGTATGCATAGTATGTATGGGTATTGACGCTGTAGGTAAGACTTTAAAAGAAAAGTGCTTCAGATATGAGAGAGCATATGATATATTCGGATGGAAGGGGAACCATATACTGACCTGTGAGGACGCGGCAAGGATTTTGACAAGTAAATACGCAGGTTTAAAGGGAGTTGGCGATGTAAGAACTGTCTTTGTTATAAATAAGGCGGACAGCGATACTGATTTGCAAAAAGCTTTGGAAGTAAAAAAGTATATTGAATTTTATTGTAAAGAAAGCGGTCTAAAAAATTTCAGAGTTGCCATAACATCTTATGAAAGCAACAGAGAGTTTTGTGACTTTGATTTTTTTGACTGAGGGAAAGTAAGATGGATAAGAAAGTTTGGATAAGAGGTGCCGGAGATCTGGCTACAGGTATAGGGGCAAAATTTTTCAGAGCGGGATTTGATGTGATAATGTCGGACATTGCCGTGCCTACTACAGTCAGAAGAACTGTGGCGTTCTCACCTGCTATATACGAGGGTGAGCAGATTGTTGAGGGTATAAAGGCAAAACTTTGTAAAGATATATCTGAAGTTGATACCGTACTTAAGTCAAACTGTGTAGCTGTAATTGTGGATGAGAGCGGAGATATTATGAGGGAGTATAAACCCGATATAATAATAGATGCCATTATAGCAAAGAAAAATATCGGTACAAAGAAAAGTGACGCTTCTATAGTAATAGGAGTAGGACCCGGATTTGAAGCGGATGTGGACTGCCATGCTGTAGTGGAAACCAAGCGCGGACATAATCTCGGAAGAGTTTTGTGGAATGGAAGCGCTTATCCGAATACCGGAGTTCCGGGAAATATAGGCGGTTACACGGTAGAAAGAATAATAAGAGCAACCGCGGACGGTAGTTTTAAGTCTGCAGTACATATAGGAGATATGGTTAAGGCGGGGGATTTGCTGGCTTACTGTGATGAAACTCCTATATATGCAAATATTGACGGAATAGTAAGAGGGCTTTTACAAGACGGTGTAAGAGTGAAGAAAGGAATGAAATCGGGAGATGTCGATCCGAGAGCCGAAAGAGAGTACTGCTTTACGATTTCCGATAAGGCAAGTGCTGTAGGCGGCGGAGTATTGGAAGCGGTTTTAAGTTTGTTAAACCCAAGGGTGAACTGATGGATTTGGTCATTTTAGCTGCAGGTGAGGGTAAGAGATTCGGCGGCAATAAGCTTTTGGCAGATATAGACGGATTAAAGCTTTATGAATATATGGAAAAGATATATGAAAGGGCATATAACTTTGAAAATAAAGTTATAGTAAGCAGAGATCCAGATATCCTTGAATACTATAAATCAAAAGGATTTATTGATGTTGTCAATAATAAACCGGAGCTAGGTAAGTCAAGATCTATAAAGCTGGCGGTTAAAGCATTAAAAGAAATTAAGCATTCAGAGAGTGTGATGTTCGGAGTATGTGACCAGCCGCTTTTAAACCCTGTAACCGTCAATAAGCTGATAAATGAGTTTCAAAGTTCAAATAAAAGCATATGCAGTGTCAGATGTGAGGAAAGGCTTGGGAATCCGTGTATATTTTCGGCCAACCGGTTTGATGAATTACTTTCCTTAGGCGATGATGAAGGCGGTAAAAAAATAATCAAAAGACATATGGATGAAACCTTATTTGTGGATATAGAGGATGCTGATGAGCTTTTAGATATTGATACAAAGGAAGTGTATCAATATGTTTTAGATAAAATTTACAAAACAAGTCGAAGAAAGTAAGAAGAACACACTGAAAATTCATTGAATATATCAATAAGTAAATATATATAATTATGCAATATTACAGAAAGTATTTGACTTATACGGAGATAGATGTTACTATATACATAAGTATTGACTTAAGTTTAATATTTGCTTGAATATAAGACAATAATGACTGTTTAATAATATTTTAGTATAGGACTTATATATGCTCATAATCGGGTGAGCGTCTCTACCAATTACCGTAATAATTGACTATAAGCCCACTGACATTGTGGGATTAGTGAGGTGTTTCCATACACAATGTTGGACACCTCATTTTTATTTAGGGGGAAAAGTGATAGTTAAGGGGAATTTGATAGATTGTACCGATAAGTGTACAATCCGTATAAGAGAAAAAAGTTGTATATTGATTAAGAATAATGTTATATTTAATGTATATTCAGAGAATATGCTTCCTGATTCCTATAAAGATGAGAAAGTTGTGGACTATAAAGATGCTCTGATTTTTCCGGGGCTTATAGATATGCATTTGCATGCACCGCAGTTTCCTTTCAGAGGCCTTGGAACTGATATGGAGTTACTTGATTGGCTGAATACATATACATTTCCGGAGGAAGCAAAATATAAGAATATAGATTATGCAAAAAAAGCTTATACAAAATTTGTAGAATCACTTAAAAAGAGCTTTACCACAAGGGCAATTATATTTGCAACGCTACATAAGGAAGCTACGGTATTACTTATGGATTTGCTTGAAGAAAGCGGATTGAAATGCTTTGTAGGTAAGGTAAATATGGACAGAAACTCACCCGAAAGTCTTATTGAGAGTACGGATGAATCTGTAGAGTCTACAAAGGAGTGGCTTGATATTTGCAAAGGAAAGTATAAAAACACATTTCCTATAATAACGCCGAGATTTATACCGAGCTGTAGTGATAAACTCTTAAAAGAGCTTGGCAAGATACGAGGAAGCGAGTACGGACTTCAGTCACACTTATCCGAAAATCCGGAAGAGGTGGAATGGGTAAGAAAACTTTGTCCGGATTCTTTGGGTTATCTTGATGCCTATGACAAAAGGGAGTGTCTACATAAAAGCAGGTTTTCTACGGTTATGGCACACTGTGTGTACTCCGATGAGTCGGAAATGAAGCTTTTAAAAGACAGAGATGTTTTTGCGGTTCACTGTCCGCAGTCAAATATATGCCTTTCATCAGGTATAGCACCTGTCAGAAAGTTTTTAGACAACGGTATCAAGGTGGGACTTGGAAGTGATATTGCGGCGGGGTATTCACTGAATATACTTAAGCAGGCTGTTGAAGCAATAGGGCTTTCAAAGCTCTATTGGAGATATATAGATAAAAATTCAAGACCTTTGGAACCTGCTGAAGTCTTTTCCATGGCTACAAGAGTTGCAGGGTCTTATTTCGGAAAGGTAGGTGCATTGGAAAAAGGATTTGAAGCTGATTTATTGGTTGTAGATGACAGCGCATTGAATGAAGGCATAGATGATATAAGAAAGAGAGTTGAAAGATTTTTATATTTGTCGGATGAATGTTCTTTGGTAGCCAAATATGTATCCGGAGAACAAATTTTATAATAGAGAGGAATGAATATGGAGGTTGGAAAGAGTATTGTCAGAGTGGATGCATTTGACAAGGTCACAGGCAGAACAAAGTATACTGACGATTTATGTGACGCAAGTGCATATGTGGCAAAGATTTTACATTCTACGATAGCTCATGGTAGAGTGCTTTCAATTGATACCACAGAGGCTGAAAAATTGAAGGTGTTGTAAAGATTGTTACCTGTTTTGATTTGGGAGAGTATAAAAACTACTTCCCTACAGCAGGACATCCATGGTCTACAGACCCGGGTCATCAGGATGTGGCGGACAGACTTTTGCTTACAGATGAAGTCAAATTCTACGGCGATGATATTGCGGCAGTTGTAGCTGAAAATGAAGTGGCTGCAAATCAGGCAATCAGAGCGTTGAAAGTGGAATATGAGGAGTATCCGGTGGTTACGGATGTGCTTGAGGCTATAAAGGACGGAGCGCCGCAGATACACAAAAATTATCCCAACAATATATTAAAGCATACAAGTATCAGCAAGGGAAACTACGCGGAAGCTATAAAAGAAGAGGGACTTACGGTAGTTGACAGATGGTATGAGACTCCGACCGTACAGCATTGCCATATTGAAAACTTTATCTGCTATGCTTATGCTGAAGGTAAAAGAGTTACGGTAGTTGCATCTACACAGATTCCACATATCGGAAGAAGAGTTGTAGGACAGGCTCTAGGTATTCCGTGGGGAGATGTAAGAATAGTAAAACCGTATATAGGTGGCGGATTCGGTAACAAACAGGATATTTTGTACGAGCCGCTTTGTGCGTTCCTTTCACTGAAGGTGGGCGGACATCTTGTAAAGCTTGATTGCAGCAGAGAAGAGACCTTTGTTGCAAACAGAGTAAGACACGGAATAAAGTTCCACATAATTTCTCATTTAAGAAAAGACGGCACATACGCAGCCAGAAAGATAGAAATATTCTCAAATCAGGGAGGATATGCTTCACACGGACATTCAATAGCGGCCAAGGGACTTGGATGTTTCCCGCAGCTTTATCCATGTGACAATATAGAGGGTGATGCATACACCGTATTTACAAACAGACCTGTAGCCGGAGCGATGAGAGGATACGGAATACCGCAGGCAATGTTTGCGGTAGAATCACATACTGAGGATGTAGCCAAGATAATGGGCATACCTTCTATCGAGTTCAGACTTAAGAACCTTATGCCTGTAGGCTTCAAAGACGGATTCTCAAAAAATGTCAACTACTACGATACATTCAGACAGTGTATCGAAAAGGGTAAGGCTTATATGGATTACGACAATAAGCTGAAAGAATATTCAAATCAGACAGGAAGAATCAGAAAAGGAGTCGGAATGGCCGTGTTCTGGTATAATACGGCGGTTTGGCCTATTTCACTTGAGTCTTCTTCATCAAGACTTGTACTCAATCAGGACGGTTCCGTATCGCTTCAGCTTGGTGAAACCGAAATCGGACAGGGTGCCGATACCGCATTTTCACAGATGGCGGCAGAAGCAATCGGAATCAGAGTGGAGGATGTACATATCGTTTCATGTCAGGATACGGATGTTACTCCTTTCGGTACAGGTGCATATGCTTCAAGACAGACATATGTCGGCGGATTTTCTATAGCAAAGACTGCAGGACTTTTAAAGAAAAAGATTCTTGACTACGCATATATTCTTACAAATATGCCGCCTGAAATCACAGATATCAAAAACGGTATGATAGTAAGAACTACCGACAATATGGAGCTTATTTCACTTAAGGATCTTGCAACCGAAGCACTCTATTCAACAAGTGACAGCAGACATATAACAGCCGAGGCTACGGCACAGATAAAATCAAATGCTTATTCATTCGGATGCTGCTTTGCAGAGGTGGAAGTGGATATTGATATGTGCAAGGCAAAACTTGTAAAGATAATCAATGTACATGACTGCGGTAAACTTATAAATCCGGCACTTGCAAAAGCACAGGTAGAGGGCGGTATGAGTATGGGTATAGGATATGCGCTTTCAGAGATACAGCTTGTAGATGAGAAGACGGGTAAAGTGCTCAATGATAATTTCCTTGACTATAAATTATCAACCGCCATGGATCATCCTCATCTTGAGACTGCATTTGTGGAAAATCCCGAGCCTACTTCACCTTTCGGAACGAAGTCTTTGGGCGAGCCGCCTGTATGTCCGGTAGCACCTGCCATAAGAAATGCCGTTATGCAGGCTACAGGAGTGGGAGTAAATGAGATTCCGCTTCGTCCGGCAAAATTGTTTGAATATTTTGATAAAGCAGGTTTACTTAAGTAGGAGGAAAAAATGTACGATATAAAAGCTTTATATGAAGCTGAAAGTGTTGATGACGCTTGCAGACTTCTAAGGAACATCCGGGCTCACAGGTTATTGCCGGCGGAAGCGATGTCTTGGTACAGGTAAGAGAGGGAAAAAGAGCAGGTAAGGAACTTGTAAGTATATATATGCTTGACGAACTTAGAGGAATCTGCCTTGATGAAGGTGAGAATATCAGAATAGGTTCTTTGACCAGCTTTTCACATATCACAAAGAACCCTATTATCCAAAAGTATATAAATGTACTTGGTGAGGCTGTAGATCAGATAGGCGGACCGCAGATCAGAAATATAGGAACTATCGGCGGTAATACCTGTAACGGAGTGACATCTGCAGACTCGGCATCAACTCTTTTTGCATGGGATGCACAGGTTGAGATAGCCGGAGAAGGATACAGAAGAGTTGTACCTATAAATGAATTCTATATAAAAGCGGGAACTGTGGCTTTGAAAGAGGGAGAGATACAGACTGCAATAATTATCCCTAAGAAAGCGTATGAAGGTTATAAGGGTCACTATATAAAGTATGCTATGAGAGAGGCGATGGATATCGCAACTACAGGTTGTTCCGTGAATGTAAAACTTTCAGCGGACAAAAAGATATTTGAGGATGTAAGAATCGCCTACGGTGTGGCAGGTCCTATACCTATGAGAGTTTTTAGTGCGGAGAATTTCCTAAGAGGAAAAGAAGTGAATGATGCGAATATGGAGGCTTTCTCACAAAAAGTGCTTGATGATATAAATCCTCGTGATTCATGGAGAGCAAGCAAGGCTTTCAGATGCCATATAGGTGTTGTAATGGCAAAGAGAGCTTGTGAAAAGGCTGTAAAACTGGCAGGAGGTGTGGTCGATGACAGGACAGAGATATAAACTGGTCACTTGTACTATAAACGGTAAGAAATGTGAGAAGATGGTAGATGTAAGAAGCTCTCTTACAGATATGCTTAGAAATGACTACAGACTTACTTCTGTGAAAAAGGGCTGCGAAGTAGGAGAATGTGGTGCCTGCAATGTGCTTATAGACGGTGAGGCGTTCAACTCATGTATCTATCTGGCAGTATGGGCTGAAGGTAAGGATATTTTGACACTTGAAGGTCTTATGGGACCGAACGGCGAGATCTCCGATTTGCAGCAGGCATTTATAGACGAATCTGCAATTCAGTGCGGTTTTTGTACACCGGGATTTGTAATGTCGGCTACAGAAATCTTAAACAGCGGTAAGCTCTATACAAAGGAAGAACTTAGAAAGCTGCTTTCAGGACATCTTTGCAGATGTACAGGTTATGAAAATATACTTGTAGCGGTTGAAAAGACTATGAAGAAGAGGCTTGGAGTAGAGTAAACTTTATCATGGAGGGGGTATGATAGAGAAGGACGATTTAAAGAAGCTGATAGATGTGGCAGCCGGCAGAAAGAAGGCCGATTTGGTACTCAAAAACGGCAACATTGTGGACTTATGTGGAGGCAAAATTTTAAAAGCCGATTTGGCAATAGTAAACGGACTTATAGCAGGTTTTGGCGAATATGAAGGTGAAAGAGAGATAGATGTAACGGGAAAATATATCTCACCGGGACTTATGGATGCACATATCCATATAGAGTCATCATATACCACACCTGAGGAGTTCGGGAAAATGGTGGTGCCTCACGGCACTACCACAGTTATTGCGGATCCGCATGAGATAGTGAACGTATGCGGACTTAAGGGCTTTTCATATATGCAAAATGCGGCAAAAAATACTGCACTTGATATAAAATATATGATGCCTTCATGTGTTCCTGCTACAAATCTGGAGGATTCGGGTTTTGTTATATCTGCCAAGGATATGAAAGCGGATATTATTTCGGAAGATGTTTTGGGTCTTGGCGAGTTCATGGACTTTAATGCCATAATACAAAAAGATGATACCGCGCTTGATAAGATACTTTTGGCAGGCCGATATAAAAAGATTATAGACGGTCACAGTCCGAACCTTGCAGGTAAGAGTCTCAATGCCTATGTCTGCACAGGTATAAATACGGACCACGAATGTTCTACGCTTGAAGAAATGGAAGACAGACTGAGCCGCGGTATATATGTCCAGCTGAGGCAAGGTTCGGCCTGTCACAATCTTAAGGCACTGATTCCTTGTATTAACGAGTTTAACTTCAGAAGATGCCTGTTATGTTCTGACGACAGACAGCCTAAGACTATATTTGAAGAAGGTCATCTGGAGTATCATCTGCGTACTTTGGTAAGAGCCGGTATTTCACCTCTTATGGCACTTTCTATGGCTACAGTCAATGTAAGCGACTGCTATCATCTTTTTGACAGAGGAATTATTGCTCCGGGAAGAAGAGCCGACCTTGTTATATTTGACGATTTATACGATTTTCCTGTGTCATCCGTATTTATTCTGGGTGAAGAGGTGGCAAGAGACGGCAAATATCTGAGAGAGACAAAAAGATATGATATCAGTGAAGTATCCGATACAGTTTGCCTTAATAATCTCAAAAAAGAAATGCTACAAATGTGGCTTAAATCCGATGATGTCTATGCGATAGAGATGATTGCAGGAGGGGTATTGTCAAAGAAATCAAAGATCAGGATAAAAAGACATGACGGACTTTTTGTCTTTGATAAGGATATAGATGCTTGTAAATGTGCCGTTATAGAGAGACATCATAATACAGGTAAGGTCGGACTTGGAATAATAAAGGGCTACGGCATAAAATGCGGTGCAATAGCCGCATCGGTTGCACATGACTCACACAATATTATATGTATAGGTACAAATGATGACGATATGTACCTGGCTATAGAAAAACATAAAAGGAAAAACGGCGGCGGATTTGCTCTGGCAAAGGACGGTAAGATCTTGGAGAGTCTTTCACTTCCGGTAGCAGGTCTTATGAGTGATTTGAGCGGCGAGGAAGTCGCAAAAAAGTTGCTTGGTTTACATGAAAAGGCTGTAAATGAGCTTGGTGTAAACACGGAACTTGAGCCTGTAATGTCACTTACTTTTATGTCTTTGATTGTCATTCCTGAGATAAAGCTGACAGCAAGGGGAGTATTTGATGTTTTTGAGAACAGATTCATAGATATTGAGGCAGAGTAAATTTAAAATATCAAAAGGCAGTGAAACGGCAATCCAAGACTTATAAAAATAAAACTCCGGGCCGAATACCGGAGTATAATAAAAAAAAGGAGACTATATATGGAAAAGTTTTTTAAGCTGAAAGAAAACGGGACGGATGTTAAGACTGAGATAATAGCCGGTATTACAACATTTATGACAATGGCATATATACTGGCAGTCAATCCGAACATCCTCAGTGCGGCAGGTATGGACAGAGGAGCCGTATTTACCGCAACAGCGATAGCTTCATTTGTAGGTACACTGCTTATGGCATTGTTTGCAAATTATCCTTTCGCACTTGCACCCGGTATGGGACTTAATGCATATTTTGCATACACTGTAGTTTTAGGTATGGGATATACTTGGGAGACTGCACTTACAGCGGTATTTGTAGAGGGTATTATCTTCATATTGCTTTCTGTTACAAGTGTGCGTGAAGCTATTTTTAATGCCGTACCGAGGAATCTTAAGTCTGCGGTCAGTGTAGGTATCGGACTTTTTATCGCATTTATCGGACTTCAAAATGCCAAGATTGTCATCGGCGGTGCAACTCTTGTAGAGCTGTTTTCTATTGACGGATACAATAAGGTACATGGTGTTGAGGGTGCGATTGCCACAACCAACGATGCTGGAATTACGGTAATTATCGCAATAATAGGTGTGCTTATAACTGCATTCCTTGTTGTAAAGGAGATAAAGGGAAATATCCTCTTAGGAATCCTGGCTACATGGATACTTGGAATTATTGCGCAGCTTTCAGGTCTTTATGTGCCGAATCCTGCACTCGGTTTTTACAGTGTATTACCTGATTTTTCAAATGGACTCAGTATTCCGAGTATAGGACCGGTTTTATTCAAGCTTCAGTTTGACAAGATTGCATCACTTGAATTTGTTGTAGTAATGTTTGCTTTCCTTTTTGTGGATATGTTTGATACCATAGGTACTTTAATCGGTGTATCTACAAAGGCCGGTATGCTTGATAAGGACGGTAAGTTGCCGAATATCAGAGGCGCGCTGCTTGCAGACGCTGTAGCTACTACAGCAGGTGCAATGCTTGGTACCACTACAGTCACCACATTCGTTGAGTCCGCATCAGGTGTTGCGGAAGGCGGAAGAACAGGACTTACAGCACTTACAACAGCGGTTTTATTTGCACTTTCATTGCTTTTGTCACCTATTTTCCTTGCAATACCTTCATTTGCAACAGCACCGGCTCTTATAGTTGTCGGATTTTATATGTTCTCAAATGTGGTACATATTGATTTTAGTGATATGTCCGAAGCTATTCCTTGCTATATCTGCATAGTGGCAATGCCGCTCTTTTACAGTATTTCAGAAGGTATATCAATGGGTATAGTATCATATGTTATCATCAACCTTTGCACAGGAAAGGCAAAAAAGATCACACCTCTTATGTATATACTTTCAATATTGTTTATATTAAAGTATTTCTTACTATAGATTGCCTTGATTCACTGCCTTGATAATATTTTTTTGATAAAGAGATATGAGGAGACTCGTATCTCTTTTTTTATGTACTGTAATGGATATTTGATACAGATAGACTATTGAATATTTGTCTCAAAAAAATTATATAATATTTGAGACAAATATTTGGAGATGGTTTTATGAGATCTGATAGTATTACAACACATATTTTTGAACGGATTAAATCAGGTGGACATGAGAATATTTATATTGTAGGAGATTTTATAGATTTGGGAGAGTATCATGCAGTGCGTAGAGCACTTTTGCGTTTAGAAGAATCCGGGAAAATTCAAAAGATTATGCGAGGTGTTTTTTATTACCCGAGATATAGTTATTTATTGGATGAATTTGAATCGCCTTCGCCGGATAAGGTTGCAGAAACACTTGCAAGAAAATTTGGGTGGACAATTGCACCATGTGGTGATACGGCTTTAAATCAGCTTGGATTATCCACACAGGTTCCTGCAAAATGGAGCTATATCAGTGACGGACCTTATCATAAATTTAAGATTGAGACTGCCGTTATAGAGTTTAAACATAGAAGTAATCGTGAGATTTCAGGAATATCAAAGCGGACGGCACTAGTTATACAGGCAATAAAGGCAATTGGAGAAAGAAATATTACGGAAAAACATATTGATATTATGAGAAGAAGATTATCGGATGATGAAAAAAAATGTATACTGGATGAGGCCAAAAGAGCTCCTATGTGGGTATATGGTATAATAAAGAAGTGTGTATAGTAGGGGGAAGGTTTTATGTATGATTTAATAAAACAACCGAAAAAAGAGTTGGAGATACTTTTTAGAAATGCTGCGGGTAAAATAGGGCTTCATGAGGCAATTGTAGAGAAGGACTTTTGGGTTTGCCTTACATTGGATTATCTATTTCACAGCTGCAAATGGAAAGAGGCTTTTACATTTAAAGGTGGAACAAGTCTGTCAAAATGTTATGGCTTAATTAAACGATTTTCTGAAGATATTGATTTGATACTGGATTGGAGGGTATTAGGATACGGCATGAACGAGCCGTGGGAGCAGCGTTCAAATACAAAGCAGGATGCTTTCAATAAAGAAGCAAATACTAAAGCTGAAAAATTTTTGGCGGATGAACTGCTTTCGGTTTTTAGGGAGGATATGGGGAGAATTATAGGAGAGGATGCAAAGTTTTATATTCTTTCAGAAGATCCGCAAACTGTATGTTTTCAGTACCCTAAAATTTTTGAAAACAATAATACCCTACAGATTATTCGTCTTGAGATTGGAGCATTGGCAGCATGGACTCCTTCTGTTTCAAAAGCAATTACACCATATGTTGCGCAAGCATATAACAGAATATTTTCAAAGCCGAATACAATAATTCGTACAGCATCAGCAGAAAGAACATTTTGGGAAAAAGTTACTATTTTACACCACGAAGCAAACAGACCGGAAAATCTTGCTATGCCTGTTCGTTATTCAAGACATTATTATGACTTGTATTGCATTGGTAACTCACAGATTAAGAAGTCCGCATTTTGTAATATAGATTTATTGAAGCGTGTCACTGATTTTAAGATGAAGTTTTATCCAAGAAAGTGGGCGCATTATGAGCTGGCTGTTCCCGGTACATTAAGGCTTATTCCACCGGAGTATCGCTTTGCCGAATTAAGAAAAGACTATATCGGCATGGCTAATATGATGTTTGGAGATTATCCTGATTTTGACTCTTTGATGCTGTTTATTGGAGAGTTGGAGAAAGAAATAAATTTATTGAGATAAAGAGATATGAGGAGACTCGTATCTCTTTTTTATTGGGTGATTTAATTGTATAAAGTTATTTTCAAAAACAGTAAAGTTATATCTTTGATAACTTAAGATTATATAACAAATATAATATAAGATATGCATAAATGATGCAGGCTAAAAATGGTAATTTTAACGGTGTTTTTGTAAGTTTATGAAAGTAAAATCAGAATAGCTTGGATATATTGAAATTATTTTTCAAAAGTGGTAATATACTTTCAGATGGAGGTAGTAAAAAAATGAATGAGAGAATCAAAAAAACCTAAAAGGGAAACTGATTGTTTCATGCCAGGCACTGGAAAATGAACCGTTACATTCAGACTTCATTATGGGGAGAATGGCTCTAGCAGCGAAAATGGGTGGAGCAAGCGGAATCAGAGCAAATTCCGTTGTTGATATCAAGGAGATAAAAGAACAGGTGGATTTGCCGATTATAGGAATCATAAAGAAAGATTATGATGACAGTGAAGTGTATATCACACCTACAATGAAAGAGGTTGACGCACTGGTTGAGGTAGGAGTTGATATAATAGCACTTGATGCGACACAGAGGTTGCGCCCGGGGAAAAAGAGCTTGAAAGATTTCTTTGATGAAGTTAGAGAGAAGTATCCGAATCAAATGTTTATGGCTGATTGTTCCACAGTTGCGGAGGCGATTTTTGCAGATGAGATTGGTTTTGATTTCATTGGAACTACTATGGTCGGTTATACAAAGGAGAGTGAGGGACTAAGGATTGAAGCAAATGATTTTGAAATATTGAGAGATATCCTTGCTAAGGTAAAGCACAAAGTTATAGCGGAAGGCAATATCAATACTCCGGACAAGTGCAAAAGAGTAATAGAGCTTGGAGCATACAGCGTAGTGGTCGGCTCAATTATAACAAGGCCGCAGCTGATAACAAAAGAATTTGCAAAAGCATTAGAGAATGTAGAAGTGTAAAAAATATTTGTAGTTTTGGAAAGCGCAAAAAATAAATTGGGAAGAGACTCGTAAGGAGGGAATATGAAGAAATTATTGTTGACAGGTTTGACACTTACAGCGGCAGGAATGCTCGCGGCATGTGGAGGAGGAAAAGCGGATCAGAGCAGTGCTGCGGCAGATTCAAAAGCGGATACAAAGGCGGCGGCAGACGGTGAAACAGCCATCTCACTTTGGACATATCCTGTAGGAAAGTGGGGAGATGCGGCAACAGTTGACGGTATTGTAAAGAAGTTCAACGAAAAGCATCCTGAAATCAAGGTAACCGTTGAGTATCTTGACTATCAAAACGGTGACGACCAGATCAATACTGCTATAGAAGGAAAGCAGGCACCTGATATCGTACTTGAGGGACCTGAAAGACTTGTGGCCAACTGGGGTGCAAAGGGACTTATGGTAGACTTGAAGGATATGTTTGAAAAAGATGCGGCTTCAGATATCTATGACAGAGTAAAGTCGGCTTGTGTGAGTCCTGAAGGAGCATATTATGAGTATCCGGCATTCATGGTTGCACACTGTATGGCAATCAACAAGACAATGTTTGAGAAGGCAAATGCACTTCAATACCTTGATCTTGACAGCCACACATGGAGTACTGAAGACTTCTTAAAGGCTGTACAGGCCGTATATGATTCAGGACAGCAAAATGTAGGTGCTATCTACTGTGCATCACAGGGTGGTGACCAGGGTACAAGAGCACTTGTAAACAACCTTTATTCAGGAACATTTACAGATAAGGATCATACAAAGTATACAGCAGATTCACCTGAGAATATAAAAGCGCTACAGGCAATTGTAGATCAGGCAGGTTTAAACTTCGACCCGTCTATAGCAGGCGGTGACGAGATAACATTGTTCAGAAACGGAACACTTGCAATGTCATTCTGCTGGAATGCTTCACAGCAGACAAATACAGATAACGGCGCTGCAGGACTTACAAACGCAGGTGATGAGATAATCCCTATGTTGTTCCCAAGCGATGACAAGGTTACAGAGCTTTGCGGCGGTATCTGGGGATACGGAGTTTTCAATAACGGAGATGAAAAGAAGATTGAGGCTGCAAAGACATTTATCGACTTTGTATGTAATGACGAGTCTGAGGTAAAGGAAAGTGTTAAGGCATCAGGATTCTTCCCGGTAAGACCTTCTGTAACAGGTGTTTATGACGGAACAGACAATGCTGAAACAATGAAGCTTTTTGAAGATAAGTTCATGCCTTCAATGGGTGACTACTATCAGGTAACAAAGGGATGGACTACAGCTCGTACAGAGTGGTGGAATATGCTTCAAAGAATAGGTACAGGCGGTGATGTAGCAACAGAAGTCGCAACATTTACAAAGAATGCAAATGCGGCAGCAGCTCAATAGTAACTGCTCTTAAATAGAGTTAGATAATCTAACGTGTTATAAATGTTGCTGAAGATTTTCTTTCAGCAACATTTTTTAGAAAGGGGAAACATGGCAAAGGGTGTTTATACCACCAGATCAAAGGAATTGGTAAGAAGAGAGACAACTTCGGCTTATTTATTCTTATTACCAAGCCTTGTATTCTTTATAGGATTTGTAATAATCCCGATGATTATATGTGTATATACAAGCTTCTTTGATTCCACAATGGGAAAGGATGCAAAGGATGTTTTCATCGGATTCGGTAATTATATAGAATTGTTTAGAGACGGTATCTTTTTAAAAGCACTTAAGAATACCTTTGTTATAGTAATTATTTCAGTTCCTGTAGTTTGTATATTTTCACTTTGGGTTTCATCAGTAATATACAATCTCAATGATAAGGTGCTTTCGGTTTTCAGATGTATTTCTATCTTCCGGTTGTAACAGGCTCCGTAGCCGTTACTGTGGTTTGGAAGTGGATGTACAATAACTACTACGGTATTTTCAATTATTTAGGAAAGAGCAGCGGGATTTTAAAGACAAATATCAACTGGCTGGGTGACGAGAGATTTGCGCTTGCATGTATAATACTTATCCTACTTACCACATCTGTAGGACAGCCTATAGTGCTTTATGTATCTGCGCTTGGAAATGTGGACAATTCACTTGTAGAGGCTGCCCAGGTGGACGGTGCCAATGAGATGCAATTGTTCTGGAAGATAAAGTGGCCGCAGATAATGCCTACCACACTTTATATACTTGTAATAACCACTATAAACAGTTTCCAATGTTTCGCCCTGATACAGCTTTTGACATCAGGCGGTCCGAATCATTCAACAGATACCGTAATGTACTATATTTACTATATGGCATTTAAGATGTTCAGATACGGATACGGAAACGCAATGGGAGTTGTTTTGGCGATATTCATAGCGGTATTGTCTGCAGTTCAGTTCAGATTGGCAAAGGAGAAATAATATGAAAACTTCAAATTCATTAAAAAAAGTCTATAATATAGTGTCAATCATTGTGCTGATAGCTTTGGCAATTTGTTTTGTATTTCCGCTTTACTGGATTGTTACGGGTGCATTCAAAACACCGGTTTCCATAAATTCTCCGGTACCTGATTGGATACCGAAAGAGCTGGTAATGGACAATTTCAAAAAGCTGTTTTCAAGACAGATGGCACCGATTTTTGAACTTGGCTTTATAAAGGGGCCTCAGGCGCCTGCAGCTGTCAGATGGATGTTAAATACGGTATTTATGGCAATTATGGCAATGGTTTTGACCTGCCTGAGTGCCTCAATGGCAGGATATGCTCTTGCAAAGAAGAGATTCCACGGCAGAGTATTGCTTTTTACACTTATAGTATGTGCTATGGCTTTGCCTAAGCAGGTTATCCTGATACCTCTTATCAGAGAGATGTCATCATTAAAACTTTACAATACTATATGGGCTGTTATTTTACCTACTGTAGGATGGCCTTTCGGTGTATTCCTTATGAAGCAGTTCTCAGAGGGTATACCTACAGAGATGCTTGAAGCGGCAAGGATTGACGGTGCAAGTGAATTCAGAACATTTACGGATATAGTTTCCAGATGGTTAAGCCGGGAGTCGGAGCTTTGGCAATATTTACATTTATTAACAGCTGGAATGATTATTTTATGCAACTTATAATGTTAAGCTCAACTTCCAATTTGACAATTTCTCTCGGTATTGCTAAACTACAAGCAGAAAACTCGACAGATTTCGGGCTTATAATGGCGGGAGCTACACTGGCGGCGGCACCTATACTTATAGTGTTCATTGCACTGCAAAAGTATTTTACAAAAGGCATTACTTTGGGTGCGGTAAAGGGCTAGGCATAGTAGAAAAGAGGGGAAATGATATACGAAAAATCGGTGATTCCTATAATAGAATCAAAATACACACTATTTACAGCTACAGAAAAGAAGATAGCGGATTATTTCTTACAATGTGATCCGAGTATGGATATAAATATTCAGAATGTAGCGGAGAGACTATATGTATCACAGGCGTCCATATCAAGATTTGCAAAGAAATGCGGTTTTGTAGGATTTAGAGAGTTTATATTCGCATTCCTTGACAGCGTAAGAGTAAAAAAGCCGAATGCAAATATGATTACTCAGAATGTATTCAACACATATCAGGATTTGCTTAACAAGGCGTATTCGATTCTTGACAACGACCAGATACAAAGAGTTGTAAGGATGCTTGTAAACTCCAAAGGTGATAGCGGTTGGAAAGGGCAGTTCCGGATATGCCGCAAGTGAGATGGAGAGCAGATTTGTAAGAGTGGGACTTGATATAGATTCTCTTACAGATTCGGACAGGATAAGAATGCAGTCTGTATTTTTAAAAGACGGCGATACTGTGGTGGCTTTCAGTATCAGCGGAAAGACCGAGGATATCCTGTTTCTCTTAAAGTCTGCACATGACAGAGGTAAAAAGACTATATTCTTTACATCGGCAGACAGCCAGTCACTGCACGAGTTTTGTGATGAGGTGGTGGTTGTCGCATCACTTGAATATCTTGAGAACGGAAACCTTATTTCACCACAGTTTCCTATGTTGCTTGTACTTGACCTTGTATACAGCGAGTACATAAATATTGACAGTGTCATAAAGAGTGCAATTCTTGAAGATACCGTGACCACTTTAAATAAGAAGGAAGACGATAAGAGATTCTATTTATCAAGACCCGACAGGTTCAGATAAGAGAAAAATCACTTGAAAAACTGCATCAAAAGTATTATAATGTCGATGCAGATAACAAGAAAAATACAATGGTATATGTATACCTTTATATTATTGATAGCTGCATAAAGAGGGAAGAACTTAGGTTTTTGCCTCTTTAAGCTTTACAACCGTTTAAGGTTGCAGTTAAAATAAAAAATAGATATGTCAATTATCGGCAACTATTTGTGAAGGGATGATCTTAGTGGCTAAAGAAAACCGAAATACTACAGGAAATAAGGCATCAAAAAGGCACGGACAGTGCAAACAAGAAGAAGATGTCACCGCAGGAGTTCTTACAAAAAAACTGGAAGACCTTGTAAATAAGGGTATTGCTTCAGATATGAAACTTAATATCGGTGAGATAAATGATTTCTTTGCAGGTATTGAATTGAACTCTGAAAGCATAGAGCAAATATATTCTTATCTTGAAAATAAGGGTATTGAGATCAATGAAAATACTTCTGATGATTTGAATATTGACATTGATAATATAGACAATATCGCCGATGAGGACTCATTACTCTTAGATGATGACGATGAGTTCGATAAGGATTCTGAAGAAGATATTGACTTAAGCGCCATAGACCTTTTGGAAGGTGTGGGTACTGAAGACCCTGTCAGAATGTACTTAAAAGAGATCGGTACGGTACCTCTTTTGACAGCCAATGAAGAACTTGAGCTTGCAAAGAGAAAGCAGGACGGCGACGAATATGCAAAGCAGCGTCTTATAGAGGCAAACCTTCGTCTGGTTGTAAGTATTGCCAAGAGATACACAGGAAGAGGAATGAGCTTTTTGGACCTTGTACAGGAGGGAAATCTCGGACTTATAAAGGGCGTTGAGAAGTTTGATTATACTAAAGGATTTAAGCTTTCAACCTATGCTACATGGTGGATAAGACAGTCTGTGACAAGAGCGCTTGCAGACCAGGCAAGGACCATCAGAGTGCCTGTACATATGGTAGAGACTATCAACAAGATGAGTAAGATGCAAAGAAGCTTACACTTGAGCTTGGCTATGAGCCTAGTGTGACCGAGCTTGCAAATGCACTTGATATGACTGAAGAGAAAGTAATGGAAATAATGCAGATAGCAAGGGAGCCGGCTTCCCTTGAGACTCCTATAGGTGAAGAGGACGACTCAAACCTTGGAGATTTTGTGGCCGATTCCAATGTTTTGACACCTGAAGGAAATGTCGAATCGGTTATGCTTAGAGAGCATATAGATACATTACTTGGAGACTTGAAGGAAAGAGAGAGACAGGTTATTGTACTTAGATTCGGTCTTGAAGACGGACACCCGAGAACCTTGGAGGAAGTAGGCAAGGAGTTCAAGGTTACAAGGGAGAGAATCAGACAGATTGAAGCCAAGGCACTCAGAAAACTTAGAAATCCTGTCAGATCAAAGAGAATCAGGGACTTTTTGGCATGATAAAGAGAAATTTACAAAAAGAATTGGAAGATATTATAAAGAAAGAGGAAGCTTTGGGCAATCGTCCAAGGCTTCTTCTGCATGCCTGCTGCGGACCTTGTTCATCATATTGTATGGAATATCTGGAAAAATACTTTGATTTGACCGTATTTTTCTATAATCCGAATATTGATGATACAAAAGAGTACAGACACAGAGTCGAGGAGGCAAAGAGGCTTATAGAGGAGATGAACTTCAAAAGTGAAGTGAAGTTCATAGAAGGAGATTACGACCCGAGTATCTTTCACAGTAAGATAAAAGGCTATGAAAATGAAAAAGAAGGCGGCAAAAGATGTGATATCTGCTTTGAATTAAGGCTTCATGAGGCGGCAAAGGCTGCATGTGATTACGGATTTGACTACTTTACAACATCACTTACCATTTCGCCTATGAAAAATGCAAACAAACTGTGTGAAATAGGTGAGGAAGTGGCAAAGGAGTACAATGTACGCTATTTGCCAAGCGACTTTAAAAAGAAAAACGGATATAAGCGTTCAGTAGACCTTTCAAAGGAGCACAATCTCTACAGACAGGACTACTGCGGCTGCTCTTTTTCAAAGCGTGAAGCGACAGAAAGGGCAAAGGAAAGAGAGAATAATATTTGACGATTGCTATACTTTGCCTTATAATAGTTCAGTAATAGTTATGCGGATATTTAATCCGATATTGTGAAAGGAAGAGTCTTATGTTAAGTAGAAAAATTACTATTAAAAATCCTTCAGGTTTGCACCTTCGTCCGGCAGGAGTTTTGTCACAGACTGCAATGAAGTTCAAGTCAGATATTATTATAGAGTATGGCGAGAAGAAGATAGTTGCAAAGAGTGTGCTTAATGTTATGGCTGCAGGTATCAAGTCAGGTACAGAGGTAAACTTGATAGTTGACGGTGAAGACGAAGAAGAGGCAATGAATACATTAGTTGAGGCTATCGAGTCGGGACTTGGAGAAAAATAAAAAATTTTAACATATCACACTTGACATATACTAAGCATAGTGCTTTAATAGGGAATCGTAGCTCAGATAGGTTGGGCTATGTTTTTGAAAGAGGTGTTGATATGAAGGAAAGAAAAATACGCCTTAAATCTGTTGAAGATGCTAAGAACTTCGTAAAAGTCACTACAGGATGTGATTTTGATGTGGATTTGTACGATAACAGCATAGTGATCGACGCAAAATCAATTTTAGGAGTGCTCAGCTTAGATCTTAGACATGTTTTGGTAGTATCTTATAACGGCGAGAATGAAGAATTGGAAGCATTCTTAGATAGTCATATGAATGGTATTGAAAAGATTGCTTAGTTAATTTTAGATTACAATTTGATATGAAACCGGCTTGTCCGGTATTTACAGGCAGGTCTTTGACTTGCCTGTTTTTTTATGAAAGGTAAATATGAGAATAGGACACGGATATGATGTACATAAGCTTGTAGAGGGCAGAAAACTTATAATAGGCGGCGTTGAAATAGAACATTCCTTAGGACTTTTGGGTCACTCCGATGCGGATGTACTTTTGCATGCAATAATGGACAGCTTGCTCGGCGCTGCAGCCTTAGGAGATATCGGTAAGCATTTCCCGGACAGTGATGACAGATATAAAGGAATAAGCAGTGTAGAACTTTTGAAAAAAGTTGCTAATATACTTGACGAGAACACATATATAATAGAAAATATAGATGCTACCGTAATAGCTCAAAAGCCGAAGCTTGCACCATATATTGACAAGATGAAAGAAGTGATATGTGATACTTTAAACATTTCATCTAATCAGCTAAATATAAAGGCAACTACCGAAGAGGGACTCGGCTTTACAGGAGATGAAAGCGGTATTGCGGCACACAGCGTTTGTCTTTTGAACTCTGTCAGAGATGCATTTTATATAAATCCTTCCGCCAGAGATTGCGAAAGCTGTGGAGGCTGCCAAAATAAATAATAAAAAGGGAAAATATGAAAATTTTTAATACACTTTCCAGAAGAAAAGAAGAGTTTGTACCTATAGAAGAGGGAAAAGTCAGAATGTATGTCTGCGGACCTACAGTATACAATTTGATACATATCGGTAATGCCAGACCGATGATTTTTTTTGATACTGTAAGAAGATATTTTGAGTACAGAGGTTATAAAGTAAACTATGTTTCAAACTTCACAGACGTAGACGATAAGATAATCAATAAGGCTATAGAAGAGGGCGTAGACGCTGCAGTTATTTCACAAAGATACATAGATGAATGTAAGAAAGATATGGCGGCTATGAATGTGCTTCCTGCTACCAAAAATCCGCTTGCCACACAGGAAATAGGCGGAATGGAGGATATGATAGGAGAGCTCATTGAGAGCGGTCACGCCTATGTGGCAAAGGACGGTACGGTTTATTTCAGAGTAAAGAGCTTTAAAGACTACGGAAAACTTTCACATAAGAATATAGACGAGCTTCAGTCAGGTTTTAGAGAAATAAAGGTGACAGGAGAAGACGGTAAGGAAGACAGCAACGACTTCGTACTTTGGAAGCCGAAAAAAGACGGAGAGCCTTTTTGGGATTCACCTTGGTCAAAAGGCAGACCGGGTTGGCATATAGAGTGTTCAGTAATGAGCAAGAAATATCTTGGTGATCAGATAGATATACACGGTGGCGGAGAGGATCTTATCTTCCCTCATCACGAGAATGAGATAGCACAGTCGGAGTCTGCAAGCGGTAAGAGTTTTGCGAATTATTGGATACACAATGCATTCTTAAATATTGACAATAAAGATGAGTAAGTCTGCAGGAAACTTCTTTACGGTAAGAGATATCAGTGAGAAGTACGATCTTCAGGTATTAAGATTCTTTATGCTCTCGGCACACTACAGAAGTCCGCTCAATTTCTCAGCAGATCTTATGGAAGCTGCAAAGAACAGCCTTGAGAGAATACTTACAGGTGTTGACAACATAAAGGCAGCTATACAAAGAGACAATAAGGCACCGATTAGTGATGCGGAGCTTTCAAATCTTGAGATTGCCAAGGTGCTTAAGGATAAATTTGTAGCTGCAATGGATGATGATTTCAATACTGCGGATGCCATCAGTGCAATATTTGAGCTTATCAAGCTGTCAAATACAACATTGAATGAAGCTTCAACCGCAGAGTATGCAAAAGGGCTTTTGAAAGTAATTGAGCCTCTTTGTGATGTTCTAGGAATTATTACGGAAAGAAAAACTGAAATCCTTGACAGTGAGATAGAGGATCTGATAGAGCAGAGAACTCAGGCCAGAAAGGATAAGGACTTTGCACTTGCTGATAAGATAAGAAACGATCTTCTTGAAAAGGGAATTGTACTTGAAGATACCAGAGAAGGTGTTAAATGGAAGAGATCTTAGATTATCTTCTAAAGCCCTTTAATATAGAAAGAAAAGAAGCTAAAGAGTTTTCGCCTTTGGTACTTGCCTATATAGGCGATGCCGTATATGAGCTTATAGTAAGAAGTATATTGGTTTCTATGGGGAACAGACCTGTAAACAAGTTAAACAAGGACGCCACTTCTTTGGTCAAGGCCGGTGCACAGTCCGAGATTATAAAGCTGATAAGTGATAATCTGAGTGAGGAAGAGTACACCGTCTTTAAAAGGGGCAGGAACTCTTCGCCTCATACTATGGCAAAAAATGCCAGTATGACTGATTACAAATATGCTACAGGCTTTGAAGCACTTATAGGTTTTTTGTACTTGGATAACAGGTGTAACAGGGCGTTGGAGCTTGTAAAGCTTGGAATTGATCTGTATTTGAATAAAAATGATATTGGAGTAAAGATATGAATGAGAATGCCGTTGAGGGTAGAAATGTAGTAATAGAGGCTTTTAGAAGCGGCAAAACTGTTGATAAGCTGTATATTCAGGAAGGACTGAAGGATTACGCCATTTCCACAATTCTTCGTGAAGCGAAAAAGCACGGTACATATGTAAACTTTGTAAGTAAGGACAGACTTGACGGCATGAGTGAAACGGGAAAGCATCAGGGAGTCATTGCAATAGTTGCCGCATATGAGTATGCAAGTGTGGAAGATATTTTGGAAAAAGCAAGGCAAAACGATGAGCCTCCTTTTGTGTTTATTTTGGATGGTATAGAAGATCCTCACAATCTGGGTGCCATCATAAGAACTGCAAACCTTTGCGGTGCGCACGGTGTGATTATTCCGAAGCACAGAGCCGTAGGGCTTACCGCCGCGGTTGCCAGAGCCTCTGCAGGAGCAATCAATTATACACCTGTGGCCAAGGTTACAAATATCAACAAGACCATGAAAGAGTTAAAGGATGCAGGAATGTGGTTCGTATGTGCTGACATGGGTGGCGAAAAGATGTATAATATAGACTTGACAGGCAGTATAGGCCTCATCATAGGAAACGAGGGGGACGGAGTAAGCGAAGGCGTCAAGAAAAGTTGCGATTTCATAGCTTCTATACCTATGAAGGGAGACATAGATTCATTAAATGCATCAGTAGCCTGCGGTGTACTTGCATATGAAATAGTCAGACAGAGGATTGCGAAAGGAGCAAAATATGAGAAGTGATAAAAGAAGGGTCGTACTTGTAGGATGCGGTATGGTAGGTATGAGCTATGCTTATGCCATGTTAAACCAGAATACAGTGGATGAACTTGTTCTTATAGATGTCAACAGACTTAGAGCCGAAGGCGAAGCTATGGACCTTAACCACGGCCTTGCATTCTCAGGATCACATATGAGAATATGGGCAGGAGACTACAATGACTGCAACAATGCGGATATTGTGGTTATCTGTGCAGGTGTGGCTCAGGCTCCGGGTGAAAGCAGAAGAGATCTTCTAAAGAGAAATATGGAGGTCTTCAAATCAATAATAGATCCTATCACGGAGAGCGGCTTCAACGGTATCTTTTTGGTAGCTACAAACCCTGTAGATATAATGACCGAGATCACATATAAACTTAGCGGTTTCAACCCAAGAAGAGTAATAGGATCGGGTACCGCACTGGATTCCGCAAGATTAAAATACCTTTTAGGCTCTTATATACAGGCGGATCCGAGAAGTGTACATGCCTATGTTATCGGTGAGCACGGCGACTCGGAGTTTGTACCTTGGTCAAACGCGTTGCTTGCAACCAAGCCTATTGACGACATCATAGCCGAGTCAAAGGGTAAGCTTAAGATGGAAGAGCTCAGCCGTATCGAGGAAGAGGTAAGAACGGCGGCTTACAAGATAATTGAAGCTAAAAGAGCAACATACTACGGCATCGGTATGAGTCTCACAAGGATTACAAAGGCAATCCTTGGAAACGAAAACTCAGTAATAACAGTTTCTGCAAACTTACGTGGTGAGTACGGACAGAACGATGTTTTCGTAGGAGTGCCATGTGTGGTAAACAGTTCAGGTATCCAGAGAATACTTGAGATATCACTCACAGAGGAAGAGAAAGCAAAGTTCGCCGAGTCCTGTGAAGAGCTGAGACAGACATATGATGAGTTGAATGAGAAATAAAAACAATGTTATACTGATTTATAAGTATAAGAGTGCCATATATGATAACAACATAATATGGCACTTTTGACATCTTTGTTTCATTTTGGAGGGGTGACTTGAAGGACGAATATTATTCTATCGGAAAGGTATCTGAGATATGTAATATACCGATAAAAACCTTGAGGTATTATGACAAGATAAATGTAATGGTACCTAATCTAAGACAGGAAAATAATAATTATAGATATTATAGCCATGATCAGATGGTGAGACTGTTTATAATTAAAAAGATTAAGATATTTAGGTTTTTCGTTGGAAGAGGTTAAAAAAATATCTTGAAAGAGGAAGATATAAAAAAAGAATTGAGACAATTGTAGAAAAAAAGCAAAACTCCATTAAAGCAGAGATTGAAGAATTAAATAAAAAAAGTATGAGGAAGCTGCAACTTTAAAAAAATAAAAATTCATACAGCATATGAAATCCTTGAAAATAGTAACAACTATAGTGCTGAATCATCTTTTAAGTTAGAAAAACAAAGAGAAGTTTATGTATTCAGCAAAAACTACTATGATGCAGTCATATAAAAATGAAAAACGTTAATCTGGAAAAAAATGGATTGATATAATAGAATCGGCTAAAGAAAGAAATTTGAATATTCAAGGTGATATACTTGTATCATATCATACAGAAATGTTTGGACAATTCATAAATAGAGACTGTGAAGTGGAATTTTCTATTGTTGTAGAGAATAATATTGAAGATGTCGAAGTAAAGAAGTTTGGTGATTTTTTTGCTGCCAATGCAATACATGTAGGAGAGTATAGTGATATAATTCATACATATATTTCATTAAAGAGATGGATAGAAGAGAAAGGTCTTGTGGTAAACGGTCCGGTAACAGAAAGGTTTATGTTGTCACCGGTTGATATACCCAATACAAAGTCACATATTGTAAAGATAATAATCCCGGTAAAACCAACCATATAACAGAATATCAAAGATGTAAAAATAATATATTGCACAACGAAAAGTCTCCACCTGATGGAGGCTTTTTTTGTTATTTTTTTTAAAATAATGTAAATATGTGGTAGGCATTTTCAATAAAAAAACATATATTAGAAATTGTACAATATTACTTTTTTTTATTTTTTTAAATATATATAAAAACATAGGTAATGTTACGTATAATAAAATTGTTCTATTACTACAATATATTTAAAAAGTATAAAATTATAGGAGAATAATCGTAAATTGATTTACAAAAATATAATAATTTAATAAAATAATAACTTGATTATACAATAACTGTATGTTTTAAGATAATACTTGAAAAAAATAAGTAATAAGTAAATAATAATTATTAAATTAACATTATTAATATAAATATATAGGAAAGGAGGACAGTATGGCGGGATTTATTATATCAAATACTATATCCAACTTGATCGTATGTGGACTGTGGACATACCTTTCGTCGATGTTTGCAGGCCCATTAATTGCACCATGGGTAGGATTTGCAGGATGTACATCTTATTATTCAGCAGGCTGTGGTAAAAACGGTTTTATCAGATCATTATGCAGCAATATAGCAGGAATCTTTATCGGATGTACCATCATTTGGTTATGTGTAAATGTAAATGGCAGTTTATGGTTTAACGGACTGATAACCGGTATTTTTACGGGAGTTATTATATATTTGACACATTGTGATTTAACCAGATTTGCAAATTGTACATTTATAGGTGGATTCAGTGCATTTGCATCAGGTGGTAATTGGAAGATGCTTATTATTTGCTTTATCTTAGGAAATATTGTTGGGCTCATTTCAGATTATTTCGGAAGATTTATTTTAGCAAAGTTTTTCAAGAAAACAGATAAAAAAGACTGGGTCATTGCTAAATTTTTAGAGGATTAAGAATCAAAAAGTAAGGGGTTTTAATATGAGCAAAATTTTAAAATTGGCATATGGCATGGAGAAGTCGGAAGGCTTTAATTACAGACTTGCCATGGAGGAAGCATCCAGATGTCTTCTATGTGAAGATGCACCTTGTTCTAAGGGCTGTCCGGCAGGGACAGACCCGGCTAAGTTCATTCGCTCACTGAGATTTAAGAACATAAAAGGTGCTGCAGAGACAATAAGAGAAAACAATCCTTTAGGTGGTTCATGTGCCTGGGTATGTCCTTATGACAGAATGTGTGAAGAAGAATGTAGTAGATGTGGAATAGATAAGCCTATACAGATCGGTAAAATACAAAGATATCTGGTTGAAGAAGAACAGGCTATATCGGCAAAGTTTGTCAGTGCCGGAGAAAAGATCGGAAAGAAGGTAGCGCTGATAGGTGCCGGACCTGCATCACTTGCTTGCGCAAGAGAGCTCGCACTTGCAGGAGTGGATACAACAATTTTTGAAAGCAGGCTAAGGCAGGTGGAGTTTTGAGATATGGAATCACACCTACAAGACTTCCTGACCGTGTTGTGGATTTTGATATAGAACTTATAAAAGAGTTGGGAGTAAAGTTTGAATTCGGTAAGGAAATCAAATTTGAAGATATTCCTAAACTTAAGAGTGAGTATGACGCTGTATTTGTCGGAGTTGGTCTTTGGGGTTCAAAGAAAGTAGATATAGAAGGTAGTAATCTTAAGGGCGTTGAGTCGGCAATCGAGTTTTTGTTTAAAGCTAGAACAGGTGAGATTAAAGAACTTCCGGAGAGAGTAATTGTAATCGGAGGCGGTGATGTGGCAATGGATTGTGCTACAACCGCAAGACAATTGGGTGCTGAAAAAACCTGTATCTGCTATAGAAGAACTATAGAAGAGGCACCTGCAAATATTGAAGAGATTTCTTTTGTAAGAGAGATGGGAATTCCTATTTATACCGGATTTGCTCCTGAAAAGATCTGTGGAGAAAACGGTCAGGTAAGAGCTCTTGTTGCAAAGGGAATGAAGGATGATAATGAGATGACACTTAAGGCAGATATGGTCGTATTTGCAATAGGTCAGAATCAGGTTGAAGACTACAAGAGTTTTGTTGCAGGTGATGGAGTATTTGCCGGTGGTGATGCATTACATGGTGTCGGTATAACAGTGGTAGAGTCTGTTCATGAAGGAAAAGAAGCAGCTTACCAAATATTAGATTATATAAGGTGAGGAGATTAATATGGCTTTGAAAAAAGATTTATCAATAAATTTTTTAGGTGTTGATTGTGAGAATCCTTTTTTTCTATCTTCTTCACCTGTAGGCAGCAACTATGAGATGTGTGCTAAGGCACTGAGAGCCGGTTGGGGTGGTATTTTTTATAAAACAATAAGTGTTTTTATACCAAATGAATGTTCCCCAAGATTTGATATAGCTTCAAAAGAGGGAACGCCTTGGACCGGATTTAAGAATATGGAGATGACTTCAGACAAGCCTAATGAAGTAAACTTTGAGTTTATCAGGCAATTAAAGAAGGACTTTCCGAATAAAGTGATAGTTTCAAGTATCATGGGCGCAAGCGATGATGAGTGGGCGATACTTGCAAAAGAGTCTGAAAAGGCCGGAGCGGATATGATTGAATGTAATTTCTCATGTCCGCAGATGACATCATCAACTATGGGCTCTGATGTAGGACAGAATCCTGATTTGGTAAAGCATTATTGTGAAGTGGCTTCTTCAAGCACAAAATTACCGATAATAGCAAAGATGACACCAAATCTTGGAAATATGGAGATTCCTGCAAGAGCAGCTATAGAAGGCGGTGCAAAGGGAATAGCTGCAATCAATACAGTAAAATCTATCACAAATCTTGATATAAACTTAAGAACAGGAATGCCTGTTGTAAACGGAAAATCTGCAATATCAGGATATTCCGGAGCAGCGGTAAAACCGATTGCACTAAGATTTATATCAGACTTAATGCATGATCCGATTGTGAGCAAAGTTCCTATAACCGGAATGGGCGGTATAGAAACCTGGAGAGATTGCCTTGAATTTTTGATGCTTGGTGCATCAAATCTTCAGGTAACAACAGCAGTAATGCAATATGGATATAGAATTGTTGAAGATATGATAAGCGGTATATCACATTATATGAATGATTACGGAATCAATAAACTTCAGGATATAGTGGGTACTGCTGTAGGAAATATTGTTGGTGCTGATGATTTGGATAGATCATATAAGATCCTGGTTCAGATCGATAAAGAAATGTGTTGGCTGTGGTAGATGCTATGTATCATGCTTTGATGCGGCTCACCAGGCTATTGAATATGACTATGCAACCAGAGTACCTACAATAAATGAAGATAAATGTGTAGGATGTCATCTTTGCTTAAATGTTTGTCCGGTAATGCATTGTATACAACCTGGAAAACTTGTTTATAAGGATAAGAAGGATAATCATGCTGTTACTTTGAAGGAGAGCAATAGCTATTTATAAAGAAAAGGGGGTAGATTATGTTAGATTTAATTATTAAAGGTGGTGTGGTAGTTACAGCAACAGATATGTTCCCATGTGATGTGGGTGTAAAAGACGGTAAGATTGTTGAGATGGGAATGAATCTTGATATGGATGCAAAGGAAGTAGTGGATGCTACGGGAAAGCTTGTACTTCCGGGAGCATTGGATGTGCATACTCACCTTGCTATGCCTTTTGGAGGAACAATATCTGCCGACAGTTACCTTTCAGGTACCAGAGCTGCAGCCTGTGGAGGTGTTACTACAATATTTGACTATCCGGTTCAGAGAAAAGGCGGCACCATTATGGATTTGGTAAATTCCAAAAAAGCCATACTTGAAAAAGAAGCGTGTGTGGACTGGGCATCTCATTGTATAATTACAGACTTTAATGACGGTCAGATACTTGAAGAGATGGAAGAAGCCGTTAGAGAAGGTATTACTTCTTACAAATGCTTCATGGTATACAAAAAAGCCGGAATGATGGTAGATGACGGAATGTTTGCGACTTTACTTCTGAGAGCAAAGGAACTGGGAGCATTGGTAAATGTTCATGCAGAGAATTCCGACATGATAGATTATTTTGAAGCCAAGTTCAAAAAGAAGGAAACTTAAGTCCTTGGTATCACTATCTGGCACGTCAGGAGTTTGTTGAGGCTGAAGCCGACAGAAGAGCTCTGCATTGGTGTAAGCATTTGGATGCGCCGCTCTACATTGTTCATATGGCTGACAAGGAAGGACTTGAGGCATGTATAGAAGGCAAGAAAGAGGGCGTTCCTATTTATGTAGAGACCTGCCCACAGTATCTTGAGTTCACATGCGATGTATATAAGAGAGAGGATGGAAGAAACTTTGTCTGCTCACCTCCAATAAAGGGAGAGGAAAGCAGACAGGCTCTTTGGGAAGCTATAAAGAAAAATCAGATTGATGTTGTTGCGACCGATCATTGTCCGTTCCAAAGTTATGAAAAAGATTGGGGAATTGACGACTTTACAAAGATTCCAAACGGATGTGCGGGCCTTGAAAACATGTATCCATATATGCTTGATGCCGCTAATTCCGGTAAAATTACTTTTTCACAGGCTGTGGCTCTTTGCTCAACAAATCCGGCAAGAATATTCGGATGTGAAAGGAAAGGCGGAGTCAGAGTGGGAAATGATGCGGATGTAGTTATTTATGACAGGGATAAGGATTTTACCATAAGTGTAAATAATATGCATTCCGACTATGACCACACAATATGGGAAGGTAAGAAACTTCATGGATATCCTGTAAAGACATTCCTTAGAGGACAGCTTGTATATGATAACGGGGATTTCGTAGGAAAGCCAGGAATGGGTAGATTTGTAAAGAGGATACCGAGAAGCTGAAATATAGATTAAAAATTATGCGTAAGTATCACAAGTGTATATGATTAAATACTTTGATAGAATAATTTATAAAAAAATATTGTTTTAAATTTTAGGAGGTAAATATGTATAAGTGTAGCGAAGATAGAATGGCAGATAAGATTAAAACCATGAGTCAGTTTGGTGATGCAGGACATGGAGGTATCACAAGATATTCTCTTTCAAAAGAAAATCTTATGGCAAGAGCTGAATTCAAGAAAAGAATGGAAGCTATCGGTGCAAAGATTAAGACCGATGATATGGCAAATATGTATGCAACATTAGAGGGTAGTGATCCTACACTTCCTGCAATTGTTATGGCTTCACATTCGGATTCAGTAAGAAATGGTGGAAACTATGACGGTATCTTAGGTGTAATGGGAGCTATGGAAGTTTTGGAAACTGTTGCAGAGCAAAAGATACCTCATAAGCACAATCTCGTAGCAATGATTTGGACAAATGAGGAAGGATCTTTATATCCACCTGCTATGATGTCATCAGGAGTTATCTGTAATGATTACTTACCGGAAGAGATTGGAAAGAAATTTAAGCATGAGGATATGCTTGCATCAACTTCAGTTCTTGATAAGAATAAGACATTTAAAGAGGCCCTTGAAGCAAGCGGCTATAAGGGAGATGTAGCAAACAGATTAAATCCTAAGGATTATAAGGCAATGTTCGAGCTTCATATTGAGCAGGGACCTATCCTTGAGGCTGCAAAGAATGATATCGGAATAGTTACCTGTGTTCTTGGAATGATAAACTACAGAATCAAAGCGTTCGGACAGTCAGATCATGCAGGAACAACTCCTATGCCATATAGAAAAGATGCATTATATGCAGCTGCAAAGCTTTTACAGTATCTTCATGATGAGCTTGATAAGCTTGACAAGGCACTCGTATATACCACAGGTGAGATAGTATGTCATCCAAATGTACATACAGTTATTCCTGATTTTGTAGAGTTCTCAATAGATGCAAGACATGAGGATCCTAAGGTTATAGAGCAGGTTGTTGAAGTAATAAAGAATATGCCGAAGGAAATAGTAGGCTGTACTACAGGTTATGAGAGGGCATGGTCACGAGACACAGTTTACTATGATGAGAAGCTGGTAGGTTATGTAACAGAAGCTGTAAATGAGCTCGGATATTCAAATCAGAGAATTAACTCAGGTGCAGGACATGATGCACAGTTTGTAAGCTATATGATGCCTACTACAATGATATTTGTACCTTCAAAGGACGGACACTCACATTGCGAAGAGGAGTTTACACCGGTTGAGCAGTGTACAAAGGGTGCAAGCGTACTTTTGAATGCAGTATTGAAGTGTGATGCTCAATAATATGATTTAAGTGTTGGGGTCAAATATTTTGGCCCCAACATTACAGTAGAACAGAGGTGTGAAATGAGTGTTAGAAAAGTAGCGGAATTAAATTATAATATGACAACTGCCGATGCAAATAATGTTGACGGAAAAAAATACCGTTTGGAAGACAGTTTGATTTTATCGGTGATGTTGAAACAGAGTTGATGATATTAAATGACGGTGATGAATCTTTGTGCCTTGGATATACAGATGTTGAACTGTATGAAGATGCGTATGTAGGTGATCAACTTAATTTTAGAGCAGAGATGCTAAAGGTGGGAAATACATCAAGAACCTGTAGAATAAGTACATATAAGGTTGCAACACCTGCTTACAGAATGGGTATCAAAGATGCAAATCCCGGAGATATGTATTATTTTGATCCTCCAAAATTGATTACTGAAGGTACTGTAGTACTTGTAGTAAAGAAAGAATTACAACGTGGAAATCAGCCAAGTGGTGAAGTTATTGACCCTTGGAGAGAACTTGAGCTTTAATAGGGGGTATTATGAGTACTGAAGTTACATTAAGATATAGAATGTCCGATAGAGATGTTTTCTACGGTGGAGGAGTTGTAAACGGTGCCAGGTCTATTACTTTGATGGAAGATACCGCAAACAGATTGATGACCAAGGTTTATGGAAATCAAAGCAGATGTGCAAAGGTAAGAAAAGTAAGATTGTTTGTGCCATGTTTTGCCGGAGATTATATGGAGTATAAGGCGAGACTTTTGGGTGAAGAAAACGGAAGAGCAATTATAGAAGTACGTTCTTTTAAGGTTGCGGTTATCCCTGAGGAGCCTGAGTTTGAAAGCTCTATAGATGTTTTGGAAGATCCTCCTCTTTCAACAGTATGTATTTTTGAATATGTTATTCCTGCAAAGAAGGAAAAAAAGAAAGCAAAAGCCCTTGAGGGGTTGAAAGTTCTTGACCTTACACATGCATATAACGGTCCTTTCTGTACCGCACTTTTAGCAGACAACGGTGCTGAGGTTATAAAGATAGAGCCTCTTACAGGTGATCAGTCAAGATATTGGCCTCCAATGGATGACAATAGCGGTGAGAGCGGATTTTATGCATTTATAAACAGAAACAAAAAGGGAGTTACTCTTAACTTAAAGACTGAAAAAGGAAGAGAGATTTTCTATGACCTTGTCAGAGAGGCTGATGTGGTGGTAGAAAACTTCAGAGTCGGAGTAACAAAGAAATTACAGGTTGACTATGAGACATTAAAGAAGATAAATCCAAGAATAATTTATGCTTCAGGTAGCGGTTTCGGACAGTATGGACCTTTCTCAAACAGACCGTGCTATGATATCGTTGCACAGGCTCTGGGCGGTATGATAAATCTTACAGGTTATACAGATGCCCCTCCTGTAAAATGCGGTGTATCGGTAGCCGACAATGTTACCGGAATTTATCTTTGCGTCGGTGTACTTATGGCTCTTTACAGAAGAAATGTAACCGGTGAAGGTCAGCAGGTAGATGTGGCTATGGCAGATACTATATTCACATTGCTTGAAAATGCAATAATCTATACAACCCTTAAGGGAATTATACCTCAGAGACAGGGAAATATTGATGCTACAGTTTCACCATTCAATGTATATGAGGCAAAGGACGGATATATAGCGCTTGGAGTAGGTACAGATAAGCTGTTTAAGGTATTCTGTGATGTAATAGGCAGACCGGACCTTGTTACAAATGAAAAATTTGCAACCAATGATCTCAGAATTAAAAATTACAATGACGGTTTACATGAGATAATTGTGGATTGGGTAAAGCAAAGAGGTAAGGCGGAAGTAGAGAGTATGTTTGAAGAGGTAGGAATACCTTGCGGACAGATACTTGATATGAAGGAAGCGATAGAACATCCACATTTCAAAGCAAGAGAGATGATGGTACATGTTGAGCATCCTACTATCGGTGATATGTATATACAGGGTTGTCCTATAAAGCTTAGCGAAACACCGGGAAGCGTAGATGCTCCGGCACCGCTACTTGGACAACATAATAAAGAGGTTTACGGCTTTGATGATGAAACATTGAAACAATTAAAAGAAGAAGGCGTAATCTAGTGGAGGAAAAGAAATGGATTTTAATTTTTCCAAAGCACAGTTGATGCTGAAAAAAACTGTAGCCGACTTCAGTGAAAATGTGGTAAAACCAAGAGCTGAAGAAATAGATAGAAGCGGAAAATTTCCAAAAGATTTATTTTTGCAGATGACCAAGATGGGATTAACCGGTATAGGAACTGAAGAAAAATATGGAGGAAGCGGAGGCAGAGATATCGAAAAGATAATTGCTGTGGAAGAAATAGCGAAATACTGCGGTTCTACTGCAGCTACACTTTCAATACATACTATATTTGCTTCAGTAATCGAAAAATTCGGTACTGAAGAACAAAAGCAAAAATATTTGCCGGTAGTATGTTCAGGAGGCGAGTTGGGGGCATTTGCCCTCACCGAGCCAAATGCCGGATCTGATGCAGGAAGTGCAAGGACAACCGCTATATTTGATGAGAGTACACAAGAGTATGTTCTAAACGGTACAAAATGCTTTATAACAGGTGGAGGATTGGCAAAGTATGTATTGGTATTTGCTCTTACATCACCTGAATTAAAGACCAAGGGACTTAGTTGTATACTCGTGGAGCGTGGAACTCCGGGATTTTCAATAGGTAAGATAGAAGATAAGATGGGACTTCACGGATCCGAGACAGCGGAGCTTATATTTGATAATTGCAGGGTACCTAAGGATAATCTTATAGGACCGCTCGGTAAGGGATTTAAAATTTCAATGACTGCACTTGACGGTGCAAGAATAGGAATTGCGGCACAGGCTGTTGGAATTGCGGCAGGTGCATTGGATGAAAGCGTAAAGTACACAAAAGAAAGAGTACAATTTGGCAGACCTATTTCCTCATTGCAGGGCTTACAATGGTATATTGCGGAGATGGCTACAAAGGTTGAGTGTGCAAGATGGATGACATATAGAGCGGCAAGCCTTAAAGTAAGCGGTATGCCGTATACAAAAGAGGCTGCTATTGCAAAGTTTAATGCATCAAAGGTAGCCGTTGAAGTAACAGATAAGGCGTTACAGATACATGGAGGATATGGATATATGAGAGACTATCCATTAGAGAGAATGTATCGAGACGCAAAAATAACAGAAATATATGAAGGTACTTCAGAGATTCACAAGGTTGTTATAGCCAGAGAAGTGCTGAAATAGGGGGTAATATGAAGATCATTGTATGTATAAAGCAGGTGCCAAATACAAGTGAAGTCAAGATCAACCCTGAAACAAAAACACTTATCAGAGACGGAGTGGAAAGTATAATAAATCCTGATGATAAGAATGCACTTGAGGCGGCATTAAAAATAAAGGATGAAAAGGGTGCTAAGGTCGTTGTAGTAAGTATGGGACCTATGCAGGCAAAGGAAGCACTACTTGAGGCTCTTGCTATGGGCGCTGACAGCGCTTATCTTATAAGTGACAGAAAATTCGGTGGATCCGATACTTGGGCTACAGCAACCATTTTGGCGGCTGCCATAGAAAAAATAGGCGACTATGATTTGATTATATGTGGCAGACAGGCTATAGACGGTGATACTGCTCAGGTTGGACCGGAGATAGCAGAGTTTCTTAATATACCACAGGTTACATATGCAAAGGAGTTGGAACTAAAAGACGGTGCGGTCAGAGTAAAAAGATTTTGTGAGTCAAAAGACTATGAATTTGAAGTAAAGCTTCCTGCCCTTATCACAGCTATCAAAGAACTTAACACTGCAAGATATCCAAGTGTGAAAGGAATCTTTAAAGCTTATGAGGGTGATGAAGAATTGGTGAAGATCCTTACCTTTGATGACTTGAATGTGGATGAAACTCAGATAGGTATCAAAGGTTCACCAACAAATGTACATCGTTCATTCGTGCCTGTAAAAGAAAAGCATAGTGAGTTTATAGAAGGAAATACGGCCATGGAAAAAGCCAAACTTCTTTTGACAAAGCTATATGAGAATAAATTGATACAGTCCGGAGGTGCCAAGTAGTGGAAAGAGCAAAGGTAAATCAAGACATTAATCTTAATGACTATAATGATGTATGGGTACTTGCAGAAACTGTAAACGGAAAAACTTTGCCTATAACATTGGAACTGATGGGTGAGGGCAGAAAACTTGCAAATGACCTTGGGAAAAAACTTGCAGTAATTGTGCCGGGCTATAATATAGAAGAGGCCGCAAAGGAGCTTGTGGGGTATGATGTCGATATAGTATACTATGTGGAACATGAACTCTTGAAAGATTTTTCCACTTTGGGATTTGTGGAGGTACTTTCAAAAGAAGTGAAAAAAAGAAAACCGGAAGTTCTTTTGGTTGGTGCAACCTCTATAGGTAGAGATATAGGACCGAGACTTGCCGCAAGGCTTGGAACCGGACTTACTGCCGATTGCACAGGACTGGAGGTTGACGCGGAAGATAAGAAGCTTCTTATGACAAGACCTGCTTTTGGTGGAAATATTATGGCTACAATTATTTGTCCTAAAAACAGACCACAGATGGCAACCGTAAGGCCGGGAGTGATGGCAAGGGCAAAGAAAATTGAAAAGTCAAATGCAAGTTTTGAAAAGATCATACCTGAGTTGAAAGAAGAAGATATAAGATCAAAACTTATCGGAACAATTGAACATGATCAAACGGGTAAATTTGACAGATGCAAAGATTATTGTATCAGGCGGTAGAGGAATCAAGAATAAAGACGGTTTTGCATTGATTGAAAGTCTTGCTAAAGCTCTGGGCGGTGAAGTGGGTTCATCACGTGCCTGTGTGGATGCAGGATGGATAGACTCATCTCACCAGGTTGGACAGACAGGAACGACTGTAAGACCTGATTTATATATTGCCTGCGGTATATCGGGGGCTATACAGCATTTGGCGGGAATGAGCGAATCGAAGTATATTGTTGCAATAAATACAGATAAAAATGCACCTATATTTGATATTTGTGATTATGGTATCGTAGGTGATTTAAAAGAAATTATACCGGCACTTGTTTCAAGTATAGAATCGGGAGAGTTTACATTATAGTAATTTCTTGGAAAATTTGAATATGGGGTGGCTTATGCTACCCCTGATTTTGTTTATTTACAGTTTTAAAAAAATTAAGGAGGAGATATGGAACAAGTTCTTGTGAAAAATAAAATGGAGGTGGAACCTATAAAATCTCTTATTTTAAAGATGTCCATACCACCTCTTATTTCTATGTGTATGCAGTACTCATACAATCTCCTGGATTGTATATTTGTATCATGTGTAAGTGAAAAATCATTAAGTGCCGTATCCATAATTTTTCCTATTACCACACTTTATATTGCTATAGCTATTTGGATTGGAGTAGGAGTCAGTGTACTGGTTGCAAAATACCTCGGGGAAAAGGATGAGGAAAAGGCCAATACGATAGTGGCCAATGGAATAATAGTGTCTTTTTTTGTGAGCAGTTTTGTAACCTTTATAACAATGAAAATTATGAGGGGATTTATACTTTCGTTTACAAGTGATCCGGAGACTATTGGTTTGGCACTGGAGTATATGAATATATGTGTATTTATGGCAATTCCAAGTGCAGTACATATTTGTATACAAAAAGTATTGCAGGGAACCGGAAATATGCTGGCACCTATGTGCTTCCAGATAGCAGGTGTTTTAACAAATTTGATATTCGATCCGATACTTATCTTCGGTTATTTCGGATTTAAACCGATGGGAGTGAAAGGTGCTGCTATTGCAACAGTTATGGGATATACTATCTCGACTATTTTGGCATTTTTGGTATTGATATTACAAAAGCAAAAGGTTAAACTAGGTTTAAAATACTTTATACTTCGGTTTAATCATATAAGGGATATCTTTGTAGTGGGTTTTCCGTCTTTTATAATGAATGTGCTTGGTGCGGCAATGGTATATAATACAAATCTCTTTTTGAAACAATATTCGGAGATTGCAATAGCTTTTTTTGGAGCGTATTTTAAGATACAGCAGATGGTAATAATGACATTAAACGGACTTATACAGGGATGTATACCTGTTATGAGCTATAACTACGGCGCAAAAAGAGAGGACAGATTAAAGGAGAGTCTAAAGATAGGCACAATTGTTGCAATAATACTTACATCATTCAGTATAGTAATGCTTTGGACTTTTACAAAAAATATATTGCTGACCTTTAATCCTCCGAAAGAGATGTTTGAGTTTGGAATTTTCGGTATCAGGATAATGAGTCTTAGCTATGTATTTGTTGGAATTACCACAATGATTGCATCATATATGCAGTCCACAAAAGAATGTAGGTAAAAGCATATTGATAAATCTTTGCAGACAACTTTTGTTACTGGTTCCGGTAATGTTCATCGGCTCAAAGACATTAGGGCTAAAAGGAATTTGGAGCGCATTTTTGATAACTGAATTAATATGTGTAATATTTAGCCTTGTATTATATAAGAATACAAAGATAAATATGGAAAATATTGAGAGTAGATAGAATTATAAAAAAATAATACTTTGCCAATGACCGGTATTTGAAAAAAATTACTTGCAAATATTGCGCTCATATGTTAATATTGTCAAGTGATGAGCGGTGTGGCGGAATGGCAGACGCGACAGACTCAAAATCTGTTATTCGAAAGGGTGTGCGAGTTCGAGTCTCGCCACCGGCATTAAACTGTATGAGGAATTCATGCAGTTTTTTTAATGCAAAAATATTTTTACATTAAAAATATAGTATCAAATCGGATATAAAGGGATAAAATTGGACATTGCATAGAAAGTTTTAAAAATTCTTCCTATAAAATGGAAAAAGTAAGTCTTTTTGTGCTAGAATACATCAAAGAATTTTCATAAGACTTTTATAAAGGTGGTAATATGGATTATAGTAAAGAAGCTTTAAAATTACATGAGGAAAATGGCGGTAAGGTTGCCGTTGTAAGTAAAATAAAAATAAACAGTAGAGATGATTTAAGCACTGCATATACACCGGGAGTGGCAGAGCCTTGTAGAGAGATTGCAAAGGATCCTGAAAATGTATGGAAGTATACGGCAAAGAAAAATCTTGTGGCGGTGGTTTCAGACGGAACGGCTGTACTGGGACTTGGAGATATCGGTCCGAAGGCTGCCATGCCTGTAATGGAAGGTAAGGCAATACTGTTTAAGGAGTTCGGAGATGTGGATGCATTTCCTATATGTATAGATACAAAGGATACTGAGGAGATTATAAAGACTGTAAAGAATATTGCACCATGCTTCGGCGGAATAAACTTGGAGGATATTGCCTCACCTAAATGCTTTGAAATAGAAGAAAGACTTGAAAAAGAACTTGAGATACCGGTTTTTCATGATGATCAGCATGGTACTGCAATAGTTGTTACAGCGGCACTTATCAATGCACTTAAGATTGTAAAAAAAGAAATGTCAGAAATAAAGGTTGTTTTAAACGGGCCCGGAAGCGCCGGCACGGCAATTATCAAAATGCTTTTGGAGTCGGGTGTAAAGAATATAATAGCCTGTGATGAATTCGGTATATTATATAATGACAGAGCAGAGGGGATAAAGGATCATAAAAAATGGCTTTGTACCGTAACCAATAAGGAAGATATGAGAGGCACTCTTTCCGATGCGCTTGTAGGTGCGGATGTGTTTATAGGAGTTTCCGTAGCAAATATCCTTACAAAAGATATGATAAAGACAATGGCAAAGGATCCGATAGTCTTTGCTATGGCAAATCCGAATCCGGAGATTTCATATGACGATGCAATAAAAGCCGGTGTAGCTGTAATGGGAACCGGAAGAAGCGACAGACCGAATCAAATCAACAATGTACTTGCATTCCCCGGGATTTTCAGAGGTGCGCTGGATGCAGGTGCAAGAGATATTAATTATGATATGAAAAAAGCCGCTGCAAAGGCTATTGCAGAGTATATAAAGCCTGAGGATCTGAATTCGGAAAATATTATACCTTCCGCACTTGATAAGAATGTGGCAAAATCTGTAGCGGATGCCGTGGCGAAGGCGGCTAAAGAGAGCGGATGTGTTAGGAAGTGATTATGACAGATATTAAAGATATATTTTTGTTCTCATATAGGGAACTTAAGAAGGTAAGAACTATTACAACAGTAGCTATGTTTGTGGCGTTGTCGATTATATTGGGGGCTTTTACAGTCCCTATCGGCAATTTTTTAAAGATCGGTTTCTCATCTTTGACTACTGTAAGTGTGGGATATTTGTTCGGACCTATTGTAGGTTCGGTTTTTGGAGCGATAACAGATGTTGTAAAGTATGCGATTAAGCCTACAGGACCTTTTTTTCCGGGATTTACTTTAAATGCGATTATTGCAGGATTTATTTACGGAAGTATATTATATAAGAAGCAAGTGGATATAAAGAGGATTTTTATTGCGGAGTTTTTTGTAAGTCTGTTTTGCAATATCTTACTTGGTACACTTTGGCTGAATGTTTTATACGGAAAGGCTTTTCTTGCTATTTTGCCTATGAGAGCTTTGAAGAATATAATTCTTCTGCCTATAAACAGCTTTATGGCATATGCTATACTGAAGTTTTTGGAGCAGTACAAACAAAAAATAAAATAAAATAAAAAAGTGCTTGCAATCAGATTCAATCTGTGCTATCCTGGAACAGCTGTGACATTGATAGCTAAGAAGCATAGGTTGCCGTTTACGGGTTTTATGTGGAGCGAAGGTCATGTTGCAAAAACTGGCGACAAGTCACTGTACAAACAGCATCTCATATTGAGTATTTCGTGTGGTTAAGTTTTACGACACGCACGGAAGAGTGTACAGTCACCGCTTGTCAATTTCTTTTATAAAGATTGAAAAGGAGGCGGCTTTTTTTATGGCAAATCAGGTAATGAGAATCACATTAAAAGCTTATGATCACCAATTGGTTGACAGCTGTGCTGCAAGAATTGTTGATACTGTAAAGAAGACAGGAGCAGCTGTTTCAGGACCTGTTCCACTACCAACAAAGAAGGAAGTGGTTACTATCCTTAGAGCTGTACATAAGTACAAAGACTCTCGTGAGCAGTTCGAGCAGAGAACTCACAAGAGACTGATTGATGTCATTGCACCATCACAGAAGACTGTTGATGCACTTTCCAGATTGGAAATGCCTGCAGGTGTGAACATTGACATCAAAATGAAGAGTAGATAATCCGCTATAAGCGTTAATCCTGCTCTAGGATGAGCACATAGTGCTCCGCTGTAGAATAAACCAGGAGGTATAATAATGAAGAAAGCAATACTTGCTAGAAAAGTAGGTATGACACAGATTTTCGATGAGAACGGCGTGTTAATACCTGTAACAGTTCTTCTTGCAGGACCATGTGTTGTTACACAGGTTAAGACAGAGGAGAATGACGGATACAATTCAGTTCAGGTTGCATATGGACAGATCCGTACAAAGTTGGTTAATAAGGCTAAGGCAGGTCATCTTGCTAAGGCAGGAATTGAGAAGACTGTAGTTGAGAACGGTGATAAGAAGAGAGAAGTTTTTGCTGCCGGAAGATTTATCAGAGAGTTCAAGTTTGAGAATGCATCAGAGTATGCTCCAAAGGCTGAAATCAAAGCAGATATCTTCGCTGCAGGAGATAAAGTTGATGCAACAGCTATCTCAAAGGGTAAGGGCTTCCAGGGTGCTATCAAGCGTCACGGACAGTCAAGAGGACCTATGAGTCACGGTTCAAAGTTCCACCGTCATCAGGGTTCAAACGGTTCATCTTCAGATCCGAGCCATGTATTCAAGGGTAAAGGAATGCCTGGACATATGGGCGCAAGAAGGTGACAACACAGAATCTTGAAATCGTAAGAGTTGATGCAGATAAGAATCTTATCCTTGTAAAGGGTTCAATGCCGGGTTCAAAGAAGGCTCTAATAACATTAAAAGAGACTGTTAAGAAGAAATAACTAACAGAAAGGAGGAACACAAATGGCTAATATATCAGTATTTAATATTGAAGGAAAAGAAGTAGGTAGTATAGAATTAAATGATGCTGTGTTCGGAGTTAATGTTAACGAGCATTTAGTTCATATGGCAGTTGTTGCACAGTTGGCAAACAAGCGTCAGGGAACACAAAAGGCAAAGACCCGTTCCGAAGTTAGCGGTGGCGGTAGAAAGCCTTGGAAGCAAAGGTACAGGGCATGCACGTCAGGGTTCAACAAGATCACCTCAGTGGAAAGGCGGCGGTGTTGTATTTGCACCTACTCCAAGAGATTATACAATCAATCTCAATAAGAAAGAGAAGAGAATCGCTCTTAAGAGTGCTCTTACAAGCAGAGTTCTTGAGAACAAGTTCATCGTAGTTGATGATTTTGCAATGAGCGAGATTAAGACAAAGAAGATGCAGCAGACTTTGAACAACTTAAATGTTAAGAAGGCACTTGTTGTATGTGCTGAGAATGAGAAGAACACTGTACTTTCTGTTAGAAATATATATGGTGTTAAGGCTGCTTCACCTAAGACTATCAATGTATATGATATCTTAAAGTACAATACAGTGGTAGCTTCAAAGGACGCTGTTAAGACTATAGAGGAGGTATATGCGTAATGGCAAACATACAATACTATGATGTAATACTTAAGCCGGTTATTACAGAGAAGAGCATGCTCGGCATGACTGATAAAAAGTATACTTTCCTTGTACATCCTGAGTCAAACAAGACAATGATCAAAGAAGCTGTTGAGAAGATGTTTGACGGCGTTAAGGTTTCAAGAGTAAATACTATGAACCAGGACGGAAAGTCAAAGAGAAGAGGAATGACAACAGGTAAGACAGCAAAGGTTAAAAAGGCTATTGTATGGCTTACAGAGGACAGTAAGGATATTGAGTTATTCCAGGGATTATAAGCAACAGATGTTGCTTTTCTCAGATAATATCTGAGTAATATTATACGGCATCCTGCCGTGATAAAGTGCATAGCACAAGAAGGAGATAAAATGGGAATAAAGAAGTATAGTCCGTATACACCGTCAAGAAGAAACATGACCGGTTTGGACTTTAACGTAATTACAAAGAGCACTCCTGAGAAGTCATTGTTGGCACCTATTAAGAAGAACTCAGGAAGAAACAATCAAGGTAAAATAACAGTTAGACATCGTGGTGGCGGTGCAAAGAGAAATACAGAATCATCGACTTTAAGAGAAACTCTAAAGACGGAGTTCCTGCAAAAGTTGTTGCAATAGAGTATGACCCTAACAGAACAGCAAATATTGCGCTTATCTCATATGTAGACGGTGCAAAGGCTTATATCCTTGCTCCTGAAGGACTTCAGGTTGGAGCTACAATCGTAAGCGGTTCAGGTGCAGAGGCAAGAATCGGAAACTGTTTACCACTTGCAGAGATTCCTGTAGGTGCACAGATTCATAATATCGAGCTTTACCCTGGAAAGGGCGGACAGCTTGTTCGTTCAGCAGGAAATGTTGCACAGCTTATGGCTAAGGAAGGAAAGTATGCAACTCTTCGTCTTCCTTCAGGCGAGATGAGAATGGTTCCGATCATTTGCAGAGCTACTATCGGTATAGTAGGAAACGGTGAGCATTCACTTGTTAAGCTCGGTAAGGCGGGAAGAAAACGCCACATGGGTATCAGACCTACAGTTCGTGGTTCTGTCATGAACCCTAATGACCATCCACACGGTGGTGGTGAAGGTAAAACCGGAATCGGTCGTCCGGGTCCATCTACTCCTTGGGGTAAACCGGCTCTTGGTCTTAAGACTAGAAACAAGAAGAAACAGTCTAATAAGCTAATCATCAGAAGAAGAGATGGTAAGGCCGCTACTAAATAAAGGAGGAAAGATAAATGTCACGTTCACTTAAAAAAGGACCATTTGCAGATGCAAGTTTATTAAAGAAAGTTGACGCAATGAACAAAGCCGGCGACAAGAGTGTCATCAAGACATGGTCACGCCGTTCTACAATCTTCCCACAGATGGTAGGTCATACTATTGCTGTTCATGATGGAAGAAAGCATGTTCCGGTATATGTTACCGAGGATATGGTAGGACACAAGCTTGGTGAGTTCGTTGCTACAAGAACTTACAGAGGACATAAAGCTGACGATAAGAAAGCTTCAAGATAAGAGAGGGTTGAAAGGAGGTTTTTAAATGGCAAAAGGACATAGATCCCAGATTAAAAGAGAAAGAAATGCAGTTAAGGACACCAGACCATCAGCTAAGCTCTCATATGCCAGAGTACCTGTTCAGAAGGCATGTTTCGTGCTGGATGCTATCAGAGGTAAGAATGTTGGTGAGGCTTTGGGTATTCTTATGTATAGCCCAAGATATGCGTCAAGTGTTATCAAGAAATTGGTAGAGTCAGCAGTTGCTAATGCTGAGAACAACAACAATTTAGATCCGTCTAAGTTATATATTGCAGAGTGTTACGCAAGTGACGGCCCTATAATGAAGAGAATTAAGCCTAGAGCACAGGGTAGAGCTTATCGTATCGAGAAGAGAATGAGCCATATCACAGTGGTCTTAGATGAAAGATAGGAGGAGACGCGAAAATGGGACAGAAAGTTAATCCACATGGACTTAGAGTCGGTGTTATAAAAGACTGGAGCTCCAGATGGTACGCTGATAAGGATTTCGCTGATTGCTTAGTGGAAGACTACAATATCAGAAAGTTCTTAAAGAAGAAACTTTATTCAGCAAGCGTATCAGATATTGAAATAGAGCGTGCTTCAGACAGAGTTAGAATAATACTTCATACTGCAAGACCGGGTGTTGTTATCGGTAAGCAGGGTGCTGAAGTTGAGAAATTAAAGAAGGAAGTATCAAAGTTTACAGATAAGAAAGTATTCATTGATATTAAAGAAATCAAGAGACCTGACAGAGATGCACAGCTTGTAGCTGAGAATATCGCTGCACAGCTTGAGAACCGTATTTCATTCCGTAGAGCAATGAAGTCAACAATGTCAAGAAGTATGAAGGCAGGAGTTCTTGGTATCAAGGCAAGCTGTTCAGGACGTCTTGGCGGTGCGGATATGGCTCGTACAGAGTTCTATTCAGAGGGTACTATCCCGCTTCAGACATTGAGAGCCGACATTCAGTACGGTTTTGCAGAGGCAAACACAACATACGGTAAAGTCGGTGTTAAGGTTTGGATTTATACAGGTGAGGTGCTTCCTCAAAGAAAAACACAGGAAGGGAGCGTAAAATAATATGTTAATGCCTAAGAGAGTAAAGCGTAGAAAACAGTTTAGAGGTTCTATGGCAGGTAAGGCCCTAAGAGGCAATAAGATCACTTACGGTGAGTATGGTTTAGTATCCCTTGATCCTTGTTGGATAAAGTCAAACCAGATAGAGGCTGCCAGAGTTGCTATGACTCGTTATATCAAGCGTGGCGGTAAAGTTTGGATAAAGATTTTCCCTGATAAGCCTGTTACAGCAAAGCCTGCTGAGACTCGAATGGGTTCAGGTAAGGGTGCTACAGAGTATTGGGTAGCTGTTGTAAGCCGGGTCGTGTATTATTCGAGATCGCAGGCGTACCTGAAGAGATTGCCAGAGAGGCACTTCGTCTTGCAATGCATAAGCTTCCTTGCAGATGTAAGATAGTTTCAAAGGCTGATTTGGGAAGGCGGTGAAGCAAGTGAAAAACTAAGAATTATGTAAACGAATTAAAGTCAAAAAAAGCTTAGAACAGTTAAATGAGGAATTGGTTTTGGCAAAGAAGGAACTTTTCAACCTTAGATTCCAAAATGCAACCAGCCAGTTGGATAACACTTCAAGAATTAAGGAAGTTCGTAGGAACATTGCCAGAATTCAGACAGTTATCACTGAGAATGCAAAATTGGCATAAAGATAAAGGAGATAAACCGTGGAGAGAAATCTTAGAAAAACCCGTATCGGCAAGGTTGTTAGCGATAAGATGGATAAGACAATCACTGTTGCAATCGAAGACCATGTAAAGCATCCACTTTATGGCAAGATTGTAAAGAAGACTGTTAAGTTCAAGGCACATGATGAGAAGAATGAATGTAACATTGGCGATACTGTAAAGATTATGGAGACAAGACCTCTTTCAAAGGATAAGAGATGGAGACTTGTACAGATAATTGAGAAGGCAAAATAATTAGGTAGGAAGGAGTATCCGGCATGATTCAGCAGGAAACAAGATTGAAGGTAGCCGATAACACCGAGCAAAGGGAATTGCTTACAATTCGTGTTATGGGTGGTTCAACTAGAAGATATGCTCATATCGGCGATATAATCGTCGCTACCGTTAAAGATGCAACACCCGGCGGTGTTGTTAAGAAAGGCGATGTTGTCAAGGCTGTTGTAGTAAGATCAGTCAATAGCACACGCCGTAAAGACGGTTCATACATCAAATTCGATGAAAACGCAGCAGTTATAATCAAGGATGACAAGACTCAAGAGGTACTCGTATCTTTGGACCGGTTGCAAGAGAACTTCGTGAGAAGCAGTTCATGAAGATTGTATCTCTCGCACCTGAAGTATTATAAGGAGGTCTAGCGTGCATAAAATCAAAAGAGATGATATGGTTAAAATCATATCTGGAAAAAGATAAAGGCAAGACAGGTAAAAGTATTAAAGGTTGATACTAAGAAGAACAGAGTAATAGTTGAAGGCTGTAATATGATTACAAAAGCATACAAAAGCCAAGTATGGCTAACCAGAACGGCGGTATCGTAAATACAGAGGGAACTATTGATATATCAAATGTAATGTTGGTTGTTGACGGTCAGGCTACAAGAGTCGGTTTTGAAGTAAAAGACGGCAAGAAGGTTCGTGTAGCTAAGAAGACCGGTAAGGCTATCGACTAATTGGAAAGGAGGAAAACATGGCAAGATTAAAGGAAATGTATGACAACGAAATCGTCAAGAAAATGACTGAGAAGTTTGGATATAAGAATCCTATGCAGGTACCGAAGCTTGATAAGATCGTTATCAATATGGCTGTCGGTGAGGCAAAAGACAATGCAAAAGTGTTAGATGCTGCAGTTAGAGATCTTGAAATTATCTCCGGACAAAAGGCGGTAGTTACAAAGGCTAAGAAATCAGTTGCTAACTTTAAACTTAGAGAGGGTATGCCTATAGGTTGTAAGGTAACTCTTCGTGGTTCAAAGATGTATGAGTTTGCTGACAGACTTATAAACCTTGCTCTTCCTAGAGTGCGTGACTTTAGAGGTGTAAATCCTAATGCATTTGACGGTAGAGGAAACTATGCTCTTGGAGTTAAGGAACAGCTTATCTTCCCTGAGATAGAGTATGATAAGATTGACAAGGTTCGCGGTATGGACGTTATTTTCGTTACTACTGCAAACACAGATGAAGAAGCTAGAGAACTTTTGACATTATTCAATATGCCATTTTTCAAATAATTTAGGAGGAAGATTTCATGGCAAAGACTTCAATGAAGATTAAGCAGGCCAGACCGGCAAAATTCTCTACAAGAGAATACAGCAGATGCAAAATCTGTGGTCGTCCACATGCTTATCTTAAAAAGTATGGTATCTGTAGAATTTGCTTCCGTGAATTGGCTTATAAGGGTCAGATCCCGGGAGTTAAGAAAGCTAGCTGGTAGGCAGGCATTGAGCACTTAATGAGCACGAACGAAGTGAAGTGCGAATTTAGTGCGAAAGCCCGTCCCGAGACATTGAACACTTAGTGAACACGCAGTGTGAACTTAGTGTGAAAGTCGTTCGCGACACTCAGCGAAAACGTAGTTTGAGCGCTAGTGGAGTCGAACCCACCCGGTACATAAATGTATATTAATGTCGAGTGGACGCCACCCGGCACATATATGTATGCTGATGTCGAGTGGACGCATTTATCAAAAGGCTTAATCAAAGCAAAGAAAAGAATTTATACAAGATACATTTAAAATAAACAGGAGGAAAAAATTCCATGACAATGAGCGATCCAATTGCAGATATGCTTACCAGAATCAGAAATGCAAATACTGCAAAACATGACTCAGTTGATATTCCTTCCTCAAAGATGAAAATAGCAATAGCTAACATACTTGTAGAAGAAGGTTATGTAGAGAAGTACGAACTTGTTGACAATGGTAACTTCAAGGATATCAGAATATTCCTTAAGTATACAGCTAACAAGAGCGAGAGAATAATAAGTGGATTGAAGAGAATTTCAAAGCCGGGCTTACGTATATACGCAAGCAGAGATGAGCTTCCAAGAGTTCTTGGCGGTCTTGGAACAGCTATTATTTCAACAAATAACGGCGTTATCACAGACAAAGAAGCAAGAAAGCTTAACGTAGGTGGAGAAGTATTAGCTTTCGTTTGGTAGGCATTGAGTACTTAATGAGCACAAACGAAGTGCAGTGCGAATTTAGTACGAAAGCCCGTCCCGAGCCTTAGCGAAAACGAGCAAAGCGAGTTTGAGCTTAGTCGAGTGGACGCCAAAACGAAAGAATATAATAATATAAATTAAGTTTCAACTCTAATAGCAGTCATAAAGAAATATTTCTTTAATGACTTCCTATTAGATGATATAAACCTGAAAACCTGAGCGAAAAGCTCACGACAAATTTAAGGAGGAAGACGGCATGTCACGAATTGGAAGAATGCCTATCGCAATTCCGGCAGGAGTAACTGTTACAATTGCAGAAAATAATCATGTGACTGTAAAAGGTCCTAAGGGTACACTTGAGAGAGCATTACCTTTAGAGATGACCATTAAGCAGGAAGGTGATGATATCGTAGTAAGCAGACCTAACGACTTAAAGAAAAACAAGTCATTACACGGTCTTACAAGAACCCTTATACACAACATGGTAGTCGGTGTAACCGAAGGCTATGAGAAGGTGCTTGAGGTAAACGGTGTTGGTTACAGAGCGGCAAAGCAGGGAAATAAGCTTGTGCTTTCACTCGGATATTCACATCCGGTAGAGATGGTGGATCCTGAGGGTATCACATCAGTTCTTGACGGACAGAACATCATCAAAGTACAGGGTATCGACAAGGAAAAAGTCGGACAGTACGCTGCAGAGATCAGAAGCAAAAGAAAGCCTGAGCCATACAAGGGCAAAGGTATTAAGTACTCTACTGAAGTTATCAGACGTAAAGTCGGTAAGACCGGTAAGAAATAATAGGAGGGTAATTAAATGGTTAGCAAAAAATCAAAGAGCGATCTCAGAATCAAAAAGCATTCCAGATTGCGTAATCGTCTCAGCGGAACTACTGAGAGACCACGTCTTGCTGTATTTAGAAGCAACAACCATATGTACGCTCAGATTATTGACGACACAGTGGGAAATACAGTAGTAAGTGCATCAACACTTGAGAAGAGTGTAAGAGAAGAGCTTTCAAAAACAAATGATGTAGATGCTGCAGCATATGTTGGAACTCTTGTTGCAAAGAGAGCCCTTGAGAAGGGTATAGACAAAGTTGTGTTTGATAGAGGAGGATTCATCTATCAGGGTAAGATAGCTGCACTTGCAGAAGCTGCACGTGAAGCAGGATTACAATTCTAATAGGAGGAGAAACATACATGAAGAGACAAATCATCGATCCAAGCAAATTGGAGTTAAATGACAGAGTCGTAAATATCAAGCGTGTATCCAAAACCGTAAAAGGTGGACGTACAATGAAGTTTTCTGCTCTTGTTGTTGTAGGTGACGGTAATGGTCATGTCGGTATCGGTCTTGGAAAGGCAGGAGAGGTACCTGAGGCTATCCGTAAAGGTAAAGAGGCTGCAACTAAGTCATTAGTTGAAGTTAGAATAGATGAGAATTCAAGTGTTCCACATGATTACACAGGAAAGTTCGGAAGTGCAAGCGTACTTTTGAAGAGAGCACCTGAAGGTACAGGTATTATCGCAGGTGGTCCTGCACGTGCGGTATTGGAGCTTGCAGGATATAAGAATATCCGTTCAAAGTCTCTAGGTTCAAACAACAAGACAAATGTATGTCTTGCTACACTTGCAGGTTTGGCAGCACTTAAGACACCTGAAGAGATTGCAAAGCTTCGTGGTAAGTCAGTTGAAGAAATACTAGCATAATAGGAGGAAAAATATGGCAAAGTTAAAAAAATTACATTGGTTAAGTCTCCTATCGGTGCTATCCCAAAGCAGAGAGCAACTGTAGAAGCACTTGGTTTGAGAAAGTTAAACAAGACAGTTGAAATGCCTGATAATGATGCTGTAAGAGGTATGATTTGGCATGTAAGACATCTTGTAAAAGTTGAAGAAGTCTAAAGAAGGAGGTGTAGTGATGGATTTATCTAATTTACAGCCTGCATTAGGCTCAAAGCACAGCGATAATTTCAGACGTGGCCGTGGACATGGTTCAGGTAACGGTAAGACTGCCGGTAAGGGTCACAAGGGTCAGAAAGCGCGTTCAGGACCTACAAGACCTGGATTTGAAGGTGGTCAGATGCCTTTATACAGACGTATCCCTAAGAGAGGATTTACAAATCGTAACTCTAAGGATATTGTAGCTGTTAACGTTTCAGTTCTTGATCGTCTTGAGGACGGCGTTGAGGTTACTCCTGATACATTATTGGCTGCCGGAATTATAAGACATACAAGAGACGGAGTTAAGCTTTTAGGAAACGGTTCGGTAACAAAGAAATTTACTGTTAAGTACATTGCTGTTAGTGAAAGTGCAAAAGCTAAGATTGAAGCTGCAGGCGGAACTTGTGAGGTGATCTAATGCTCACAACACTCCTAAATGCATTTAAAGTAAAGGATGTACGAAAGAAGCTTCTGTACACATTTATAATGCTGGTAATTATTCGCTTCGGCAGTAATTTACCTATACCGGGTGTGAATACAACTTATTTCAAAGATTTCTTTGAAAAACAAGCCGGAGATGCGTTCGGATTTTTCAACGCCATCACCGGTGGATCATTTGAAAGTTTGAGTGTGCTTGCACTTAGCATCACTCCTTATATTACTAGTTCTATCATAATACAGCTTTTAACAATTGCGATTCCGGCACTTGAGGAATTACAACAGGATGGAGAAGACGGAAGAAAAAAGATAGTTGAGTATACAAGATACTTAACTGTCGCACTAGCCCTCTTACAGTCTTCAGCCATGGCAATTGGATTCGGTAGACAAGGACTTTTAATACATTTTGGAATAAAGAGTGTAGTTGTAGCTATAGTTACAATGACGGCAGGTAGTGCATTTTTGATGTGGATTGGAGAAAGAATTACAGAGAACGGAGTAGGAAACGGTATTTCAATAGTACTTCTTCTGAATATTCTTGCTTCATTACCGTCTGACTTTAACAATCTTTATGTGAGATTCTTAAAGGGACAGACAGTAGCTAAGATGGTAGTTGCTGCAGCTATTATAATAGCCTTTATAGTAGCGATGGTAGTATTCACCATTGTCTTGCAGGATGCTGAAAGAAGAATTCCTGTACAATATTCATCCAAAACGCAGGGTAGAAGAAGTGTAGGCGGAACATCATCAAATATTCCGCTCAAAGTAAATACTGCAGGTGTTATTCCTGTAATTTTCGCTTCTTCAATATTCTCTACACCTATAGTTATTGGCCAATTCTTGCAAGTTAATAACGGTTCAATAATAGGTGAGATATTAACATATATGAATTCATCAATGTGGTTTAAGCCTGAAGCTCCGAAGTATTCAGTCGGACTTATAGTTTATATCATTTTGATTATCTTATTTGCTTATTTTTATACATCAATTACTTTTAACCCGCTTGAGGTTGCTAATAATATGAAGAAGTCGGGAGGTTTTATACCGGGAATAAGACCGGGTAAGCCTACCAGCGACTATTTCTCAAAAGATATTAAGTTATATAATCATTATAGGTGCTGCAGGACTTATAATAGTATGTATTATCCCTATAATAATTTCAGGATTGTTCAACATCAGTAGACTTTCGTTTACAGGAACATCTCTGATAATTATTGTCGGTGTAGTCCTTGAGACATTAAAAGCAATTGAATCATTAATGCTTGTAAGAAATTACAGAGGATTCTTATTAGACTAATCATCTTACGAAAAACCACTGGGGTATATTCTTCAGGGGTTTTTCGTGGTTACTAACAAAAAATGGGGGAGATACACCATGAAGATTATTATGTTAGGTGCTCCGGGTGCCGGAAAAGGTACACAGGCAAAGAGAATTGCAAAAAAGTATAATATACCGCATATATCCACAGGCGATATATTCAGAGCAAATATAAAAGAAGGAACCGAGCTTGGAAAGAAAGCAAAAGAGTATATGGATAAGGGAGAGTTGGTCCCTGACGACATCACTATCGGAATGCTTCTTGACAGAATACATAAAGCGGACTGTAAAGACGGCTTTGTGCTTGACGGTTTCCCAAGGACAATTCCGCAGGCAAAGTCTTTGACACAAGCGTTGTCAAAACTGAATGAGAGTATTGACTATGCTATAAATATAGATGTTCCGGATGAGTCCATCATTACAAGAATGGGCGGCAGAAGAGCATGCTTAAGCTGTGGAAGTACATATCATATAAAGTATTCCGCACCGAAGAAAGAAAATATATGCGATAATTGCGGCAGTGAACTTGTTATCAGAGATGACGACAAGCGGAGACTGTAAAAGAAAAAGACTTGATGTATATCATAAGCAGACACAGCCTTTGATAGACTACTATGACAATGAGAAAATACTTGCAAGTGTAGACGGTACAAAGGATATGGAAGAAGTGTTCTTAGACATTATTGCAGTTTTGGGATAGATTGTGAGGATTAAGATGGCGGTAACAATAAAATCTGAAAGGGAAATACAGTTAATGAGAGAGGCCGGTGAAATACTGGCAAAAACTCATGAAGAACTGGAAAAGGCATTGCATGCAGGCATGAGCACATATGAAGTAAACAAAATCGGAGACGAGATAATAAGGTCATTTGGTTGTGTTCCTTCATTTTTGAACTACAACGGCTACCCTGCTTCAATATGTGTATCTGTAAACGAAGAAGTGGTACACGGTATTCCGTCAAAGAAAAGAATTTTAAGAGACGGAGACGTAGTAAGTCTGGATGCAGGTGTTATCTGGAAAGGCTACCATTCAGATGCTGCCAGAACCCATATAATAGGCGAAGGAAGCGAAGAGGCAAAGGCACTTGTAAAGGTGACTAAAGAGTGCTTTTTTGAGGGAATTAAGTACGCGATTGCAGGCAATCACCTTAATGATATCTGTAAGGCAATAGGCACATATGCAAAGGACAGAGGCTACGGTGTTGTAAGAGATTTGGTGGGTCACGGTATAGGTACACATCTGCACGAAGACCCTGAGGTTCCCAACTTTGATATGAAGAGAAGAGGAATCAAATTACAGTCGGGTATGACTCTTGCAATAGAGCCTATGATTACAGCGGGAAGAGACGAAGTGGTATGGCTTGATGACGACTGGACGGTTGTTACAGATGACAACTCGCTTGCGGCACATTATGAGAATACTATTTTGATAACGGACGGTGAGCCTGAGATTCTTTCTTTAAGAAAATTATGATAAATATAGGTGATATCGTAGTATCAACAGCAGGTCATGACAGAGGAGAGTATTATCTGGTAATAGAATGTGACAAAGATTTTATCTATGTTGCAGACGGCAGATTAAAGACTCTTGAAAAGCCGAAGAAAAAGAACATAAAGCATGTAAGCAGGCTTGGAAAAAGTGATGAATTTATTGATATTAGAAAAAGTGATAATAACTTTAACGACGTTAAGTTAAAATATCTCTTGAAAAATTGGAGGAGTAAATGTCTAAATCAGACGTTATAGAGATTGAGGGAACAGTTGTTGAGAAATTACCTAATGCAATGTTTCAGGTAGAGCTTGAAAACGGGCATCAGGTATTGGCGCATATCAGCGGCAAACTCAGAATGAACTATATCAGAATTTTGCCGGGTGATAAAGTTACTATAGAATTATCACCGTATGATTTGACAAAGGGTCGAATCATTTGGCGTGATAAATAAAATAAGACCTTGCATATTATACTGCTTAATGGTATAATACTATGGCGTCTTTATTAGTAGCGATGAAAGGAGAGTTACAATGAAGGTCAGATCTTCAGTGAAACCGATTTGCGAAAAATGCAAAATTATTAAGAGAAAAGGTTCCATCAGAGTAATTTGTGAGAACCCAAAGCACAAGCAGAGACAAGGTTGATCTGCATAGGAATAAGGAGGAAGTAGGTAAATGGCTCGTATAGCAGGCGTTGATTTACCAAGAGAAAAGCGTGTTGAGATTGGTTTGACATATATCTATGGTATAGGTCTTACAAGTTCAAAGCGTATCTTGAAAGAGGCTAATGTAAATCCTGATACAAGAGTAAAGGATCTTACAGACGATGAAGTAAAAGAGTTGGCACAGGTTATTTCCGATACACAGATGGTAGAAGGTGATCTTAGAAGAGAGATCGCAATGAACATCAAGAGACTTCAGGAAATAGGTTGTTATCGTGGCATTCGTCATAGAAAGAATCTTCCGGTTCGTGGACAGAAAACTAAGACAAATGCAAGAACACGTAAGGGTCCAAGAAAGACAGTAGCAAACAAGAAGAAATAATAAGTGATATACTTATATTTTTTCGAAAAGTAATTTTCGCTGTATGTTTTAAAAAAACAGGAGCGTAGTAAAGTTTGAAAAAGGTAGGTTAGTTTAATGGCAAAGAATGCGTCCACCAAGAAGGTGACAAAGAAGCGCGTAAAGAAAAAAACGTTGAACGCGGACAGGCACATATTCAGTCATCATTTAACAATACAATTGTTACATTAACTGATACCCAGGGTAATGCAATATCATGGGCAAGTGCCGGTGGTCTAGGATTTAGAGGTTCAAAGAAATCTACTCCATATGCGGCATCTATGGCTGCAGAAACTGCTGCAAAGGCAGCTTTAGTACATGGACTTAAGTATGTAGATGTTATGGTAAAGGGACCCGGTTCAGGAAGAGAAGCAGCTATTCGTGCGTTGGCTGCATGTGGAATAGAAGTAACAAGTATTAAGGATGTGACTCCGGTACCACATAATGGATGTCGTCCACCAAAACGCAGAAGAGTCTAATAGGAGGTACTAAAAGTGGCAATTAATAGAGTTCCCGTTCTTAAAAGATGCAGATCACTTGGCCTTGAGCCGGGTTTTCTGGGAATAGATAAAAAGTCTAACAGAGATACAAAAAGAGCAGGCCGTAAGCTTAGTGAGTACGGTATGCAGCTTAGAGAAAAGCAGAAAGCAAAGTTCATCTATGGCGTATTAGAGAAGCCGTTCAGAAACTATTATGCTAAGGCTGAGAGAATGAAGGGTCAGGTTGGTGAGAACCTTATGATTCTCTTGGAGAGAAGACTTGACAATGTTGTTTTCCGTATGGGATTCGGAAGAACAAGAAAGGAAACCAGACAGATTGTTGATCATAAGCATGTTTTAGTAAACGGTAAATGTGTAAATATTCCGTCTTATCTTGTAAAGGCAGGCGATGTTATCGAGATCAAGGAGAAGGCAAAATCTTCTGCAAGATATAAGGAAGTTGTTGAGTCAACAGCCGGAAGAATCGTACCGGCTTGGATTGATGCAGATCTTGAAAATTTAAAAGGTACTGTAAAGAGCCTTCCTACAAGAGAAGAAATTGATGTTCCTGTAGACGAACTTCTTATCGTTGAGTTGTACTCTAAGTAATAGGAATCTTAACAGCTGATACTTATTTTCGTATCAGCTGATTTGCTAATAGTAGAAATATAGCCTGAATATCGGCTACGGCTCGGTTTTGTCAGGCATTGGCATAGTTTATCTAAAAGGAGGGACATTCGTGTTCGATTTTGAGAAACCAAATATTGAGATTGCAGAGATTTCCGAGGATAAGAAGTTCGGCAGATTCATATGTGAACCACTGGAGAGAGGTTATGGAACAACTTTAGGTAATTCCCTAAGGAGAATCATGCTCTCATCCCTCCCAGGATCAGCTGTCAGTCAGGTTAAGATTGACGGCGTGTTACATGAATTTTCTTCTATACCGGGAGTAAAGGAAGATGTAACAGAGATCATAATGAATGTAAAAAGCTTGGCGATCAAGAATTCAGCTGAAGACGGTGAGCCGAAGGTTGCTTATATAGATTTTGATGGTGAGGGAGTTATCACTGCAGAAGATATTCAATGTGATCCATGTATAGAAATCATTAACAAAGACCAGGTTATTGCAACAGTTTCAGAAGGCAAGTTCTATATGGAATTGACAATAACAAACGGTAGAGGTTATGTAAGTTCAGATAAAAACAAGGGAGAGGATACTCCTATAGGCGTTATAGCAATTGATTCTATATACACACCTGTAGAGAGAGTAAATCTTCGTGTTGAAAATACTCGTGTAGGTCAGATGACAGACTTTGATAAGCTGACACTTGATGTTACTACAAACGGTACATTGGCACCGGATGAGGCGGTAAGTTTGGCTGCCAAAGTTTTGAGTGAGCACCTTAATCTGTTTATAGATTTGTCTGACAATGCTAAAACTGTTGATGTGATGGTAGAAAAAAAGCAGAGGATGACAAGGAAAAAAAGTTCTGGAGATGAATATAGATGAACTTGAGTTGTCAGTTAGATCCTATAACTGTTTGAAGAGAGCAGGAATCAATACAGTTGAGGAGTTGTGTTCACGTACACCGGATGATATGATGAAAGTCAGAAATCTGGGTAGAAAATCATTAGAAGAGGTTCTTCAGAAACTTGAAGAGCTTGGTCTTCACCTTCGTGAGAGCGAAGAATCATAAAAAAGAATAATAGACATATATAGTAAGTCCAAAGTTAGCGTATATATGTTTCCTATGGAGGAGAAAAAATGGCAAAGTATAGAAAACTTTCAAAGACATCCAGTCAGAGAAAAGCATTATTAAGAAATCAGGTTACAGCACTTTTACAGCATGGTAAGATTGTCACAACAGAGGCAAGAGCAAAAGAAATCAGAAAGATCGTTGAGCCGCTTATAGCATTGGCTGTTAAGGAGAAGGATAACTTCGAACTTGTAAAGGTAAATGCAAAGGTTGCAAGAAAAGATGCAAACGGCAAGAGAGTAAAAGAAGTTGTAGACGGCAAGAAAGTTACCGTTTATGATGAGGTAGAGAAGGAGATCAAGAAAGATAAGCCTTCAAGACTTCATGCAAGAAGCAAAATCAATGCTGTAGTTTATGTTCCTACAGAGGTTCCTACAAAGGGCGCTGCTAAGAAGAAGAACACAAAGTCACTTGACCTTGCAAAGAAGCTTTTCGATGAGTACGGTCCTAAGTATGCAGATCGTAACGGTGGATACACAAGAATAGTTAAGATCGGTCTTCGTAAGGGCGATGCAGCTATGGAAGTTTTACTTGAGTTAGTATAATACCATCTTTGATATATAAAAGTAGCAGTCTATGACTGCTATTTTTTATGTAATAAATTTGACATTGATTGAGCTTACAGAATATTTATGTTATAATTCGATAACTACGACAGGAGAGTCTTTTATGATTGAAAAAAAACTTAGAGGATATATTCTGCCCAATATCCTTGCTACAACAGGTACATCATGTTATGTATTGGCTGATACTGTTTTTATATCAATGGCGGAAGGGGCAAACGGTATAACAGGTTTAAATCTTGTTTTACCGATATTTGCTATAACCTTTGCAATTGGAGCTATGATAGGAATAGGTTCCGCAACAAAGTATACATTATTAAAGTCACTGGGTGATAAAAACAGCGCGGATAAATATTTTTCGAATTCATTTATTTGTACCTTACTACTTAGTTTACCATTTTTAATTCAGGGGATTTTTGTTCCGGATGTGGTGCTTAGAATTTTCGGTGCAGATGAGGTTATAGTGAATGTAACCCACACATATGCACGAATAATTCTTTGCTTCTCGCCGTTTTTTATGTTGAACTTTACATTTACCGCTTTTGTGAGAAATGACAACTCACCGAGGATTGCTATGGCGGCAACACTTATAAGCGGAATTTTCAATATAATATTTGACTATATACTTATGTTCCCTGTAGGAATGGGGATGGCAGGTGCGGCACTTGCAACAGGAATATCACCGATAGTAAGTATGAGTATCTGTATGGTACATTTTTTGTCAAAAAAGAATAATGTGCGTTTTTGCTTCAATTTGCCTTCAGTTAAAAATTTGATTTTATCATGCAGTCTCGGGCTGGTGGCATTTGTAGGTGAAATTTCAAACGGAATAATAACTGTAGTATTTAACTTTATACTGCTCTCACTTGTCGGCAATATAGCGGTTGCCGCATATGGAGTGATAGCAAATTCAGCCTTGGTGGGAGTGGCGATGCTAAATGGTGTATCACAAGGATTACAGCCAGTGGCAAGTGAAACTTACGGTAAGGGTGAGAAAAAAGATTTAAGGAAGATTTACTTATATTCACTTTTTACAGGTATGATTATAGCCGGAGCTTTGGTGGCTCTGGTAATAGCATTTGCTCCAAACATTATAGTCGCATTCAACAATGAAAATTCTGATGTATTGGCAAATTATGCTATTCCGGGTATCAGAATTTATTTTATAGGCTTTATACCTGCCGCATTCAATATTATTACTGCAGGATTTTACAGTGCTACAGGAAGAGGAAAAGAGTCCTCTCTTATAGCAATATCAAGAGGTATAGTGGCAATAATTGTATTTGCACTTATCTTACCGCGAATTTTCGGAATAACGGGAGTATGGAGCTCATTTTTTGCGGCGGAAATGTTTACCGCAATATTATGTATTATACTGATGAGAAAAAGTTTTTAAAAAAATAAAAAATTTGCAACAGCATGCAATAAATGATATTCTCATGCATTAATATATTGAAAGGATGATTATTAGATGCTTAATTTTGTGGCGGTCTTGGAGGAGGGATCAAAAGCTTCGTCGACGGTGGATGATAAACTTATAAAAGATATCGCAAAGGGAAGTATGGAGGCTTTACATACTTTATATGAAAAAACTCATAAAAGTGTATATGCTTTTGCCCTTTCAATAACAAAAAATACTCATGATGCAGAGGATATTTTGCAGGATACTTTTTTGAAAATCTATCAAAAGGCAGCAGATTACACCTCATACGATAAACCGATGGCATGGATCTTTACAATAGCAAGAAATTTTGCACTTATGAAGATTCGTGACGGAAAAAAAGAGGGTAGTTTAGAAGATGATAACGATTTGCCGGAACAGGAATTTTCCTTTGTGGAAAATCTTAGTGAACGTATTATTCTAAAAACAACTATAAATAAGTTGGATGACAATGAAAGAATGATACTTTTACTACATGCGGTGGCAGGTCTGAAAAATCGTGAAATAGCGGAATTACTTGATATGTCAATAAACACTGTACTTTCAAAGTATAACAGAACTATCAGAAAGATGCAGAAATATTTGGAAGAGGAGGGCTTTTGATGAAGAGAGAAGATATTGAGAAGAAGCTCGACACTGCTGTATCGGGAATGATTCCCGAGGATATGTTTAAAAGGATTTCTGAGAATATCGTTTCTGTGGACGCAGAAAAGGATTGAAAAAAAGGAATGAAGAAGAAATTTAATATATTCAGTAAGAGATTTGTAGGAGTGGCAGCTGCCGCTTGCGTACTGTTTGCAGTTGGAGTTGTAGGAGTTCCATATTACGGTAATAATTATGTACCGGATTCACATGTAGATATCGATGTAAACCCGGGAGTTGAGATTGTAACAAACAAAAAAAGAATAAGGTTTTTGAAGTTCAGTCCACAAATCAGGACGGAGCTAATGTTATTGATGGTATGAATTTGAAAAAAATACTGAGCTCAAAGTGGCTGTTAATGCACTTATAGGTTCAATGGTTCAAAAAGGATATATCCAAAATGACAATACAGGTATTTTGGTAACTGTAAGAAATGATAATGAGGATAGAGCAAACAAAATTAAAGCGGAAGTGTTAAATGATATAAATACTGCACTTTTAACCAATTCGGTACAGGCAATAGTAATGAATCAGATTATAAAGAGTCCTGTGGTTGCGAAGAAGTTTGCTACAGAAAACAATATATCAATAGGAAAAGCAGTATTTATACTGAATCTTACCGCTAAAGACAGTTCGCTGGATGCAAAAGAACTTGCTAAGATGAAAGTAAGTGAGATTGCCAGGTTGGTTGTACAAAAAGGCATAGATATAAGAGATATAGTTGATTATGATTCTGATGACAGCATTTGGGAAAATATAACAGATGCTATTGAAGATATAGATGAGGATGATTCTGATGACAGCATTTGGGAAAATATAGTAGAAGCTATTGAAGATACAGATGAGGATGCAAGAGAAAAACAGCCTCAGGCAGCGCCTTCAGGTATCTCAGCAGACAGAGCAAAGCAGATAGCACTTTCAGATGCCGGTGTTAGCGGTGCAAGTTTTACAACGGTAGAACTTGATACAGATGACGGCGTAAGAGTTTATGAGATTGAGTTTAAGGTAGGAAATGTAGAATATGACTACGATATCGATGCTTCAAGCGGTGCGATAATATCAAGCAGCTCGGAGATTGATGATTAAGATAGATATAAAAGAATATAGTTATAAAAGTAACGATACTATACATATTGACAAACCGCTAAAAAGGATTTACATTGTATACAGATGCTCCTAACAGGGAAGACGGGATTTTTATACCGTATCTGACTTGAAAGGTGGTTTGTGAATGTATAAGATTGTGCAAAGGCACGTTTGTTTGAGTACCCAAAGCCACCTTGGCTTTGGGCTTTTTTAGTACAAAAATCTATTATTTATAAAGGGGAAATATGGATAACAGAGTAGCATTGATGGCAATAATCGTGGAGGACAGAGATTCTGTAAAAGAACTCAATGATTTATTGCATGAGTACGGAGATTATATTATCGGAAGGATGGGAATACCATATCACAAAAGAGGCATAAGTGTGTTGTCGGTCGCTCTCGACGCACCTAACAATGTGATTTCAAGTCTTTCAGGTAAAATAGGAAAATTATCCGGAGTAAGTATAAAAACCGCTTATTCAAATGTGGGTGATGCCAATGGCTAAAGATATAACACTGTATAAGACAAAATTTAAAGACACCGAATATGACAGAGATGTTGAGACTGACAAAAGTATCGCTTTGATAGATAAACTTGAAAGAGAAAGAAGTCTTGGCCTTAAAGAATATAAATATCTTGTAGAAAATTTGAATGAAGAGGTATTTGAATATATCAGTAAAAAGGCGAGAATACTCGGGGACGAAAACTACGGAAAAGATATTTATCTTAGAGGACTTATAGAAATCAGTAATATATGCAAGAACGACTGCTACTACTGCGGAATAAGACATTCAAACAAAAACTGTGACCGCTACAGACTCTCTGATGAAGAGATAATTGAATGTGCGGATGAAGGATACCGGCTCGGTTACAGAACCTTCGTGATGCAGGGAGGTGAAGACGGTAAATTTGAACCGGACTATATATGCTCTATAGTAAGGAAAGTCAAAGAAAAGTATAAGGATGTTGCGGTGACACTTTCTTTGGGAGAATACGAAAGAGATGAGTATCAAAAGATGTTTGATGCAGGTGCGGACAGGTATCTTTTAAGACATGAGACTGCGGATAAAGAACATTATGAGAAACTTCATCCGAAACAGATGTCATTTGATCACAGAATGAAATGCCTACAGGACCTTAAGGAGATAGGATTTCAGGTAGGTTGCGGATTTATGGTAGGCTCACCGTATCAAACTTCAACAACACTGGCAAAGGACCTTAAATTTATAGAAGAGTTCGGTCCGCATATGTGTGGAATAGGTCCTTTTATCCCACATCATGACACCGCATTTAAAGATGAAAAAAGCGGAAGTATACAGATGACGCTGTTTCTTATAGCGATACTTAGGATAATGAGACCGAAGATGTTGATACCTGCCACAACATCACTCAGTACTCTTGACAATCTGGGCAGAGAAAAGGGGATACTGGCAGGAGCAAATGTGGTGATGCCGAATCTTTCACCGCTGAAGACAAGAAAAAAATATGAACTATATGACGGAAAGGTATGTACAGGAGATGAAGCCGCTCACTGCATCGGATGTATTACCAACAGAATCAATAATATAGGTTATGAAGTTGCAAAGGTAAGAGGAGATAGTAAATGTTTAAGTACGATGTAAAATCAAAAAAAGCCGAAGAGTTTATAAACCATGAAGAAATATTGGAGACGCTCAAGTTTGCCGAGGAAAATAAAAACAATATTCCTTTGATAGAAGAATACCTTGAAAAAGCAAGGCCAAAAAAAACCGAGAAAGGTATTATAGCAGAGGGACTTACTCACAGAGAGGCGTCGGTACTGCTTGCCTGTGAAGACAAGGAAATCATAGAAAAGATATATGCACTGGCAGGTGAGATAAAGCAGACATTCTACGGCAATAGAATAGTAATGTTTGCGCCGCTGTATCTGTCAAATTACTGTGTAAACGGTTGTGTATACTGTCCTTATCATGCTAAGAATAAGCATATCGCAAGAAAGAAGCTTACACAGGAAGAAATAAAGAATGAAGTTATTGCACTTCAGGATATGGGACATAAGAGACTTGCAATAGAGTCAGGTGAGGACCCTATAAACAGCCCTATAGAGTATATACTTGAGTCTTTAAAGACAATATACAGCATCAAGCATAAAAACGGTGCTATCAGAAGAGCTAATGTAAATATTGCGGCCACCACAGTGGAAAATTATAAGAAGCTTCATGATGCGGGTATCGGTACATATATCCTTTTCCAGGAGACATATAATAAAGAGTCTTACGAGAGCCTTCACCCTACAGGACCGAAGCATAACTATATATACCATACCGAAGCTATGGACAGAGCTATGGAGGGCGGTATTGACGATGTGGGACTTGGAGTATTGTTCGGACTTGAGTCTTACAGATATGAGTTTGCAGGGCTTTTAATGCATGCGGAACACCTTGAAGCGGCATTTGGTGTAGGACCTCATACTATCAGCGTACCGAGAATCAAAAAGGCCGACGATATAGACCCTGAGACCTTTGATAACGGACTTGATGACGATATATTTGAGAAAATCATCGCATGTATAAGAATAGCTGTTCCTTATACCGGAATGATTATCTCTACCAGAGAGAGCCAAAAGGTAAGAGAGAGAGCACTGAAGGTAGGTATTTCGCAGATAAGCGGTGCTTCAAGAACTTCGGTAGGAGGATATACAGAGGAAATCAGACCTACAGATTCCGAGCAGTTTGACGTATCCGACCAAAGAACTTTGGATGAGGTGGTGGATTGGCTTATGCAGATGGGACATATTCCTTCATTTTGTACAGCCTGCTACAGAGAGGGCAGAACAGGCGACAGATTTATGAGCCTATGTAAGAGCGGGCAGATTATAAACTGTTGTCATCCCAATGCACTTATGACTTTAAGCGAATATATGACAGATTACGCATCCAAAGATACCAAGGATGACGGAATGAAGATGATAAAGTCCGAGCTTGAAAAGATAAGCAATCCTGTGGTAAAACAAAAGGCCACACAGTATATAAGTGAAATAGAAACTACAAATGCAAGGGATTTCAGGTTCTAGTATGGGCGGTTTAAATATGAATACCACTCCTGTCGGAGAGAGAGCAAGTATAGTGATATTCGGCTGCTGTAATGCAGGAAAATCAAGCCTTATAAATGCAATCACCTCACAGAATATAGCAATAGTCTCGGATATAAGAGGTACCACTACAGACCCTGTTAAAAAGACTATGGAGCTTTTACCTTTTGGTCCTGTGGTAATTACAGATACTCCGGGACTTGATGATAAAAGTACACTTGGTACACTCAGAGTTGAAAAAAGTCTTGATTACATAAATCAGGCTGATTTGATACTGTTTGTAGCGGACGCAAGCAGAGAAGCTACTTCTGATGAGCTGATATTTTTAGATAAAATAAAGTCAAGTGATAAAAAATATCTCATAGTCGGAAACAAATGTGATTGTGATATTATAAAAAACGACCTTAAGGTTGATATATATGTTTCCGCACTGAAAAACATCAATATAGATAAGCTTAAAAACATGATGTCACAGATATTGTCTGCAGGTAAGAAGGAAAAAACTATACTGGGCAATATGATGAAGGAAAAAGATATAATACTTTTGGTGACTCCTATAGACGCTTCAGCTCCTAAGGGCAGGCTTATATTGCCGCAGCAGCAGGTAATAAGAGAGATACTTGACAGACATGGCATTGCGATAGAAGTGCAGGTAAATGAGATAAAAGACGCCTTAGAGAGAATAGAGAATATTTCACTGGTGATATGTGACTCACAGGTATTTAAAGAGGTGGATGAGGCGGTACCTGAAAGTATACCGCTTACATCATTTTCCATAATATTTGCAAACTACAAAGGAGCGCTGCAAAGCTTATACAGTGCGGCAAAAGTACTGGACACATTAAAAGTTGGCGACAGGATACTTATAAGTGAGGGCTGTACACATCATAGGCAGTGTGAAGATATCGGAAGTGTGAAGATACCGAGACTGGTCAGAAAACACACCGGACTTTTTGATGAAGACGATCTTATTTTTGAGTTCAGTACCGGTGGAGAGTTTCCTAAGGATGTGTCAATGTACAAGCTGATAATACACTGCGGTGCCTGTATGTTGAATGAAAATCAGATGAAGACGAGGATGAAATTTGCAAAGGAAAGAGAAATCCCTATGACAAACTACGGTATTGCTATAGCATATATGAACGGTATACTAAAAAGAGCGATGAAGCCTCTAAAAAATATATAAAAGTGCCCCTTGCAGTTAAGGCTGCAGGGGGTATTATCTTAGGCTTAACAGTGATATTGATTCCTCATCTCTGAACTGGAGTGAAATCTCAGTAAGTTCATCAGGAGTCTCATTCATATCTCTGCTCATCCAGAATATCAAATTGTTGTAGATTCCGCCTATGATATAAGAAAGCTCATATTGCTTTGTCAGCGGAAACTCGATTGCAATTTCGCTGAATTGAAATCTTTTTGAGAGCACATCCAAAAGCAGTGAAGAAAGATTGTAACGATAGATAAGTAAGACCTCTTTTTTATAATTATAAAAAGCCATATATATCGAATGAATATATAATGTAAAAGTCTATGCTTGACAGATTTGTAAAAGCCGTCAAGAGACTCCTTCAAAAACCATATCAAAAAAAGAATGATATGATGTCTTCTTTTGATTTAAAATGTCTGTAGTATGATGAACGGTCAACTCCGGCTTTTTTTGGCAATCTCGCCTATTGAAATCTTTTGCATAGTCTTTTTTTCAAGCATCAATTCAAGCAAAGCGGAACACATATATCCCATCATCATTTCAGTTGTAGTATTTTTTTCGTCTCATATACCTCTCCATAGCAAAAAAATACACCGACATTATAATAGGAAAAAAATAAAAGGCAATATATATCGAAGATTTTAGAGATATATATTGCCTTAAAACGAACTATGAAATAAAGTTTATAAAGTTAAGGGATTAGTCTTCTTTTTTCTTAAGACCGATTGTAGCAAATGCCATACCGACAACAGAACCGAAAAGTACGATTACATTTCTTGCGATATCTGATGCATCTGCAGTCTTTGGAACAGAGAATCTGCTCTTTGTCTGCTTATTTGAAGACGGACCCTGTGGTGCAGGAACTCTTGTAACATTACCGGCTGTATTCTGATTGTTCACGTTTACAGTAGGAGCTGCAGGATTCTGAGCAGGTGCGGTTGTAGCAGGAGATGAGTAGCTGCTGCCGTTTACACTTCTTCTTGAACCTGAACTGCCTGAACCGCCGCCTGAGCTTCTGTGTCTGCTGTTGGAATTTGTAGCTATTATAACATCTGTTTCTTTCTTCTCAGGAGTTGTAGGATTTACAACAGTGTTTGAAGAAGTTGCAGGTCTTGGGTTAGAAGGAGTTGCAGGTCTTGGGTTAGAAGGTGTTGCAGGTGTTTGAGCCGCACTCCTTACACTGTTTATAATGAAGATATACTGTGCATTTGAGTGCTTAGCTTTTCTTCTTACATAGATTGCATCGTTTGCACCGAGGTTTTGGATGCTCTTTCCTGCAGGAAGATTAAGTGTAAAGTTGCCCGAAGCGTCTGCTGTAGCACTTGCATTTGAAAGAGCTACGATATTTGCACTTGCATTGAAGATGCTGTTTGCCATGGCTGTTGTAATAGAACCGCTTGTCTGTGGAGCAACAGTGTACTCATATGTGTAGTCGTTTAAGCTCTGTGCAACGGAGTTGTTGTAAAGTGATCCGCCTGTTACCTTAGCTGAAAGTGTCGTAGCACCTACTGTAGGGAACTCGACGCTAATCTGTGTATCATTGTTTACAATCTTACTTGCCATAGCGGAGAAAGTATGTGTACTACCGACAGTTGATGTAACTTTTATACCCATCTGCTCCGAGTTATGGAATCTTGTCTGCCAGTTTGCAGGAAGCTGGAAGCTGAATCCTGTCCAAGCACCTGGGTTGCCTGTCCATGTAAGAGGAAGATTTGTAAGTACGGCAGCCGGAGAAGAACTTCTGCTGTCAGGATATATGTCAACAACTGTACTTGCCTTTACAGCGTCGCTTACACCTGTACCTTCAAGTGTTACACTAACTGTATTTCCTGAAATAGTAATGGCATCGGTATTAGGAATTGCGTGTCCATGTGCTACCGCCGGGTTTGTAGCAAAACCGCCTGCAAAAACATTGATTGTAGGTATTGCTGTTGTTGATATAATCGGTGTAGCCAAAGCAAGTGAAAGGGCAACTGCAACGGCTCTCTTATTAAAACTTAATTTCATATATTTTCTCCTTGTTTTTGTAACTTGTTTAATATGCCCATATTATATAATATTTTTGAAAGATTGAACAAAAAAAGTATAGATTGCGGTAATTGAGGTATAAACTGCATTAAATTTGAAAAATATTACGAGAGTCTTACAATCTTTATCTTTTTTTTATAACAAGATTAGGATATAATAGAAGAACTAGTGCAAGTTTACTATTCAATATTAGGGGGAAATATGGTGAAGAACAAGAATGCATTCGGAGTCATGATGTTGATGCTGGCGGCAATTATATGGGGGTCGGCTTTTTCCGCTCAAAGTATAGGTGCAAGATATGTGAATGCTTATACATTTCTTGCAATAAGAAGCTGGATATCCTTTATTGCCATGATTCCTGTAGTGTGTTTTTTTAAGAAGAAAAAGTCCGGTGATGAAAAGACAAAGGACAAATCTTATAAAAGAACATTATTTATTGCAAGTCTTTGCTCGGGATTTTTTTTGTTTTTTGCAAGCGCAATGCAGCAGATAGGTGTAAAAGAGTCAAATGCATCAAAAGCAGGCTTTATTACGGCACTGTATGTTATCTTGGTCCCGATTATCTCTATTATTTTTTTTAAGGCAAAAGAAGGAATCAGACTTTGGATAAGTGTAGTACTCAGTATAATAGGAATGTTCTTACTCTGTATACACGGAGGTATCAGCTTACAGTACGGAGATGCTATACTATTATTTTGTGCCCTTTTGTTCGCTTTGCAGATAATTACCGTCGGACATTTTGTAAAAAAGGTGGATGTACTTGACCTTTCCATCTTCCAATTCTTTGTAGTGGCGTGTTTTTCAAGTGTTGTGATGATTGTTGTTGAAAAGCCGCCCGTTGATATGATAATGAAAGCAATGCCGGCTCTTTTATATGTAGGAGTTTTAAGCGGAGCCTGCGGATATACTTTGCAAAATGTGGGACAACTGTATGTAAGACCGAGTATTGCAAGCCTGCTTATGAGTCTTGAAAGTGTGTTCAGTGCGGTTTTTGCATGGATAATACTTGGAGAAGTGCTTGGAGGTCGTGAGCTTATAGGAGCAATAATGATGTTTGTCGCTATTATAGTGGCACAGCTGCCTACAAAAGGGGATGAATGATGGATATTTATGATTTGATAAAGAATGAAGACAGGATATCTTTTATAGGTATGTGTAAAAATGCCGGTAAGACTACAGTACTTAACGAGGTGATAAAGAGTGTACATAACAGAGGCGAAAATATACTGCTTACTTCTATAGGAAGAGACGGTGAGGAACTTGACCTTGTCACCAATACCAAGAAGCCTGAAATATATATTTATAAAGATGACTATATTGCGACGGCAAGAAATCTGATAAAATACTGTGATATAACCAAGGAAATAGTGGAAAGCACAGGTATATACACTCCTATGGGAGAGATAATAATAATAAAGGCGTTAAGTGACGGGTATGTGCAGATAGCAGGTCCGTCCATTGCAACTCAGATGGCGAAGGTATGTGAAAGTTTCAAAGGCTACAGTGACGGAAAGATTTTGATAGACGGAGCTTTGGAAAGAAAGAGCATTGCTACAGGCAAGGTCAGCAATGTGGCAATACTTTCAAGCGGTGCCTCATACAGTGTAGATATGGAAAAGACAGTCAGAGACACTATTTTTACATCAATGCTTTTTTCACTTCCGGAGTATAAACTGAATCTGCCGGATGATTTCAACAAAGAAAATTACAGTGACAAGTACTATATAATAGAAGAAAATCATCTGAAGAGAAATATTGAAAAGGTGGATTTAAAGGAGATATGGGCTAAGGAAAGTGATATAGAGAGTGTATTTGTAAACGGTGCTCTGACCGATGCCATGATAAAGCCGCTGCTGCTTTCCAATGCAAAGCTTGAAGGAAAGCGTTTGGTATTTTTGACGGTTCACGAATATTGATAAATTATGAAAACTTTGAAAAAAACTGATACAAAGAGGTATGATATTTTCATGTATTGAAAGAATAAATATTTTAGCAATAACGATAAATCCTTTTTCAGCATACGGAAATCATTATGATGCGGGGGAGTTCTTATACAGGATGAAGAAATATACAAATCTGCCGGTTATAAATATTGCGGAAAAATATAGGGGGTAAAGATGGATTTTTGGCAAAGAGAAAATATAGGTTTTGAATTCATAAAGAGTAAAATGTTGCCTGCTACACCTTTTGGAGCTGAGCTTGTAAAGAGTATAAGACCTTTTAGAAAAGATGAAAGAGATATTTTAGAGACTGAATTAAGCAATTTGAATAAGCTGTCTTCAAATTATGAAGAGGTAAAATCCGATATCAATGCAATCAGAAGAATATTTATGCAGATGAAGGATGTAAGGGGATCTATAAAGTTTGGAAGAGACAATACACTGTCCGATATAGAACTGTTTGAGATAAAGATATTGCTTATGCAACTTGAAAAGCTTAAGCCTGTTGTGGAAAGAGTGTCGGATGAGCTTAGACTTTGCGGCTTTTTCATAGAGCCTGTAAGTATTGCGGTGGATATACTTGATCCTGACGGCAGGAGGATACCTACTTTTTCAATATATGATGAATATTCGGATACTTTAAAAGAAATCAGAAAGAAAAAGCGTGATATAGAATTGAGGATGCAAAGTGATGCGGCTTTGTTTGAGGAGCTTAAGGATAAGAGACTTGATATTACTGCAAAAGAAGAGAAGGAAGAAAGAAGGATAAGGGAAGAACTTTCAATAAAGTTAAGACCGTATTTTGATACAGTAATAAAGAATATAGATAGTGTTGCAAAACTTGATCTGCTTATAGAAAAGCACCGTGTATCAAAGCTTTACCCTTCATGCTTACCGCAAATTACAAAAGATACTCTTATATTGAAAGATACAACCAATCCGTATATATGTGATATCTTAGAGAGCAAGAGGCTTAAGTTTACACCTGTAAGTATAGAGATGGGACTTGGAACCACGGTACTTACAGGTGCAAACATGGGAGGTAAGAGCGTTACGCTAAAGACTGTGGCTTTAAATACATATCTTGCACTTTGCGGATTTTTCGTATATGCAGTCAGTGCAAGTATCCCCGCTTTTGATGAGATAATTATGATATCCGAGGAGTCACAGTCTGTAGCAAAGGGGCTTTCAAGCTTCGGAGCACAGATTGTGGAACTTAAGAACCTTTTAAATGAAATAGAAAATAAATTTGTCTTTGCGATTTTGGACGAGTTTGCCAGAGGAACCAATCCTAAAGAGGGCGAGAGTCTGGTAAGGGGACTTGTCTCACTCCTTAATACAAAGAAAACCGTAAGTCTTTTGGTAACTCATTTTGACCATGTGGCTGAACTTTCAAAAAGTCACTACCAGGTCAAAGGCTTACAGGGGGGTGTCTGAAGACAGAATTTCATCCTCACTGCTTACAAAGTCGGATGATGATGCAAAAATTACAGCCATCTCGGGATTTATGAATTACGGTATCTTTAAGGTGGACAAAGATGCCAAGCCGCCGAAAGAGGCGCTTATGATTTGCAGACTCTTAGGGCTGCAAAATGAACTTTTAGATATACTATAATAGAAAGGCCGGGTTATGCCACTTACTGTTAGGGACATCATTGAGAACAATTTTTTCCCGGGCACCGAACTTATAACAGGAAGAGAGAGTGCCGGGAATATAGTCAGTTGGGTAAATGTACAAGAGATACTTGATTCTGTAGATATGGTAGGCAGCGGTGAACTGCTTATAACAACAGGATTTGATCTGGCGGATTATACCAGATATTTTAATTTGATAAAGAGACTGAAGGCAAAGGGTGTTGTGGGGCTTATGGTACAGACGGGCTACTATGTGGACAGTATACCTGTATACATATTGGAGTCGGCCAGAAAATATAAGTTTCCGGTGCTTGAGCTGCCTGCAAGTTTTTCATTTTCCGAAGTTTTAAAGACTCTTATAAGTGAGATAAACAGAGAGTCCGTTATAGGCAATCAAAGCTATTTGGATTTCAACTATTTTTATCCCAAGCTTAAGAAAAAGCTGGCTGAGAGCCTTGAAAGGGGTATAGGAAGCGACAACATTATAGCTGTTTTGGCCGTTTCGGCAGTCAATGTATACAATGAGGTGGGACCTGATATAGAAGAAGCGTTTGAAAATATAAAATCATTGTCGGTCATCAGCTGTGATACATATATCGGACATTATGAAAAGAATGTACAGATGACATTTTGTCTGGGATTTGAAAATGCTACCAAGCTCAGAGATTTGATGGATGAGGTACAGGTTTTACTTATAAGGTTTTCAAACAAGATCGGATTAAACTTATTTGCAACAGCCGATATAGTTGAGGATAACAATCTTGAAACTGTATTAAACACTGTATGGAAGCCTTACAGACCTTGCACAGTATCAGAGCTATCAGAGGTACCTGTATGTATGAGCATATGACATTTTTGAAAAAACTGTATTCAATATATAGAACAAATACACTTTATTCAAAAGAAAATAAGGTACTTAGGCTTCTTATTGATAAGGACAGAGAATCCGACAGTGATTATATAAAGACTGTAAGGTTCTTTCTGGAAGAAAACGGTAATGTAACAAGGGCTGCAAAGCGACTTTTTTTGTCCATAGACATACCTTGATAAACAGAATGGATGCCATAAAAGATATTACAGGATTCAACTTTGACGACTATTATGAGAGGTTGGATTTGTCCTTGGCACTGATGTTAAATGATTACTTTGATTAGAATAAAGATATGGATGAGATAATACTGAATGTATTTTTTTCATCTGTATCTTTTTATTATGCAAAATATGCAATGAAAAAGATATTGTTTTTATCGCAAAAATAGGCATTTATAAAATTTTACAATCTGCTGCACTGTCTAAAATTTATATGTGCATATCGTATATGAAAAAAATAGATTTTAGTATAGTAAAAATAATAAAGTATTATAATCAAGGATAAAATATCATAGTAAATTCAAATATAAAAAAACTTGTTATATAAAGGGAACAAATATACGATATATACATTTTGTCCACTAACTTGTATTTTTTTATACATTTAGTCAGTCCCCAATTTCTTAAGTTTATTGTAAAATATTTACATAAAAAAGAGATGAGTACGGCTTATCTATGTAAGGAGGAAAAATGGTTAAATCAACTATTAGGCTTCGTATGAGCGCTCATGATGCTCACTACGGCGGTGAGTTGGTAGACGGAGCAAGAATGTTGGGATTGTTCGGAGATGTAGCAACTGAACTTTTAATTATCAATGACGGTGATGAGGGTCTTTTTAAGGCTTATGACAGCGTAGAGTTTTTGGCACCGGTTCATGCGGGAGATTTCATTGAGGCGACAGGTGAGATCGTTTCTGTAGGAAACACATCAAGAAAGATGGTATTTGAGGCAAGAAAGGTAATAACACCGAGAACAGATATCAATGATTCGGCATGTGATGTATTAACAGAGCCTGTAGTGGTATGCAGAGCAAGCGGAACCTGCGTAGTACTTAAAGACAGACAGAGAAACAAGTAGGCAAATATGGAAAAACTTATTATTACAGCATGTATATGCGGTGCGGAAGTTACAAAGGAGCAAAACCCTAATGTACCGTATACGGTGGAAGAAATCGTAAGAGAAGCAAAATCCGCTTATGATGCGGGTGCGGCTATCATACATCTTCATGTAAGAGAAGATGACGGGACACCTACACAGAGTGCGGACAGATTCAAAGAATGTATTGATGCTATAAGAAAAGAGTTGCCGGATGTTATTATACAGCCTTCTACAGGCGGTGCGGTAGGTATGAGCAATGAAGAGAGACTTGCACCGATTGATCTTAACCCTGAGATGGCGACACTTGACTGCGGAACCTGCAATTTCGGCGGAGATGAGATTTTTGTAAACACTGAAAATATGATTGTGGATTTTGCAAAGAAGATGAATGAACATAATGTAAAGCCTGAGATCGAAGTATTTGATAAAGGCATGGTGGATATGGCAATTCGTCTTCACAAAAAGGGCTTTATAAAAGCTCCTATGCATTTTGATTTCGTAATGGGCGTAAACGGCGGTATTTCGGGAACACCGAGAGATTTATTATTTATGGCGGAGAGCATACCGCAGGGATCGACATGGACCGCTTCAGGAGTCGGAAGAGCGGAATTTCCGATGGTGACAATGGCTATTCTTATGGGCGGACATGCAAGAGTAGGATTTGAGGACAATATATATCTTAGCAAGGGCGTAATGGCAAAGTCAAACGGAGAGCTGGTTGAGAAGGTCGTGAGACTGGCAAAGGAACTTGGCAGAGAAATAGCTACGCCGGATGAAGCAAGAACAATACTTGGTTTAAAATAGATTGGAGGAAGTATGTTAAAGGGAAATAAGTACGGTATTCACAGAGTCATTGAACCGCAAGGGGTTTTGACACAGGCTGCAAAGAAATCGACAATGATATGACAAAGAGATATTCAAATGAGATTATCTGTGACGTTATTTCATTAAATATCGATTCAGCTTCATTTACACAGATTGAGGAAGCTTGCAATAAGGATACTGAAAAGATCGGACAGATGATTCTTGATATCGTAAATGAGAGAGGAAAAATGCAAAATCCTGTAACAGGTTCAGGCGGAATGTTTATCGGAACTGTAAGCTATATCGGTGAGGACCTTAAGACAGATATTAAGGTAGGTGATAAGATCGCATCTCTGGTATCACTTTCTATGACACCTTTAAAGATTGACAAGATCAAAGCTATTCACCCTGAGATAGACAGAGTTGACATTGACGGTCAGGCAGTATTATTTGAGAGCGCACTATATGCAAAGCTTCCTGATGATTTACCTGAGCCTCTTGCACTTGCAGCACTTGATGTAGCCGGAGCACCTGCTCAAACAGCTAAGCTTGTTCAGTCAGGACAGAGCGTATTGGTACTTGGCGGAGCAGGAAAGAGCGGAATGCTTGTTTGCTACGAGGCAATGAAGAGAGTCGGACCTACAGGTAAGGTAGTGGCTATGGACTACAGCAAAGAAGGTGTGGAAGAACTTAAGAAGATGGGACTTTGCCATGAGGCATTCCAGGCAAGTGCGGCACTTCCTGTAGATGTACTTGAAAAGGCATTGGAGCTTAATGACGGAAAGAGTATGACGTTTCAATATGCTGTGTAAATGTAAATAACTGTGAGATGAGTGCAATCCTTCCTGTACATGACGGAGGATGCGTATACTTCTTCTCAATGGCTACAAGCTTTACAAAGGCAGCACTTGGAGCAGAGGGCGTAGGTAAAGATATCGATATGATTATCGGAAACGGATATACAAAGGGACATGATGTTATCACATTACAGGAAATTCGTGAAAATCCTGCAATCAGAGAAGTATTCGAGAAAAAGTACGTTTAATACACATAAGTAAGGGGAATCAAATGAGAAATAGTAGAGAAAACGGTTTATTCGTGGACGTTCCGGACAATGAGTGGAATGACTGGAAATGGCAACTTAGAAACAGAATAACAAATGTAGAGAGTTTAAAGAAATATGTAAAGCTTACCGAGAAGGAAGAAGAAGGTGTAAAGAGATGTCTTGAGAACTTAAGAATGGCTATCACACCGTATTATCTTTCACTTATAGATCTTGATGATGAGAACGATCCTGTAAGAAAGCAGGCAATCCCTACAGTATCCGAGCTTCATATAGCTGATGCGGACCTTGCGGATCCTTTACATGAGGATACAGATTCACCTGTTCACGGTCTTACACACAGATATCCGGACAGAGTATTATTCCTTGTAACAGATCAGTGCTCAATGTATTGCAGACACTGTACAAGAAGAAGATTTGCAGGACAAAACGACACTAGCGTACCTACATCACAGGTGGATGCCTGCATTGACTATATCAGAAGGCATCCTGAGGTAAGAGATGTACTTCTTTCAGGCGGTGATGCACTTCTTATCAGCGATGAAAAGCTTGAGTACATTATCTCAGAGCTTAGAAAAATAGATCACGTTGAGATCGTAAGAATCGGTTCAAGAACACCTGTTGTTATGCCTCAGAGAATTACACCTGAGCTTGTAAATATGCTTAAGAAATATCATCCGATTTGGCTCAACACATATTTCAATCATCCGAGCGAGATTACAAAAGAATCTGCAGAGGCTTGTGCAAGACTTGCAGATGCAGGTATCCCTCTCGGAAATCAGACAGTGCTTTTAGCAGGTGTAAACGACTGTGTACATGTAATGACAGACCTCGTGCATGAGCTTGTAAAGATCAGAGTAAGACCTTACTACATCTATCAGTGTGACCTTTCACAGGGACTTGAGCACTTCAGAACACCGGTTTCAAAGGGTATTGAGATCATAGAAGGCCTTAGAGGACATACATCAGGATATTGTGTTCCTACATTCGTTGTTGACGCACCTGGAGGCGGCGGAAAGACACCTGTTATGCCTAACTATGTTATTTCACAGAGTCCGGGCAAGGTAATACTTAGAAACTATGAAGGTGTTATCACAACATATACGGAGCCTGAGCATTATGAGAATCATTGCAACTGTGATATTTGCAAGGGTAAGAGAGAAAAGCAGTTAGGCGGTGTGGCAGGACTTGAGCAAGGAAATGCTATGACAATTGAGCCGGCTGATTTGGCAAGATTTAGAAGATCACATGAGAAAAAATAGGAGATAAAAACATGAGTAAACTTGGACTTGATCAAAGTTTAATCTCTAAAGCTAGAAATAGTGCAAAAAATGTTGCGCTGGATGTCCAAGCCTTTATTGATGAACATACTACAGTAGCTGTAGAGAGAACGGTATGCAGACTTTTAGGGATTGACGGAGTAAACAGCGTGGAGGTTCCGCTACCGAATGTGGTAGTGGACCACATGGTGGAACATAAGCTTCTTCCGATGGGTGCGGCATTCATGATTGGAAATGCAATGCTGGAACTGTCACTAACACCGAATGAGATAGCACAGGGTATCGACAAAGGTGAGATAGATTTATCAAAATTAAAGATTCATTCATCAAAGGAAATCGAAGATGCAATTGTACATGTAGCAAAGACTATGGTGGACAGAATTCAGGTTAATGTTGATAAAAGAAACGAATACTTGGCAGAGTTTGGAGATACAAAAGGTCCGTACATATATTTGATTGTTGCAACAGGAAATATATATGAGGATATCACACAGGCGGTAGCAGCCGCAAAGCAGGGAGCCGACATAATAGCTGTTATCAGAACTACAGGACAGAGCCTTCTTGACTATGTTCCGTACGGTGCCACCACAGAAGGATTCGGCGGTACATATGCTACACAGGAAAACTTCAAGCTTATGAGAAAGGCACTTGACGAGGTAGGTGAAAAAGAGCACAGATATATCAGACTGTGTAACTACTGTTCAGGACTTTGTATGCCTGAGATAGCGGCAATGGGTGCTATGGAAAGACTTGACGTAATGCTTAATGACGCACTCTACGGAATTCTTTTCAGAGATATAAATATGCAAAGAACATTGGTTGATCAGTATTTCTCAAGAATCATCAACGGATTTGCAGGCGTTATTATAAATACAGGTGAGGACAACTACCTAACTACGGCAGATGCTATAGAAGAAGCACATACAGTACTTGCATCACAGTTTTTGAACGAGCAGTTCGCTCTTGAAGCCGGATTGCCGCCTGAGCAGCAGGGTCTAGGTCACGCATTTGAGATTTCACCTGATGCCGAAAACGGATTCTTATTTGAACTTGCACAGGCACAGATGGCAAGAGAAATCTTCCCTAAGGCACCTCTTAAATATATGCCTCCTACAAAGTTCATGACAGGAAATATCTTCCGCGGTCATGTACAGGATGCACTCTTTAATATGGTGACCATACTTACACATCAAAAGATACATCTTCTCGGAATGATGACAGAGGCTATACATACTCCGTTTATGTCTGACAGAGCGCTAGCAATAGAAAATGCACAGTATATCTTCAGAACAATGAAGGATTTGGGAGAGGAAATCGAGTTCAAGGAAAACGGTATCATTAGAAACAGAGCAAATGAAGTCCTTACAAAGGCTGCAAATCTTTTATCGGATATTGAGACACAGGGATTGTTTGCTACACTTGAAAAGGGAACATTTGCAGATATAAAGAGACCTTTCAACGGAGGTAAGGGATTAGACGGAGTCGTTGTAAAAGATAGTGTATACTTCAACCCATTTATTCCTCTTATGAAGAAGGAGGTAAAAGATGAGTAGCGGTTTATATAATCTAAATAAGGTCGACTTTGATAAGACACTTGACCTTACAAAGGTAAAGGCTTACGGCGATACCATGAACGACGGTAAGGTTCAGGTCAGCTTTACACTTCCCATAAAGAACGACGAGAGAGGTGAAGAGGCTGCAAGAATACTTGCAAAGAAGATGGGACTGTCAGATGTCAATGTGGCATACAGAAGATCACTTGATGCCGAGTTTACATTTTTTGTGGTTTATGGTAGCTTAGTACATAGTGTCGATTATACAAATATTCATGTGCAGACAGTTGAAGAAGAGACAATGAGTATGGAAGAAGTCAATGAATTTATCAAAGAGAACTTCCACAGAAAGATAGTTGTTGTCGGAGCTTCCACAGGTACGGATGCACATACTGTAGGAATAGATGCTATAATGAACAGAAAAGGTTTTGCCGGACACTACGGACTTGAAAGATATGAGATGATTGATGCATATAACTTAGGTGCACAGGTTACAAATGAAGAGTTCATAGAAAAGGCAAGAGAACTTAATGCAGACGTATTACTGGTTTCACAGACAGTCACACAAAAGGATATTCATATAAAGAATCTTACAAATCTTGTAGAACTTTTGGAGGCTGAAGACCTTAGAGACAAGTATATTCTCATATGTGGAGGTGCAAGAATCACATATGAGCTTGCTAAGGAACTTGGCTATGATGCCGGATTCGGAACCGGAAAGTTTGCAGACGATGTAGCAACATTCGCTGTTACAGAAATGGTAAAAAAAGAGGCTTAGGCAAGTAAAGGAGTAAAAAAATGACAGGACTTATTCATGTATACGAAGGCGACGGTAAAGGAAAGACAACTGCAGCTGTAGGGCTGGCGGTAAGATGCGCAGGTAGCGGCAGAAGGGTCCTGTTTACACAATTTTTTTAAAAAGTGATACTTCAAACGAGCTGAAGGTACTGAGAAAAAAATAGATAATATAGAAGTTTATACAAAAAAACTAATTTTGGGTTTACATTTAATATGACTGATGCTGAGAAACTTAAAGCAAAAGAGTTTTTCACAAATCATTTAAAAAGACGTTATTCATCTTGCTACTGAAGGTAAATATGACCTGGTGGTAATGGATGAGGTAATAGATGCTTACAATCTTGATATGGTGGATCATGATACATTGACGGATTTTCTTAAATCCCGCCCTGAAAATCTTGAAATTGTCATGACCGGAAGAAATCCTAAAAATGAGATAGCAGAACTTGCTGATTATTTTACACATTTTCAAAAGGTTAAGCATCCGTTTGACAAGGGGCAAAGGGCCCGTGTCGGTATAGAAATGTAAAAGAGAGGAAACGGTATGAATAGTGGGAATGACACTTGTAAACCGAGGTTTTTTAGAGATAAAAAATCATACGTGCTATGTTTAGCATTGTTTATTGCAGTTATGTGTCCGATGGTTGTTTTCGGAGCGGAGGCGGAAGCACCGAAGCCTGCTCTGTATGCAACGTTTTGGTCACTGGTACCGCCGCTTGTAGCTATCGTGCTTGCACTTATAAGTAAGGAAGTATACAGCTCACTTGCAATCGGATTGATTTTCGGCGGTATGTTGGCGTCAGGATTTAACTTTGAAGGAACTATGAAGGCTGTATTTGAGCAAGGTATGGTTTCAGTACTGTCAAGCAGCTACAATGTAGGTATTTTGATTTTCCTTGTTATCTTGGGAATGGTTGTTGCACTTATGAATAAAACAGGAGGTTCTGATGCCTTCGGTAAATGGGCGTCTAAAAGAATCAAGACCAGAGTAGGTGCACAGCTTACAGCAATCCTTCTCGGATGTCTTATATTCATCGACGACTACTTCAACTGTCTTACAGTAGGTAGCGTTATGAGACCTATTACAGATAAGCATCAGGTTTCAAGAGCAAAGTTGGCATATTTGATAGATGCTACAGCAGCTCCTGTATGTATTATTTCACCTATTTCATCATGGGCAGCGGCAGTTACAGGCTTGTTGACGGTGAAGACGGATTCGGACTTTTTGTAAAGGCTATCCCTTTCAACTACTATGCACTTCTTACAATTGTAATGATGCTTATAATAACACTTTGGAAGTTTGACTTCGGTCCTATGAAGGTTCATGAAGAGAACGCAATGAAGGGCGATCTCTTTACAACAGGAGAAGAGAAGTTTGAGGAGCTTGACAGAGGATGCCATAAGGACGGCAAACTTATAGATATGCTCTTCCCGATCATTTCACTTATTGTTTGCTGTGTAGTAGGTATGCTTTACACAGGTGGAATATTCAGCGGTGCAAGCGTTGTAGAGGCTTTCTCAAAATGTGACGCTTCAGTAGGTCTTTCAATGGGCAGCTCTATAGCACTTATTATCACATTGATATTCTATATTTCAAGAAGATCACTTAAGTTTACAGAATGTATGGATTGCTTACCTGCAGGATTTAAGGCAATGGTTCCTGCAATACTTATTCTTACATTTGCATGGTCATTGAAGTCTATCACAGATGTACTTGGTGCAAAGCAGTTCGTAGCCGCTATGATGGAGCATTCGGCAGCAGGAATGCAGATACTCCTTCCGGCAATCATATTTGTTGTTGCAGTTTGCCTTGCATTCTCAACAGGAACATCATGGGGAACATTCGGTATCCTTATTCCTATAGTTGTTGCGGTATTTGCAGGCAAGGATCAGCAGATGATGATAATCTCAATCTCATCATGTATGGCAGGTGCTGTTTGCGGTGACCACTGCTCACCTATTTCAGATACGACCATTATGGCGAGTGCCGGTGCACAGTCAAATCACATCAACCACGTAAATACACAGTTACCATATGCAATGTTGGTTGCAGCTGTATCATTTGTAAGCTATATAATCGCAGCATTTGTAAGAAATGTTGTTATATCACTTATAATCGCGGTAGCATTGATGGTAGGTGTACTGTTCATTATCAAAAAAGTTACATCTAAACAAGGCGTAGCAAACGCAGCTTAATAAAAACTTCCCTCAATCCCATAAAGGTTGAGGGATTTTTCACTTTGTGATACTCTTATATTAAGAAGCTTAATGGTACATACAGGAGGTAATAATGGAAAAATTAGATGAAAGACTGAATACTTTTATAATTTTTGCAGTTTTCATGGTGACATTGTTGTTTATGGCAAGAGTGATTTCACTTGTATTAAGTCAGCATATAAACCTCAGAATGAGGTTGGCTTTTGACTTTAAGACCAAGGGGCAAAATGAAAAAGGAAAGATGGAAGATAAGAAAAGAAGATAAACAATAAAAGGCCGCCATGTCAATCAGATGTGGCGGCCTTTTAGCTTGTTTTGACATAATTTACTTTATATCTATATAATTTTTGGAAAACAGTTTTCCGATGTCCTTTGCAGCCGAAGATATATTATCAGGCTGTTCACCGATTGAAATTTTATAAAAATCTTCTGAAACTATCTTACCGAGGGCTGTTGTTATAGCACCTGCTGTAGCGCTTGCAACCACGCCTCCGACTATAGCTCCCGCACCGGGAATCGCCTTAATCACGTTTGCAAACACAGCCCTGCCTACAGTCTGAGCCGTCATAATACTTAGAACCGATTTGGCGGCGGATTCACTTATAGTCAGGTCAAAAACCTTTCCAAGTGCAATAACCATTCCTACCTGAGCTGCCGTAATAGGTATAGTATCCGCAAGCGGAATAGGCGCAGCTCCTGCCAGCCCGGCGGCTGCCGCCGCCGATGCAATAATTTTGTTACATTTCTGCCTTGTAGCAGTATCCATTTTTACTTTAGAACCCATAAGATACTCCTTATTTTAATTTAGCCGGTGAATATTAATTGTAGATATTATAAACATATGGATGGGTAAATACAAGTGGTGGGGAAATGTATCAATAATTACATTAATATATTAATATGATAAAAAAAGTATAATATATATATTTAATGTAACGAAAAATTAAATTATTGATATTATTTAATAGCTTTTTAATATACTAATATGTTAATATATTAGTATATTAACCGAACGTATAGTAGGAGGGACTATGAGAAAGAAATTTGTTGCACTTTGTATTTTAGTTGGTTTAGCGTTGTCAGCTTGTGGTGGAGGAAATAAAACCACATCAGAGGGAAGTAAAACTGCTACAGTTGGTGAGCCGGTAGAAATTGTAATCAGCCATATTGTAGATGAAAATCATACATGGCATAAGGGAGCCGAAAAGTTTAAAGAAGTAGCTGAGGAAAAGTCAGGAGGAAGGTTAAAGGTAAGCATATATCCAAATTCACAGCTTGGCAATGAAATTGATACAATTCAATCCATATTAACAGGTGGAGGATGTGATATAACATTTACCGCTGAATCGATGCAAACATATGCAGAGGAGCTGGGAGTAATAGGTATGCCATATGCGATAAAAAGTGAAAAGCAGTTATATAACGTACTTGATGGAGAGGTTGGAAAAGAGATGGAGGACATAATGCTCAAATCCGGAATGAGAGTTTTAGGATATTTTGTAAGAGGTCCAAGAGATATAACATCAAATACACCGATAAAGACACCTGATGATTTGAAGAGTTTTATAATAAGAACACCTCAATCACCTATGACAGTTGCCGCATTTGAAGCTATGGGTGCAAAACCTACCCCAATGGCATTTAGTGAGGTATTTACATCTTTACAGCAGGGGGTTATAAATGGTCAAGAGAATCCTTTGGCAATGATTAAATCCGGGTCTTTATATGAAGTACAGAAATATGTAAATCAAACAGAACATTTGAGAGCATGGGTATATATTGCAATGGGAGAGAAGAAGTACCAATCATTACCTGATGACTTAAAAGAAGTTGTAAATGAGGCGGCAAAAGAAGCACAAGAATATGAACATCAACTGTTTTTAGAGGATGAGAAGAAACTGAAAGGTGAACTTCAGGAAAAAGGCATGGAATTTGTAGAGGTAGATCAGAAACTATTTGCGGAAAAGGCTGTTCCGGGAGTTGAAGCTATTTTAACTGAAAAGCAGAAGGCATTATATGATAAGATAAAGTCTGTAGAAGAATAAATTGGGATTATAAGTATGGATAGTTTGATAAATAAATATAATAAGTTTATGTCTTATCTTGGACTTATTTGTTTAGGTGGGTTCATTATTAGTGTTCTTATTCAGGTTATCAGTAGAACATTCTTACCTAAAACACCTTCATGGACAGAAGAATTGGCAAGATATTTATTCATATATATGGTGGCGTTTGGGGCAAGCGTGGCAGTACATAAAAAGGAATTCGTTGCTGTAGATTTGATAATCGATTTTCTGCCTAAAAATCATTAGAAAAATTAATAGAATTAGTGATAAATATAGTATTGTTGTTGTTTGTTACATTTGTACTTTTAAAAGTCAGTTTTAGGTTTTGCAATATTGGAATACAGGATGGTATCTACAGCGATGCAAGTTCCGATGCAATATATTTATTTTTCTATGATAATATTATTTGGACTTTTGATTTTGAGCTTTGTTATGGAGATATTGTATCAAGTGAAAGAGATTTTAAGTAGTAAAGGAGAGAAAGGCTAATGGTAGCGATATTATTTATATCCTTTTTAGTATGCTTAAGCGTTGGAGTACCTGTAGCATTCAGCTTGGCAATATCATCATTAATATATTTTGTAGGCAGTGGGATGCCTCTTACAATATATACTCAAAGGTTTTTTTCGGGACTGGATTCATTTACATTACTGTGTATTCCGGGATTTGTACTGGCAGGGAATTTGATGAATTTTGGAGGAATAACGGAAAGACTAATTAAGTTTTGCAATAAATTGGTAGGACATATTACAGGTGGGCTTGCAATAGCAAATGTAGTGGCATCAATGCTATTTGCAGGAATTTCAGGTACTGCTCTGGCAGATACTGTTAGTGTAGGTGGAGTATTGATTCCGGCAATGAAAAAAGATGGGTATGATGCAGACTTTTCAGCAGCAATTACAGCAGCCTCATCGTGTGTAGGACCAATCATTCCTCCATCAGTGCCTATGATTATGGCTGCCACATTGACAGGATTATCAGTTTCAAAATTGTTTGTTGCCGGAATTTTACCGGGTATACTTATGGGTGGCGGTATGATTTTAGCATCAATTATAATTTCTAAAAAAAGACACTACCCAAAGACGGAAAAAAGAGCTACTATAAGGGAAGTACTAAGTACAGGAAAAGAATCGTTCTGGGCAATATTGATGACACTTATAATTTTATTGGGAATTGTTGGTGGAATTGTAACTCCAACTGAAGCATCAATATTAGCTGTAGTATATGGTATTTTAGTAGGAATTTTCATTTATAAGGAACTTACAATAAAAAGGATGCTGGAATGTATGAGGCAAACTGTAGTATCCAGTGCGGCAATAATGGCACTTGTAGGGTTTGCGAACATATTTGCGTACATACTTACTAAGGAGCAAATACCTCAAATGGTCGCAGACGCTATGTTAAGGTTGACTACAAATAAGTATATAATTTTACTTTTGATTAATCTTTTACTCGTATTTGTGGGTATGTTTATGGAAACAATTGCTGCTATACTAATATTATTTCCGGTACTGTTAGGAGTAGTTACACAGGTAGGAGTAGATCCTATTCAGTTTGGTGTAATTGTAGTTTTAAACTTGGTAATAGGATTGTGTACTCCGCCTGTTGGTGTTTGCCTTTTTGCTGCAACAAATATTGCAGAAGAAAAGTTGACAAATGTTATAAAGGAGTTAGTACCGTTTATTGCCAGCAACTTTATAGTGTTAGCTATAGTTACATATGTTCCTGCTGTCACTATAGGTGTTGTAAAAATTAATAATGGGAAATTAGAAAGTGATAAAAATATGAAAGCTATTCAAATTGTAAAGCCGAATGAGCTGAAAGTTATTGACATGGAAAAGCCACATATAGATATTAAAAATAATGTCTTAGTGAAGATAAAGGCTGCAGGTATATGTGGATCGGATGTGGGTATTTACCATGGGACAAATGCTGCGGCTACCTATCCTAGGGTTATAGGCCATGAGATTGTAGGAGTAGTTGAAGAGACAGGTGAAAATGTTGAAAAATTACATGTAGGAGACAGGGTTATCATAAATCAAGTTACCAGTTGTGGCCATTGTTATCCATGTAAACATAATAGAGGTAATGTTTGTGATAATTTGAAAGTGCGTGGAGTTCATATAGATGGTGGCTATAGAGAATATATGGCAGTACCTGAGGAGGATTGCTATATATTACCGGATAGTATAAGTTATGCAGATGCTGTAATGATTGAGCCGACAACTATTGCAATACAATGTCTGTCAAGAGCAGCTGTAGAGGATGACGATATTGTATTTATAATAGGCTGTGGTGCACTGGGTTCTTCTATATTAAGAATAGCAAGGTTGACTAATACTAAAATAATAGTGGGAGATATTGTAGAAGATAAACTAAATGAGGCACTTAAGAATGGAGCTGATCATGCTGTGAATCTTTCACATAGTGATTTTGAGGAAAAAATAAGAGAATACAGTGATGGAAGAGGTCCAACACTGACTATTGATGCAGCATGTACAAAGGATTCTTTAATGAATGCTATAAGTGTAACAGGAAATGCAGGTAGGGTTATAACTATGGGATTTTCAGTAAGTCCTACAGAAGTTAATCAATTTTTAATAACATCAAAAGAGCTTGATATCAGAGGGTCAAGGTTACAAAACAAAAAATTTGGAGAAGCTATTGAGTTGATAAACGAAGGTAAAATAGATTTAAAAAATGCTGTATCTCATACATATAATTTTATGGATGCTCAGAAAGCGTTTGATTTTATTGATTCAAGGGATAAAAGTATAAGAAAAATTGCTCTTTTGTTTTAAGAAGGAAAGCTCATGTCGGTATTTGAAAGGTTAGCAAATGAAAAAAAGCAAGTGAATATGCATATAGATATTTGAGAAAAAAATATCATAGGACTTGAGTTTACACCAAACAGTAGGATATGTGAGGCGGATATTGCAAAAAGAATTGGGTTTGTCCAGAACCCTGTTAGAGAAGCTTTGCTTGAATTAGTAAAAAATAAACTTGTTGTTGTATATCCTCAAAAGGGAAGTTTCGTATCTAAGATAGATTACAATCTGGTAGAAGAAAGCAGATTTGTCAGATTAGTGTTGGAAAAAAGCTATCATTGATATAGTTTGTGATAAACCGGATGATAAATTTATAGATAGATTGGAAATAAATATTAGAAATCAGAAATACTATCTTGATAAAGAAGATAAAAACAAATTTGATGCAATTAGATAATGAATTTCATAAGATATTATTTGAAATGGCAAATAAATTACAGACGCATGAGTTGGTTGAAAGTATTTCAGGGCATTTTGATAGATTGCGGAATCTCAGTATAAATACTATAAAGGATATTAAAAACAGTAAGTGATCATGAAAAAAATTTTTTTCGGCAATTAAATCTTGTGATAGCTTCAAGGCAAAGGAATTAATGGAAATTCATTTGTCAAGACATAAGTTTGAAGAAAAAGATACTTAGAGAAAAAAATTTTTCTGATTATTTTGACTGAATAATAATGCTCTACCAAATAAAAACAGTATTGGTAGAGCATTTGATTTATTTATAGCAATCTTCAAGCGGGACTTTTATAACTATTTTTCTAATACGTTTGCTCTCTTTACCTACTTGAATAGCAGGAACATGAACGTCCCATGGAAAATAGCAAGCATAAGTTCCCGGTGTTAAATATATGCGTCCTTCTTTCATTGTATCGGAATTTTTATAAAATAGAATATCTCTTTTTGTAGACAGAAGGTCCTCGTCTACTTCCAAAGAATAGTCATCACTCCAAAATGCAGCTTCTTCAGGACCTCCGGAAGCAAGAAATTGGACATCTATATACTTTCTGTGTATTTCAGGACGCAGATTATTTCTAGCATTAGTTTGCAGATCAAGTACCTGTAGAATACAATCACTGTTACCCAGTTTCAAATCAAATACGCCTGCCTCAGCTTTTGCCATATCATTTTCTTTTAAGTATTTTAAACAAAGTGCCAGAGGTTTTGGCAGTAAGTTACATTGTTTGTCAAAAAAATTCGTTGTTAATATTTCCATAAAACATAAAAAAACTCCATTCTACTGTTATACAGTGATAATATTATTGATGTTTATGATAAAGCCTTTTTAAGCTATTACATCTATAAATAAATTTGGATCTTCGGATATAATAATATCAGTCATGTTTAATACATCTTCCATATGTTTAGAAAAAAATTTGGCAGGCTAAATCATTATCACGATTTATTAGTGCATCAGTAAGTGCATTTAAAGCTTTATATATTCTTTTACTTAGAATCGGATTCTTTAAAAGCAAGAGAATATAATCTGAATAGATCCGCCTCATATTCGTACAATGAACGCCATAGTTTTTCAAAAATCTCCACCCAAAAATAAAAAAAGATGATTAAAAAAACTGTCCCAGAGATCTTGAAGCACGTAAAAAATCACCATGAATATAATTATATTCCAATTGGGAAAGTATTTCATGTAATATATCAAGTTCTGATTTTTTCGCATCTGAAATAAATATTCCATGTATAATTGACATACAAAGATGTTCATTAAGCCATATTGAATCTTTGATTCCGTTTTTTTATTAACCTTTGATACAAAAGCTCCCTTCATTGGAATAATATCTACAAGTCTGTTCCTTGACAATTTAGGAAAAGTATCGTGAAGCGGTGTTCTGCTAACATTCATCAATGATGCAAGCTCTTGTTCATTCATTCTTTGTCCGGGCATAAGTACCATATTAAGTATTAGAGTACTTAAAATTCTATAGACATATTGTCTTGTATCTTCCGAAGGCCTTTTTAAAAATAAATTTATTTGAAAATTTTTGATAACTGTTTTTCTAAACTCATATTCTACCTAATATCTCGTGATAAAGCTGTAACTATACTTGTGATATACAAGTATAGCATATCAATAGTATCAATCTTGTGTACAATAGTATTATATACTTGTAAACAATATTGAAAAAAAGTGTTATATACAGTTTTGATTTTAAAAATATAAAATCAACTGACAAACCAAGTATAACATAGTTTAAATATGTATTTCAATATATAATATATAAATATAAAAAGTTATGATTTGATTAAAAAATATTGATTTTTAAATGCTATACATGATATTATTTTGAAAGTGATACAAAAACTTGTAAACAATTTTTTTAAAAGCATTGTTTTGTATAATAAATATAAATATAAACATAAACGGGTATTACTTTTGGTGTAGCACATGGAGCAATTGTATGAAGAATTAAAGCGAAAGCTTATAGCTGTAGAGTTAAAGCCGGGAGAAAGGTTGAGCGAAAATGCTTTATCAGCTGAAACCGGTATGAACAGACCGTATATAAGGAAGATATTGACGAATCTATCAGATGAAGGTTATTTAGAAACTTTGCCACAGAAGGGTTCGGTAGTAACCAAGATAAAGAGAAATATAGTCAGAGAGGCTACGCATGCACACTTAGTTATAGAACAGGCAATAATTTCTGAACTTGTAAACAAAGTAAAGAATGGTGAAGAATTAAGTATAGTTAATAATTATGTACTGAAGTTAAGGACAATTAAAAAGCCTCAAAGTGAATATGATATGGTGATGCTGGAGTGGGGTTTTTATAATAGCTTAGCCAAAGAGTGCAATAGAGAATATGCGTATTCGTATTTAGACAAGATTGATTGTGATATGTATAGGCTAAGTTCGTTGAAGTATAGTACATATAACTATAATGTATATAATTCATCATTAAATGCTTGGGAGAATACTATGGTGGAAATTAGACTTATGGCAGAGCAATTAAAAGGTTGTCAATTTGAATTATTGACTATGATTTGTTCAAATAGGTACAATGGCTTTTTAGTAGCCATGGATACGTTAGAAAGCATATATGGAGATTACTTTGAGTAGTTTGGACGAAATTATCTAATAGGGTAAATATATGTATATAGATTATTGTTAAAGAAGCTATAGGAAATATATAGTTTATATATGGTAAATACCGTGAGGAAGAGAGGAGGATAACTCATGGTAAGCAAGAAGTTCTTGTTATAATAAAACATTTTTTGGAGGAAATATGGAATATATTATTGGTATAATCCTGCTTTTAACATTCTTTGGACTGGCATGGTATTGTATATCCGGGAATAACCTTATGATAGGTTTCCTGATCATAACTATTATTTGGACTGTTTTATCGTTTGGTGGAACACTTGGTGCAAGTGCAGATTTTTTGGCACAAAATGAGGCGTTAAAGTTTGACGGATTAAAGGGAGTAATGGCTGCCTTAAACAAGATTTTCCAAAGTGCACCTGAAGGTTGGGGTACTACATTGGTTAATGTATGTTGGGGTGCATGGTTTGGCCGTGTACTTATGGAGACCGGTATTGCTTCAACACTTATCAGAAAGACAGTAGAGCTTGGTGGTGATAAACCGATGGTAACTATTACACTTCTTAATATAGTTACCGCTATTATATTCACAGCAATGACCGGTGCAGGTCCTGTAATTGCTATCGGAGTTATCGTATTACCGATACTTATGTCGCTTGGAGTACCGAAAGCTATTGCAATGTTCTCATTTATGGGTTCAGTGGCGGCAGGTATATTTATTAATCCGGTAAATTTTGCACAGTATAGAGCATTTTTTATAACGCCTGAGCAGATGCCTGAGTTTACTCTCGGATGGTATGCTACAAAATGGGGATATGTAGCACTTATTATACTTCTTGTAACAACAACTATTTTATCAGGAATATATCTTGCAAAATCAAAAACATCTCATGCATGGGCTGCTACAACAAATAGGGGTGCACAGCAAAAGAATGCTCCTTTCTATACGCTTATACTTCCTATAGTACCTGTAGTTTTAAAGATTTGGTTAGATTTCTCTGTTATTGGTGGATTTGTAATAGCAGGATTTGCAGCATTGTTCCTTTGTGGAAAGATGAAGGGAAGTTTTAAAGAGAACTGTCAGCTTGTTAATAAGCTCTATTATGATGGAGTGGTTGATACGGCACCGCTTGTTGGATTCCTCTTGACACTGCCTATGTTCAATCAGGTGCTTCGTATGCAGCACCTTACTTTAAGGTAATACTTGGTGAGGTATTCCCAAAGAATGAGTTGGTACTTTGTATAATGTTTGCAGTATTGCTTTGTATGGGATTATTCAGAGGTCCTATGACACTTGTAGGTTGCGGAGCGGCAACACTTGGAGTTGTAATGCATATCGGTGATTTCTCAGTACCGTTCCTATATGCGTTATTTGCAATTCCTACAATCACAGTAAATATCGGTTCATGTATTACACAGTCATGGGTTGCTTGGGGACTGGCATATACAAAGGTTGAATCAAAAGATTTCTTAAAGCTATCAATTCCAAATGCATATTTTGCAGGTATATTACAATACGTTGCAACATTTATTTTGCTTGGAAGTCTTGGAACGACATGGCTTATGTCAGCAGTTAAATAATATTAAAATAATGGAAGGGTAGAAAAATGGGAAACAGAAAAGTCCGAATGGGAATCGATGTAGGCGGAACACATACAAAATGTGTGGCAATGGATAATGAAACGCATGAGATTATTGGTAAAGATCAGGTAAAAACAACACATGATGATAAAGCCGGAGTGGCAGCAGGTGTTGTACAAAGTTTTAGAAATTGTCTGAAACTTTAATATAGATCCGTCGGATGTGGTCTTTGTAGCTCATTCTACTACCCAAGCCACAAATGCCTTTATTGAGGGAGATGTAGCAAATGTAGGTATTATCGGTATTGCCGGAGGCGGTCTGGAAGGGTTCTTAGCTAAGCGTCAACTTAGATTGAAGGATATAGTCCTTGATGAAAAAGTTGGAAGAATGATAAAGGTATTCAATACTTTTATTAAGAAAAAGCAACTGACAGATGAAGTCATAAATAAAAATATTGATGAACTCATAAGTCAGGGAACAGATGTTATTGTGGCTTCTATGGCTTTTGGTGTAGACAGTATGGAAGAGGAGCAAAAAATACATGATTTGGCTTCAAAAAAGAATATACCTGTAACAATGGCATCTGATATTACTAAGCTGTATGGACTTACAAGAAGAACCAGAACAGCTGCTATAAATGCGTCTATACTACCAAAGATGATGGCTACAGCGAATGCTACTGAATCCTCTGTAAGAGGAGCAGGTGTATCTGTACCGCTTATGATAATGCGTGGTGACGGTGGTGTTATGGAGATAAATGAGATGAGAAAACGTCCCATACTTACAGCATTATCAGGACCTGCCGCATCTGTAATGGGTTCACTGATGTATCTTAGGGCTTCAAATGCAATATATTTCGAGGTTGGTGGAACTACTACCAATATTGGAGTAATCAAAAACGGAAGACCGGGAGTGGATTATGCTAAAATAGGTGGACATGATACATATATAAATTCACTCGATGTTAGAATACTTGGTTGCGCAGGTGGTTCAATGGTCAGAATAAGTGATAAAGATGTCATTGATGTCGGACCGCGTTCCGCTCATATAGCAGGTTGTGAGTACGCTTGTTTTACTCCGGAAGAAGAGATAGTTAATCCTCAGATTGAACTTCTAAGTCCTAAAAAAGGAGATCCTGCCGACTATTGTGTAATCAGACTTCAAAACGGAAAGAAAATTTGTTTTACGAATACTTGTGCGGCAAATGTACTTGGACTGGTAGATGAAAAGTATTTCGCACATGGAAACGCAAATTCGGCAAGAAAGGCAATGCAGCCTGTAGCAGATAAGCTTGGAATAACTGTAGAAGAGTTAGCAACAAAGATTCTGGATAAGGATTACGAGAAGGTATCTTCATGTATAAATACTTTAGCAGATAAATATCAGTTAGACCATGATACTATGAAACTTGTAGGTTGTGGTGGTGGTGCTGCAGCACTGGTACCGTATTGTGCTAAGAAGATGGGACTTGATTATGATATTCCGGAAAATGCAGAGGTTATTTCATCAATTGGTGTAGCACTTGCAATGGTAAGGGATGTTGTTGAAAGAGTTATACCAAACCCTTCACAGGATGATATAAGAGAATTAAAACAAGAAGCTGTTGACAGTGCTATAAATTCGGGAGCAGCTCCGGATTCTATAGAGGTTCATGTGGAAATAGATTCTCAGACAGGTAAAGTAACAGCAATTGCTACAGGTTCTACAGAAGTTAAATCAACAGACTTATTGAAAGAATGTGATGAGACTGAGGCTTTGGAACTGGCGACGAGAGATTTGGGTAAGGATGCAACTAACATCAGGCTGGCCGGTAAGACTGATAAATTTTTCGTATTTGAGGCGACAAAGAAAGATAAAAATGCTGTAAGAATCGTTGATAAAAAAGGCTTTATTAAGGTTCAGTGTTCAAGTGGATCTGTAAGAAGATGTAAGGTAGCTAACTATAAACAAGTTGTAGAGGAATTGTGGGAAGAACAGGCGGAGTTTAAAACCGACTCTGTCATTAGACCTGATTACTTTGTATGCTATGGACCGAGAGTGAGTGATTACTCAGCTGTTGATTTAGAGCAAATTTATCTGTTGATGGATTTAGACTTAGGTGACAGAGACGGAAATGAGGAGATTATAATTGTATCATCTACAATTAGTGTATAAAGTATAAATATTTGGATTGGAGGCCTATATAGGTTATGAGTGACCAACCAATGGATTTGAGGCCATTATTTGATGGTATATTTGGAAAGCAAAGGACTGTCTTATATAAGAGGCCGGACTTTGAAAGACGAAATTTAGATGATATGCTAAAAGAATTAGCAAAGATTCCTCTGCTTCAATGGGATAGATATGTATTTTCAAGAGAACCGCTTGACGGAAGAATTTCTGCAAGTCAAAGACAAGTATATATGCAAAATGCTTGGGACTGCGGTGTAGAATGGGCGGATAAGTCAAAAATAAAATATGGCAACTTATCTGCCGAAAAACTTGCAAATGCATTGGGAATGGAAGTAGAGTATGTTTCTATGCCGGAGAATACAGACAGAGTTTTATTTGCCGAGTTTAGAGAGCCTAATCATATACGAGTTTATATGGATGCTATAAACAGAGTGGAAGAATTTTTAAATTCGGATAGTATAAAAGATATAATAGGTGATACCAATATTGCTGATATTTTATTATTACATGAACTCTTTCATAGTATAGAAGAAAAGCATAAAAAAGAGATTTATACCAGGATTGAAAAGATAAGGCTCTGGTCTATCGGTTTTTTCCATTATGATTCATGCTTAGTAGCATTGAGCGAAATAGCCGCTATGGCATTTGCATATAGATACTCAGGAATAAAGTTTTCGCCATATCTTATAGATGTAATACTGGTATATGGTTATTCGGAAAATGAGGCATCCGGTCTCTATGAAGAGATGATGGAGTTATTTAATAAAAGGCTAGAGGAAATATAATGAGTACTAAAGTTAGTTTTGATATATTGGAAAGTACTATAAGAAAAGCTTTGATGAATGCGGGGCTGAATGAGGACAAAGCTACACTTTGTGCCAGAATACATACCGAATCAAGTGCAGACGGAGTGGAAAGTCATGGTGCAAACAGAGTTCCACGATTTGTTGATTATGTAAAAAAAAAGGTTGGGTTAATCCAAAAGGAGAACCTGAGCTTGTTTGTCGTAAGGGTTTGGCAGAAAATTATGACGGTAATCTAGGTCCCGGGATTAGTAATGCGATTTTTTGCACAGATAGAGCAATCGAGCTTGCCAATGAACATGGTGTAGGCTTAGTCACACTTAAGAATACTACACACTGGATGCGTGGTGGTACTTATGCTTGGAGAATGGCTGAAAACGGTAAAATAGGTATAAGTTGGATTGCGACAGAGAGCTGTATGCCTATGTGGGGTAGTGATGAGCCGAGCGTAGGAAATAATCCTTTCTGTATGGCGGTACCGAGAGAAAATGGTGAGATAGTCCTTGATATGGCAATGAGCCAGTATGCTTATGGAAAGCTTGGAGTATATAGATTAGCAGGGAAAAAATTACCATATCCCGGAGGATTTGACGAAAATGGAAATTTAACTTCTGATCCGGGTGAAATAGAAAAATCACGAAGAATTTTGCCGACAGGTTATTGGAAAGGCTCGTCGTTTGCATTGATATTAGATTTGGTTGCGTCAGCATTAGCAAATGGTAGATCAGGTGCTGATCTTGATGATGAGAGAAGAGGAAGTTGTACCGGATGTTCACAAGTTTATAGCCATTGATCCATATTTGTTTGGTGATAAAAAAAGTATTCAAGAAAAATGGGATTATAGAGTAAAAAGGGCAGACAGTGCACATCCATCCAATCCGAAATATCCGGTAAAGTCTCCCGGTGAAGGAACAATGGAGAGAAGAAAATATAGCATAGAGAACGGCGTTAATATTGATGAAAAGATATGGAGTCAAATACAAGCTATCGCTGAGGGTAACTTGGATATAGTAGACATTTCATAGTAAATAGATTAATTTATTGTCTGAGTTTAGAGGTAAAATATGTTTTGTTCAGATATAAAGGTAGCTGATAAATATAATTATTTAGAGGATAAATTTTTATCCGCTTACAAATGGCTTAAAGAACAGGATTTAAAGTCATTAGATGTAGGAAGTTATCCTATAATTAATGATGAAGTGGTAGCTAATGTGCAGGAGTACAGTACACTTCCTGTAGAGGAAAAAAAGATTTGAAACACATGACTTGTTTTTTTGATGTTCAGTATCTTGTAGAGGAGTAGAACTTTTTGGCGTATGTAAAAAGGGAGGGGTTGGTTGAAAAAAATCTTCAAATCCTGAAAAAGATGTTAAATTTTATGAAATGCCAAAAAGAATATGGTTATGTTATATTAAATCCAGGAGATTTTATAGTGGTTGCACCTGAGGATGCACATATGCCGGGTTGCTGTGTAGATAGACCTGTACATGTAAAAAAGGTAGTTATAAAGGTAAAAATTTGATTTAAGTAAAGTAATAGGAATTGATTCTTTGATTTTTATTATAAATTTTGTTAGTGGTTATGCCACAAGAAAGGAAAATTATGGAAAAAGTATTTGATTTAGGTAATGGTCTTAGACTTATAGATTTATCAAAAATCCTGGACCCGGAAACAGAAAAGAGAAGATGTCATTTGTTCCGCTTTAATACAGGTGGCCCGATTCCGGATTTTCATACCAATATAGATATTATGAGTCACTTAGGAACACATTGTGAGTGTCCATATCATCATGACGATAATTGGCCAAGTGTTGCGGAATTACCATTATCAACATTTCTTGGCAGAGCTGTGTATGTTGATTTTAAGGAGACCGTTGCTCCAAATTCACACATTACAGCTGCAGATCTTGATAGGGAAGCAGGCATGGTAAGAGAGGGAGATATTGTTATAATAGATTCTTCATATAAGCTTACACCGTTTACCAAAGATACAAATACAGAAATAGACAAGAGATTGTTTGTAAACGGAGAAACTGCAAAGTGGTTTAGCGATCATAAGGTGAAGTGTGTAGGTTTTGGAGACGGTGTGTCAATTGAAAATTGCAATGAAGATGTTAAACCGTTCCACGATATACTGTTAGCCGAGAATATTGTATTCTTAGAGGTTTTAAGAAATCTTGAATTGTTAGAGAAGAATATATTCTTTATGTCATATTCTCCTCTTCCAATTATAGGACTTGATTCAAGCCCTGTTCGTGCATATGCTATTGAAGGACTTGCAGATTTTAGCTAAATAAAAATTTAAAGTGATAGAGATAGTGATAAAAAAAGTTTTATTACTATCTCTTTTTAAGTATTGTAGATTTTATATTTTATACGAAAAAAAGGAGTTTTATGAAAATTGCTATAATTGGCGCAGGTGCTATGGGTTCTATTTACGGTGGACACCTTTCATTAAAAAAATGAAGTGTATTTAATTGATACAAATGAAGATATTATAAGTAGTATAAATAAAAATGGACTTGTAATAGAAGAAGACGGAAAAAGTAATGTGTACAGACCGAAGGCTGTGACCAATAGTGAAGGACTCCCTGAGATGGATTTGGTTGTACTGTTTGTAAAATCACTGTACTCAAAGGTTGCACTTGCAGGGAATAAGAATTTAATAGGAGAAAATACATACTTGATGACTCTTCAAAATGGTTCAGGACATGAAGATATATTGGGAGAGTTTGTAGATGATAAGCACATTATTATAGGAACTACAGAGGATAATGGTGCTGTACTTGGAGTGGGACATATTAGAAGAGGTGGTATCGGTAATACAAATATCGGTATGCTGGTGGAGGACAATGAAGGATTTCTTCTAAAAGTGAAGGATGCTTTTGATTGCTGTGGTTTTAATGTTAAAATACATGATAACATTCAACAATTAATATGGAACAAATTATTCACAAATGTCTCATTAAGCGTTGTAACAGGTATTTTACAAGTTAAAATTGGATATATTAGATCCAATGAGTACGCATGGAATATGACAAAAGCCTTAATACATGAAGCAGTAGAAGTAGCACATAAAATGGGGCTTGAGGCAGATGAAGAAAAGATTATAAAGGATGTAGAGAATGTTTCTATAAATTCACCTGAAGGAGTTACATCTATATGTGCAGATCTTGGTGCCGGTAGAAAAACAGAGGTAGATACTATAAGCGGTTCGGTAGTTAGAGCGGCAAATAAAGTAGGTGTAAAAGTTCCTACACATGAATTTGTTGTAAATATGGTACATGCTATGGAATGTAGAGAAAAATAAAAATCTAATCATGTAGGAGTATGTTTAATGAAAATGACCTTAGTTAGTAAATATAATAAACTAAGGTCATTTTAGAATTATCCTCACCTTTTCAATATCTTCGGCAACAGCTCAGACAATATAAATGAGAATATTATAATAGTACCACCTATAAACAGATTCAGTGTAAACGGCTCATGTAGTACCATTATGCCCATAAATGCCGCCATTACACTCTCAAATGAAAGCAGTATACCGCTTGTGGTAGCTGATACATGCTTCATTCCGTAGAGTATAAGGAAGAACGGCAGTGTAGTACAAAGTATAATCAAGTATATAAGTTGGAATCCGTCCCTAAACGTAACATAGAATCTGTGGTCTTTGACAAAGAGCAATACAACCATCGACAGCGTGGCTGTAGTTGATACCTGCAGTACATTTAAAATACCCGAATCATAACGCCTTGAATATTTTGAAGATATAACAATATAGAGTGCATAAAAAAGTGCGCAAAGTATGCAGTAGATATCTCCAAGGTGGAAGCTGCCAAGGTCATTGCCCAGTATAAAAAATACTCCGATCATACATATGATTGAGACTATAATGTCGGAGAGTGACGGCCTTTTTCTCATTATCAAAAGGTATGCAAAAGGCAACAGTATGATATATGATGCGATGATTAGTGACGATCTGGATGTGGTGGTGTATTGCAATCCTACGGTAAATGTAAAGAATTCACCGAACAGGAACACTCCCATTATAATACCTGCTTTAAGCATTTCCAAATTTATTTGTAAAAGTCTTTTGTTATAAATGACAATAAGTATCAGAGATGCCAAGCCAAATCTCACAACCAGCATCACATATGGTGATACATTGTCTAAGAGCTGTTTTACAAAAATATAGGCGGAAGCCCAAAAAAAAGTCGCTGTAAACAGTGCAAGGAAAGCTTGTATTTTTTCTTTCTTCATTTTATCCCCCAAATATTAAAATTTTCCTACTTAAGTTATTATAGACTATTTTTCTTTGAAATATATATATCGGATTCACCCTCCCATAATTTCTTCCTTATTTAACAATAGTTACAGACTTTTTTTATGTATACAGAGTAGAATAAAAAAACATTTACAGGTATACCCTTAGGGTTTGTATAGTAAAGGAGAATATATGAATGAGTATTTTGATATAAAAGATAAAGTGTATGATGTAACTGAGAAGTATCCTGAGCTTATAGAGGTGCTTGCAAATGCCGGATTTGAAAATCTAAGGAATGATATGATGAGAAAATCCATGGGAAAGCTTTTGAGTATTGAGACGGCACTTAAGAGTAAGAATATAAATGTGGATGTTTTCGAGAAGCAGTTAGTAGAGGCTATCGAGAGAAAGTCGGACATGACAGACAACAACGGGATTGTAAAAAATGTTGACGAAAATGCTAAAGTATCTATAAATGGTATTTTACCTTGTCCGGTGAGAATGCAGTTTATTGAAAGCTTTGAAAAGTTTGTAGAGAGTCAGGATTATAAGATAAACTATAATCTTAATGCGGCAAGTATGGGTATGGATGCTATAGAAGCTGAGATAGTGAATGCAAAGACTGAGGACGATCTTTCAGATATATATATGTCTGCAGGCTTTAATCTTTTCTTTGATAATAAGTATATGGGCAGATTTAGAGATAAAGGCGTATTTAAAGACCACAGAATCGGAAAATTAAATAAATCTTTAGATAATGAAAATATTTCGGTAAAAAGATCCGGAGGGAGAATATTCTATAATAGGCGTTGTTCCGGCTATATTTATTGTGAATAAAGCTGTATTAGGTGATAGAAAAGCTCCGACATCTTGGGAAGATCTGTTTAAAAAAGAGTTTGAAAATTCCATAGCGCTGCCTACATCCGATCTTGATATGTTCAATGCCATAATGCTTGGTATATACTCCAAGTATGGAAAAGAAGGTGTAAAGGCTTTGGGAAGAGGACTGCTTAAGTCAATGCATCCTGCACAGATGGTAAAGAGCGGAGGAAGAAAGGACATTGACACTCCGGCAATCAGCATTATGCCGTACTTCTTTTCAAAGACTATCAAGGAAAACTCAAATCTTTCGGTGGTATGGCCAAAGGACGGAGCCGTTATAAGCCCGGTATTTCTTTTGACAAAGAAGAAAAACTATGAAAACAGTAAGCCTCTTATTGATTTCTTGTTTTCAAAACAGGTGGCTGAGGTTTTGGGTGCGGACGGTAAGTTCCCACAGACGAATCCTGAGTATGACAATAAATTGGAAGAAAGTCAAAATTTCCTTTGGACGGGATGGGATTTTATACGCTCAAATGATATAGGTGAAATTTTGACTAATACCGAAAAGTGGTTTTACGGAGAGGAGTAGTATGAATTTGGTTATATTTTCAGGTCCTCCCTCATCAGGAAAGACCTCGGTTATTTTAAAGACTATTGAAGCCATGCAGGGCAGGGGGATAAAGGCGGGAGTTGTGAAGTTTGACTGCCTGTACACAGATGATGATGCGATATATGAAAAAGCAAATATTCCTGTAAAAAAGGGACTTTCAGGCGGACTTTGTCCGGATCATTTCTTTGCATCAAATATAGAAGATGTGGTAAAATGGGGAAATGACCAAAAACTTGACTTACTTATAACCGAATCGGCAGGACTTTGTAATCGCTGTTCACCGTATATTACCGATATAAAGGGAGTATGTGTGATAGACAATCTTTCAGGTATCAATACACCTAAAAAGATAGGTCCTATGCTTAAGTCTGCAGATATAGTGGTTATTACAAAGGGTGATATAGTGAGCCAGGCGGAGAGAGAAGTATTCAGCGGTAGAGTTTGTGCGGTAAATCCGAGGGCCATGGTCATGAATGTAAACGGACTTAGCGGTCAGGGAGCTTTTGAACTTTCCACCTTAATATATGACAATAATATAGACATTAAATCGGTACAGGGAATGAAACTTAGGTTTGCAATGCCTTCGGCTATGTGTTCCTATTGCTTGGGTGAGACCAGAATAGGTGAGGACTATCAGCTTGGAAACACAAAGAAAATGCAGTGGGAGGACAAAAATGAGTGAGTTAAAGCTTGGGGAATTACTTGAAAAATACCCCTTTGTCAGTGATTTTTTTGAAAGTAGCGGATTTTGTATAGACAGCAGTCTTAGTCTTACATTTTCAGAGTTTTTGGATAATATATCCGAAGAAGAGTTGGAAGATAAGGCAATAGATAAGAAAGAAATAAAAAACCGTCTTGACACATTCATCGAACAAATGTTACAATTCCTTGGTGATAAAAGGGAAAATATAGAAAGTTTAACTATTTTCCCGGTCATAACAAAAAGTGGAGAAAAAGAAAAAAATTTCAAAAAAATTAGACATATTTTTCTTCACAAATTGTGTCTATAGTTGGAGCTACAGGGTCCGGAAAAAAAGTAGATTGTTGGCTGATATTGAATGGGCAGCACAAAATGATACCCCTACCGGTCGTACCATATATATAAATGGTAGAAAGCCGGATCCGAAATGGCGATATTCGACAAATAATAAATTGGTTGCACAACTTTCACAAAATATGAATTTTGTTATGGATCTTACAGCCCGTGAATTTATAACTATGCATGCCGAAAGCAGAATGATTGAGGATATCGAAGCTACAGTTGAGAAGATATTGAAAGAGGCAAATAAGCTTGCAGGGTGAGAATTTTTGCACCTGAGACTGCAGTTACGGCTTTAAGCGGAGGACAATCCAGAGCGCTGATGATTGCAGATACGGCAGTGCTTTAGCTCTTCACCTATAGTTTTGATAGATGAGATAGAAAATGCCGGAATAGACAGGAAAAAAGCACTGGATCTTTTGGTTTCACAGGATAAGATTGTCCTTATGGCTACTCACGATCCTCTTTTGGCGTTGATGGCCGATAGAAGAATAGTTATCAAAAACGGCGGAATTGACAAAATCATAGAGACAACCGCAGAGGAAAAGGAAGTTTTGGTGCAACTGAACAGTATTGATGAAATTATGCAAGAAGCTAGAAAGAGACTGCGTGCGGGTATGACGCTTGAAGGAGAATTATGTCAGGAAGTTATACACAATCCCCACTCTTTAGGGGAATGACAGAAGAAGAGATAGAACTTTGCTTAAAGGAAGCAAAGGCTGATATTGTCGGATTCAGAAAGGGTGAGACAATATTTAATCAGGGAGATACACCCAGATATATTACAATGCTTGTAGAAGGAAGTGTATCTATAGGTAACGACTCTGTAAACGGAAAGAGAAGTATAATGGGAATGTTCTCAAATCCTGGAGAGCTTTTCGGTGAGGTGTTCCTTTTCTTAAATCATAATGAATATGTGAACTATGCCTATGCAAGTTCACCAAGTAAAATTTTGGAGATACCGAAAGAGTATCTTACAAGGCCGGGTGCAAATCCGTCATCATTACAGAGCAGAATGCTCTCAAATATGCTTACAATCTTTGCCGAAAGGACCTTTTATCTTAATAACAGATTACAGGTACTTTCATGCTCAACATTAAGGCAAAAGATTGCAAGATTTATACTTCAAAATATGAATGAGAGAGACAGAGTTACTCTAAAGATGAGCAGAGAAGAGTTTGCGGACTTTTTGAATGCTGCAAGGCCTTCACTCTCAAGAGAACTTATGAAGATGCAGGATGACGGCTTTATAAAGGTGGTTAGAAAAGATTTGATTGTAAAAAATCTTGAAGGACTTAAAAGTCTTTAAAAAAAACATCGCTCGGTAATGTAAGTTACAGTTTTTCGACTTTTAATCTGATATTATAATGCCATGCAGTGATGCAGAAGAATAAAAATTAAATCTGTTAATCAGATTGCTCATAGACTGGATGACAGTCATAGTAAGAGGAGGTATAAATTGGAAAACAAAATGTTTGTTATCAGTGTCAGGAGACAGCAGGTAATACAGGATGTACACAGGTAGGTGTATGCGGCAAGAAGCCGGAAGTTGCGAAGATGCAGGATTTACTTATCTATATAAGTAAGGGTATATCAGCTATAACAACAAGACTTCGTGCTGAGGGTAAGGAAGTAAGCAAGGAAGTAAATCACCTTGTTACATTGAACCTTTTCATCACAATTACAAATGCAAACTTCGACAATGATGCTATTATAGCAAGAATTAAGAAGACACTTGAAGTTAAGAAGGAACTTTTAAACGAGCTTTCAAATAAGGACAATCTTCCTGAGGCTGCTCTTTGGGAGTCATTTGATGAGAGCGAGTACCTTGACAAGGCATCTACAGTAGGTGTTCTTGCAACAAAGGATGAGGATGTAAGAAGCCTTAGAGAGCTTATCACCTACGGACTTAAGGGACTTTCAGCATACTCAAAGCATGCAAACGCACTTTTGCAGGATGACGGTGAGGTTGATGCGTTCTTACAAAGAGCATTGGCTTCAACACTTGATGACAGCTTAAGCGTAGATGACTTGGTAGCTCTTACACTTGAGACAGGTAAGTACGGTGTAAACGGTATGGCTTTACTTGACAAGGCCAATACAACAGCTTACGGTAACCCTGAGATCACAACAGTTGATATCGGTGTAGGTAAGAATCCGGGTATCCTTGTTTCAGGACATGACTTAAGAGATCTTGAGATGCTCTTAAAGCAGACACAGGGAACCGGCGTGGATGTTTATACTCACTCAGAGATGCTTGCAGGTCAGTATTATCCTGAGCTTAAGAAGTATCCTAACCTTAAGGGTAACTACGGTAATGCTTGGTGGAAGCAGAAAGAAGAGTTTGAGAGCTTCAACGGACCTATCCTTATGACTACAAACTGTATCGTTCCGCCTAAGGCAAGCTACATCGACAGACTTTATACAACAGGTTCTGCAGGATATCCGGGATGCAAGCATATCGCAGGCGATATCGGTGAGGAGAAGGATTTCTCAGAGATCATCGAGCAGGCTAAGAAAAGTGTGCACCTCCTACAGAGATTGAGAGCGGAAGCATCGTAGGCGGTTTTGCTCATGCACAGGTTCTTGCACTTGCAGATAAGGTAGTAGACGCCGTTAAGTCAGGTGCTATTTCAAAGTTTGTTGTAATGGCAGGTTGTGACGGACGTTCAAAGGCAAGAAACTACTATACAGATTTTGCTAAGGCTCTTCCAAAGGATGCGGTTATCCTTACAGCAGGTTGTGCAAAGTATAAGTACAACAAGCTTGACCTTGGAGATATAGGCGGTATCCCTAGAGTTCTTGATGCAGGACAGTGTAATGACTCTTACTCACTTGCAGTTATCGCACTTAAGCTTAAGGAAGTATTCGGACTTGACGATATCAACGATCTTCCGCTTGAGTTCAACATTGCATGGTATGAGCAGAAGGCTGTTATCGTTTTACTTGCACTTTTATACTTAGGTGTAAAGAATATTCACCTGGGACCTACACTTCCGGGATTCCTTTCACCGAATGTAGCTAAGGTTTTGGTTGAGAACTTCGGTATTGCAGGTATCGGAACAGTTGAGGATGATATCGAGCTTTCTTCGGAAAGGTTGAGAAGCCTGTAGCTGAGGGAAAGTACAATCCTGATATGCTTATCGGTGAGGTTCTTGCAGAGAACCCTGCAGCGGCAAGTGTTCTTATGGATATCGGTATGCACTGCCTCGGATGCCCTTCATCACAGATGGAGTCACTTGCAGAGGCCGCTATGGTACACGGTATCGATGTAAATGAGCTTATCGACAGATTAAATATGCTTGGATAATAATATATAACGACCTCCCGGTGCTTGCCGGGAGGTTTTTGTGTTGTTGAAAAAGCGGGTATCTGTATAATATTGACATAGTATAAAAATATAAGTAATATGGCTATATAGAGTATTGAGTTTATTTTAAGGTTATGATAGGAGGTTTATCAATGCAACATATTGAATTATCACTTGACCCGTTCTATTCTGAAAGCAATATTCGTTATCTTGAAGGAATGATGGACGATATAAAGAGCGGTAAAGCAAAGTTTTCACAGCATGATTTGATTGAGCATATAGAGGATGAGTACGACAAAAAAATATTTGATGAGTATGAAGATGATAAAAGACAAGGAAAATTAAAGATATATTCACATGAAGAGGTTTGGAGAGAACTTGGATTATGAGATATACTGTTGAATATACAAATAGTACTGTAGCCTAAGAACTTGAGATTCTTAGGCTACATTTTTATTATTTTAAATTTTCTTTCAGCCACTCAATAAGATTTTCATATCTTCCTTTGATATTTTCGTGGTGCCCGTATTCATCAAAGACAGATGTGATTTTATCTGATTTGTCACTTAGAAGCTTATGGAGCTTGGCGGAAAGTATAGGCGCGTTTGAAAGTATATTTTTGTGTTTACTGCCCTCAGTCTTGCCATTTTGTAAATAAAGAGATGCTTTTTTGTTAAGTACCTCATGATTCTCACAATAATCTAAAAATTGAGGATACCAAAACGAGCCACAGAGTGAAAATATAATACTCGGAGCGGTAGTGCTATACAGACTGCATACCGCCGCCAATCCTCCAAGTGAGTAGCCGCCGTAGACAATTTTACTTTCATCAATGCTGTACTTACACAACAACTCAGGGAGCAGATGCTCAAACACCTGATTGTGGTACTCATCAATTTTTCCTCCGAAATCAGGCATGGAGGGTTTCAGATTGGATGCCTTCCAAGGTGTGAAGGCATCCAATCTGTTTTGTGGTATCAAACCCACAAGTATGGCTGTATCTTTTAAATTTTCAAGATAGTTTATTTCGCCGTCATTTAAAAGGATCAAAGGATATCTGTTTTCTTCATTATAGTTGTCAGGCAAAGATATTTTTGTATCGAACATACTATTTATTTAAGAATGAGTTGATATCTTCCAACGCGTTGATTGAAGAAGTACCGTAGTCCATAAACTCATCATATGAGATGGTCATGATTTTGTCGTTCTTTATTGCAGGAACCTCAGAGATTACCGCATTGGCTTTCATAAGGTCGACTGCCTTAGCGTCAAGTTCTTTATTTCTGTCACTTGTAACATAGATTATAACTTCAGGAGACATAGTAACAAGGTTTTCAAGAGTGAGGTCCGATGTACCTGTTGCAACATTTGTATATCCGAGTGTATTAAGGATACTCTCCTGTAATGCGGACTTATAAGCACCGAAGGTCTGATCGTTGTATGCACACATAATAAGAGCGTTCTTTAATTCACCGGTATTAGCCTTGTTTGCAGCTGTTACGGCGTCAATTCTTTTTTGCAATTCATCAGCATAAGCATTTGCCTTGTCCTGTATATTGAAGATGATACCTATATTTCACATCGTCAATAACGCTTTCAAGACTTTGCTTCATATTTGAAACGGAAGCTTTTTGAGTGTATACAGGCACTCCGTTTTGATTCCAGGTATCCACACTGCCGAGAGATTTGTCTGAGAACATCATATTTCTTCCGATAAGTATATCAGGGGTGTTTGAAAGCACAACTTCCTTGGATACGCTCTTCTTATCACCGATATGAGGTATGGAAGAGATAGCTGCGGCATAGTCGGAGCTTACTTCATTGTCCGGATTTAACATTCCGACTATTTTATCCTGCAACCCAAGGTCTATAAGCATTTCGGTAGAAGATAAGTTGTTTGTTATTACTCGCTCCGGAGCCTTTTCAAATACCTGTGATATCTCCTTGCCGTCCGCATCGTATGTTGTGACTGTGACAGGGTATGTGGTCTCTTTAGCATCTGCTGTGCTTTCTGATTTACTTTGTGCCGCAGTGCTTTCAACGGTTGTAGAAGCCTGCTCTGTGGAGGCGCTTTCTTTTGTAGTATTGGTGCTTCCACATCCTACAATTGCAAGTGCTATACAAGTTGTTAAAGTTAAGTTCAGAATCTTTTTCATTATTATTTCCATTCCTTTCGCTTTGCTCAAGGCACAAAACGTTATGAAAATGTTTCCTTGAGCTTATTTTTTATTTATAATTCTTTTTGTAGGGAACTCGGTATACTACAAATCACGGGGAGGTGAGTGGGCTGTCCGGCTTGCCGGATGACCGCATTATTATATGTGTTGTTCGCCTTTTCAAGCACAAATAAGTGTGTCATGGAACACGTAATCTTATCTTTGTATAAACAATCTCGTTTATGGCTTAGGCGTTCAGTCAATGCCGTCTCTCCCTATAATCTCTAATGAATCTTCTGATTCTGAAAGGAGTCCCTATGTCTTTAAAAAAATCGTCTACAAAAATCTGTTGTGGTATTGATGTCCACAAGACTTTTGTAGTTGCCTGTATCGCTTCTACGAACGATAAAGGTGTTACTTCTTATGAGAGCCACCGGTTTTCTACCTACACGAGCGGTCTGAAAACTTTGTTGCAATGGCTACTCAAACGAAATTGCAAGGATGTCTGTATGGAATCCACCGGTAAATACTGGATCCCTATTTATAACATCTTAGAAAATGACTGTTCGATTGTCCTTGCTCATCCCAAATATGTTAAAGCTATTCGTGGAAAGAAAACTGACAAGAAAGATGCCAAATGGATTGCTGACCTGTTTAAGCATGATCTTGTTGCCGGTAGCTTTTATGCCACCCGCTGACATCCGCCAGCTCCGTGACCTTATGCGTTACCGTTTCAAACTGACCTGCTTTCAATCAAGCGAAAAAGAATCGTTTGCAGAACTGTCTCACGGTTTCCAATATCCAGTTGGGAAACGTTGTTTCGGACACCTTCGGCAAATCTGCTCAGGCGATACTGGATAAACTTTTGGAAAATCCCGCAGATACATCTTTTGACCTTGAACCCCTTGTTTACAAAAGTTTAAAAAAGAAACTTCCTCAACTCCGTGACGCTATTGACGGTTATATCACACCGAACAGGTCGGCAAACTTAAGGTGATCAAAGCCCATTATGAAAGCCTGAATCCCGGAAAGCAGAGCTTGAAGAACTCATTCTTGCGCTCGCCGCTCCCTATCAGCAGGAACTTGCCATTCTCCAAAACCGCTCCAGGTATCCGTAGCCTCTTTACTGCCATCGGAATTATCTCCGAAATCGGTACCAACATGGAGGCTTTTCCTTCGGCGAAACACTTATGCTCATGGGCCGGTCTTACTCCAACCAACAATGAAAGTGCAGGGAAGAAAAAATCTGTCCGGGTTTCCAAGGCCGGATGCTATATCAAACCTTTACTGGTCCAGTGTGCAAATGCCGTTGTTACCGGTAAAAAGCATCCGGAAATTCGCAACCGCTATCTCCGTCTCAAAAAGCGTCGCGGTCACAAGAAAGCAATCATTGCCATTGCAAGAATGCTTCTGACTGCATTATATCATATGCTTAAGAACGGTGAAAACTATAATGCGGAACTTTATCGAAAATATGATTTGCCTCCTACTAACTGGGAAATCACGGTAGAACAGGCAATCATCATCGCAAGAAATCAAGGTTATAAAATCAAGTCAGCAACTGCATAGCCTTAACTTTTAATATTCAATTTTTAAAGTAGCCACCGAAAGATGGCTTGTTTATGCTGCGATTAAGAGAATGGATACCCTCTACTTCTCATTTTCAATCTTTTTTTCCTTTCATTTTAAATATATTCAATCATGGCTTGGTTGTCGTCAGTCCATGATATTTTACAATTTACTCCATATACATCTTTCATTGAACTTTCTGTTACAGTTTGTCTCGGTATACCCTCGTACTTTATTTCACCCCCTTTCATAAGAAATAAACAGTCTGAAAACTTACATGCCAATTGAATATCGTGAAGTACCGCAAGTACATTTATATTAAGCTCCTTTATTATATGAAGTATTTCAAGCTTATATTTGATATCCAAATGGTTTGTAGGTTCGTCAAGTAAAAGTAATGAAGGTTTTTGTGCTATAGCACGAGCCAGAGCCACTCTTTGCTTTTCACCTCCTGAAAGCGAGGAGTAGGAGCGGTTTGCCTTATCAAGCATTCCCACATCTCTTAGGGCGTCTTCCACAATATCAAAATCGTTTTGCTTTTCTGACTGTAAAAAATGTATATGTGGGCTTCTGCCGAGCATAACGATATCCTCCACATTGCAGTCAAAATTTATTTCATTGAACTGAGCCACCACAGCCATCTCTTTTGCAGAGTCCTTCAGCCTGATGCTTTCAATATTTTTATTGTTTAATAAAATCTCTCCCGAGGCAGGCTTTAATACTCTGTAGATAGTCTTTAAAAGGGTTGTCTTTCCACAGCCGTTAGGACCGAGTATTGTAAAAAACTTGTTTCCTGAAACATTTAGAGACACGTTTTTTAATATCTGCTTGTCCTTTATGGAATAGGATATATTTTTACAAGTTAAATCCATTATCTTTGACCGCCTTTCTGATTTTTTATAACAATATATATAAAGAAAGGTCCGCCGACCAGTGAGGTGAATATACCTATAGGCAACTCGGCCTTATCTATCAGGCATCTGGCAAGTATATCGGCCCAAAGCACAAACAGGCTTCCAAGCAGGGCTGAGAGCGGAATAATTTTTTTGTGGTCGGTACCGATAAGAATACGTGATATATGTGGGGTAATAAGTCCTACAAATCCTATAATTCCGCATTTTGCCACAAGTACTCCTGTAATCATTGATATAAACAGCATATATATCAGTCTGTAACTTTGAAGGTTTATTCCAAGTGTTATGGCCACCTCATCTCCCATAAGCATGGTATTCATTGTGCGATACTGTGTCATAAAAAAGATAAGTGAGATAAGTACCACAAAAAGAGGAAGAAGAATATCTGCCCATGTTGCACTTGCCAGCGATCCCATAGTCCAAAACTTGATAGTCATCATACTGTCCGAGTTTGCACCTATGGAGATGATGAAGTTTGAAAATGCACTGAATAAAGCATTTACAACAGCACCTGAGAGTATCAGGCTGGTTGTGGTGATCTTTTTACCTATTGATGCGATGAACATAACTATGGCTGTGGATATAACGGAGCCGAAGAATGCACCTATTCCCGTCATTGACTTAAGTCCAAGTATTATAAAGAACGTTGCGCCGAATGTAGCACCTGCGGAGATACCAAGGATATACGGTTCTGAAATCGGATTGTTTACGGTGGTCTGCATTACAGTTCCGCAGAGTGCCAGCCCTATACCTACTATAAGCCCCATGATTACTCTGGGTATTCTTATATTCCATACAATGGCTATAGTTGATTTTGACAAACTTGCAGCATTTATATGGAATAGATTTGACTGTATGGTGGTGAAGGTATCTTTCAGGCTTATTCTTACGGCGCCTAGAGATACACCCGACAGCAGTGAAAACACCAAGGTTATAAAAAGAATAATCAATAATATATTAAACTTTATATCTGTCTTATTTCTTGTCATAAGAATCCTTTCTTTTTTTAAGCTGGTTAGATATACCTAACAACATATAAATTATAGTTGAATTTAATTAAATTTCAATATAGTATAATATAAAGATATGGACTATTATTAAAAAAATATAATCCATAGAAAGGAGTATTATGGAAAAGGATTTCCTTATAAGCTGTCAAAAGGAGTACAGTACAAGAAAATATTTTATTACCGGAATATCTTTGCAGAGTAAGGATGTGGGGATGCATATCTCATATGATACGGTTCACTCGGCATTTATCTATACTTTATCCGGAGAGGCTTTGATACAATTTAATGATGAGAGTTTTACGGCGGACGAAAATACGATAGTACATGGTGCAAGTAATCAGAAAATAGATTTTAGTGTAGTTTCGGATGTGCCTTTTGTGCATTTAAATATCTATTACGATCCTGAAAATCCTTGGCACGGATGCAGTGATATAATGAATACGGCATATGAAATAAGTGAATTTAACAAGGAAAATACATCTGAATTACTCTCTAAGCTCAAAAAATGTGCAAACAGTGTAAGTTTTGACGATCAAATCAGAAGCAGGATGATAGCCGGACAGCTGATACTCAGCTCTTTTTGTTATTGTATGCCTGATAAGGAAATAATGCAGATTGAAAATGCTATAGAATTGATGGAAAGCTCATATCAAAAGAGTCTGAGACTTGAAGATTTGGCTCTTGCCGCAGATATGAACAAGGCACATTTTTCATATACATTCAATAAAATCTACAATATTAGACCTATTGATTATCTTATAAGGCTCCGACTCAGAAAGGCGGCCAAGATGTTGCTTGACGGAATGTCGGTTACGGAAGCCTCTATAAATGTAGGCTATCAGGATCCGCTTTATTTCAGCAGGTTGTATAAAAAATATTTCGGTATCCCGCCCAGTAAGACGTGGAGGAAATAGTGATATTTTTAATAAAAATTTGTTATACTGTAATAAAAATTTTTAGTGAGGTAAATATGCACTGAGCCGGAGAAAAAAAGAAAACTGTTATAATGGAAAAAAATAAGAGATATAGTGGATATTTTTGTGGGTATATAAAAATTATAAATGTTTAGAAATAAAAAGACAGAAATTTATATTAATTATTTGTGAGAGTTGACCTAACTATTAAACTATGATAGAATATTATTAAAATAAATATATGAAAATTCATATTATTTTTTTAGCGGTATGTGATTTTATAATAATTGTAAGAGGTTATTATTGAAAAAAATTATAGATAAAAATAGAATATTTAAAAATATCAATGAAAAATATAGCGATGTGGTATATGTTTTGATTGGTTAGAGCAAAATTAATTTGATCATTCTCTATTGTAAAAAGTGTACTTTAAGGAGGTATGTATGAGAAAAAGATTTTTTTAAGTGTTCCGTTCGCCATTGTTTTTTTCGATTTTTTTGCAGGTTTTCTACAAACGCCTTTTTTTCTGCCGGGTGTTATAAAAAGACGGGGTTCAAAAAGCTTCACAAAAATTCTGTGACCGGTGATGATAATTATAAAAAAATTTACAGAGATATCCTTACAAATTTTTTTATAATACAGGTGTAATAGGTAGTGTTGATGAGTTTTATGACAGTCCGGATGTAGATACCTACAAATCTATTGAGGACTCTATATTGAATTTTTTTATTATTTTACTCTTGCAGATGTTACAGGTGACGGACAAAGTGAAATAATAATTTTAAATAGACGTACAAATTGGTTCTTTAATTCCGTAGTACAATATATGCGTATTTACAAGATATTTAACGGTAAGGCTGTACAGATTTTTTTGAAAGTGGATCCTATAGTCCATATCTGTTCCTTGATAATAATATTATCATTCAAGATTATAGTGAATGCAATAGGGATGATATATGTATTTGGGCATATGATACATCCATTTGCAATTTTGCATTGTTAGATGACGGTAAAGACAGTGAATTGATTGCTTCTGCAAAGGACTCATTGCAAAATAACAGAGTAAAACTGAGTTCAGACAGTATTATGGATTTTCCTGTAACTTTGGAAAAATATTGCTGAAGCGGTGGAAAAAGCTGCCTGATCCGGGGATTGATCTATATCATAATATTACTAAAGAGTCTAAAGGCATTGCATCTTCCTACAAAAGCTTATATTCACCTATATTGCATGACTTTCATGATGATACTTCAAAATTCAAATTAGTGGATATCACAGGTGACAACCGTGATGAGCTTATAGTTAAAGTTATGCCAAAAGGGGAGGATTTTTATGGGATTTACGGTATTTACGGTATTGTAGATGACAAGCCTCGTCTTATCGGATTTGTTACCAACAGTGGAGGAGATTTCTTTGTTTTTGATGACAATTCACTGTTGTCCGTAGATTTTAGTGAATACGGTACCTATGGAAGTGAATTTCATTATTACAATTACAATCCGGATATATCACGATTTACATTGGCAAAAGAAGGTCAATACAGAAACGGTGACAGAGATTATTTGAGAGAGCTTCTCAAAAAGCCTATAAAACTTCGTGAGTCGGATATTGATGCGGACATTAATGATGCAAACATTGAGGCGGCTTTAAAGTAGTTATATCATTTATCACATTGTGATTGATAAATTGCTGAGATTTCTTAAAAAAAGTATTACTCAAATTCCTGCAAAAAGTAGTATAGTCCCTGTCTTTGACAGTTTTGAAATATAAAATACCCTTCAAGCCCTTTGTTTTAGCGGCTTTGGAGGGTATTTACATTTCGTTTTGAAACTAAAAAAATAGTATTTTATTTTTCCCTTACTTTGTTTTTTTAATTGTTCTCATTTGACTCTTTGTTATAAATTCAAAAATCTGTATTAAAATGACAAATCTCATGTAGCTTATCTGTAAGCTTAGTTCTTTTTATATAGCGGTATAAAAACCTTGCTCTTTTTACATATGCAAAAATTAAAAATCCTTTAAGGTTTTTAGAATCTCTTCACATGTATATTTGTGTTCTAAAGCTTTCTCAAGATATCTGTAAGTAAGAGTTTATTCGGAGGTAATGTGCAGGAAAAAAACAAATTTATTCTACATCCACTATCGCTGAGGGTGACAAATGGTATTATTTTTGGCTAAGTTTGAAAAAGACAATGAAAGGGTTACGTAGATTATGCGGAGATGAACTTGACAGTATAATACCACCTACATCCAGAAGGCAGGGAGCAAGAGAAAAAAAGAAAATGGATGTATTGGAAAAAAATAAAAAAATATAGTAGACGTATTTGTAGGGTATATAAATTATATAAAAAAATATTTAGGCTTTATACAGCTAAGATATAGCAAAAAAATAAAGGAAAGTTGTGTCTATAGAGCATAAATTATTGAGAACCCTAAATAAAAAAATGAGTTTATTTATTGAGATAGTTGTGTTATAATAATGTTATTACATTGTTTGAAAATGTGAATGAATTTATGAAATTTACTTTTGAAATAATATAGAACTACCAATGTTACATTGTTAACATTATCATATATAGATAATTTCAATAAATAAATTTCGAAATAGTAAATATTGTTTATGCAATTAGATTTACTAATTATATTGTATATCTTATCTAAAAAAGATTTAGATATAAATGCATCATGGAGGGAATTTTGATGTACAGTTTTACAGTAAACGGAAAATTGGTTGAAACTGAAAAAGAAGTGTCACTGTTAAGATTTTTGCGTGACGACTTAAAGCTCAAATCTATAAAGGACGGATGTAGCCAGGGAGCGTGCGGTACCTGTACTATTATTATTGACGGTAAGGCTACCAGAGCCTGTGTTATGACTACCAAGAGAGCTCAGGGAATGAACATCGTTACAGTAGAGGGATTAAGTGACGAGGAAAAAGAAATTTTTGTATATGCATTCGGAGCAAAGGGAGCGGTACAGTGCGGTTTTTGTATCCCGGGAATGGTTATGTCCGGTAAGGCTCTTGTAGATAAGAATCCTAACCCTACTGAAGCTGAAATAAAAGAGGCTATCAAGGGTAATATCTGCAGATGTACCGGATATAAGAAGATTATCGAAGCTATCGATTTGGTTGCACAGATAAAAAGAGGTGAAAAGCAGATCGATAAGGAGCTTGAAAAGGGTGACAGTTTCGGTGTAGGTTCAAATGCTTTCAGAATTGACGTAAGAGAGAAAGTACTTGGATACGGTGAGTACTGTGATGATGTGGAGATGGATGATATGCTTCATGTATCTGCGGTCAGAAGCAAGTATCCGAGAGCAAGAATACTTGATATCGACTTTTCCGAAGCTTTGGCAATGGACGGTGTGGTTGCGGTTTATACAGCCAAGGACGTACCGAACAATAAGGTCGGACATTTACAGCAGGATTGGGATGTAATGATTCCGAAGGGCGAGATTACCAGATTCGTAGGTGATGCAATATGCCTTGTCGTAGCGGAGAGTGAAGATATATTAAAGAAGGCTAAGGCTTTGGTAAAGGTGGATTATGAAGTACTTGAGCCTGTAAGAAATATTACTGAGGCTATGGCAAAGGATGCTCCGAATATTCATCCTAACGGCAATCTATGCCAGTCACGTCACGTAAGAAGAGGCGATACAGAGGCTGCAATCAAGAATTCAAAGTATGTAATTACAGAGACATTTGATACACCTTTTACGGAGCATGCGTTCCTTGAGCCTGAGTGTGCTATAGCATTCCCGTATAAGGACGGTGTAAAGATATATAGTTCAGACCAGAGTGTATTTGATACCAGAAAAGAAGTGGCAATCATGTTCGGTTGGGATCCTGAGAAGGTGGTTGTTGAGAATAAGCTTGTAGGAGGCGGATTCGGCGGAAAAGAGGATGTTACAACTCAGCATATATCCGCACTTTGTGCTTATAAGCTTAACAGACCTGTAAAGGCAAAGTTCAGCAGAGACGAGTCACTTGCTTTCCATCCGAAGCGTCATGCAATGCACGGTACATTTACACTCGGTTGTGATGAAAATGGTATATTTACAGGACTTGATTGTGATATCTACTTTGATACAGGTGCTTATGCATCTCTTTGCGGACCTGTACTTGAGCGTGCCTGTACACATGCGGTAGGACCTTACTGCTATCAGAACCACGATATCAGAGGATACGGTTACTATACCAACAATCCGCCTGCAGGTGCATTCAGAGGATTCGGTGTTTGCCAGAGTGAGTTTGCACTTGAGTCGGTTATTGATTTGCTTGCAGAGAAGGTGGGTATTTCACCATGGGAAATCAGATACAGAAACGCCATTGAGCCTGAGAAGGTACTTCCGAACGGTCAGATTGCAGACTGTTCTACAGCACTTAAAGAGACATTGGAGGCTGTAAAACCTTACTATGACAAGTATTATCCGAATGTAGGTCTTGCCTGTGCCATGAAGAATGCAGGTGTAGGTGTCGGACTTCCGGATACCGGTCGTGCAAGACTGAAGATAAATGACGGTAAGATAGAGATATACTGCGGTGCTTCAGATATAGGTCAGGGATGTGCAACAGTATTTGTACAGATGGTTTCAGAGTCACTTGGACTTCCTAAGTCCAAGATTAAGAACATGGGCAGCAACTCTGAGGTGGATCCTGATTCAGGTACTACTTCAGGTTCAAGACAGACACTTATAAGCGGTGAGGCTATCAGAAGAGTTTCCGTTGAAGTTAAGGCGGCACTTGATGAAGCAGACGGTGACCTTGACAAGCTTAACGGCAGAGAGTTCTATGCAGAGTACTTTGAGCCTACAGATAAGCTTGGTGCAGATGTACCTTTCCCTAAGTCTCACGTAGCATATGCATATGCCACACACCTTGTTGTACTTGATGATGAGGGCAAGGTTTCAAAGGTTATTGCGGCACATGATTCCGGTAAGGTTGTAAACCCTATTTCTATACAGGGTCAGATCGAAGGCGGTGTACTTATGTCACTTGGTTATGCGCTTACTGAAGATTTTAAACTTCAGGATTGTATGGTTAAGTCAAAGTTCGGTACACTCGGTCTTATGAGATCTGTTGATATACCTGAGATTCAGGCTATTTATGTTGAGAAGAAGGAACTTCTAGGTGTGGCTTACGGTTCAAAGGGTATCGGAGAGATTGCCACCATTCCTACAGCTCCTGCTGTACAGAATGCTTACTATAAGAGAGACGGCAAGCTCAGACCGAAGCTTCCTATGGACGATACATACTATTCAAATAAGAAGAAAAAAATAATTTATATTTAAGAGGGGTTGGCATTTGCCAATCCCTTTATTTGTTTATATAATAGAAATAAAAAAACGAGATAGGAAAAACATATGAAAAAGAGAATTGTTATTTTTGGAGATTCAAATACATGGGGTTATGATGCAAAGAGCGGCGGCAGGTTTAATGAAGAAATCAGATGGCCTATGGTAGCGGCAAAGCTGCTTGGAGAGAGTTACAGAGTCTATGAAGAGGGGCTTTGCGGCAGAACAACCTGTCTTGACGACCCTTTTAATGAGGGACTTTCAGGACTTAGCTATATTTTACCATGTCTTCAGAGTCATTCACCTCTTGATATGTTGGTGATAATGCTTGGAACAAACGACTGTAAGGAAAGATTTTCTCTGACAGGGGCAAATATTGCACTTGGAATGAGAAGACTTGTTATGAAGGCATTGGCAGCCGACGTATGGAGAGATAAGCCTAATATACTTATAATTGCACCGGGCCCTATTTTAAAGGAATGTGAGCTCTCGGATGTAGGTAAAAATATGGGTAAGTGTTCGGATAAATCATATGAGCTTGCAAAGGAGTACAAGCTTGTGGCCGAGGAACTTAATGTTGGATTTTTGGATGCCGCTCCTTATGTAGAGATGAATGACATTGATTTTATGCATTTGACGGAGGATTCACATAAGGTGCTTGCAAAAAAAGTAAGTGAAGTTATAAAAAACACATTGGATAATAAAGAAGTAAAGATATGACATTAACACAACTGAAATACGCTATAGAGGTTGCAAATGCCGGTTCTATAAATAAGGCTGCGGGTAATCTCTTTATCACACAGCCAAGTCTCTCGTCAGCCATTGCCGAACTTGAGGCCGAGATAGGTATAAAGCTTTTTTCAAGGAACAACAGAGGTATATTTTTGACACCTGCAGGAAGCGAGTTTGTAGGATATGCAAGGCAGGTTGTGGAGCAGTTTAATCTTATAGAAGCAAAGTATATCTCAAATCAGAATTTAAAAAAGAAGTTCAGTGTATCCATGCAGCATTATACCTTTGCAGTCAGCGCTTTTGTAAATCTTGTAAAGCAATTCGGAATGGACGAGTACGAGTTTGCGGTAAATGAGACAAAGACATATGATGTTATAAATGATGTAAAGACCTTTAAAAGCGAGATAGGTATACTTTATCTTAATGATTTTAATAAGAATATTTTGACCAAGCTGTTTAAGGATTCAAATCTTTTATTTACGCCTTTGATGGAATGTAGTATATATGTATATCTGTATGAAGACCATCCGTTGGCAAGTCACGATAAGATAAAGATGGAAGAGCTGATGGACTATCCTTGTCTGTCGTTTGAGCAGGGTGAGTATAACTCGTTTTATTTTGCGGAGGAGGTGCTTTCCACTTATGAGTACCACAGGCTGATAAAGGCAAATGACAGAGCGACATTATTGAATCTTATGGTGGGACTTAACGGGTATACTCTTTGCTCAGGTATAATCTGTGAGGAGTTAAACGGTGAAAAGTATAAGGCTATAAAGCTTGATTCAAATGAAAAGATGACTATAGGGTATATTATAAGAAAGGATATCTCTATCAGTGAGCTTGGTAAGAAATATTTGGAAGAAGTGGCAAAGTTTAAGGATAAGACTTTAGAATAGGAGGAGTATTTATGAAATTAGGAGTAATAGGTTTTGGAAATATGGGTTCATCCATTGCAAAGGGCTTTGTAAACAAGAATGCAATGGATATTAAGGATATAGGTATTTTTGATACATATTCAAAATCAAGAGAAAAAGCAAAGGAAGAAGGATTTTTTGTATACAGCGATGAGGTGGAATTGGTAAAATCCTGTGATGCCGTACTTGTGGCGGTAAAGCCGATACATGCAAAATCACTCTTTGAAAAAATTTCAAAGTACCTTGACGGTAAGCTTGTGGTATCTATAGTCGCAGGACTTGAAAGTGAAGTTATAAGGTCATATATAGGTGAACAAAGAATTCTTAGGATTATGCCGAATACTCCGGCACTTGTAGGTGAGGGTGTGTTTGCACTTGACAGTGATTCAAACGCTACCGATGAAGAAAAAAAGATTTTTGAAGACGCTTTTTTTAAGATAGGTACGGTTGAATGGGTAGAGGAGAGACTTTTTCCTGTAGTCACAGGACTTTCAGGCGGCGGACCTGCGTATGTGGCTATTTTTATAGAGGCTTTGGCGGATGCGGGAGTGCTTCACGGATTGAAGAGAGATGTGGCATTAAAGATGGCGGCAAAGACGGTGCTTGGAAGTGCTGCACAAATTCTTGAAACAAATATTCATCCTGCAGTTTTAAAGGATATGGTCTGTTCACCTGCAGGCACTACTATTGAGGGCGTAAAGGCATTGGAAGATTACAGTTTCAGGGCAGGTGTTATAGAAGCGGTATCAAAAGCGACATTAAAATCAATGAAATAAAAAAAAAGGTCAGCCACAAGGCTGACCTAAAGGTGTTTGTATAATTATTTAGCAGTTGTAGACTCTACAGCTGTTGTCTCAGCACCTGACTCACTTGAAGCCTCGCTTGCAACGCTATCCTTTGCAGACTCAACTTCGCTTGAAGCAGACTCAACAGCGCTTGAAGCATCCTTAACAGCAGACTCTGCAACACTTGAAGCGTCCTTAGCAGCAGACTCTGCAGCGCTTGAAACTTCCTTACCTGCAGACTCAACAGCACTTGAAGCATCCTTAGCAGCAGACTCAACAGCACTTGAAGCGTCAGCCTTAGGGTGCGCTTGAACCACTAAAGCAGTGAAAAGCAAGCATAGCTACAGCAGCAACAGCGAATAATTTAAATTTTAACATTTTTAATACCTCCTTAATAGACACTTTCCTATGTCCTTTAACAAAAAAACCGATTTTATACCTATTCATCAAAAAAGTCAAATGAAATTATGCTTTGTATCTAAAAAAAACGGAAAAACTTTCGAAAGAATAAATTAAAAATAAGAGATAAGTTTTTAAGATGACCGAATCGGCATTTTGATATGGTATAAAATATCGGCTTGGTATATTATTGTGCGGTATTACAGATTGGAGTATTATGATAAGATTTGAGAAGATAGACGAAAAATACGAAGAACTTGGAAGATATAAAACAGTTATATATGGATGCCTTTCCTTTTGATGAGCGAATACCTTTTTTTATATTATGGTATCGGTAGGAAATGACAGAGGTGTTGAATTCTTATCAATTTACGATGACGATACCTGGCTTGGATTTATACATACCTTGGTGGGAGAAAAAGCTTTCATATATCTTTTTATTTTTGCTATAGACGGCAGTCTCAGACAGAGCGGATACGGAAGCAAGATAATACGTGAATATAAGAAGATGCATCCTAAGCTTTCGCTTGCTATTGAACCTATAGAAGAGGACAGTGACAATATAAAACAGAGAAAGAAAAGACTTGCATTCTATGAGAAGAACGGATTTGAGACTCTGGATACAAGAGTTGTAGAGATGGGAGTTGAGTTTGAGCTTATGGGTGCAAAGGGCATGGAAATAAAGGAGAACGACTACAAATCACTTGTAAAGAAGTTTTTTGATTCCTTTGATAAGGATAAGAGAGTGCTTTCCGTAAAGGAGATGAGGGATGCGGACGCCTACACCATAAAAAACTTTGTTGACAGTAAGGAACTTATGTACAGAGCCGGAGAGGCTATATTTTATGTAGGTGATTGGAATATAGGAGACAGGGTTCTCATAGTGGCAGGCAGCGGTAACAATGCAGGTGACGGATATGTTGTGGCCGACTTATTGAATATTGAAGGAATTGAAGTCGAGATTTTGCTTATAAAGGATAAATTCTCTGAAGACGGAAAATATTATTTTAACAGATGCCTTCAAAAAGATATTAAGTACACCGTATTGGATGAGAATACGGATTTTGATACTTTGCGAGGAAAGTTTGATTCATATGACTATGTTCTAGACGGCATATACGGAACAGGCTTTAGAGGTGAGGTGAGAGAACCTGTATATTCACTTATAAAAGCTTTAAACGACTCAAAAGCTTTTGTAGTCAGTGCGGATATCAACTCAGGCATGAACGGAGATACGGGAGAGTCAAATATTTGTGTAAATTCCGACCTTACAGTAAGTATAGGCTTTTTGAAAAAAGGTCTTGTAAGTGAGGAAGGTAAAAAGCATATAGGAAAGCTTGTAAATATGGATATAGGTATTATTATTGAAGAGTAAATGATATGTCTGAATATTTTAAGCTTATTGCAAATAATATCCATATTAGGGTATACTCTAGGGTGAGACTTTATGGAAGTGGAGAATTGATGTGGCAAGTCGAAAACAAACAACCAAAAAAACAAAAAAGAGTAGTAGTGCAAATAGAGTGAGCAAAAAGGCGGAGAACAATGAGCAATTGGAATTTTTGAATTCCGAAATTCTTATGATTGCCCTTTTTGTCGTGTCCTTGGTGCTTTTTGAGCCATTTCGGACTTATGGGAGTAGTGGGAAAGTTTTTCAGATCATTGCAGATGGGACTGTTCGGCATACTTGGCTATGCGGTGCCTATGTTTGTCTTTATAGGCGGTGCATTCCTTCTGTCAAATGTAGGTTCAAGTGTCGCAAAAACAAAGTTTATCGGAGTGGTATTGGCTGTTTTGGCGGTGGATACCCTTATATCACTGATAGGGTATTCCGAGCCTGAAGGCAGTCGGATTTTTTTGAAATTTTTATACTGAAGGCTGGTATGGAGGCTTTATAGGAGGAAGTCTCGGCCTTATCATATCGTTAGTACTTGGTAAGATCGGTGCAATTATATTCTTTTTGGCAATGTTTATAGTATCCGTTGTCATACTTACAGGTAAGTCATTCGTGTCCATGGTAAAGACAGGCGGACAGATGACCATATCAAAGGCAAAAAGTGATGTGGCAAGAGTGATGGAGCAAAGGAAGCAAAGAAAAGAAGCCGAGTATGAAGCCGAGTATGAAGATTACGATGAGGACAACTTTGAAGAGCTTGATATTGACAATAAAAAAGACGGTTATATAGAAGAACTTCTTGATTACAATAAAAGACCGAACAGAGGGAATATAGACCTCGGTGCGATAGACTTTTCAAAGAGAAAAGTTAGGCACAGAGTGGATTTGCCTCCTTCAAATTCAGGTGCAAAAAAGAATGAAGCTATAGGCGGACTTTTTGACAGTAAGAACAATGTAGACTTTGAGAAAACAGATGCCGACGACGGAGTAATAGATACAAACTATAACTTTTCAAATGAAAGAGCTGAGGAGTCTTCACAGGATTCTATAATAATGAATAAGAGGGCTGATACCTTCTACGGCAATATAAACAGAGGCAATGACGATTCAAGGTTTGAAAATGATATAGATGAGGAAACTCTAAGAAGAGCCAATGAGATACTTGCCAGAAAAGATGAGATAGATATCTATTCACAGCCGGTTTCCACTATAAGTATCACCGAGGATGACGTACATGAGGATTTTGGCTATATAAATGATAATACTCCTGTAGGTGTGGCAAACATAAGCAATGATATAGAGTTCAGAAAAGAATACGGTGATAATGAAGATGAGGGTTATACTCATCAAAACACTTCTACTTATGAGGTACCGTATCAAAAAGACGACAGTTATAAAAAGCCTTATAACGAAAATCATAACGAGACTGTATACAATGATCAGGCGGGTAGTGAGACGGCTGTAAATGCGGATACAGGAAAGAATAATGCATTGGTAAGCAGTGACGGTGAGAGAACTTTAGTCACGGCATCAGGTAAGGTGATTGTTTCAGACACATCCGCACTTCAAAAGAAGATGGAAGAGCAAAGGGCGGCCACGCCGCAGGGCAAGATAAGGTCTGAGATTGAAAAGAAAAAGGCCGCCATAAGACCTTACGCATATCCGGGCACATATCTTTTAAAGAAGAGCAATAATAACAATCAGGTACTTTCAGACAGTGAGTACAGACAGACCGCCATCACATTACAGGAGACTTTGGCAAGCTTTGATGTAAATGTGACTGTAGAGGATATAAGTATAGGGCCGTCTGTTACACTCTATGAGCTTAAGCCTGAGCAGGGGGTTAAGGTCTCAAAGGTATTGTCGCTTGCAAACGATATAAAACTTGCACTTGCAGCCAGTGATATAAGAATAGAAGCTCCTATTCCGGGAAAATCGGCCATCGGTATAGAAGTTCCCAACAAGCAAAGCAGACGGTATTTTTGCGCGATCTTTTTGAGAGCAGAGCCTTCAGAAACGGTGGAGAGAGCATAGGTTTTGCGGTAGGTAAGGATATCTCGGGTAAGGTTATTGTTGCGGATATTGCAAAGATGCCTCATGTACTTATTGCAGGTGCTACAGGTTCAGGTAAGTCGGTATGTATCAACACATTGATTATGAGCATCATATATAAGTATTCACCTGATGAAGTGAAGCTTATTATGGTGGATCCGAAGGTGGTGGAACTTTCAGTCTATAACGGTATCCCGCATCTGCTTATTCCTGTAGTTACCGAGCCGAAAAAGGCCGCATCGGCACTGAACTGGGCTGTTGCAGAGATGGGTGAGAGATATAAAAAGTTTGCGGCTACAGGTGTCAGAGATTTGACCGCCTACAATAAGAGAATAGATGAGGCGAGAAGAAGAGGAAATATCGAGGGGCTTCCTGAGAAGTTGCCTAAGATTGTTATAATTATTGACGAGTTGGCAGACCTTATGATGGTGGCAAATGCGGAGGTTGAGGATGCTATAGTAAGACTTGCTCAGCTTGCAAGAGCCTGCGGCATACATCTGGTTATCGCTACACAAAGGCCGAGTGTCAATGTCATAACAGGTATAATAAAGGCAAATATTCCTTCAAGAATCGCTTTCGCCGTATCATCAGGTACGGACTCAAGAACTATTCTTGACAGTAACGGCGCCGAAAAGCTTCTCGGAAAGGGTGATATGCTGTTTGCTCCGTACGGATCTCCGAATCCTATAAGAGTGCAGGGCGCCTTTGTATCGGATGAGGAAGTGTCCGCCGTAGTGGACTTTTTGAAAAATCAAGGTATGCGGGCAAGGTATGACGAAGATACCATAAAGCATATAGAAGAGAGTGAAAAGACCGCAGGAGCGTCAGGAGAGGTATCTGAAAGAGATGAGCTTTTTGAGGCGGCAGGCAGATATATTATAGAAAAAGACAGAGCTTCAATAGGCAATCTTCAAAGGAATTTTAAGATTGGATTTAACAGAGCCGCAAGAATCATGGATCAGCTTGCAAGTGCAGGTGTGGTAGGTGATGAAGCAGGAACAAAGAGAAGAGAAATACTAATGAATATGGACGAATTCCTGGATGTGTTATAGATTTGTCCTAAGGAGGATGTATGCGTAGTGATATCGAAATTGCAAGAAGCGTTGAGATGAAAAATATTGCAGATGTGGCAAGCGAGTACGGGATAGGCTTTGACGACCTTGAGATGTACGGCAAATATAAGGCAAAACTCAGTGAGGAGTTTTTAAAATCCCGCAAAGAAAACAAAAAAGGCAAGCTTGTACTTGTTACAGCTATCAATCCCACACCTGCAGGAGAGGGTAAGACCACTACACTTGTAGGACTTGGACAAAGCTTTAAACAGCTGGGCAAAAAGGCTGTGATAGCACTTAGAGAGCCTTCACTGGGACCTTGTTTCGGTATAAAGGGAGGAGCTGCAGGTGGCGGACTTTCTCAGGTAGTACCTATGGATGAGCTAAATCTCCATTTTACAGGAGATTTTCATGCTATAACATCCGCAAACAACCTTTTGGCGGCAATGCTTGACAATCATATACAACAGGGAAATGCGCTCGGAATAGATACAAATGCGATTATCCACAAAAGATGTATCGATATGAATGACAGAGTGCTCAGAAACATAGTGGTAGGTATCGGAGGCAAGGCTGACGGAGTGGTAAGAGAGGACCACTTTGTAATATCGGTGGCCTCGGAGATAATGGCAATACTTTGTCTGGCTGATGATATGAATGATTTGAAGGAAAGACTTTCAAATATTATTGTGGCCTACAATTTTAACGGTGAGCCTGTATTTGCTAAAGATTTAAAGGCTGTGGGTGCTATGGCGGCACTTTTAAAGGATGCAATAAGCCTAATATCGTGCAGACGCTTGAGCATTCACTTGCTTTGGTTCACGGAGGACCTTTTGCAAATATTGCACACGGATGTAATTCTGTCAGAGCCACTAAGATTGCTATGGGTATGGCGGATATCGCACTTACAGAGGCGGGATTCGGTGCGGACCTCGGAGCTGAGAAATTCTTTGATATAAAGTGCAGAAAGGCCGGTATTGCGCCTGATTGTGTAGTGCTTGTGGCTACTGTAAGAGCTTTAAAGTACAACGGAGGAGTTGCAAAGGACGAGCTTTCAAAAGAAAATCTTGAAGCACTTAAAAAAGGAATTGTAAACCTTGAAAAGCATATCGAAAATATCAAACTTTTCGGCGTACCTGTGGTGGTTACATTAAATCACTTTGTAACCGACAGTGAAGCTGAAGTTAACTTTATAAAAGAGTTTTGTGAAAGCAGAAACTGTGAGTTTGCAATCTCAAAGGTATGGGAAGAAGGCGGCAAGGGCGGAGTCGAACTTGCAAAGAAGATCCTTTATACACTTGAAAACAAAGAAAGTCACTTTTACACCGCTCTATCCTGACGATATGAGCATTGAAGATAAAGCTCTACACTATCGCGACAAAGATATACGGCGCAAAGAATGTGACATATTCTCCTGCCGCAAAAAAAGGCGATTGAAAAGGGCGAAGGCACTCGGATACGGCAAATCTGCCTGTATGTGTGGCAAAGAATCAGTATTCACTTTCAGATGACCAAAAAAAGCTTGGAAGACCTGAAAACTTCGATATAAATGTAAGAGAAGCCTATGTAAATGCCGGTGCAGGTTTTGTGGTTGCAATCACAGGCAGCATTATGACAATGCCGGGACTTCCTAAGGTACCTGCTGCCGAGGCTGTGGATGTGGATGAAAACGGAAATATAGTAGGGCTTTTCTAAAGGACTTGGGAGAAAAAATGAAACTTATAGAAAATACGGAAGGTCTTGATATTGATATAATATCGGGAGAACTTGATGATAATTTTTCAGATTTGGTATTCAACACAAAAAAGGTAGTTAAGGATTGCTTATTTGTATGTATTAAGGGAAGAAACTTTGATACGCATGATGCAATAGATGAGATTGTAAAGCTGGGTGCCAAGGCTGTGGTAGTGGAAAAGGATATAAAAAGAGATGATATCTGTGTTATAAAGGTGGATAATACAAGAGCCGCACTTGCAAGACTATCAGCAGCATACTTTAATCACCCTTCAAAAAAGATGAAGATAATTGGAATTACGGGAACAAAGGGTAAGACAACATCATCTCATATGTTGAAAAAACTCTTGGAGCAAAATGCCAAGGTGGGGCTTATAGGTACAAACGGTATAACTATAGGTGATATGCATAGAAGCACACTGAATACAACACCTGAGTCATATGAATTACAAAAGACATTTAAAGAATGTTTGGATGCAGGCTGTGAATATGTGGTGATGGAGGTATCTTCACAGGCTGTAATGTTAAAGAGGATAGAGGGAATAAACTTCCATATAGGGTATCTTTACAAATATTTCACCTGACCATATAGGACCTGACGAGCATAAGGACTTTGAAGAGTATCTTATGTACAAATCGCTTTTCTTTAAGCAGTGTGAAAAAGACAATTGTAAATGCAGATGACGAACACTCAGACTATGTGTTAAAAGCAGTCAACATCAAATGAGAAGTATAAGTTCGGAAAGACCGGAGATTTTTGTTATAAATCATATCAATTATATTTCAGATAAGGACTTTTTGGGTACAAGCTTTTGTATAAGTTGCTCAGATGTGATAAAAGGATAAAGTACGGTATAGAAAGTGTCGGCGATATACTTGTAGGAATTCCCGGAGAGTTTAATGTATACAATGCATTATCCGCACTGAGTGCCGCAATTATCTGTAAAGGTAGAGCCTCAGGTATTACAGAGTGCCTTAAAAGATATCAAAGGTGAACGGCAGAATGGAAGTGGCATATTCATCACATGATATAAAGATAATTATTGACTACGCACATAATGCAATAAGTACCGAAAGTCTGATAAATACACTTCGTCAGTATAAGCCGAAGAGACTTGTAGTAGTCTTCGGTTCAGGAGGAAACAGGTCTAAGGACAGAAGATATTCAATGGGCGAAATCTGCGGAAAGATGGCGGACTTTCTCCGTAGTTACCGCAGATAACTCAAGATATGAAAAAGACGGAGGACATTATCGCGGATATTGTTGAGAAATTATCTGCAACAGGCGGAAAAGTATATCACTATTCCGGACAGAAAAGAAGCGATATTCTACGCTATAGAAAACTCAAAGCCGGGAGATATCATTGCGATAATAGGTAAGGGACATGAGGGACTATCAGGAGATAAACAGGGGTGAGACATCATTTCCTTGACAGGGAAGTTGTAGAAGAATGCTTGGAGAAGATGAATGAAAAGAAACTAGTGTAAGAGAGCTTATAGCTGCGACAGGCGGAGTTCTTATCTCAGGAAGCGAAAGATGCCGTATTTTTCAAATATTGTGATCGACTCAAGAGAGGCGAATAAAAAAACAGCCTCTTTGTACCTGTAGTGGGTGAAAAGAAACGATGCGCATAAATTTTTTTAGAAGCTGTATATACTGCCGGATGCAGAGTGGCTGATAAGCTCAAGAAAAAGATATTTTCTTAAAAACCCAGACTTTAATATAGTACTTGTAGAGAATACTACAAAGGCCTTGCAGGATCTGGGCATATATCTTAGAAGTAAACTCTCACTGCCGCTTGTAGGAATAACAGGAAGCGTCGGAAAGACAACCACAAGAGAGATGGTGGCACTTGCACTTTCAGATCTTAAGGTATTTAAGACTCCGAACAATTTCAACTCACAGCTTGGCGTACCTGTCACAATCAGCAGAATAAATGACGAAGAGATAGGTGTTATAGAACTTGGAATGAGTATGTTCGGTGAGATGGAGCGTATCGCAAAAATAGTCAAATGTGACTGTGCCATAGTCACAAATATAGGCACCGCACATATTGAAAATCTTCATACAAGAGAGAATATAAGGTCTGAAAAGTTCCATATAACTGACGGAATGAAGGCAGGCAGTGTGATGTTTTTAAATGCCGACAATGATATGCTTTGTGATCCTCCCAAAAAAGAGGGCATAATATATAAATTTTTCAGTGCCAAGGGAAATAAGGATTGTGATTATTATGCAAGCGATATTGTATTTCACAATGCACTTCCTGAATTTGTGGCACATATCTGCGGTAAAAGTGTAAAGGTGGCTTTGAATGTATTCGGCGAACATCAGATATCAAATGCGCTTGCGGCACTGGCTGTAGCAGATCACTATAATCTGGACCTTGAATCTGCAAGCAGACATCTGGCATCTTTTAGAGGTTTCGCACACAGACAGGAACTTTTAAAGCTTAAGAATATCACTGTGATAGATGACACCTACAACGCTTCTCCCGATTCTATGAAGGCGTCGCTTTCTATATTAAAGGACTTTGATGCAAAAAGAAAAGTGGCGGTTTTGGCGGATATGAAAGAACTCGGAGTTGATGAAATCAAACTTCATAAAGAGATTGGAGAGTTTATAGTAAAAAATCTTAAGCTTGATGCCGTATTTGCCGTGGGAGATTTGGCAAAAGAGATTACAGGCCGTTTAAATACATTCAACAAAAGTTTTGATAATAATGAAGAACTGGAAAGTTATCTGCTTGAATATTTACAGGAAGGCGATGTATGCCTTTTAAAGGGTTCAAACAGTATGAGACTTTTTGATGTAGTAGACAAAATAAAAAATTATGAAAAATTTATTCGCTGATATAATTGTAGCAAATACAAATGTGGACAGACCGTTTACATACCTTATCCCCATGAATTTGAGGGATAAGGTTACTCGAGACTGTCCTGTTTTGATTGAATTTGGAAAAATTGACCAAAAAGGTTATATAATAGATATAAAAAGAAGAAAGTGATGTAGATATATCCAAGTTAAAATATATTAAGGATATAGAAAATGGAGAGCTTGGCACAGATGAAAACCTGCTGCGTCTGGCCATATGGATAAAGCACAGATACGGAGTGACTTTTGATAAAGCTATTTCCACTGTAATGCCTGTAAAGTCAAATGTGGAAGAAAAAGACAACCAATGAAATTTTTTTAAATCAAGATATTTCGGGAGGATATCCTGAAAGAACTTACAAAAGAAGCGAAAAAGTTGCGTGGGTAAGGCTTTTAAAAGAGCTTAAGAAAAGTATCAAGCCTGCCGCAAAGTTATGTAAATAAAGAGCTTAAAGTAAATTCCGCCACAATAAAGAGGATGGCGGAAGAGGGATATATAACGGTAGGAAATAAACAGAGAAAATCAAATCCGCTTTTGCCCTATACTTAAGTCCTTGGGAGTGGAAGATTTTTAATGAGATACAGGCGACAAATGAATATATTTTTAAATGAGGAGCAAAAAGCTTGCAGTAGATATTTTTCAAAAAGACTTTGACTCGGAAATAAAAAAATACCTATCTGCTGCACGGTATTACAGGCAGCGGTAAGACTCTTGTATTTATAAATATGATTAAATATGTGATAAGTAAGGGGTTGCAGGCTATAGTACTTATACCTGAGATTTCATTGACTTATCAGACTGTACTTAGAATGGCTGAGCATTTTAAAGACAGAGTGGCTATAATCAATTCAAAGCTTTCAAAAAATGAGAGATTCTATCAGTTTGACAGAATAAAAAACGGTGATGCCGATGTGATAATAGGTCCGAGGTCCGCAATATTTGCCCCTGTAAAAAGATTGGGGCTTATAGTAATAGATGAAGAGCATGACTCCGCCTATAAAAATGAGAAATGTGCCTACTTTTAATGTAAGAGATGTGGCAGGCAAACTTGCAAATATAGCAGGGGCTTCACTGCTTTTGGCATCTGCGACCCCGACACCTGAGACTTATAACAGGGCTGTAACAGGAGAGATAAAACTTTTGGAGCTGAAAGAAAGGGCAAAAAATACTTCACTGCCTAAAGTAAGTATAGTCGATATGAGAGATGAGTTGAAAATGGGCAACAGGAGCATTTTCAGCAACAAGTTGAAAACCTTGATAGAAGACAGATTAAGAAAACATGAGCAGGTAATGCTTTTTATGAACAGAAGAGGATATTCAAGCTTTGTATCCTGCCGCTCATGTGGAGAAGCCATAAAATGTAAGCACTGTGATGTGACTATGACTTTGCACAACAACAATAAACTTGTATGTCACTACTGCGGCTACAGTATTGATTTGCCGAAGGTTTGTCCAAGTTGCGGCTCAAAGTATATTGCAAACTTCGGAACAGGTACACAGAAGCTTGAAGCTATGACAAGGGAAGTATTTCCAAGTGCCAAAGTTTTACGAATGGATACCGACAGTGTTTCAAAAGAAGAACAGTGCAAATGATATGATAAGAGATTTTGCAAGGGGTGATGCGGATATTTTGATAGGCACACAGATGATTGTTAAAGGACATGATTTTGACAATGTGACGCTTGTGGGCATAATGGCGGCAGACACCTCACTGTATGTGAGCAATTATAACAGTGCACAGAGAACTTTTGAGCTGCTTACACAGGCTGCAGGCAGGGCGGGCAGAGCAAAGAGCGGTGAAGCCGTAATACAGACATATAAGCCTGAAAATTATGCTATAGTGGCGGCGGCGGCACAGGACTATAAAAAATATTTTGAAAATGAGATTGCATACAGGAAAGCTTGGGAGGTTACCCTCCGGTCTGTCATATGCTTACAGTGATGTTTAGCAGTATCAGAGAGGAAGAACTGAATAAATGTGCAACTGCTATAGTTAATACATTAAAATCAGACAATATTTTTAAAAAATCTGTGATAATAGGCCCTACAGATCCAAGTGTTGTGAAAGGTAAAGGACTATTACAGAAAACTGGTATACATAAAAAAATGCTAATTATGATATACTTTTAGATATACAAAAATAGAAAGAAAGGTCTTGGCTCTTACAGGAAATGTAGGAGCGGTATATGACTTTAATTAAGGAGATAGATATGGCAATAAGAGCAATACGAGTAATGGGAGACAATGTTTTTAAACAAGAAGTGTAAAGAGTAAAAAGAGTAAACGACAGAACAAGAGTTTTGGTGGAAGATATGATTGACACAATGAGAGAGGCTAACGGTGTAGGGACTTGCAGCTCCTCAGGTAGGTGTTTTTAAAGAGAATAGTGGTAATAGAGACAGAACCTGAAAATGTACATGTTCTTATAAATCCTGTTATACTTGAGCAGGACGGAGAGCAGGTAGGGATATGAGGGTTGCCTCAGTGTTCCGGGGAAAAGAGCGGTATAGTAAAAAGACCTAATCATGTGGTTGCAAAAGGCATTTGATCTTGATATGAATGAGGTACACTATAGAGGGAGAGGGATTGCTTGCAAGAGCTGTCTGCCATGAGTGTGCACATCTTGACGGAGAGCTGTATGTCGACCTCGTAGAGGGTGAACTTATAGACAATGAGGAGCTTGAAAAAAATGTATGAAGAAGGGAAGATGAAGAATGAAAAATAGTTTTTATGGGAACTCCCGAGTTTTTCACTGCAGCCTCTTAAAAGCCTGGTAAAAGCGGGACATGATGTCAGCCTGGTACTTACAGAGAGGATAAGAAAAAGAAACAGAGGAGAACTTAGCCCTACACCTGTAAAGGAGCTGGCACAGGAGCTAAATATTCGGTGCTTACCCTTCAAAGATGAAAGATGAAGCATTGATTGAAAGACTTAAGTCTGAAAATGCCGATTTTTTTCGTGGTGGTGGCGTACGGAAAGATCTTTACCTAAGAAATACTTGATATTCCGAGGCTTGGGTTGTATCAACATTCATGCATCACTTTTGCCTGAGTACAGAGGTGCGGCACCGATACAGTGGTCGATTATAGACGGTAAGAAAAAAAGACCGGCATTACCACAATGCTTATGGATGAAGGGACTTGATACGGAGATATCTTAAAGCAGTATGAACTGCCTATCACAGATGATGAAACCGGAGGATCGCTTTTTGATAAATTGGCAATCCTTGGAGGTGAGGCTATAGTGGATACTATAGCAAATTTTTGACAGTATTACTCCCTACACCTCAGGGGAGGCGACTACAGAGTACGCAAAGATGATTTCAAAAGCAGATGGGCGAGATAGACTTTAATAAATCCGCCACAGAGATTGAAAGACTTATAAGGGAATGAATCCCTTGGCCAAGTGCATATACAAAGTATGAGGGTAAGGTATTAAAGATTTGGGAAGCAATAGGGTTGTGAAAAATATATCAGAATTACCAAATATAAATTTAAGCGAAAATTACGGCAAAATATATAGCTTTAATAAAGACATTTTTTTATAATATGTAATAACAGCGTCTTAAAGGTGCTGTCTTTACAACGAAGGTAAGAAAAGAATGTCTGCAAAGGACTTTTTTTGCTTAGCAGAGAGATAAAAGCAGGGATATGTATTAGGAAAAATAAGGAGGGGCTTATGTACTACGGTTACGGCTTTGATATAACATACATATTTGTAATAATCGGAATGGTAATCACATTGCTTGCTTCATGGAGAATGAAGGCAACATTTGCAAAGTATGAGAGAGTGAGATCCGAGTCAAATCTTACAGGAAGAGAGGTGGCTGAGAGAATACTTAGAGCAAACGGAATCTACGATGTCGGAGTAAGACCTGTATCAGGCAGACTTACAGACCACTATGATCCGAGAGATAAGACTGTCAGCCTCAGTGAGGTTATCTATAATTCAACATCAGTGGCTGCAATCGCTGTGGCGGCACATGAATGCGGTCATGCCATACAGGACAATGTAGGCTATGTTCCGCTAAACTTAAGAAGTGCATTTGTACCTATAGCAAGTTGGGGAAGCAGACTGTCTTGGCCTATGATATTTATAGGTATATTACTTGGTTACGGAAATATGTCAAATATACTTATACAGCTTGGAATAGGACTGTTTTTGCTTGCGGTAATATTCCAGATAATAACATTGCCTGTAGAGTTTGACGCCTCAAGAAGAGCGTTGATAGAGCTGCAAAAGCAACAATATATTACCGTCAAATGAAGATAAGAGTGCAAGAAAGGTGCTTTTTGCGGCAGCTATGACATATGTGGCGGCAGCCTCAGGGAGTATTGCAGTTACTGAGACTTTTGCTATTATTTAACGGTAGAGGAAGAAGAGACTGACAATGGAAAAAACAAATATAAGGGCTCTTATTTTGGAAGCTCTGATGCTTATAGATGTTGAAGGTGAGTACAGCCACAAGGTCATAGATATGGCACTTGAAAAGTATTCATATCTGTCAAAGGCGGACAGAGGCTTCTTTTCAAGGGTGGTCCACGGAGTTGTGGAGTACAGATTGCAACTGGATTATATTATAAAAAAATATAATAACGGTAAGCGTGTTAAGCCTGTAATCAGAGAAATACTGAGAATGGCAATTTATCAAATGCTTTATATGGACAGAGTACCTGACAGAGCAATAATAAATGAAGCCGTAAACCTTGTAAAACAAAGGAGGCTTAATGCACTTACAGGCTTTGTAAACGGTATATTAAGAAAGATAAGCGCTGAAAAAGAATCTGTAAGCTTTGATAATATAAGCATAAAGTATTCTATGCCCGAGTTTTTACTTGATATAATAAAAAGAAAAATACCGGTGAGTATTTTTGATAAAACATTGAGTACTTTCTCTCAAACAGACCTTTATCCGTAAGAGTGAATACATCAAAGTCAGATGTTACTGATGTGATTAAGGAACTGAAAGATTGCAATATCAAGGTTGAAAATTCAAAGCTTAACGATTCTGTTTTGTATATAAGCGGATTTGATAAAGTGGATGAGATTCCTGCAATAAAATCGGGGAAGTGTTATATTACAGATGTTTCATCCTCAATGATATCAAAAGCTTTATAGTACCTGAGAATATAAAAAAAGGCTGTAGATGTATGTGCGGCGCCCGGAGGAAAGAGCTTTTTGCTGGCTGATAAGGCAGAAAGTGAAGCTGTGATTTATTCCTGTGACGTCAGTGAAAATAAGGTCAATTTGATAATAGAGAATGTAAAAGTACAGGGCTTTAAAAATATAAATCCTGTGGTGGCGGATGCAAGAGTATTTGACGAAAGATTTGCAGAAAGTGATTTGGTATTGGCAGACCTTCCCTGCAGCGGTATAGGTATTATAGGAAAGAAACCTGATATAAAATACAGACTTGATTCTGAAGGGATGAATTTGCTTTCCGCTTTACAAAAAGAAATACTTGATAATGTATCAAAGTATGTAAAAAAGGGCGGAGAACTTATATTTTCAACCTGTACATTAAACAGGGCTGAAAACAGAAGAGAACGTGTCAAATTTTTTTTGAAAAAAATCACAGTGATTTTAAGCCTGTGGATCTGACTGACAGACTGACAGGCAAATTGCTTGAACATTTTGATACGGAGGAATTAAAGAAGGGTTATCTTAAGTTGATACCCGGAAGAGATGACTGCGACGGTTTTTTCATTGCAGTATTTAGGAGATAATGACTGATATAAAGTCAATGGATTTGGATGAGTTAAAGACCTTCATAAAGGATATGGGTGAACCGGCATTCAGAGCAAAAGCAGTTGTTTGAATGGATGCATAAGTCACTTATAGAGTCCTTTGATGAGTGTACAAATCTTTCAAAGGTGTTTAGAAAGACTGAATTCAGAGGCGAAAACTTACAGAGCTTAAGCCGGTGGAGGTCTTTAAATCAAAGATAGACGATACAAGAAAGTATTTGTTTGCACTGTCTGACGGAAATATTATAGAGAGTGTGAGAATGAAGTATGAACACGGCAACTCTGTCTGTATTTCATCACAGGTGGGGATGCAGAATGGGATGTAAGTTTTGTGCTTCCACACTGGACGGACTTGTCAGAAAATCTTACTGTGGGTGAGATGCTTGATCAGGTGTACAGCATTCAAAGACTTTTGGGAGAGAGAGTATCGAATATAGTGGTGATGGGTTCAGGAGAGCCTATGGACAACTATGAAAAATATAGTGAAAATTTGTCAGAATTATAAGCAGTGAAATGGGGTTAAATATCAGCCAACGAAATATTACTGTGTCCACCTGCGGTATTGTACCGAAGATAAGGCAGCTTGCAGATGAGGGACTTAATATCACATTGGCACTCTCACTGCATGCACCGAATGATGAGATAAGAAAAACTATAATGCCTGTAGCCAATAAATACGCGTTAAAAGATGTTATTTCCGCCTGTGATTACTACTTTAAAAAGACAGGCAGAAGGGTATCATATGAGTACTCTTTGGTGGCGGGAGTGAATGACAACATAGAGGAGGCAAAAAAACTTGTAAAACTTGTAAACGGAAGAAACATACACATCAATCTGATACCTGTAAATCCGATAAAAGAGAGATTTTAAGCAGTCGGATAAGCTTAAGATAAAGGCTTTCAGAGAGTTTTTGGAGAAAAAAGGTGTCAATGCCACAGTCAGAAGAGAGATGGGCAGAGATATTGATGGTGCCTGTGGACAGTTGAGAAGAAGATTTATCGAGACAAACGGTGGATCTGAAAGCTTGGAGGTGTAAATATGTATTCGGTTGCATTGACCGATGTAGGCAGGATCAGACTCATAAATCAGGATACAGTATATGTAAGTGATGTACCGATAGAGGGTACTGCCAATTTATATATTGTGGCTGACGGCATGGGAGGAGAAAAAGGCAGGAGATTATGCATCAAAGTCTCTTATCGGATATATGATAACATATATTGAAAATACAATGAAAATGCCTGTGGTGGCTATCCGAGAAGCTATAGAGTATGCAAATGAAAATTTGTATGCTGAAGGTATTAAAAATCCTAATCTTACAGGTATGGGAACCACCGTAGTTGCGGCAAGTATAATAGATAATACATTGTATATTTTTCAATGTCGGCGATTCAGATGCTATATACTGGATGAGAACGGAATAGCTCAAATAACAAAGGATCACTCTCTTGTAGAGATGCTTGTATCAAGGGCGAAATTACAAGAGAAAGCGACGAGTACAAAGAGAACAAAAGTAAGATAACCAGAGCTGTAGGGGCGGAAGCCAAGGTACTTATTGACAGCTTTGAGGTGGAACTTTTGGGAAACGAGTATGTGTTATTATGTTCGGACGGACTTACAAACATGGTTGATGATAAGAAGATTTTTAATATAATATCTTCAGGAGCCGGTGTAGAGTCAAGTGCAAAAAGACTAATAGAGGAGGCAAATCTGTCAGGCGGAAGTGATAATATATCAATTTTGCTTATAGATGTGAATGCGAGGTAATATTATGAATCTTGAATCAGTTGTCTTGCAAGGAAGATATGAAATCATAGAAAAGATAGGCTCAGGCGGCATGTCAAATGTATTCAGAGCCAAGGACTTAAAACTTGGAAGAATGGTCGCTATAAAGGTGTTAAAGGATGAGTTTTGTACAGACTTAAACTTTGTTGAAAAGTTCAAAAGAGAGGCACAGGCGGCGGCAAGTCTTTTGGGTGAAAATATAGTAAATATCTATGATGTAGTGGATGAGGGTAGATACCACTTTTATAGTAATGGAGCTTGTAGACGGTATAACCCTGAAAGAATATATAAGGATAAAGGGAAAGCTTGATATAACGGAGGGTGTAAGTATAGCCATACAGGTGGCAAGAGCGCTTAAGACGGCTCATGCGCAGCATATAGTGCATAGAGATATAAAGCCTCAGAATATACTTATAACAGATGACAGTAAAGTAAAGGTTGCGGATTTCGGCATAGCAAGAGCCGTATCCGAGCAGACTGTAAATGCAAATGCAATAGGTTCGGTACATTATATTTCGCCTGAGCAGGCAAGAGGCGGAAGATGTGATGCCAGAAGTGATATATACTCTTTGGGTATCACAATGTATGAGATGTTTACAGGAAGAGTTCCTTTTACAGGCGAGTCTACTGTAGCGGTGGCACTTGCACATCTTGAGCAGGCTATGACACCCTCCGAGTGTATACAATAATAAAGATTTCACCTAATCTGGAAAGAATTATATTAAAGTGTACAAAGAAGGACCCTGCCAACAGATATCAAAATATTACGGAGCTTCTTGATGACCTTGAAAATGTGCTTTTAAACCCTGATACGCCATATGAGATAAGCGGTTCAACAAAGATAATTAAGGCTGAGGATACCGCAATGCTCAGTCAGGTTGAGCCTATCGACGATATGAGTGATGATGAGTACGAAAGAGGACGACAAAGAGGGAAGAGACGATGATGACGACTATGATGAGGAAGATGAAAAGATGGACAAGATTATGTCCGTTGCGGGTGTTATCATAGCGGTAATTATTGTGGTACTTTTGGTGTTCTTTGTGGGCAGATTTACAGGAGTATTCGGAGGTAAGGGTTCAGATACTTCACAGAGTAAGCTTGACTCCACACAGACAAAAATGCCTGATGTAGTGGGACTGTCCGAGAAGATGGCTGATAAGAAGCTTTCAGATAACAATCTTCAGATGCAGGTAAAGTCAAGTGAGTACTCGGATACTGTGGAAAAGGGTAATGTTATATCACAGGAGCCTAAGGCTGATGAAGTGGTATCAAAGTATTCAAAGGTAAGTGTGGTAATAAGTCTGGGTTCAGACGCCTTTGATATATCCAAGTTAAACCTTGTAGGTAAGACCAAGGAGAGTGCGGAAAGTTTGTTAAAGGAAAACGGATTCTCTACAGATACTAAAGAAGAACCTTCAGATACTGTTCCGAAGGGCTCAGTTATATCGTATACACCTACAAAGCCGAAAAACGGTGAAAGAGTGACTCTTACCGTCAGCAGCGGCAAGAAGGTAACAAAGGTGGTGGTTCCTAATATCACAGGCATGAGTGAGTCCGAGGCTAAGACATTGCTTGAGACAAACGGTCTTATACTTGGCAAATAAGGCCGAACAACACAGTGCGACCGTAGCAAAGGGGAGTTATAATAGGGTCAGTCGACTGCGGCAGGGTTCAAGCGTGGACAGCGGAAGCAGCGTGGATTATGCGGTAAGTAACGGTGTTGCACCTGAAACAACTCAGGCAAGCAGTGAGCAGTTAAGTCAGAGTACAAATGAGCAGCAGACACAGCCTACCAAGGCAACTGTAGCACCTACTACTGCAGCGGCAAATTACAGGTATGTAGGGTTCAATCGATACAAACTATTCGTTGCAGGATGTGATAGGGACCAAGCTCCGGACTTACCAGTGTAAAATGTTATGATAAGACTTAAGCAGACTGTAAACGGCAGCGATGTATACTCAACACTTATGGATGCAAGAACCGTAACAGGTGATACCATACTTCCTGTAAGGTTCAGAACCATTGTAGGTGCAAACGGAGTGGACCAGGGACAGGTTGAGATTGTAAATGTGGATAGCGGAGAAGTGTTGAAATCATATACGGTGGAGTTCTTTAGAGTTGAGTAATTTGGATGAAGGCAAAGTTTATTTTGCAAAGATAATAAAAGGGAATTGCAGGTTTTTATTACTGTATAATACTTGATGAGTGTGAGAGAAAAGGGACAGATTTTTTTCTCCTGTAAGGCGAAGGGTATTTTTCAGAAATATAGGTATGAAACCGCTTGTCGGTGACAATGTGGATTTTGAGATTACAGATACCAAGGATCTTGAAGGAAATGTTGTAAAGATTCATAAAAGAAAAAATGCCCTGATAAGGCCGGCGGTGGCAAATATTGATAAGGTAGTGCTTGTTTTGGCGGTGGAATCTCCATCGCCGGCATTCTACTATCTGGACAAGTATTTGATAAATATGTCAAATGCCGGTATAAGAGTGGATATATGTTGGAATAAGACCGATTTAAATGAAGCCAAGGCTATAGAATATGCAAAAGTTTATGAAAATGCCGGATTTAAAAATATTATGGCATCAACTAAGACTGAAGGCGGACTTGATAAGCTTAGAGAGGCTCTAAAGGGTGAAGTCAGTGTACTTGCCGGAGCGTCGGGAGTCGGAAAGTCGTCTATAACCAATATCCTTGCGCCTAAGGCAAATATGGATACCAATACCGTCAGTAGGAAGATAGAAAGAGGCAGACATACAACCAGACATTCCGAGCTTTTTATGATTGATGATAACACATTTGTTTTTGATACGCCGGGATTTACAAGTGTTGAATCTCCTACCTTTTGATAAAGAAGAACTCCGATTTCATTTCCATGAGTTTGATAAGTATGAGGGAAAGTGCAGATTTGCAGGCTGTGTGCATATCAACGAACCTGAATGTGCGGTTAAAAAAAGCTTTAGAAATCACGGTAGTATCAGCAAAGATAAGATATCAGAGTTATAAAAAAATGTATGAGGAACTGTCTGAAAGGAGAAAATATTGAAAAAGAATATCGCACCGTCACTGCTTGCAGCAAATTTTTTTGATTTGTCGTCACAGCTTGAACTGCTTAAAAAAGGAGATATAGAGGTTTTGCACCTTGATGTAATGGACGGAATGTTTGTGCCTAGTATTTCATTCGGTATGCCTGTTATAAGCTCACTCAGAAAGTCTGTAGACTTTTTTTCTTTGATGTACATATGATGGTGGAAAAATCCTGAGAGGTATATAGAGGATTTTTTTATAAAGAGCGGTGCAAACGGCATTACAATACACTTTGAGACCTGTAAGCATATAGACAGATGTATCTCACAGATAAAGTCCTTTGGACTTAGAAGCGGTATTGCTATAAATCCGGCAACACCGGTTTCACTTTTACAAAATATCATCAGTGAAGTGGATATGGTGCTTATAATGAGTGTGAATCCGGGGTTTGGAGGACAGAAGTTTATTTCTTACAGCCTTGACAAGGTAAGAGAGCTGTCCAAACTTAGGGATGAAAAAAATAAGAATCTTATAATACAGGTGGACGGCGGTGTCGGAGTTGACAATATAAAGGAACTTTCAGACGCCGGTGTGGATGAGTTTGTTGCAGGTTCTTCCGTGTTTAAAGGAGATATTTTAAAGAACATATTTGATTTGAGAAATGCAATGGGAAGGCATAAAGTTTAATGAATGCAATAATTGTTACAGGCGGTGATATTGATTTATCACTGCTTGAGTCATATATAAGTAAAAATAAATATACGACTGTTATAAGTGTTGATGCGGCTGTCAAAAAGCTTGAAGAGACAGGTAAGTTGCCAAATGTAATGGTCGGAGATTTTGATACATTGGCGGATGAAAAGAGACTTGAGTACTATGCCGGTTTGGGCATTGAAATAGTAAGACATAATCCGGTTAAAGATTTCTCCGATACTGAGCTTGCAATAGACTGGGCATACAAAAAGAAATATAACTGAAATAGTAATTTTTTTCGGAGCACTGGGCAGAAGGTTTGACCACACATTTGCAAATATTTTAATGCTCAGAAAGTACAAAAAAAGTTAGGGAGTGGATATAACGGTCGTTGACAGATGCAACAGGATATATGTAAAGTCAAATCCTTTTATTTTGGAGAAAGCGCTTGGTGTGGGGCAAGTATATAAGCTTTTTTGCCGTGAAAGAAAAGGTCTTTATAGAATCTCTTACAGGAGTTGCATATCCCTGTAGAAAACAAATATCTTGACAATATAGAAAAATCCAAGCCTTTTTTTATCAGTAATGAGATAGTGGATGATTATATGAGTGTGATATTTGACGGTGAGATACTGGTGGTGGAGAGCAGAGATTAATTGACACAAAGGAAAATATTATGTTTACAGAAATGATAAAGTGTGAATTTAAACAATTACAAAAAAACCGCTGAAACTTGTATCGACGATAATAGCTATAATGACAGTAACAGCTTTTTTTTGTTTATAAGATTAATATTCTTAATCTCAGGTATAAAGAGTACGTCAGCAATAATATTGTGGTATATAATTAGCGGTATTGTTAATTTATTTTGTGAGTTTATATACCCTGTTTTTACATTACTTATGTATATATATGGGGAGATGTATTTTATAGAAGTATGTATTCTACAGATACATCATCTGCAAATAAACTGATTTTAAAGTAAATTCATACCTATGGTAATATTTCAAATAGCGGTAAGAGTTGAAATGTTTGTAGCTGCAGCACTGATAATGGGTGAATTTGATTCAATAAGATACGGGTATGGATATGGAATATCTTTCAGTGATATAGTAAATTACTCAGAGCTTTTATTTTATAGAAATTCATAATGGAGAATCAGTAACGGGTTACTTGCATTTGAAGTTATTATAGCTAAAAATAGTCAGTATTTTCTGCTACTACACTGCTTCTGTGGTTGTGTGTCTCTATAGGAAATCTTTTTAAAAAAAGCAGGTGGTGCAGTTGCAATGATACTTTTTATAGTTATTTGTATTTTGCTGTTTAGCTGAGAGTTTTACAGGACATTTTGGTAAGACAGGTGATTTTAGGGCGGTATAAAAAGACCCAGGAAGGTATCCAATGGGAGTGAACTGGACAGCCATATCTATGCAACAGCATCAATATTAAAAAAATGCAGTATTGACAGTAACTTTATTATTTACTAAGCTGTCGTATTATCGGAACACGAACTGAAACGTAAAAGGTCGACTTTTATAGTTTTCAAATAAAAAGCAGATTATACAAGGTATCAGTCTGCTTTTTACTTTTAATTAATATAAAATTTATTGTTTTTTTCAGATTAAAAAAATTGTATTATATTTGTAGGTAATATTTATATTTCTTAAGTTTATCTGTGTAATATTTTTATTCTATATATTGTTAAATTAGGGGAGGTCTATGGAATTAAAGTCAAAAGCAAAAGGTTTATGGAGGCTATAGGAACATTGAATCCTATAGAAGATGCCGTGTTCAGAAAAGATGGCGGAAAGTATAGAGTTTTGTGAAGAGATTTTTGAGGGTATTTTTGCAGGAACCGAAACTGAGAGTTGTCAGTAATCATTCACAGCACTCTGTAACAAGCATAGAAGGCAGATCGGTTATACTGGATGCATACTGTGAGTTGGAGGATGGACGGAAGAGTTAATGTAGAGGTACAAAATGCAAACAATACAGATCATCAAAGAAGAGTCAGGTACTACAGCAGTGTGTTGACAACAAGCCTGATGAAAAAAAGGGGACAGTTTTGATAAAGTTCCCAAATATCTGTATAGTCTATGTCTGTAATTTTGATATATTTGGACTTAATAAGAGTCTATATGTAATAAAAAAAGAATTATTGATAAGACTGAGGTTGAGTTGGATAACGGCTTACAGGAAATTTATATCAGCCCGGTAAACGATGGAAGTCTTATAGCTGAGCTGATGAGGTTTTTTTATAGAAAGTGATGTATACAATTTAAAATTTCCTGTAACATCGGAGATGAAACTTAGATTTAACAGAGAAACGAAGGGAGAAAAAGATGACAGAGGCATTAAGAGGAGTATATGAAGCGCTGCGAGAAGAAGTCGACAGGGAGTCTATGAAAGAGGCCATGAGAGAAGGAATGGAAAAGGGCATGGAAGAAGGAATAGCAAGAGGGATGGAAGAAGGAATAGCAAGGGGAATGGAAGAAGGAATAGCAAGAGGTATGGAAGAAGGAAGAGCTGAAGGAAGAGTTGAAGGTGTGTTAAGCAGTCTGGTTTCATTAGTTAAAGACGGCTTAATAAGTGTTAGTGAAGCGGCAAAAAGAGCTGATATGAGTGAGGAAGGCTTCAAAAGATATTTGGACTGATATTGTATTGAGGGAGACGGTAATGTTTATGTTTGATTCGGTGAATTTAAAAAGTGTAAATAAGAGTTACGGTGCAAAACAGGTACTCAAAAATATCAATCTTAACATAGAGAGCGGAAAGATAGTGGGCTTGCTTGGTCCGAACGGAAGCGGAAAGACCACTTTGATAAAGCTTATAGTAGGGCTTACAAGGCCAAGCAGCGGCATAGTAACAATAGATGGACATGAGACCGGGTAAGGTAACCAAGTCATATGTATCATATCTGCCGGATAAAGACTTTTTAGATATAAATATGAGTATTGAAGATACTATAAGAATGTTTGCCGATTTTTATGCGGATTTTGATATAGGGCATAGCATATAAACTGCTTGAAGATTTGCAGGTACCTTATAAATTTAAGATAAAGGCATTGTCAAAGGGAAACAGAGAAAAAAACTTATGCTGATACTTGTGATGAGCAGAAGGGCCAAGTTGTATGTACTTGATGAGACCGATAGCGGGAGTTGACCCTGTGGCCAGAGACTATATATTAAATACAATAGTGAGAAATTACAACAAAACAGCTACAGTAATTATATCAACACATCTTATTGCAGATGTTGAAAAAGATACTTGATGATGTAATTTTTATAAAAGGATGGAGAAATAATACTGCATGAGACATCGGCTGCCATAAGAAATGAAAAGGGATGTTCTGTAGATGAGTACTTTAGGGAGGTGTATGATGACAGTCAAAAATGATAAAGTACGAATTTAAGCAAAATGAGTCCGTTTTGCTTTGTTGCGTTTTATAGCGTTATTTTTTTGTGTTACTCTTATAGGACTTTTTTTGATTGGGATACTGCCTATTTTTGATTTTTCGGCGGTAAAGATTTGGGAAACAGGCATATGGTCTATATTTGATGGCAAGCATTTCATTTTTTTGAGCTTACATCTTTATACTGATGGTTATAGCAATAGGAATGAATATATTCATAGGCTACAGGTTCTATAAAAGTATGTATTCGTCTACAGGATATTTTACACATACATTGCCTTTAAGCACAAATGAGCTTATTCTGGGCAAGACAATACCTGCCATAGCGGTACAGATATTGATTGATTTAATGGTCATAATATCCGGAGTGATTATATTTTTAGGATATTATGTGGCAAAAGACGGATTTGATAATGCGATATACAATATTTCAAGTCTTTTACAAATATTTGAGGGCAGATACTTTTATACAGGTTTCGGAATTGTGCTGGCGGTAACTATGTTCGGAATATCAGCAGTGATACAAACAGTATCCGGAACATTTGTACTGCTTTTATCTGCATCAATAGGTCAGCTGTTTAATTCACACAGAATACTTATGGGAGTGGTATCATTTATAGTTATAAACAGAATAATTGCGGCTCTTGAATGGATTATAAATCTGATAGTTACAGAAGTGGCTAAAGCGGACTACTACAGTAGAGGAACAGGTACAATAATCAGTCTCATTTTTTTATTGCAATTATAAATATAGCAGTGCTTATTATATCATATGTGCTAATTACTACATCATAAGCAAGAAATTAAACCTGGAATAATAAATAAAATTTTTATTGAATTTACAAGAAAAATATATTTAAAAACTTATAAGTGGTATGATTGAAATTATCTAAAGACTGGATGTTTTCAATCATACCACTATTTTTATAATAATGACAGTTTAAGACATGGAGGAAAAGAGTCATGGAGAGAATGAAAGACAGTACGGTATTTAAACTTGTGGTAACGGCACTTATGGCGGCATTATGTTATGTCAGCTTTACATATTTGAAGATTCCGATTCCTACAATATCAGGTGATATGACGGCACTGCATATAGGTAACGCATTCTGTGTTATAGCGGCAATATTGCTTGGCGGTGTATATGGCGGAGTGGCCGGAAGCCTCGGAATGACAATAGCGGATGTTTTTGGATCCTGTATACATTACATCGGCACCGAAGACATTTATATTGAAGCTTTGTATAGGGACTTATATCAGGGTTTTGTTGCACATAAGATTGCTCATATCACAGAGAGCCATGATACAAAGTATATCATAAAGTGGACTGCAATATCTTCAATATGCGGACTCGGATTTAATGTTATATTCGATCCGATTGTAGGATATCTGTATAAGACATATATATTGGGAGTTCAGGCCGATGCGGCCAAGATAATGGCTACATGGGCGGCAGGAACCACTCTTATAAATGCGATTGTCAGTACAGTACTTATAGTGATACTGTACACAGCACTAAAGGCCCGTACTTATCAAATCAGGATTATTCCTGAAGATAAAAATAGCATACTTCATTTTAAAAGATATTTCCGTTTACATTAGGGTAAGTGGAAGTATCTTTTTTTAATGTAAATATGTGACAGGATGCAAGTATTTTTCCCTAATATATTGCCACATTCAATAGAGTAGTATATAATACAGTCGTGGTGTTTGCCCGCTTTATGTGACAGCGGACAGAGAAATGTTGCATTTTGAAAGCAAATGGAGGTATACAATGGAGAAGTTGGAGCAGTTATATGAAGGAAAAAGCAAAAAAAGGTGTTCAAAACTGCCGACCGGATGTGCTGATAGTTTCTTATAAGGATGATGCCACGGCATTTAACGGAGAAAAAAAGGAACTATAGTCGGTAAAGGTGCGATTAACAATCGTATGACAAATCATTTGTTTAAGATTTTGGAAACAAAGGGAGTTCCTACTCACTATATAAAAGAGCTGAATGACAGAGAGACCGCTGTAAAAGCCGTAAAGATAGTTCCGCTTGAGGTTATAGTAAGAAACTATTCTGCAGGAAGCTTTGCAAAAGAAGCTTGGAATGGAAGAGGAATTAAGTTAAAGACGCCTACTCTTGAGTTTTTCATATAAGGATGACGCACTTGGAGATCCTTTCATCAACGGATATTACGCACTTGCACTTGATCTTGCCACACAGGAAGAGATAGATAAGATTGCTTCATATGCTTTCAAGGTAAATGAGACATTGATAAATTACTTTGACAATCTGGGTATAGACCTGATAGATTTTAAAATTGAATTCGGAAGATATAAAGGAGATATAATTCTTGCTGATGAGATTTCTCCTGATACCTGCAGGCTTTGGGACAAAGCAGACACATGAAAAAAAGCTTGATAAAGGACAGATTCAGAAGAGACCTTGGCGGAGTGGAAGACGCATATGCCGAAGTATTCAGAAGACTTGGAATAAATTAGGAGGCAGGTTTGAGAGACAGATATATAAGCCCGCTTTGTGAAAGATATGCAAGTGCAAAGATGCAGTATATTTTTTCACAGGATAAGAAGTTTAAAACATGGAGAAGGCTGTGGATTGCGCTGGCGGAGACCGAAAAAGAACTCGGTCTTAATATAACCGACGAACAGATAGAAGAGCTGAAAAAATTCAAAGATGATATAAACTTTGATGTGGCGCTTGAGAGAGAAAAGCAGGTAAGACATGATGTAATGAGTCATGTATATGCTTACGGAGTACAATGCCCGAAGGCAAAGGGAATTATACATCTCGGAGCCACAAGCTGCTATGTAGGTGATAATACCGATATTATAATTATGAAAGAGGCACTGGAGCTTGTAAGGGAAAAAAACTTGTCAATGTGATAAACGAGCTTTCAAAGTTTGCCCTAAAGTATAAAGACCTTCCTACTTTGGCGTTCACTCATTTTCAGCCTGCACAGCCGACTACAGTCGGAAAGAGGGCCACGCTTTGGATAAATGAGCTTTTACTTGACTATGAGGATATAAACTACACCATTGATAATCTGAAGCTTTTTGGGATGTAAAGGGTACTACAGGTACTCAAGCCTCCTTTTGTGGAGCTTTTTGACGGAGATAATGAAAAAGATAGATAAAAATAGATCCTATGATTGCAAACAAGATGGGATTTAAAGAATGCTATCCTGTTTCAGGACAGACTTATTCCAGAAAAAGTGGACATAAAGGTGTTGAAATGTCCTTGCAGGGAATTGCAGCTTCAGCACATAAGTTTTCAAATGACATCAGACTTTTACAACATCTTAAAAAGAAATCGAAGAGCCTTTTGAAAAAAATCACAGATAGGTTCATCGGCAATGGCATATAGAGAAATCCTATGCGAAGTGAAAAGAATTGCATCGCTCTCAAACTATGTTATGAGCGATGTTATGAATCCGATGATGGTGGCTTCCACTCAGTGGTTTGAGAGGACATTGGATGATTCCGCAAACAAGAGACTGTCCGTGCCTGAGGGATTTTTATGCATAGACGGTATACTTGACTTATATTTGAATGTTGTGGACGGACTGGTGGTATATCCTAAAGTTATAGAAAAACATTTGATGGCTGAATTGCCTTTTATGGCTACAGAGAATATAATGATGGATGCCGTGAAAGCGGGCGGCGACAGACAGGAGCTGCATGAAAGAATAAGAGAACTTTCAATGATCGCCGGAAAAAATGTAAAAGAACTTGGAGAAGACAACAATCTGCTTGATTTGATTGCAAACGATCCTATGTTCAATCTTTCAAAGGAAGAGTTGGAAGAATCTATGAAGCCTGAAAAATATATCGGCAGAAGCAGTGTTCAGGTGGAAGATTTTATAAAAAGAAATATCAAGCCTATCTTAGATGAATACAAGGATATTCTGGGATTAAAGGCTGATATAAATGTGTAAGGAGAATTGAATTAAATGGTAAGAGCTATAGTAGGTGCTAACTGGGGAGACGAGGGTAAAGGTAAAATTACAGATATGCTGGCTGCAAAGGCAGATATTATTATCCGTTTCCAAGGCGGAAGCAACGCAGGCCATACAATCATAAACAATTATGGTAAGTTTGCATTGCATTTATTGCCTTCAGGAGTATTCTATGATCATACAACAAGCGTTATAGGCAATGGAGTTGCACTTAATATTCCATATTTGATTAAAGAAATAAATGAAATAGTAGAAAAAAAGGTGTTCCGAGGCCTAAGATTTTTGGTATCCGACAGAGCACAGCTTTTTGATGCCGTATCATATTTTGCAAGATACCTATGAGGAAGCAAGGCTTGCCGGAAAGGCATATGGCTCTACCAAGTCGGGAATAGCTCCTTTTTTTATTCAGATAAGTTTGCAAAAAAATCGGTATTCAGGTAAGCGAGCTGTTTGACGATGAGATACTTGAAGAAAAAAAGTTGAAAAAAATCTGCACACTTAAGAATGTAATGTTCAAGCATCTTTATCATATGCCTGAGCTTGATAAAAACTGAACTCATGAATACACTTCATGAGTACAGAGATATGATAGAGCCTTTTTGTATGTGACGTAAGTGCATATCTGTATAAGGCAATCAAAAGAGGGAAAGAGTATTCTTTTAGAGGGTCAGCTCGGGTTCACTCAAAAGACCCTGACCACGGAATCTACCCGATGGTTACATCATCATCCACATTGGCGGCATACGGTGCAATCGGTGCAGGTATAGCGCCATATGAAATAAGTGATATCACAACAGTGGTTAAAGCATACTCATCTGCAGTAGGAGCGGGAGAGTTTGTAAGTGAGATTTTTGGATGAAGCTGTAGCCGATGAGCTTAGAAGAAGAGGCGGCGACGGCGGTGAGTTCAGTGCCACCACAGGAAGACCTAGAAGAATGGGATGGTTTGATGCGGTTTGCCTCAAGATACAGTGTAAGAATACAGGGTACTACAGAGGTTGCACTTACAGTACTTGATGTACTCGGATATCTTGATGAGATTCCTGTATGTGTAGGCTATGATATAAACGGTGAGATTACAAAGGACTTCCTACAACAAACAAGTTAAAAGCTTGCAAAAGCCTGTATATGAATATCTTCCGGGATGGAAATGTGATATCAGAGGAATAAAAGGAATATGACAAGCTGCCTGAGAACTGTAGGAAATATATCGAGTTTATAGAAAAAAAGAACTTGAAGTGCCTGTAAAATTGGTAAGCAACGGTCCGGGCAGAGACGATATTATCTATAGATAAAAAAGCCTGAATGGTGATTTGCCCCATATCAGAATAGACTGATATGGGAGCTTGACTATCATTAAGTAAGGAGAAATAATGATAGACATAATAGAAGCTTCAAAAAGAAGCTTTAGAGAAGATAAACAGTGCGGAGAATAAAGAAAGATTAAATGAACTTAAAGTAGCATATCTCGGTAAAAAGGGAGAGCTTACAGCACTTCTTAAAAATATGAAGAATATAGCTCCTGAGGACAGGGCCGAGTTCGGTAAAGTAGTGAATGAGGCGAGAGAGGCTATTGAAAATACACTTGAAAATGTAGGAAACGAGCTTTCAAAAGCTTGCACTTAAAGAGCAAGACTGCAGGCTGAGACCATAGATGTTACACTACCTGCCAACAAAAGAGAGTTCGGACACAGCCATCCGAATGTAATTGCATTACATGAAGTTGAAAAAATATTTACAAATATGGGATATGAAGTTGTCGAAGGACCTGAGATAGAGTTTGACGAGTACAACTTTACCAAGCTTAATATACCTGCAAATCACCCTGCAAAGGATGAACAGGATACCTTCTATATATCAAAGGATATCGTACTTCGTACACAGACATCACCTGTACAGGCAAGAATTATGGAGACAGGCAAGCTTCCTATAAAGATGTTAAGTCCGGGAAGAGTATACCGTTCAGACGAGGTGGATGCTACACATTCACCTACATTTAACCAGATAGAGGGACTTATTGTAGATAAGGACATCACATTTGCAGACCTTAAGGGAACACTTGAAGTATTTGCAAAGAAACTTTTCGGAGAAGATACAAAGGTTAAGTTCAGACCTCACCATTTCCCTTTCACAGAGCCGAGTGCGGAGATGGATGTGACATGCTTTAAATGTCACGGAAGCGGATGCAGGTTCTGTAAGGGCAGCGGCTGGATAGAGATACTTGGCTGCGGAATGGTACATCCTCATGTATTTGATATGTGTGGAGTTGATAAGAATGAGTATAACGGCTTTGCATTCGGTATCGGACTTGAGAGAATTGCACTCTTAAAGTATGAGATAGATGATATGAGACTCTTATATGAGAACGATATCAGATTTTTTTAAAAGCAGTTTTAGTCAACAAAAATATACATAGAGCAGAGGTAAAGAATGGATACAGCATTATCATGGGTAAAGGCATATGTGCCTGACTTGGATGTGACACCAAGTGAATATACAGATGCAATGACTCTAACCGGAACCAAGGTAGAGGGTTATAAAGAATTAGATAAAAAAATCTTGAGAAAAAATAGTAGTAGGGTGAGATACTTTCAATGAAAAAAACATCCTGATGCGGATAAACTTATTATATGTCAGGTGGATGTAGGCAATGAAAAAAATACAGATAGTTACAGGAGCATCTAATGTTTCTGTAGGGTGATAAGGTACCTGTAGTTTTTGGACGGCGGAAAAAGTTGCAGGCGGACATGACGGCGGTCCTTTGCCTGAGAACGGAATAAAAGATAAAAAAAGGTAAGCTTCGCGGAGTGGAGTCATTTGGAATGATGTGCTCTATTGACGAGCTCGGGACAGGACAAAAACTACTTCCCTGACGCACCTGAGGCGGTATATATATACTGCCTAAGGACTGCAAAAGGTAGGGAAGCGATGCTATAGAGCTTTTAGGACTTAGAGATACCGTGTTTGAGTATGAGATAACATCAAACAGAGTGGATTGCTACGGTGTAATAGGGAATTGCCAGAGAGGCTGCAGCTACATTTAAGAAAAAAAGTTTGTATTACCGAAGGTAAATGAAACAGGAAACAGTGAAAAATGTAGCCGACTATCTGAGCGTTGAAGTAAAAGATAATGAGCTTTGCAAGAGATATGTTGCAAGAGTTGTAAAAAAATATCAAAGCTTGCAGCTTCACCTGCCTGGATGCAGGAGAGACTTCGTGCAGTAGGTATAAGACCTATAAACAATATAGTGGATATTACAAACTATGTAATGGCGGAGTACGGACAACCTATGCATGCCTTTGACTACGACTTACTTGAAGGACATAAGATAGTAGTTGACAGAGCCAAAAGACAGGGGAAGAGTTTGAGACACTTGACGGAGTTGTAAGAAAAGCTTGATAAAGACATTCTTATGATAAATGATGCCAAAAAAGGCTGTAGCAATTGCAGGTATCATGGGCGGTGAAAAACTCAAAGATTACAGATGATGTATCTACAATGGTATTTGAGTGTGCTACATTTGACGGTACAAATATCAGACTTTCTTCAAAAAGACTTGGACTTCGTACAGACTCGTCAGGAAAGTTTGAAAAAGGACTTGACCCTAACAATGCATATGATGCAATGATGAGAGCCTGTTCTTTGGTGGAAGAACTCGGTGCAGGCGAGGTTGTAGGAGGATGTGTTGATATATATCCTGTAAAGGTTGTAGAATCAAGAGTAAAATTTCGAGCCTGACAGGATTAACAAGTTACTCGGAACCGATATATCAAAAGAAGATATGCTTGAAATCTTTGACAGAATTGAGTTAAAATATGATAAAGAGACTGATGAGATAGTGGCTCCGACCTTCAGACAGGATATTCACTTTATGGCGGATCTTGCAGAGGAAGTGGCAAGATTCTTCGGATACGACAAGATACCTACCACATTGCCGAAATCAAGTGCAACTATAGGTGGAATCAATTTAAAAGCTTGAGATAGAAGAGATTGCAAGAGAAGTTGCAAAATTTTTTTAGGATTCTCTGAAGCGATGAACTATTCATTTTGAAAGCGCCAAGGTGTTTGATAAGTTGAATCTTTCAAAGGACAGTCACTACAGAAAAAGCTATTGAGATTTCAAATCCGCTCGGGTGAGGACTTCAGGATGATGAGAACTCAGGCTGTAAACGGCATTTTTGAATTCTTTATCAACCAACTACAACAGAAGAAATAAGGATGTTCATCTTTTTCGAACTTGCAAACATCTATATTCCTAAGGAACTTCCGCTAAAGGAATTACCTGACGAGAGAATGCAGTTTGTACTCGGATTCTACGGAAAAGAAGATTTCTTTGATATGAAGGGAGTTGTGGAGAATTCCTTACAACTATAGGAATTGATTCAAAAACTTCACTATGACCCTAAGCTGTAAGGAAGAGTTTTCTACATCCGGGAAGAAAAGGCCGATATAATACTTGACGGTGTACGCTTAGGATACTTGGGTGAGGTACATCCGAGCGTTTGTGAGAATTATAAGCTGGGTGAGAGAACATATATTGCAGTGCTTGATTTGCCGAATATTATTCCTTTTGTAAACTTTGATATAAAGTATGCAGGAATAGCAAAATACCCTGCAACATCAAGAGATATTTCACTTGTAGTACCGAAAAAAATATCTTAGTCAGGCGAGATAGAGGATGTTATTTCAGCAAAACGGAGGAAGCAATCTTGAGTCATTCAAATTATTTGATATATACGAGGGTGACCAGATAGATGCGGGATTTAAGTCCGTTGCTTATTCACTGACATTCAGAAACAAGGAGAGACTCTTCTGGATAACGAAGTGAATGAAGTTATGGATAAGATTTTAAATAAGCTTGAGGCTAAAGAATATAAAAAAATCAGATCTTAAGTCTTTTACATGAGTCTTTTTAGCGGTATTGTTTTTTTGAAAAGTGAGAAAAAAATGGGTAGAAGTAGGAGAAGGAAAAAAGAGTAAAAGCTTTTATCAGATATTTTTGCCTTTTTGTATGTGCTGTTATCTTACTTACTTCCTTTACTGATCGGAGATGACGCCGGGGCTTATGGAGAAGGAAGAAGTGCTATATTTAAAAATCCTGTCAATCCGGATTATGAGAGCAATGATAACGGAGTAAAGACATCATTCAGATTAAGAGCACTCAATAATCTGAGCGGAGAGGCGGAGTACGGATCCAATGCGATGTCACTTATATCGGTAAGTGATGAGGACAATAAAAGAAGTACTATAAAGAACTTTGCGGATATCCTGGATATGGATATATACAGCAACCTTTGTTTTTGTGCAAATATAGAAAACGGTTCAAATGTGGACAGAGATATAAGCGTGGACATAGTAATGCCGCCGGGTACGGACGGCAGTGTGTCCACAATAAGGCTTATCAACTCGAATCTTGATATCTTTAAGGGAGATTTGACAGGTGTGGATATCAAGTATGAGACAGGTAGCAGCAATATTACCGAGGCACAAAAGAAAAAATCAGGAGAGAGCCTTGACTTCAATAAAGTAAAGACAATCAAAATAGAGGGTAAGATATCTGCAGGACAGAAGTTTGAAGGTGTTTTACCTATGGAAATCATTGAAAATAAATCATTACCTGAGAAAAAAGATGAGTTTGTAGATGATTTAAAGACTATTGAAGAGATAAATACCGACAATAATTTTGATTTTTAAGATAAACTACAGATACCCTATCAAAAAGAACCTTGACCTAAGCATTGCAACCTGCCACGGAGTGAGAAAACGGAAGATTTTTGCAAACGGTAAAAATAGTAGGAATAGCAAAAAGAGACGAGAAAGCTATGATATACTGCCAAGTGATATAATAGATAAATTCGAGCGATGCAAATACAGCCTTCCTTTTCAATGTTTTGGCGTAGATGAAAGAAAAGGATGCTTTTGTAAATGACTACACCTTTATGTAAGTGTGGATACAAAACGGGATTACAGGATTTGGTAAAGGACAGAGGATATTCACTGCTTATAAAAGATGCTGCATTGGAGGATAAATATGGTTTTATAGTGGGCGAAAAAAACATATTTATGAAGACGGACTTGAACTGAACCTTGGAAAAAAAGGACAAATACGGGACATATCCTTTCAAAGGTATATGTGGAATTTCAAAAAAAGTGCTGGATTGCAATGACAGCGAAGTGATACTGGTAAAGAGTGGAATACATTTGACAACCTGATATCTGCAAAAAAACTTCAAAGCGGTAGTGAATTTAGTGACATAGACAGAGGCAAGATAAAGGTTGAAAAGCAATGTAGATACAAAGAAAAAAAGGGCGACTACACTGTAAAATATTCCTATGAGATATTGCCGAATACTTGGATAAGTAACAGTGCAAAATGTAAAAGGTTGTGGACGGTAACGAGTCTTTACAGACGGATGTCAGAGTAAAAAGTAGAAGCAGTGTGAAGATAGAGTAATCTTTGCTTGCAATAGTTATAGTTTAGTGATATTATAAAAAGCAGTTTTTGTATAAAAATGGAGTGTAGATATGTTAAATAAGTTGATTTCAATAATATTTATTTTTAGTGTGTTTTTCCTGACTGCAGTGGTACTGTTTCAGGAGGGTAACGAGCAGGGACTTGGCTCAATAGGGCGGTATCAGCAGATACATATTGGGGAGTAAGAACAGAGGACGTTCAGTAGAAGGTTTGCTTGAGAAAGCTTACCAAGGTGGCTGCGGCACTGTTTTTTTGATTTTATCATTAGTATTAAATATTGTTAAATAATAAAAAAAGCACTCACAGAGTGCTTTTTTTATTATAAGTTTTATAAGGGTAGATATGTATAACATTATAGAGAACAGAAAAAAAATAATCATGGACTTTGTGGAAAGTCCGATGTATGTACCTATGAAGGCAAAGGAGCTGGCGACCTTCTTCGGTATTGAAAAAGCAAAAAGATATGAGCTTAACGAGGTCTTGCAGGAGCTTTTGCTTGAAGGAAAGCTTGAAATAACAAAAAGAGGTAAGTACAGAAAGCCTGAACATAATTTTTTGCTCGGTGAGTTTATGGCAAACCAAAGAGGTTTCGGCTTTGTAAGAGTGGAAGGTAGAGAATCGGATATATTTATACCTGCAGAGTATGTTAATAATGCTATGAACGGTGACACGGTAAAAGTGGTTATAGATGTGGAAAACGGTGAAAAAAGAGCCGAAGGCCATATTATAGGGATAGAAAAACATGCCAATGTTCAGGTCGTGAGGTTACTATCAAAAGAACAACAGATTCGGCTTTGTACTGCCTGATAATACCAAGCTTTTTAAGGATATATATATCCCTGAGACAAGGGGCAAGGGAGCCAAGACAGGCGACAAGGTAGTGGTTGAAATCACGGACTTCGGAGGAGATAAGAGAAAGCCTGAAAGGCAAGGTTGTGGAAATCCTCGGAAAGAATACGGATGCGGAGTAGATATACTTTCTATAGCAAAGTCATTCGGATTGCCTGAAAAAGTTTAATGAAGATGTGGAAAAATGAGCTGAAGAGTATCCCGACCAAGGTATTAAAAAAAGGATATCAGAGGAAGAGTTGACTTTAGAGATAAGGTAACGGTGACTATAGACGGCGAGGATGCAAAAGGATCTTGATGACGCTATTACACTTGAGAAAAAAACGGCAATATATGGCATCTGGGAGTACATATAGCCGATGTTACTCACTATGTGAAAGAAAAATACCGCCTTAGATAAAGGAGGCGCTTCACAGGGCTACAAGTGTGTATCTGGTAGACAGAGTAATACCGATGCTTCCAAGAAAGCTGAGTAACGGCATATGCTCACTCAAATCAGGGCGAGGACAGGCTTGCACTCTCATGCATTATGGAGATAGATGAAAAGGGCAATATAATAGGCCACAATATCTGTGAGAGCGTTATCAATGTAAATGAAAGGATGACCTATACGGCGGTCAATGAAGTCATCACAGACAGCAATGAAGAGACTAAAAAAAGATATGCCGAATATGTAGACTTGTTTAACGATTTTAAGAAAGTTTCAGATTTGCTTAGAGGAGCGAGGACAAAGAGAGGTTCTATAGACTTTGACCTGCCTGAAAGCAAGGTGATACTTGATAAAAAAACGGCAAAGGCTGTCGATATAAAAGCCTTATGACAGAAATGCGGCGACAAAGCTTATAGAAGATTTTATGTTGGCTGCAAATGAGACTGTGGCTGAGGACTTTTTTTGGCAGGATATACCTTTCCTCTACAGAGTACATGAAAATCCGGACCCTGAGAAGATGAAGAGTCTTGCAATATTTATCAATAACTTCCGGTTTACACTGAGAAGAAAAAACGATGAGGTGTCACCTAAGGAACTTCAAAAGTTGTTTGCAAATATAGAGGGAAGTGATGCCGAGCCTATAATATCAAGAATTGCACTTAGAAGTATGAAACAGGCAAGATATGACACCGTTTGTGTAGGGCATTTCGGTTTGGCCGCAAAGTACTACACACATTTTACTTCACCTATAAGAAGATATCCGGATCTTCAGATACACAGGATAATCAAAGAGAATATAAAAAAGGGACTTTCAAGCAGACGTATAGAACACTATAGGGCCATATTGGACAGTGTAGCCTTGCAGTCGTCTCAGATGGAGAGAAGAGCCGAAGAGGCGGAAAGAGAGACTGTAAAGTATAAGAAATGTGAATATATGTTAAATCACATAGGTGAAGAGTTTGACGGAATCATAAGCGGTGTTACAGGCTTCGGAATATTTGTGGAGCTTGAAAATACGGTGGAAGGCTTTATAAAGATGGCCGATTTGGAAGGCGATTACTTTGTATACAATGAGGCCGGATATGAGCTGGTAGGAGAAATTACAAAAAAGAAATTTGTTTTGGGTCAAAAAGTCAGAGTTAAGGTATACGATATTGACAGACTTGCAAAGAGAATTGACTTCAAACTTGTAAAGGAGAAAAATGGCAGAGGGGATTAAGGTTATTGCAAATAACAAAAAGGCGTATTTTGACTATTTTATCTTGGAAAACTATGAAACAGGTATTGAGCTTTCGGAACGGAAGTAAAATCTGTGAGAATGGGTCATGTTTCTATAAAAGAGTCATGGATAAGAATTGAAAAAGGAGAACTTTTCATAATGGGTATGCATATCAACCCGTATGAGAAGGGAAATATATTCAATAAAGACCCGCTCAGAGTAAGAAAACTTTTGATGCACAAAAAAGAGATACTCAAGCTTGACGCAAAGCTGAATGAAAAAGGACTTACCATAGTACCTTTAAAGGTGTATTTAAAGGGAAGCCTTGTAAAGGTGGAAATCGGTCTTGCAAAGGGTAAGAAAAAAACTATGATAAGAGAGACACTTGCAAAGAAGACACAGCAAAGAGAAATAGAAAAAAAGCAATGAAGAGAAGCATGAGATAAACATTTGTTCGATTTTATTCTTGACAAACATATGTTCTTGTTGTACTATTATGACATAGAACAAATGTTTGGAGGGAATATGAGAAAATTATTTTTAGCTTTTATTTTTACATTGTTTTTAGTCAGTTTTTACTGGGCAGAGCCAATACCACAAGAGCTGATATGGATAGAGAGATATAAGATATACCACAGTGAAAGTCGAGTATGGCGACAGCCTTGACAGTATATCAAGAAAAATACAACAACACAGGCGTATCACATGAGGAGTATGTGAAAAGATGTACTAGGATGAACAAAATGGAATCCGAGAAAGTACATCCGGGTTGCTTTATAGTGGTAAGCTATAAAGAAGAATAAGAAAAAGGGAGATCAACTCTCCCTAAGCTTTACGGCATTCCTTGCACTTCTTCGCCTGTCATCCTCTATAGCTGCGTAGTGCTTTTTGGTGGTGTTTACATCACTGTGCCCAAGCACATCCGCCACAAGATATATATCTCCGGTTTCCTTATAAAGATTGGTGCCGTAGGTGGAGCGCAGCTTGTGAGGTGTAATCTTTTTTAGCGGACTTATTATCCTCGCGTATTTTTTAACCAGATTTTCGACACTGCGTACAGACATTCTTTTATTCTGCATTGAGAGAAAGAAAGCACCTTCATGTCCGCTTTCTTCAAGGATAAGGACTCTTTCATCACAGTAGTTTTGCAGAGCTTCTTTCACTTCATCCGAGAAATATATTGTGACTTCCTTGCCGCCTTTTCTGTGTATCAGTATTCCGTTATTTTTAAAATCCACATCTGAAATATTCAGTCCCACACATTCGGAGACTCTGATACCTGTGCCAAGCAGCAGTGAGAGTAGAGCTACATCTCTTACTTTGGTCTTTTCATGGTAAGCCTTTTGCCTGTCGCTCAGTCCTTCACCATTTTCGGCTTCATCAATCATCATAGCGACCTCGTCAATATCAAGTCTTATTATTTCCTTAGTATGAAGTTTAGGCAGCTGTACCCTTTCCATGATATTTTCACTGATTTTTTCCACACGATAAAAGTATTTAAAAACACTTTTCAGAGTGGATATCTTTCTTTTTACGGCATTTTCCTTATTGGAGATTTCCTGCCGTCATTGTCACGATACTTAAGATACTCCATAAATTCCTCTATATCGGTGACCGACAAATTTTCAAGTACCGAGAGCGGAATATCGGATATTTTTGGAGTATGTACTTTTGATACTCGGATTTTCATTCAGTAAGAATTCCAAAAAGACTTTTATATCATATGCGTAGGCGATTCTGGTTCTTGAAAGGGTTCTGGGTTCAATGCCTCTAAAGAAATCTTTGAAGAATGCCGGCAACTCGGACAGCATCTTTCTAAGCTTTTGGATATTCTCTATATCAACTTGTTCACTGTATTTGAAATCTGACATAAACTCTCCTAAATGAATACGGTAACGGTTATTTTCACATTATAACAAAAAACTATAAAATTATATAGAGTTATGTTTTGATTTGTGTTATTATACTATCGTCGCAGACAGTTAATTTCATATAGATAAGCGATATATGAGACCAAAAGGAGGTTTTACCAATGAACTATTTAGAAATTGAGAAGGTAATCGGAAGAGAAATACTTGACTCCAGAGGAAACCCTACAGTAGAGGCAGAGGTTTATCTGGTAGACGGAACAGTCGGAAGAGGAACAGCTCCGTCAGGTGCATCTACAGGTGAGTTCGAGGCACTTGAGCTTAGAGACGGTGATAAGTCACGCTACCTTGGAAAGGGTGTTTCAAAGGCGGTTGAGAATATAAATACAGTTATCAATGATGTACTTGAGGGTATGGATGCATCAGACACATATGCGGTTGATAAGGCTATGATCGAGGCTGACGGTACAAAGGATAAGTCAAAGCTCGGTGCAAATGCAATCCTTGCAGTATCTATAGCTTGTGCAAGAGCTGCAGCTATCTCACTTGACATCCCTCTATACAGATTCCTTGGCGGTGTTAATGCAAACAGACTTCCTGTTCCTATGATGAACATCTTAAACGGTGGTGCTCATGCATCAAACAACGTAGATGTACAGGAGTTCATGATAATGCCTGTTGGAGCTCCAAGCTTTAAAGAGGCTCTCAGATGGTGTGCTGAAGTATTCCACAACTTGGCAGCACTTTTAAAGGCTGAAGGTCTTGCTACAAGCGTAGGTGATGAGGGCGGTTTTGCTCCTAACCTTACAGGTGGTGACGAGGAAGCTATCGAGTTTATCCTTAAGGCAATCGAGAAGGCAGGTTATAAGCCGGGTGTTGACTTCATGATCGCTATGGATGCAGCTTCAAGTGAGTGGAAGACAGGTACTGTAGGAAAGTACAAACTTCCTAAGGCAGGTACAGAGTTCACATCAGCAGAGCTTGTTGAGCACTGGAAGAAGCTTATCGACAAGTATCCTATCATCTCTCTTGAGGACGGTCTTGATGAGGAAGACTGGGAAGGATGGAAGATCTTTACAAAGGAACTTGGCGGAAGAGTACAGCTTGTAGGTGATGACTTATTCGTTACAAATACAGAGAGATTGGAGAAGGGTATTGATAACGGATGTGCAAACTCAATCCTTATCAAGCTTAACCAGATCGGTTCCGTTTCAGAGACTCTTGAGGCTATCAAGATGGCTCATAAGGCAGGTTACACTGCAATATCTTCACACAGATCAGGTGAGACAGAGGATACAACTATAGCTGACCTTGCTGTAGCTCTTAACACATGTCAGATTAAGACAGGTGCACCTTCAAGATCTGAGAGAGTTGCTAAGTACAATCAGTTACTTAGAATCGAAGAAGAACTTGGTGAGAGCGCAGTATATCCGGGTATCAAGGCATTCAACGTAAAGAGATAATCTTATTTTAAAAATTATGAGGCTTCGGGCTTGTCCCGAGGCCTTTTTTAAATTAAAAAAGCCGCCTTGCGGCGGCTTAAATTACTTTGTACCGAATATTCTGTCACCTGCATCTCCAAGTCCCGGACAGATATAAGCATCTTTATTCAGCTCTCTGTCAAGATGTCCGACATAGATCTGTATATCAGGATGAGCTTCCTCTAACGCTTTGAGTCCCTCAGGAGCGGCGATTATACACATAAACTTGATTTTCTTTCCGCCATGCTTTTTGATCTGTGTAATGGCGTCTATAGCGGAACCGCCGGTTGCAAGCATAGGATCTGTGACAACGATTATTCTCTCCTCAATAGGCTTAGGCAATTTGCAGTAGTATTCTACAGGTGTGTGAGTTTGTTCATCTCTGTAAAGTCCTATATGTCCTACCTTTTGAAGCCGGAACAAGATTTAAAAATACCGTCTACCATACCGAGACCTGCTCTGAGTATAGGAACAACAGCCAGTTTTCTGCCTGAAATCACCTCAGTCATACAAGTTTCAAGCGGAGTCTCCACCTGAACCTCCTCTGTAGGAAGATCGTTTAGCGCTTCATAACCCATAAGCATTGCAATCTCTCCGACCAAAGCTCTGAACTCATTGGTTCCTGTGTTTTTTTATCATGAAGTCTTGAAATCTTGTGTTGTACCAACGGATGCTTGTTAATATAAACTTTTGACATCTTTCACCTCAATCTTTAATTTAATTCTCCTTATTATAGTTCAAAAAAACATATAAGTACATAGAATTATTTTGTTGCAGGAGAATACTTTACAAGAACATAGTCTCCAAGTTCATGTGATACAGGTATTGCTATAAAGATATCGCCTCCTGATTCATATGAAAACACCTTAGGAAATCCCTCGTTTATATCATTTTCTTTAACCAAAGGGAAGTCCGCATCCTCAAGTAAAGTCTTTAATATGTCCACACTTAAAGTTTTTTTGTACTCTGCAAAGCCTGAAGCCTGTGCATTGGAAGCGTTCTCAAGTACAACATCGTCTGAGAGTATATAGTTTGCAAGTGTAAGCGGATCTGCAAAGTCTGAAAGCCCGATACTCTTACCGCTCTCAAGATCGATATTGTTTGTAAAAATAATATTGTTGTCACCGCTTTTTCCTGTGTATACAATACTCATTCTCTTACCGCTCTGATTCTTTATATTGTATTTGATCTTCACATTAGAGTCTGGAGTTTTGGCAAATGTACTTAGTCCGAGCTTGGCATTATCTGAAATCATAGTGTTCAGTGAAGTATCATCCTTGCTTCCTGTAAGCTTAGGATAGGATATCTCGCTCTTATCCTTGGAAAAAAACTCTCCGACTGTTCCGTGATGCTCTTTTTAGCTTCAGCGGTAGGCTTTTTATTATCCTTATCGGCTTTACTTTCACTTGCCGCTACAGTGGTAGGAGACATGGCTCCGTTTGCCTCTGTTGTCATAATGCTTTTTAAATCAGTAGTATCGGCTTTTCTTACAACCTGCAAAAAAAGCAGAGGCATTGCAACTATTGTCAAAATATAAAAAAATAATCTTTTCATTTTCCCTCCATATAGATTGATACCTATATTATACATTAAACAGGCAAAAAGAAACATTAATTATAAATTAGATTTTTGCACAACAAATGAAGAAGATACTTAAATGATTTTTAAATCCTAACTTTTATATAATTAAGTTAATTTTTATTTAAAAAAATATGGTAAAATAATAACAACAGAAATGAGTATGTACATGTTTTTAGGAGGGAAAATTAAATGAAAAAACATGAAATCGGCTTAGTGCCGAAGCTGATCATAGCCATTGTTATAGGTATTTTGATCGGCCAGTTTTTGCCGGAGAGCGTATGTAGGTTTGTAGTAACATTGTCGGGAATTTTCGGATCATTCCTTAAGTTCGTAATTCCGCTTATGATTCTGGCTTATGTTACTATGGGTATCGCGGACTTGTCACAGGGAGCCGGAAAGCTTTTACTTATTACAGTGTTGATTGCGTACGGATCTACACTTGTAGCAGGTTCAGGTTCATATTTTGTATCATCAACACTTTTTCCAAATTTTATAAGTGCCGATGCACTTGCACAGATAGAAGCTACGGCAGGAAATTCCGTTGATTCGTTCTTCTCTATAGCACTTCCGCCTGTAATAGATACATTGTCGGCAGTGGTACTTGCGTTCATACTTGGACTATGTATGTCTGCAATGCGTGGAAAAGAGATAGGAGATACACTTTATAACAGTTTTAAGGACTTTTCAACAATTATTGACAAGGTGCTTCATAAGGCAATCATTCCGCTTCTTCCATTGTTTATCTGTGGTACATTTGTAGATATGACAAAGTCCGGAAGAACATTTGTTATACTCGGTATCCTTTGGAAGGTGTTCCTTGTTGTTATAATTATGCATTTGATTATAATAACAATCCAGTTTGCAGTTGCAGGTGCCATCAGCAAGAAGAATCCTTTTGTACTTATCAAGAATCAGATTCCTGCATATACAACAGCTATCGGAACACAGTCATCTGCGGCAACCATCCCTGTAAACCTTGAGTGTGCAAAGAATGACGGTGTAAGTGAGGAAATAAGAAACTTTGTAGTACCTCTTTGTGCAAATATACATATGGCCGGATCAATGATTACCATAGTTGCATGTGCTACGGCAGTATGCTTGATGAACGGTATTCCGATAGGACTTCATACGGTAGTTCCGTTTGTAATGACTCTGGGTGTTGCAATGGTGGCATCTCCGGGAGCACCGGGAGGTTCTATAATGACGGCACTTCCTTTCCTTTATATGATTTTCGGAAAAGATTTGGGAAATACCGACGGTCCTATATGTGCTCTTATGGTAGCGCTTTATATTACACAGGATTCATTCGGAACCGCTTGTAATGTATCAGGTGACAATGCTATAGGTGTAGTTGTAGAGGCAATATATCAGAAGTTTATATTGAAAAAGTAGTAGGAGATAGATATGCCGTTTATTAGCGTTTTTGATGTGCTTGGTCCCAACATGATAGGACCGAGCAGCTCACATACAGCGGGGGCATGTGTGATAGCTTTTTTGGCAAGAAAGATGCTTGGAGGTAAGCCGAAAAAAGTGGAGTTCATTCTGTACGGCTCTTTTGCAAAAACATATAAGGGGCACGGAACCGACAGAGCACTTCTTGGCGGTCTTATGGGATTTGGAACGGATGATGTAAGAATCCGTGACTCATTCAATATTGCGAAGGAAAGAGGTATTGAATATAAGTTTACACCGAACAGTGAGGTGACCGATATACATCCGAATACCGTAGATGTGTGTATGGAGGATGAAGAAGGCAGAAGCGTAACAGTCAGAGGTGAGTCACTTGGCGGCGGAAAGGTAAGGATAGTAAAGATAGGCGAGGTGGATATAGACTTCTCAGGAGAGTACAGTGCTCTTGTACTTGTACATAAGGACAGACCGGGGGTAATAGCGTATATCACCAAGATACTTTGCGAACACAATATCAATATCGCATTTATGAAGCTCTACAGAGAGTCAAAGGGCAACAGAGCTTATACTATTATAGAGTCTGACGAGTCTATTCCGAAGACTGTAAAAGACGACTTATATAAGAACGAATATATATCACAGGTAATGATAGTTCAGTAGGAGATATTATGGATTTTAGCAATGCAAAAGAACTTTTTAGAGCTTTGTGATAATAATAAAATGTCCATTTCCGAGGTGATGAAGCAGAGGGAATGTGATGAGAGTACAAGCTCAAAAGAAGAGATAACAGAAAAGATGAGAAGAGTCCTTCAAATCATGAGAGATTCCGCAACAATGCCTATCAACACACCTATGAAATCAATGGGAGGTCTGATAGGCGGAGAAGCAAAAAAGCTCAGTGATTACAGAGATGCAAAGAAAAACATATCAGCAGCTCAGTGCTGAGCAGGGGCATGATGTATGCCATGGCGGTACTTGAGTGCAATGCATCAATGGGACTTATCGTGGCCGCACCTACAGCAGGTTCATCAGGTGTAGTACCGGGTCTTTTGTTGGCAATGCAGGATGTGTACTCATTCTCAGACGAAAAGATAACGGATGCACTGTTTGCGGCAGGTGCAATAGGCTACCTCGCAATGAGAAACGCTACGGTTGCAGGTGCGGTAGGCGGCTGTCAGGCGGAGATGGGTGTTGCCTCGGCTATGGCTGCGGCAGGTGCCGTGGAGCTGATGGGCGGTACACCGAGGCAGAGTCTTGACGCCGCATCAACAGTCCTTATGAATATGCTGGGTCTTGTATGTGATCCTGTAGGAGGACTGGTGGAATACCCGTGTCAAAACCGTAACGCCTCAGGAGTAGCAAACGCACTGGTGGCAACGGATATGGCACTTGCAGGTATTACACAGCTCATCCCATTTGATGAAATGCTTGACACGATGTATAGGGTAGGCAAGAGAATGCCTGTAGAACTCAGAGAAACCG